>Ga0335085_10000194_pt1 | contig 188976 bp, 151 predicted proteins | sample Lox_Sample_45_FD_206712 | JGI IMG/M metagenome (GOLD analysis project Ga0335085, IMG submission 206712) | Soil microbial communities from Loxahatchee National Wildlife Refuge, Florida, United States - Lox_Sample_4.5 | ecosystem: Environmental > Terrestrial > Soil > Wetlands | place: USA... | reverse complement strand
TGGTGGTGCAGCCGGGCGAGCAGACCCAGACGATTACGGTTACAGGAGAGCTTCCAGCGGTTGACGCCACCGACGCCACTTTGGGTGGGACGGTGAGCAACCAGTCGATCAACGAACTGCCCTTGAATGGCCGCAACTTCGCGCGCCTGATACAACTGCGTCCGGGAACCACGATTCAGGTGGGAACCGGCACCGGCAGCACGAGTACCAATGGCCTGCCCGTGGACAAAGACATGCAGCGGCTGGAGGGCATCGCCAACATCAACTGCTGCCAGGGCTCGAGTCTTTTGAATAACACTTATGGAGGCGGAGACAGCAGCTCCCTGATACCGATCGATGCCATCCAGGAGTTCAGCGCTCAGCAGAATCCCAAGGCGGAAAGTGGCTTCAGACAAGGGGGCGTGATAAACGTCGGGATCAAGTCCGGGACCAACAGCATCCACGGCACAGCCTACGCATTCGGGCGCGATGCCGCCGCCACGGATTCGCCGAACTACTTCACCGGAGCGGTGACGCCGGCAACGCTGGAGCAGTTCGGCGCGACGGCGGGCGGACCAATTCTCAAGGACAAGTTTTTCTGGTTTGCGGGATACGAGGGCCTGCGCGTCGCCGTCCAGGACGTGGCCGTGCCCACAATGCCAACAGATGTCGCCGGCTTGGGGCCAAGCCTCAGCATGGTGGACGCGTGCAAGGCCTTGGGGCCGGGAAAGATCAGTGGCCTTAGCGCCCAACTGGCGGGCCTCAATCCCAACACATGCGTGGTCACACCGGCTTCGCCAACATTTGAAAACGTATTCCCGTTCCTCGACAGCACCACGTCAAATAGTTTTTCGCCGAATATACCCAGTAATTTGCCACTGAATAATGGACTCTTTAAAGCCGACTACGCCCTCAGCTCCAAGCAGCATCTGAGTGGATTGCTGTACGTATCCAAGGCATTCCAGACATCTCCCAACAATCCCACGCCGGCACCGGGGACTTTCAACGTGGAGCCTCAATGGAACCACACGACAATCGACGATGCCTGGCAATACTCGGGGGGCTGGACCTGGACTCTGACATCCACCTTGCTGAACGACTTCCGGCTGGGTTACGTCTATTACGCAAATACCATGGGAGTTGTCGACGACAACGTGCTTCCATCCAGTCCCTGGGGTTTGTCGTCAGCGGGACTGCCGACCGGCTATGGCATGAATACGGGTGTTACGAATCCGTTGTATGGGAGTTTCCCGGTGGTCAAAATCACCGGGTTCACCGGCATATTGGGCGGCGGCGGCCGAACGTCGCGCCGTGGTCCGACTGGCGGGCTGGACCTAGTGGAAACGCTTTCCTATTTGCGAGGCAAGCACGCCTTCAAATACGGATTCGAATATCTGGACAACGTTTTTGACGGAGACGCCTACAGCGGAGCTCAGGGGACGGCCACTTTCTCAAACCTGCAGAATTTCCTGCAGGGCATCCCGGCAAACGCGTCGATTCTGTTGGGCGATTCGACCGAAAACATGCGCAGCCGCTGGTTTGGAATTTTCGCTCAGGATGATTGGCGCCTGAGCCCCCGAGTCACCTTGAACCTAGGCGTGCGCTACGAGCACTACGGCCCTGGAGTGGAGCGCAACAACGACATCGGCAATTTCAATCCTAATGTCAACCCGTTGACGACATCCGCGATTCAACAATTTGGCCCGGGCGCACCGCTCTCGTCCGAATTTGACAGCGGCTTGGGTAATGTTTGGCCCCGACTCGGAATTGCCTGGGACGTCCAGGGCAATGGAAAGACCGTGGTCCGCGCGGGCTTCGGCGTGCTGCAAGGCGGCTCAAGCATGGCTGCATTGGATATTTCGACTCCATTTGGAGCCAATTACCCGACCGCCGGCGTGAACAATAGCGGGACGTCCATAAACGCTCATTCGCCCCAGAACGTTACGATTAGTTGCCCGACATCCAACGTTTGCCCGGGCCAGTGGAATTGGAACACGACCGGCGGGGCCGTGTTTCCCACTGCCGGGACGACCGTTATCAACGGTGTGACGTATACGGGAGTGACCTGTGCTCCAATAAGCCTTGGTGGGGTACCCTGCAGCACGGGTGCAATAGACCCCCACTTGAAGACGCCGCGCGCGGCTGAATGGAACCTAGACGTCCAGCGAGCGATTACGAGCAAGTTGACGATCGACGTGGCCTACGTAGGCGATCATGGCTACGATTTGGAAACGATGGTCGACCTCAATCAGCCAGCCCTTGGTACTGGGTGGAACACGGCATGGACCGCGGCGCAGTTGACCACAGCCAAGGCTCCGGCCGGCACCCCTGCGGGTTTGACGAGCAGTCAGCTGTGCCTAACTACGGCATTCTGCAAGCCCAACACGGCGGCCGAGATCGCAGGCGGGGCGTACAGCTCCCAATTCCCGTACTTGACCTCGATCAACCAATCAACTAACGGGATTTTCAGCAATTACGATGGCCTGCAGGTGACGCTGCAAGCGCGGAATTACCACGGTCTGACCTTCCTTTCCGGCTACACCTTTGCGCATGCCCTAAGTCAAAAGCCCAACGACTCCGATCCCACCGACGGGAGCGGGCAAACCATCCTTCCAACCGACAAGAATAACCTGGGGATAAACTATGGAAGCAGCCCCAACGATATCCGGCATCGATTTACATTTGCACCGAACTACGCGATTCCTGGGATAAAGTCGCCTGGGCAGATGCTCGAAGGCTGGTCTGTGAACGGGATTCTAACCCTGCAGACAGGGCTGCGCTGGAACCCAAGCGACACGACCACAACGGACTGGCTCGGCACCGGAGAGCAAGGCAACACCTCGATTGCAGTCGGTGCGATCCAGTACTGGAATTACGCGGGGCCGACCTCTGCATTCAGTAATACCGGTCCGACTCCCATCCCCTGTTACGGCGTCCTTTCGGGCTGCAAGGCGTTTGCCTCCGCACCGGCGGCCACGCAAGCATCCTGCCAGAGCTCCGCGCAGGCACCTTACACCGGCAACACCCAGCTTCAACAGCTTGCCCTGGTAGCACTCGCCAACTCCGCTTGCTACATTCAAAACGGAGGTGTTCTGACGCCTCCCGCGTATGGAACTGTGGGAAACACAGGCCAGGGCATCTTCGCCGGACCGACCTATAAGAACGTTGATTTTTCGGTTTTGAAGCTGTGGAAGTTAAAGGAACGGTATAGCGCCGAGTTCCGGCTGGAGTTTTTCAATATCTTCAACCGCGCCGATTTCTCGGGACCCGGCACCAATCCATCCTCCGGTTTGAGCGGAGGCTTTGGCTATGCCAAGAACACGCCGGATTCGAGCAATGCCGTGCTCGGGTCAGGCGGCCCGCGCCACATCCAATTCGGCTTGAAGCTGGCGTTCTAGCCGACGCGAATACGTCAGAAAAAAGGACCGCGAGATTGCGGGCGGTTCTTTTATTCCGGCCGCGACGGATATACGCGGAATCGGTTTTCGACTAAAATGGGCTGAAGAGCCTTGAGAACCGATATGGATCTTTTCGATTGGGAAGCGTTTGGCGCAACGCCATTGAGCCGCGATCCGTATGAGCACGTGGTGGTCAACGGGTTCGTGAAGGGCGAGGCGTTGCAGGCGATAAACGACGATTACCCGGAGATCCAGGATGCGGGAAGTTTCCCACTCGAAGGGCTGGAGTTCGGTCCCGGATTCAAGCGCATGGTCGAGGGGCTCGAATCCGAGGAGTTTCGCAAGGCTTTTCAGGAAAAATTCCAGACGGACTTATCCGGCCGGCCCACCACCATCACGGTGCGCGGGCGCTGCGCCGGCGGCGACGGACAGATTCACACCGACTCCGTAGGCAAAATCATTACCATCCTGATCTACCTGAATCCCAAGTGGGACGATTCCGGCGGCCGCCTGCGCTTGCTGCGGGCGAAAGACATCGAGGCCGTGGCAGCCGAGGTGGTTCCTTCCGGGGGCAACCTGGTGGCCTTTTTGCGCTCGGACCATTCCTGGCATGGGCACTTGCCGTTTAACGGCGAACGGCGGGTGTTGCAGTTCAACTGGGTAGTGAATAAGCGCAACCAGAAGATCGTGGTGCTGAGGCACCGTCTCTCCGCATCGGTGAAGCATCTGCTGCGCGGCGGCAAGAGTTCGAACGCCAAGCGCAAAGATTAATCAGGAATGGTGAATTCCCGCCCGAATCGCCTCCTCGCCGTGCGGCTCAGTTCTCTCGGCGATCTCGTCCATACCCTTCCCGTGGTGCCCGCTTTGCGCGCGGCCTATCCCGATGCGCAGCTCGATTGGCTTGTGGATCGGAGATGGTCGCCGCTGATGAAGCTGGTTCGCGGGATCGACGAAGTGATCTCGCTGGGGCCGTCTGTCTCCGGCTATTTGCAGTGCATGGCGCGCGTGCGGCAGGCAGGATATTCGTGCGTGATCGACTTTCAGGGTATCTACAGATCGGCGATTCTGGGCTGGGCTTCGGGCGCGAAACGGCGCATCGGCCGGGATCGAAGCTGCGCGCGGGAGCCGGGCGCGGCGCGGTTTTACAACGAGCGGGTGGTTCCCTCCGGCCGACACGTCGCGGAGATGAGCATGAGCCTGGCGGTGCAAGCCGGGGCGCAAATGCCGGCGGAGATGCAATTACCCATTGAGGTGCCGAAGGAGGAAGCCGGGCGGATTCGCGAGAAGCTTCGGCGCGAAGGCGAAGAGTACATCGTGGTGAGCCCGGGCGGAGGCTGGAAATCGAAATGCTGGCCGCCGGAGCGCTTCGGGGCGATCTGTTCCGAGGTATGGCGACGCCACGGGATACGTTCGGTAATCAATATCGCTCCCGGAGAAGAAGAGCTGGGCGAAGCGGTGTTGAGAAATGCGCTTCCGGCGCAGCCGGTTGTGTATTGCGCGGCGCTGCCGGAACTCGTGGCGCTGATGGCGGAGGCGCTGGTGGCGGTCGGCGGCGATACGGGGCCGCTGCATCTAGCGGCAGCACTGGGGACAAACGTTGTGGCGCTATTCGGGCCGACCAACCCCGGCCGGAACGGACCGTTACCCGGCGGCGTGGTGATACAGAACTATTCGGCGGAGCCACGTAATTATCAGCGCGGAGACTACGAGCGGGGACGCGCCTATTCGTCCGAGATGCTCTCGATCAGCGTCGATCAAGTGCTGGCAGCCGTGGAGCAAGAGATGGCCAGGGCTTCGCTCGCGCATTCGCCGCGATAGCGCAGCGGCGAATGCATGAGGAAAATGATGAGCCTGCGCACCGACCGATCTGCGCAACGCTACCAGGCTGGTTCAGGCAGGCCTGAACCTAAGCTGCGAGCAGGGCGGACTTTGTTTGAAGGCGGTGCGGTCGCGGGCCGCGAGAGGAATCCCGTGAATGCAAGTTCGAAGTTGAATGGAATCGCGAAATGGAGTACGTCCCAGCTTCGGATTTTCCTCTGAACGCTCAGCGGCAAATAGATCTTGGTAAATTGACCGTCGATGAAGACGCCGGCATCGCGATAGCCGACGCTGGCGTAGGAGACGCCTAACTGCCGCTTCAAGGCTAGGGCCACCATACACTCGGTGGGCTTGCCGGATTTCCCGTTCTTTATATCTGCCCAAGTGACGTTGATTTTCATGTCGAGTCTCTCCATGCCGGGCTTTCACCAGGATATCAGGAGTGAATCGTTGGGGAAAAGGGTGGTCTGAGCAAGGCACAGAAGAAAAATCAAAGCTCGCATTCACGTGGAGCACGAGTCAATCGACCGCGGTAACAACGCCGCCCACGGCAATATCCGAGCCTTGGCCAAGAGGCAACACGGGACCGAACTTCGTAAGCCGGCCATTCGAGAGCCCGAAGATCTGCCACGATTCCCGGACCGGCGAGCCAGTGTTGGTATTTGCGGTCTGCTCGATAAATTGAATGACCAGCGCCATGCCGCCTTGGCTGGAAAAGAGCGACGCGAATGCGTTGATCGTTTGCGAAAAGCGCCCGTCGGCCGGCGCGAAGGGAAATGTTTCCTGAAAGGCAGTCTGGCCGTTGGCGTCAACAATATCCAACTCGGCGAGCGTGGCGAGGAAGGCGTTCTCACTTGGCGGAGGACTGCCGTTTTTGCCAAGAACTTTTTCGTGCAGCACGACGGTATATGGTTGATCGCCGATCGAGAACGGGCCCTGCTTCTCGACGGAGTCCGCCGGTTGCGGTGCGGGCTGGGCCTGCGCATTGTTTCCAGAAGTCTGGGGAGAGGATGCGCAGATTGGGGCAGCGCCCAGTGCGCACGCCAGAAGAGCCGCAGCCAGCCACAAATGCCGTTCTGAAATGGCTCACGCAGAACCTCTCAAGCGGGACTTTCATTTGACGGCCCTTTTGTTTGATGATCCAAAATGGCGCAGATCACACTTAGTCACTCGAGCCTCAAAATCGTGGAGTCGCCCGTTCGTAAAGGATGCTATCGTTGCAGCGCGGCGATGCGCAATCCGATGATCTTCGTCGGCTAGTCCTCGGCCCCTTCTCTGAAGATGAGTCTTCGCGAACGAATCGAGTCATGGCTTCGCCTGGCGGCTTACCTTGGCCGGAGTACGGTGACATTGGCCGGGGCGGTTCTCACCACGAGTTCAGCAATCACTCTCATTGGTTTCTGGCTGTTCGATCTGTCAGTGGGCGCCACGCTTCCGCCCTACATCGGGCTGATTTTCTTCCTGGTACTACCCGCGATATTCGTAATCGGGTTGCTGCTGATGCTCGGCGGAGGACTGTGGCGCCGTCACCAACTCATCCGGCAAGGGCAACTGCCGGCGCAATACCCGCGAGTCGACTTCTCGGTGTCGTCAGTACGCCAGGCGGTGATCTGGGTGACCGGACTGACGATGGCGAACGTGATTATTTTCAGCATTGGTTCCTATCGCGGCGTCGAGTACATGGATTCGGCCAAGTTCTGCGGGCAAACGTGCCACACGGTGATGCAGCCGGAATTCACCGCTTATGAGAACTCTCCGCACCAGCGAGTGGAGTGCGTGCAATGCCACATCGGGCCTGGCGCAAACTGGTTTGTGCGGTCCAAGGTGTCGGGACTGCGGCAGGTGTACGCAGTGGCCTTTCACACCTACGAGCGCCCGATACCGACGCCCGTGCAGAACTTGCGACCGTCTCGCGAAACCTGCGAGCAGTGCCATTGGCCCCAGGTCTTCACGGGCAATAAGCTCGAGGTAATTCGGAAATTCTCGGACGACGAAAAGAACACCGAGGAAACCACGGTGCTGCTGCTGAAGATCGGCGGCCACACCTTCAGCGGCGCGCCAGGCATTCACGGCCAGCACCTGAATCTGAAAGCGCCCATTGAATACATCTCCACCGACCGGCAGCACCAGAATATCGTTCAAGTCACTTATACCGACGAATCGGGCAAGCGCGTGGTGTTCAAGTCCGACGACAAGCTTACGCGCGCGCAACTTGACGCCGGCGAGCACGTGACGATGGATTGCATCGAGTGTCACAACCGGCCGACGCACACCTTCCAATTGCCCGAGCGGGCCTTGGATCAGGAGATTGCGCAGGGAGGGGTCAGTGCGGATTTGCCCTACATCCGGAAGCAAGCACTCTCCGTGCTGAAGGCGAATTATGCAGACCGCGACATGGCCGCTAGCCAGATTTCGGCCAGCCTGGAAGAGTTTTACCGGGGGTCGTATCCCGACATCTATCGCGAAAAGCACGCTTTGGTGGAAGCGTCGATCAAGGGAGTGCAATCCGTGTATCTTCGCAACGTGTTCCCGGCGATGAACGTCACGTGGGGCACGTATCCCAACAATCTTGGACACACAGACTTCCCAGGTTGCTTCCGGTGCCACGACGGGAGCCACACAAGCGCAGATGGCCGCACGATCCCCAACGACTGTGATACCTGCCACAGCCTGCTTGCGGTGGAGGAGAAGAATCCAAAAATCCTCGCGGATTTGGGCATCAATTAGGCCGCCTCGGGGCGAATTGGCGCGCCGTGGACTTCGCGCGGTGTGGGGCTGGACGCTGCTCGTATGCGCCTTCGTTGTAGTTAATCCCTTCGTTCTCGCAGCTCACGCCCAAACGAAAGACGCGGGCAATCCCGACGCGGATTGTATGGCGTGCCACGGGCAAAAAGATTTGCAAGCGGCAAGCGGCCAAAGTGTTTTCGTAGACGAGGCCAAGCACAAGGCGAGCGTTCATGCGGTTGTTGGTTGCACGGAGTGCCACACCGACATCAAGCAATTTCCACATCCGGCGCGAGTTGCGAAAGTGAACTGCACGACTTGTCACGCCGATGAAGCCGCCGATTTGCCCAAGAGCGTGCACACGGCTCTGGGCACGGGCGCGGATGCATGCACGAGTTGCCATGGTCCGGCCCACGACGCGCAGCCTGCCGCCGCGCTGGTTCCCAGCATGTGCGCCGAGTGCCACGGCAATGAAGTGAAGGGCTTTGTCACGAGTGTCCACGGCATGGCCGCCAAGAAAGGCGACGCGCAGGCCCCCACGTGCCAGACGTGCCATGGGCCGGTCCACAAATTACTGGCCGCGCAGGATCCTCAGTCGCCGGTAGCGAAAAAGAATCTCCCGGATACCTGCGCATCGTGCCATTCCAACGCCGCGTTCCTGGCCAGCCACCAGATTCCATTTGCACATCCTGTGGAATCCTACAAGTTGAGCGTCCATGGCCGGGCGGTGGCGGCGGGCAACGCCGACGCGGCCAGTTGTTCGGATTGTCACGGAAGCCACGAGATTTACGCGGCGCGCGACGCGCGCTCGAAAGTGAATCACTGGAACGTGCCGGCGACGTGCGCCACGTGTCACAGCGCGATTGCCCAGGTTTATGGGCAGAGCGTGCACGGGCAAGCGGTGGCCAAGGGAGCAAAAGACGCTCCGGTGTGCACCGATTGCCATGGCGAACACGTCATTCTGGCGCCGAACGAGGCGGCATCGCCAGTGAGCCCGGTGAACGTGTCAACCGCCGTCTGTGGCCGCTGCCACGGAGACGCAAGAATTGAGGCGCGTTACAACCTGCCGTCAGACCGAGTGCCGACGTTTGCCGACAGCTTTCACGGTTTGGCTGAGCGCGCGGGCTCACAGGCCGTGGCAAACTGCGCGTCGTGCCACGGAGTACATAATATTTTCCCCTCGAGTGATCCTCGGTCGACCGTCAATCCGGCAAACCTGGCCAATACTTGTGGCGCTTGCCATGCGGGCGCGGGCCAGCGATTTGCAATCGGGCCGGTGCACATCCTGCCGGAGTCGCGCAGCGAGCATCCCGTGGTGCGGTTCATCCGGAGCTTCTACCTCCTGGCGATCCCGCTGGCGATCGCTTTCATGTTGTTCCACGACTTGGCTGACTTGATTCGGAAGTCATCCGGCAAAGAACGAGCGATCAGTCCCGAGGAAGCGGATTATCGGCTGAATCGGCATTTCCGCATCGCGCACTGGCTGGTGATGATCAGTTTTCCCGTGCTGGTGATCACAGGATTTGCTTTGAAGTTTCCGGAATCGCCGCTCGTACGCCCGTTGCTTTTGTGGGAAGGGCGCTTCGCGCTGCGGGGGACAATCCATCGAGTGGCCGCGGTGGTGCTGGTGGCAGCGCTGGGTTACCACCTCACGCATCTAGTTCTCAACAAGAAGGCGCGCCAGATCATGGGGCACATGCTTCCGGGCCTGCGGGACTTGGGCGACCTGCGGAACATGCTGAGCTACAACATGGGGTATTCCCAGACGCGGCCTCTTTTCGGGGAATTTAACTACGCTCAGAAGCTCGAGTATTGGGCTTTCATGTGGGGCACCGCCGTCATGGCCGCCACGGGGTTGCTCTTATGGTTTAACACGCTGGCCCTGCGCTATTTCCCGAACTGGGTGTTGGATGCGGCTACGACCGTCCATTACTACGAAGCTATATTGGCGACCGTGGCGATTCTCATCTGGCACATGTACGCGGTCATATTCGACCCTGATGTTTATCCCATGGACCGCGTTCGGAACCCGCGCGGCCCCAAAGTGCTTCCCGCGACCGAGCAGGAGAAAATCGAGCCTGCCGATGAGCCGCCCGGCAAGCGCGAGCCTGATGTTGACGCCGGCTAGCCCACCGCCGCATAAAAGCGAAATTTCAACGAGACCAGCCGAACAATAGTGCGGCGCGCGCAAGGCGTTTGTTCGGGAATTCGTCTGTTGATAGATCGCTGTAACGAAGCGAAACAGTTACTAGCAGGGTACAAATCTCAAAATTTGTGATGTAGATCACATAGCCAAGCCTCGGAGCCGTTGTAAAAGAGATGGGACTTTTTCTTTGCTTTGGCTCAAATCAAGCGCGGCTCGGGGACGCGGAATGACAAAAGGCAAGGGGTTTGGGTTCACGGGGATCGCGGCTCTCGCCGTCCTATTCGCATTTCAGGGTGCTGTCCACGGGCAGGCAAAACAAAAAGCTCCGAAATCCGGGGCAAAAGCGACGGCCGACAAGTCCACGTCGCAGCCTCCCCCCGACGCGCAATATCTGGGCAGCGAAACCTGCAAGACCTGTCACGAGGATATTTACAACGGCTGGGAGAAGACGCCACATTGGAAAACGACGCTCGACACCAAGGGCGGTCCCTCGCATCAGGGATGCGAAGGCTGCCACGGGCCGGGCTCGGCCCACGTGGAAGGCGGCGGGGACGTCACCAAAATATTCACGTTCAAGGATGCTTCGACCAAAGAGATCACCGACCGCTGCATGACCTGCCACGCGGGGGGCGACCAACATATGAACGCCCTCAATTCGGAGCACACCAAGAATGACGTGAGCTGCATCTCCTGCCATTCTCCGCATCACGCCGAGACGCGCCAGTACCTGCTAGTGAAAGCGCAGCCGGAGCTTTGCTACAGCTGCCATCTGCAGCAAGAGCCGCAATTCGAGATGCCCTTCCATCATCGCGTGAACGAAGGGCTGATCCAATGCAGCGATTGCCATAACGTGCACGGGTCAGAACTGCCCAAACAGGTGCGTATGGCTTCGACCCAAGACGCGGTTTGCTTCAAGTGCCACACCGACAAGCAAGGCCCGTTCGTCTACGAACATGCACCGGTGAAGGTGAATGGCTGCGTATCGTGCCACACAGTGCACGGCGGGCCGAACCCGCACATGCTGAAGGTGAGCAACGTCAATCTGCTCTGCCTGCAGTGCCATACGACATCGAGCTTCAGCAGCGCGCCGGGAGCGCCATCGTTCCACAATCAGGCCAGCTTCTTTCAATCGTGCACGCTGTGCCATGTGGCGGCGCACGGCTCGAATTTCAGTCCTTTCTTTTTCAAATGAGGAACTCGATGAACACCTGGGATTTCACGATGCGAAGACAATCGAGTTCCGAGGAGCCGTCCCCTGCCGGCGGGATGGCAAAGAGCGGGACGGCCCGGGATCGCCGCTGGCTAGTTATCGGATTGGCTGTCGTCTCCTGCTTATGGATCGCGCCAGATGGCCGGGCCCAAAGCACTCCGGCCGAACAGGGAAAGGACGCGGGAAATTACAACATTCAAGAGACGATCGAGTTTGGATACCGTCTGAACGAGGTGAGTGGAAACCAGGATACCTACGACACGTTTGTGAACCTGGGGTCCGGTGTGCGCCTGTTCGATTACACGCTGAACATGAGCTCATTGAATCATCAAGGGCTTTTGTTCGACACGCTGACGTTTACGAACTTTGGTTACGGCGGCGATCCGAACGACGTTTCGCGGCTGCACGTGGACAAAAACAAGTGGTACAACTTCGACGGGCTGTTCCGGCGGGACAAGAATTTCTGGGACTACAATTTGTGGGCCAACCCGCTCAATCCGGCGGCGCCGAGCCCCCTGGGATCGCAGACGGCCGGTTGCATCGTCAGCCCGCCTTCCGCCTTGCATCCGGGGCTTCCGGGTTACTGCTCCACTCCCGTCGCGGCGCAGGCGACTTCCCCGCAGGCATACGATTTAGTACGGCGGATGCAAGATTACGATGTGACGCTCTTGCCGCAATCCCGAGTGCGCTTTCGGCTGGGTTTTTCGCATGACCGCGACGAAGGGCCCGGCTTTTTCACGACGGACAGCGGCACCGTGCCGGATTTCCCGGAAACGTACAGCTATACGACGAACGCGTATCACGCCGGGGTAGACTTTCGCCTGCTTCCGCGAACCACCATCTCTTACGATCAGTTCTTCACCGGCTTCGAGCAGAACAATAGTGTTCTGGAGACGCCCGCGGCGACGCCGCAGAACTACGGTTATCAGCTGGCCAACGGCAAGCCCGTCGATCTCGGGATTGTGTGGAGCACCTTGACGCCCGCCGAAGCCCTGCCCTGCGCGGCGCCCATCGCCAATGCCGCCACCAACCCGCCCACGGCCAGCTCCGTTTGCAACGGTTTCTTGAGCTACAGCCAGGTGGGCGAGCCGCACAATCGTGTGCCCACCGAAAGGCTCCGCTTCCAATCGAACTATTTCAAGAATTTCGAGATGACCGGCGCATTCGGTTACAGCAGCTCGGACAATAAAATTCCCAACTTCGACGAGATTCTCAATGGATTCGTGACGCGCAGCTCCACGCTCGAGAGCACCACCGCAGGTCCGGCGGAGGCCAAGCGCGTTTCCGTGAACGCGGATTGGTCCGGAGTGTATGCGGTGACGACCAAGTTGCGCATCGAGGATATGTTCCGGTTCGACAATTGGCGCATTCCCGGCATGTGGGCCACCTACGAGACGAATATCTTTGGCGCCGCCGGTACGGGAACCGTCGGTCTCGGATCGCCTTTTTCGCTCTTCAACCAGGTAGCGCCGACGGCGACGTCCGCATTTGCGACGTTGTGTCCAGCGTCGCCCTACAGCCAAGCGGGTTGCCCCGTGCACACAAGCAGCTCCGGAGCCGATGTAACCAACGAACTCAGCTACCAGTTTTTGGGGCAGGATTTGAAATCGAACACGCTTGAGCTGGAGTACGATTTCACGAAACGCTGGACCGGCCGGCTGGGATACCTTTACACGGCTCGTTCGATCTCGCAGTTCAGCGCTACGTTCGATACGGGCGAGACGTATTTCCCGGGAGGCACGGGAGCGTCAGTGGCCAACGATTTTCTTGCCGCACGCGGAGACTGCGCTTTGGTGGGAGGAGCCTTGCCGGCGGGTTGTGCGCTCAATCCGGATGGCTCGGTTACGGAGGGCTCTCCAACGAATCTGGTTCCCGAGGCAGGCAACAACACGGCATTCGTGGTCACCAACATCGGAGAGAACGCGGCTGTAGTGGGCTTCAGTGGCCGGCCGGTGGACGCGCTGAGCATCACGGGAGACTTCGTTCTCGGCTATAACAGCAATTCCTTTACCCGGATCGATCCGCGGCAGACTCAGAGCTATAAGATACACACGACGTACAAACCCAAACTGTGGGCCACTCTGGACGGCGCCGTGGACATAAATGAAAACCGCAACGACGTGGCCTTTGTGGCCAACCTGGAGCACGACCGCATGTACAGTTTTGCGGCCATGCTGGCGCCCAGTCCGCGGCTGGCTATCGGCTTTGGATACAACTATTGGAACGTCTACACGCAGTCGGAGATCTGCTTCAACTACTCCGTCACGTACACGAATCCGACGGGCTCGCCAGCGACTCTGCCGGTAAGTTCGTCGCCACCCGGGGCAGCGACGACTGCCTGCCCCATTGCGGGGGCATCGGTGGGAGCGGCGGGATTGGGGACTCTGGCAACTTATAACAGCAACGATCATTTCGCTCACGCGAGCCTGATGTGGAAGCCAGTGGCGCGAGTCACGGCGACGCTCGGTTATGCGGGCAGCATCGTCCGCGGGAATACGACGTTTCTGAACCCGCTCGCGCCCACGGGCACGCTCGACTATAACTACGTAACGCCGTATGCCTCGATCGCGATCGATATTTACCGCGGCTTGGCCTACAAGTTAGGCTGGAACTATTACGGGTTCGATCAGCAAGGGAATACGAGCCCGTTTGGGCTGGCTCCGATACCGCTACAGAACTTCAACGGAAGCAACGCCACGTTTTCTTTTCGATACGCATTTTGAGTCAGGCTAGCGCATACTTGTACCGGACGCGGTGATTTAGGTTCGGCTGAGGGGGCAAGATGAAGATCTCAAAGAATGGCTCTCGTTCGCACTTGCTTATTGTGTTTGTTCTTATTTTTGGCGGCATGCTGGTTTCCACCGTGACCGCCAGCGCGCAGGATGCGGCAGGAGTTTACAAGACAAAGTGCCAGGCTTGCCATGGAGCGGACGGGAAAGGGGCCACACCTGCAGGCAAAAGCATGGGTGTTCGTGATTTCGCTTCGCCGGAAGTGGCGAAAGAGACGGACGAAGAGCTCACCGAAGTCATCACGAAGGGGCGGAAAAAAATGCCCCCTTATGGCAACAGCCTGAAAGAGCCGCAGATCAAGGAACTGGTCGCGTATATCCGCGATTTAGGGAAGAAGTAACTGCCGGAGCTTCCCAGGCCGCGTAATCCCTTGTGACAAATAGGCTTTGCAGTGGCGAGCCCGAGAGGGCTTGAACCTCCAACCTTCGGCTTCGTAGGCCGACGCTCTATCCAGTTGAGCTACGGGCTCGTCGAAAGCGAGTCTAGCATACGCGATTTGGGCCCGCCAACGACGCCGGCAGGGCAGCGAAATCAGCCTCACTCAGAAAGACCGGCGCGGAACTGCCGTCAAACTTCCTTCACATAAAGTGGGTTTTACAGCGCGGGTATTCGTGGATTCCAGCCCGGGGACGTTCAGTCCTGGGCCTTCGCCTTCAGGCTTCCTGCGGCTGCGGCGGAGGCATGCATGGAGAGAGCCATCAGACTGGCGCCTGCAGGCAAGGCGATGCGCTCGATGGCGCACTCGAATTTCCTGGCAGCATTTCCGTCGGACTTTATTTCAACCGTAAATGGAGCGATGGCGGCGGTTCCGCGTTGAGCCTTCTGCAAAGCGTTTTGCAACTCCGGCTGGCCGGCGAGGACGTGGTCCAGGCGGTCGAATGGCTGGTTCCGCGCGGACTCCGGGTTAAGGTGAAACGCGCGATAAAACGAAGGAGTGGCCGCCTTGATCTGCAAATCGGAATCGAGCAACAACATCATTTCGGAGCCGCGTTCAGCCGAAAGGGCCGCCGCACTTTGTTCCACCAGTGTCATGGCGAGGGTCATGGTGAGCACGACGCCTTCCACTTTGTTATCGCTGGTGCGATAGGGCGTGAGGCGCAAGAGGTAGGGCTTGCCCGATCGCCCGACCACCGCGCGCTCGACGGGAATGAAGTCGGCCATTACCCCGCGGACGACTTGCTGAAGATCGGGCATATCGAGACCGGCGTTAATGTTCTCAAATGGCCTGCCGATGTCGGTGGGAACCAATCCCAGGATTTTCTGGGCCTCGGGAGTAAACCGGCGAATGGCCAGATCGTTGCCGAGCATGACGATGGCGACGTCGATGCTGGCGAGCAGGTTCTGGAGATCGTTATTGGCTTGGGTGATTTCCTGGTTGCGGCTGCGCAGTTCGTCGTTCACCGTGGTCAATTCTTCGTTGGCGGACTGCAGCTCTTCCTTGGCGGTCTCCAACTCTTCATTGGTGCTCTGCAGTTCCTCATTGCTGGAGAGAATCTCTTCGTTGGCAGACTGCAACTCCTCGTTGGTAGCTTCCTGATTTTCGATGACGGTATGCAGATACTCGGTGGTGGAGGCCAACTCCTGCTGCACTTTGAGGAAGCGCTTGGAATGGGTTTCCTTGCGCATAGCCGCGGCGCGGCCCTTGCCGGCGGGACGATGCACGCGTTCCGCGCGGGGTTCCTCGAAGACAATCATGAGGTAGGGCTCGGGGGAATTCGAGACGCGCAGGGGAATGACCTCGAAATTGACGTCGCGCACGGTGTGGTCGGATTTGATCTCGACGTGTTCCCGGCGAACCGTAATATTGTCTTTTTTGGCGCGGGCCACGGCATTGCGCAGCTCGAGCAGCAATCCTTCGCGGGCCATCTTCAAAATGCTGAGAGTGGCGCGGCCGGAGGAGAGCTTGAGATAACGATCCACGTCGCCGCGGGAGTGGACGATCTCGAGGGATTCATCGACGAAAACGGCCGCGGGAGCGTACTGCTGGAGCAGGCGGCGATCGAACTCCTTCTGGGCCTCGGCGGCGTTCCAAGAGGGCTCCTGCGATTGCACGGCGTGAGGCCGGCCGCCCGCCGCCGACTCAGCCCTGCCCACGTGGCGACGCGTGGAGAATGCCACGGGCTGGCGAATGGCGGTGGAGCGCTTGCTATAGATCTTGCTGGTTCGATCGTCCAAGGCGAAGAGATTGCCGAGTGTGCCCACGCTTTCGGTGTTGCCCAGCACGAGGAATCCATAGGGCTTGAGCGCGTAATGAAAGAGAGAGATGACGTTCTTTTGCAGGGAGGATTCCAAATAGATCAGCACATTGCGGCAGGTGATCAAGTCCATTTTGGAGAAAGGCGGATCGACCAGCAGATTGTGCTGGGCGAAGATACAGATATCGCGGACGTTCTTATTGATGCGGTAGCCGCCCTCGACCTTCAGGAAGAAGCGGCGCAGGCGTTCGGGCGAGACGTCGCCCTGAATATTCTCGGGATAAAGACCATTGCGCGCCTTGTCGATACTGTTTTCGCTGACGTCCGAGCCGAAGATCTGCAAAGGCACGCCCACAGCTCCGCGATCGCCTAGGAATTCGAGCAAAGCCATGGCGACGGAGTAGGTCTCTTCGCCGGAGGAACAGCCTGGGATCCAAATGCGGATGGGCTCCACTTCGGAATGGTGCTTGAGGATGGCGGGGAATATGCGGGACTTCAAGGCGTCGAAGACGGGCGGGTTGCGGAAAAAGCTGGTGACATTGATGAGCATGTCCTGGTAGAGGGCTTTCAACTCGGCGGGGTTCTGCTGGACATATTTGACGTAGCGCGGCAGGCTATCGATCTTGTGCAGGATCATGCGGCGCTGGATGCGACGGCGGATCGTGGTATGGCGGTAGTTGGTGAAGTCCACGCCAGTGCTCTTGCGGATTAACTGAAAAATTGTGTTGAGGCTGGAGTCCTGCTCGGGGACGAGAACCGCCGCGGCTTTGCGCGGAGCGACATAGGGATGATGGGCGATGCGGGCCAATTCGCGGGCGATCTCCGCGGGGGGCAGGACGAAATCGACGCAGCCTAAGGCGATCGCGCTGCGCGGCATGCCGTCGTACTTGGCGGTAGTTTCATCCTGGGCGAAGGTAACGCCGCCTTGCGCCTGGATCTCGGCCAAGCCGAGACTGCCGTCGCTGCCGGCGCCGGAAAGAACCACGCCGACGGAATTCGTGCCTTGGGATTCGGCGAGGGCGCGCATGAAGAAATCGATAGGCAGATGCTGGCCGCGCACCTCACGGGCGGTGAGGTGCAGGGTATGGTCCTGAATGGTCATAGAGGCATTGGGGGGAATGACATAGACGTGATTGGCCTGGACCCGCATGCCATCCTGCACTTCGACGACGGGCATGCTGGTGGAGCGGGAGATCAGCTCGGTGAGCATGCTTTCGTGCTTGGGATCGAGGTGCTGAACGAGGACGAAGCCCATTCCGGTGTCGGTCGGCAGATGGGAGAGCAGTTCGTTGAAGGCTTCGAGGCCGCCCGCCGAAGCACCAATGGCGACCACGGGGACATCGTCCGCTTGCGCCGGCCGTTTCTCGCGGCTGGGCTTCATTGTGATTGGTTTTGAGGATTCTTCGCGGGCCTCGTCTTGGCCCGGCTTCTTTTGCTTCACGCTTACCTCCGAGAAGCACGGCGGCGCTCGGCTGCCGAGGCGCGCTTAAGTTTCGAGTCTACTGCCGCGGTATTTCCCCTCACGCCAGTCCTTTCGGCGGCCACACTTTCAATGCGAACGTCTGAAATTTCCCTGGGGGCCATCCGTTTGCCAGCCAATCTCGATTTGCGTTCTTCCCCTTGGCGTTTCCGTGCGGCAATCTTAAGGGGAAGAACCGCGGATACGGCCGTACCCAGTGCGCTGGATTGAATTTCCAGCTGCCCGCCCAGTTCTCGCACGCGTTCGTACATTCCGCGAAGGCCGATGCCTTCGAGAGCCTTGCCCTGCTTGATGTGGTCGATGACTTCCGAAGGCACACCCACGCCGCGGTCGACAATGCGGACCTCGGCACTCTCTTTATGTTCCCACAGATTCACCCACGCCACGTCGCTTTGGGAATGGCGCTGAATATTGGTGAGAGATTCCTGTACGACGCGAAAGAGGGCCAGCTCCATTTCCGCGGGCAGGCGGCTGAACTCATTCGGCGTGTCGAGGTTGACCGCAATTCGGCTGCGCTCGGAGAACCCTGCCGTAAACCAGCGCAAAGCCGCCAACAGACCGAGTTCATCGAGGAGCGGAGGATGAAGAAGATAGGAGACCGAGCGCACTTCCTGAACGCATTTTTCGAGGGTCTCGGCGCTCTCGACCAGCAGAGTGCGGTGCTGTTCGCCCAACAACCTGCTTTCGCGCTTCAAGATATCGAAGTTAATTTTCATGCTGGTCAGATATTGGCCCAGGCTATCGTGCAGCTCGCGGCTGATATGGCGGCGCTCGTCGTCCTGCAAGCGCATGAGGCGGGAAGAGAGCGCGCGAATACGTTCCTCGGCGCGCTTGAGGCTGGTAATGTCGTTCATCACCCCGCCCAGTTCCGGCTTTCGGCCGGGGTGTTCGATGATCTCGGTGGCGGCGTGAAACCAGAGCACCTGGCCGCGTACGCCAACCATGCGGAACTCGAAATCCTCTCTTTTTCGCTCCCGCAGAACCCTTTGGCATGCGGCGACCACGAGTTCGCGGTCGTCGGCGAAAAGATGCTTCTTCCAGAAGTCTGTCTCGCCCGTCCACCGCTCCAGCCAGTATCCCAGCAGCGCTTGCGCGTGCGGACTCACATAGGTGAATTTGAGAGTGTCGGGTTCGGCCCTCCACAGGATGGCGCCGAGGAATTCGCAGGTAAGCGCCAGTTGCCGTTCTATCTCGACGCGCCCCGCCCGGCCGTCCACAAATGGGTAAGCGGCTTCAAAGAAGATGCCGATACGGCGCGGACCCACGGGAAATGCGTGCAGCACATAAAGCCGGTCAACTCCCATGCGTTCGGATCCGGTACTCACCGACGCCATCACTTGGGGCGCCGCACCCCGGGGAACGGGCCCAATAGGCATCCAGGAACGAGCTGGTTCACGGCGCTCCACCATTCCAATGATGCAGGGGCGCTGGGTGACGAGGACTTCACGATACAGGGCCGGCAGATCCACCGTGGGAACCAGGTGCAGTAGCTCGCCGGAGAGGAACGTCTCAATCGACGCCGGCACCAGCGCTGACGCCAGAGCGTTGATCTCCACCAGCCGCCAGGTGGAAACGTCGTTCGGATGAGCCAGTTCAAGCAGGGCGAGGCCTCGCGGAAAGGCGGCGAATACATCCTGACGCGGCGATTTGCGACCGTGCTTGGTCATAGACACGCAGGGCGACTCGGAAATGCAAGGCTAACGCGGAAGGACCCGCAGGGAAGAGGCTAGCTGCCCATCTGGTCCCCTGGCACCGTTACTGAAGTCTAGCATACGACATTTTGTGGAATTATGCAGGCTTCCGCCAACGGCGCAGGTTTTTCATGCCGTATTGTCCGGCCTGAAGGCGCGGAGTACACTCGATGCGGCACCCTTCATTTGTTTGGCACTGTTTGGCCGAGAATTTTCTCCAAGCGCCTAAGCCGCCGCTGATGGAAACGAAAACGCAAATCGGCACGACCAAGAGCGAAGAGGTGGTTCGCAAACATCGGGATTACATCTGGCCCGCGGTGGCTAATTTTTACGAGCACCCGCTGGTGGCCGATCGCGCGCGGATGCAATACGTCTGGGACCTGGAAGGGCGCAAATACCTGGACTTTTTCGGGGGCATACTGACGATTTCCGTGGGGCACACCAATCCCAAGGTTACCTCGAAAATCAAGGCGCAGGTCGATCGGCTGCAGCACATCTCCACTCTCTATCCGACCGAGCCCATGGTGGACCTGGCGGAGAAGATCGCTCAGATCGCGCCCGGCAAGCTGCAGAAAAGCTTCTTCAGTAATTCAGGCACGGAAGCGAATGAGGCCGCGCTTTTGCTGGCGCGCATGGCTACAGGATCGTTCGACATTATTGGGCTGCGGCACGGCTATTCTGGGGCTTCGGCGCTGGCCAGATCCGTCACCGGGCAAAGTACCTGGCGCGCCGGAGGCGTGATCAGCGTTGGCGTGGCCCATGCGATCAATCCTTATTGCTACCGCTGCCCGCTGGACCTTAAATATCCCGATTGCGGCGTGGCTTGCGCGAAGGACGTGGAAAATCTAATTCAGACGGCAACCAGCGGGCACATCGCGGCCTTTATGGCCGAACCCATTCAGGGCGTGGGGGGATTTATCACCCCGCCACCGGAGTACTTCAAAATCGTGTTCAACACGGTGAAAAAATACGGCGGCCTGTTTATCTCCGACGAAGTGCAAACAGGATTTGGCCGCACGGGCAAGCATTGGTTCGGCATCGAGCATTGGGAGGTGGTCCCCGACATCATCACCTGCGCCAAGGGCATGGGCAATGGAGTGCCTGTGGGCGCCACGGTGACGACGAGCGAGCTTGCCGCTTCCTATCGCGGCATGACCATCTCTACCTTCGGCGGCAATCCGGTGACCAGCGTGGCGGCGCGGGCGACAATCGAAGTGATCGAAGAGGAAAGCCTGCGCGAAAACGCCGCGTCGGTGGGGACCTATTTCCGCGAGAAGTTAGACGAGCTGCAGGAAAAGCATGTGCTGATCGGCGAGGTCCGCGGCAAAGGGCTGATGCAGGGGATCGAGCTGGTGAAGGATCGAGGCACAAGAGAACCGGCGCCAGAAGCCACCACTCGGCTGCTCGAACGCACCCGCGAAAACGGCTTGCTGATTGGCAAGGGCGGACTTTACGGCAACGTCGTCCGCCTTTCGCCCATGTTGAATATCTCCAAGGCTGACGTGGACGAAGCGGTTCGGGTGCTGGATAAATCATTTTCCGAAATTCGTGTGTAGGCATGGGTGGCGAGGCCAATCATCTATTGCCACGGGGGCTCCTCGAGGGCGGCGCAGTGAACAGCAGTGAATGGGGGAGGGGGTTCTCACAAGGGTTGAAGAGACGGCTCTTCGGCTTTGTGATTCCATTGGCAGTCGTTTTGGCGCTCGTGCCGATCATGGGGCCGGCTCGCGCCGGAGATAAAGAAGTCGCGTGGAAGCCTATTGAGCAAGCCCTTCTGCGCGTGGACGACCAGCCGGTGAAGAATTGGAACGTCTACGAGGAAAGCAAGAAGGGCGATCCGCTGTTGCTGGCCATGGGAAATCGATTCCTGCTGATTGAAATCCACGACCACAAGATTTTTGAGCTGGCGCCTGCCAAAGTGGAGCACAAAGGTTCGGAGCTTTTGTGGGACCCGGCGGAACGTCCCGCCGAACCGCTAGCCGCCACCGACTGGGTGATTAAAGACGTGGGTTTGGCTTATCGCGTTGCATTTCGGCTGGAGGCGGAAAAGCACGCCTTCGACGTGCAGTTGCCGCATCCGATGGATCTGCGGTACATCGTTCGGTGAGGAAATCTCAGAGGAGCAAAAGCTAGGGCCGATAAACGGCGTAGACCCAGGGGATCCCGACAGTACCCGACTGCACTTCCACGATCACGGAGTCGCCGGGCCGGAAGCGCCCGTAATCGTCGCGGCTCACTTCCAGCCGTTCGATGTCCCGGCCTTCGCGCCAGGAGGTAACCACCAGCCGCTGGGTGCGCAAGAAACCGGGCATGCTGAATTTTCCGACCACCGACGCAGACTCGCGCTGCGGCGGAGCGGTATCGAATTTGCCGTTGATGAAAAGCAGCCCGGCCAGAATCCAGGGTACCGGGAGCAGGCCGAAGTAGACGCGCTTGATGATCTCGATATCCCGGCCTCTGCGGGCTCGATTGACTATCCATAAGCCCAGACCGAGGACCAGGAAGAACAGAACACCCACGAAAATCAGGATGCCGTCCTCTTCGAGCGGCGGAAACGCCTGGCTGGCCGGCACGAAAATAATCGCGCCCACCAGAAACCAGGCCGTGCGGCGCACCAGCCTTTTGCGCAGCACGACCTCGGCCGCCGCGGACGTCAGGCCGCACACCAAGCATTGGTCGGTGTCGCGCTCGGCTCCGCAATCCAAACAACGCGTGATTGCCATGTCTGACTCGCTTTGGCCGTAAGTGCCGGAGCGAGCAAGCACCGCGCCCGGCCATCTCGGCGGCAAATCTCCTAAACTTTGATGCTATTTCGCTGAAAGCGCGCCGTCAAGCGAGAGCCGGGGCGGGTAGCGGGCCAGTTTGAAGTTTCAACTCTGAGTGTCACATTTTTACATTGAAGACCTTAGGTGACGATAGGTGCTAAGGGTATGAGAGGAGGGTCTTGGGTTATATCCCGTATTGCGAGAGGTTTTCGACGACTCGTATTGTCAAAGGCGATGCAAACCGGTTACGCGATTGGCCAGGGGGCGAAGTGCGGCCTCGGGGTGTTGAGACCACGCGCCGTAATGCGCGCACCTATCGGACGGAGGTGATTTCATGGCGCCTTTTCGGATACTTTTAGCTGACGATCACGAAGTCGTAAGGACAGGGCTTCGTGCGTTATTGGAAGAGCAGAGCGGATGGGAAGTGGTGGCCGAAGCGGTGGATGGACGCGATGCCGTGGAGAAGGCGAGCAAGCTGAAGCCCGATGCCGTGGTTATCGATATCGCCATGCCGTCGTTGAACGGACTGGAAGCGGTGCGGCAGATCTTGAAGGCTGTGCCGAATGCGAAGGTTTTGGTTCTGACGATGTACGACTCCGATCCATTGATTCAGCAAGTTCTGCAGGCTGGAGCGCGCGGGTATTTGCTAAAGTCGGACGCTGGCCGCGATCTTGTTTCGGCGATCGAAGCCTTGCGCCGGAACAAGACGTTTTTCACGCCCAAGGTAAGCCAGATGGTGCTGGAGGGTTATCTCGACAAGAATCCCAAGGATAAGGAAAAGGAACTGGAGAGCGAAGCGGAAAGTTTGCGGCTCACCAGCAGACAACGCGAGATCGTACAGCTACTGGCGGAGGGAAAGAGCAGCAAGGAAGTGGCTGCCGTGCTGGGTTTGAGCGTAAAGACCGCCGAGACGCACCGCGCCAACATCATGCGCAAGCTCGATTGCCATTCGGTTACGGAGTTGGTGCGCTACGCCATACGAAACCACATCATCGCCGCCTGAGGGCCGAGCTAGCCGTCGCTACATCCGCAGGGGGCTCGGGGCTGCCGAGCCCGCGAAGAGTCCAACGAACGTCAGCGATTTCCAAGCACATTAGTAGTTCTGAACTGTCCAACCCGTTCGCACCGTTGTGGCCGTATAAGGGTCAACCACGTTCGAACCCGTGGAGAGGGTAGTGGACGGGAACCAAGGCGGCGAGAAAGCTCCCGCTGCGAAGCGCTGGTCAAAATAGAGGTTTCGCGAATTGCAATAGCAGGCCTTGGCGATATTGGCGATACGGCCGCCAACGAGAGTGACCGTATTCATATTGTTCCCAGACGTGCCGCTCCAGCCTCCCGAACCATTCTGTGAAATCATGGCGATCGAGGCGTCCAGCTCGATATTGCCATTGGACTGTTTATCGTTCATCTGTACGTCTCCCGTGGCCGTAAAGATGCCGAGCACCTGACCGTTGTTATTTCCGGGGATCAGGGTATCGACGTTGGGATAGGTGACGCCGTTGACGGTTTCGTTTTGCGTGGTGGTGACTGGCGGAGTTTTATAAAGCACATCCCCCGTGACCACGACGTTATTCTCGGCAGTAATGGTCATAGCGGAGGTGTCCTGGATCGCCGCTTGTCCTTGCCCGGGACCGGAAAGCGAGTTAATGCTGCCGTCCACGTAGAGCATGGCGCTTTCCGTGGGAGGAGTGGCGGCGTAATTTTGAGGCACGCCCTGGATGGTTATGCTGGTAGGACTGCCTGAGCCAACCTGTTGCTGAACGGTGGTGGTCTGGCCGCCATTGGAAGCGGAAGCCAGGTCCAGCGTCACGGTAGTAGTGGTGGTGGTGCCGCCGTTTGTTTGCTTGATGGTGATCACCTGCAGGTTGTGGCCTTGTTGCGGGCCGGAGCTGGGCGTCGTGGCAGTCAGCACGACCGAGCTGGCGTTACCTTCGACGTAGATTCCGCCTCCGGCCATCGTGTTCGTCCCGCCGGAGGTCGTATAGGGGAGGTATACGCCGTTATTCGTAGTGCCCCCGCTGGGATAAGGCGTGCCACCCACAGTCTTCAGCACGGCGCTCATATTGGCGCTGGTGGGCGATTCCGAGCCATTGCCCAAACCATCGAGCACCGCTTCCTTCTGATTGAAATCGTTTTGCGGCAGCGAGACTTTATTTTGACCAAGTTTGTAGCCATCCTGGAAGCTGGGGGCAATGGTTGTGCCATTTTGCTTGTAGCTGGGATTGGCCGACTGCACGCAATTGCCGTTGCCATAGTAATAGCCGAATGTGCTGGAGTAGCTGCCGACGGAGCCCGTGAAAGTGTAGCTTCCCGGCTCAAAGGTCCAAGCGCCATTGGTGAAAAACGGTCCCGTGAGGGTTCCGGGCGCAAAAGGTACGCTGCACTCGGCGTATTGATCCAAGAAAGTACCCCAAGCGGAAAAGGACAAATTGCTCGAACCCGGCGCCACGGGCACATTGATCTGAAGATTGCCTGAATCGACGATGGTGGTCTGCTCATTGGCCAGGGATTGCCCCACCGCTGTGAGGGTGTAAGGGACGGTGTAATAGAACTCCGTTGGATTCCCGGTAGGGGCAGAACAACTTGGGTTGTTCGTTGTGCTCCCCTTTGTGTAGCAGTTGTAGTAACCGTTGGCCGCTCCCGAGCCCAAGGTGACACTGGTGACCTGGAAACTGCCTGGCCAAGAGCCAGCACCCTGCCCGCCGTTGAGGCTGCGGTTCGCGGCGGCGCCGGAAGGACCATAAAGAGTCGTAACGCTCGAGGCTATGGTTGTTAGAGCACCGGGAAGGTTCTGAAGCGGAGCGGTGTTGGGGGCGATCGAGCCAGTGGCAATGTTGGCTTCGAGCTGATCCAACATGTATTGACGCGCGACGTTGAGTCCGGAATCCGCCGAGTAAAAGGAGGCGCGGAAGTTCCGGTAGTAGCGCGTGATCAAGGAATCGGAAGTGACGGCGATGACCATCGCCAGCGTCATGGCAACCATCAAGGATAGAAGCAGGAGCGTGGTCACAAGGGCCATGCCTCGCGAGTTGGCTTCGGCAGCTGCGACTTTGGAGCGTTTTTTGGAACTGTGAATGATTGTCATGGCCATCCTCTGCTATTGGTTGTTCATGCTCAGATTGCGCGGATTCACGACCACAGAGACGCTTTCGATCTGATACGGCCCGTTGTCGAATCCATTCCGGTAGGTATAGTTGGGATCCGTAGAGGGCGTGGTTCGTCCGATCAGCGAAATTTGTATCGAGCGGATCAACCAGAACTCGTTGTTGTAACCGGAGGTGTTCGCACCCGCGTCGCACAGCGGAGGGGTACCGAGCGGGTTGGAGGCGTAGTAGTTGTATATCCCGCAGTCGTCCGAAGTTGCCCAAAGCGCGGCGCCCACCTTGAATCCAATCACTTGCTGGGCCAGCACGGAGCATGCGGGAGCCGTGCAGGGGCTAGAGACGGCACCGCCCTCGGTGCGCACAAGTTGTGGATTGGAGGGATTGGATGTGTCCACCGAATAGGTGATGGGCTCAAGACGCACTACCCAATCCGGCGAGCAAAACTGCGTGGTACCGACGTAAGGATTGCCGTTGGCATTGGTGGTGTAGCTGGTTTGAGTGAGAAGGAGGTAATCATTCGCGGAACTATTAGTGCCGTCAGCGTTGGTCGCGCTGAAAGAGAGCTTCACGCCTGAGTTGGTGCCGCTGGTAAAAACCGAGCCGTTAGCGGTCAGAAGGACGGTAGTGTATTGGGTTCCGCCGACGTTGAGGAGCAGCAGCTCGTCACCGCTATGAAAATTCGCGGCATAAGCCGTGGCGGCGGCGACCGTTGTGCCTGCCGGAGGGTACAGATACATCGGCGAAGAGGTGGCAAGAACGCAATTGCTGGTCGAAGGAATGAAGGAACCATTATCGGGATGCGCCGGCGCAGTATTCGGGTCAGCGGCGATGACGTTCAGCTGGTCGAAGCAATTCGAGCCGTAGCTGAAAGTCGCAGCATTGTTGCAGGGAGAACTCGGTATGCTGTTGGAGACGGAAATGCCAACGGGCGGGTTGGGCATATTGGGACCCAAAAGGGTGCCGCTTCCGGCGTTGACGATGTCCAGCTGTAGCTGAGCGATGGCATTGCGCACGGCGATGTTCAGACCGGACTGGTTTTGCTGCTGATTGAACAAGGGCTGCTGCCTGGAAAAGAGGGCCAGGGCGGCGCCGCTGATCAGCACCAGCAGGACGGTGGTGATCATCAGTTCCAGCAACGTGAAACCGCGTGAGTTTTTTTTCCCCATTTTTCGGCTGTCAACAAAGCCACAGCGTATGGGCAAAACAAATTCGTATTTCATGGCGAAGCCGTCCTTACCATGCTCATCTGATAGCTGACGGGAGGCTTTACATACTGGTTTGTCAAGGTCACCAGAACAGTAATCCGCTTTACGCCTGTGACCGGCTGGTCCATCTCAATGACCCAGCGACGGTGAAATGCGATGGAATTGGGAATCGCCGCCGGAGCGCTGGTGCTCTGAGTTTGGCTCAGCATTCCGTTGGGGTTGTGGCTTAGCGTCGTGTATGTTTCCGTGCCGTTCACCAGGCCAAGCACTGTTTCGGTGACCGCGCCCGTTTGAACCCCTCCGGAGGTGTTTGAGTCACTGATGTATACGTTGTCGTAGTAGTTCACTGTCTCCGTGACGCCCTGTGAGGTCACAGACGCTTGGGCATCGGAAGTCAGGCTTCCGGCAGTGCTGCCCGAAGCGACGTAAACGTTGGGATCCCAGTATGGCCAGCGGTTCAGATCCTCCAGTTTTTCGGAGGCCAAGTTGGCCGCGAGGCCTGCAAAACGCGCGCTCTCGGTGCCGCTCAAGGTGGCCGTGGCGAGAGAACTCAGCGCGACCAGGCCGACAGTGAGGACCAAAATGGCGACCAGGACCTCGACCATGGTGAAGCCGCGCGAAGAATCCAGTTCAAGGCGTTGTGATGGATACGTTTCCATAGTTGGATACCGAAATCGTGTTGGAATATCCGTGATAGCTGATTTGAAAGCTCGTGGTTGAGCTGCCGTTTTGCGTGACAGTGACGGTCCCGTTGGGTTTGAATTGAACTACCGTAGGCTGATTAATGGCGGCAGCCGCGGTCAAAATGGGCACGGGACCGCCGACGTTAGCGAAGGTGCCGCTAGGCGGCGGCTCGCTGGCGATCTGATAAGTCGGATTGTTGCCGTTAGCATCGCCTGCTATGGTGACCTGAAATGGATAGCTCTCCATCAGGGACTGGAAGCGCGTTGACTGAATCGCCCAGGTGGCGTTAGCTACAGCCGAACGCAAGCGATATTGATTGACCGCGGAGGTTACAACCGGGACGGCCATGACCGAGATGATCACGACGATGAGGAGAGCCAGGCACAACTCGATCATAGTGAAGCCGGCTGTTAAGGTCCGGGAATTGGGATTTCTGGTTTGCGTAGGGCCGACGGAGCGGGCCGAGCGCGTCTGCGAACTGAGCGATTTTGTATGAATTGTCATATAGTCGTCGTAAGCAGCAACAGTAAAGTGTCGTACTGCATACCCCAAGTCTAGGAGTGCGCCCGGTCCCCTGAAAGAGGACGCACGGGCAATGATTCGTAAAAGATAGCTGGACGACCGATCAGTTGATTAGGTCAGGGCGAAGGTATGGCCGTCTAAAGCTAAGTGGCTTGTTATAAAATAGTTAAGAGAGCGATAGCGGCAGGTAAACGCCGATTCCTCACGCAACTCTAAATCGCTCTTGTCTGAGAACTGGTCTGACGGAGAACCCTCGATGCTACCGCTAGAAGGCGTAAAAGTCGTTTCCGTGGAGCAGGCTGTAGCGGCTCCCTTGGCTTCCCGTCACTTGGCTGATTTCGGCGCTCGGGTGATTAAAGTTGAGCGGCGCGACGGCGGCGATTTCGCTCGGGATTACGATCGGAAAGTACGCGGCATGGCGAGCTGGTTTGTTTGGCTAAACCGCTCAAAACAAAGCGTGACGCTCGATCTCAAGCAAGCCGAAGGGGCGGAGATCATGGGACGGCTTATGGCGGATTGCGACGTCTTCATCCAAAACATGGGCCCGGGAGCCGCCCGGCGCGCAGGCCTCGAAAGCGAGTCCCTAATCGCCAAGAATCCGCGCCTAATCGCTTGTGAAATAAGCGGTTATGGCGCTACTGGACCTTACCGGGATAAAAAAGCCTATGACCTCCTGGTGCAGTTCGAGACGGGCCTGGTTTCCATCACAGGCACTCCCGAATCACCCTGCAAAACAGGAATCTCGGCGGCGGATATTGCGGCCGGAATGTATGCCTTTAGCGGGATTCTCATGGCGCTGTACCGGCGGGAGAGAACAGGACGCGGAGGGGTGGTGAGGGTATCGCTATTCGATGCGCTCAGCGAGTGGGTGTTGCCGGCGGCTTACTATGGGGCTTACGGCGGTTCGCCACCACAACGCAGCGGAGCCGAGCATGCGTCCATCGCTCCTTACGGGCCGTACTTCACGGGCGACGGCAAGCAAGTGAATATCGGGATACAGAACGAGCGGGAGTGGAGACAATTCTGCTCCGTGGTCTTGCTCAATACGAAGATAGCGGCAGACCCGCGGTTTGAGAACAACTCGAAACGCTCGGAAAATCGGAAAATTCTGCGGACGGTAATTTCGGAGATCTTTCGGACGCTTACGCTGGAGGAGGCTGTGGAGCGCTTGGAACGCGCAGGGATCGCACACTCGCGAACGAATTCGGTAGAGGACCTGCTCACGCACCCGCAACACGTAGAAAGGGGACGCTGGCGAAATGTCGATTCGCCGGCGGGTCCTCTGCAGGCCCTGGCGCCGGCAGTGCTCCTGGACGGCGTAGAGTCGCGGATGGAAGCAATTCCATCGCTGGGCCAACACACAGACACAATCCTTGCCGAACTTGGATACACGCCGGAAGAGATTCGTCGCTTGCGGGAGCAGGGAGCGGTTTGAAGACGCCGGTTTAGCCAGCGCGTAAGCAAAAGAAAAGCCCCACCGGCTTTAGGGGGAGAACGGTGGGGCGGGTACTACAAGTCAGGGGTCGTCACTTAACTAGATTAATGGGCGAGCGTTTGCAGCCAGCTACAAATTCTGTAAAGGGCGGGAGGTAAAACCTGTAGCCTTTGCAAGAAGGCAGCGGCAAGCCGCAAGAGTCAGCCAGAGGGATGCCAAAGCGGAGGATGGGAGCCGGCAGGATTAGCCAGGAAGCGTCGTCGTGCAACCCAGGCGGTGCATGGTGGGAATGAGACGCGAGCCCATCTCTTCTTTCGGCAAGAAGGCGTTGGCCCCACATCGATCGGAGATTTGCTGATAAGAGTTGGAGGGGATGGCCGTGACAAGAATCACGATGATCCGCGGCCATCTCTCACGGATGGCCGCTGTAGCTTCCAAGCCGTTCATCAAGGGCATGGCAATATCCATGAGGATAAGATCGGGCTGCAGGTGGGCCGTCAAACTGATGGCTTGAAGACCATCGCAGGCCTCTCCTACCACGCGAATTTGCAGATCTCCTTCCAGGAGATCTCGAACGGCCGCGCGGAAATCCTGATTATCGTCCACTACCAATACTCTGATCATCGCTCACTCTTACTGAGCCGGGCCCACAGTCATGTTAAATCAAAGATTCGATGCTTCCTACGCCAACTACGGCCTGCTCACCCGGAATTATAGGGTAAGGCGCTCGCTCGGCGTAGCCGGGCTTGGCCCAGCCAGCCTAGGCGATCTGGCTTAGTCCTCTTCCGAAGTAAAATGTGGCGGGAGTCTGTTCGTCCCAACCGACATTGCAAAAGGGTATCGACCACTTTTGGACTTTAGCGGGCTCGAGCACGGGTTTGCCCAGCGCTGGAGTCGAGAGGCAATAGGTGCCTTCGTGGGTGCCAATCCAGATGAGGTTGCGATCCCACTCGATGAAAACATTCTCGGTGGTTCCGCGCCACCAACTGGTGTAGTTATCCATCTCGCCATCGCGAGGGGGGACGAACCAGGCGACTTCCTTGGGAGCGGTAGGATCGGAAATGTCGAAGATGCGAACGCCGGCGTTGAACCAAGTCATGGCTACGATGTTGGGCTTGGCGGCACCGGGCTGCAGCCAGCAATTGGTATTGTGGGAACCAAAGCGGCCGCGAGCCAGGCAGAAGTCGTTGTAAGGAGCGTCCGGCGGCGCCGCGGGGCGCGGGAATAGACCGATAATTTTGGGATTGCGCGGATCCTTTACGTCCACCACGTAGGGGGTGTGGTAGTTCTCGCGGCAGTCGGCTTCGAGAGCTTCGTGTGAGGCGACCACAATATTTTGCAGGCGAGGGTGGGCGCCGTCCGCGGTGATCGGCAAACAGGTGTGGAAGGGGATTGTGCCGAAGGTATCAAACTCATACTGGACATGGCCGAAGGGCTTTGGGTGCTTGATATCGGACAAATCCATAGCATACATGCCGAAGGCGCCGAAGCCGCCGTAGCCGACATTACCTCCGTCTTCGACACGCTTCGGAACAGTGATCGCGCCATGGTTGCCGGTCCACGAGGTATGGTCGCCGGCAAAGCGGTATTTCTTGTACTCGGCCTCCTCGCCCAGCCGCTGGCCCGGCACCCACCAGCGCGAAACCTCCTTCACATTGGAGGGATCGGACATATCCACAATCATCAGAGCATTGCTATAGGGCCGCTCCAGATTCTCCAAACGCAACTGGTCGTCCCAGCCGCAATCGAGATAGGCATACTGGCCGCCGTCGTAGAAATTGTGGTGGGTGCCGTTTCCTTTTACTCCGGTGTTGTATTCCTGGAGAAGCTTGGGGTTTTTCGGATCGCTGATGTCGTAGTTGCGAATGCCCCTCAGGCCCTTATAGGCGAGCACTTTGTCGCGCAACTCCTTGTCATATTGCCCGTGAGGATATTGGGGTGTTTCCATGGTGAGCGGCTGAGCCGCGGTGCACATCATGATCCACTTCTTGATTTTCGTGTTGTAGGTGACCGTGCCCATACCCTGAGTGACGCCCTTGTTCAGAACGACCGGATTCTTGCCGTCGCTGATATCCACAAAGCCGCCGCCAGCGGGCAAGAGCCGCTGTTTGCCGCGCGCCCACATCACACAGAGCGGCTCGCCGCCCGAAATCGTGGAACCGGGGAGATGAGCCTGAATCTCCATATTGTGTATGTACTGCTTCTTATCCAAATAGGTGAGGGCGCCCATGGGGAGAGGAATCTGGGGTGGCTCGTTGGTGGTATAAAGTCCGGAGACTTGCGCGCGCAGCTCCTTTGAGCCGATGACGCCGGCGGCAGCCGCCCCTAACGCGGCGCCAGCCGCGCTTTTCAGCAGCGACCTTCGGGTGAGTCCTCTCTGTTCCGATTTTTCAGAAGCCGTTCGAGAATCGCAGCGACCTTTGGACATACGGTTACCTCTTTTTCGATCGAGAGTGCCCGGCTGGAAGCCTTATTGAACGCTGAAGAGTCCCGATTGTTTGCCGCACCTACAGCTTACTGACGCCATTTAACATAAGAGAATGGGGCTGTCAAAGAAAATGGGAGCAAAGTACCGCCGAACTTTACTAAAAACGACGGTCTAGACTCCAGGGGAATGGCTTTCCCATCTAATCAGCAGGGTCGTACAAACGCAGCACAAAGGACGCCGATGCTCACCATCCTGCTGATCATTCTCGTGTTAGCGCTACTCGGAGCACTGCCAACGTGGCCCTACAGTCATGCTTGGGGTTATTACCCGAGCGGCGGCTTGGGGCTTCTGCTGATTATCGTAATTCTTTTGATGTTGCTGTAGGCGCCGAAAAGCCCCTTAGCGGAGATTCCCTATCGAATAGTTCACTAGCGCTAGTTCGGTTTGATAATCATAAGTCGCGTTGACCTGCTCGATTTGCGCCTGGGTGAGGTTCAACTGCGATTGGGTGAGCTCGACGATCGAGCTCAGCCCCAGTTGATAGCGCGACGTAGCCAAGCTCAAGGCCTCGGTCGCCTGGTTCACCAGTTGCTGCACCTCAGAAAGACGCTGGTATCCGGAGTTTGCGTCGTTCCAGGCCTGATTGACGTCGCGAACCACTTGATCCAACTCGTTGCGAAGAGTCTGCTGCTGGGCCACCGAACGAGCCATGGCTTCATTGCGGAGGGCGCCGAACAGGTGCCCGTTGAAGATCGGTATATTCAGATTGAAGCCAGCCGCCGCGTACTGATTGTCCAGGCCAGTGGTGGTTACATTGGCATGCAGCGGAATGAGGCCAGCAGCGCCGACGGCGGTGATCGAGGGATACCAAAGATCGTGCTCGGCGGCCACAAACGTCTGGGCTGAATTCACCTCATAGCGCAGGCTGACCAGTTCAGGACGATTCATGACAGCCTGCTGAATGAGACCCGCGAGATTTGCCGGCGGCCCTGGCGGCGGCCCCGGCTCCATCAACTGATAAGTCCTCTGGTCCGCAAAACCAAGAGCAGTGGTCATGTCCGCGTAAGAACTCTGGAGATTATTCTGGGCCTGGATGAGAAGGAGTTGCGCTTGCGCCAGATCCACGTTGGCAAAGGTGACGTCCAACTGCGACTTGAGCTGATTGGCCGCCATTTGGGTGATTTGATTGGAAACGAGTTGGCGCTCGCCGACCGTCTGCTGGGCGACACGAAGTAAGGCCTGAGCCCTCAGAACGCCGTAATAAGACCGGTCGACCAGCAACAGAACGTTAGCGCGCGTGGTTACGATGTTCTCTTGCTGAGCCTGCTCATGCAAGTTAGCGCTCTTCACGATGTCGTAGGTGTGGCCGAAGTCGGTTACCAACTGGTTTACTGCAAAGCCTTGGGCAAACTTGGGGAAAATGCGGGGGTCGTTCAGAACCCCGGCGCCAATGCGATTCAAATCATTTGCTTCCGCGCCCGTAATGCTGCCATTAACCACCGGGAAATAGCTGGCCCGCACCTGGCGCTTCTGGGCGTCAGCCAACGAGGCCTCGGCAGCAGCCACCTGAATTTGGGGGTGGTTCTGAATAGCGAGCTGTTCGGCCTGCTGCAACGTCAAAGTCTGGACCGTTTGCGCGGAAGCCGCCGCGGAAATGAAGGCAGCCGCCGCAACAAGGATAGGGAGCCGAAAGGAGACTCTCATTGGGCCTCCCCGAGTGCCCTTTGTACCTGGAACTGATCGCGGCGGCGATAGATGAGCAAGTAAGCGGCGGGGACGACAAAAATCGTCAGCAAAATGGAGGTGAGCAGGCCGCCGATAATCGCACGAGCAAGCGGGGCATAAGCTTCGCTACCCGCTTCCAGTTTGAAGGCCATGGGCAGCAAGCCGACCACCGTCGCCAGTGAAGTCATGAGAATGGGTCTAAGGCGGATGCGGCAAGCGAGGGCCACGGCTTCGGCCGAGTTGTGACCTTCTCCGCGCAACACGTTGGCGAAATCGACGATCAGAATGCTATTCGATACCACCATGCCCTGAAGCATGACGATTCCCATAAGCGATTGGATGTTTAGCGTGGTGCCCGTCAAGACGAGGGTCAGGATCACGCCGATGATGCCGGTCGGAACGGCGAGCACGATGAGGAAGGGATCGATGAACGATTTGAATTGCGCAACCAAGATGAGATACACGAGCACGATGGCCAGAAAGAGGCCCACGCCAAAACTCTTGAAAGACTGGTTCATGGTAACCACCAGTCCGCGCACGTTGATCCGGATATTGGGAGGCAGCGTCGTGTGGGCGATGATCCTGGAAATCGCGGTGTTTAGCTTGCCTAAGTCTTCGCCGAGCGGAGCCACATAGATGTCAAAGTCTCGCTGCAACTGGTAATGATCCACCTCGGTAGGGCTGAGGATTTGGCTGACCTCCGCAACCTGGTCCAGATAGGTAGGGGCTTTCAAGTTGGATGCGCGCAAGGGCATCGTTTTTAAGGACTCGAGATCGGTTACCTGGTTTTCCGGATATTGCACCGTCACGAAATAGTTGTTACCGGATCTGGGGTCCACCCAATAACTCGGAGCGATCATTACGTCTGAAGTGAGAGAGGTGATGATGTTGTCGATGACCTCCTTGGGATTGAGTTGCAGCTCGGCGGCGCGGGTGCGGTTCACGTCAATTTCTAGTCCGGGATAGTCCATGTCCTGGGGGATGTAGACGTCCGAGACTCCTGGTATGACCTTGAATTGCCGGGCCAAGTTCTGCGCGAGGCCGTTGTCGGTGCGCATATCGATGCCGCTTACTTGGACATCGATAGGCGCGGGCGCGCCTTGATTGAGCACGGCATCCACCAGACCGCCCGATTGAAAGTAGGTGCGGAGTTCGGGAAGCTGGCGGGCGATCCTGTCGCGCACTTCAGCCATATAGACGAAGCTGCTGACTCTATGATCCTCCTTGAGTCCTACTTCAACGAAAGCGGTGTGCATTCCCGAGTTCGAAGTAAATAAGGAAGAGAGGTCGGGCATTACGCCGATATTGGAAACTACGGTCTGCAGGTCGCTCGAGGGCACAACGTTTCGCACGATATCCTCTACCTGCTTGATGTAGTCGTTCGTCAGCTCGATGCGCGTTCCGGTGGGAGCTTTGACATTAATGACGAACTGGCCGGCATCGGTACGCGGGAAGAAGGAGATGCCCATAAAAGGAAGCAGCAGAAAGCAAGCGAAGAAGCAGCCGAGGAAACCTAGAACCGTTGTCCACGGGCGGTCCAGCGCCCTGCGCACCCATTTCTCGTAGAAGTTCAGCATGACTTCGAATTTGGCGTTAAATCCAGCATGGAACCTCTTTCCCCACGACCGATGTTCCGAGGCTTCGCCAGCGGCATGCTCCGGTTTGAGGAAATTGGCGCAGAAGAGGGGCACGACCGTTACCGCATCGAAATAGGAAGCGAAGAGAGCGATCACGACGCCCAGCGCGAGAGCGCCGAAGAGGAATTTGCTCACGCCGAAAAGAAAGGTAACCGGAAAAAACACAACGACGGCGACGAGCATGATGGCCAAGACAGCCAAGGCGACTTCATTGGCTCCCTTTTCCGCCGCGACGCGCGGCTCCTCACCCATTTCGAGGTGGCGATAGACGTTTTCAATAACGACAACCGAATCATCGATGAGGCGTGAAAAAGCCAGGGCCAGACCGCTCAATACCATGGCGTCGATGGATTTGCCCATGGAGTGCAGCACGAAAAACGTGATCATCACCGAGATCGGAATGGACAGGAACACAGCCACAGTGGCCCTGAAACTGCCAAGAAATACGAGAATCATGATGCCGGTGAGGAAAATTCCTATGCCGCCTTCCCGGAGTACCGTGGAGATGGCTTCCTTCACAAATACGGACTGATCGAAAACGACGCTGGTTTTGAGCTGCGAGGGGATATCGCGAAGGTTCTGGATGGCTTTTCTGATTCCGTCGACCACCGCGATCGTGTTTGTGTCTCCACCTTGCTTCTGAACCCCGACATAGACGGATTTTTGGCCATCCACGCGAACGATGTTGTACTGCAACGAGGAGCCGTCCACCGCATGGCCAACGTCGGAGACGAAAACCGATCTCTGGTCTTCGGTCTTGACGGGCAGATCATTGAGAGCCTGGGCGCTGGGAACCTGAGCGTTGGTATAGATGTTGTAATCGAGCGGCCCCATGCGCACATCGCCGGCGGGCAAGATTAAATTTGACGAGTTGGTCGCGCGAACGATATCCATGGGACTTAATTCATGAGCCTGCAATTTCAGGGGGTCCACATAGACCATCAGCGCGCGGTACTTGCCTCCAAAGGGAGGAGGAACCGTGGCGCCCGGAACGCCGGCAATCTGATTGCGAATCTGATATTGCAAATAATCGTGAAGCTGGGTTTCGTCCAAGCCTTGCCCTTGCACTGTGAGCAGACAAACCGGCAGGCTGGACGCATCGACCTTTAGAACGACTGGCGGCAAGGTGCCTTCGGGAAGGCGCCTGAGGTCCGCCATGGCCAGATTGGAGATCTGGGTGACGTCCGCGTTGGCGTCGCTGCCCGGTTGGAAATAAATCTTGATCAGGCTTACGCCGGTAAGCGAGCGAGACTCCATATGATCGACTCCGGCGGCCAGGGTAAAGAACCGCTCGAAAGTGTCGGTGATGTCCGCTTCGATCTGTTGCGGCGGCATGCCGTTATAAAAGGTAGCCACCAGCACCACGGGAATATTGATGGGTGGAAACATGTCCACAGGCATCTGGGCCATACTGGTAACACCGAGCACAATCACGACGAGGCAAAAAACGATAATCAGATAGGGATGTCGGATGGCAAATGAAGGCATGTGATTACTGCTCCATTTCTTGAGCCTGGATCTCTTTTGGCGTGACGAGCTCTCCCGGCTGATACTGGCTTTGCGATCCAAAAACCACGCGTTCACCTTCTTTCAATCCGGAAACAATTTCGGTCTGCGTGGCGGTCCGAAGACCCAGCGTCACATCGCGCCTTTCGATCTGGTTGGCGCCGTTCACAATCAAGGCGGTTCCCTTATCCGCGCCCGCCGCCTGAACCACCTGCGTGGGAACCGTCAGAACCTTGTCCGCCCTTTGCAGGGGAATCTCCGCGGAGGCGTACATTCCTGGAACCAGTTCGTAATTCGGATTGGGCACTTGCACTTCGGTATGCATGGTTCGTGTTTGCACATCAATCTGGTCCGAGAAGCGAACGACCTTTCCCGAAAAGGTCTTTCCGGTCGCCGATACCTTGACGTCAATCACTTCGCCGAGGCGAAGCTCCGGCACGGCCCTTTCCGGCACGGGAATGACCAAGCGAAGCAGATTGTTTTGCGATAGCCGGCAGAGAGCCTGGGTGCCAATGTTCGAAGACGTCCCTCCGGGCAGGAGGGCTCCTTTGTACTCGTAGAGGCGGGTGACGACTCCGTCGAAAGGAGCCGCAATGTGGGAGTAGGCGAAGAGCGCCTTATCTTTATCGAGCGTGGCTTTGGCCCCCGCAAGCGCCTGTTGGGCGCCGGCAAGAGCGTCCCTGGCTGCGGAGACGCCGGCATTGGCTTCGACGTCCTTCCCCTCAGAAACGTCAATATCCTCCTGAGAGATCAGGCCAGGCTGCGTTTTTTGCACTCCCTGGAGGCGCGTGTAAGTGAGGTGCGCAACTTTATATGAGGAGTTCGCGCGGTTGAGTTCCTCGCTCGCTCGTTCCAGGTCGCTCTCACTGCGGTGAACGGCAGCCTGGTCTGCCTGTAGTTGCTGCTCTAACTCCGGGATTTCCAGATCGGCCATCGGCTGGCCTTCTTTTACGTGGGTGCCCCAATCCACATAGAGCTTCTGGATATACCCGGAGACCTTGGCGTAAACGTCAATTTCCTGAAAAGGCTCGAATTCGGAAGCGATCTCCAGCGTATTGGAAAGGTCGTGACGAGTTACGTTCACCACGGCGACCACGGGCGCCGGCGCGGCATCGACTTTTCCCGATCGAGCACAGCCGGAGGACAGGGCGGTCAGCAGGAGGAGAGCGAACAGTCCGCGGGGCCAAGTGAAGACATCGGAGCGAGGCTCGAGTATGGCTGAGCGTAAATTCTCGAGCGAAAACAGGCGTTCTTCGGAGTCTATTGGAGTACTCATAGTTTTAATTTCTCTTCCTCTTCTCTCATGAGCTTTTGAAGCTTCTCCACGGAAAAATCGGGGGAGCGGCAGAGGTCAATCAGCCGCTTCCTGCGCTTAAGAATGTCGCGAGCCATGGCCGGAACTCTATCGGCGACTTCCAGAGGGATGGTCTGTACGCCATGAACGTCTCCATGGATGAGGTCTCCCGGCTCGACGTTCAATCCGCCGACGCGGACGGTGCCACCAAAATCAAAGATGTGGGCATACGCGTGCGACACCGCCACGTGAGAGGCAAATAGCTGGAAGCCCGTAGGTTCGATATCGCTTATATCGCGCACAGCACCGTTGGTCACCAGGGCGACACAGCCCAGAGCCCTCAGAATATGCGCATGGACAACGCCTACGAAAGCGCCCAGACCCGGTGGTTGGTCGATGTCTTCAATAACGGCCACGCGGGGCGCCGGAATGGTGAGGATGTGTGTCCACCATTCCGGGCGATCATAATAAAAATAGCCATCGCCGCCCATGGGCACATCCTGGCTGCGGATACGTGCCGTGGCAGCGTAGCCGATGACCGGGGGAAGATCTTTAAATTGGCAACGCACGGTGGAATCGGCAAAACCCGCGTTGTAGAGACGAACGCCGAAAGGTTCGATGGCGCTGGCGGTCACACACGTAGTGAGCTGGCGCAGTTCATCGAGTTGCTCTGGGGTCAAGCGGTCCGCTTTCACACTGCGAGGCATAGCAACCTCCTGACATTGAACGAGGACCCGAATACGGCCGGGCCAGCAAGGCTCAAACGCTCAAAGTTGTCGAAAGGGCCGAAAAGCTAGGCGAGAACTAAGGGAGGCGATCGATGTTGCAGAGAGACGGTTACAGCGATGGAACGTATCGGGGGCTCCGCCTCGGGTTCTCGCGTCCTGCGAGCCAACGGCCGTAATGGGACAAACCTCGCAACCGTTTCCGAGATGACTTTGCCTAAAACCGCAGGGCAGTGCGGGACCTGCATCTTGATAGCGATGTTCAGATAATGACCGGGATTAGACTGAGGAAGATACCAACTACACTTTGCCAAAGTGGATAGTGCAGGCACTGTGAGGATGAGCAGCACGAGCAAGACCACCCTCACAAGGGGCCTCAAATTATTTCGCGTTGGTGCGGAAAGGTTGATTGAGCGCTCCTATCGATGACGGATGTATCCCGCAACAGCGAGTAAATTCTAGGCTCCCGAATCGTTGAAATCAAGCAACCGTGCCGGTTTCGTCCTGATGAGCCACGAGCCTTCGAGCGGAAGCGCCGGATTCTTTGCATTTGCAAACGGCTAATTCCCCGACTCGACGCGCTGGGCATAATAGCCGGTGCGAGTTCGCGCGGTAATCGTTCCATTTCCCGGCGGAGAAATGATTTCCACGCGCACGGAACGAAAAGACCCATCCTTGCGGGTGTTCGCCGGGTAATAAGCGAGGGTGTACTGGTGGCGAATCTCCCGGGCGATCTGATTGCAGCTCGCTTCGACGTCCTGCAAGTCTTCTGGAAAGAGGGCGGCGCCGCCGGTGGCGCGGGTCAAGGCCATGAGCGCCTGGCGATCGCGCTCGGCCGATTCCGGAACTTCCTCCCGGAGCAAGCCAACGGCATAAATCAGGGTGCTGGATTTTTGCGCTTCCTTCAAGGCGGCAGCCAGATTGCGCTGGCTAGAATTATCTTCGCCATCACTGACGATGAGGAGCACCTTCTTATCCATGTAGGCGCTCCGCAGGTGATCGAGTGAGGCGGCGGCCGCGTCATAGAGGGCGGTGCTGCCGTCGGGCTCATCGTGCTGCAGGGCTTTATTCAGTACGCCAAGGTCGTGGGTAAAGTCCTGATCGAAGAAATATTTGTCGTTGAAGTGGGCGACAAAGACCTCGTCTTCGGGGTTGCTGGTTTTCACAAAGGTCAGCGCGGCGGCATTCACCTTGTCCCGTTTATTGTCCATGCTGCCGCTGTTATCGATCAACAGGCCCATGCTCACGGGCACGTCTTCCTGCCGCAGCACTGAAATTTTCTGCTCGGAATCGTCCTCGAAGAGGCGAAAATTCTCCGGCTTCAGCCCTGGCACAAACTGCCCGTGCTCGTCGGTGACCGAGACGTGCAGGACAACCATGTCCACGCTTCTTTGAATTGTGTAGGCGCTTTGGAGAGGTGCCTGCGGAGCGCTTTCCTGGAGTTCAGGAGGCGGTGGCGGGGGCGAAGGGCGCAGCGGCTGCTGCGCGCGGCAAAAAGCAAACGCGATAACCATCAAGCATAGCGCCGCCAGGAATCTGGAGGGCCATAGGCCGCCATTCATTCGCCGGGTTATATGCGCCGACTGCATCTAGCCTAATATTCTGATGGTTCCTTGGCTGTGAGGGGCTGATTTGTGCGGGCGCCGTGCCATACAAGGAACCTGTACCAATGCTAGCAGGCAAACTGGGTGTGTCGCTTGGCAAGTGGAGCGGAATCTGCGCTCATGACAGGCATGCCACGCTGGCCCGTGCGGCGATGCTAACATGCGATATCTGGGAAGCGACGGGAGGCAAGATGAATCTACGAAATGCAGCGGCCTTGATTACCGGCGGAAGCAGTGGCATCGGGCGAGCCATAGCCGAAAGCTTGGCTTCGAGCGGCGCGCGCGTGGCGATCACCGGGCGCGACAAACGACGATTGGAAGAGGCCGCCCAATCCATGAAGGCTGTTCCCATCGTTGCGGATGTGTCCAAGGAATCCGATGTGGAGCGAACGTATCGGGAAGTTTTCAAGGAGTTCGGAGAGCTGGACATTTTGGTGAATAACGCGGGCGTGGGGGTATTCAAGAGCCTGGTCGATTTCGACCGGGCCAGCTTCGAATCCGTCTTTGCCACCAACGTCACCGGAGCTATGCTCATGGCCCGGGAGGCCGCCAAGCACTTCATTTCGCGCCAACGCGGGAACATCGTAAACATCAGCTCGACGGCTTCATTGCGCGGAGCTCCGAATGGAACCGCCTACTACGCAAGCAAGTTCGCATTGCGGGGCATGGCGGAATGCTGGCGAGCGGAACTTCGCCGCTACAATGTGCGGGTGTTATTGATCAATCCAAGCGAGGTGCTCACCAATTTTGCGGCGAACGCGGGATTATCCCAAAAGGAGAATCCAAGCAAGCTGCGAGCCCAGGAGATCGCCTATATCGTCAAGGCGGCGCTGGAGATGGATGACCGGGGTTTTATCCCCGAACTGTCGGTGTTTGCCACAAATCCCAAGGATTAAGAGAAATTCGAACTGGGTGTATCAACAGACGATAATGGCGTCCCGATATTCGCTGAAATCAGAGATCAATTTCTCAAGCGATACCGAAGGATGCCAAACGATTGTGGGTGCGGGGATTACCTGAGTTTGAGCAATTGTTTGCGCTTCAGTGAGCGCCTGGCGGCGCGCCTTTGGTTGGCTGTTTTTCATGCGGCCTAGAGTATGCGTTTGGCGTTGCAGGGACCATACGGGAACTCAACTAAGCCGGTGGGCAAAGATTACGCAAAGCGCCAGGGAGAATGGCGCATCTGATCGCCGTACAAGGCATCAAGTTGTCTGGAACCAACCGAATGCCCGGATTAAAGGGCGTGCGATCATGGGTATCTTGCCGAGGCTTTTCAGCGCAGATTATCGCCCCAAAAAGCGAAAGCGGCCCGATTGGGCCGCTTTCAAGCAAAACCGAGCCTGGCGAATTTACTTGGACGCTGGCGCCTCGGTGGAGGCTGGCTTTTTGCTGCTCTTCTTGGGCGACGACTTTTTGCTGCTCTTCTTGGCGGCCTTGGTGCTTTGAGTCGTTTTCGGCGTCGAAGCAGAAGACCCACTGGAACTGGTCTGCGCAAAAGCCAGACCGGCTCCGAGCATCAGCGTTACCACCAACATCAGTAGCTTCTTCATGCGTTCTCCTTCAGAGAGTTATTCTCCACAAAATCGTTTGTGTGCAGGGCGAGCTGCTCATTGCAGAGTAGTAAGGTTTGCGCTGGAACGGCAAGGAAATTTCCCTCCGCTGCTCTTAGTTAGTTATCTGCCTATACGGGCAGGCTAACGGCACAGGCAGCAGCCCTGTCCGACTTATTTAGACTGTGAGTGCCCCAGATTCGTTAGCCAGGGCCAGGTAAAAACAGAGAGGCTGGCGCACCCGGGGAGATTTGAACTCCCAACCCCCAGCTCCGGAGGCTGGTGCTCTATCCAATTGAGCTACGGGTGCCCGGCAACATTGTAACGCAAACCTACTTGTGGCTGGGGTTAGGGCTGCTACCTGACGGTTGGCGACTTCTGGAGCGGCTTTTGGGGGAGCAGCGCTCTATCCGCCTGAGCCGCGGGCGCGCAGACAAGGATGCCTCAGCCGCGGACGAGGTCTCTTATGTGTTTGGCCAATTTTTCGATCTCCTCGGACTTGCGCAGCACGTCGAGGGATAAGATCTCAGTTGTGTCATTTTCCTTGAACTCCTTTTGCAACTCATCCACGAGCCCGGACATTCGCGCGACATCTTTGGCGATGGCCTCTCGATTGGCTTTGAGTATGACCTGGTCGCGCTTCGGATTGCGCGTGGGCTCCGGCAAAGGCTGCTCCGGCTGCTTCGGAAATTGAGGACCAGGTTCTCCCTGCTGCGCGGGCCAAAGGGCGGTAGCGGACGCGGCCAGAGAGATGGAGCCGCCGATGAAGGCTTTACGTGAGAGGCGCATAAGGTCCTTTCCCGATGTTCCTATTGCAACATCGCTTACGCGTGAGTGTACACCTTCCGCTTCCGTCGAAGGCACGATGGTATAATTCGCGGTTCCATTCTAGCGCGAGAGGATTCTCCGGCGGGTAACGGTTAGCGAACGCCCTACGGGATTATGACAGACCACGTGTTCAGGTGGACGGAATTTGCGCTGGGGCACGGCACGCGGCTCCTGATTATTTTGTTGATCGCCCTGCTTCTGATTCGCGTGCTGCGAATCGTGACGCGCCGCTTGATTGCGGTGGCGGGGAGCGAATCCGCCGTGCGCGTGGCCCGCATGCGAGAGCAGCAAACCCAAACGCTGGCGGGACTCCTCTACAGCGCCGGAAGCGCCATCATTGTCATTGTGGCCGTACTGATGGCCTTGCCAGAGTTCGGCTTCAATGTGACTCCCGTGGCTGCCGCGGCCGGATTAGCCAGCTTGTCCATCGGCTTTGGCGCACAGCATTTGGTGCACGATTTCATCAATGGCTTCTTCACGGTTCTGGAAGACCAGTACGTGGTGGGAGACATCGTGCGCATCGGAGACGTGGTGGGACGAGTGGAGCACCTGACGCTTCGGCGCACCGTGGTGCGCGACCCGCAGGGCGCCCTAGTGACAATTCCCAATGGCGAGATTAGCAAAGTGGCCAATTTGAGCCGGGATTGGGGACAGGTATTTTTGGATACGATTGTGGCCAGCGATCAGCCGTTGGACGAGGCCCTGAACACGCTGGAGGCCGTAGCCAGCGATTTTCGTGCGGACCCGTCATGGTCGCCCCTGCTGCTGGACGGCCCGCGTGTGCTTGGAGTCGAGTCATTGTCGGCCAACGGCACCAGCGTGCGGCTGCAGGTGCGGACTGCTGCGACCCGACAGGATGACGTGGCTCGCGAGCTGCGCAGGCGTGTGCAGATGGAACTGGCCGAGCGAGGCATTCAAGTGGGCGGCGTGCAGCGCATGCAGTTGGTAGTTACGGAGCCGGAGGCGCGGCCGATCGCTCGCGAATAGCCTTTTTAACTTCCTTGGGAGGGAAAGATGGGCTTGGGAGGAAAAAGATGGGACACGTGACGCACGACCATGCAGATCTGCTTCTGCGGCTTTATGACTTGCGGCGCGAACCACGGTTGCGCGAAGCCCGGGCATGGTTTGGGAAGAACTTTGACGCCAAGACACCGGAGGAGCTGAACCAGAAATATCCCATGGGAAGCGAGGGCAACGTTAGTTTTCGTATGGTGGTGAGCTACTGGGATATGGCGGCGGGCCTGGTGAATCGCGGGCTCATCGACGATGAACTTTTCTTCGAGAACGCAGGGGAGGCGTGGTTTGTCTGGGAGCGCGTGCGGGCGCTCGTGCCGGCCATGAGGGCCGCTTCCAAGAATCCGCACGCTTGGAGCCAGCTCGAGTCGCTCATCAAACGCATGGAAGATTGGAACGAGCGTCGCGCGCCAGGACATCTGGCTGCCATGCGACAAAGGATGAACCCGGAACGAACTGCGGCCGGACAAAAGTAAGCCGACTTCCGAACCACGCGGCGAGCTTAGAAAGACCTCGCCGCAACTCTTAACGCTAACGCTTCAACTGAGGACCTGCCCGCGATTGGGCTGCCGACCGTCGAAGCGCGCTGCTTTTGCTGTTATTTTCGGGCTTTTGTCACCCTTCTAGTCCCTACCCTTACGCCCGTTGTAGACCTCATACATTGTTTCGGTTAAGTCGGTTAGGGACTATTCCCGATTGTCCCCAAGGTCCTCCAAAGTCCATAGTCACAGTCACCTAGCCAAATCTCGCCCAGCGCTAGGAGAGGAAGCATGGAGGGAAACCGACGACCACGCGCGTATACGGGAGTCGTGCTCGCTGCCGGTCTTCTGCTCATCGTTACACTTCTGGCTTATATGAACGTACGACTGGGCGTAAGCAATGGGTTCCGTTATGCAAGTGACCTCAGGCTCGCCTTCCTATTCATATGCCTCGCGTTCCTCGCTGGTGCGATCAGTGGTCTGAGCCAGCTAAGTAAACGGTGAACCTTTGGCCGCTGCGCCGATCGCTTATCGGCGCAATGGCACAAGGCAATCGTAAGGATCTGGGGTTCGGGAATTAAGGTCAGCCCCCCGCCACCCGGCCTAATAGTTCGAAGGCATAAACGCAATTTGAGATGGGTCTCGCAAACAAGTTGAGAGCACGAGTGCGGCTCCCGGAGGGCTTACGCCACGGTTGGGAGGAACGCGTATCCGCGTTGCGGAACGTGCCCGCCGTGCTGCGCATGTTCTGGGACTCGGCGCCGACATCCGTCGCCTTGAGCCTGGTTTTTCGGCTGATTACATCGCTTGTGCCCCTCGGCATCTTGCTGACAACGCGGCTGATCATTAATGCCGTGGTCGCCCACGTCGCCAGACATGGGGAGCTTCCGAAACACTTTTGGCTGCTGGTGGTAGCCGCCTTTCTCATGGCGGGACTTTCGGTGGTATTCACGCGCGCAATCGACTACTTCGACGAGGTGCTCGCCACCCGGTTCATGATGTACAGCAGCTTGCAGATCATGAAGCACGCCGCCGAGCTCGATTTGGCGTCTTACGAAGATCCCAATTTCTACGACCAACTGGAGCGAGCGCGGGTCCAGGCGATCGACCGGGTGGGCATGATCCGGGCGCTGGGCCAGCTGATTCAGCAGTGCATTGTGGCACTGAGCCTGGCCGCCAGCGTGTTTTTGTTCTCACCGTGGCTGGTCTTGATCCTGGTGGGATGCGTGGTACCGGCATTCCTGGGGGAGACGCATTATGCCTTTCAGGGGTATGCGCTGCGCTTCCGACAAACGCCCATGCGAAGAAGGCTCGATTACCTGCGCACTCTGGCATCGAGCAAGGAGACCGCGAAGGAAGCGAAGCTATTCGGGCTGGGGCCCTTTTTCACCTCGCGGTTTGACACTTTTTCACAACAGCTGCTAACCGAGGATATTTCTCTGGCACGGCGCAAGCTTGCGGCGGGGTCGGTGCTCAGCTTGATCAGCACGGCCTGCTACTACGGCTGCTACGGGTACGTGATCTACCGCACGATCGCCGGCGCTCTCAGCGTTGGTGACATGGAGTTTCTGGCCGGAGCGATCGCCGGGACGAGCAGCAACATTCAGTCGATTTTTTCGACTTTTTCCGGTCTGGCCGATCAGGCCTTGTTCCTGGGCGACATGGTTCGGTTCTTTTCGATTGGTCCTCAGATCCGGACCCGGCCGAAAGCCCTCAAAGCGCCGCGGCCGATCGTGCGTGGGTTCGAGTTCCGCAACGTTTCGTTCACCTACCCGGGGCGAGTACAGCCGGTGTTTACCGATTTGAACTTCCGTATTGAACCCGGAGAGCGAGTGGCGCTGATCGGAGAAAACGGTCAGGGAAAGACTACCATTGTCAAGCTGCTCGTCAGGCTTTATGAGCCGACCGGCGGAACCATCCTTTTGGACGGCGTTCCCCTCCAGGAGTACGACCTCGAGGACTTGTGGAAAGAGATCGGCGTCATTTTTCAGGATTTCGTGCACTACGAAATGACCGCGGCGGAAAACATCGCCGCGGGCCGAATCGACGACTTAGGAAATCTGCCAAATCTGATGGCCGCGGCGAAGAAGAGCCGCGCCCACCAGCTCATTAGCTCTCTGCCGGACGGTTACGAACAAATTCTCGGCCGGCGCTTCGAACGAGGACTTGATTTGTCCGGCGGCGAATGGCAGAAAATCGCCCTCGCCAGGGCCTACTTGCGCGACGCGCAACTTTTGATTCTGGACGAGCCCACCGCGTCGCTGGACGCGCAAGCCGAACACGACGTCTTCTCGCGGTTCGCCGAGTTGACCGCCGACAAAATGGCATTGCTCATCTCGCATCGGTTCTCGACGGTGCGCATGGCGGACAAAATTCTTGTGCTTGCCAACGGAGGAATCGTGGAAGAAGGCAGCCACTCCGAGTTGATCAGCCTGGGCGGGCGCTACTCGGAGATGTTTGAAATGCAGGCGGCAAATTACAGGTAGGCGGAACGATGTTCGACACCCAAACAGGTCAGCATCATCAGTATTCGGGGCTGTTAAAGAAATATTTTGTACAACAAATTTCGGCGCTGACCAGCCCGTCCTCGGCGGAGCGTCAAAACCAAACCCTTGCCGATCGCCACGCTGAAAAGCTGGACCTGCAGAGCAGAGCGCTGGCCGAAGTTTCGGATTGGTCGGGACCGATGACCCCGGCGCCTTCCAGCTTTCTCCCGCGGCAAACCTTCCTGACGTCCTTGGGAATCCGCCAGCTCTACAGCGGGCTGCGCCAGGACAGCCGAGTGGAATGGATGGAAGATCTGCTGACCAACGGGCGCCTGCTGCATAACGTGACGTCCGCCTTCAGGGCCGCTCTCCGGAATGCGACCAAGCTTCGCAAAGTAAGCGTCTCCGGCAGCCGTCCGCTGCCGCGCGCGTTTGTGGCCATGCGCAGCTATCTCTCCGCCGTCGGTAACTCTTTCCGGCAGGATACGTTCGTAGTTTTCGTGAACGCGATTCAAGAGCACGTGACTTTCGATATCGATGAGTTATGGATCTTCAAGCCACTCTTGCAGCTTCGGCTCATGCAGCGATTGCTTCAGGTGGGCAGCGAATTAGACCACACCTCCGGGTGTGAGGCGGTGCAGTGGCTATCGAATGAACTGAAAATAATTCTGGTGAGCCTGCGCGAACTGGACCATTCCAACTGGGACCGCATCTTCCAGAAGTTGAGCGTGGTCGATCGAATCCTGAGAGAAGACGCCACATACGCTCAGATGGAGCCTGCCAGCCGGGATTCTTACCGGCGTGCCGTCGTGGAAATGGCTGCCGGCTCGCCCCAAACCGAAGCCGAGATCGCCCGCCGAGCCATCGGACTGGCACAGCAGGACCAATCCTCCGGATATTCGAGCCACGTAGGCTATTACTTAGTCGACGACGGGCGTGAACTGCTGAGGAAGCTGGTTCGCTATCGGCGATCTGCGCTCGGTTGGCTCAGGGAAACCATCATCCGCCATGCGGCTTCGGCGTACTTATTAGGAGTCGAGTTCGGCGCTTTCGTGCTGACAGCTTGTCTCCTTTTGGCCTGCGGACGGACGATCTCGATGGCCATCTTGTTGCCCCTGCTGCTTGTGCCCGCCACCGGGGCCGCTATCGACGTAATCAATCAGCTGATCGCTCTTTTCTTTCCCCCGCAAGTTCTGCCGAAACTCGATCTTTCGAAAGGCGTTCCCGACGACTGCCTTACTGTGGTGGCTGTGCCTACCCTGCTTTTGAATGAGTCCCAGACGCGCCAGATGGTTGAGGCTCTCGAGGTGCGTTTCCTCGGGAACAGGGATAAGAACCTCCAATTTGCGCTGCTTACGGATTCCGTGGATTCGCCCGGGGGACCAAACGATGCAGATCCCTTGATCCACCTCTGCTCTCAATTGATCGAGCGGCTGAACCGCAAATATGCCCCGCAGGCACGCGGCAGCTTCTTCCATTTCCATCGCAGGCAGATCTTCTGCGCTTCTGAAAACACTTGGATGGGCTGGGAGCGGAAGCGGGGGAAGCTGCTGGACTTCAACAGTTTTCTGCGAGGCGAGCGTGACGCTTTTCTGGTGAAGACAGGCGATTTATCGCTGCTCACAAAGGTGCGTTATGTGATCACGCTGGATTCAGATACACAGCTTCCCAGGGACACGGCGAGAAAGTTGATTGGCACCCTGGCGCATCCCTTGAATCGCGCCGTCTTCGACCGCACAGGCAAAAAGTTGGAACGGGGTTACGCCATCCTGCAACCAAAGGCGGGCGTGGATCTGCAGTCGGCCCGCAAGTCGCGCCTTGCAGCAATCTTCTCGTCGGACGCGACGTTCGATGTATACACGCGCGCTATTTCCGACGCTTACCAGGATCTTTTTGGGGAAGGCAGCTTCGTTGGCAAAGGAATTTACGACATCGATGCCTTCCACCGCCTGGTGGATACCTGGCTTCCCGAAGGTGCCTTGCTGAGCCACGACATGATCGAAGGCTCCTTTGCGCGGGCGGCACTGGTGTCGGATATCGAAATTGTCGAGGATTACCCTTCGCGTTACGCGGTTTACTGCCGGCGCAAGCATCGCTGGGCTCGAGGCGATTGGCAAACGGCCCCCTGGATCCTACCGCGCATCGCCGATAGGTTCGGCCGGGAGTTGCCCAATGCGCTGCAGCTTATTTCTCGCTGGAAGATTGTGGACAATCTGCGCCGGGCCGTCTACGAGCCGGTCATGCTCACCTTGCTCTTGGCCGGCTGGCTTTTTCTTCCGCGCGGGCCAGTTTTCTGGACGGGCGCGGCGCTGGTGGTGGTGCTGCTCCCAAGTTTCCTGCAACTGATCGGGGGCCTGACAAAAGTCAGGCGCTATTCGGCCGCCTATCTCAAGAATCTTGCAACAGGTTTTGCGATCGAACAGGTGCGCATGGCGCTGTTCATTGCGCTGCTCCTGCATCAGAGCATTATCATGATCGACGCGGCGGTGCGCACCATCTTCCGCATGCTGGTGTCCCAGCGAAACCTGCTGGAGTGGGAAACCGCGGCGCAAGCGGAGATGAGCTCCGGGGCGCGTTCGCTGGTCGACCGCTACCTTCAATGGATTCCCTTGGCGGCGCTGGCGATCGCCGCAGTCATCGCCGTCGCCAATCCCCGGGCATTGCCTATCGCCCTGCCGTTTTTGGCTTCGTGGTTTCTAACAGGCCATATCGCGGCGTGGCTGGACCGGCCATGGTCGCAAAATAAGAGCAGAGTTGCTGCCCGCGATCGCGAGTTCCTTCGCGACACGGCTTTACGCACGTGGCGCTTCTTCGCTGACTTCTGCAGCCCCAACAACCATTGGCTGATTTCCGACCGTTTGCAACAAGTTCCGGTGCGCGTGGTGGAGCGGCTCTCGCCCACGAATCTGGGTTTGGTTCTGAATTCACGTTTGGCTGCTTACGACCTAGGCTTCATCACCTTGCCGCAAGTGATCCAACTAACCGAAGCGACGCTTGCTACCGCGGCTAAGCTGGAGCGCTATCGCGGTCATTTCTACAACTGGTATGACGCGTGCACGCTGAAGCCCGAGATGCCGTTCTTCATCTCGTCCGTAGACAGCGGGAATCTAGCCTGTTCCTTGCTGACGACCAGCCAAGCTTGTATCCAAATGGCAAGCCAGCCGCTTTTTAGGCCCCAACTATGGGTGGGCATCAAAGATCGCTTGCGCCTGCTTCGGGAGACTGCCGAGGCGGATGGCGCCAGGCTATTGCTCGAGGCGATCATCTCCGTTGAGGACCGAGTCTGCAACCTGCCTGAAGCGCCGGAGCACTGGATTGGCGAGTTGCACACGCTCGAAATGAGCGCTCGGAAACTCAACGGAGCCATTCAATCCATGGGCCATAAATCGCCAGACCTGGCTTATTGGTCTCGCGACCTCCTATCCGAGATTCGCGAATTGCGCCACTTCGCGGCTACTTTTGCCCCATGGCTGGCTGGTGAAAAAAAGGCCTTCATTGAGAAGTTGGCCATTCGCCCGCAGGCCGACATCGGCCAACTGACGCTCGATGATGGGATCAGAACGCTCGAGGGGCTTGTTGCCTCTTTGCGTGAAGTCATGCAGCGAGGAGATTTAACCAACGAAGAGAAAAGGAGCGCAGGGGCCTTATTAACGGGCATGAGTGCCCGATTGGAGTGGGCCCGCGGTTTGCGGCGAACCATGGAGCAGCTTGCCGAGAGCTGCGAAGAACTCGCGCTCGACATGGACTTCACTTTTCTCTACAACCGTCGGCGGAAGCTGCTCTCCATCGGTTACACCAAAAACGAAAACCGGCTGGAGAGCGCTTGTTACGATCTTCTCGCCTCCGAAGCACGCATCGCTACGTTCGTCGCCATCGCCAAAGGCGACATCCCGCAAGAAAGTTGGTTTTATCTCGGCCGTGGCCAAACTCAATGTGACCAGGATCGCGCGCTGATCTCCTGGGCGGGAAGCCTTTTTGAATACCTGATGCCTGGCCTGTGGATGCGCGCTCATCGGAACACGCTGCTGCATTCCAGTGCGCGCACGGCGATCAGGTTCCATGAGAGCATGGAGACTCTCAAAGGCCATCCCTGGGGTATCTCAGAGGCTGCGTTTAGCGATCGAGATCCGAATGGGCTCTTCCAATATGAGGGCTTTGGAGCTCCCGGTCTGGCGCTGCGCCGTTATTCAATGCCGCGCTGGATTATCTCTCCGTACTCCACATTTCTCTCGTTGGGAATAGAAACACAAGCCGCACTGAAGAATCTTTACCGCATGAAAGAGCGAAAGTGGATTGGCCGATATGGCTTCTACGAATCGGCGGAGATCAAGATTAACGGGGGCTCAGATTCCGCGGATCGCATTACGCGCTGCTGGATGGCGCATCATCAGGGGATGATTCTCTTGGCGATATCGAACCTTTTGTCGCGGTCGGCGATGCACCAGCGATTCCACGCCGTGCCTATGATCGCCGCCACGGAACGGCTATTGCACGAAAAGATGCCTGCGGAAGTTGCCGTCGAGGATACGTTCGCCGTGCCCAATCTGGACCTTGCGCCCGCGGCACCGGTCGAACTTGCACCGAATACCCTGGCGTCCTGAGCGCGGCACGGTTCGGGAGATTACTGCGGCCTAAAACTAGTTTTCCATCCCCGGCTTGCCGGGGATGGAAAACGGCGACACATTTTCAACTAGAGGGCGGTAACGTTCGCTGCCTGCAGGCCCTTCGGGCCCTTGGTGACGTCGAATTCAACCGCTTGCCCCTCGGCGAGAGACCTGTACCCGTCTCCTTGAATCGCGGAGAAGTGCACGAAAACGTCCTCACCGGACTGGCGCTGGATGAATCCAAATCCCTTGCTGGCATTGAACCACTTTACTGTTCCTTGTTCTTTCACTGATTTGTTCCTTCTTTATTTATCTGGGCTATCTGGTGCTTCTCGAGCCGCCCTCAGCAGAAAACAAAAAAGAGCCACGAGTTGTCTTGACTCGCAGCCCCTTTAAACAAATCTAAAGGTTTTACAAGAGCAACAAACGCGAGGGAACTATAACACAGATTCCGGCCAAAGGGTATACTAGAAGCGTCTAGTTTACACACCTTACCCCGCCGCCCGCCGCAGGCGACGGCCCTGTGCCACCGGATGTGCAAGCGGCAGATCGGGTACGACCCTGGCTTTTTGTAAGCAGTCGCACCGATCGTCAACGACATCGGACGAACGCCCAGCCAGTTTGAAAGCGCCGGTCTTGAGGCAGTAAATGAATAGGAGAATCTTCTATGGCGAATAAGACCCCGGAACCGTATTTGGACCCGGTCAGCGAAGGTCTTTGTGAAGTTCTGGACTGCTCGAGCCCCGCAAAATTTCGAGCATCGTGGGTCCAGGGTGTGATCGTCAGGCTTGTGTGCACGACCCATAAAGCAGAGGTTGAGGGGAAGCTTTTCGGAGACCTAACGCCGTCCAAGTTTGCAAAGAAACGGCGCACCAAGTAAGCGTCTTCATATCCAGGCTGTATCCGCGCTGTAACCGGGCTTCTGGTTTTGCGGCGCGTCCGGTAACGCCGCCGCGAAGAAGCGATCAGAGCTCCCGCCGCCATGCAGGATCGACTCCTACGATGCCGGCGGGCAAACCTGCAGTTAATCTACAGCGACAGATGACGCCGCCCTTAGGGCGACTACTTCTGGGCGCGTCCCTCGGTCTTGTTATTGTGCTTATCCTGATTAATCTTGCGACTGGCCTGATTCTGCTGATGCTGGACTTGTTTGTGCTCTTGCGGAGTCAGCTTGCCGCCATTGGCGCGACGATCGGCTGCCACCTCATGATTGATGTTCGATTCCCGGTTTTCCAGGTGCGAGGTCTCGCCTGGCGTCAGCTGTCCCGAACGAACTCCCTGAGCTATGCGTCCCTGTTGATTGAAGCGGCGCCCGTTGACGGAATCCATGGCTGCCGTGCCCGGCGTCCCATGGTTTGTGGATGCCCATTGACTGCGGTCCTGGCTAGCCGTGTGCTCGTGGGAGAGCTGATTTGACGTCGGCTGAAAATGCTGCTCGCGCATGGCAGCCTCTTCTCCAGCGGTCGGCCGCGCCCCGATCCCGCCAGCGCCATTGAAGCTCGCATGGTTGACGATGGTGGTGTTATTGACCACGGTCCTGTTGACGTACACGTTTCTCACGACCTCTGTATTCACGTGCATCACCGCGGTGTTATAGGCAAATACTCCGCCTCTCCATTCGCCGCCCACGAAGCCCACGCCGCCATAGCCGAAACCGTAATTAATGCCGCCATAAAACCCAACGTGCGGCCCCCAATAGCCTGCGTGCCAGCCGTAAAGACCGCCTGCGAAGCCCCAGTAGCCCGGCGTCCAGAGCAAGCCGACCCGCGGCGGAGCCACCCACACGCCGGGCACCCAGTAGTAGCCCACCGGGCCGTAGGCCCAATATCCTGGCGTCCAAAGGTATCCTTCCGTGGGGCAGGGCGGCTGCTCATAAACCGGCAGGGCCGGCGGTCCCACGCGTATCGAAACGCCCACGGCAATTTGTGCCAAGGACGTCAGAGGCGTCACGCATATGGCTATCAACAGCAAGAGCAAAACATTTCGAGTCTTCAGGATATTTCGCATAAAATTTTTATCATCCTCTCCGAACGGCGCGGTCTTTACCCAGTATCGAACAATCGACACGGCCCGCGACGCAAAACAGTCGCATCGATATCTAATCGATTAAACCCCGCGTGCGCCGGAAAGTTTTAGCGGCATCCTACCTGATGTGTCGGGCTGGTAAGTCGGATGGTCCGGAAAGCGGCTCATGGCCACTGTTCTGAGGAACCATACGCAAGGGCTGGAATCCCAAAAGGCAGCTTGGTTTTTGTCCAGATCCGGGGGCGAAGTCCGAGCCTTATTTCCCTGTAGCGGCCGGCACTCTCATTTCCTCTTTATACTTCTCTTCGTCCGAAGGAACACAGACGTCCTCGCGCATGGCGAGCTTGGTCGTCAGCGTCCAAGTGGACTTCATGCCGACCCAGGGCGCCGTATAGGCTTTCGGATCGGTGAGGGTCATGGTTGCCTGGATCGTGTCATGGTCCACGCGCTGGAATCGCTCTTCGAGCTTCATCTCATCGCTGTGCGGGTGGCCGTCATTGTCGACCCAGGATCTGTCGTTAAAACCGTTCGTCTCGACCACCAACGTGTTTCCGTCCCAGTGGCCCACCGAGTAGCCGTACCACGTCGGATCCGGATCTGCGGGGAGCGGCCGCCCGTCGAGGTAGATCGTCCGGTGCACGTAGAAGTAATCGAAGAACTCGACCAGCCGATCCTTCGTCTGCAGGAACTCCATGGGATAGGCGTTGTAAAACGCGATCCGCGGATAGCCAACCGGATCGCACATCATCATGGGATCGTTGCCCAGCGGCTCCCCTCTCGCCGAAAGCCCGGGTTTCGCGGCGTCGTATCTGGCCTGAGCCCACGGCGTCATCGCCGGCGCCTTACCCATGTTGCCCCTGCCCGTCCAAACTCCGGAGAAATCGTGTGGATCGAACGGCAAATTAGCAGTCGGCGAGGGGGCTTGACCTCTTCCGCGCCCTTGGCCGGCCTCGTTCTGGGCCCGGGTAACCGGACAACAGGTGACAATGGCCGCCAGCACAACGATCAAGCCGGCTATACGATTTCGCATCCCTGTAGCTCCTATTCTGGTTCGTTTGCGGTGATCGGTGATTCTGCTCCTCTGGCACCGTGTTGCCCTTGGTCTGCTGTCCATCACGCCCTCGCTCTTTCACACTTTTGCTTTAGAGGGGTGCATATATTCGCATTATTTTTGGCGGATCGCTACTGTGCCCAATTTTGCGCCAGCCACCCGCTAGGTATTGGTCTTCTGACGGATACAATAGACACAGCCCCACGCTACGCTTTCTGCTACACCGTTTCACTCTGCAACGGAATCACTTCGGGCTAAGTGAAATGGAATCTTGGAGGCGCGGGTGGGATTCGAACCCACGAATGGAGGTTTTGCAGACCTCTCCCTTGGGCCTCTTGGGTACCGCGCCAGAGCCCGTCAGTATATCGAAAAGCGATTGAGTATGTCAGTTGCGCTGGCAGAGTACGAGGACATAATCAGGCCGGCCAAGCTCCATTCATGCCACTGATGTGGTAGCGGTGACCTGCGCTTCACGAAGGAAACGGGCTGACTCCTCCGGCGGAGTGGGGCAGATGTAAAAACCGGTTCCCCATTCGAATCCCGCCACCTTCGTCAATTTGGGGATGATCTCAAAGTGCCAGTGATAATGATCGTTGATCTCCTCGCCGACCGGAGACGTGTGCAGCATGAAATTGTAAGCGGGATGATCGAGCACGGTATCGAGGCGACTCAAACTGTCTTTGAGCATTCGAGCCAGGCTGGAGTACACCGAGCTCTGATTATTCTCAAATGCCGAGCTATGTTGCTTAGGAAGCAGCCACAACTCGAAGGGGAAACGGGGAGCATAAGGAGCGATGGAGATAAACTGATCGTTTTCGCCCACGATGCGTATACCCGACTCCGTCTCTTGCCGGATCATGTCGCAGAAGATGCAGCGTTCCTTCTCGCGGTAGTAGTGCTTGGAGGCGTCGAGTTCTTCCCGCACCCGCTTGGGCACGATGGGCAAGGCGATCAGCTGCGAGTGCGAGTGCTCCAGGGAAGCTCCCGCGGCATCGCCATGATTCTTGAAGATGAGGGCGTAGCGAAAGCGCTTATCGTTCTTCAGGTCCAGCACGCGATCGCGGTAAGCCCATAGAACATCTTCAATGGCCCGGACCGGCAATGTGGCTAAAGTGCTCTGGTGATCGGGAGTTTCAATGATCACTTCATGCGCGCCCACGCCATTCATGCGATCGAACAGGCCGTCGCCCTGGCGGTCGAGGTCGCCTTCGATGCCTAGCGCGGGAAATTTATTGGGGACTACGCGAACCGTCCAGCCCGGCGTATTCGGCCCTCCGCCGTTCCGCCCATAGGCTAGGACTTCCGGTGGGGTCTTGGTCTCATTTCCGCGGCAGAACGGGCAAAAGCCCTTCCCCTCGATGCGCACACTTTCGCGCACAAAGTCTGACGGCCGCTTGGCACGGTCAGTGGAGATGATCACCCACCGGCCCGTGATCGGATCCTTGCGAAGTTCCGGCAACGCTGCCTCCCCAGGCGCCGGCCGGATCGCCGGACCGTGCGCCCCCTGCAATCTTCTAATTGTATCCTTGGCAGTCCAATTTAGCTTGGCACCTCGGAAGCTGCAAAGGATAGCCGAAAGGGCTGCGACCTATCGGTCAGTAAAGGCCCCTTTGTGCAACCGTACAAGGGGACGTTTGCCCGGCTGGGATTCAATCGCCAGCACGTCGAACCGCCAGTCCGTGCCGGTAAGCCTGCGCTCAGCGAGAAACCGCCGAGCCATTCGCGCCAGAAACCGCCGCTTATCCGCTGTGATCGCATCTTCGGGCAATGCGGATGCGTTGGGCCCGCTGGTCCTGGTCTTGACCTCTACGAACGCTAATACCGCTCCATCAAAGCCAACGAGATCGATTTCACCCTTGAGGCCCGCGGCCCGGAAGTTGCGGCCAACGATCACGTAGCCATACCGCCGCAAATACCAGTAGGCAAACGTCTCGCCTCGTATGCCCATCAGATGCCGAGATTGTTGAGGGCGGCCGGAGCCTGCGGGCGCAGGTTCAGGGACGAAACCGTTCCTGGCCGCCCAGTGAACCAGGCCAAAGATAAGAGTGGAGAAAACGCGCAACCGATTGCTCTCCGCAGAATTTCCCAAGCCTTCCCTTGCTAGTTGGGCTTATTACCGAGAGATTCAGCTTCTCGGAGGCAGGCTTCGAGGGTGCCGATCGCGAAATCCGCCTGCTCCTGATCGATCACCAGAGGAGGCGCCAACCTCAATGTATTCGCTCCCGCGCCCAGAATAAGCAGCCCCTTCTCGAATGCCAGATTTTCGATTAAATCCCGGAGCTTGGGAGCCGGCTCTTTGGTTTGCTGATCTTCGACGATCTCGACGCCGATCATTAATCCCTTCCCCCGGACGTCACCGACAATGCGGAACTTCTCGCGCCATCCGGCGAGGCGGACGAATATGTATTCGCCCACGCGCTGGGCATTCTCCATGTAGCGCTCCTGAATCAGCCGAAGCGTGACCAAGGCGGCCGCAATGGAAACGGGATTACCGCCGAACGTCGACGCATGGGCGCCCGGTTTCCAGTCCATAACCGTGGATCGCGCAATCGTTGCGCAAAGCGGCAGCCCGGACGCGATGCCCTTGGCAACGCACAGAATGTCGGGTTCTAATCCGGCATGATCGCCTGCCCACCATTTGCCGGTCCGCCCCATGCCGCTTTGCACTTCGTCGGTTATGAAGAGAATTCCGTGCTGGCGGCAGATTCGTTGCAGGTCCTGCAGGAATTCCGGAGGCCCAGGAACATAGCCGCCCTCACCCTGAATGGGCTCAACCACGATTGCGGCAACCTCGCGCGGGTCGACAATCTTCTTGAAAAGCTCGCTCTCGATGAACTTAGCGCAATCCCTGCAGCAATCTTTCGCCGGATGCCCGTAGGGGCAGTGGTAGGGATTGGCATACGGAGCGTGGAAAATACCGGAAAGCAGCGTTCCGAATCCAGTGCGCTGACCCGCTTTGGAAGCGGTCAACGAAAGCGATCCCATGGTCCGTCCGTGAAAGGCGCCGTAGAATGCGATGATCTTCTCGCGCCCGGTATGGTATCGCGCGAGCTTTATCGCCGCTTCAATGGCTTCCGTTCCCGAATTTCCAAAATAGACTCGCTTTGAATCGCTGCCGGGCGATATGTCCGCGAGCTTCTGGGCCAGTTCCACCATGCCTTGGTAGTAGAAATCCGTGCAGGACATGTGAATGAGCTCGGTGGCCTGCCGCTGAATAGCCGCCACGACTTCAGGATGGCAGTGGCCCGTTGCGACCACGGCTATGCCCGCGGTGAAGTCCAGAAAGATATTGCCATCCACGTCTTCAACCAAAGCTCCACGGCCGCGACGCGCCACCAAGGGATAGCTGCGCGTGTAGGAGGGCGAGATGTAGCGGTTGTCGAGGTCGATCACCCGCTTGGCATTTGGTCCGGGAAGCGGAGTAATCAAGCGCGGCAGCTTCGATTGCAGGAGGGCCTCACTCCAGGGAGACTCTTTGGCCATAAGAGGATTGTACACGCGCTTGGAATCGACGGCCTCGGAAGAAAACCCGTGATCGACACCGTTCCCAATCGCTTTCGCTTGGGGGACTAAGCGGAGTAAGCGCCTTCGCTACTTACGTTTCCAGCGAACGAGCCCGTCTTTACTGTCTTCCAGGATGACTCCCCGGTTCGCCAGATCCTGACGAATATGATCGGCCTTGGCAAAATCGCGCTTGGTGCGGGCCGCCTGTCGCGCCGCCACCAGTCCTTCGATCTCCGTATCGCTCGGCGAGTCACCACGAGCTTCCAGGCCGATCGAGGCCAGCTTCTGATCGTCGTCGTCCTTAAGCACCGCAAAAATATCGTCGAATGTCTGCAAGGTCTTCCGCACCGGTGCGACGTCGCCCGCCCGAAAATCGCCGCGATCCATGGCCACATTCGCTTCGCGAATTAGCTCAAAGATCGCCGCCAATGCCTGGGCTGTGTTCAAGTCGTCCTCGAGTCCGCGTTCGAACTCCTGCCGCGCCTGCTCGGCGGCCTTGCCGAGAGCGGAGGCGCCTTCCGGAAATTTGCCGCTATCGAGGCGCGTTGCAAAATTCCTTAACCGTTCGACTGAGTTGGCGGCCTGCTGCAGTCCCTCTTGGGTGAAGTTGAACTGGCGGCGATAGGGGACAGAGGCGAGCAGGAAACGTAACGTTGACGGCTTGTTTCCTTTTTTCAGCAGGTCGCGGAGGGTATAGAAATTCCCCAGCGATTTGGACATTTTCTGCGAATCGACCAAGAGGTGCTCGGCATGGAGCCAATAGCGCACAAAGGGCTTTCCGGTCGCTGCCTCGGATTGGGCGATCTCGTTCTCATGGTGCGGGAATGCCAAGTCTATGCCGCCAGAGTGGATGTCAATCGTCTCGCCAAGGTACTTCATGGACATCGCCGAGCACTCAATGTGCCAGCCCGGACGGCCCGGCCCGATTCGGGTGTTCCAGAAAAACTCTCCCGGTTTAGGCGCCTTCCACAAAGCGAAATCCCGCGCATCCGCCTTCTCGTACCGATCCACGTCCACGCGCGCTCCGGGCTGGATTCCCGCGGTATCCACATGGGTCAGCTGGCCATAATTCTTAAATTGCGATATGCGGAAGTAGATGGAGCCGTCACTGACGTATGTGAAGCCTTTGGCTGTGAGCCGCTCAATGAGCTGAACCATGTCTTCGATGTGATCGGTGGCGCGCACCACATGTTCAGGCTTTTCGATGCCGAGTATGCGCTGATCGGTGAGGAACGCTTCGATGAACTTGGCCGTGTAATCGCGGATGTCGACCTTGGCCTCGGCGGCCTTGGCAATGATGCGGTCGTCCACGTCGGTCAGGTTCATGACCTGCACCAGATGGAAGCCACGCGAACGCAGGAAGCGCCGGAGAACATCCTGGAAAACGAACGTCCGGAAATTGCCAATGTGTGCGAAGTCGTAGACCGTGGGCCCGCAGGTGTATATCTTGACCTGGGCTGGCTGCAGCGGCACAAAGGGCTCTCTGCGCGCTCCGAGCGTATTAAAAAAGACGATATCTCCCATTGATCCTGCGGCGTCCTCCACCTAAGCCACTGGCTTGAGCCGAATGATGAGCGCGCGTCCGGCGGCGCCCCTTGCGCAATGACGTAGCATTCTAGCCGACGCCAACAGTGGCAGCAACGAGACGCCCGGATGTGATTTGACCTGAATGTGCCTTCGCATCTGGAGTTCAAAGACACGATTAAGGGTGGAACACTTCTCTTTGTCGGGCTTTACACAATTCTGCCGCTTATGATATCGTCCCGCTTGTAATCGCCGATCCGAAGCGCCAGGACGGCTGGGCCACTGCTAAAGGACCCGCCAAAGCTGTTGTCGCGTATCCCTTCCTCTCGAGGAAATAGAACACGCATCTGCCGAAGTTTCGCCTATTTGGCGAGACATGGCGGAATATAAAGGAATCACTTGCTCAAACTCCGCAAGGTCGAACTCGTTGGCTTCAAGTCCTTTTGTGAAAAGACGCAGTTGACGTTTGGCGGCACGGGTCTGAGCTGCATCATCGGACCCAACGGATGCGGCAAGTCGAACATCGTCGACGCCATCTCCTGGGTGCTTGGCGAACAGAGCCACAAGTCTCTTCGCGCCGAGCGAATGGCCGATTGCATCTTTAATGGGACGGCCAAGCGGCCTCCCTTGGGCTTGGCTGAAGTCACCCTGACCCTGGTCGATTCCGAGCTGGCCGACGCGGCGCGGTTCGTGCTCGGCGATTCCGAGCTGGCGATTTCGGCCGAAACCACTGTTGAAATAACCGAAATTCCTGATACCGCGGCGGATGGCCCAGAACTCGAAGAGGTCACTCCGATCGATGGGGAGGACAGGCAGGCGGATGGTCCCAGGGGCAAGACGAAGAGGGCCCGAGGTGGGCACAAACACGGAGCACCAGGGCGGCCCGGGGAAGTCGTGGTTGGCCGGCGGCTCTACCGCTCGGGGCAAAGCGAATATCTCATCAATGGCCGCACGGCGCGGCTGCGCGATATCCAGGATCTCTTCATGGTTATTGGTTTAGGCCCAGATTCCTACGCGATCATAGAGCAGGGGCGCATCGGACAGGTGCTCAGTTCCAAACCCTCCGACCGCCGCGCAATCATCGAAGAAGCCGCTGGAATCACGAAATATAAGACCAAGAGGCGACTGGCAGAGACGAAGCTGGAATCCTCCAAACTTAACCTTTCGCGGGTCAACGATATTTTTGTCGAAGTCGAGAAGCAGCTGGCATCGCTCAAGCGCCAGGCGTCCAAAGCGCGGCGCTATGCGGAAGTGCGGGAGCAGATGCGCACGCTCCTGCGCGCCGTCTTGGCCAGCAAAGCGTGCGAACTGCAAGGCGAGGCCGAACGGCTTTCCCTGGAGCTCGCCGGAGCGGCGGAGAAAGAGAGCGAGCGCGCGCAATCGAACGCCGCAATGGAAGCGGAGCAGGAGCGGCTGGACCGCCGCGTTTACGAACTGGAGACCGAGCTGCGGCAGAACCAAAACCTCATCGGTCAGGCAGCCCTGGAATTGGATCGCGCGGAAAACCGCATCATGTTCAACCTCCGCCGCCGGGAGGAGCTCGCCGAGCGAGGGCGCCAGTTGGCTGCGGAGTGCCAGCAGGCGGACGCGCAAATGGAGCGATTCGGATCACGAGTAACGGCCCAGGATGCGATCGTGGAGCGGCTCCAAGAGGAGACGGCGCACCTCGAAAGCATCCTCGCGGAGCTCGCGACCCGCTCTACAGAGCTATCTACGATCAACCTCTCCGCTGAAACGCGTATCGCTGAATCGCGCCGCCGCATTCAGGAGTACGATCAAACGCTCGCGCAGATTCAGCAGACCCAGTCTCAGGCCGAACAGTTGCTGGCGCATCATTCGGGGGCGCTCGAAAAGCTGGAGAATTCCGAGCACGCCCTTCTGGAAGAATCCCTGCAGTACCGGGAAGGTTCCCTGGCGGCCGATTTGCGCTGGCAGGCCGACACGGAGGCCTTGCGCGTTCTCGAGGCTTCGGTGAAGGACGCACAGCAGCGGCTTGCCGTGTATCGCCGCAATCAGGCTGAGACCGCTTCGCGATGCGACGAAGTTCGTGATTCCCTGGCATCGGTTCGCGCTCGCCGCTACGCAGTGGAGCAGGTCTTGAGCGATCGTTCCTACAGCACAGAGACCGTGCAAAAGCTGTTCGCCAACGGGGGTTCCACTAGCCAAGGAGGAAACCAGAATTTTCGCGCCGTTGGTTTGCTTGCCGACTACGCTGAAGTAGAGCCTCAGCATGAAACCGCCGTGGAACAATTTCTCAGGGATGAGTTCGAGTATGTAGTCGTCGAGACCTTCGATCATGCGCGCGCTGGGATCGCTCTGTTACGCGAGGAGTTTGGAGGACGGGCGACGTTCTTTGTGGATTCCCTGCGTACCTTGGAGCTTCGTCCTCACGAAGTAATGTCTCCATTTTCCGACGAGCCGGGCGTATCGCGCTTGGACCGCTTGGTTGAATTCCGAGATCCGCTCGGTCCGGCCGCAAAACAATTCTTGCCCCGGCTGCGTTCCGCTTTTCTCGTGGAGGCGCCGGAAACCGCCGAGCGCCTGGCGCGAGACAACCCCTCGTACATTTTTTTGACTCCTGATGGAACCGCATATCAGGGACGCGCCGTCACGGGAGGCCGCCCCACGGAAGCCGGGCCCTTGGCCATGAAGCGTGAGCTGCGAACATTAGCCACTGAGGCTTCACGCCTGGAAACTAACCTCACTGAATTGAAATCGGCGCTCGAAGAGCTCGAACGCGAACGAGAGCAAGCTGAGAAATCTCTCGAAACGTTGACGCTGGAGCACGTGGAAGCCGGCAAGAGAGTGGTCGGCGCGACGCTCGAACGCGATCAGGCGCGCGCGGAATTGGCGCGCCTCAGCGCGGAATTGGCCGCCTGCCAGGCTGAGGTCGAGCGCCTCCGGCGGGATACCCAATCCGCCAGGCAAAAGGCCGACCGCGCCAATGCGGATCGTGAAGCGAGCGTGAAGGCGCGTGAGTCAGCTGAGTGCGATATGGCGGAGGCCATGGCGCTCATAACCGAAATACGCAATTTGGCACAAACGCATCAGGATGAACTCGCGGTCAAGCGGGCTGAAAGAGCAGCCATCGCGGAGCGGCTTTCCGCGGCTACCGCCATTGCGGTCCGAATCAAAGAGGAACGCGAAGAGCTCCTCGGACGCTTGTCCGCGCTCTCCACGCAGCAAGAGGCGGTGGAAGCAGAGGAAGCGGATATCGTCCGCCAGAGCGAGGAGCAGCGCCAGCAAGTGGAATCGCTGCGTGCGGAACGTGAGCTCCGCGAAAAGCGCCAAGCCGAGCTCGATCGCGAATGCAACCAGACGCGGCTCCGCACGGCCGAAGTGGATAACGAACTCCGCACCGGCCGTCAGTTCCTCACCGATTTGAGGGAGCAGCGGAACCGCCAGGAGATCGAACGGGCCCGCAATGAGGCCGAGCGAGAGCATCTTCGCACGGCCTGCCTGAACGAATTGAACGTCCACCCGGAAGATCTGATGGCCGAACAGCAAATCCTGCTCGAGGGCGACGGCCTGGCGGCCTCCGAAGCCCAGTATCAGGAGATGAAAGCGCGCGTGGAGGCCATGGGGCCGGTGAATATGATGGCTCTCGAAGAGTACAACGAATGCGAGCAGCGATTCGGGTTCCTGGAGCGGGAGCGCGCCGATCTGCTGCAATCGATTACGGACACCCAGCAGACCATCACGGAACTGGATCAGGTTTCGCGTCAAAAATTCGAGGAGGCCTTCGCAATTATTAACACCCATTTTGCAGGTGCCTTCCAGACGCTTTTCGGAGGCGGTACAGGACAAATGCGCCTCTCTGAGCCGGACAGTGCCGGGGAGGCGGGCATCGATATTGCCGCCCAGCCTCCGGGCAAACGCCTGCAAAACATCCTGCTTCTTTCCGGTGGTGAAAAGGCGCTTGCGGCGCTCGCTCTCTTGATTGCCGTTTTCAAATACCAGCCCAGCCCCTTCTGCATTCTGGATGAAGTCGATGCCCCCCTGGACGAAAGCAACGTGGGACGTTTCTGCCAGATGCTAGCGGAGATGAGTACGGATGCACAGTTCATCGTCGTCACGCACAACCGGCGCACCATGGAGATGGCTTCGGTCCTATATGGCGTCACCATGCAGGAACCCGGCGTCTCTAAGCTCGTCTCCGTTAATTGGGAACAAGCTCGCTCCAGCGCAAGTCACGCGGCTTGATTTGCACAGTTTCACGCTTTCAGGTTGCATTTGAAACACTTTTTACGCTGACGCGAGAACTTTCCTGAGGCATTTCCTGTTTCCATTTTTCTTCACTGTTGACATCGCCTAGCTCTGCGCTAGAATACCGCCCTCTTCATCAGGACAAAATCACTGTGGCATCTCCTTACATGACACCGGTTGTTTGGCAAACCGATTTCCCCGGACTCAAACTCGCGTCGAGGGGGAAGGTTCGGGACATCTACGAAGTCGGAGACGACCTTCTTATCGTCGCAACGGATCGCCTTTCCGCTTTTGACGTGGTGCTGCCCACCCCCATACCGGATAAAGGACGGGTGCTTACGCAGCTGTCGCTTTTTTGGTTCAAGACCCTCGCGGACGTTATTCCTCATCACGTGTTGAGCGCCACCGAGTTTCCGCCTCCTGCTAATGTTTATAGCCAGCAGCTCGCCGGGCGGTCGATGTTGTGCCGCAAGACGCGTCCCTTGCCCATCGAATGCGTCGTCAGAGGATACTTGGCGGGATCGGGCTGGAAGGACTACCGGACCAGCGGGAAGGTGTGCGGCGTGGCGCTGCCGCCCGGCCTGCGCGAATCGGATCGTTTACCCGCTCCGATATTTACGCCGTCCACAAAGGCCACGTCCGGCCATGACGAAAATATTTCCTTCGATGAAGTGGTCGCGCGCGTCGGAGGAGAGCGGGCCGAGGAACTCCGGTCTGTCAGCTTGGAAATCTACCGCCGGGCGGCAGCCTATGCCGAACCGCGGGGTATCCTGCTGGCGGATACGAAATTCGAATTCGGGCTGATCGGCGATCAGCTGATCTGGATCGATGAGGCGCTCACGCCCGATTCCTCTCGTTTCTGGCCCGCGCAAGGATATCAGCCGGGCCGTTCGCAACCCTCCTTTGATAAGCAATACGTTCGCGATTACCTGGAGAGTATTGGTTGGAATAAGCAGCCGCCCGGCCCCCAATTGCCCCCGGAAGTAGTGGAACGAACTCGGGCCAAGTATCGTGAAGCATACCGCCTCCTGGCGGGTATTGAACTACCCTGATCTGTAGAACCGAAACAATCAGAAGCGTCTTGCGGAGCGGAAGATCGTGAAAGATCAACTCGAAGCGCTAGTGGGGCAGATGGTCGAGCGAGGCATTCTGTTTGAGGAAGCTGTGAACGAGTTCGAGAAAAAATTCATTAAGCGGGTTCTCGATCGTTCCAATGGAAATCAATCCCGCGCCGCGCGGCTTTTGGGCATTCACCGCAACACTTTGAGCCGCAAGATCGACCTCTACAAACTGGACCACCGGACTCATCGGCGTCCCTGAAACTTCCGCGTCTCCCGATTGCAAAAATGAGGACGGCCCCCATGATTCAGGGGCCGTCCTCCGCATCGCATTTTGTTGTGTTCAACCCAAATTACTGAGCAGGCTTCTTAGGTGCTGCGGTGCGCGCCGGGCGTTTACCGCCAGCGGGCGCGGGCTGCAAATCCTCCGGATTTACCTTGGCATTGTCCCAGGTCAGCATAAAAGGCGATTGCTGATAGCCCGTAAGCGTCCCGGTGAAGCGCACGGCGTCGTCCTTCATCAGCCGCTTTGCATCGGGTTGCCCGACGATGTGTAACGTCATATTGGGAGTGGTTGCCGCATCCATCTCCTTCGCGGCGGCATCGGGGTCTGCGGCATCCGGCCGATAGACTTGCAGCGTGAAATTATCGGCATCCGTGGGCATGATATCGAGCACTTTCACGCCGACATCGGGATATTCCAATCCACAAGTCGCCAGCCACATCACTTGGCCGTGCGCCCCGCCTTCTTGCAGCCACGGCAGGAAATTCGAGGTATCGTCGCGAGCTTTCTGCAGATCGTCCGAGCTGGGGATCACCACCGATGCCGGCCGATCCGTGCTGGTGCCGGCGAGGGTGATCATTTGGGTGATTTCATCGTCGGCCAGCTTATCGCAGGATGGCTGTTGATAGTGCAGCAGTTGGTTTCGCAAATACGTGCGTACTTGCGCTTCCCCAGGGCCCTTCAAAGCAATCGATCGCGACAGTTCCCAAAATCCATCGGGATTGTCGGCCGGCATCTCCTCCAGGTAGGCGACTCCGAGCCGGAAATGCGTCACCGCATCGCTGGGATCGAGAGCCAGAACGGCCTTGTAGGAATCGGCCGCGGCCTTGTAGTCCTTCAGACCCGATTCGGCGATGCCTGCCACCGAATTGAACAGAACTCCGAGCCCTTTCTTACTTGCCGCGAACTGGTCGTCGCTTTGTCCTTGCGGCTTTTGCCACTGGCTCAACGCCTGCAAGCCCTGGCCGGCGGCGTCTTTGGCCTTGGTATAAGCTTCCGGAGTCTGCAGGGTCTTGTCGCCCGAACCATAGAGCACGGCTTGCGCACGGTAGCCTAGAGCTTGCAGCTTCGTCCCTAGTTGTTCCGGTTTCGCCAGATCCGGAAGGGCCAAAAGCTTGTCCACGAATTCGATTGCCTTCGGGTAATTCTTCATCGCGTAGTACGTCTGGTAGTAGTCACCGTAGACATAAAGCAACAACGCCGAACTCGGATACTTCATAACAAAATCGTCAAGATCCTTCAGCTTCATCTGCGGATCTTTTTCGTTATGCGCGGCCTGATAGGCGTTGTACTCGGCCAAGGTATAATTCGGCTTCGCCTGCTGCTGCTGTTGATCCTGAGGAGCCGCCCAGGCTGCCGCGGCGGCGCTCACCAACAATACCGCTGCCACAATCGGCACAACCCATTTACATGCTGGTTTCATTCCACCGCCTCCTCGGCAAATTTCTACTGCGAAGCGTCTTTAATGATTTGCCGGCCATGAAGAACTGCCAACCGGGGTCCACGATGGCCCAAGGTGGCCCAAGATCAAAGGATTATAGGTATGTTTCTCCGAGGGCGCAAGCGCGTTCCCGGCGACTCCAAACCGCACGAATTTCGTAGACCTGGCCAGCTTCGATTTCCTAAATGCTAAGATGAGTTTTGAAGCGAAAGGGATTGCGCGCGAGGTGAAGAAATGTCCAGCAACGTGCGGGACGAGGCTCTCTCCCCAGGCTCGCCGCTCCTCAATAAGACCGCGGTGGTCACGGGTGCAAGCCGGGGCATTGGCCGAGCCATTGCTCTTCGACTTGGCCGGATGGGTGCGTCCGTTGCCATTTGTGCCAGAAAGCGCGCTGACATCGAGCACACTGCCGCAAGCTTCCGGCAGGAAGGCATAAGAGCTTTGCCAATCGTCGCGGACGTGACCGTGGCAGGAGACGTCGAGAGGTTAATTGAGCGGACCTCGGCCGAGTTCGGCGAGATCGAAGTGTTAGTCAACAACGCAGGAATTGGTTTGTTTGGTTCGTTTTATGAACGCAGCGAATCCGATTGGGACGCCGTCCTGGATACGAATCTAAAAGCGGTGTTCCTCGCCAGCCGGGCCGTCGCAGCGCGAATGATTCGTTCGGGAGGTGGGCACATCATCAACATCAGCTCGTTAGCCTCCAAGAGCGCTTTCTCCGGTGGCGCCATCTATTGTGCCTCGAAGTGGGGCCTGATGGGGCTGACTGCTTGCATGGCGGAAGACCTGCGAGCACATGGCGTTCGCGTGAGCGTCATCTGCCCGGGCAGCGTAAATACGGAGTTCTCTCCCCATGCCGGCCGGCCACCGGCAACTCTCCTTCAACCTGAAGACGTGGCGCACGCGGTCGCCACGCTGCTCACCCAGAGTCCTGAGAGCTTTATCAGCGAAATCGATCTGCGGCCGCTTAAGAAGGTGTAGCAAGTGAAAACAGGCTGACTAAGCTTGTAATAAGTTTTATCACAGCAGTTGACGCACCTTCTCCGCCCCGCCTTGACAACCTGAATGCGAGTGTTAGGATGGGCTTCCGTTTTCTTGCTGCAGGAGGCGTGCGTGATCAAGCTGGACATCGTGAATGCCGTCGTCACTCGAACCAATGTAACGCGCACTAAGGCCGAGCAGGCCGTCGAGACCGTCTTCGAAAGCATTAAAAGTGCGCTAGGCCGAGGCCGCCGCATCGAGTTGCGCCGGTTCGGGGTGTTCAATGTCAAGCCGCGCAAGACCGGAATCGGTCGCAACCCGCGCACCGGCCAGGAGGTCAACATCCCTCCGGGTAAAGCGGTACGCTTCAAACCTGGCAAAGAACTGCAATCGATTAGCTGAGGGCCCTGCTTCGCCGTTTGTCCGCCTGGCTGCATCCTAGGTATGCACATCTCTTTGGTATGCACGACCAACCAGACCCGACCCCTGTAGAACTCATCGGACCGGAGCCTGTGGCCTGGATTCCGGCGCGCCAACCTGTTTTCCCAATTGAACCGCGCTCCACCCGGTCCCTGATAGTTGCTATTGGCTTATTCGTGATCACCGCGTTCTCTACGCTCGCCGCGGGGACGCAATTCGCCGCCGCGTTCGCCGCCAATGAATCGCCGGGGTTCGATCGCTTTTTTTCCGATTATTTCAGGCCTTTTATCGAGCCGCGGCTCTTCCTCGCGGGCATTCCGTTTGCCGCGACGCTTCTCGGCATTCTCCTGGCCCACGAACTCGGCCATTTTTTTGCTTGCCGCCATTACCGCATCAGTGCCACTTACCCTTACTTCATTCCCGCGCCGACTTTAATCGGCACGTTAGGAGCTTTCATCCGAATTCGCTCCCCGATTTTTAATCGCCGGGCTCTCTTCGACATGGCTTTGGCCGGGCCTCTGGTGGGCTTCCTGATCGCGGTTCCTGCTCTTGCCATTGCGATTCTTTTTTCAAAGGTTATTCCGGCAAGCGATGCTTCTGCGCTCGTTTTCGGCCGGCCCCTCATCGAACAAATCTTGGAATTGTGCCTTCGTCCCGGTGTGCCCCACGCATCTCTTTTGCTGCATCCGGTAGGCCGGGCCGCGTGGGTGGGGCTGTTTGCAACGGCGCTCAACCTGCTTCCGGCCGGGCAGTTGGATGGCGGCCACATTCTCTACGCCGTGGCCAGTGAAAAGCACCGCCGGGCATCTTTTGCCGTGGCGCTTCTGCTGGTGCCCCTGGCCGTAAAGTTCTGGGCCGGCTGGATTGTGTGGGCGGTTCTATTGGTGGTTATTGGGTTCCGTCACCCGCCGTTGATCGATCGTTGGGAACCGCTCGATGCGCGGCGCCGTATTCTGGCGGTAGTGGCGCTGGTAATTTTTATTCTCTGTTTCATGCCAGCGCCTTTTGTGGTCTGAGGCCTCACAACAGATTCACGGGATCCACGTCGATGAGCACCGCGCGATCCGGAATCTCTTTCTGCCCACAGTAGCTCAGGCACTTATTCAATAGTTGATTGAGGCCCGCCCGCCGAGGCGATTTCAGCAAAAAATGGAAGCGGTATTCGCGCTTCAACCGCGCGAGCGGAGCCGCCGCCGGCCCTAACACCCTGATTTCGGCCTGGCCTTGCGCCTCGAAAAATGTTCCTATCAGCCGGGACCAGCGAATCGCGTTTTCCAGCTTTGTGTCTCTCACCAAAATGCTCGCCAGCGCCACAAAAGGCGGGTAACGCATGAGGCGCCGGAAGTGCGACTCCTTCTCGAAGAATGAGCTATAGTCCTGGCTCGCCGCCAACTGAATCGCGTAGTGCTCCGGATGGTGGCTTTCCACGATTACCCGACCTGGGAGGGTGCCTCGGCCGGCGCGCCCCGCCACTTGGGTCAATAGCTGAAATGTCCTCTCTGCCGCGCGGAAATCGGGGAAGCCCAATTGCCCATCGGCGGAAATCACCCCGACCAGAGTGACGCCGTGGAAATCGTGTCCCTTGGCCACCATTTGCGTGCCCACCAGAATATCGATCTTCCCGGCGCCGAATGCCCCGAGCACTTGGGCGAAGCTGCGTTTGTGACCAACGGAATCCCGGTCGAGGCGCGCGATGCGCGCTTCGGGAAACAGGGCGCGCAAGTGCTCCTCCACTTGCTCGGAGCCGGCCCCCACAAAGTAGACGTGCTCCGAATTGCATTTCGGGCAGGCCCGCGGAACCCGGCGAGAGAAGCCGCAATAGTGGCAAGCGAGGCGCTCGCGCTTCTTGTGATACGTGAGCGCAATGCTGCAATTCTCGCAAAGAACACTGGCCCCACAGCTGCGGCAGAGAGCGAACCAGGAGTAGCCGCGGCGATTGATCAGCAGGATCGATTGCCGGCCCGCCGATAACTCCGACGCCAGGGCCTCGCGTAAATTCTGCGAAATCGGCGCGGTCTTGTGAGTACGCCGAAAATCCTCGCGAAGGTCGACGATCTGCACCGCGGCCATGGGCCGATTCTCCACGCGAGATCGCAGGCAAAGGAGTTCGTATTTGCCTTCCCGCGCGCGCTGATAAGTTTCCAGCGCCGGTGTGGCGGAGGCCAGCAAAGCCACCGCGCCCTCGATTTTCGCCCGCATCACGGCCACGTCCCGGCCGTTGTAACGCGGCGCTTCCTCCTGCTTGTAGCTGGACTCCTGCTCTTCGTCGACGACAATCAATCCGATCCGGTCTAAGGGAGCAAACACGGCGGAGCGTGTTCCGACAACGACGCGGACCTCATTGTGCCGGATTCGCCACCATTCGCGCGCGCGTTCGCCATCCGAGAGGCCGCTGTGCAGCACGGCAACGGCGCCGCCAAAGCGCGCCAGGCATAGCCTGCTGAGCCAGAGGGTGAGCGCGATCTCCGGAACCAGAACGAGCGCGGTGCGGCCCACCGCAAGAGTCGCTTCGATCGCGCGGAGATATACCTCCGTTTTCCCGCTGCCTGTCACGCCATACAGCAACGCGGGATGAAAGCCGCCGGTCTGCAACGAATGGGCAATCCTCTGCACAACCTGGGCTTGCTCCAGATTCAGCGAGTTCTCGGCAGGGGGAACGTGCCCCTCCAGATGCCAGTAGTCAGCGCTAAAGGGCGCCGCGCCCAGTTCTACTTTGCCTTCCTTCAGCAGTCGTTGAATTACCGCACGCGATACCCGCGCCTTCTGTAATAGGTGAGGCAACGGTGCAGGTCCGGAGCGTTCCGCTAAAGCGCGCTGAATCCTTTGCTCTGCGGGCCGCGACGGAGCAGGGATGGCCTGATCCCGCCACTGGATTGTTTTCTGTGTGCGGGCAGCGCGATGTTGACCCGCTTCCCGCACGGTGAGTTCAGCCCTTCGCACAAGGCGGGCGCTTGCCGCCGAGTTGCCCGGCAATTTTCGGAGAAGCTGGTCGGAGGCAACGCCTCCTCTGCTTGCGCACAGTTGCAGGACGGCATAGTCGGCCTCTTCCACCGCACTCGGATGTGACAGCTCTCGCAGTTGTTGAAGGCGCGCGTGCCCGGCTTCGCTGATTTGCCACTGCCGCTTGAACCGCACCTCCACCGACGGCGGAAGCATGGCCCGAAAGGTCTCGCCAATTGGCGACAAGTAATAGTTTGAAATCCAGCGCCCAAGCTCGATCAGGCGAGGCGAAAGCGCCGGTATAGGATCGACGATCTCGTTTATTTCTTTTAACCCGGCGCCGTCTTGGCTATCTCCCCGCCCCAGAACGATTCCGAGCATCGCTCGATTTCGGAAGGGCACCAGGACACGCGCTCCAGTCACCGCGGCCTCATCGAGCGCGTCGGGAATTCGGTAGGTGAAGGTGGTGCGCAGCGGAAGGGGCAAACCGACTTCGCACGTTCTGGCCATCGGAGCGCCTAGTCTATCAGTCCCGCGCCCTGACAGCGCCGTGAGAGGGGAAGAAAGCCAAGTCCGGCGCTGGTCAGGCGCGCTTTCCTCGCGGCGGTGTGAGGCCGAGCAAAGCCATAACTTTTTTCAGGTCGGCCCACACTTCCGGCTTGGCGTGCGGATTGCGCAGCAGATAGGCGGGATGATAGGTAGCCATAAGTTTGGCGCCGCGAAAATCGAACCACTGCCCGCGAAAATGTGAGATGGATTTGTTGGTGTTCAATAAAGCCTGAGACGCGACGCTTCCCAGGCAGACAACGACTTTGGGGTTTATCTCCGTGAGCTGGCGAAAGAGAAACGGCAAGCAGGTGGCAATCTCGTCCTTTTCGGGAGTGCGGTTCTCGGGCGGGCGGCACTTCACTACATTGGCGATATAAACCTGGTCCCGGCTGAGTCCCATGGCCTGGATCATCTGATTGAGCAACTGGCCCGCTCGTCCAACAAAAGGGACTCCTTGAAGATCTTCGTCATGTCCGGGCCCTTCGCCCACGAACACCAGCTCGGCATGAGTATTCCCCACGCCAAAAACGATGTTCGTGCGGCGGTGATGCAGTTTGCACCGCGTGCATCCAGCCAGGTCTCCGCAGATGCGCTCGAGCGAATCGCCTTCCACCCGCTCGGCCACCTCGAAGAGGGAGGGTCCCCGCCCGGCCAACTGCAGCTTGGGAGCAGCCGTGCGAGTCGGCGCATCAGGCCCGCTCGCGACCGCGGCTACACCGACTGCTTCTCGTTCCTTTTGCTTAGTCATTGATGGCCCGGCTTCCATGGAGGGTTGTTGAGGCGCACGATCGCGATAGAACGCTCGAATACCCAAATCTTCGTAGTAGCGCAGCCAGGATTGCAATTTTTCTTTGCTCGAAGTGGGCGATCCCGAATCCATCAGGCCTCAGCGACTTTTTTGCGAACTGCCAACGCCCTGCGCGGAACGCCGAAGCTCGGCGACTTCGTCCAGAATGCGATGCGCGACCTGAATCTTGGTCAACTTTGGTAACGATTGTTCGCGCCCTTCTCGATGGAAAATCGTAACGATGTTCGTATCGTGATCGAAGCCCGCGCCGGGAGCCGTTACGTCGTTGGCCACGATCATATCCACGGCCTTCTCCGTCAGCTTGCGCCGCGCGTGTTCAGCCACTTGCTCGGTTTCAGCCGCGAAGCCGACGAGAACTCGCTCGCCCCTCCGCTGCGAAACCTCCGCCAGGATATCGGCGGTAGGCTCGAACTCGATGGTCAGGCGTCCTGATCCGCGCTTCAACTTACCCGCAAAAGGAGCCACGGGCCGGTAATCCGCAACTGCGGCGGCCATGATAACGACCGTCGCATGATCCAAATTGGCCAGCACCGCCTTATGCATCTCTTCCGTCGTCCGAACGTCAATTCGTTCGACGCCGGCCGGGGTTTCCAAAGAGACCGCCCCACTGACCAGAACAACATGAGCCCCGCGCCGCGCCGCCGCCTCGGCCAATGCGTAACCCATGCGCCCGGAGGAGCGATTCGTAAGGAACCGCACCGCATCCAGATCCTCGCACGTGGGCCCCGCAGTCACCAGCACGGTTTCGCTTTCCAAATCGCGCTTGACCCCTAGGGCTTCCAGAACGGCTTCGACAATCGCTTCCAGCCCGGCAAGCCTTCCGGCGCCCACCATGCCGCAGGCAAGGTAGCCCTCATCGGGCGCGACGACTCGCACACCGCGCTCGCGCAAGATCTGGACGTTCTCCCGAGTCGCGGCGTGCTCCCACATGTTTACGTTCATTGCCGGAGCTACGATCACGGGCGCGGTAGTCGCCAGGTGTAAAGTCGTGAGGAAGTCGTCTGCAATGCCGCGGGCCAGCTTCGCGATCACGTCGGCGGTCGCCGGCGCGATGACCAGTGCGTCGATTCTTTGCGCTACGGCGATGTGTTCGATGGCGCTTTCGATATTGGCCGGCGCTTCGGCCCCAAACAGCTCGGTGATGACTTTTTGCCCGGTCAGAGCGGCAAAGGTCAGCGGCGTCACGAATTCCTGAGCGCTCCGCGTCATCACCACCTGAACGTCAATCTGCTCTTGCTGCAGCCGACGGACGAGTTCGACCGCCTTATAAGCCGCCACTCCTCCGGTAACGCCGAGAGCGATGCGCATTGCTGAGCGGCGGCGCTAGTCCTTCCGCCGCTTGCCATCCTTGTCCGCGTCCAGATCCGGCGTCCGATATTCGAGTTGACCGGCGCTAAGTTCTTCCATAGCCACGCGTGTGGGCTTATGAGAACGAGGGTTCGCCACGAGCGGCGCGGCGCCCGACATCAACTGTCGCGCCCGCTTGCCCGCTACTGACACGAATGCGAATTGGCTATCCGGAGCTTGGTTGAGAACGGCCATGCTGTCAGCAACCTCCAAAAGATTCAATGATTTTGCGAAGCCGTTCATCGTTGTCCGGCCGGCGGCAGCGGGAAGCTACGGCGATGGCTCGCAATTCATCGCTGGCCCGCTCGAGGTCGTCATTGACGACCACGAAATCGTATTGCCCCGAACTCGCTAATTCCTGCCGCGCGCGCTCGAGGCGGCGCGCGATGGCTTCGTCCTCATCCTGCCCGCGCGAACGCAGGCGACGCTCCAAATCCTGCCTCGAAGGCGGAACAATAAATATGGCGATCGCCTCGGGCAGCTTCTTCTTCACCTGCTGCATGCCCTGAACGTCGATCTCCAGCACCAGGTCCAGTCCCTCGCGGCGCGCGTCATCCAACTGCTTTCGCGGCGTGCCGTACCAGTGCCGCCCGAAAACCTGCGCATACTCCAGAAAGTCGCCCGCATCCACTCTGCGCTTGAATTCGGCTTCGGTAATGAAATCATAACATTTCCCGGGGCTTTCCGTCAGGCGCTGCGGGCGCGTGGTGGATGAAATAGAAAACCTCAGGCCCGTCATGCCATGCAGTTGCTGCACGAGCGTTGACTTTCCTGAGCCCGAAGGACCGGAAACGATGAATACTCTCGAGGTTGAGCCGGTCATCTTTTATTCTACGTTTTGCACCTGCTCGCGCAATTTCTCGATATCCGCCTTGACCTGTAATCCCAGCTCCGTCATATCCAGCCCTTCCTGCCCCAGCCCGGGTGTCTTGGAAAGAAGAGTATTCGCCTCGCGCTGCATCTCCTGCAGCAGGAAGTCCAGCTTCTTTCCGAGTTCGCCCGCTTCTTGGATCAGCCGATCGAATTGGTCCACGTGGCTGCGCAGCCGAGCCAGTTCCTCGGCGACGTCGGCCCGTTCGGCGAGAATCGCCGCCTCCTGCGCCACCCGTATGGGATCGACGGGCAGCGTGCCCAGCAACTCCTGTAGCCGTACTTTCAGCCGTTGAGCATATACGGGCCGGCTCCGTTCCGAAAGAGCTTCCAAGCGCGCCGTCTTCGCTCCTATGTTCGATAACAATTCGTTCATCTCTCGGGCCAGAGAACTGCCCTCTTCGCGCCGCATTTCGTCCAGCCTCCCAAGGGCCTCCGCCAGGCAACTGCTGAGTCGCGATCCGAGCTGCTCCAGCTCCTTGTCTTCGAAAGCAGAGGGCATTGCACTGGCGGACCCAGGCGAGGCAACCACTCCAGGAAGCCGCAATAGGGCGCCGAGGTGAGGCTCCGGCGCGAGATTTAATTCTTGCCGCAGTTCTTCGATGGCTCGCCAATAGGCGCCCGCGAGTTTGCGATCGATATGCAAGCCTGCCGAACGAGATAGTTCCAGATGAACCGTCAGATCAACGTGCCCGCGCTGAATGTGATCCCGTACCAATTGCCTCATTTGAGGTTCGAAAGTCTCGAGTCCTTCGGGCATGTGCACGCGCAGGTCGAGAAAGCGATGATTGACGCTGCGCAGGCTCAGCCGCAAGCTCCAGCCGTTCTGCTCCGCCCGGGCTTGAGCGTAACCCGTCATCGAACGCACCGTTTTCGCCGCCGGCCTATCGCTCATGGCTCCAGGGGACCTGCGGCGGAAGGCGTGGCGTCACTATCGGCGAATTGCAGCTCATAAAGGCGCGCGTAAGTGCCGCTGCGCGCAAGCAGCTCCTGGTGCGTGCCCACTTCCGAAATTAACCCGTCTTCCAAAACCACGATCTTATCCGCGCGCCGGATCGTCGAGAGCCGATGGGCGATCACAAACACGGTGCGTTCCTTCATCAGATTCGCCAGCGCTCTCTGCACCAGTTGCTCGGATTCGGAATCGAGTTCGGAAGTGGCTTCGTCCAGAATCAGAATTGGGGAATCCTTCAGCAAAGCGCGGGCAATCGCCAGCCGCTGCCGCTGCCCGCCGCTCAAACGCTGGCCACGTTCACCCAGTATCGTTTGATATCCCTCGGGCATGGCCACGATGAAGTCGTGCGCCAGCGCCGCCCGGGCCGACGCGTACACCCGCTCTTCGCTTAGATTAGGCTGGCCGTAACAGATGTTGTTCCACACGGTATCGTTGAAGAGAATCGTCTCCTGCGTCACGATGGCGATCTGTTCACGCAGCGAGCGCAGTGTGGCGTTTCGCACGTCGACGTCATCGACTCGTAATAATCCGCCGGTCACGTCGTGAAACCGGGGCAACAGGTTCACCAAGGTCGTCTTTCCAGCCCCGCTCGATCCCACGATGGCGATCACTTCGCCTGCGCGCGCCCTGAACGAGATGCCGCGCAGGATTGGCACCGCAGGATCGTAGGCGAAACTTACGTTATCGAATGCAACCTCGCGAGAAAACGGCCGCAGAGACACGGCGCCGGGATGCTCCTCTACTTCCTGCTCCAGGGCCAGATAGCCGAACACCTGCGTGGTGGCCCCGTGGGTCTGCTCAAATTGCTGGTATACGCTGCCCATCCCTTTTACCGGTTCGTACGCTTTGAACAAGGCGTAAACAAACGTGCCGAAGGTACCCGTGGTCATCACGCCCGATCGGATCTCGCCTCGCGCGTAGAGCAAAACAAGTGCGATGACCACCGCGCTCAACAGATCCATCAGCGGCGACGTGATCACAAAAGAACGAATCCAGCGCATGTTTTCGTGCAGCAGCCAGCGGGCCCGTTCTTTGAACCGGGCGATCTCGAAGCCCTCCATGCCAAACGCCTTCACCACGCGATTGCCGCTGAGCGTCTCCTGCAGAATCTGGCTGAGCTCGCCAAGATGCGATTGGCTCGTTTCCGTCGATCTGCGAATGCGCTTGCCGAGCTTCCGCACCGGAAGAAGCACAACCGGCAAAAGCAACACCGAGGCCAGCGCCATCTGCCAGTTCACCACGAACATCACAATCAGTAGAAAGAAAAGCGTGAAAATATAGCGGAAAAAAAGGGCCAGCGAATCCGAAAGCACGATACGTGCCCGCTCAACATCATTCACAACTGCCGAGATCAGCCGCCCCGTGGATTGCCGCTGCAGAAACTCCATCGGTTGGCGAACCAGCTTCTCGTAAACCTGATTGCGCAAGTCGGTAATCGCGGCCTGGCCGGCGAACTGTACTTCCACTACTCCCAGGTACTCCGCGACGGCTTTGACGACGAAAATCAGGACCAGGGCAACCGAAAAAATCGTCCATCCCCAATGGAGGCTGCGCGGTAAAAAGGAATTCAGATAAACGGTGTGATTGCCGGGAAGCTTCACCAGAGGCAGCTGAGTGTCGTTGCTTGCCGGGGCCAGGATGCGGTCGATCATCGGCGTGATCATCAGTGCGATCACGCCCTCCGCCATTCCCAGCAACGCCAGAGCCACCACGCCCAGGATCAGGCGCGTGCGGTAAGGCTTGGCGTAGCGAAGCAGCCGCCTAAGCTCGTGAATGCGCTGTGTTTCCACTCCTCACTCAATCTACGCGCCCGAAGGGCGCGTTTGGAAGCACAAAAAGCGTCAAGCCGTCCACTTATCGAGATCCCGATGAACCACTTTTGTGGTATAGCCGCTCTTGGCCAGCGAGCGGCGCACCGCCTCCGCCAGCATCACCGAACGATGGCGCCCGCCCGTGCATCCGAAGGCGATGGTCAGATAACTTTTGCCTTCCCGGATGTAGTGGGGAATAAGATACGTCAGCAGGCTTTCGATGCGGCGCAGAAATTCGCCCGTCTGCGGGAAGGAACGAATATAGCGCGCCACCTTGGGATTGCGCCCCGAAAATTTGCGCAGCCGCGGAATGAAGTGCGGGTTCGGAAGAAAGCGGACATCGAAGACTAGATCCGAATCCGCGGGCAAGCCATAGCGATACCCAAAACTGACCAGCGAAATCATCATCGGCCGCTTGGTCCGGCTTTGGAACCGATTCGTGATGAACTCCCGCAATTCGTGGACGTTGAAGCGCGTGGTATCGATCACCACGTCGGCAAGTTTTCGGATCGGCTCCATGAGACGCCGCTCGTGGCTCAGCACCTCGCGCACCGGGCGGTCCCGGCCCAGCGGATGCGGACGCCGTGTTTCGCTGAAGCGGCGCAGCAATGCCTCATCCGCGGCCTCGATGAATACCAGGCTCGCCGGCACATCCCTCCGGATCTGCTTGTAGATCGCCGGCAGGCGTTCAATCTGATTGCCCTCGCGCGCGTCCACTAAAAGAGCGGCGCGCTCCACTTCGGAATTGCCATGTAAATTGAGTTCGCTGAACGTGGGAATCAGTTCCACCGGCAGGTTGTCCACGCAGTAGTAGCCCAGATCTTCGAAAGTCTTGAGAACGGTGCTCTTTCCGGAGCCGCTCAGCCCCGTCAGGATCACCAGTTGGCGGCCGTCCGAAGCGGCGCTGCGTTTCACGTTGGCTGGGCCTAAGCCTTCACGCGTCGCTGATGGGTGCTGGGGATACGCAGATCTTCGCGATATTTGGCCACGGTGCGGCGCGTCACCTGGATGCCGCCGTCGGCCAGCTTTTTAGCGATTTGGTCGTCGGTAAGCGGATGCGAGGTATCCTCTTCCTCAATCATTTTCTTCACAAGCCTTTTCAGAGTTTGAAGGGACATGCCCCCGCCTTCGGGGCCGTTCACGGATTCGCTGAAGAAGGAACGCAGTTCCACTACGCCCTGCGGCGTATGAGCGTATTTGCTTGAGACCGCCCGGCTAACGGTCGATGGGTGTACCCCCACTTCCTCCGCCACTTCCTTGATCATCAAGGGCTTCAGATGATCCGCTCCGTATTCCAGGAACTCCTCCTGCCGCTGAATAATGCATTGGCAGACGCGCAGGATGGTGTGCTTGCGCTGCTCGATGCTCTTCATCAGCTGCAATGCCGCGCTGAAGCGCTCCTTCACATAATTGCGCACTTCGCGGTCGGCGGCGTCCCGAGCCAATAGTTTCCGGTAGACGTGGCTCAACCGAAGCTGCGGCACGTCGTCGTCGTTCATGAAGACATGCCAGCCTTCGTCCATTTTGCGGAAGTAAACGTCGGGTTCCACCAGCCTCGCTTGGGTTTTGTTGTAGCGCAGGCCCGGGCGAGGGTCCAAGCCTCGGATCACTTCCATGGCGCGTTTAATCAGCTCGATCGGGCGATTCAGGGCTCGCGCCACTTCCTTGAGCTGGTTGCCTTGAAGCAGCTTCGCCAAGGGACTTTCTGGGCTTTGCTGCTCCTCTTCGCTCGCCGCCAGAGGACGCTTGGGCATGCATTCGGAAACGATCTGCTGCGCCAGGGCATTCTGCGGATCGAGGGTTCTGAGCTGTATCAGCAGGCATTCCCGCAAGTTACGCGCGCCCACGCCCAGCGGATCGAACTCCTGCACTGTGGCTACAGCCTCTTCCACATCCTCCAAGGAATAGTTGCCGTTCTTGGCGATCTCCTCCAGGGAGGCGGTTACATAACCATTTTCATCCAGGTTTCCGATGATCACTTCCGCGATTTCACGCACCGTTTCATTACAAACCGTCACGCTCAACTGCCAAATCAGGTGGTCGGTCAAGCCTTGAGGCGAGGAGATAAATTTTTCGAACGACGGCTTCTCGATCACCTCGTGTTCGCCATTGCCGTTTCCGCCGCCGCTATCCAGGTATTGGTTGAAGAAGGAGTTGACGTCGAATTCGTCAAAAGGATTGGCGGGTTCGGTCTCCGGAAGCTTTTCGGTCTCGGCCTTTATGAACGTCTCTTCGGTGTAATCCTGCTCGGCAGCGGGACTCTCGTCCGTCATCTCTTCGAGCATCGGGTTGGCAACCATCTCCTGGGTGATCATTTCGCGGAGTTCCAGGCGATTCAGCGCCAGGACGCTCACCATCTGCACCAGGCCGGGGGTCAGAATCTGCTTCTGCGCGACCTTCAGATGGAGTTTGGGTTGGAGCCAACTCATGGGAGTCTAATTCAGGCGGAAGTTGTTACCGAGATAGATGCGGCGCACTTCCGCATCCGTGCTCAACTCATTGGGAGTTCCCGCGCACAGGATGCGACCGCCGTGAAGAATATAGGCCCGGTCGGCCACTGCCAGTGTTTCTGGAACATTGTGATCCGTGATGAGGATACCGATCCGTGCGCGGCTCAAGTCCGTGATGATCTTTTGAATGTCCATGACGGCTAGAGGATCGATGCCCGAAAAAGGTTCGTCCAGAAGAATGAAGGCCGGATTCAGAACCAGCGAGCGTGCAATCTCCAGGCGGCGACGCTCTCCGCCGGAAAGTGTGTACGCTCGACTATGTCTTACCTTTTGCAGTCCCATCTGTCCCAGCAATTCCTCTAATCTGTCCCGCCGCTGCTCCGTCTTCAACGGAAGAGTCTCTAGAACAGCGAGCAGATTTTCCTCGACGGTCAATTGGCGAAAGGCCGAAGGCTCTTGGGGGAGGTAACTGATGCCGCTCCGAGCCCTTAGATACATCGGAAGATCAGTGATGTCTTCCCCGTCCAGAAGGACGCGGCCGGAGTCAGGGCGGGCCAAACCAACCAGGATATAAAACGTCGTGGTCTTTCCTGCACCATTCGGACCCAAGAGGCCAACCACCTCTCCCTGGCCAACTTCTAGGTCGAGAGCGTCAACAACCTTGCGTCCCCGGTAAGACTTGCAAAGGTCGACCGCCTGAAGTTTGAACATATCGCATCATTTCTCGACCTGGTGCAGCGTCAGCGTCCGCAAACCTTCCGCCGAATCGATGTTAATGCTATCATCGCCAAAAACGAAGGTCAATTGACGCCCTTTCGTGGCGTTTCCCAAAAGGTCATATACAGTAGGTGTTCCACCGGAAAGCACGAATTTCCCGTCCTCGGCAGTGTAGTCTCCGCGATTTGCCGTCCCTTGGCGGCCTTCCTGCTCAACTTTCACATTGCCAAATGCCGAGGCACGAACGAGTTGCTGGGTACTCCCGCCATTTTGCAAAGGCCGAGCGGCTGCCCCGTTCGCCTTTTCATCCTGTGGATCGGAGTTTCCGGAGGGCGCGAAGAAGAAGTCCATCGCATCCGCGACCATCGATCCTTCCTCGGAATAAGCGTGGACTTTCTCCTCCATCCGCCCGTGGCCCTTGTCGCTCCAGTAGGTCAAATGATCGCCTTGCGCGTGCCAGAACTGGGATTTGCTCGGCCCCTTCTGGGGTTGGGCAACTGTGCCCTTGGAGCCCGGATCAGCTGCCGCCTCTGGGAAGACGGCATGAACCTTGCCTGTTGCCGTCAGCACGTGTGTCTGCCGGTCAAGTTCCACCTTCTCGCCTTCCACAATTGAATCTCCCTGCCAAAGTCTCGCGTTACCGGAATAGACTGCGTGTCCCGTCGTGCTGTTCGCATCGAGCCGGTCTCCCGATGCCCGGCCTGGTCCCGGCGCAAAGTTCACCAATTGGCTGCCGCCGCTGGAGCTTTCGACCGTGGCTACCCGGCCAAATGCATGAAACTCTCCGCTCGTCTCGTTAAATGTCGCGCTGCGCGCCGTCGTCCGGGACGTCGCGTCGGTGAGCACCACGGAGCCCTCGAGCGATGCGCTATCGCTGGCCCTTTCGAAGTGGGCACGTTCCGCATGGCCATCCCCAGTGTCCTGATGCAATTCCACGTTGCCGCTCTCGTCTACCGTCGCCCATCCCCCACCCGGTTCAAAACGGGCCACCATCTCCTTTGAAGTCGTCGTCTGGGGAGCCGACACTCCTATCTGCCGCTCAAAATGAACGCCATCGGAGCCCCGCAGTTCCCGCAAGTCGTTCGCGTCGCTAAAATCGGCTTCCAACTTCGCCGCCGTCAGGTGTATGTGCTCGGGAGCGGGTTTACCGCCGACCAGAGTCGAGCCCTGCAAGTCGATGGAACCGGCGGGTGTGACTCCATGTTTCAAGTGCAGTTCAGCTCCCTTCTTCGAGGGAGCGAAATCCACGTGTAGCATCGATGTTTGTAGATTTCTCAGGGCGCCTGCCCGCTTTGAGCGAACCATAACCTTTCCTTCGGCGTCCATTTCGCGAGGCTGATTGGAAGCCGGATCGAGTTCGGTTTTCACGCGATCCGCATCCAAATGGTCCTCTCCATCCTCGCTTTGCGCAACGGCGTGTACTTCGCCCTCGGCGACAATCGCCTCAATCCGCGTGGGTGAGGCCAAGGCGGTAATGCTATTTGCTGTCACCGAGATGTGCACGGCTCCCGCGCTCTGAAGGACAGGCTGCTCCGTAGCAATCAAGCGGCGAGCATACATGTGCTCGTCCAGTTCTACGTCCAGCTTGCCGCACACCAGGTCGAAATTGCCTTGGCGAGCGTGGACGGGCCCGAGGAGGTGAATGTATCGCTGATCGCGTTCAAAGGTCATCTGGCTGCCGGAGAGATGCAACACCTGTTCCGGCTCAGCTGTCTGGCCGGAAGGATCGGCTTGGTGCAATGCCAGCTCCACCGCGCTGAGGAGTTGCATTTCGCCCTGTTGCGTTTCGTACCGGAAACCTACCCCCTGGCCTTCGCCCTGCGAAAAACGAAAACTCACCGGCCGGTCGGTTGTCGCCAACCCCGTCTTGTGGTCAAACAACACGTGGCTGGTGGCGACGTGTACGAGCCGGGGATCGTCCTCCGGCGGATCATTTGGTGCCTTGGCGTGATCGGCCGCGCGGTCCAGTTCGATCTGCACGTCTCCCGCACAGCTGATCCTCTCCGAAGCAGTCATATAGTCGCAGGTGTGCGTGTGAAGATTATCGAAGCGCTCGCCTGCGCCACCATAGGCCGTGATCCACACGTCCTCCAGAAGGCTGCGGCCGCCCTCCACGAATTCCGTCGCGTGAGACGCACGTACGGTAAATTCCGTCCGGTTGCCTACCATCTTGGAAAAGGAAAATCCTGCGGAACGCTGCTCTACGCTCGAAGGCACAGCCGCCGGCACTTTCCCCCGTGCTTGCAGTAATTGCCAATAGCGGGTTCCGTAGACATAAGCCACGACCAGAGACAGCAGGATAGCGATGCCTGCCGACCAGCGTGCGTAACGCGTGGCTTGGGTGGTGCGCATCGAAGGCGCCTCGCGATCTTAGAAGCTCGTTATGCCTAGAAGGTTTGCGCCCAACCTTCATTTAAAAGCTATTTTAGATGCCGCAATTCTTGCGAGTCAGCTGGAGCCGAAGGTTTCCAGGGACTAAGGGGCTGCAGCGATTTGCGCGGAAACTTGCGATGCATTGGTCGTTGGCCGGCCGCATCCGCACATCTGCCGCGCCGCGCACTTCCGAGACGCGCGCAAACCCTCTGCGAAGCGAGACTAGCATTCCTGACGCTGATCAATCAAGGCGCTGCCTGGAATGCTCCCGCGCTCATTGCGTGGTCAGCAGACCTTGCTTGGCAGCCGCGACGTTATCGCGGCTCGTGTTCTTGACCAGATACATGGCTTCATCCGCCAGGTGCAGCAGTTCCGCTTTGGTCTTCGAATCCGTGGGATAAGAAGCTACCCCGGCGCTCGTTGTGATGCGCACGTCAAGCCCTTCCGAGGTAAGCCAAGGGGTCTCGCGGATCAATTTGTGCAATCGCCGGGCGACAACGCAGGCGTTCTCCTTGGATGTCTGCGGAAGCAAAATCACAAACTCGTCTCCCCCATAACGAAACGCGAAATCGATCAATCGGCAATTGTCCCGCAGCACTTGGCCGATTTCGGCCAGTAACTTGGAGCCCGCCAAATGACCGTGCGTGTCGTTCACGGCCTTGAAGTGGTCCAGGTCCAGGAAAACCAGCGAAAACTCGTAACCATAGCGTTGCGACCGGTAGATCTCCGTCTCCAGGATGAAGTTGAGATGCCGCGCATTGTAAAGATTGGTGCAATCGTCGGTGATCGTCAGCTCGTGAATGCGCTGCACGTGACGGGCGTTTTCCAGAGCAATCGCGGCGAAATCGGCCAGAGCCTCCAGCAGCGCCAGATCCCGATCGCGAAAGCCTTCCATCCCCATGCAGTTGACCAGCTCGATCACGCCCAGGCAGTGATCCCGAAAGCGAACCGGCACGGCCACGATCGACCGCGTCTCCATCTTCGTCTTCTCGTCCACTTTTCCGAAGAAGCGGGTGTCTTTACTCACGTCCGGAACGATGACGGCTTGTTGATTCTGCGCCACCCATCCGGCAATGCCTTGGCCAATCTTGATGCGCACGTCTTTGAGGCCGTGCGCGTTCTTGCCAATCGCCAGCTCGAAGTAAAGTTCCTGTTTGGCCTCATCGACCAACAGCATGGACCAGGTATCCGGATGGAGAAATTCGTCGATCTTCTCCATGATCGTGCGCAGAACTTGGTCGAGTTGCAACGAAGAGGTGAGGGCTTTTCCGAGTTCGTGGAAAACGGCTACTTCTCCCGCCTCCCGATGCTCGGAAGGAAGGCCGGGATTTCGCCGGCGTTCGATGCCTGTAAAAAATTTGCTTTCGGACATGTTTTCGTCTGTCAATCGGTGCCCGTGGCCTTCCCACTTAAGGCCTTAAAAGCTTATGAATTATAGGCATCGGTCAAAACACGGTGCAATGCTGGATTCAACAGAGTGTTCCCGATTGGTTTCGGGTAGCCAAGAGAGCACTCCTGTCGAATTTGACAGCCCTGGGATGCCCGCCTACTATGGCCTAATTCGTGTAGCGATGCGGGTGCATGAGTAAAGGGAATTTCGGCCAACGCCTCCAGCGAGAGCGCGAAATGCGTGGCGTTTCCCGCGCTGAAATTTGCGCGGCAACGCGTATCGGCACTCGCTTCCTTGAAGCTCTCGAAAACGAGCAATGGGAAGTCCTGCCCGGCGGAATTTTCAACCGGGGCTTCATTCGAGCGGTGGCGCGTTTTCTCGGCCTGGACGAGGATGATCTGGTCGCGGAGTACGATCTGGCCGTCAGTGAGCAAGCTCCCGCGGCGCCGGTGCTCGTGAGTGCTCCCCCTCCGCGGAAGTCTCCACCCAGACGCGTTCTCCTGGTGTCCCTCTCTGTTCTTTCTGTGCTTGCCTTGCTGGGAGGAAGTTGGCTCGGCTGGAGATGGCAACACAACCGTCTTCGCCAAGCTGCCAATGAAGCCCAAGGCATTTCGGCAACCCTTGCGCTGTCCCCTGGGCGACAGTCCGACGGGCCACAGCCAGTGTCACAGACCCTGAATGATCGAGGGCAGCCCAGCTCTTCAAACGTGACCGTCGGAGATTCAGCGAGTGTCGCCGGGCTTGCGGTTGGTGCCCCGAGCCGGCCGGGGAGTCCAGGACAAGGACTCGAGCTCAAAATCGAGGCAGGTAAAGAAACCAGAGTCAGCATATCCCTGGATGGCGCCAAGGTTTTCGACGGCAGCATCATCGCGGGGCAGAGCCGGACGTTTACCGCGCGCGACGACATCGACATTTCAGCCAATGATGCCGGCGCTCTGCTTTTGGAACTGAATGGACAGACGCTGGCTCCCTTGGGCCCGCCGGGACAGCCCGGAACTGCTACTCTCACTCGTAGTGATTTGAAACCAGCCGGAGGCGCCAATTAGCTCCGAAGTATATGAAGAAGTTCTCTCCGGTCGTACCACCCACGAGCGCAAGATGGCCGTTTGCACTGGCTCTGCCTCGCTGACGCCGCCCGAACGAGCGGAGTTGCTGACTGTGCTCGCCGAGGATGCCGATGAAACGGTGCGGGACCGCGCGGAGAAAGCCCTGCTCAGCCAATCGTTGGACGCATTCGCTGCCGCCCTTGCAGGCGAGAATCCTGCGGCTCCTCTCCTCCGGTATTGCGGTAAGCATCTCGCCGACAAACCGGCGATCGCCACAGCCCTCATCAAGTGTTCCCGTTGCCCGATGGAATTCTTGACTCCTGTCGCCAGAGCTTTGCCCACCTCCGCAGTGCAAGAACTGATGCAAGACCTGGACCGCCTTAGCTCCAATCGAGGGCTGGCTTCCGCTCTGGTGGTCTCTCCCTCGCTTACCGCCGACCAGCGCCTGCAACTGGAAGAACTGCTGGCGGATAAGGCAGTGTCCGAATCGGCATTCGCGGAAGCCGTAGCCGATGTCGACACGACCAATGAAAACCGCGCCACGCTCCTCCAGCGGCTCGCCGGCATGCGGGTCGTGGAACGAGTGCAGCTCGCGCTGAAAGGAGGTCGCGAAGAGCGCATGGCTCTGATCCGCGATCCCTGCAAGGTTGTGCAACGCGCTGTGCTGCAATCCTCCAGGCTCACCGATCGCGAGGTGGAGACCTTTGCCTCCATGGCCAGCCTCACCGATGAAATCTTGCGAGTGATCGCCAGCAGCAGAAACTTTCGCCGGAATTATACGGTGACGCTAAACCTGTTGAATAATCCCAAGACGCCTCTGGATGTCACCCTGCACATGATCCCGGCCATCACGGGGCCGGATTTGAAGAAGTTGGCTGCCAACAAGAATGTGAGCGATCCGCTGCGCACCGCCGCCATGCGCTTGCACGTTCAGCGGACGCAGAAGCGCGAATAAACCTCGGACTCGCCGGACCGTTCGCTGTTCACAATAGGACCAGGCGCGTGAAGAGCGGTTGCCCGTGCGATTGCAGTTCGCCGGATTGCCCTGCTTGAACGGAAATTCTTCAGAAGAAGTCGAAGCTTGATTCTACGAAACCCTGGGCGATTCGCACTGGTGTGGCTCGAGCTCGAGCAACGGTACCTCCGCCGGGCACCGCCATCGCACCGGCAGAACAATGGTTCCGATGCCGCGGCTGACGTAGATCTGCGTGCCCCCCAGTCGATCCCAGCCCTTTTTGAAACGCATCCTCTCGGGTGACCGGCCGTAGACGGTGCCCAGCAGCGGGACGTTTACTTGGCCGCCGTGCGTGTGCCCCGATAGCACCAACCCGATACCGCGACAGGCCGCGGCGGTCAATAACCGCGGATTGTGGGCCAGGAGAATCGTGGCTGCGCCCTCCGGAATGCCGCGGAGAGCTTGCTCCATGTCCGCGCCATAGCCGTAATCGTCCACGCCGGCCAGATACAGCGGCGCTCCGCCACGATGCAGCAGCCGATGCCGGTTGCGCAGCACCTGGATGCGTTGCCGCCGAAGAGCTCTCTCCACCGCATCCGCGCCTACCCGAAAATCATGGTTCCCCAGCACGGCCACCACGCCTGCTCGCGCCCGAAGCTCACCCAGGATTTCCGCGACCGGTTCTATGGAAGCTTTCGAATAGGTGACGAAATCGCCGGTAAGCGCTATGAGGTCGGGTTTGAGCTTGTTGGAAAGTTCAACCACCGCCTCCACTTGGCGTAGCGGCACAAACAAGCTGTGATGAATATCGCTCAGTTGAAGAATACGAAAACCGCGAAATTCTTCCGGCAGTTCACTTAGCCAGATGCGTTGCGTTGTGATCCCTAGGGGGCCTCGAAACCGATGTGCCAGCTCATGGGCGCGTGCAGATTCCGTGTAGTTTAGGCGATTCCTGAGCCTCGGGCCTTCCAGATAACGGTCGCGTAAGGCCGTCCATCGGCTGGTTGGAAGAGACGATGTAAGCAAAGTTCCCATAACTTTATAGTGGCATTGCCGGACAATTTTGCAAGGTCGCGGACGTGTCCGTTGGAGCAGATGCCGGGACGACACCCGAGCCTAACACCCTGGAAAGAGACCAGTCAATCGTGCTGCGATACAGGCGCGGCGCGAAAGTTATTGTCTTCCCGGAGTGGGCTGCTTCTGCCGCTGAGCGGTCTCGGCTTCGATGCGTTGCTCTATATTCGCCGCTAGCCGGCGCATCTCCTCATGGATTCGCCCATTGGAGGCCACCGTTTCGTAGTCACCCGGACGATAAGGCCGGCCTGCAAAATCGGTCACTACTCCGCCGGCTTCGCGCACGAGAAGCGCACCGGCTGCCGTATCCCAGGAGTGCAGGCCAAATTCCCAAAACCCGTCAAAGCGGCCGCAGGCCACTGCGGCAAGATCAAGGGCTGCCGAACCGTCTCGCCTCACACCATGCGAGCTTAGAGTGAAATCCCGGTAAAAATGTATGTTCGGATTCCGGCTGCGTTTGACGCTCGGAAAACCTGTCGCCAGCAAGCTCGTTGAAAGGTGATCGATTTTGGAAACCTCGATGCGTTTTTCGTTCAGGTATGCGCCTTCTCCCTTCGCCGTCGTAAAGAGCTCTTTCGAGACCGGCTGGTAGATCACTCCCGCCAGGAGCTCGCCGTCTTGCTCGAATCCGATGGAAACCGCGAAACAGGGGTAGCCATGAGCGAAGTTGGTGGTGCCATCCAGCGGGTCGACAATCCAGCGACAGCTTGCATCCGCCTCCTGCCCGCCGCCTTCCTCCGCCACGATTGTGTGCCCGGGGAAGTAGCTTCGCAGCCGCCCCACAATGGCCTCCTCGGAGCGCCGGTCGGCTTGCGTCACCAGGTCTACTTCGCCCTTGTAGCTGATTTTTGGCGGCTTATCGAATTCGGAAAGCAAAATCCCGCCGGCTTCTACTGCCGTTTCGATAGCCACTTCCAGGTATTGATTGCCCATTCGTTAACGCGACAGCGGCTTCAGTTTGCAACCCCGCCACTATAGTAAGTCTTCCGGTAGCGTACCTTGTAGTCTCCTTTGAGCCGGACCTCAATCGAACGGTAGGTGCCCTGCGGTGGCCTGGGTTGCGGATAATAGCCCAGGCGGTATTGCGTGCGCAGTTCGCGGTTGATGCGATTGAATATCTCGTCGAGTTGCGAGAGCTGATCCGGGTAATACATGGCGCCGCCGGTGTTGTCTGCGATCGTCTCCAGCGCATGTTCGCCCGCGGTATTTCGTCCGTTTTCGCTTCTTCCCGGTCGAATGACGATGGTGTAGAGCAGCGCCTGGGCGCGTACCGCGGCCCGCCGCGCGGTTTCAAAATCGGCGCGGCTGGTCGTTTCGCCGGCGTCCGTAATCAGAATCAAGACGTTGCGGCGATCCGCCGGTCCTTTGCCCAGCGCATCCGATCCCAGGTATACGGCGTCATAGAGCGCCGTGCCGTCTCCTGGCGTGACGTGCCGCACCGCCGTTTGCAGCTGCGGCACGTTATCCGAAAAGCTCCCCAGTTGCGTCACCGCATCCGCGAATTCAAAGACGCCCACGCGATCGTTCGCCCGCACGACGGAGCCGAGGAAACGAGCCGCGGCCTCGGTCTCAAACTGTAGCTCCTTGATTTCGCTCAAGCTGGAGTCGATCATCAACGCCAGGCCCAAGGGCTGTTTGGTTTCCGTCTCGAAAAGCTCGATCTTCTGCGGCTTGCCTTCCTCGTAGATTTCAAACTGGTCCTTTTGCAGATCCGCAACCGGCCGATTGTTCTGGTCGAGCACGCTGGCAATCACGTTCACCAAATTCACGTCCACTCGAATGGATCCGCGCTGGTCAGTCACACGGTCCTGTGCGTGCCCCTTGGTGATAACGTGTGGAAAGATTTCGGCTGACAGGCAAAAGAGGATCACACCGGCCGAAGCTATGAGTGGGAAGCGCAAGATGCGTAGGAGGCCGCGCCCGCCAGGCCTCCTCACTTGATAGATTCCGTTTGGCCCGAAATGGATGGCAGCGGTGGAATCTCGCCTTGCGCCCAGACGGCGCCATCCTCGAAGTACTCTTTCTTCCAGATGGGAACCGTTTGCTTGAGCGTATCGATGCCGTGCCGGCAGGCCTCGAATGCCGCTCGGCGATGCGCCGATGTCACCCCGATCATGACGCTGGTTTCTCCGATTTCCAGCCGTCCCAGCCGGTGAACCATCGCCACGCCGTCGACGCCAAATTGGGAGCGCATGGCCGCCGCTATAGCTCCCATCTGTCGCAGCGCCATCACCTCGTAGGCCTCATATTCAAGGTACAAAGTGCGCCGTCCGCCGGACTCGTTGCGCACAATCCCCTCGAATACGACCACGGCGCCATCCTCGGGAGCTTTCAATCTGGCCGTGATCTCCGCCGTCCGGATCGGGTCGCGTATCAGTTCAATGATCGTTTCGGACCGCGCCACTTTGGGTGCGCCCGCTCCGCCGCTCACCGGAGGTAGGAAAGCCACTTCGTCTCCGGCAGCCAGAGTCGAAGCCCAATCGGCAAACGACTGATTGACGGACGCTACCACGGAGCGGCGAAAACTCGCGAGGCGAGGATAGCGCTGGCCATAATTCTCGAACAAATCTTCGAGCCGCGCGCCCTCGGCGAGTTCCACCCGATCCTCGCTGCGGCCCACGATCTCTTTGAGTTGTCCGAAAAAGAGAACACGCACGAGCATGGATGCATTCTATCGTTTCTGGGTACGCCTCGCTACGAACCCATTTCCATATCCGTCATACCAGATCCAATCACCGGTGAGGTGAGAGCCCACTCCACGATTACCAAAAGGAATTGCTTGACGAAACGCGCCATCCAGCCTTAGCTTTTTGCCTATTAACAACACAATGAATGGGTTTGCGCGATCCTGCACCGCTCGGCTCTTAGAGGCCGGAGCCTTTCGGTGAGGATACTCGTTTCTGGTTCCACCGGTCTGGTCGGATCCGCCGTCGCCGACATCCTCGCCCACCAAGGCCACGAAATAGTTCGCCTGGTTCGCCCTGGAACGGTTCTCCCCAGGGAACAGCCTACGTCCCCTGCCGAGCCGAGACATGTGGTCTGGAACCCCGGAACCGGCATGCTGGACTCCCGGGCCGAGGGCGCCGACGCCCTGATTCACTTGGCCGGCGCATCCATCGCCGGCCATCGCTGGACTCAGGCCTGGAAGCGCGAGTTGCGCGAAAGCCGCGTCGCCGCCACCCGCTCCCTGATCGCTTCCTTACGCCAGTTTCGTCAGCCTCCGCGAATCTTCATCGCAGCATCGGCGATCGGCTTCTATGGAAACCGCGGCGACGAGGAACTGACCGAGTCCAGTCCGGCAGGGAACGATTTTCTCGCGCAACTCACCGCCGATTGGGAAGCGGAGTCGTCGCGCGCCTCTGAATTCGGGGCCCGCGTCGTCATTCTGCGATTCGGGATCGTTCTCGCCAGACGCGGAGGAGCCCTTCCCCGCATCGGGCTCCCGTTTCGTTTGGGTCTGGGAGGAAAGATCGGTTCCGGCCGTCAGTGGATGTCCTGGATCGCCTTGCAAGATATCGTCGGAATCATTCGCTTTTCGTTGGAAGCGAATCTTCTCAGCGGAGTGGCCAACGCAGTGGCGCCAACTCCCGTGCAAAATGCGGAGTTCACCACGACGCTCGGACGCGTCCTGCACAGGCCCGCGATTCTTCCTGCGCCTGGTTTCGCGTTGAGAATGGCGCTGGGCGAAATGGCGGATTCGCTTCTGCTCGGCAGCCAAAGGGTATATCCCGGCAAACTTCAGATGCTGGGATATCGGTTCCTATATCCGGAATTGCAGCCCGCTCTGGCAGCTATATTCAATCGAGCCGGCTAACCCATTTCGCTGCCGCTGGTATCCAACTATCGTCTAAAGCCTACAGCAACCTTGACACGTCTACCGCCTTTGTTAGCATGGTTGCGCCAGCCTTTCTCTAATGTTTAGGACTTAAACTTGGCGATCTCAAAGATTCTTAGGCAGTTAACAGCCGCTTTCCTGATCGCCTTTATGGCCTCTCCTGCTTGGACCCAGGCTCAGGTGGCTGGCACAATCGTCGCGAGCCAATCCGCGACCACGCGCGACGCCCCGCTCCTTCCCGGTTCGACTGTCTTCAGCGGAGAAGCTGTCGCGGTGGGCCAGTCCGGCCGTGCCCAAATTGCGCTTTCCGGCGGTGGCCGGATCGAGGTTTTGCCAGACAGCACCGTGCTGTTAGCGCGCAATTCGGCGGGAGTGGATTTCACGCTCCAGCGTGGCGCCCTTTCCTTCATGGGCTCGCCGGAGGGAGCCATTGAAACCATATGGGGCGATGCCACCATACGTCCCGCCGATCCTGCCGCCGTCGGCCTGATCCACCTCGAAAGCTCCGATGCTATTACCTTGGCTGCAATTAAGGGACGGCTGACCATCAGCACTGCGCACGACGCCAAATCCGTCGATGTCCCCGAAGGTTCTGCGGTGCGCATCGCGCTGGCGGAGGCTACCACTGCTCCCCAGGATCAAGGCAATCAAGGGGGCGCTGCGCCCGCTGGCAGGGCCGCTCCGCCAATCCCCAAGATTGCGATCATCGCTTTCCTGATCGGAGCGGCCTTCCTCGCCGCCTTTTTATTGATCGCATCGCACGAGCCCACGGAAACAACCCAGCAGTTGGCCTCCGAGATCAGCCCCTATACGCTGCAGTGAGGGCCAGCTTTCGAGTTTGCCAAGAGGTCGAAATTCAAACAGACCTGCTACCAAGTCTCGCTTGAATTGACATACGAATAGCCTCCCGGAATAATCGCTCTATGAGCCGTCCTGAAGCCGTTCGCCGCGTAAAGACTTACTCGGCGGAAACCGGTTACGTGTACCAGTATTATTTCTACGAAATACAAAAGGCGCGTCGCGGCTTCTCCGTCGGGACCGAGTACGTCTACATGGTCTCGCTGGACCGCAAACAGTTTTTTCCGCTGAAGATTTTTGTGAAGCAGTCGGCTGTCGAGAAGTGGGGTCGAGCGGCGGGCCGCCCGCTTTCGGGCACCGAGGAGTACGCTGTCGCGAAACTACGCCTGTTTCAGGCCCTCGACGAATTGCCAGAGATCGCAGCCACCCGGCCCGACCTTATCGTCGACGAATCGGACCTCGAAGCCCTGCTTTCGCAGCTCGATCTCTAAAATGCAGTTGGTAGCCCCGACGGGAATCGAACCCGTATTACCGGCTTGAAGGGCCGATGTGCTAACCGTTGCACCACGGGGCCACGCGAGCCATCAATACAACCGCATTGCAAATCTTAACATAGTGCCCGCCGTGCCCAATCCGTCGGACGGTCGGAATCTGCGTGAACGAATTGCAGGAAAAAATCTCTAATGCTGTCGCGCGGCAACACTTTGGGCATTGGACGCCAAGCCGGCGGCCTCGAGCAGCTCCGCCTGCACCGCCGCGCCCAGAGCGATCACTTCGTTCGGGTCAATTTCAGTATGTGGACGCCGTCCCATAAGCTGCTCCACCATGCGCCGCACCAGCGGGATGTGAGTGGACCCGCCCGCAAGCACAACTTCGTCGATCTCTCTCGGAGTAAGCCCTGCATCCTCCAGCGCCGTTCTCACTGGACTGACCACCCGCTCGACGATCGGCTGCACCAGGCCCTCGAACTCGGCTCGGCTGATCTCCCGCACGTAAAGGCTGCGGTCCGGCAGCGGAACCTCCACCCGAGCGCGGTCAGCGTTGGAAAGCTCATGTTTTGCCTGCGTGAGCGCCCGGCGCAGCGCCTGGACGCACTGCGAGTCGGTGGCAAGATCCAGCCCATGGCGAATACGGATCTCTTCGCGCGCGACGCCAAGCAGAAGATCGTCCAGCTCGTTGCCTCCCAGCCGTGCGTCTCCCTGGGTCGAAATCACGCGATAGCGGTCGCCGTCCCCCGCATCGGCAAGCCGTAAAATGGAAATGTCGAACCTGCTGCCGCCAAGATCAAATACGGCGACATGCTCTCGTTGCTGCTCGTGCAAGCTGTAGGCGAGTGCCGAGGCTGCCGGTTCCGGCATCAATCGCAATTGCTCGAACCCGGCCAGCCTTCCCGCTTCGTGCATGGCCCCGCGCTGCGCATCGTTGAAACCAGCCGGCACGGCGATCACCGCTTGGGTCACCGGCTCGCCAAAAAACACTTCCGCCCAAATCTTTAGCTCTCGAATCAATATCGCCGTCAGTTCCGGCAGCGTATAGAGGCTGTCGCCCAGGCGAATGCACGTTTCGTCTCCCATCTCCGCATTAAGGCGTAAGACCGCCCTCAGCTCTTCGTGAATCTCGCCTTGGCGCAGCCCCATGGCGTGTTTCACCGAGCGCGCCGTGCGATCCGGTTGGCTGAACAGTCGTCGAGCAGCCGGAGCGCCCACCAGGACGCTGCCGTCTCCGTCCACGCTCACCACGGAAGGGCAAAAAGTCTCGCCGTATGGCCCGGCGATACACTTCGGCTGGCCGGCGGCTTTATCCACGTACCCGGCTCTGCTGAAACTTGCTCCTAAATCAATTCCAATCGTCCGTGCCATATTCCTTCCTTTGAGCAGATGGAGAGCTGGCGTCAGAAATGCGGCGTTCTCAATGACGAGCCAAGAAATTGTTTGATGGCGCAACAACTCGTTTCGCGGGCAATCCCAGAGAATTGGAACGATCGGCGTCGCAAACGATGAGTTTTTTAGACAGTGAATGAGGTGCCGCAGCCGCAACTGTGGGTGGCCCTAGGATTTTGGAACACGAACCCCTGGCGCATCAATGTCTCTTCAAAGTCCAGTGTCACGTCCTCGAGATAAACAAAGCTTTTCGGATCCACGAAAACGCGCGCCCCGTTCTCTTCGATCACGTTGTCCCGTTCGCGCGCCTTGGCTTCCAGCCTCATGGCGTAAGTAAGCCCGGAGCAGCCGCCGCCCTGCACGCCTAGGCGCAGGCCCCCGGCAGGTACTCCCTCCTTGACCAGAAGCTCTCGAATTTTTTTTGCTGCTTTTTCTGTAACGTGAATCATTTGTGGTGGAACCTCTGATGTAATCCGCTATAGAGCGATGCCACTCAAGCTTACACCGGTTTGGAGTTCGCTTTGCTCAAATGCGCGTCTTCCTTGGCCATCTCGTAAAGTGGAGAGATTTCCCGCAGGCGGCTCACCACTTCGATCACGCGCTCGCCCACGTAATCGACCTCCTCCTTGGTATTGAAGCGGCCCAGCCCAAAGCGAATCGAGCTGTGGGCCAAGTCTTCTTTCACGCCCAGCGCCTTTAACACGTAGCTCGGTTCCATCTTGGCCGAGGTGCAGGCAGAACCGCTCGACACCGCCACGTCGTTCATGCCCATCAGCAATGACTCGCCGTCCACATAAGGGAAACTAAGATTCAAATTCTGCGGCAGCCTATGGACCATCGATCCGTTAACGTACACTTCCTCCAAACCCTTGAAAATCGCTTCCTTCAGTTGATCGCGCCAGCCGCCTAGCCGCTTGCTTTCCTCCGCCATTTCGTTCTGGCAGAGCTCCGCGGCCTTTCCAAACCCCACGATCCCCGGAACGTTCAGCGTTCCCGAACGCATCCCGCGCTCGTGTCCGCCGCCGTCGATCTGCGGGGCCAATTGCACGCGAGGATTACGCCGCCGCACGTACAGCACGCCGCAACCTTTCGGCCCGTAGAGTTTGTGGGCCGTCATCGACAAGAGATCGATATTGTCCCTGTTAACATCCACCGGAATCTTTCCCACCGCCTGCACCGCATCGCTATGGAAGAAGACGCCCTTCTCCTTGGCGATCTTCCCGATTTCCTCGATCGGTTGAACTACGCCGATTTCGTTATTCGCGTACATGATGGTGATCAGGATCGTCTTGGGCGTGATCGCGCGCCGCAAATCGTCGAGATCGACGCGGCCGTCTTTGCCCACCGGCAAATACGTCACGGCGTAACCATACTTTTCGAGGCGCTTGCAGGTGTCCAGCACCGCTCTGTGCTCGGTGACCTGCGTAATGATGTGGTTGCCCCTCTCACGATAGAGTTCCGCCAGGCCCTTGATCGCCAGATTGTTGGACTCGGTTGCGCCGCTTGTGAAAATGATCTCCTTCGGAGCCGCCTGAATCAGCTTCGCAATCTGCCCCCGCGCGTTCTCCACCGCCTCCTCCGCAGCCCACCCGAAGGAGTGGTTGCGGCTAGCCGCGTTTCCGAATTTCTCGCCGAAGTAGGGCAGCATCGCGCTTAATACCCGCGGGTCCACCGCCGTGGTGGCATGGTTATCCATGTAGATTGGCAGGTTTACGCCCATTTGCTTCGACTCTGTCACTCATTCTATCGCTAAAGGGTTGGTAGGGCCACTGTGACTAATCCCCATTAGATCAGCAACTTAGGCCGGAGCCTAAATCCCGATTCTCAACTCTTAGAGAAGCTCTAGTCGCCTTTCGATACACTGAAAATACCGAAAATGCCCCTCGGCAAACTACCAATGGCCTCGGGGCTCTACCCACCGCGCAAGAGACGCGCGGCGATTTTTTGTGTGTCGGCATGACTCTGCGATAAAATAACTTATTCCAAAATGGAACCTATTCTGGCCATATATCCCGGCTCATTCGATCCGGTGACCAATGGGCACCTCGACCTGATCGAACGGGGCGCTAAGATTTTCGGCCGTCTGACGGTGGCTATTCTTCGCAACACCGAAAAGGAGCCGCTCTTCACCCTCGCCGAACGCACCGAAATGCTGCGCGAGGTTACCGCTCCTTTTGCCAATGTGGATATCGATTGCTTTCATGGGCTTCTGGTCGACTATGCCAGGGAACGTAAAGCTGGCGTGCTTCTTCGCGGCATTCGTGCGGTGTCCGATTACGAATTCGAGTTGCAGATGGCCATGATGAACCGAAAGCTTCAGCCCGGGCTCGAGACCGTCTTCATGCTGCCGGCTGCGGAATATAGCTTCCTCAGCTCGCGCCTGGTTCGCGAAATCGCGCGGCTCGGCGGCTCCGTCAGCGGCCTCGTTCCCGTCGCCGTTGAACGCCGCCTTCGGGCCAAGGTAATCTAGTAAACCTCTCAGGGGAGTTAAATGACCGAACGACTTGCCGATCGCATAAACCGTATCGCTGTGTCGCCAACCATGGCGGTTCTCGTGGAGGCGGAAAGGCTGCGCGCCCGCGGGCTGGATGTTGTCGACTTCGGGCCGGGCGAGCCCGATTTTCCCACGCCCGCTCACATCAAAGAGGCGGCCATCGATGCGCTCGAGCGCAACCGCACCAAATACACCGCCACCGCGGGCATAACACCGCTGCGCGAGGCCGTGTGCCGCTGGCATGCGCAGCAACTCGGCAGCTCTTACGAACCGAGCGAGAGCATCATCTGCGTTGGCGGCAAGCATGCCATTTACAACGCCGTGATGTCCCTCATTCAGGAGGGTGACGAAGTCGTCATTCCGGCGCCCTATTGGGTGAGCTACCCGGACATCGTCAAGATCGCGGGTGGCGAGCCTGTTTTCGTCTCTACCGATGCCGCCAGCGCGTTCAGCTTGCGCGCCGATCAGTTGGAAGAAGCCATTACCCCTCGTACGCGCTTGGCCATCATCAATTCACCGAATAATCCCACCGGCGCGGTGATTCCTCCGGCCGAGTTCGAAAAAATCTATGAAGTCTGCCGCCGCCATGGTATCTGGCTGCTCACCGATGAGTGCTATTCGCACTTCACTTATGGCTCGGCCAGCCCTTATTCCGTTGCCAGCATAAGGGGTTCCAAGCCCCATCTGATCGTCGTCGGCTCGCTCTCCAAGACTTTTGCCATGACCGGTTGGCGTATCGGCTATGCCCTCGCGCCGAAATCGATTATCGACGCCATGCTCAAGGTTCAGAGCCAGTGCACCTCGAATCCTACTTCCATCGCGCAGTACGCGGCTCTGGCCGCGCTGACTGGACCCATGGATTCAGTGCCCGTCATGCTCGCTGAGTACGCTCGGCGCCGTGCCCGCATTCTGGCTGGCTTGAGTGCCATTCCCGGCGTCTCTTGTCCCGAACCCTCCGGCGCCTTTTACGCTTTTCCCGATGTCTCCGCGCATCTGGTCAATGGCTCCGGCGATTCCACGGCGCTCGCGCGGCATTTGCTCGAACGCGAGCACGTCGCGGTTGTGCCTGGAGACGCCTTTGGCGCGCCCGGCTACCTGCGCTTCTCCTATGCGACCTCCATCGATCGCATTGAGGAAGGATTGCGCAGGCTCGAGCGCTTCTTCGCTTCCGCCGCAGTTGCTCCGTGAGCGTGTCGCCTTCGCGCCTGACGCCCGTCTTTGTGCCCCGCATTTGGGGCTCGCGGAACTTGGCTCCCTTCTTTGAGAGTATCTCGGCCGCGAGCGACCCGATCGGCGAAGTTTGGCTCACCGGGGACCAATGCGCCTTTGCCTCCGGCCAGCTAAGGGGACGCGCCCTCGGCGAAGCTTGGACTTCGCTTTCCGCCGACTGGATTGGGCGCCGCATCGAAGGCGGCCCTCACATTCCTCTCCTTGTAAAATTCATCTTCCCGGCCGAAAAGCTGTCTGTGCAGGTCCATCCCAGCGACGAATACGCTCACCAACATGAAGCCGCGGCAGGCGGCGTGGGAAAAACGGAAATGTGGTATGCGGTCGCCGCACAGCCCTCCGCGGAACTTCGCCTGGGCCTGGAGCCGGGCACTACGCCTGAAATATTTCGCCAAGCCCTGGCCGAAGCGGACGTCGAACGCTGCCTGTGCAAGTTCACTGTCCAGGCCGGGGATGCCTTTTTCGTTCCTGCCGGAAGCGCCCACACGATCGGTCCCGGCATGCTCTTATGCGAAGTGCAGCAGCATTCCGATATCACCTACCGGGTCTTCGATTACCAGCGGCGGCAAGGGGATGGTTCATTTCGTCCCCTGCACATCGATCGAGCCATGGATGTTCTGGAGTTCGGAACGCAGCGATGCGGAAAAACCCGGGGAGTACAAATTCAGCAAGGTCCCTTGCAGAGAACCTATTTGGCGGCATGTCCCTATTTCGCCACGGAAATTTGGGAATTTTCCGATACCGTTGATGCAACCACCTCTCCGGACCGCTTCGAGTTATTGGTTCTGCTCGATGGGCAAGGCCGAATCCGGTGGGGCTCGGAATCCATGCCCTTTGCTCGCGGGGAAGCCTGGCTGCTGCCGGCTGCTCTCGGCGCCTACCAGTTGATCGCCCACTCGTCCATCAAGCTCCTGCGCACCTACGTACCCGATCTCCAGCAACTCTTGCGCGAACTCGCCGAAAGTGGAGTCGGCGAATCGCAGCGCTCAGCAGTCCTCCGCCAATGAAGTCGCCGCCGGCCCACGCTATCATTCTCGCGGGTGGACGCGGCACCCGTTTCTGGCCGCGCAGCCGCACCCGTTCGCCCAAGCAACTGCTGAACATCGTCGGACAAAAAACGATGCTCGAGCAGACCTTTGAGCGCCTTTCCCCGCTCCTTTCCACTTCCCGCATTTGGGTCGTGACCAACCACGAGCAAGCCGATGCGGTGCGCCGCCAGTTGTGGCAGGTTCCCTCGCAACATGCATTGGTCGAGCCCGTCGGCCGCAATACAACAGCGGCCATCGCTCTCGCCGCTGCGCATTTGCTGAGAGAAGAGTCCAGCGGCGATGCGCTCATGGCCATTCTGCCCGCGGACCACTTCATCGCCAAGCCGGCGCGCTATCGCCAAATAGTTCGCGCGGCATTGCGAATCGCCGCCCAGCCCGATGCTCTCGTCGTCCTGGGAATCCCGCCGACGCGCCCGGAAACCGGCTACGGCTACATCGAACGAGCTGCGCGCAACAGAGGGCAATCCTCCGCATTTTCCAACGATGGTGCCTATCCCGTTCGCCGCTTTACCGAAAAGCCTTCCCTCGCGCTGGCCCGCAAATATGTCGCTTCAGGCCGCTATCTCTGGAATGCCGGCATGTTCTTTTGGAGCCTCTCCACATTCGTCGAAACTCTTCGGCGTCATCTGCCCAAAACACACGCCGCCATGATGCGTCTCGCCGAAAGCGTGGGAACCTCGAAATATTCCGCCGTTCTGCAGCGCGAATACGCGCGCCTCGAAAATATCTCTGTCGACTACGCGATCCTCGAACCAGCCTCTCGCGATTCCAAGCGCAGCCGCGTCTTTGTCATTCCGGCCTCGGTCGGCTGGAGCGACATCGGTTCTTGGGCCGCTGTCTACGAGCTTTTGGCCAAGCGTGCGGGCGCAAACGTCTCCGGCGGCCGATTCCTTGCCATCGACGCGGCCGGAAACATGATCTGGAGCCCCTCAAAATTCGTCGCCGCCGTGGGAGTCTCGGACTTGGTCGTCGTGGAAACGTCCGATGCGCTTCTGGTCTGCTCTCGCGAACGTGCCCAGGACGTGGGCCGCGTGGTAAAGTGGCTGGAAAACCATCGTCTGCAAAAACTGCTCTAGCTCCGAGCTCTTCGCCAGCGCCATTGCTTCGCATATACTGATTGCCCCGTGAGCCCCGTGAGCGTGAGTACGATCCGTTTTGGCACCGACGGCTGGCGTGGCGTTATTGCCGACGACTTTACGTTTGAAAATGTCCGCAAAGTCGCTTATGCCATCGCTCGTTACATCGTCCGAGCCGAGAAGCCGGATCGCGGCGTAATCGTCGGATTCGATAATCGCTTCGCATCGGAACGCTTCGCCCAAGTTGCCGCCGAGACCATTTCCATGACGGGCCTGCCCGTCTGGCTCTCCGACTCGCCCTGTCCTTCTCCCGCGGTCTCCTTGTTGGTGCGCCAGCGCGGAGCGGCGGGCGGCGTCATGATTACGGCCAGCCACAATCCCTATCGCTGGAACGGCATCAAGTTCAAGGCCAGCTACGGCAGTTCGCCGTTGCCTTCGATCGTGGCGCAGATTGAAGAAGAATTAGCCGCCGTACAGTCCGGCGGCGTTCCCCCTCTGCCTCCGCGTCCCGGGCAAATTCATTCCCTCGATATTCTGGGCCCCTATCTCGATACCATCGAGAAGCTGGTGGATTGGGAAAAAATGCGGGCGGCTCGGCTGCGCTTCGTCGTCGATCCCATGCACGGCGCCGCTCGCGGGCTGGTGTCTTCGTTGATGCGCCGCCAGGGCCTCGCCTGCGATGAGATACGTGGCACTCGCGATCCGCTTTTCGGCGGCGTCAATCCGGAGCCCATCGAGCCTCACGTCGCTGCGTTGCGTGAAGCCATTCTCGCGGGAGGCTATGACGCAGGGTTTGCCGCCGATGGCGATGGCGACCGCATCGGTGCCATGGATTCCGACGGCACGTTCATTACCCCGCACCAAATCCTTTCCATCCTTTTTTGGCATCTCGCCGGAACCCGCCAGATCGCCGGCGATCTGGCCAAGACTTTTTCCACCACCAAGCTGCTCGATAAGATCGCCGCGCATTATGGCCGGCGCGTTCATGAAGTGCCCGTCGGATTCAAGTACATCTGCGAGGTGATGCTTGAGGGCGATATCTTGCTGGGGGGCGAAGAGTCCGGCGGCATTGGCACCAAGCTTTATCTGCCCGAACGCGACGCCACCGTCAGCGCGCTTCTCCTGGCCGAGGTCATGGCCTGGCATCGCAAGTCCCTCGGCGAACTTGTCGCCCTCCTGCATTCCCAGTTCGGCGAACATCATTACGGCCGCGTCGATCTGGAGTTGCGCCCCGGACAAAAAGAGCGCGCCCTCGAATATTTCTCGGGTCCCACCCTCCGCCGCATCGGCGAATGGCCCGTGGTTCGCCGCGAGGACCTCGACGGCATCAAAGTGTACGTTGGCGAACTCGGCTGGGTCATGGTGCGCGCCTCCGGCACCGAACACATGCTGCGCGTCTATTCGGAAACCTCGCGCCCGGAGACTACCAAGCGCCTCTTGAACGAGGTCAGCGCCTTGGTGCAGTCCTTGTAATTGGTCTTTTAGAAGGGAAGATGAAACGGCACTTTTATCAGCTCGATGTTTTTACCGGCAAGCCCTTCGCGGGCAATCCCGTCGCCGTGGTCACCGATGGCGACGGTCTCACCTCTCGCCAGATGCAGGCCATCGCGCGCGAGATGAATCTTGCCGAAACCGTATTCGTGCAAAAGCCCAGCGGGAATCGGGCCCTCGCCCGCCTGCGCATTTTTACCACCAAATGTGAACTGCCTCTGGCCGGCCATCCCGTCATCGGCACCTGGTTTCTGCTGGCCCAGCTCGGAGTCGTGCCGGCGCAGGAAGGCAGCGTGCACGTCCTGCAGCAAACCGGCGCCGGCGTGCTGCCCGTGGAAATTACCTTCCGCGAGGGGCGGCCCGTTCGTGTGGCCATGACTCAGAAGCCGGCCGAATTCCGCGCCGCTCGTATCGACCGCGCTGCGCTCGCTCGCGCGCTCTCTCTCGGCTCGCGCGATCTCGATTCCTCGCTGCCTCTCGAATGTGTCTCCACCGGAATTTTCAATCTCCTCGTCCCCGTAAAGCGGCGCTCCGCCCTGCGCCGCATCGAGGCCAATCCGCAGGCGCTGCGGCGCGTGCTTCGTGATTCCGCTACGATGGCCTATTGCTTCACCGCCGAAAACAAAGATACGGTCTTCGCTCGCGGCATGCTTCCTTGGGAATTGGGAGAAGATCCCGCCACCGGATCCGCGGCCGGCTCCCTCGGCGCTTATCTCGTGCACCAGGGCCGCCTCAAACTCGCGACTCCACTCGAGATCCATCAAGGAGTCGAAATGCAGCGTCCCAGCCGCATCCGCGTGGAAGTCCTCGCGCAACACGGAAAATTGGTGCCCCGCGTGAGCGGCACTGCCGTTCCGATTATGGAAGGTGTTCTGGAAGCCTGACGGCGCCGCCGTGCGCTGGTCAGTCGTTCTTCTTGGGGCTTTCGCTACTCGGCTTCTTGTTTTCCGCCAGGGCGTGCAGCACCGAATCCAGCACGCCGTTCACGAATCCCGCGGCATCTTCTGACGAAAACGTCTTGGCCAGCTCCACCGCTTCGTTCAGCACTACTTTGCGTGGCGTCTTACCCGAGCGCAACTCCTGCGCGCCCAGCCGCAGGATGGCCCGGTCGATTACCGCGAGCCTGTCCATGCGCCAATTCTCGACGTGTTGTGCGACCAGGGCGTCGAGCTCCGGCGCGTTTTTCACCACCGCCTCGAAAAGGTCGTCTGCGAACGCGCGTGTGCTTTTCTCCGCGCGCGCGATGCGCCAGAAGCCGTCCTCGATGCGCCCAGGGTCTTGCTTGCCGATCTCCCACTGAAAGAGCATCTGCAGCGCGTACTGCCGGGCCTTTCGCCGCTGCGGCATCTTAGCGGCGCTTTCGCATACGCACGGCTGCAATCGGCCCGGCCGCCGCCCGCAACTGTCTGGATACCTGCGCCATTTCGAGCGCGGCCAGGCCCGACTCGTAGCCTTTGTTTCCGCTCTTCAGCCCGGCGCGGTCAATGGCCTGCTCCAGCGTATCGCAGGTCAGGACGCAAAAAATAATCGGCACTCCCGTTTCCATTTGCGCTAACTGAACGCCGCGCGCCACTTCCGAGGCCACGTAATCGAAATGCGCCGTCTCTCCGCGCAGCACGCACCCGATGGCGATGATTGCGTCGCAACGGCGCGCCTGGGCCATCTTCTTGGCGGCCAGCGGAATCTCCAAGGAGCCGGGTACGCGCACGATGTCAGTGCGCGCCGCCGCCGCGCCGCCTTTTTCCAGGGCCTCGATGGCCCCGGCCAGCAGCCGTTCGGTGATGAAGCTGTTGAACCGGCTCACCACGATTCCGAAGCGCATTCCCGACGCGTCGTAGGCGCCGCGAATCTCATTGGCCTGAAAATCGTCGCTCATCGCCTCTCCGCAATTGTGCCCGGCATGGCGCTCATTTTCCCTGAAACTGCGCCGCGCGCTTTTCGAGAAATGCCCGCGTGCCTTCGCGCATATCCTCGGTCGCGCAGCTTACGGCAAAAAGCGCCGCTTCCAGAAAGAGGGCTTGCTCCTGCGGCATGTCCGGGCCGCGCTCGATCGCTTCCATGGTGAGCTGCACCGCCACCGGGGCATTCGCCGCGATTTTCGCGGCCAGGTCTTGCGCCGCCGCCCGAAGTTCCCCCGGCTCGTAAACATGATTTACAAGGCCGATGCGCTGCGCCTCTTCCGCCGAAATCATCTCGCCGCTCAGGCACAGCTCGAGCGAGGTACCCTTGCCGCACAGCCGCGCCAGCCGCTGCGTTCCGCCGTATCCGGGAATGATGCCCAATTTCACTTCCGGCTGCCCTAATTTCGCGGTGCGGCTCGCCAAGCGGATCGAGCACGCCAGCGCCATTTCGCATCCGCCTCCCAGCGCGAAACCGTTGATGGCCGCAATCGAAGGTTTCCCCAGTGTTTCCAGCTTATGCAGCACGGCTTGGCCGTGCAAAGACGTTTCTCGTCCGCTGGCGGGCGTTTGCCGGGCAAGCTCGTTGATGTCCGCGCCGGCGATGAACGCTTTATCGCCCGCTCCGGTGAGAATCAGCACGCGCAAATCGGTGTCGCTCCGGGCCTCCGAGAGCAGCGCGTCCAGCTCGTCCATTGTTTCGCGATTGAGCGCGTTCAGGACTCTCGGCCGGTTGAAGGTGATTGTGCCGATATGGTCTTTTTTCTCGAAAATCAAATTCTGATAGGGCATGCAGGCTCCGCCGATTCGGCTTATCGCTCCATTTGTAGCGACATCGGCTTGGGATTTTCCGGATCGCTGTATTCGTAAAAGCCGCGCCCGGATTTCCGCCCGTTCCACCCCGCCATCACCATGCGTTTCAGCAGCGGCGGCGGAGCGAAGCGGCGCTCCTTGAATTCGTCGAACATAATATTGGCGATGTAATACGTCGTGTCCAGCCCCACAAAATCGAGCAGCGTCAGCGGTCCCATGGGATGCCCGCAGCCCAACTTCATGGCTTGGTCGATATCCGGAACGCTGGCCACCCCCTCCTCCAGCGCGCGCACCGCATCCAGCAAGTAGGGAACCAGCAACCGGTTCACGACAAAACCGGTGCGGTCGCTCGTGCGCACCGCCGTTTTGCCCAGCCGCGCGGCAAAGGCGGTCACTTCTTCATAGACGCTGCGATCGGTGGCAATCGTGCGAATGACCTCCACCAGCTTCATGATGGGCACCGGATTAAAGAAGTGCAGGCCCACGAAGCGCTCGCGCCGCTCGGTCGCCACGGCCATCTCCGTGATCGAAAGCGAAGAAGTATTGCTGGCATAAATCGTTCGCGGAGGGCACACGGCGTCGAGGGACCGAAAAAGTTCTTTCTTGGCCTCAATTTGTTCGGTGATGGCTTCGATTACCATGTCGCAGTCCGCCAACTCATCGAGCTTCGTGGTTCCTCGCAAGCGATTGCTCGCTGCATCGCGCTCGACTACAGTTAGCGTTCCTCGCTGTATCAATCGTCCCAGGCTTTTGTCGATACTGGCGAAGCCCTTGTCGAGCAACTCCTGGGAGACCTCGCGTACGGTCACTTGCACCCCGGCCTGTGCCGCTGTCTGCGCAATTCCCGATCCCATCAGCCCGCAGCCCACCACGCCAAGTTTCTCGATGGCCATCGTTCAATTTCCCCGCAAACTGGAGGCAATGACCACGTCGCCTCCGCGAGAATGCGCTTGTTCCAAACCCGCCTCGGCCCGGTTGATCAATTCGGTCACAATGTCCTCGCTATCGTAATCGGGACGAGCGACTGCTTCGGCCACGCTGGCGCTGAACGTGAGCGGCACGCCTCCATTCCAAGGCGGCGCAATTTGAGTGGCGGCCGAGCGCAATTTTTCCGCCAGGATTTGTGCTCCCGCAAGGCCCGTGTCCGGCAGGATAAAGGCGATGGTCCATGCCGTGTACTTGACGGGCAGATCGGTCTGGCGGATGAGCGCCTGAAAGGCGCGTGCCAGCTGTTCCAGATAGCGCTCCAACTGGATCTCGCCTTGCTTGCGCAGCATTTCAGGTCCGCCGTCGATCTGAACCAATGCCAGCGCCAGAGCAATGCCATTGGATTTGGCGCGTTGCGCCTCCGCCAAAAGGCACTCCTGATAAGAACTCCTCGCCAACAGCCCTGTTTTCTCGTCCGCGACCCCTACCGTGCGCGCCAGGCTGCGCAGGCGCGTGTGGTTCACGCCCATGAGGATTTGGTCCCCAACGGCCTGCAGGAAGTAAGTTTCGTGCGCCCGCCACTGGTGCGGAGAGGCGTAGCCCGCCACCAGCATGCCCGCCTGGCTCTGCGTCTCACGATCCATCAGGGTAACTCCCAGGATCGTTTCCAGTCCCAATTCGCGCAGGGCCGGTGCGGCTGCCGCATCCAGGGGAAGGCCGCCGAGCGGGTCCGGCGCGGCGCGATCCAATTGATTGAAAAGCCTTACCAGCACTGCCCCATTCGCGGGCTCGACATTGGACGCGCAAAACTCCGAAGCCATCTGAGGCGGCTTACCCGGAGGACCGATCACGGCAATGCAGCGCGTGACGTGCAGATGATTTCCGATCTCGTTGATGCCGGCCGAGAGAATGGCCCGCGCCGAGGGTAGGCGAAAGAGCGCCCGGCTGATCTCCGAAATCTTGGCCAGATCGCGCATATTGTCCGCCGAATCGACGGCGGAGGTCGCGGTCGCTGCGCCCTGGTCGGAGGACGCCGCGGGCGTCTCGGAGGAGCCTTCGGGCCACCAGTTCGCGAGTTGATAGAGATTGCGCAGCCGCTGGTTGTTTTTCTCCTCGCCTGGGAAAAGTTGCGCAATCCGTTGCAGCCGTTCCACGGCTTTGGGCTGCAGCGAGTACTGAAGAAAAATCTCCGCCTGCACCATCAGATCGTCCAGCGAACCCGGGCTGGTTTGTTCTTCTGAAACAGGAGGCGAACTGCCCTCAGCGACCGGCGGCTGCGCCTCGGCGGCGTGGGTGCCCAACTGGCCCAGGCGAGTCCGCATACGGGAAAGAAAGGCGGGATCGGCCTGAGCTTCGATCTGGCTGAAACGCTTCTGGTTACGGGCATCGTAGGGGTCGATGTCCACCAGCTTCTCAAATGTCTCGGAAGCCCGCCCAACATCGTTCGCGGCGGTATACAGATCGAAGAGCCGAACCAGGGCGTCGAAGTATTTCGCTTCGCGGTTCAACTGGCCATACATGCCGGCCCAGAATTCGGTGAGAGGAAGTGACCCGGGATGGGCGTCGGCCAAAGCGTCGAGACGACTAGCGAAGTCGTTGTCCCGGCCCCCTGCGCTCATCTTTTCTCGAAATCGTTGCAGTAAGGTAACGGCGTCCGAATCTTGATTGGCCGCCAAATAAAGGTTTGCTAACTCGAAGACTTTATTGCCCGTTTCGGGCTGATTGGCCGGAAGCCGCTCGAGCACCTCACGTGCGCGAGGTAATGCTCCTGTGGAAAGCAGCGCCTCGCCCAGGGTATGCAGGAACGCCAGATCCAGATCCCCTTTGGCAAAAGGTTCCAGGAGCGGCAGCGCGCCCGCGGCATCTCCGCGGCGCAGCAGAGCCTGCGCGCAAACCAGCGCCGGTCCGCGCTCGCCGGGCACAAGCTCATGGGCCCGCATCAACAGGCTCATTCCCGCATCCGCACTTCCAGATGCCTCAGCCAGCTGGCCTGCGCGTAGGAAACCCCTGGCCGCGAGGGCTTTCTTGCCCAGGTGTTCGGCGAGTTCGGCGATCGCCACCTGACGCTCGGAATTATCCGGATCGAGCTGCGCCACTCGCTCCAGGCAATCGAGTGCGGCCTCCTGCTTCCCGCGAGCCATAAACAGTTCCGATGCGAACGAGTATTGCTCAACGGCTTCTTCGGGCCGGTTCTGCTTCTGCAGCAACAATGCGTAGCGCGCCAGGCGTTCCGGAGGCTGCTGAATGCCCTTGAGTATGCGGCTGTAGATCGCCAGGGCCTTGTTCTCCTCGTGCATCTCAAAGAAGCGGTCGAAGAGCATGTTGTAATAGGTGATGGCGCGATCGCTCTGGCCCAGCCGCGTGTACAAATCTCCCAGCGCCTGCAAAGCCTCGGCATGGCCGGGCACTTCGCTGAGAACGGACTCATAGGCCTCCACGGCGTCCTCGAGCTTGTTCTTCTCGAGGTGCCGCTTGGCGCGGTCCAGGTGTTTGGTGACGTCGACGCTCATTATTTATGTAAGGCCCGCTATGTATTGCTGCTATCTAGCGCGACTAGGCAAAGACCGCTAGGTAATGCCGTTCCGATTCGTTTCTGCCGGGTCTTACGGCGAGCCGGAGACAAAGACAATATATACCGTCCCGATTGCGCATAAAACTTTCGCCGAGAGTTCACGTGCCGCACTATCAACTGATTGTGCCCGAGACCGGGCAATTCTGGCCTCCGCCGAAGCTCCATCGGGCTGCCGTTCCTGGCCGCGCGTCTCCAGTTGTGGCAAACTGAGTACTCTCAGCGCGCTTTGCTCCCTCGCCGCGGCGAGCCGCACGATTGCCTGGCGCCGAGATAACGCATCCACATGGATTCCCGTTTCATCCGTAACTTCTGTATCATCGCGCACATCGATCACGGCAAGTCGACCCTTGCCGATCGGCTGCTGGAGCTTACCGGCGCTCTGAGCCAGCGCGAAATGACGGCGCAGGTGCTCGACTCCATGGACCTCGAGCGCGAGCGCGGCATCACCATCAAGGCCAAGAGCATTCGCCTGCATCATCGCGCCGCGGACGGACAAGAATATCAGCTGAACCTCATCGACACTCCCGGTCACGTCGATTTTTCTTACGAGGTTTCGCGCGCTCTTTCCGCCTGCGAAGGAGCGCTGCTGGTGGTGGACGCCAGCCAGGGAGTGGAAGCGCAGACTGTCGCCAACACGTTTTTGGCCGCGCAACACAATCTAACCATTATTCCGGTGATTAACAAAATCGACCTTCCCGCCGCGCATCCCGAAGAGGTAAAGGAGCAGATGGAAACCGTGCTGGCGATTCCGGCCGCCGACGCGCTCAACATCAGCGCCAAAAGCGGCTTGGGCGTGGAGAAAGTGCTCGATGCGGTAGTGGCTCGCGTGCCGCCGCCAACGGGCTCCCCAGAAGCGCCGCTGCGCGCGCTGATCTTCGACTCCTGGTTTGACCCCTATCGAGGCGCTGTGGTGCTGGTGCGCGTGATGGATGGCTGTTTGCGCCCGCACCAGCAAATTCGCCTTTGCTTCAACAACGAAGTCTACGAAGTGGAAAGCCTCGGCGCGCTCACGCCGAAGCCTGTGGTGCTGGAAGAACTTGGCGCGGGCGAAGTGGGCTTCGTGATCGCCAATATCAAGCGCGTGGCCGATGCGCGCGTGGGCGATACGATCGTCGAGGCGGCTCGTCCCGCGCCTGCGCTTCCCGGCTTTGAAGCCATCAAACCGATGGTGTTCGCGGGCCTTTATCCCGTGCAATCTCACCATTACGAAATGCTGCGCGATGCTCTGGGCAAACTGCAACTGAATGACGCGGCCTTCTTCTACGAGCCGGAAAACTCCGTCGCGCTAGGCTTCGGGTTCCGCTGCGGCTTTCTGGGCCTGCTGCACATGGAGATCGCACAGGAACGCCTGGAACGCGAGTTCGGCATCGACCTGATCACGACCGCGCCGAGCGTTCGCTATCGCATCACCACGACTGCGGGCGAAGTGCTCGAAGTGGACAATCCCACCAAGTTTCCTTCGCCGGCGCAGATCGCCAAGATCGAAGAGCCCGTGATTACCGCCATGATCATTACCGCGGACGATTCCGTGGGCGCGATTCTGCAGCTCTGCACGGAGAAGCGCGGGGTGCAAAAAGGCTTCGAGTATCTCTCGCCCACGCGCGTGATGCTCACCTACGAATTGCCGCTCAACGAGATCGTGCTGGACTTTTACGACCGGCTGAAAAGCGTTTCGCGCGGTTACGCCTCGCTCGACTATCATCTGGCCGGATACCGCGAAGGCGACCTGGTGAAGCTCGACGTGCTGGTGGGCGGCGAGCCCGTGGATGCGCTGACGCTGGTTTGCCACGCCGATCAGGCCTACGAGCGCGGGCGAGAACTGGTGACGCGATTGCGGAAACTGATTCCGCGGCAGATGTTTGAAGTGCCGCTGCAAGCGGCCATCGGCAGCCGCGTGATCGCGCGCGAGACGATCAGCCCGATACGAAAAAACGTTTTGGCCAAATGCTATGGCGGAGATATCTCGCGGAAGCGCAAGCTGCTGGAGAAACAGAAAGAAGGCAAGCGGCGCATGAAGCGCGTGGGGCGCGTGGATATTCCGCAGGAAGCATTCCTGGCGGTGCTCAAAGTGGCCTCGTCTTCGGATTTGGACGATTAGCCGAACGATTCATCCGCATCATTTTTTCCGTGAATTCTCCGTCTTCGTTGCTGGCCCTTCCGGTTCACGATTTCTTTGCAGAGTGTCACCGGCGGTGAATTCTCGCTGGCGCACTTCGGCGGCGAGGCGGCCGCGCGCGAGCTGCACGCGAATCTCCTCTCCAACCGCGACCTGATCGGCGGCTTGGACCACGTTGCCGGCCGAGCCGTAGCAGATGGCGTAGCCGCGCTCGAGCAGGCGCAGCGGGCTGCGTTCCTCAAGTTGCACTACAAATTTATCCAGCAGCTGGCCTTTGGCCGCGAGCGCGCGGCCGATGCGCACCTCGAGCGCGGCGGCGCGCTGCTCCAGGCGCACGGCGGCGGCCCGGAGGCGGGCGCGAAAGTCCACGGCGGCGAGGCGGGCGAGCGAGGTCTCGAAGCGGCGCTCGAAGCTTTGGAGCTGGCCGCGCAGGGCCGCGGCCAGCAGCGCAACGAGATCGTCGGTATGCTGGCGCTTGCGGCGCAGCGCGTCTTCCAGGCGGCGCGCGGCGCGATGCAGATTGAGATCGCGCAGCCTGTGGCTGGATTGCAGCAAGCGATAGCGCAGAAGCTGGGCGATCTTTTCGCGCAGATCGCCCAGGTGCGCGTCGAACTCCTGGCGCGTGCGCACGACCATTTCCGCGGCGGCGGAAGGCGTGGAAGCGCGGATGTCGGCGGCGAAGTCCGCAATCGTGAAGTCGGTCTCATGGCCGACGCCGGTGATGATGGGAATCGCGCAAGCGACAATGGCGCGTGCGACGGTCTCTTCGTTAAAAGCCCACAGGTCTTCGAGGGAGCCGCCGCCGCGTGCCAGGATGAGAACGTCGGCGAGCTGCTTGCGGTCAAAGTAGCGAATGGCGTGCACGATTTCGCCGGCAGCACCATCGCCCTGCACGCGAACGGGATAGAGCAGAACGTGCAGGTTGGGAAAGCGCCGCTGGAGGATGCGCACAATGTCGCGGACGGCAGCGCCGCTGGGCGAGGTGACGAGGCCGACGCATTGGGGAAGCACGGGAAGCGATTTCTTTCGCGCGGGATCGAAGAGGCCCTCGGCGTCCAGGCGCTTTTTCAGCTGATCGAAGGCGAGTTGCAGCGCGCCGAGGCCAACCGGTTCAACGTGCTCGACATAAAATTGATATTCGCCACGGGATTCGTAGACGCTGATGGACCCGCGCACGGTGACGTGCAGGCCATCCTCGGGGCGGAATTTCAGGCGGGCAAGCTGGGTGCGGAAACAGACGCAGCGAATCTGGGCGCGAGGATCCTTGAGCGTGAAATAGAGATGGCCGGATTGGGCGGCGTGCGCGTTGGACACTTCGCCCTCGACGAAGACGTCGGTAAACTCGCCGGCCAGGAGATCGCGGATGCGCACGGTGAGGTCGCTCACCGACCAGATGGTGCGGCGGGGCATCAGCGGAAGCTGAAAGGGTTTCACCATGGCGTTGCGACGAATTCAGCCGAGCGGATATCCTTTCGGAATCATTTCCGGAAATAAGCGACCAGCCACATCAGGAGCGTAAGCACGACGCTCAGCAGGATGCTGGTCACAATCGGAAAATAGAACGAACCGTGGCGGCCGCGGATGGCGATATCGCCGGGCAGACGCCCGAGGCGCAGCGGAAGACGGCTCCCGAGCAGCAGGAGCCCGCCGAAGGCCAGCAGGATCAGGCCGCCGAAGATCAGCCATTTTGCGAGTTCGCGGGCCGGGTCCATTTATTAGTCAGCCTACCCGCCCCCCGGGGGCATTTTCGTAAGTGCGCATTCTAAACGACTTTAAGTCCATTAAGTTTGTAAGTGCGTATTCTAAAGGGTTTACAGCCATTTTTGCGTAAGTGCGCATTCCATAAGGGTTGCCGCTTAACACTCCGGATGCCGCGCTAAAGGCCGCGGCGCTACGTTTAGACCTCAACCTTCGTCGCTTCGGGATTAGGGAAGTCCGCCGACGGGGTACCCACCTTTTTTGCAAACGTTATCATTCTAAAATAGTTACACAGCCGCCTTGGAAAACGTTGTCATTCTAAGGCACTTAGCTGGAATCCTCGCCAGAGAACGATCAGACGCGATCGAAACCGCGACGCGAAGACAACATGCATCCGCACAAAATTCGAGCATGTTCTATTTTACCGCACGAGTAAAGAGCGGCTCGTTCCTGGATCCGGGCCGATGTCGTGTCGTATCCGGCCTGTGCTTTTTAGAGATTATTTAGCTTCGCCTTTTCGTCGCCCTGCGCTAAGATGGCCCTGATGACGCACAGGCTCATAGGTCCTAAGGTTGCAGCGCTGGGCCTTGTGTTTTCGGTTTGCGCAGAATTTGTTGTCGTGCGCGAGGAAAAGCCACACATCGAACTGCCTAGCTATCCAGAAGTGCATGGCGAAGGATTCGAGGCTGTGATTTCAACGGCAACGGCCACGGTTACCCACTTTAGATATTTCGATTTGCCTGGCGGGCCGGATTAAAGATGACTTCCCCGGTGGCTGTCTGTACTAAGTGTGGGGCCTTCGCGTACGGCCCCTCCCAAATAAACCAGCAATGCTTCAAGCGTTACGACGGAAAGCGTTGTCGTGGGGTTATGGAAGCCGCTGTTCACTACACCTTTGAAAACTGTCCCGCGTGCGGCGGGAACGGACGGGAAAGCGGCAACATTTGCGTCCGCTGTGCTGGCCAAGGGCAAATAGCAAACCCTTATTGGCCCAAGTGAAGAGGCTGTGCCGGAGCTGCGAGGCTACCGGCCTTATTTTTTGTGGGTTGCGAAATCTTCTGGACAAAGGTCCGGTGAAGCGCGTTTCCTGTCCTCATGGAGGAAATCCTTAATGAAAACGAAGCTCGACGGAGCCATACCCCATAGCCTTCGATTCGAGAGGTGGCATTCGGAGAGGATAGAGAGCGACCGGCGCTGGAACCGCGTGATTAAAGTATTTGGCTTGGCCGTAGCCGTCGTAGGTGTTGTGGTCGCATATTTTCATTGGTAAGGCTGCTTTGCTTTAGCCGCGAGGCTACCCGGCCTTTTGACATACCTTGGACGCGTGAATCCAGTGTAAGGAAGGAAGAGTTTTTGTATAGTTGTGAACTGTGTGAGCGGCTTCTGCCTCGCTAATCTATGCCGACTCTGCGAGGCTTTCCGGCCTTTTGCTTCTTGCGGTAGAATCCGGCCCTATTACTAGCTTGCTAAGAGGTACAATTTGCGGGAGCCTTGGCTGAGTGTAGTCGGCGGCGGGCTGGCGGCGGCAGTGCTAACGCTTATCTTCAACGTCTGTTGGGATTGGCGCAAGCAGAAACTTGCTGAGGATTGGGAATTCCGACGCTATCACGCAAACCAGATACACATAGCTACCATTGGTCTGATGGAAGCCTTTTTTACCGCGAAAACGGAAATTTACTATCTCACATGCACACTCGAAACCTTATCAGGTTCGCTCAACCAGTTAGCCGCACAAGCGGATGCAATCGTGCGCCAGCAAGGCGGTCCAGAGCTTGTGGTCGCGGAGCTTGAACGGCGAAAAGCCGAGCTTTTGCACCCGTTCCAAAAGTACAACCAAGAGCAAGTTCTCCTCAGGTGGAATCTGTTTGAACAAAAGAGTAAGGAATTATCGGCGAAAGCCGAATCGTACATGAACACGTTGCAGCCTCTTGTGCCTGCCGATGTTTACGGGCAGCTTATCGCCGTGTATCAGAAATTTGAAACGCGCTGGGCATGGGACCTTCCTCACGCGAAAGAGCGACTAAAACTGTACGAAGACGCTATCCCTGATGTGCAGCGCGTTCGCGAGCAACTCACGAAACAAATCGAAATCAAATTGGGAAGGGCGTAAGCGCCCCTCCCGATATTACTGCCGAAACTATCTTTCGGGGCTGCGCGCCGTAAGGCCCCGCAGCTCATTCTTGTTTTCGTAGTACGTGGTAAAATTCGCATAAACTTTTCTCATAGATTCATGGACCTCTCCGCTCTCGAACGTAATATCAGTAGGCTGGAAGCATCGTTGGGTTCGCTGGAGTTGTGGCTAGCCCTAATGACCGGTCTAGTTGTTATTGGCCTCGTCCTCGAATACTGGCACGAGATTCCTGAGGTGATAGATAACCTCAAACGAAGCTGGTCTTGGAAGCCACTGTGTATCATCGCTGGAGCAATCCTAATCACCGTAGGGGTTGCAGGCGAGTTAGGCATACAGTTCGTCGCGTCGGGAAAAGAAACCGAACTCAGAAAGGCAAACGATGCGGTTTTTGCTGGCTTGAATGTCGAAGCAGCCACAGCCCGAGAGGAAGCGTCAAAAGCCGACGAGCGAGCCTCCAATAATGAGAAGGAGGCGGCCCAACTACGCAAGCAACTGGCTCCGAGAACGGTGAGTGAATCGGACCGGCGGACACTCGGTACGCAACTACGCCCGTTCGCGCCGAGTTTTTCCGGCCGTCAGGTTAAAGTTTCTTCCTACACAGCCGATGCTGACGGCATGGTTTTTTCTTTAGAGATAATGGACGTTCTTTCCCGCGCCGGTATACACGTCGAGCCCTTAATTGGTCGTATCGTGCCAGTCGGGCTGGTGGATGTAGGAGTAAAAGTTACCGGGCCGAGCGCAGACGAGAAGTTCATCAGCACATTGCTTACGGGAATTAAGGCACACCTTGACACGTCACTGAGTTGGGAGACAGGCTCAAAGTACACTGAGGTTTCTATTGAAGTCGGGGTAAAACCAGTGGCTGGACTTCCGGTCGTTGTCTCGGCTGCCCCATAGTTTGATACCATCGCGCGACTGCGCGCCGGGGCACATCGAGATTAGCGCGCGTGTCTCCTGCCAACCTATAAAGGCAATCCCGCCTCCCGCACTGCTGGAACCACCACTACGGCTCGCCGGAAAATGGATGCATGCCCGAAGATACTCTCGCAAAGCTGGACTGTGCGCGTGCGGCGGTAGCAAGCGCGCACCTTTGAAGACGGAGCTAAGGTCCACGAGGCTGCGAGGGCTGTGCGTATCCTCAAGAAAGAATGCCACGGCACCACCTAGCGGAATTCTTGAAGAGCGACCCGCGTACCTTGCCTTTCGGGGAATTCCCCTGTGGCAGGCGATGTTACGCGCAAGGAAGGCGCAAAATTCCTCGCTTCGCCGGGCACGCTCGGAATGACAGCCACTTCACCACACGGTCAACGAGCAATCTCGCCAAATGGCATTCGCCGCCGGGATGGTGACGAGCCGCAAAAAAGAACAAAAGCAGATCCCTCGCGCTGCGGCGCTCGTGATGACAGCGCTGCTGTATATGGGACGTCGTGACGCCCTATCGGGAGTTGGGGGCTCGCGACTGGGAGCCCATGAAGCGCCAGCAAGCGCGGTTCCGATAGCTAATCGGAGGCGGAGTCGGCGGGGGTGGGGAGGCGGGGGACTGTGTCGAGGCGGGCGAGCTTTTTGCCTCCGCTGATCCAGGCGCGGAAGCGATCCATATACAGATAGATTACCGGCGTGGTGTAGAGCGTAAGCATCTGGCTGACGATCAAGCCGCCGCAGATGGCGATGCCCAGAGGACGGCGAATTTCCGAGCCGTTGCCATGGCTGAGGGCGATAGGCAAGCCGCCCAAGAGCGCGGCCATGGTGGTCATGGTGATGGGCCGGAAGCGCAGCAGGCAGGCTTCGTAGATCGAGTGTTCGGGGCTATTGCCCTCGTTGCGTTCGGCTTGAATGGCGAAATCGATCATCAGTATGGCATTTTTCTTGACGATACCGATGAGCAGGATGATGCCGATCAGCGAGACGATATCGAGCTGAATGCCGGTGACCAGAATGGCCAGCAAGGCGCCGACGCCCGCGGAGGGCAAGGTAGAGAGAATGGTGATGGGGTGGATGAAATTCTCGTAAAGCATTCCGAGGACGATATAGACGGTGCCCAAAGCGGAGAGGATGAGGATGGGCTCGGTGGAGAGCGAATCCTTGAAGGCTTGGGCGGCGCCCTGGAAGCCGGCCTGGATGCTGGAGGGCAGGCCGATGGCGCGCTGGGCATTTTGAATCTCGGTGACGGCCCGGCCCAGAGGAATATGCGGATCGAGATTGAAGGTGATGGTCACGGCGGGGAAAATCCCTTGATGATTGACCTGTAGAGAAGTGGAAGACGGTTCGTAATGGGTGAAGGCGCTGAGCGGCACGGGGCGTCCCGTGCTGGAGGGGACATAAATATTCTTGAAGCTCTGGGGATCCTGCCGGAACTTGGGATCGATTTCCATGACCACGTGATACTGATTGATGCCCTTATACATGACCGAGACCTGACGCTGGCCGAAAGCGTCGTAGAGAAGGCTATCGAGATCGCTGGCTTTCACGCCCAGGCGGCTGGCCGTATCGCGGTCGATCACCAAGCCGGCTTCCAAGCCGCGGTTCTGCAGATCGGTATTCACATCCTGAAGGATAGGGACCTTTTCCAATTGCGATTCCAGACGGTTGGCCCAGTAGACAAGCTCCTTTTCGTTATCGCCCTGCAAGGTGTACTGGAAGGCGCCGTTGCCGACGCGTCCGCCGATCTGCACGTCCTGCCAAGGCTGAAGGTATAAAGTGGCCCCGGGAATGGCGGCGAGCTTGGGGCGCAGGCGATTGACGACGTCAAAGGCGCTGTCTTTGCGCTCGGAGAGCGGCTTGAGGGTGATATTGAATTGGGCGGTATTCACGGCGCGGCCGCCGGTGAAGCCGGCGACCACATCGACGGCGGGATCGGCGCGGAGCACGGCGACATATTCGAGGAACTTCTGGCTCATGGACTGGAAGGAGACAGCCTCATCGCCCACGGCCAAGCCGGTGATGCGGCCGGTATCCTGCAAGGGGAAGAAGCCCTTGGGCACGATCACGTAGAGATAAAAATTGAGGCAGAGCGTAGCGAAAGTGACGCCCAGGACCAGGGGCTGGTGCTGCAAGACCCAGCGCAAACTGCGGGCATAGGCAGAGTGGAGGGCGTCGAAGGAACGCTCGCTGATCCGATAAAGGAAGTTGTGGCGGCGCGCGGAATCGTGCCTGAGGAGCTTGGCGCACATGGCGGGCGTGGTGGTGAGGGAGACGACCATGGAGATGGCCACGGCGACCGCCAGGGTGACGGCGAATTCACGGAACATGCGGCCGACAAGTCCACCCATCAAGAGAATGGGCAGCAGGACGGCGATGAGGGAGGTGCTCATGGAGAGAACGGTGAAGCCGATTTCGCGCGAGCCCTCGAGAGCGGCGTCGAGCGGGGCCATCCCTTTTTCAATATAACGGGTGATGTTTTCCATCACCACGATGGCATCGTCCACGACGAATCCAGTGGAGATGGTCAAGGCCATGAGGGAGAGATTGTCGATATTGAAGCCGGCGAGGTACATGACGCCGAAGGTGCCCACCAGAGACAGGGGCACGGCGATGCTGGGAATGGCGGTGGCCCAAACGCTGCGCAGAAAGGCGAAGACGACCAGGATAACGAGCAGGACAGAGACGACCAGGGTGATTTCGATGTCGTGGACGGAAGCCCGGATGGTGGTGGTGCGGTCGATACCGATGCCGAGGTGAATGGAAGGCGGGATGGAGGCTTGCAGTTGGGGCATGACGGCCATGATGCGGTCGACGGTGTCAATAATATTGGCTTGCGGCTGGCGGCTGATGACCAGCAATACGGAGGGACGGCCGTTCACGGAGCCGGCGTTGCGCATATCCTCCTGCGCATCGACGACGGTGGAGACATCGGCGAGGCGCACGGGCGCGCCCTTGCGGTAGGCAATGATCAGCGGAGCATATTGCTTGGCCAGAAAAAGCTGATCGTTGTCGTTGAGAATGCTCATGTGCAGGCCATCGGCGAGAGCGCCTTTGGGCTGATTGGCGTTTGCGCCAGCGAGCGCCCTGCGGACGTCTTCCAGGCCGATGCCCAGGTTGCTCAACAGGAGCGGATTAATCTCGGCGCGGACGGCGGGGAGCGAGGCGCCGCCAACCGTAACTTGTCCGACGCCGGCGATCTGCGAAATTCTCTGGGCCAGGATGGAATCGGCGACGTCGTACATTTGCGGCTGGGTGGCCGTGTCGGAGGTCAAAGTCAGGACGAGGACGGGCGCATCGGCGGGATTGACTTTATGCCAGGAGGGGTTGGTGGGCAGATTGGAGGGCAATTGACCGCGAGCGGCGTTGATGGCGGCCTGCACATCGCGCGCGGCGCCATCGATATCACGGTTGACATCGAAAACCAGGATGACGAAGGTCGAGCCCAGCTGGCTCATGGAGGTCATCTGGGTGATGCCGGCGACACGGCCGAACATGCGTTCCAGTGGAGTGGCTACGGCGGAGGACATGGTCTCGGGGCTTGCTCCGGGCAACTGGGCGGACACAAAGATGACGGGATAGACCACGTCCGGCAACGGAGAGACGGCGAGCAAACGGTACGCCAGCGCTCCCGAAAGGAACAAGGCAATCGTCAGGAGCGTGGTGGCGACGGGCCGGCGAATGAATGGCGCAGAGATATTCATGAGCTATGGCTGGGCTGCAAACAACCGAACAAAACGACCCACAGGCGAAGGGGTGAATTCGCCATTCAAAAATAGCACGAGTACCCGCCTCTGACTTCCTTAGTCAGATGCGATATTCATCGCGGGAGTAACGCGGGCGATCAGGCGGCCGGGCGAATCGACTTCGTCGGCCTACTCGGCCTAGTCGGAGGCCGAATCGATGGAGGCCACGGAAGGCAGAGTATCGAGGCGGTGCAGCTTCTTTCCGCCGCTTACCCAGGCCCGGAACCGGTCCATATAGAGATAGACCACCGGAGTCGTGTACAGGGTAAGAATCTGGCTGACGATCAAGCCGCCGCAGATGGCGATTCCTAACGGGCGGCGCAATTCCGCGCCATTTCCAGTGCTGACGGCGATGGGAATGCCGCCGAAGAGCGCGGCCATGGTGGTCATCATGATGGGCCGGAAACGCAGCAGGCAGGCCTGGTAGATCGATTGCTCGGGGCTATTGCCTTCGTTGCGTTCGGCCTGAATGGCGAAATCGATCATCAGAATGGCGTTTTTCTTGACGATACCGATGAGGAGAATGATGCCAATCAGGGCGATGATATCGAGGTCGCTATGAGTGACCAGAACGGCGAGCAGGGCACCCACTCCGGCAGAAGGCAAAGTGGAGAGAATTGTAATCGGGTGGATGTAATTCTCATAGAGGATGCCCAGGACGATGTAAACGGTGGCCAGCGCCGCGAGGATGAGGTAAGGCTCGCTGGCCAGCGAATCCTGGAAAGCTTGGGCGGTGCCTTGAAAGCCGGGATGAATGGTGGTGGGCAAGCCGATCTCGCGCTCCACTTTTTGAACGGCGGTGACCGCGTCACCCAAGGGGACATTGGGGGCCAAGTTAAAGGTGAATGTGACCGCGGGAAACTGGCCCTGGTGGGCGACGGCCAGCGCGGTGGTCGAAGACGCGTAATGGGTAAAGGCGCTGAGCGGCGCGAATCCTCCGCCGGATGAGGCAACGTAAATATCATTCAGCCCGGTCGGGCCTTTCTGAAATTCCGGATCGATTTCCATGACTACATGGTATTGGTTGATGCCCTTGTAAATCGTGGAGACTTGCCTCTGGCCGAAGGCGTCGTACAGCACGTTGTCGATCGTGTTGGCGGTGATTCCCAGGCGGCCGGCAGTTTCGCGGTCAATGATCAGGCCGGCCTGTAACCCGCGGTTCTGCAAGTCCGTATTCACGTCGCGAATCTCGGGAAGGGCCTTCAGCCTCTGGAGCATGATCGGGGAATAGGCCAGGAGATCCTTCATATTGTCGCCCTGCAAGGTGTATTGAAATTCGCTGTTGCCGATGCGACCGCCGATTTGCACGTCGCGCACAGCCTGCAGGAACAGATTCGCCCCCGGAACACGCGCCAACTGAGGCCGCAGACGATTGACCACTTGGTCGGCGCTGACTTTTCGCTGCGAAAGAGGCTTCAGAGTGATATTGAGGCCGGCAGTATTGGGGCGACCGATAAAGCCGGCCACGATATCCACAGCGGGATCTTTCTGGATGATGGCCACGTACTGGGTGAGCTTCTGTTGCATGGATTGAAAGGAAATATCCTCAGGACCGATGGCGTTTCCGTTCAAGCGGCCGGTGTCCTGCGGGGGGAAGAAGCCCTTGGGAACGACAATGTAGAGGTAAACCGCTAGACAAACGGTTCCCACGGCAACTCCCAAGACGAGGCGTTGATGTTCGAGGACCCATCGGAGGCTGCTGGCGTAGGCTTCGTAAAGGGCCTGAAATCCGCGCTCGCTGGCGTTATAGAAGCGATTGTGCTTTTCGCCCTTCTGGTGGGATTTGAGCAGCTTGGCGCACATCGTCGGCGTGGTCGTGAGCGAGACGACCATGGAGATGGCCACGGCCGCGCTGAGGGTGATGGCAAACTCGCGGAACATGCGGCCGACAATGCCGCCCATCAGGAGAATGGGGATGAAAACGGCGACCAGCGAGGTACTCATGGAGAGCACGGTGAAGCCGATTTCGCGCGAGCCCTCGAGAGCCGCTTCCAGCGGGGCCATGCCTCGTTCGAGATAGCGGGTGATGTTTTCGATGACCACGATGGCATCATCGACCACGAAGCCTGTGGAGATGGTCAGAGCCATCAGGGAGAGGTTATCGATGGTGTAGCCGGCCAGATACATGACGCCAAAGGTGCCAACCAGAGAAAGGGGCACGGCGATGCTGGGAATGGCAGTGGCCCAAACACTCCGCAAAAAGACAAAAACGACGAGTATTACAAGGAGGACGGAGATGACCAGCGTCACTTCAATATCGTGGACAGAGGCGCGAATGGTGGTGGTGCGGTCTTGCGAAACGCTGATTCGGATCGACGGAGGGATGGAGGCCTGCAAGAAAGGCAAGAGGTCCAACACGCGATCAGACGTGGTGATGGTATTGGCAGCCGGCTGCTTATATATCTGAATGAGGACCGAGGGCTTGCCGTTCACGCTTCCGGCATTCAGTCTGTTGAGCTGATTATCGATCACCTTAGCTACATCAGAGAGGCGCACTGGGGCGCCGTTGTGATAAGCGACGATGAGGGGCGCATATTGGCGGGCGACGAAGAGCTGGTCATTGTCGTCCAGGACAAAACGTCGGTCATGATCGGCCAGGGAGCCCTTGGGGGCATTGGCGTTGGCTTGCGCGAGCGCAATCCGCACCTGATCCAGGCTGACGCCGAGCTTGCTGAGCAGGAGGGGATTGACCTCCACACGGACGGCAGGCTGTGAACTGCCGCCGATGTTGACCTGACCCACGCCGCTGATCTGCGAAATCTTTTGAGCCAGGATGGAGTCGGCCATATCGTACAACTGCTGCTGTGTGGCCGTGTCCGAGGTGAGCGCGAGAACGATAATAGGAGAATCCGCGGGATTGGCTTTGCGCCAAGTGGGATTCCTAGGCATGTTCGCGGGCAGCTGCCCGCGGGCGGCATTGATTCCGGCTTGCACATCGCGCGCGGCGCCATCGATATCACGGCTCAGATCAAACTGCAGAGCCACGATGGTGAAGCCGAGCTGACTGATGGAAGTCATCTGATTGACGCCGGCAATGCGGCCAAACATGCGCTCGAGAGGCGTGGCTATCGCTGTGGCCATGGTGTCCGGACTGGCACCGGGCAGTTGGGCGGTGACTTGAATGACCGGATAAGTAACTTCGGGTAGGGAAGCGACGGGAAGCTCACGATAAGCGAGGGAACCGGCCAAAAGGAGTCCGAAGGTCAGCAAGGAAGTCGCGACCGGACGGCGAATGAATGGAGCCGAAATATTCATCGTGTATCTTTTTCCCTAGTCGATCCAGCTTGACGCAGAAGCCCGATGAATCTTGGGATCAGTCGCCGGGTTGAGGAGCTTCGATGGGCCCGTGAGCGGCGCCAACTCCGCGCACGCGGCTAGCCAGGCGATCAAACCAGATATAGACGACCGGGGTCGTGTAAAGGGTAAGCAACTGGCTGAGCAGCAGGCCGCCCACAATGCTGATTCCGAGCGGGTGGCGCAGCTCCGACCCGGTGCCGCGTCCCATGGCCAGCGGCAAGCCGCCGAACAAAGCGGCCATGGTGGTCATCATGATCGGCCGGAAGCGAAGCAAGCAGGCCTGATAGATGGCTTCCTCGGGAGGGAGATGTTCGCCTCGCTCCGCCTCCAGAGCGAAGTCGATCATCATGATGGCGTTTTTCTTCACGATGCCAATCAACAGGATGATGCCGATCAGAGCAATGACGCTGAGGTCAAGATGAAAGAGTTGCAAGGCAAGAATCGCGCCCACGCCGGCAGAGGGAAGGGTGGATAGAATCGTGAGCGGATGAATATAACTTTCGTACAAAACTCCGAGCACGATGTAGACGGTTACAACCGCGGCAAGCAGCAGCCAGGATTCGTTGGCCAGGGAGTTGCGGAAAGCGGCGGCGGTACCCTGAAAGCTGGCTGCCACGCTGGCCGGCATGCCAATGTCGCGGCCGGCATTTTCGATATCCTGAACGGCGTCACCCAAGGAGGCGCCAGGAGCCAGGTTGAAGGAGATCGTGGTGGAGGGAAACTGCCCCTGGTGATTGAGCATCAGGGAGGTGGTGCCGGGCTGGAAATGAGTGAAGGCGCTGAGCGGCACCTGCTGCCCAGAGTTCGAGGTGACGTAAAGGTTTTTCAGGGCATCGGGGCTCTGCCGGAACTCTGGGGCGACCTCCAATACGACGTGGTATTGGTTGATCTGGGTAAACATGATGGAGACCAGGCGCTGGCCGAAAGCGTCGTACAGGGTGTTGTCGATGGCGGAAGCGGTCAAGCCGAGCCGCGAGGCGGTGTCACGATCGACGACCAAGTCCTCTTCCAGAGCGTGATTTTGTTCGTCGGTGGCGACGTCCCGTAAATTCGGAAGATTTTGCAGCTTGGCCATTAGCCGCTGCACCCAAGTAGCCAACTCGTTAGGATCGGTGGCCTCCAGGCTGTATTGAAACTGGGTGCGGCTTACACGGTCTTCCACGGTGAGGTCCTGGACCGCCTGCATGTACAAGGCGATTCCCTCAACGGATTGGGTCTTATCCGAAAGGCGCCGGATGATCTGGCTCACATCGGATGTTCGTTCATCGCGGGACTTGAGATTGATTTGGATGCGGCCGCTGTTGGGCGTCATGTTCGTTCCGTCCACGCCGATGAACGAGGAGAGGCTGACGACGTCCGGATCCTGCAAGATGACACGAGCGAGCTGCTCTTGCTTATCGGACATGCCCTGAAAGGAGGTGGATTCGGGCGCCTGAGAGATGCCCAGAATTACTCCGGTATCCTGCACGGGGAAGAAGCCCTTGGGGACGACCACATACATATAGAGGGTCAGGACCAAGGTGCCGAGCGTGACGAGCAGAGTGATCGTTTGGTGGCGCAGCACAACGCGAAGCGTCGCGGCGTAGCGGTCGACCACCCATTGCCAGCCGCGTTCCGAGACTCGATAGAACCAACCCTGGCTGGCCAAGGGACGGTGGCGCAGCAATTTGGAGCACATCATGGGCGTGAGCGTGAGCGAAACACCGGCGGAGATCAAAATGGTCACGCTCAGGGTGATGGCGAATTCACGAAACAGGCGGCCGACGATATCGCCCATGAAGAGCAGGGGAATCAAGACGGCGATCAGGGAGACGGTCAGCGAAATGATGGTGAAACCGATCTGTCCGGAACCCTTCAGGGCGGCGTCGAGGGGCGAATCCCCGGCTTCCAGATAGCGCTCAATGTTTTCGATCATAACGATGGCATCGTCCACCACGAATCCGGTGGAGATGGTGAGCGCCATCAAGGAAAGGTTGTCGAGCGAAAATCCGAGAAGATACATGGCCGCGAACGTGCCCACCAGGGAAAGGGGAACGGCGACGCTGGGAATGATGGTGGCCGAGAGGTTGCGCAGAAAGAGGAAGATGACCATGACCACCAGGCCAACGGTGAGCATCAGCTCGAACTGCACATCCTTGACGGAAGCACGAATCGTGGTCGTGCGGTCGGTCAGGGTCGTAATCTGAATGGCAGGAGGCAGCGAAGCCTTCAGCTGCGGCAACAGCGCTTCGATGCGATCGACAACGCTGATGATGTTGGCGCCGGGCTGGCGTTGAATGTTGACGATTACCGCGCGGGTATCATTGACCCAGGCGGCCTGACTGGTATTTTCGACGCCATCGGTTACGTTGGCGACGTCTTCGACGCGCACGGGCGCGCCATTCTTATATCCAATGATGACCGGCTTATATTCGGCGCTGGTAAAGATTTGATCGTTAGCGCCGATGGTGTAAGCCTGGCGCGCGCCGTCGATATTGCCCTTAGCCTGATCCTGGTTGGCATTGGCCAAAGCAGTCCGCAGGTCTTCGAGCCCCAACCCATAAGAGGCCAGCGCAGTGGGATTGGCTTGCACGCGCACTGCCGGTTTTTGACCGCCGCTAATCGTCACCAAACCTACGCCGGGGAGCTGAGAGATCTTTTGGGCCAGGGTGGTATCGGCCTTATCCTCCACCTCTTGCAGCGGTATGGTCTCAGAGCTCAGCGCCAAAGTAAGAATCGGCGCGTCGGCGGGGTTCACTTTGTTGTAGATCGGCGGATTGGGGAGATCGGTGGGAAGAAAAGTGCCGGCGCCATTGATGGCCGCTTGCACTTGCTGCTCTTCGACGTCAATGTTCTGATCAAGATTAAATTGCAGAACGATCAGAGAAGCGCCGAAGGTGCTGGTCGAAGTCATCTGCTTCAGGCCCGGCACCTGGCCGAACTGCCGCTCCAGGGGAGCGGTAACGGATGAGACCACAACGCTCGGTCCCGCCCCCGGATAAAACGTGAGCACCTGAATCGTGGGGTAGTCCACCTGCGGGAGGGCGGAAACCGGCAATTGCCCATAGGCAACGAAGCCCGCGAGCATCACGGCAGCCATCAGGAGGGTAGTGGCTACCGGGCGAAGAATGAAGATTCGAGATGGACTCATTGCTGCCGGTCGCGATTCTTGTTTCCGGACTTACCGTCCTGGCGATTACGCAGCTGCCCGTTCTGACCATGGGGCTGTGAACCTCGAAAGGATGAGGAACCCGCGGGCGGAGCAGATTGGCCTGGAGGATCGGGCGTGCGCGTCGAGGAGGGCATTCCCTGGGCGGGCGGGCCGCCTGCCGGCGAAGCCTTCTGCGAAGGATCAGTCGCCGGTCGCGTGTCCGGCCGGGCATCGACGCGAACTCCCGCGCGCAACCGGTCTTGTCCATCGGTGACCACAAGATCGTTGGGCGAAATACCGCTGTCGATCAAGGCAAGATTGTCCTGGGTGAGGCCCACGCTGACAGAGGCAACTTCAGCGGTCTGTTGCTTGGGATCGATTCGGTAGACGAAGGAGCCTTGATCGCCGTGTTCAATGGCCGCGGCGGGAATGATGGTGGCATTTCTCTTGGTGTCGATCAGCAGGCGGGCGTTAACGAACTGATTGGGCCAGAGAGCGCGATCCTTGTTGTCAAAGATGGCCTTCAACTTGACGGTTCCCGTCGTTTGATCGATCTGATTATCGATGGTGAGGAGGGTGCCCTGAGCGATCTGGGTTCCGTCATCGCGGCTCAGCGCTTTTACCGTGAGCGCCGCGCCGGAGCGCATCCGGCTGTTTACGGCGGGCAGGCTATCCTCGGGCAGAGTAAAAATGACGGCAATCGGCTCCATTTGAGTAATGACCAGCAGCCCGTTGGCGTCCGCCGCGTGGACGATATTGCCCGGGTCGACCAAACGCAAACCGACGCGTCCATCAATCGGGGAAGTAATCTGTGAATAGGTGATATTGAGCTTGGCGCTATCGATTTGGGCCTGATCGGAGTCCACGCCACCTTGCAACTGATTTGCCAAGGCTACTTGGGTGTCGTATTGCTGGCGGGGAATGACGCCGTCTTTCAGGAGTTGGCTATAGCGATCCGCGTTCAGCTTGGCATCGGTGAGCTGCGCTTTGTCTTTGGCCAGATTAGCCTCAGCTTGGGCCAAGGCTACTTGAAAAGGACGCGGATCGATAATGGCAAGGAGATCGCCCTTATGCACCTCCTGGCCTTCCTTGAAACGAACCTCCATCATTTCACCGTCCACGCGGCTTTTCACCGTAACGGTATAAAACGCTTCGACGGAGCCAAGGCCGTCCAGATAGATCGGCAGGTCGCGGCGCTGCGCAGCGGCAACGATGACGGGCACTCCTTGAGCGCCATTGCCATCGGCATTGCCTCGCCGCCCCGCGGCATTGGCGGTGGGCGGCTTGCGCGTGCCGCGCCAGAGGAAGAAGCCTCCAACCAAGACGGCGAGCACCAGGAGGAGCGCGATGGTGCCAGCGCTGGAGCTCTTCTTGGGTGTCTGCTTAGGATCGTCCGGGTGAAGTTTCAGAGCAATCTCCGAGCGCGTGGGAGCTTCTGTGATTTTGTCGTGCATGGTCCTCTCGAAATCGCAAAAATGCGAACTTAACTATTTTGGTTTTTAACCCGGACAAGGGTCGCCTGAGCCGCAGCCCTTCTCTCCAGCCCGAGCGGTGAACCCGATTCCGCCCCTGGAGTCAGTGCGCACCCCCGGGGTCCGGCTAATATCCGCACAGTCTAGCAGAGTATTGATCCACCGTTTAGACGAATGATGGGGTACAAGCGTTACGTCCAAAAAATGGAGCATGGGATCGCGCTCGCTGGGCCGGGGCCGGCGCTGGGGCGTGGCCGACGAGGTTGCTCTTGCCGGCGCGCCGGGCGCGGGGAGGAGGCGCCGAAGCGACATAAGCCATACTTATAGGATCTGCCAGAAACATAAATTGGACTCGCAATAGGAATTTCTGCTATGAATGAGAGTTAAGCGAGTAAGGGAAGCGAGTTTCAGAGATGCCGTCAAACAAAAAAGTTCCATTGCCCCCCAGCGGGGGAGCCGGACCGCGAAAGCTGACCGGCGCCGAGATTATCTGGGAATGCCTGGAGCGCCTGGGCGTCGAGCACGTCTTCGGGTATCCCGGAGGCGCCATTCTTCCCACGTATGACGCCTTGACCAAATCGCGGGTGCATCATGTGCTGGTGCGGCATGAGCAGGGCGCCACCCATATGGCCGACGGGTACGCCCGGGCCAGCGGGCGGGTGGGCGTGGCGCTGGCGACCTCGGGACCCGGCGCGACCAACATGGTCACGGGGATCGCCACGGCGATGATGGACTCTTCTCCCATCGTGTGCATCACCGGGCAGGTGGGCAGCACGGTGCTGGGGAGCGATGCTTTTCAGGAAGTGGACATCACCGGGATCACGCTGCCGATTACCAAACACAATTACATTGTGACGCGGGCCGACGAAGTGGCGGCCAGCCTGCGCGAGGCCTTTCACATCGCGGCGTCGGACCGGCCAGGACCGGTGCTGGTGGACATCACCAAGGATGCGCAGCTCGGTTCGTGCGAATTCGACTGGGAAGCGGCCGCCCCGCGGGAGCACCGGGAGGTTCCGGATTTCTTCCCCAGCGCGGGGAAACTGGCCGAAGCCGCGGCGCTGATCAACGAGTCGCAGCGGCCGGTGATCCTGGCGGGACACGGCATCATGGTGTCCGGGGCGGAAGAGGAAGTTCGCCGGTTTGCGGAAACCGCGGATATTCCGGTGGCGCTGACGCTGCTGGGGCTGGGCGCATTTCCGGCTTCGCATCCGCTGAATCTGGGGATGATGGGCATGCACGGCGAGGCCTGGGTGAATCAGGCCATCCAGGAATCCGATCTATTGATTGCTCTGGGAATGCGCTTCGACGACCGGGTAACCGGCAAGCTGAATACTTACGCGCCCAAGGCCAAGAAGATTCACGTGGAGATCGATCGGGCGGAGATCAATAAGAACATACAGGTGGATGTGCCGCTGATCGGCGATCTGCGGGAAGTGTTAGGCAGGCTGCTTCCGGCAGTCAGGCCGGCACGCCATTCGGAGTGGTGGGCGCAGATCCACAGTTCGCAGCAGGATTCGGCGGTGCGCGATATCCAGAACCTTCCCGATAATGGCCATCTGTACGCCGCGCACGTACTCAACGATCTCTGGCGCGAGACGCATGGCGATGCCGTCATTGTTACCGACGTGGGCCAACACCAGATGTGGGAAGCGCAATACTACCATCATGAGAAACCACGGTCGCTGATCACCTCCGGCGGCTTGGGTACCATGGGGTTCGCTTTGCCTGCGGCCATCGGGGCGAAGTTTGCCCGGCCGGAGGCGGAGGTTTGGGTGGTGGCGGGCGACGGCGGTTTTCAAATGACCATGCCCGAGCTGGCCACGATCGTCCAGGAGAAGCTGAACGTCAAAATCGCGATTATCAATAATGGGTACCTGGGCATGGTGCGGCAGTGGCAGGAGTTCTTCTACGAAGGGCGCTATGCGGGAACGCCGCTGCTGAGTCCCGATTACGTGAAACTGGCCGAGGCTTACGGAATTCCGGGGCTGATGGTGACGAAGCGCTCGGAGGTGGTGCCGGCGCTGCACACATCGCGATTCCATGCCGGCCCGGCGCTGATCGATTTTCGCGTGGAGCAGGAAGATTCGGTCTACCCCATGGTGCCGGCGGGGGCCGATTTGCACGCCATGATCCGGCGGCCCACTCCGCTGGTGGAAAGGCCGACGGATGAGTGAGCGCGAAAGGCCGCATGCATTCGTCGTGTACGTGGAGAACAAGCCGGGGGTTCTGAACCGGATTGCATCGCTATTCAGGCGGCGGGGATACAACATCGAGTCGCTCACGGTGGGGCACACGGAGCGCTCCAACGTGTCGCGCATGACGATTGTGTCGTCCATCGGAGACGGGGCGGCACACCGGGTCGAGGCCAACATCTACAAGCTGGTGAACGTGCTGTCTGTGGAAGACGTGACCCAGGCCACCACGATTTCGCGCAGCCTGGCGCTGATCAAAGTGGTGGCGTCGGAGGAGTCGCGGCACCGGCTGATGGAGATCGTGCGCGTCTTCCGGGCGCGCGTGGTGGATCTGGCGCCGCGTTCGTTAATCATTGAAATTACCGGCGCAGAGGATAAAATCCACGCTCTGGTGGATGTGCTGAGGCCGTTTGGAATTCTGGAGATGGTGCGCACGGGCCAGGTGGTGATGAGGCGCGGTGCGCAAGAGCGCGCGGAGATTCACTCGCCGAAAGCCGCAGAGGAGATTCCCCGGCGCGCCGAGCAAAAAGCAGGAGCGGAGCCGAGCGGCGCGAATGCGCTGGTGGAAGCCGAGCGCCCTGGTTCAGTGTAAAACGGGCCGCAGTTGTCCGTAATAAATTAAGGAGCAAACGAATGGCAACGATTCATCACGATGAAGCCGCGGACTTGTCTCTGATCCAGGCCAAGAAGATCGCCATCATTGGATACGGTTCACAAGGGCACGCGCACGCCCTGAATCTGCGCGACAGCGGCTGCTCGGTGTGCATAGGGCTGCATGCGGAGAGCAAGTCGCGGCAGAAAGCGGTGGCCGCGGGGCTTACCGTCAAGTCCAACCGGGATGCCGCGGCGTGGGCGGACGTGATCATGCTGCTGGCGCCGGATACGACGCAGCCGGCGGTGTATGAAAAAGACATCGCGCCGAATCTTACCGCCGGGAAGATGCTGATGTTCGCGCACGGGTTCAACATTCGTTACGGAACCATCCATCCCCCGAAAAACGTGGACGTGACGATGATCGCCCCGAAAGCTCCGGGGCATCGGGTGCGGGAAGTGTTCGTGGAAGGCGGAGGGACGCCGGCGCTGCTGGCGGTCCATCAAGACGCGACGGGCAAAGCCAAGCAGCTGGCGCTCTCCTACGGAAAAGCAATCGGAGCGACGCGCGCCGGGGTGATGGAGACAACGTTTACGGAGGAGACCGAAACCGACCTCTTTGGCGAACAGGCCGTGCTCTGCGGCGGAATCAGCGCGCTGATGAAGGCGGGATTCGATACGCTGGTGGAGGCAGGCTATCAGCCGGAAGCGGCCTATTTCGAGTGCGTGCATGAGATGAAGCTGATCGTGGACCTGATCTATCAGGGCGGGCTGAATTACATGCGATACTCCATCAGCGATACGGCCGAATGGGGCGACTACATCGCGGGGCCGCAGATCGTGAACGCGGAGACGCGCCGAACCATGAAGGAGCTGCTGCGCAAGATCCAAAACGGAGATATGGCGCGGGAGTGGATCGCGGAAAACGAAGCGGGCCGGCCGAAGTTCACGGAGATGCGGCGCAAGGAGCAGCACTTGCTGGTGGAACAGGTGGGCGAGCGGCTGCGGGCGCTGATGCCGTTCCTGAATCCGGTGAAGGTGCCGATCGAGCCGCCCAGCGCGGCAGTCGGAGCGAAGCCTTGAGCAGGCAGTTCTTATTCGTAAGCGAACGGGATGCCCGTATCGCTTTGCTAATTGCCGCGCTGAATTACCCCGCTGAATTGCGATGACCGAAACCGCCACGCGTCTCAATCGAAAAAGCCGCCTGGTTACTGAAGGCGTCGAACGCACGCCCAACCGGGCCATGCTGCGCGCCGTGGGATTCGGCGATGGCGACTTCGACAAACCCATCGTCGCGGTCGCTAACGGTTACAGCACCATTACTCCCTGCAACGCCGGACTCAACGAATTGGCCGAGCGAGCCATGGAATCGCTGCGCGAGTCGCAAACCATGCCGCAAATCTTCGGCACGATTACGGTGAGCGACGGCATCTCCATGGGCACGGAGGGAATGAAGTATTCGCTGGTGTCGCGGGAGGTGATCGCGGATTCCATCGAGACCGTGTGCAGCGCGGCGGAGGCGGACGGGCTCGTGGCCATTGGCGGCTGCGACAAGAACATGCCCGGCGCGATGATCGCGATTGCGCGGCTGAATATTCCCGCGATCTTCGTTTACGGCGGCACGATCAAGCCGGGGCGGCTGGACGGCAAAAATCTCACCGTCGTCAGCGCGTTCGAGGCGGTGGGCGAATACAGCGCGGGGCGAATCGACCGGGCCGAACTGCTGGAAGTGGAGCGGCATGCCTGTCCGGGAGTCGGGTCGTGCGGGGGGATGTTCACGGCGAATACGATGTCGTCGGCCATCGAAGCGATGGGCATGAGTTTGCCTTACTCGTCGACGATGGCGGCGGAGGACGAGGAAAAAAAGGAGAGCGCCGCGGAATCCGCGGAAGTCCTGGCCGAGGCCGTGAGCCGGCAACTGCTGCCTCGGGAGATCATGACGCGCAAGGCGTTCGAGAACGCCATCGCGGTGGTCATGTCTACTGGCGGCTCGACCAACGCCGTCCTGCACTTGCTGGCGATTGCGCGCGCCGCACGCGTTCCGCTGGTTTTGGAGGATTTCGAAACGATTCGCAAGCGCGTACCGGTGCTCTGCGATCTGAAGCCTTCGGGCAAATACGTGATCACGGAACTGCATGCAGCAGGCGGCATTCCGCAAGTGATGAAGATTCTGCTGGCGCATGGCGTGCTGCACGGCGACGCCCTCACCATTACCGGCAAGACCATAGCCGAAACGCTGGCCGCAGTTCCCAGCGAGCCTCGGGCGGGACAGGACGTCATTCACTCGTGGCAAAAACCAATCGCGCGCGAGGGCCATCTGGTGATTTTGAAAGGCAACCTCGCGCCGGAAGGCGCGGTGGCGAAGATTTCCAAATCCGAAACAATCACCGGACCAGCGCGCGTCTTTGATTCCGAAGAGGAGTGCCTGGCGGCCATCCTCTCGAAGCAAATACAGCCAGGCGACGTGATTGTGGTGCGTTACGAAGGACCGAAGGGCGGCCCCGGTATGCGCGAAATGCTGGCCCCGACGTCTGCGCTGATCGGCGCCGGATTGGGCAGCTCCGTGGGGCTGATTACCGACGGCCGGTTTTCGGGCGGCACGCACGGCTTGGTGGTGGGCCACGTCGCTCCGGAGGCGGCCGTAGGCGGGCCGCTGGCGCTGGTCCGGGACGGCGAGTCGATCACTATCGATGCGAAATCGCACAGCCTCGAAATTCACGTCTCCTCGGAAGAACTCGCGCGCAGGCGAAAAACCTGGAAGGCGCCGAAGCCGCGCTACACCTCCGGAGTGCTGGCTAAATACCGACACTTGGTTTCCAGCAGCAGCCTTGGCGCAGTGACCGATCTGTTTCCCGCCGAATAGTTTCCCTTAGTGCGCTCGTTCATACCTTTTTTAGAAAGAAACGATATTGATAAAGCCGTAGCGGATGGATATCTTTGGCGCGCCAAGGCCGCATGCGGAGGGCGTGTGCAGATGAAGATTTATAAGCATTCTTTAAAGATACGGAATCAAGCATGGAGGCTCGTAGCACGCTTCACGGGGATAGCGGATCTTCACGCACTGCGCTTCTTTAACCCTCGCGTTCGACGCAGAATGGCCGGGCTCGGACTCGCCGCTTACATGCTCTTAAGCGTGGCGCCGGTGTTTTCCGCAGTGGCGCCGCCGATGCGCTCAAAGCCGCGGATTGCCGCGACGGCTTCGGCTAACGATGCACTCGCCGCAGCGGATCGCATCGCGGCCCTGGAACAGAAAATGGCCGACGCTCAGTCGGCGGGCGACAACGCCTGGATGCTGGTCAGTTCGGGCCTGGTGCTGCTGATGACCGGGCCGGGGCTGGCGCTCTTCTATGGCGGCCTGGTGCGGAAAAAGAACGTGCTTGGAACCATGATGCAGCGCTTTTCGTCGATGGCCTGGATCAGCGTTTTGTGGGCGCTTTTCGGTTACAGCCTGTGTTTCGCTCCTGGGAATCCTTTTATCGGCGGGCTCGATTATGTACTGCTGCATAATGTGGCCGGGGTTTCGGCGCTGGTTTGCGCGCTTTACCTCGGCAAGCGCATAGGATATCCGCGCGAGCCGCTGCTGCCGCATAGCGTGGTCTTGAGTTTTATCGGCGCGTGCTTGCTGTGGGTGGGCTGGTTTGGGTTCAATGCCGGGAGCGCGTTGAGCGCCGGCCGGCTGGCTTCCTCCGCGTTTATAGCCACCCACTTCGCGGCGGCCGCGGCGGCGTTGGCATGGGCTGGGGTGGAATGGCTGCGCAATGGAAAGCCCAGCGCGCTGGGAGCGATTTCCGGGGCCGTGGCGGGGCTGGTGGCTATTACGCCTGGGTCCGGATTCGTCGGGCCGATCTCGGCCTTGGCGATTGGATTTTGCGCGGGCGCTATCTGCTATTTCATGGTTGCTGTGTTGAAGCCGCGGCTTGGCTACGACGATTCGCTGGACGCATTTGGAGGTCACGGAGCGGGCGGCACGCTGGGGGCGCTGTTCACGGGAGTTTTTGCGTTGGCGGTGGTCAACCCGGTGTTTCATGATTCGCAAGGCAACGCACTTCCTCTAGGACTGCTCGACGGACATGGGCGGCAGATTCTGAATCAGCTGGCCGGCGTGGCGATTTCCTGGGGTCTGGCGATTGTGGGAACGCTGGTGATCCTGAAGGTGACGGATCTTCTAGTGGGCGTGAGGGTTTCTGGCGAACACGAACTTCAGGGCTTGGACCTGTCGCAGCATGGAGAAGTAGGATACGATTTTGAGTCCTAGCGGCGGCTGCGGACTGATCTTGCGCGGTAGACAGAGGAGAAAACTCAATGATGCGGATTGAAGCGATCATCCAGCCTTCGCGCTTTGAATCGGTGAAGGAAGCGTTGCACCAGATCGGCGTCGAAGGCATGACCGTTTCAGAAGTGCGTGGCCACGGACGCCAAAAGGGACACACGGAGACCTACCGGGGCCGGGAGTACGAGGTCGATCTGCTTCCCAAGATAAAGATAGAAATGGTGCTGCCGTTCAATTTGGTGGATGGCGCGGTGCAGACGATCTTGAAAACGGCCCGGACCGGGAAGATCGGCGACGGGAAGATTTTCCTTTCCAAAGTGGATGAAGCCATCCGCATCCGAGATGAAGAGAGAGGGGAAGGAGCTCTTTAGCCAAGTGCAGTAACTTCCGATTCCTCATTTCGAGCCATCGCCGTGGGCATACCTTCGACACCGTTGACCGTGGCTCTTCGCGATCTGTACGGCGAGGAGTTCGCCAGGATCGAGCGTGAGTTCCGCGCGACGTCCAACGGCCGTGTGGCCACGGAATGCCGCGCATCGTTATTGGACCGCATCATCCTTGACCTGAGCCGCGAATTTCTGGAACCACAGCCGGACCAGCTGAAGAAAATCAGCCTCGTCGCTCTCGGAGGGTACGGCCGCAAGGAACTTTTCCCGCACTCGGACATCGATCTCATGTTCCTGTTCGAGGATTCCGACGCGGAGAGGCGCTATCGGGAGGGAACTCAGGCCATTGGCAGGGCTTTGTGGGATCTTCGGCTGCGGGTGAGTCCCACGCCCCGGCTTCTGAGCGAGTGCGAAAAATTTCAGCGCGACAATCCGGAATTCAATATCGCTGCGCTGGACAGCCGGTATATTGGCGGAGACCGAGAACTTTTCGAACGCCTGCGCCATAAGTTCCTTCCCCGCATGATCGACGCGGCTGGTTCCGACTTGCTGCGAGATATTTCCGAGCTCACCGAGCAAAGGCACCGGAAAGAAGGCGATACGATCTTTCATCTGGAACCTAACCTGAAAAACTCGCCCGGGGGCTTGCGCGATTACCACGTGGCGTGGTGGGTAGGACTTATATCTAAAATGCAAAAGGCGGGCAGATGGGCCACGCAGGAAGACGTTTGGCCGGCGAACGCGCGCAAGGATATGGACTCGGCTTTCGATTTTCTCGCCGCAGCCCGCTGCTTCCTGCACTTCCGGCGAGGCCGCGACGACAACGCGCTCTCCTATGAGCTGCAGGCCGCCGCCGCGGCGCGCGGGATTGGCGTTGAAAACCGCCGGGCCCTGGAGCCGGCGGAGTGGATGCGGATCTACTTCCGGCACGCGCGAGCGGTGTACGCGCTCTGCACGCAGTTGCTGGACGAAGCGCTGCCCTCGTCCTCCAAACTGCGCGCCCGCCTGCAAGGGTGGAAATCGCGCCGTGCGCACCCAGGATTTTCGCTGGCAGGCGTGCGCCTGAGTGTGCTCGACCCGGCCAGTCTTCGCGAGCCGCAGCGGCTGATGGATGTTTTCCGATACGTCGCCAGCCAGGGCGTGAAGCTCAGCCGTGAGGCCGAGGACCAGATTCGAGAGACTCTGCCCGGCGCTTTCCAATCGCCGTGGGATCCCGCGGCATTGTGGAGCAATCTTCGCGAGATTCTGCTGGCCCCTTACGCAGCCGAAGCGCTGCGCGCCATGCATAGTTCGGGATTGCTGGTACGGCTGTTCCCGGAGTTTGGCGCCGTCGATTCCCTCGTGATGCGCGATTACTACCATCATTACACCGTGGACGCGCACTCTTTCATGGCCATCGAAAATATCCATCGTTTGCGGTCGCCGGAGAGGGATTGGGAGCGGCCATTCGCGAATCTCTTTACTGAACTCGAGGAGCCGGAGCTGCTTTTCCTTTCGCTGCTGTTTCACGACGTGGGCAAGGGAATGGCTTGCGAAGATCACGTGGCCGGGAGCCTGCAGGCCATCGAGCGAGTATTCACGCGGCTCGATCTGAAGCCCGACCAGGCCGACACCGTCCGCTTCCTGATTCGCGATCACCTGGCGATGTCCGCCAGCCTTTTGCGCCGGGATATTTTCGATCCGGGAACGATCCGCGCTTTCGCCGAGCAGGTGGGCACGCCGGAACGATTGAAGCTGCTGGGCCTTTTCACGTACGCGGATATTCGCGCCGTCAATCCCGAGGCGCTAACCTCATGGAAGGCGGAATCGCTCTGGCAGCTTTATGTTTTGACGTCCAACTATCTGAGCCGCAGCCTGGACGAAGAGCGATTCCATGCCAACGCGGAGCCAGCGGACCTACAGTTCGTCGACCGCATCTTCCCGCTGCTCGCCAAGGGGGCCTCGCGGGAGGAGTTGGCGTCTTTTCTCGAAGGCTTGCCGCGGCGGTATCTTTTCGCGCATTCCGCGGAGGAGATTGCCGCGCACTTTGAGATGGCGCGGCGGCTGAAAGAGAAAGACGTGCAACTGCGTCTCGAACTTCGCGGTCCGATATATGCGCTCACGCTGCTGGCGACGGACCGGCCGTTCCTCTTCGCCGGCGTGAGCGGGACGCTGGCTTCCTGGGGAATGGACATATGGAAAGCGGAGGCGTTTGCCAATGCCGCCGGCGTGGTAGTGGATACGTTCCATTTCACCGATCCGCACAAAACGCTGGAGCTGAACCCTTCGGAATTGGCGCGGCTGGAAAAAAACATCGAAAACGTGCTCTCCGGGGCGATTCCGGTGGAGACGCTGATGCGCGGCCGGGATGCAGCGCATTCGAATTCGCAACCGAAGGTGAACGTGGCGACGCAGATCCGTTTTGACGACGGCAGTTCTCCGCATTCGACGCTGATGGAGATCGTGACGCAAGACCGGCCGGGTCTGCTTTTCCGCCTGGGCTCGACGCTGGCCAATTTCGGATGCAATATCGAAGTGGCGCTGATCGATACCGAGGGGCAGCGCGCGCTGGATACGTTCTACCTGACTTTTGGCGGCGCGAAGCTCACACCCGACACGCAGGAACGCCTGCGCATCCGCCTGCTGACGGAAGGGTAGGCCGTCCGCGGGCAAGGCAGTCATCCGATCCATGCGCAGCGGAGTTATTCTTAGAGTTGGCCATGGCCGACCAGATTGTTTCCGTTTCCAGGCCCGCTGAGATTGACCGGGCTCGCCGGGTGAAGCGCGTTAACGCGATTACGACTCTGCTCAGTGGGAGTGTTTTGGCGGCGATCGTTTTCAGGCTGGCCGGCCTGGATCACCGCGCGCTCGAGCCCTTTCGCCTCGTGGCCGGGTTTCTCGCGGGAATTCTCTACGCCAACGCTTTTGAATACGTGCTGCACCGGTTTTTCCTGCACTGGGGCGAAGGCTTTCTGGTGCAGCGCCATGGGCTTCACCACGATACGGCGGGAGCGCCGGAGGAGCCGCGGTACGTCAATTTCGCCACGTCGCCGTGGGTGGTGGTGCTGGTGTTCGTACTGAATGCGCTTCCGGTGCTGGCGCTGGAGTTTTTCTTTCGTCCAGGGCTGGCGGTTGGAATTTTCGCGGGTTTCATACTTTACTTCATCTCTTACGAAGAGATTCACTGGCGCTTTCACATCGACGGCTGGCTGCCGGGATGTATGCGAGCGGCGCGGAGGCACCACATGCTGCATCACGGAGGGTTCGAGGGCCGTTACAACGTGTTCCTGCCGATCTTCGATTGGATTTTTCACCGGGCGGACTGGAAGGAGGGATCGCTGCACCAGTCTCGTTGACGCGCTCTCCTGGTAATTGCAGCGCGGGCCGCCGGCCGCATTCTCAGGAACGGAGACGCTGAAACAGGGATTTCTTTTTCACCGGCGGTTTATCCACGGGAATGATTTGCAGTAATTGTTCGACCTCGGAACCCGACAGCCGCTCGGCGGCGTGGCGCCAATAACCTACTTCTCGCAGTCCTGTCCAAGCTTCCAGGCAGCGGAGACAACCGGAAATGTGCTTCTCGACCGGCTCCTTGTCGTACCAGCTCACCTGACCGTCGTGGATGCGCACGCATTGATGCGCGGGGACGCAACTCTCCGTTTTGAGCGCCCGCGCCTGCTTTAGGAATCCGAGCCATTGGAGGGGCCAGGGGCAACAATCTCGCTCGGCGTGAAGAGCGGCTCCATATTCGGCAGCCAGGCGCTGGAATGCTTTTTCGGCCACACGCGGCGACATGCGCAGGATTCGTTCGATGGTGGCGTCGGTATAGCCGGCTAGCTTGAAGAAAAGCATCTCCTTGTGGAGCAGCGGAAGGTCCGCGAGCAATTGAGAAATCTTTTCCGTTTCGAAGCCCCGGGCTAGTTGGGCATCGCTTGGGGCAGCGGATGGAAGCGCAACCTCCAGCAGAAGGGCTCGAATGTCTCCCAGAAATTCGCGCTCCGATTCGCGGGAGGTGGCGCGAAAGCGCGCCAAGCCATTGGCCGTAAGCTCCGCCAGCATGCGCTTTAAAGCTGCGGAAGCGTCCTGCGGGCGGAAAGCCCCGTTAATCTCCAGCAGGCGAAGAAACGCCGGACTGTAGAAATCGAGAAAGGCGCGCCAAGCATCCGCATTGGCCTGCTCGCCTTGGTCTCGGATTTTGTGAAAGGTGAAAAGTAGAGGCTTATTCACGAGGGGCGTTCTCGTCGTCCAAAGCCGCCAGGACGCATGAACTGTTGCGAGGCCGGAATTGAGCGCGGCACCTAATCCGCGGTCTTATTCGCGGAACGCGCGGTTACCGGTTCCAGAGGAGCCGTGGCGACCGAGTAAGGAAGCCCCAGCCTCTCCTGTAATGTGGCTTTGTCGAGCTCGCCTTCCCAGCGCGCGAGCACCACCGAGGCGACGCCATTACCGATCATGTTCACGGTAGCCCGGCCCATGCTCATGAAGCGATCCACGCCGAGGATCAAAGCCATGCCGGCGACGGGAATGGTGGGTATGACCATGAGCGTGCCGACGAGCGCGATGAACGAAGCTCCCTGGACGCCGCTGGCGCCCTTGGAGGTGAGTACGGCCACGGCAAATATGGTCAGTTGCTGGCCTAAGGTGAGGTGAATGTTCGTGGCTTGGGCGACGAAAAGCGCGGCCAAGGTCATATAGATGCTACTGCCATCGGTGTTGAAGGTGTAGCCGGTGGGGACGACCAAGCCGACCAGCGCCTTGGAGCAGCCCAAGCTCTCCATTTTCTCCATCAATGTGGGCAGCGCCGGCTCGGAAGAGCTGAGAGTGAGGCAAAGCACGATCTCTTCCTTTATGTAGCCGAGGAAGCGGATGATGCCGAATCCCGAAGCCCAACAGATGGCGCCCAGCACGACCAACACAAACAGGATCGAAGTAATCCAAAATACGCTCACGAGCTTTGCCAGCGGCCCCAGCGATTTGAGGCCGTACGCGCCGATCGTAAAGGCCATGGCCCCGAAGGCGCCTATGGGTGCGGCCTTCATCACGATATTCACCACGCCAAAGACGGCTTGCGTCAAGCCTTCGATTACGTCCACCAGCGGCTTCACGCGCTTGCCCATGATGGCCATGGCCAGGCCGAACAACACGGAGACGAATACCACTTCCAGAATGTCTCCGCGGGCAAAGGCATCAACCACTGTGGTGGGGATGATATGCATCAGGAAATCGGCGACCGTTTGCGCCTTGGCCTGGCCGGCATAATTGACCACAGCCTTGGCGTCCAGAGTGGCGGGATTGGCATTGAACCCCGCTCCGGTGGGAACTAGATTGCCTACGATTAGTCCCATGAAGAGCGCGATGGTGGAGACAACTTCGAAGTAGAGCAGCGCCTTCCCGCCCACACGGCCTACTTTCTTCAGATCGCCCATGCCCGCGATGCCGGTGACGATGGTGCAAAAGATCACCAGCGTGATGATCATGGAGATCACGCGGATAAAGGCATCGCCTAACGGCTTCATGGCGACAGCGGTGCCGGGGCGCACATAGCCGAGAATGACGCCGATGGCTACGCCGATGAGCACCTGGCCCCAAAGGGTTCTGTAGAAGGGTTTTTTGCGCGCGGTGGTAGCTGATTCGGCCATGGGTTAAGCCTCCCTATCGCGGATTGCAACGCCTGTCAGCCCGACCGGAAGCCGGGATCTAGTGCGGCCGGGTTCGGTCACCGAGAGCTTCTCCGGTTGTTCTGGAGCCGGAGTCTACCACAGTCGGCGACAATGCGATAAGGCCCATGAACTAGTGGCGGATGAACTTAGTGTTTACGTGAGGGCCGCTTACCTGAGGGGTTGGGGCGACCTTTTGCAGGCTTGTTTGTGGCCTTAGTCAAGTGCCAGGCGTCGCACCATGCGCAGCGATAGGCGCGAAGCTTTGGCGCATCGGCGGCTTCCATCTGGTACGCGGCCGTCGACAGGGCTTCGCCTTCGGTCAGGTACTTTCGCTTCCCGCTCACTGGGCATTTCGAATCGTCGTCCACGGAAGACTCCCCGAGAGAAGCTGCCGAAAAGGGGTTTGGCTACTTGGCGGCGGACGCCTTACTGGTGGTGGCGACGGGCTGCTTGAAAGCGGGATTGCGGGGGAGGCTCAGCAAATTCGCGAACAGCCGAAACGCCCCCGGCACGCCATCGGGCAACTGCCGGTACAGGGCGAAGGCCGCGTAGACGTAAACGCCGCGTCCGTATCGCGCATACACCAGACCGCCGCTCTGGGGGTCCTCCTCGGGATCGTGGGTCTCGAGCGGTGCGACGTATCGCGGGTCCCAGGATTTCAGGAAGCTGTGCCCGCGTTCTTCCACCCAGCCCGTGAAATCCGCCTGCGTGATTTGGTTGGGCCAGGTGAGCAGGGGGCTCTTGGGATCGGTGAACGTCACCGGGGAGTGTTCGTCAACGACGCGTTCAGCGTCATTCGGCAAGCTATAAGGATATGGGCCGAAATTGTGGTCATACTGCACGGACTGGTATTGCACGACGACCACGCCGCCATTTTGCACGTATTCCAGCAGCCGAGCGTTATTCGTGACCAGGTCGGGCCGAGCGGTATAGGCGCGGACGCCGAGCAAAATCTCGTCGTACTTTTGCAGATCGGCGCTGCCGATATCTTGCGCATTCAGGAGCTGCACGTGGACGCCGAGGTCCTCGAGGGATTCGGGGACCGTGTCGCCCGTGCCCATGACGTATCCGATGCGCAACCCCTGGGAGACTTTCACGTCCACGCCGGAGGTGCGGTAGGTCGCCGGCGCGTAGAAGTTGTACGGCCGCAGCCCGGGATAACCCGCGGTGATGAAGCCTTCGCGGTACTGCCGGCCGCCGGATTCAGCCACGGCGGTAACCGAATAGGGCCTGGTCGCCAAGCGGTCCGCGATCACCTGGAATCGCACGATCTGCTCCTGGCCAGCGCGGTCCAGCGCGAAGGGAACAGAAGCAGGCTCGGAGTGCCAGCCTTCCGGCAGGTCGAGCCGCACCGTGCCTTTGGCGCCCGCTTGCGCTTCGGTGTGCACTTGCGCGGAGAGATTGAACGATTTGGAGCCCAGCGGCGTGATGCCGGCCTCCGGGAAAATTCTCACGGACACCGCGGGCGCCACGACCAGGGGATTAAGGACCAAGCCTCGCCCGCTCTCCTGCTGTACCGTCTGGACCACCTGGCCGATACGCACGGGCACGCCCAGATAGGTGAAGTCGATCCAGGCGGCCAGCGGATACGGCGCGAACGAATCATCGCGGTATCGTTCGTCTACCTTATCGTAATAGGGGAGCTCTTCACTGGGCCGCGAGAAATACGGGCGCGTGGCCGCGGCATTTTCCGGCAGCTTCACGTTGAACTGCTGATCGAGCGCATGGTCCGCCTCAACGGCTGAAGGCGCCGCGGATTCAGGTGTTGTACTCCACGATTCTCCGGCGGGGGTCTCCAGCCAAACCCGGTTGATCTGGAGCGCGTTCTGCCCAGGATTATCCAGGTGCACGCGCACGGGGAACTGCTCGCCGGGAACCGCGGATTTCAGAGTCTCTGCCGGCATCGCGAAAAGAGGATTTCCGCGATTGCCCTGGCGGCTGGGAACTACCATCGCCTGGAACGAGAGATTCAACGCCTGAGTAATGGCTCGCTGAAACTGGTCCTGCTTGGCGCGCAGCTCGAAAGTCACGTCGTACTTGGATCGATCCGGAAGACTGCTCGCCGCGATTTGTGCGACCAGCTCGTTGGTTTCTTTCAAACCCTCGGCCAGAAGCGGTGCGATCTTTTCTGGATCGCTAATGGAGAATCCAGACATGGCGCGTTCCACCGAGGTATTGATGCGGCCAAGCCCTTCCTTCAAAAAGGCATTGTTTTGTCCGGCGGCGAGATCGGCGATACCGCCGAGGGAGACATCGATGCCATCGAAAAGCGACTTCTCTTTGTCTGCGGCTGGAACGGAAGAATCAAAGCGATGGTAGGCGGAGGCAGCGGGCGCCGCCAGCGGAATTCCTCCCCCGTTGTTTTGAGATTTTTGCAGCGACCAGCCTTCGCGCGCGATTTGTGTGTAGGTGGCTCCCAGCACCGGATCGCCGTTTCCTTCGGGAACCTCAATGTTTGTGCTGAGTGGCCCTTCCGACCAGGTTTTCGTGATGAAGTCATAGAAGCGCACAGGATGGTATTTCCCCGTGGCCGAATCGAGCATGCCCTTATCGGAAATGGGAAAAAACGGAACGCGCGCGTACATTTTTAGCGGCGACCAGGGCCGCAGCCCAGCGCGAATCTGCTCCGGAAACAAGTTGGGGTCGCCGGCCGCGGCGAAAACCTCCTGGGCGATCTCTCCCGAGGAGGAATGATGCCCATGCCCATCAGTCGGGCCCCCGACGAAAACCGCTGTAATCACCAGGGGCCGCGTCATGCGGACGACGCGCACGGCCTCCCCGAGGAGCCGGTCGTGTCCCCAGAGCTCCAGCGCTTCTTCCCGCGTTTTCGAGAACCCGAAATCGGCGACCGTGCCCCAGAATTGCTGCACATCGTAATATCGGTCCGCAGCCAGCAGTTCCTCAGTGCGCACGAGTCCGAGTGCGTCCCAAAAATCGTCGGACATGACGTTCTGCCCGCCTTCGCCGCGGTTCAGCGTGAATAAAATCGCGCGCGCGCCCTGGCCGCGCGATTCATAGGCCAGCATGCCGCCGTCTTCGTCGTCGGGATGCGCGGTGACCATCAAAAGACTGGCGCGCGTATGCAGCTTCAGGATGGTTTGCCAAAGCCCGGCGGCGCCCCGATCGATCTGTAGAGGAGCCGCGTCCGGCGTGGGCCATTCCCAGGGGGGCGCCGAAGCGTTGTTGCTGGAGCCAGGGGTATCGGCCAGAGCCGCAGTCGAAGAGGCCGCGGGACCTTGGCCGTGCATGGTCTCGGAGAGAGCTATTCCGGCGAGTGCCAGCGCAAAAAAGCTCGCCGCGAACGCGCAAATCCGCGCCCAACGTGCCCTAGGCTTTTCTCCGGGGTATTTCATCTCTGACTTCACGAGGCGTCTCTTTATTCGTTAAGTCGCGTGATTCGCGCCTGACTTGCGGTTTCGCTAAAGCCTCTCAGTAGCGAACGAACCTAACGCTATCGCAGACAACAGGACGCAGCACTCTTTTCAGCAGATACGCTCGGACCGTCATAGCATAACCTAATCGCCAGAGACAAGTTCAGCTGCTGTGACGCCGCAGGGCGGTCCAGGCGCACGAATCGATTTCTTAGGGTAAGCTCCGCAAAATGGCGGATGATACACGATAACGGCGGGTAAATTTCGTCTCGGGAGCGCCATGGTATAACATGTTCGCCCCTGAGCCAGGGAGTTGGCCCAGGCCCATACCGTAGCGACATGAAAATAGGGATCACCTGTTATCCGACCTATGGCGGCTCCGGCGTAGTGGCGACCGAATTGGGCATGGAACTGGCCGCGCGGGGCCATGAAATACATTTCATCAGCTACGCACCGCCCGCGCGGTTGACGCCGAACGAACGCATCACCTTCCACGAGGTGGAAATTTCCAGTTATCCGCTTTTCGACCACGCGCCCTATGCGCTTACGCTCGCGGTAAAGATGCTGGAAGTGGCGGAAGCCGTGAAGCTGGACCTGCTGCACGTGCACTACGCGATTCCGCATTCGGTGAGCGCGATGCTGGCGCGGTCGATGGCTGCCCCGCGGAGGCTGCCGTTCATTACCACCCTGCACGGCACGGACATTACGCTGGTGGGCAACGACCGGAGTTTTCTGCCGATCACGCGTTTTTCGATCGAGCAGTCCGATGGAGTGACCTGCATCTCCAATTACCTCAAGAAGAAGACCATCGAGGAGTTCGATATCAAGCGGCCCATCGAGGTGATCCCCAATTTCGTCAACTGTGAGATTTACTGCCGCAGGGACGACCCCGGTATGCGCGCCCAGTGGGCGCCTAACGGCGAGCCGATTCTGATGCACTTATCAAATTTTCGTCCGGTGAAGCGCGTCACGGATGTGGTGGAAATTTTCGACCTGGTGCGGCGCAAGATGCCGGCCAAGCTGGTGCTGATCGGGGATGGTCCCGACCGCGGCGCGGTGGAATGGACGATTCGCCGCAAGGGGTTGAACAGGGACGTGTTCTTGCTCGGCAAGCAGGATCGGGTTTACGAAAAGCTTGGCGTGGCCGATCTTTTTCTGTTGCCTTCGGATCTGGAGTCTTTCGGTCTAGCGGCGCTCGAAGCCATGGCCTGCGAAGTGCCTGTCATCGGCACGATCGCAGGCGGCATGCCAGAGGTGGTGGAGCACGGCGTTGACGGGTATCTTGTCGAGCCGCGCGACGTCGGTTCCGCCGGGCGCTATGCCGTGGAGATTCTCTCTCGCGCCGATCGCGGCAGGGAGATGGGCCGGCGCGCGCGCGAAGACGCTCGCCGCCGGTTCTGCGCCGAGGACATTATCCCGCAGTATGAAGATTACTACCGCCGCGTGCTGGAAACCGCCGTTCACGCCGGCGCCTGAGAGCGCGCCGCAGTGAGCCTTCTCCCCAAAGACGGCGCACCCGAGAGCTCCCCGCGCCAAACTTCTCTCCACACTTCCACGCCTCAGGCAGCAGCGCCACAGGGAGCTCCACAGCAGAACTTAATTCGGGGCATGGGCCTGACGAGCGCGGTCGCGCTGAACATGCTGGACATGATTGGTGTGGGCCCGTTCATAACGCTTCCGCTGGTGGTTGCGGCCATGCACGGCCCGCAGGCCTTGCTGGGGTGGATTCTTGGCGCGTTTTTGGCGGTATGCGACGGGCTGGTGGTGGCCGAACTGGGCGCCTCCATGCCGCGCGCCGGTGGTCCCTACGAATATCTCAAGCAGATTTATGGGCCCAAGAGCCTGGGCCGCTTGATGTCCTTTCTTTTTATCTGGCAATTGACCTTCAGCGCGCCGCTCTCGATTGCTTCGGGTTGCATCGGCCTTGCGGCTTATGCGGGTTACCTTTGGCCGAACCTGCGCGGCGTTTTGCTGGAACGCAACCTGCATCTTGCCGTACCGCTGCTGGGGCGCCTGGAAGCGAATATCGTGATCACCCCCGGAACCTGGCTGGCCATGGGCACGTGCGCATTGGCGGTGGTGCTTCTCTATCGCCGCATCACGAGTATTGGGCGGCTTTCGAAATTCCTGTGGGGAGGCGTCCTTGCGACGGTCGCCTGGGTGATTGGCGCGGGCGTCACTCATTTTCACGCCGGGCAGGCGTTCGCCTTTCCGCCCGGGGCGTTTACCCCGTCCACCGATTTCTTCACCGGCCTTGGCGCGGCGATGCTGGTGACCGCATACGATTACTGGGGTTACTACAACATCTGCTATCTGGCGGGCGAGGTGGAAAAGCCGGAACGCAACGTGCCTCGGGCCGTGCTGATTTCCGTGGGGCTGGTGGCCGCAATTTACCTGCTGATGAACGTCAGCGTTCTAGGCGTCATCCCCTGGCAGGAGTTGCAGGGGCAGGTGAGCGACAACGCGCGCTCTTCGGTGATCTCCGTTTTCATGCAGCAGATTTATGGAGGCTGGGCCGGCAAGCTGGTGACACTGCTGATCATGTGGACGGCGTTCGGATCGATCTTCTCGTTATTGCTGGGCTATTCGCGCGTGCCCTATGCGGCGGCGCTGGACGGAAATTATTTCGCGGTGTTTGCCCGGCTGCACCCGCGCTACAAATTCCCGCACATTTCACTGCTCGTTCTGGGCGCGGTAGCCACCGCGTTCTGCTTCTTGCAATTGACCGAAGTGATCGCCGCGCTGGTGGTGATTCGCATCCTGCTGCAATTTCTATTGCAGCAGGTGGGCCTATTGATTCTGCGCGCGCGCCAGCCGGAGATGCCGCGTCCTTTCCGCATGTGGCTGTATCCGCTGCCGGCCCTTTGCGCCATCGCCGGGTTCATCTACATGCTGATCTCGCGACCGAATTTCCTGAGGGAGATTCGTTACGCCATCGTGGTGCTGGTGCTGGGCCTGATTCTATATTTTCTGCGCGCCATTCGCCGCGGCGAATGGCCTTTTGACGGCTCGACCCGCACGGGCGCGGCGTAGGAACGCGATTGAGATGGAGGGTCGTCACGCGGAGACTCGTCACGTACGAGCAGCAGCGTGCTTCTCTTCAATGCTCGTCAGTGCTCGCGCCGTGGCGCAGTTGTACTGTCCTTGTGAGCGGCGCTAAGATTAGCCGGTGCCCGGAACCGCCCAGCCTACATCCAACTTGTTAGCTTTACCGCAGACAAATTAAGTAGGAGGCGAAATTTATGGCACAGCAAGCTACCTCACCGAAGGAGGGTCATGTGGCCCACGTTCTTCCCCCGCTTCCCTATCCGGCGGACGCGCTCGAGCCGTATATCGACAAGATGACCATGGAGATTCACCACGATAAGCACCACGGTGCTTACGTCACGAACTTGAACAAGGCCCTCGAGGGACACGCCGATCTCCAGGCGCTTTCTATCGAAGAGTTATTGAGCCATCTCGACCGGGTCCCGGAAAATATTCGCACCGCCGTGCGAAACAACGGCGGCGGCCATATGAATCACTCCATGTTCTGGAAGATTATGAAAAAAGGCGGCGGTGGCGAGCCCAAAGGAAAGCTGAGTGAAGCGATTCGCTCCGCATTCGGATCCTTCGCCGATTTCAAGACGAAATTCAGCCAGGCTGGGGCGACGCGCTTTGGATCCGGCTGGTCCTGGCTCTTGGTTAAAGACGGAAAGCTCACCGTGGAATCCAGCCCCAACCAGGACAATCCGGTGATGAGCGGCGGTAAGCCGGTGATGGGACTGGACGTATGGGAGCACGCCTATTACCTGAAGTATCAAAACCGCAGGCCGGACTACATCGAGGCCTGGTGGAACGTCGTCAACTGGGAAGAGATCGAGAAGAGTTACGGATCGCTGAAGTAACCAAAAGCTAGTTCCCGCGAAGCAACACCCGCTCGGCATGGGGATTAAAGAAAAGGCCCGCTGGCTTGATCAACGCGCTCAAGCCAGCGGGCCGTCTTATGCGGAACGGAAGTAACGAAGTTCCCGTGCGCTGCGGCACGGCAATGGTTCACCCGTGCACTGCGGCACGGTTGCCTTCGTTAGCCGACGCGCGCATTCGCCGGCATTCGTAAAACACGCTCGCCCACAGAGGGAATCTCGGAGGCAATTTCCCCAGCCGTTTCCTGTGCCGAGACAGGGAAACCGAACAGCGTGTCCACGGGAGGCCCGGCAGGAGAAGAACGCAGCCCGCTCGTGGCTTCGCGCATCAGACTCACGCGATCGCGGACATTGAACTTCGCCAGCAAGGCCGAAACGTGATACTTGACGGTGCGCTCGGAAACATTCAGCCGCGCGCCGATCTCCTTATTGGAAAGGTTTCGCAGCACGCACTCGAGCACCTCTCGCTCGCGCGGGCTCAGGCGAACTTCCGAGCCAATGGCGCGACCGGCGTCCAGCAATTCTTGCGCACGCCGCCCGACCGAATCGAGCAGGCTTCCACGAGGTACGACGAGTACGGTGTAATCGGAGGGAGCTTGGCCGCGAACCAGACAGTGCATAGCGAGCATGCTCGCCGCTCGTTCCAGCGGCAAGCTGCCTTCCGGAGCTGCTTCGACTTGAAATCGCGCCGCCCCTGATGCTCGTTCACAAAAAACGAAAGCGCCTGGTTCCAGCGAGTGTGCCTTTGCGGGAATAGGATTCACTACCGTGTTGGTCCGTGTCTTATTCAGAACGACCTCGCGTCGTCCGAAATCCAAGGCTGCGGATCTCAGACCTACTTTGGATTTACTGAGGCTGGGTAACCCTGAAGGGCCATCTCATAAGGCGTACGGCTCTTACTCGATTTCGCCCTTACAACCGCCGCAAGCTTCATACAGTGATGTTGCAATGAGGATGCCACTCTCTAAGGTTTTTCCCTTATCGAGGAATCAGTAGTTTACCGGGGGTCTAGCGGCCCGTCGCGACGGTCTCAGGGGAATTGTTTTCATGCGGAGTGCAGAATTTGCCGGTTGGCCGGTGCAATAAAGGCATCGAAGCAGTGGAAAAACGGTTTTAACGGGCAATAATCCGGGTGCGAGCGGGCGAAACCAGCTCATAACGGATACCGCGCCAGGTTATTTTCCTCGTGAACGCGGCGGTCAAGGAATTGTAGACGTAAACGAAGGGAACCAGCGGAGCGAGCAAGACCCACACCCAACCTTCGCTGAGCAACTGTTGCCGCAACTCGGGAAGCAGATCCAAGGCGGCAATCAACCGGAGGACACCCCGTACCGCGGCAAAAAGAGGAGGGATCAACAGGAGCACAATGAATTGCATGCTGGGCAATCCACTCATGGAGCTTAGGATCCAGGAGGCGATGCCCGTCAGAATCGCGGCGCAATAGAACAGATGGGCGATCAACGCAGTTAGCCATAGCTTGGGGGCGTAGACGCGCGTAATGACGAGCTGCCGATTCGTAAATTCAAAGAACGATCGGGCCCCGAAGGCGCAGCCTGAAGGAACCAGGCATTCGGGAACAAAAACGATGCGCAATCCATTATTGTGAAGGGCCTGCGTGAGGGCATAATCGTCACTGGCCGCGCCTCGCCAGAGATCCAGGATACGGAGCTGGTCAAAGCGCTGACGCCGGATGGCCATTCCGCCGCCCCAACAAAAATTGCGTTTGTGGTCGCCCAGGTAGGTAGCGGTAGAGGCGCTCCAGGCCGACGCCAAAGCGTTCCAGAAGCCGCGCCGGCTTGGGAATAACCAGCGAAAGGTGGTTGCGGCGCCGACGGTGGTGTCCGCCAGGGGCGCTACGAGCCGGGCCAGCCAGCGCCGAGGGGGCCGTCCATCCGAATCGGTAAAAACCAAGACGTCAAATTGGTCATCTAGTTGAGCAACGGCGGCGGCCAGATTATGGACTTTGTCGCTGCAATCCAGGGCGCGTCCTGCACGAACGATGTGCACTGGGCGCTTGCTTACTGAGGCAACTCGTTCGAGCAGCTGATAAGCGGGATCGTCCGCGGCAGCGATGGCAAAGAAAATTTCGTATTGCGGGTATTCAAAATGAATCAGGGCCGAGAGATTCGTTTCCAGGTCCTGCTCCATTCCTTTTATGGGACAGATCAGCGCAACCCGGGGTGCATAAAAACCGGTCGCCGCACTCAAATGTCGCCGGGCCATCTTCAGCCACTCTACCCCCTGCCATAGGCTGTAGAAGCCCTGCAGGATTTGCTCGAGCACAAGAAAATAGAAAGCGGTAATCACGAAAGGGAGAATACCAAAACCGAGGGCGGTGGCTTGCGGATGTTTTTGGCAGTGTGGCGCGAGCAGAACCCCATGCCCACCCGGACAAATGTCAGATTAGCGCCGCCGGCCCGGGGGTTTGGCCCGATTGATCGGTTTGCGCCCCGAGCGAGGGCGTTTAGCCGATGCAGCGCCCTTCCTGGCGCGAACGCCGGCAGATCGCGCCTGGGCCCCCGATGGTTCGGGCCGGCGGGAACCCTGGCGTCCAAGCCTCCCAAAAATGCGCGCCCCGATTCGCAAAAGATCGGTCTGAAATAGGGCGGCAGCGCGCCGAGCCTGCTCCATCATTGCCGGATCGAGCAAGATCGCGCAGCGGTCGGGGAAGGGAGCGTCGTTCGCCGAACGCAGGCTCTTCGCAGACAAGGTGGCATTGCGTTCGCGCCAGCGGGCATAGATCGCGAGGTCTTTCCCGAAAGCCTCGGACTCCGCTTCGGCTTCGACCGAAGGCCACTCCAATGCGCGGCCCAGAGAGTCCAGGAACTCCCGGTAGAAGAGATCGCATAGCTCAAAACCTTGAGAACCCGTCCCGTGGGACGATCCAAAAGCCTGTGGCAAAAGGCGGCGCACGTCCGCGGCGACCAGCAGCAAGGCCTCTCGGCTAATGGTCGATTCCATCTCCCGAAGGCGCTCGGCATTCGCCGCGATCTTCGGACGATGATGGCGCTCGCCATAGGCGCGCACGAATTCGATGGCCATACCATTGCGAGCTATGGCAGTTACAAGACGGTGTGCCAATTCCCCTGCGTGAGCAAGAAAGAGTTTTCGCGCGGGGGCCATTACGCACAACCTGAGGCATAGGCGGGGAGTAGCGCAAGCAAAATCTGAAGCGAAAAAAAGGCTTGGCTGAGGCCAAGCCTTTTTGCGGATTTCGAGGCGGCCGACCTAGTGTACGGCCGGAGAAGTGGGCGTGGGTCCCTGCGGAGGCCGGGGACCTACCTCCAAAGAGAAGCCGGGGGTCGCTGGACCCAGAGCGAGGTCCAGCGCCTGTTCGGCAGTGCGTACGTAGTGGATTTGTATCCCTTCGGGCAGTTCCGGGAAATCCTCGGCCACATTCAACTCATTTTCGGCGGGCAGGATCACTTCGCGGATGCCTGCACGCTTGGCGCCGAGCACCTTCTCCTTGATGCCGCCCACGGGCAGAACAAAGCCCGAGAGCGAAATTTCACCGGTCATCGCAACCCTGGGACGCACGGGCCGTCCGCTGAGGAGGCTGACCAAGGCCGTGACCATGGCGATTCCCGCAGAAGGACCGTCCTTTGGCACCGCGCCCGAGGGCACGTGGATGTGAATATCCTGCTTGCGGAAGAAGTCGGAATCGATGCCGTAACGCTCCGAGTTCGCACGTACCCACGAAAGCGCAGCGGTCATGGACTCCTGCATCACCTCGCCCAGGTGCCCGGTCATGGTGAACTGCTTGCCGCCTCGCATGCGGGTGGCTTCGATAAAGACGATGTCGCCTCCCGCCGGCGTCCAGACCAACCCGACGGAAACGCCGGGTTGCTTGACGCGGTCCTCGACTTCGCGCTCGGCACGGAATCGCGGAACACCGAGGGTCTCGCGCACCACGCTTGGGCTCACGACCATGCGGTCGGTCTTGCCCTCCGCCAGCCGGCGAGCCTGTTTCCGCGTGATGGTGGCGATCTCGCGTTCCAGGTTGCGGACGCCAGCCTCCCGCGTGTAGCTATGGATCACTTCACGCAATCCGTCGTCGGTGAACTCGATCTGATCGCCCACTTTCAGGCCGTGTTCGGAAGCCTGCTTGGGGATGAGATACTTGTTCGCAATGTGGACCTTCTCGACTTCGGTATAACCCGCCAGTTCGATGATCTCCATGCGATCGCGCAACGGCTCCGGAATCGGATCAATCCAGTTGGCCGTCGCGATAAAGAGAACTTTCGAAAGGTCGAAAGGTACATCGAGATAGTGGTCGCGAAAAGCCGAGTTCTGCTCCGGGTCGAGAACCTCCATCAGCGCCGAAGAAGGATCGCCTCGGAAATCCCGGCCTAGCTTATCGACCTCGTCCAGCATGAACACGGGATCGTTGACTTCGGCTCGACGTATTCCCTGAATGATCTGACCCGGCAAAGCGCCGATATAGGTTCGACGGTGCCCGCGGATCTCGGCTTCGTCATGCATTCCACCGAGGGATATGCGTACGAACTTCCGCCCGAGAGCGCGAGCGATCGATTTACCGAGCGAGGTTTTGCCGACCCCTGGAGGCCCCAAGAAGCACAGGATCGGGCCTTTCATTCCCGGCTGTAACTTCTTAACCGCCAGATAGTCGAGGATTCGCTCTTTTACCTTCTCGAGATCGTAATGATCTTCGTCCAAGATCTTCTGTCCATTCGGAATATCGATCTCGGGCGCTCCGGAAGACTTGGTCCAAGGGAGCGCGGTCATCCACTCGAGGTAGGTTCGCGCCACCATGTACTCGGCCGAGGCAGGCGTCATCTTCTGCAAGCGCTTGAGTTCGCGATCGCATTCCTTGCGCGCTTCCGCAGGCATGCCGGATTCGTCCAGCTTCGTCCGTAGCTCGTCGATTTCCGCCTGACTATCGTCGGATTCGCCGAGTTCCTTCTGAATGGCCTTCATTTGCTCGCGCAGCAGGTACTCGCGTTGACTCTGGCTCACCTGCTCCTGGACTTGCTCTTGAATCTTATTGCGCAAATCCAGAACCTCGATCTCCTTCGACAATTCACGGACCAAGGTCTCGAGCCTTCGGCGGACATCCGCCGTTTCGAGAAGTTCCTGCCGCAAGAGCGTCGTCAGGGAAGGGAGGTTCGCGGCAATGAAATCAGCCAGCCTGACCGGATCTTCGATATTTAACGCTACCGTCTGCAGGTCATCGGAAAGCTGCGGCGACCTGGCCACAACGTCCCGGAAGAGCTCCCGCGCATTCCTTTCGAGAGCGGAGAGTTCCGTATCCCGAGGACCGATCAGGTTTGCCACCGGCTCGACGTTGGCACGCAGGAACGGCTTCAGGGTGGCGACGGATACCACGCGAATGCGCTCCAGGCCCTCGACGAAAACGACGAGATTGCCGTTAGGCATCTTTACGGTTTTGTGCAGCTTAGCCATCGTGCCCACGCGGTGGAGGTCCACCTCGGTGGGGTCTTCGACGCGCGGATCGAGCTGAGCGACGACGGCCAAAAGGCGTTCTTCGCCCTGAAGGGAATTGAGCAGGGCCAACGAGCTCTCGCGCCCGACCGTCAGCGGCAACACTCCTCCGGGGAACAGCACGGTATCCCGTACGGGTAATACCGCCAATTCGGATGGAACAACTATCTTGTCAGTTTTTTCAGCCATAAAACCCCCGGGCGAAACATAGAAATTAGAGCATTTGCATCGCCAGACCCGTTAGATGAGGTCACACGGAGAATGGGTGCAAGACTTCGACAAATCCATGCTAAACAAACTTTAGCCTATTATACTAAACCACTGACCTTTTCCAATGGGTCGCCAAGTCACGGATTTCCTTTTGGTTAGCCATGCCCATTTTTTAGAGCCTCAGACTGACCCTGGTTCAGCCGCTTGCCGGTATTGATGAAGCACGAAGTTCAGAGCTTGCTCACGATTCGTTAGACGGCCGTCCAGCTGGCCCTCCTCTACGGCATGGAGAATTTCCTTAAAGGACGGCCCCGGTCTAAAACCCATGGCCTTGAGGTCGTCGCCGGTTAATAGCCGTGGCGGGTGCACTTCCTCGGGTGGCGTTTCGCGTAAGAAGCGGCGCACAAATTCGTAAGCGTCGAGATTACCGTGGCTGCATAGACAATCAAGTCGGTGGAGTTCGAGATGCTCCTCCTCGAACTTGGGCAGCCGCACGAAGCGCTTGAGCGTAGCTGGCCTCATTTGAAAGACGTCTTTGAACCGAAGATGATTGGCCACAAGAGCCTCAATCTGTTGGATGTCGTCCGCTGAAAAACGAAGCCTGCGGCAGATGGCGGCGGCCATGCGGGCGCCAATCTCGGCATGACCATCGAAACGGATGCGATCCCCAGTCTCCTGAGCGGACCGGAAGGTCGGAGGCTTGCCGACATCATGCAGCAGCACAGACCACGCCAGCGTTGGCGAGGAGCGCGGCTTGAGGTGTTCGAGCATGAGTAGTGTGTGGATCCAGACATCGCCTTCGGGATGAAATTCCGGGGGTTGGGGGACGTTCTGCATGGCCGCTACTTCCGGCAGGGATGGTTTCAGCAATCCCGTTGAGTCCAACAGTTCAAAGGCGGGGCGGGCCGCTCCTTCGGTAAGAACCTTCGTTAGCTCATCGCGCAGCCGTTCCGCGGAGACGGAGGTGATGTGCCGGGCCGCGCCACGGATGGCTTGAAACGTGGCAGGTTCAATGGCGTAGCCAAAGCGGGCTGCGAAGCGGACGGCACGCGCCATGCGCAAGCGGTCTTCGCGGAAACGGACGGCTGGGTTGCCAATCGCGCGGACAATTCCTTGGTTTAGGTCCTCTCGTCCACCGACGAAGTCCAGTATTTGCTGTGTCTGCGGGTCCAGCATCATGCCGTTAATAGTGAAATCGCGGCGAAGAACGTCTTGCTCGGGCGAGCTGGAGTACTCGACACGATCGGGGTGGCGCCCGTCGGAATAGCCGAGGTCTGAACGAAAGGTGGCAACTTCGACCTGCGCGCCATCCGCCACTACAAGAATGACCCCGAATTTCGCACCTACATCGACACTCGACGGGAAAAGCTCCTGTACCCGAGCAGGATGCGCGTCCGTGGCGACGTCGTAATCCTCCGGCTCGCGACCGAGCAGGAGGTCTCGCACGCAACCGCCTACGAGATAAGCCTGGAATCCGGAACTTTGCAGCCGACGGCAGATATCCGCCGCGAGTTCGCGCGGGGTCATCAGGCGATTATGCGCCAGCCGAACTATGGGGCCAAGGCAAACGAAGACTTATCTTTCCGAACCGAGCCGGCGTTCTCGAGCTAGTGCTTTTTTGCGCCCAGCGAACCGCCAAACTGAACCTTTGCAAATCCGAAGCGATCCCGCAGTTCGTCGGTGGCGCGAGCGAGCCGTTCCACCTTCTGGCCGCGTTCGGGATCAAAAAGGCATAGCTGGTTTGCGCCGTGGTATAGGGCGGCGAATTCGATCCCGATGAGGCGCACCGGCTGCCGATCCCAGTGCTGCTCGAAAAGGAGCTTCAATGTCGAGAAGAGCAATGGATCGAGGTGCGTAGGGTCAGTCAAAGTCTTGGAGCGCGTCACAGTTTGAAATCCGGAATATCGAAGCGTGAGCGTCACGGTGCGGGTATCCAGGCTGGCGTCGCGCAAGCGCTTGGCGCCTTGCTGGCAGAGGCGGCTCAGCATCGATTCGAGCGCGGTGCGATCGCGCGTATCGGATCCAAAGGTGTGGCTATGGGAGATTGATTTTGGCTCGGCATCGATCAGGAATTCGTAGGAATCCTCCCCGTGCGCTTTCCGCCAAAGGGCCGTGCCCCATCGTCCAAAGAGTTCCTCCAACCGCTCTTGCGGAACAAGGGCCAGCTGGCCAACGGTTTCGATTCCCGCTGTACGCAAGGCCGCTTCGGTAACACGGCCAATTCCTGGAATTCGACGCACGCCCAGCGGAGCGAGAAACTTGGCCTCGGCGCCGGCTGGCACCCACACCAATCCGCGCGGCTTGGCTTGGTCCGATGCAACTTTTGCAACAAGCCGGGTGCGAGCGAGACCGGCGGAGCAGGGCAGACCCGTGGTCGTGCCGATTTCGGTCAACAGGGCGTGTGCGGCGGCAAGCGGGGCGCCGAGGAGGCGGTTGGTTCCAGAAAGATCGAGATAAGCTTCATCTATCGAAGCCATCTCCACGATCGGCGAGAATCTGGAGAGAATGGTAGCGATGCGATCGCTCCATTCCGCGTATAGATCGTGGCGCCCCTCGAGGAAGACGGCCTCGGGGCAAAGCCTCGCCGCAGTGCGCAGAGGCATGGCCGAGTGAACGCCGTAGCGGCGGGCTTCGTAGCTCGCCGCCGAGACGACACCGCGGCGGTTCGGCTGTCCCCCGACGACCACAGGCTTACCGCGCAGTTCGGGACGATCGAGCAACTCCACGGAAACGAAAAACGCGTCCATATCCACGTGCAGAATGGGCGTGGCATCCGGGGAGGGCGAGCCGGCGTCGCGTTTGGCTCGGAAATGGGCGAGCCTGGGCATAAGCGTTGTGGCAATTTTCTCACAGGTTGCAGCAGGGGGAAGAACTACAAAGAAGAAAGGCGGGCTGAGATCACGCGCTCGATTCCGGCCAAGTCGAGTGTAACGCTCACGTCCGACCAGCGGCCCATGGATAAGAGCGATCGCACGAAGTTCGCGCCGTTGTAGCCCATTTCAAGGACCAGAGTCCCGCCCACACTGAGCGAGCGCTCCGCCGCAAGGATGAGACGCGGGTAAAAGTCTAAGCCTTGATCTCCGGCGAAAAGCGCTTCCGCAGGTTCGTGGTCGCGCACTTCCCGCGGGAGTTGTGGGGCGTCCTTACGGGCCACGTAGGGAGGATTGCTGACGAGCAGATCGAAACGCTTGGGCCGGTCGGGCGCCCTGGACGCCTCGCCGTCAGCATCCGCACCGGATGACAGGATGTCGACCTGTCGAAAGTCGATGCGGTGCGAGAAACCGTGGCGCGCAGCGTTGCGCCTCGCGTAATCGAGAGCTAACGCCGAAATGTCCGTGGCGACGATCTCCGCAAGCGGCAGCTCGGAGGCGAGTGCAATCGCGATGCATCCGGAGCCGGTCCCGATATCTGCCACTCGCAGCGGGTCGATGCGCCGAATTCCCATCCGCGATAGCGCGACCTCGATTACGTGCTCGGTCTCCGGCCTGGGGATCAGAACCCCTGGGCCCACCTCGAATTCCAGCCCCCAAAACTCTTGGCCGCCGGTTAAATATTGTGTTGGAACACCATTGGCGCGCCGCTCGATCAACTCCGCATACGTGGCAGCATCTCCGGAGGTTAGTTCGTATTCAGGATGGGCATAGAACCAGGCACGATCGCGCCGGAGAACGTGCATCAGCAGAAGCTCGGCTGCGAGGGGCGCGGAAGAAGTTTGGCATTGCTCGAGGCGCGCGATGGCCCTTTGCAAGAGCGATCGCAGGTCTGCTGTTTTTGCTTCCATCCCCGAACTCGTCGCCGTTTTCACGCTTCCACTAATTCCTGTTTCAGGCGCTCGGCTTCGTAGTGCGTAACCAGACCATCGACCAGGGGGGCGAGCTTGCCGTCCATGACATCGCCGAGTTGGTGCAAGGTGAGCCCGATGCGATGATCAGTAATGCGGTTCTGCGGAAAATTATAAGTACGAATTTTTTCGGAGCGGTCGCCGGTCTTGATCTGGCCGCGGCGCTCGGCGGCAATCTGGTCGTGCTGTTTCTGCTGCTCCAACTCATACAGCCGGGCGCGCAATACGCGCATGGCCTTGGCGCGATTCTTGATCTGCGATTTCTCGTCTTGCTGCGACACCACCAATCCGGTGGGTAAATGAGTAATGCGCACAGCCGAATAGGTGGTGTTCACGGACTGGCCGCCCGGCCCCGAGGAGCAAAATGTATCGACGCGCAGATCCTTGGGCTCAATCTTGATGTCGATCTCGTCGGCTTCCGGAAGCACGGCCACCGTAGCCGCGGAGGTATGGATGCGCCCCTGCTGTTCGGTGGCGGGGACGCGTTGCACGCGATGCACTCCGCTCTCATATTTGAGCTTGGAATAGACTTTGTTGCCCTGAATGGCCGCGACAACATCCTTTATCCCTCCGAGAGAAGAGGGGGAGCTTTCCAGCACCTCGACGCGCCATTTTTGCGATTCCGCATAACGCGAGTACATGCGAAAGAGTTCGGCGGCGAAAAGAGCAGCCTCGTCCCCGCCCGTACCGGCACGGATTTCCAGAATGACGTTCTTTTCGTCGTTTGGATCTCTCGGCAGCAGCAGGCGCTTCAAATCGCTCTCGACCATGTTCTTACGCTCGAGCAGTTGGCGCTCTTCCTCGTGCGCCAGTTGCATGATTTCCGCGTCTTCGCTTTCCATCAACATCTGCTTGACGCCGTGCAGGCCTTTCTCCACATTTTTCCATTCCCGATACTTTTCCACGACCTCCGCGAGATCGGCGTGCGTGCGCGCGAGTTTCTGGTATCGGGAAGAATCGTTCAGAACTTCGGGCGATGACAATTGCGCCGTGAGTTCCTGGTAGCGCGATTCGATCTGATCGAGTTTTTCAAATAATGTAAGAGCCGCCACAGCGCACCTCTACGAAAACGATTGGATTATCGGGCAAACCGCAGTGCGGGCAAGAGACGCCGGGGAGCGCCGCTTGCGCATTAGAAGGAAGCTAATAAAACGAGGTGAGCATGCTCGAAGAACCATCCTCAGGATAGACGCTCGCCAGGACTAAAGCAACTCTCCGGTTCGGGCGCTTTGGCCCGTCAGGCTATGGAATGCTTCGGCTCAGCGGCTTTATTCGCACCAGCAAAGGCCCGGTCCACAAGGCAAAGAACTAAGCCGGTAATCGCGCCATCGACGGGCACCTGCCAGAGGTTCCGCCCACCCAAAGCATCTGCCGTTTTCGAGGCGAGACCAATGAGAAGCTCGCCGAGCGGACCGGAACGAAGCGAAAGGAGCGCGCCTTGGGCATGAATGAATCCAGCGATCAAAAGCAGAGCCAGCAGACTTCCTGCCAGCGGCCAGGCCAATAGGTTATGCGTGCCCAGCAGACGCATCGATAGGCGAAGCAGCGAGGAAAACAGCAAGACGGCAACCGCGCCGAAGACCAAGGAAAAGAAGTACGTGGTCAGCAAAACCGAAGCGGGCCTGAAATCGCCGGCGATTGCGTCGCCAATCCACTGAAGGAAAGAGACAACAAAGCAGCCGATCACCCAAGCCGCCAAGTAGTAGGCCAGAGTTCCGCGCCGGGTCATATGCGGCGCTCGATTTTGGGGAACTCCTGCCATACCTTGACCCCACAGAAATGCGAGCCCTCCGTACAAATGGGCGTGGTTACACCGGCGCGAACATAACAGGGTGGGCCGATATAGCGCGCAAGCTCAGGCATGGCCGCGCACACCTGCGCCACTTCCTCCATGGAGGCCTGGTAGATCTCCTCTTGGGCATTGAAACAGGTCCGCATGGTCCATTTATGGAGCAGATGCAGTAACGAGCCGCTCTCGAAGAGCCTGATGGCCTTTGCGTTGGGCAAAAGGTAGAGCGCGAATTCGCGCGGAACGCCCCGATCCAGCAGTTCGTTTTTTGCCTTCCAGGAATCATGCATGGCGCGCTCGTAGACCTCGCGCGCGCGCGGATTCTCCCGTATCAGCATGGGCGTGATGAAATCGGGATCGGCAGTATCGGTGAGGACTAAAAGCGGCCGGGACCCGGGCACCATGCGATGGCGCTGATCCTGGCTATCGGCGCTATGACTCAGTTTCTTGGCAAAGGTGAAGTTGGCATGCTGCAAAGGGCGCATCAGCGGAGCGTGAACCCCGACGTTTAGCGTTTCGAGCCGATAAGGATTGCGGGCAGGATTGAGCATGCGGTCCAAGGCCTGGGCATCGGAACATTCGGCTTCGCTCAAACCTACGACGGCGCGATAAGCTTGGGCCATCACGCGGGGCGCGGCGGGAGAATAGTCGACCAGCAGCGAGGTTCGGGCGCCAAGGCGGGCATCAAACTCGCGCGCTTGTGATTGGCTTCCCGTACCGGGCGCCTCGTGCCATTCGGGCAGATCCTCCAGAGGCCCGCCATCAAATCGATCGAAGAACTGCGAATCTACTTCTCGAACTCGCGCGACCATTTGGCCGACGATGGCGCGAGCCTCCGTGGGCGTGTCGCCGGCCTGCTGCATGCGCCACAGGCGGTGCAAGACCACACCCGAAAGCGTGTGCACCATGGTTGTAGCCGCAGCCACGGGTAGGACGTATCGAGCCACTTCGATGGCGCGTTTTTCGGCTTGGCGCTCCACCTTCTCGATTCGCCTGGGATGGGACATGGCGCCTACGTTCCAGATATCGGCGAGAATGCGGCGCGCGTCATCCTTGAGCAGAACCGTTAGTTGGCGATAAGCGCTCCAGGCCCGAGCGACCGCCTGCTCGAAGATCTCTCGTTCGGGAGGGCTAAAGCGATCGCCGGAGGACGGAATGTAGGCCAGGGCGCGGTCCAGGCGAACGTAGCGCTGGCTCTGCTGCTCAGAGTTATAGAACGGATGAGCGTGAAGGAAAGACCATACGAATTGGCGGCTTACGTTCTCCAGACCGAATTCGAAATGCGCGTGCTGATAGACCGTGTGATGGCCGGCATAAAAAGTGGCCGCACCTATGGTGGTGCGCTGCTTTTCGGTGATCTCCTCCGGCGAAATCAGGCGCGGGGCATAGCACGTCCGGGCGGCGGCAATCGCGGAATCATAAGGGTGCGCGAATGAATTCCGCAGAGTGACGCTGGCAACCGCAGGCTCGACAGTTACGGGCGCCTGAACTTCGCCAGAGTTGTATGTTGAACGAGAGGCCATGCTTGGCAAATTCTACACCCCGCCTGCATGGCGAAACAGCAAGGTTACTTTTTGCCTTTGGCGTCTTTGGCTGCTTGGACGGCTTGGGCGGCCTTCTCGTATTTCCGCTGGAAGCGCTCCACGCGTCCGGCTGTATCGAGTAGCTTTTGTTTCCCGGTGAAGAAGGGATGGCAGCTCGAACAAATCTCGACTTTCATGAGATTCGCTTTGTAGGTGGACCGCGTCTTGAAGGTGCTGCCGCAGGCGCAGTGCACGGTAACTTCGTGATAATCAGGATGGATTCCGGCTTTCATTCTTACTCCTTCCGCAGCCGGTCTGCGCGATTGTTGGGAACATTGCAGTCGCGTCGCTAGGCTGACGGTCAATCCTAATAGTACGCGATCACAGCAAACTTTCCAAGGCAGCTACCACGGGGCTCCTGCGCAACTGAGCGTACACATGGCGAATGATTTCCGCTTGTTCCCTGCGCGGAGCAAGTGTAGCGTGCGAGCGATGCGCGTTGTAATTACAGCAGACACTGCACCAGAGCCGCCCGCAACCGACAACCACGCCCCCGAGCAACTCGATGGCTGGGATGCGGACGCGATTAGAGGAGAGGCCACCGAACGCGAATCTGCCGTTCTTCGCGGGTTCCTATCGAGCCTAAGCGATAAGGAATCACCGTTCTCCATCGTCAGTTACAAGCTCTGGAGCGCAGACAGCAATGTGGAATCCGAGCCGATCGTATTTGCATCGCGCGTCGACCTCACGATCGCACGGTGCGCGCAAAGCTTGCATAGGCGTCAGTATGAGGATTTCGCCGCAGAGTTGGCTAAGTTGCTCGAGCGCGAACCTGGCGACGCGCTTGGTGTGGAATTGCAGATTGCCTCGGTGCGGCTTCCGGACGGGAGGCAAGGACTTTCTTTAGGAATCTCGCTTGTTGCGCGTGGGGTAGGCCGAGATCAGGCACAATTGCGCTGGAGTTTGGGACTTGCACGTGTCCAGCAGGCCTTGCTGTTTGAAGCGCGCGCTCTTCGGCAAGGGCGCTTCTGAAGGCAGTGCGGAGAAGTTTGTTTGGCAGCGGTCAGGAAACGAACGCGCAACCTATTCTCAAGCGTCCGTTGGCCGTGGGAACTTGATAAAGCTTTTTCAGGACGACTCTCACCGGCGGAAGAATCGGAACGTGCAGGACTGCTGAAAATCGCGATCCTAATTCGTCCGCAAGGGCCGTCTCCAGCGCGACGCCTCCGTATCCCAAATCCACCACTCGCGCCGTTTTTTGCGGGTCGTCAGCCAGTTGAGCGTAAGCCCGAGTTCCCTCGAGGGAAACGCGCTCCCATTTGCGTTTCTCGCCGCGTCCCGGCGCCATGGAGGAGGCAGACGGCTCTACTGGAGGCGCGGCTGGGGTGCCGATGGGGCGAAATGTGCCCCTTACTGGGGCGTTTTGTGCCGGGTGTTGCTCAAGCCGTTGCGACTCGCTGGGCGGCTGGGTAGTGGCGCTTCGCTGCTGGTGCTTCATATCGTACAAACGTTGATCGGCGATACGAACCAGAACGTCTTTTTGGTCGCCGTCCACCGGAAAGACGGCAATACCATAATCCATTCCCAACCCAACACTGACTTGCATCGATCCCACAGCGGAACCGAAGTTGGCGCGAATACGGCGGGCCAGCGTGCTCGCCTGCTCGGTGTCGGAATGCACGAGAAGAAGGGCAAATTCATCACCGCCAATGCGGAAAGCATAATCCGAGGTACGCAGGGATTTGCGCAGCGTGGCGGCAGCTTGCCGTAAGAGGGTGTCGCCTTGAGGGTGGCCGTATCGATCGTTGACCTCCTTAAACTGGTGAAGGTCCAGCATCACTAGCGCCAAGTGTTGGTTGTATCGTAGCGCCCGATTCAACTCCTTTTCGAAATGCTCTTCGAACAGCCGCCGATTATAGAGACCTGTAAGTGGGTCGGTGGTGGCATTGCTTTGAAGTTTCTTGAGCTCATCATATTCCATCAAGATCGGAACACGAAGGTAGGTAGACGAAGCCAGGACATCCACCATGGCTGCCTTCAGCGAAACGGCTTTGCCTAGCGTATCGGCAAGCTGGCGCCGACGCTCGAGAATCTGGTCCCAATATTCTGAACTCAGGTTTTCGCTTAGTTCCAGCTGCGCGATGGTCTTGAAGAATTTTTGTAGAAACTGCCCACGGGGCACCCGATCAAGGTTCTCAAGCGTCTCGGCGAGCAACTCGAGGAAAGAGTCCTCGGGCTGCGCGCTGGCCCGCGACGGGTCAGTGGGGGTAGCCATGGGTTTCCGTATCCGATAAACCCAGCTTACCCCAACGGGGATTTGGGATAGCACACGGTTCGCTCAGGAGAAAGCACGCTAAGGGCCATCCCGGTCATTGGGTTAGGCTCAATTTGCACGGCAAAGCCCGAGGAAAACACTCGCTGGAGCCGTTGGGCGTGGAGCCTTTGTGCAATCGAAGTTCTTCGAGCGGCAATTCTCTTCACATCCTCAACCCATTGTCTCGGACTTTGCCTATTGGTCTGTGGGAAAATATATTCTCATTGGTACTTTTGTACCAGTACTTTCTCTGAAACAATGGAGTCTTGTCCAGCACAGTCTGGCCACAAGCAACACCAACACCTAGACTTAGTTCTGAAGTGGCTATTGAGATCTCGGGAGATGAAATCTTTTTCCTTCCGATCAAATGGAACTTTCTTACCATTGACACTTTGCTGCATATTTTGACACTATTCTTCCGCTTTAGCAGCCTGGCGAAGCTAAAACTCACTTAAAGTGACAATTATGGGGAGAGTATTTTGCGGCAAGCTATTTCTGTCGAGAGCCAAAGCGAATCATTCCCAGCCAGTCTCACGCTGAGACTCTTGGACCTGTTTGAGGGTCCGGTCCTGGTAGCTAGTCTCAGTGGAGGGCTGCTCCTCGTTAATGAGCGCGCCCGTCAAGTTTTAGGCTTGCCGGAGAGTGGGGCCTGGGCACGGCTGAATCTTTTTGGCGACATCCTGCGCATGGACCCACAAGTTTTGCTCGGCCAGATTGAAAGTGGCGAAAGCGAGGTGGACCTTCAGCTAGAGACGGCGTCAGGAAGAGTTCGCGCGCGTCTGGAGCAACTGCCAAATTCGGAATCACTCGTGCTTAGACTCGAGCTAGCCGGCAATACAGGTTCTTCCTCATCAGAGAGCCAATCTTGCGAGCCCACCGTTCAATCGTTGCTGCAGGAGCGGGAAATCACCTATCGCAATTTGCTGGCTGCGTATTTACGGCTTCAGGAGGTAAACCGCCAAAAGACGGTGTTTCTCGCGTCAGCAGCTCACGAGCTGAAAACGCCGCTTGCGGTGATCAAGGGTTATTACGACCTGCTGCTTTCCGGCTCTCTGGGCAAACTCAACGAAAAACAGGCCGACATTTTGCAGGAATCAAAAGACAGTTGCGAGCGCCTGGTACGCCTCGTTTCCATGTTCCTGAACTATTCCACACTGGAAAGCGGGAAGCTGGTGCTGCACTTACGCGACAACGACCTGCGCGATTGTCTGACTGAGTTAGCGACGCGCTGGCACGAGGCCTTCCAACGGAATCATGTGCGCCTGGAATCGACGTTCGATGAAAAGTTGCCGATATTTAAATTTGATTACCAAAAGGTACAGCAGACCGTAGCCAATCTTTTGGACAACGCCCTGAAACACACGCCCGCCGGCGGTTGCGTCACCTTGCGTGCCGAACCGCACTTTTGGGAGCGGCGCGTGGCCAAGGAAACGCTGGCGACCGACCGCCGCCGGCAGCGCAATCAGCAGCCCAACAGCGTTCGCGTGGCCGTGACCGACACCGGTGCTGGAATTGCAGCCGAGCACCATCAGGAGATATTCGAGGATTTCGTGCGTGTAGACCGCACGTCGTCCGGAATGGGGCTTGGGCTGGCCATTGCGAAGCGGCTCGTTCAAGCCCATAGGGGAAAGATTTGGGTGGACAGCGAGCTGCGCAGGGGCTGCACGTTCACATTTCTGCTCCCTATCGATAAGCAACAAGAGGATCAATAGAATCTCTGTTCGGAAAATAGATCGGGTGACGAATGACTGAAAAAGAACGCGTTCTCGTTGTAGATGACGAACCGAGCATTCGCAAATATCTACAGACATTGCTCGAGGTTGACGGCTACCAGGTTACCGCTGTCGCTTCCGGCCAGGAGGCTCTCGAAGCCGTGCAGCAAAGTGAGCGTCCGGATTTCATCATTCTCGATGTGCTGATGCAGGAGATGAACGGGCTGGAGACTTTGCGTCAGCTCATCCAGGTGGATCGTACCCTGAACGTGATCATGCTCTCATGTTCTAACGAAGTTACTACCGTCGTCGAGGCCATCCGGCTGGGAGCCCAGGACTATCTGACGAAGCCATTCGAAAAAGCGGAACTGGATGCGGCCATCTTGAAGTGCCGGCAGAAAATGGATTTGCGCAAGGAAAACCAGGCTTTGCGGGAATACTGCGATCATTTGACTGAAGACCTTTCATTTTTGGCCGCCAGCCCGCAGATGGTTCGTATTCGGCAACAGATTTTGCAGATTGCGCCGGTCGACGTGCCGGTATTTATTTGCGGGGAGAGCGGCGTGGGAAAGGAAGTTGTGGCGCGCATGATCCATATGCGTTCGACGCGCCGGAATCAGGCCTTTGTGAAGGTCAACTGTGCCGCCCTTCCTGGCGAGTTGCTCGAGTCAGAATTGTTCGGCTACGAGCAGGGAGCGTTCACAGGTGCCGTACGGTCGAAGCCCGGGAAGTTTGAACTGGCCAACAAGGGCACCATCTTTCTTGACGAAATCGCCGAAATGAGCCCTCACCTGCAAGCCAAGCTTCTGCACGTCCTGCAGGACCATCAGTACTCGCGGCTCGGCGGACGCCACATGGTTGCCGTCGACGTACGCGTGCTCGCGGCGACGAATGTGGAGGTCCAAGAGGCCATGAAGTCAGGGCGATTGCGCGAGGACCTTTATTACCGATTGAACGTGCTGTCGATTAATGTTCCGCCTTTGCGCGAGAGGACCACGGAAATTCCCTTACTGTTCAGGCATTTCCTCAATAAATATAGTGAAAAATTCCAGAAGGAACCCCCCAACCCATCGCAACACTTGATCGAAGCGGCCATTCGTTATGCTTGGCCCGGTAATTTGCGGGAGTTGGAGAATTTTGTGAAGCGCTACGTGATCCTCGAGGACGACGAAGGCAGTTTCCGCGAACTGGTCGAAATGTCGGCTGCTCGGCAGCGCATCTCCCCACGAGACGAACCCTCCCCTGTGAAAGAACAGGGTCTAAAGGCGCTGGTGCGAGGACTGAAAGACGAGGCCGAGATGGAGGCTATTGCGGACGCCTTGGAGAAAACCCACTGGTGCCGCAAAGATGCGGCGAAGATGCTGGGAATCAGCTATAAAGCTCTTCTTTATAAGATCCGGCAGTTCAACCTGGATGCGGGAAGGGGATCTCGTACTCGAACCCCGGCACCCCCAGCGTTGGCGCCCGCAGGTAAAGAGGACTGAGGCGAAGCTGCAATCTATTGCCTATTCGAGGTATTCGCTTCCCGAAAGTCATTCGGAATACAAGGGTTCTGGTAAGACTGGTTGCAATTTTTTTGCTTCCATCGAAGCGGCCGGATTTTTGTCTTGCCCGTTCTGGGGATAGAGCTGAAGCGCCCGTCCTCCTCTTTCTCCTTTATTCTTCGGGAGTTACTCAACCTTAACATGAGCGTTAACTCTCTTTTAATTTCAACACGATTCCCACAGACTGGCCTCTCCCGCTTTGAGTTGCCGGCTGGGCCTCTGGAATGAAAATTGCTGCCTCTAATGGCGAAGGGTTGCAAGGCTTATACTCAAGACTACCGAAGTCGGAGATCTGGGGGCTATGACGGACCGTCGCACGGCACGACGATATGACCTTTCTTTGCCCGTTCTCATCCGTGTACCCCTAGAAAGGGACGCGTGTAACGGGAAGACCCGCGACATCTCCACGAGGGGCGTCTATTTTGTCGTCCAGAACCCGCTCGACGCGGGCGCTGAACTGGACTTGACGATGACTCTGCCAGCCGAAGTCACCGGCGGCACGGAAGTCTTCATTCGCGCGATCGGTAAAGTGGTTCGCGTCGAAAAACCGCCCGAGAACACCGATCGTCACATCGGCGTAGCCGCTCTTATACAGCGCTACGAGATCGTCCGTAACGAATCGATGAAGATGTAGGCTTGGGTAGTTGCCAGTTTCGGCGGCGAAGTCCAGCGCTTAGATTTGCTTTACAGTTTTACTTCCGTGCCTGCTGTGTAATCTCTCCCACCGATCTCAGACCAAGACGAAGCGCCGGCTCTCGGGGATCGCAATTCAAAAAAAAGCGCCCGCCAATGGGCGGGCGCTTTTTGGTGCGGTTGGTCGCGCAGCCGGGAGCGGCTGTGCTGCAACGGTTAGTACATTCCGCCGCCGCCCATGCCGCCATGCGGAGCGGCGCCGGCGGCCTTCTTCTCTTCTTCGCGAATGTCGGCCACAAGAGCTTCGGTGGTCAACATCAGGCCGGCGATCGAGGCCGCGTTCTGGAGGGCCAGGCGAGTGACCTTAGCAGGATCGATCACGCCCATCTTGACCATGTCTCCGTACTCGTCGGTTTCGGCGTTAAAGCCGAAGTTTTCGTCCTTGGACTCTCGGACTTTGCCGATGACCACCGCGCCTTCGAACCCAGCGTTATAAGCGATCTGCCGCAAGGGCTCTTCGAGCGCGCGCTTGACGATATTGATGCCGGTGGCCTCATCGCCGTCAGCCTTCAGCTTGTCGAGCGCCGCGACACAGCGCAACAGCGCCACGCCGCCTCCGGGAACGATACCTTCCTCGACGGCAGCGCGGGTGGCGTGCATGGCGTCTTCCACGCGAGCTTTCTTCTCCTTGAGCTCGGTTTCGGTCGCCGCGCCTACCTTGATTACGGCCACGCCGCCCACGAGCTTGGCGAGCCGCTCCTGGAGCTTCTCGCGGTCGTAGTCGGAGGTGGTTTCGTCGATCTGGGCGCGGATCTGCTTTACGCGACCTTCGATTTCGGCAGACTTGCCAGCCCCTTCGACGATGGTGGTGTTGTCTTTGTCGATGGTGACTTTCTTGGCCCGGCCGAGATCCTCGACTTTCACGTTTTCAAGCTTGATGCCGAGATCTTCGGTTATGGCCTTGCCGCCGGTGAGGGTAGCAATGTCCTCAAGCATGGCTTTGCGGCGATCGCCGAAGCCGGGAGCCTTGACAGCGGCGCATTGCAGAGTGCCGCGCAACTTGTTGACGACAAGAGTGGCGAGCGCTTCGCCCTCCACATCTTCCGCTATGATCAGGAGCGGCTTGCCCATTTTGGCAATCTGCTCGAGTAGAGGCAGAAGGTCCTTCATGGAGCTGATCTTCTTTTCGTGGATCAGAATGCGAACATCTTCCACGACGCACTCCATGCGCTCGGGATCGGTGACAAAGTAGGGGGAGAGATAGCCGCGGTCGAATTGCATACCTTCCACCACTTCGAGAGTGGTTTCCATGGTGCGGCTTTCTTCGACTGTGATTACGCCATCCTTGCCGACCTTCTTCATGGCCTCAGCGATGATGCCGCCAATCTGCTTATCGTTATTGGCACTGATGGTGCCGACCTGGGCGATCATGTCGCCCTTGACGTCGCGGTGCATCTTGCGAACTTCCTCAATGGCCGTTTCGACGGCGCGTTCGATGCCACGCTTGAGACCGGTGGGGCTGGCCCCGGCGGCAACCGTACGCACGCCTTCACGGAAGATGGCTTGCGCAAGAACGGTGGCGGTGGTGGTGCCGTCCCCGGCAACGTCGGAAGTCTTCGAAGCGACTTCGCGCACCATCTGAGCGCCCATATTCTCGAGCGGATCCTGTAATTCGATCTCCTTGGCTACCGTCACGCCATCCTTGGTAATGATCGGCGCGCCAAACTTCTTTTCGATCACGGCATTGCGGCCCTTGGGGCCCAGCGTGATCTTCACGGCGTCAGCGAGCACATTGACGCCGCGTAAAATAGACTGGCGAGAATTTTCCCCAGTCACAATCTGCTTTGCCATAATTCCTCCTCAAGATTTTACTGCGCTAATTTCACTGACTCTCTTACTGCTGGTTAGGGTTATCGCTTTGACGTCGCGGCCTTTGCCGCTCCGCCGAGCTTGGCCAGAATCTCTTCTTCACGAAGGATCAGATATTCCTGGTCTTCGACTTTGATTTCGGTACCGCTATACTTCCCAAACAGAATGCGGTCGCCCGCCTTGACATCCATCGGAATGCGTTCACCCTTCTCGATCTTGCCCGCGCCGACGGCAATGACTTCACCTTCCTGTGGTTTCTCTTTGGCCGTATCGGGGATAATGATCCCGCCTTTGACGGACTCTTTCTCCTCGACGCGCCTTACGAGCACCCGGTCATGCAAGGGAGTTACGTTTACAGCCATAGTCGATTGTCCTCCAATCGCGTGGTCAACCTGCTTATTCGGACTTGGTCTGGAATTCGCTCGAGAGTTGAGATTAGCACTCCTCCCAAGCGACTGCTAATGGTATTGGGCTGGTCGGGATCTGTCAAGATGAGTCTAATGCCGCTCAGGGTGGGCTGTGTATTTCCCCTAGACCTGATGGGGATAAGGGCCTGTCTGTATATGATTGTAAATATTGCATTTACAATTACAATAGAAACTGGCGATAAACCCTTTGGCAGGTTCCTTTGGCGGGCCGTAAAATCGTTTCAGCTGTGACTTTGTGCAGCCTGCATGGACCATTACATCGAGTTCCGCGAAGTCACCAAGGCGTTCGACGATCACCTGGTGCTCGATCGTGTCAGTTTTACGGTCGACCCCGGGGAGACCTGCGTGATCATGGGGCGAAGCGGGGTGGGGAAATCCGTCACGCTGAAGCATATTCTCGGATTCCTGAAGCCGGATTCTGGGCGGGTCATCGTAGCCGGGCAGGACATTACCGATTGGACTGAGCAGCAGCTGGTGCAGATTCGGCGCCGGGTCACTATGGTGTTCCAATCGGGCGCGCTATTCGATTCGCTGACGATTCGCGAGAATATCGCGTTTCCGCTCGACAATCGAAAAGACCTTTCGCCGGAACAGATCGGCACGCGCGTGGCCGAATTGGCGGAAATGCTGGAAATCGGCGACGTCCTGGACAGATTGCCCTCTGAACTCAGCACCGGCACCAAGCGAGCGGTGGCGATTGCCCGCGCCCTGGCGCAGGATCCGGAAGCGATTCTCTACGACGAGCCCACCACGATGGTCGATCCGCTGATGGCCGCGTATATGAGCAATCTGATCCTCAAGCTGAAGCGAGCCATGCATAAGACGTCCGTGGTGGTTACACACGATACGCACCTAGGGAAAAAAATCGCCGACCGGCTGGTTTTTTTGCAGGAGGGTAAGGTCGCGTTTTTTGGTCCCTGGAGCGAATTCGAGGCCTCGCCCGACCCCTTCTTGCGCAATTTCCTCCTGCAAGACGAGCTCATACCGGCGCTGGACGCCGCGGTGTAAAAGCGACCCGCGAACCAGCATTTCCAAGCGTTCTTGCCTTTGATATTGTGGCTCGGCCTTGAACCCTGGTTCTGAATCCGCCGCACATCCGCAATTACCCCGTGTAATGGGCTTCTGGGACGTGCTTCTCTTCAACATTGCCACCGTGCTGGGGCCGCGCTGGATTGCCGCAGCCGCTCACAATGGCCCTTCCTCGATCAGCCTTTGGATCATCGCAGCGGTCCTCTTTTTTGTGCCAACCGCCCTGGTGATTGTGGAGCTGAGCAGCCGCTTTCCGGAGGAGGGAGGGCTCTACGCCTGGTCGCGGGACGCGTTCGGCGAATTTCACGGTTTTGTGGCGGGATGGACGTACTGGGTCTATACGCTTTTCTATCTGCCTGGCCTGTGTTTCGCGAGCACGGCCATGAGCGCCTATGTTGGCGGGATAGGCGGGGCGAAGCTGGCACAGAACCGAACCTTTCTTCTGGTGGGTTCGTTCCTGCTGCTTTTCGTGGCCGTTTATCTGAACATTATCGGACTGCGGATAGGCAAATGGCTGCAAAACGCGGGCGGCGTGGGGACCTATCTGCCGCTATTGATTTTGGTCGCGGTTGCCGTGGCGGTCTGGCGCGTGCACGGGTCGGTGATGCATTTCACCTGGGTCGGAATGCTGCCGCGGTGGAATTGGGACTCGGTCAATTTCTGGCCCCAGCTTGCGTTTGCCTTTACCGGCCTAGAACTCGTTGCAGCGATGAGCGATGAGGTGCGAAATCCGCGCAGGACTTTGCCGAACGCGATTTTTGGTTCCGGCGTGCTCATTGCGCTGATTTATATCGCGGGGACTGTTGCGGTTCTGGTTGTACTGAACGACACGGCCGTCGACCCGAAGAGCGGCGTATTTCAGGCCATCACGGCGGCGTCGGCAGTCCTCAAGATCGGGGCAATCGGCATCATTGCCGCGCTGCTGGTAACGGTGGGGAACGCCGGCGGCGTGGGCTCGACGGTAACGGGAATTGCACGCGTGCCTTTCATGGTAGGTGTGGATCGATATTTGCCCCGCGCGTTTGGCAAAATCCATCCTCGCTGGAAGACGCCGTATGTGTCAATTTTGGTGCAGGCGGTGCTTTCCGGCGTAATCCTTCTGCTGAGCCAAATTAATGAGACCAGCGTTGGCGCCTATCAGATCCTCGTCGATGCGACCGTGATCCTCTACTTCATTCCTTTTCTCTATATGTATGCAGCGGCCATCAAACTCGCTTACCGCCCCGATCGCGAGCGTACGCCGGGTGCGGTGCTCATTCCCGGAGGGAAGATCGGCGTGTGGATGGCCGGGGGGCTAGGCTTTCTGGTGGTGCTGCTGGGTATCGTGTTGTCGTTCATCCCGCCGGGCGAGACGCAGAATAAATTGCTGTTTGAACTAAAGCTTTTCAGCGGGACGGCGCTGGCCGTCTTGTTGGGGTTGGCGCTCTATTTTCGCGGCGCCCGGTCCAGGGCGCACGAAGCGAAGACGTAGATCAGGGGCGCCCGGTTGGCTAATTGGCCGCCTTCGATGCGCAGGGCGGGAGGTGCTAATAGTTTGGCCAAATGCCGGGCGTCGCAAGCTCGACCAGATGGTCGTCGAGATCGCGAAAATAAAGGCTCTTGCCGCCGCGCGGCCATTTGACGCGGCTCTCAATTTTGATGCCGGCCTCCCCGAGCCTTTTTTCCCAAGCAGGAAGGTCCTCGGCCGGTATGGCGAAGGCAAAATGCAAGTGGCCACTCCCATCGTGGGGAGGGATCACACCGCCGGGCAGCTTCACGGGTTCCCCAGTGCCACCGCGGCGAAACAGGATCAGGACATCACGGCCGCCAACGTCGAAGGCGCAGAAGCGTTCGTCGGCTCCGAGGCGCGGGAAGCCAAAAAGGCTCTCGTAGAAGTGCGCCGACCGTGCGACATCTTCGACGTGAATACAAGTTTCGAGCATGCCGGTGACGCGCGGCCTCGACATCTCAAAAGCCTTCTTCGATCAAGCGCTCGAGGGTGAGTGTGGAAGCCGCCGCCGGACGGCGCGTTTCGAGCAAACGCTCCAGGTACTTGGCCAAAATGTCGGCTTCGATATTGACGGCGTCTCCCGGGCGGAGCGCCTTTAGATTCGTGTTCGCGTATGTGAAGGGAATAATCGCCGCTTCCACAACGTCTGTCGCGAGATTCGCTACCGTGAGGCTGATTCCGTCGATGGCGATGGAACCTTTCATGGCCACGTAGCGCAGTAGCTCCGAAGGCAAGCGCACGCCAAGCCACCAGTTCGCGCCTTCTGGATCGACGCGAGCCACGCGGCCGATGCCATCCACGTGACCTTGCATAAAATGGCCGCCGAATTCCTTGCCGGCGGTGAGCGGGCGCTCAAGGTTCACGAGTGCGCCGCGTTTCAATTCGCCGAAGGCGGTGCGCCGAAGAGTCTCCGAAGAAAGATCCGCGGCGAAAGTTTCACCGTGGATTTCCACAATCGTGAGACAGCAGCCGTTGACGGCGATGCTGCCCGAAATCGCGAGCGTCGCGACGAGCGGCCCGGCATGTACGCACAGCCGAGATCCTTGGGCGCTCGTTCGGAGCGACTCCACATTCCCAGCGTGTTCAACGATTCCGGTAAACATCGCGCAAGTATCCTTCTACTGCGAAATCGCGACCGAATGCCTCGGTGCGCAGGTGTGAAAGCTCACGGATTGGCAGGGAGCCTGCGCGCTTCCGCGACGGCAGACCCGGAAGGGAACCGCCGAGACCGACGAGCACGGGCGCGTAAAATAGTCGGACCTTCTCGACCAGATCTGCTTGGAGCGCTGCTTGATTCAAGAGGGGGCCCGCTTCCAGCAGCACACTCAAAATCTCGCGGCGGCCTAATTCGTCGAGTACAGCGGCGAGGTCGGGCCGGCCCCGGCGCGGTCGCACGCGGCAAATTTCCAGGCCGCGCGCGCTGAGCTGTTTCGCGCGAACGCCCGAAAGGCTCGCGCACGTAAAGACGAGCACATCGCCTTGCGCGGAACGAACGACCTGGGCTTTTGGGCTGAGCCGCAGGAGCGAGTCAAGGACCACACGCAGGATCGGCCGGCGTCTGGGGAGGCCGGTGCGATCGGTGAGCAGCGGATCGTCGGCAAGGATCGTGCCGATTCCGGTCATGATCGCGTCCGAGGCGTGGCGCATGCGTTGGACCTCGGCGCGAGAAATCTCCGAAGTAATCCAGCGAGACTGATGGCCGTTGGGCGATTTCGGAAGGACCAGGCTGCCATCGAGAGTCATGCCGGTCTTGAGAGTGACGAGCGGGCGATGGCGGCGAACCCACCAGGCAAAAGCTTCGTTGAGGCGGCGAGCCTCCTCCGATGAACCTGAAGTGCAACTGCAATCCACGGGTATTCCGGCGGCGCGCAGCTCTTTGAACCCGCGACCGGAGACAGCCGGATTCGGATCGGGCATGGCGGCGACGACGCGCCGGACGCCGCCGGAAATTAGCGCACGTGTGCAGGGGCCGGTGCGTCCGGTGTGACAGCAAGGTTCGAGATTAACGTAGAGGGTAGCGCCGCGGGCATTTTTTCCGGCAGCCTCAAGAGCGATGATTTCGGCGTGGCGTAACCCGTCATAAGTGTGAAAGCCTTCGCCGACAACGCGGCCGTCGCGCACCAGCACTGCTCCAACCATAGGATTGGGGCTTGTTAATCCGCGCCCTTGAGCGGCGAGCGCCAAAGCCCGCGCCATCCACTCCTGGTCCTCTGCGACCTCTTTTGTATCCGGAAGTTCGGGCGGCATTTTACTCGAATAACGAATTGACGAACGTCTGGGCGTCGAATGGCACGAGATCGTCGGCAGTCTCGCCGGTACCCACGAAGCGCACCGGAAGGCCCAATTCGCGTACGATGGGAATCACGATGCCGCCGCGCGCAGTACCGTCGAGTTTGGTCAGCACAATTCCGGTGACGCCGGCAGTCGCGGTGAATTCACGCGCTTGCGAGAGGCCGTTTTGGCCTGTGGTGGCATCGAGCACGAGCAGAACGTCATGAGGCGCGCCGGGCACGAGCTTGGCAGCGGTGCGCTTCATCTTTTCGAGTTCCTGCATCAGGTTGGACTTCGTGTGCAGGCGCCCCGCGGTATCCACGATGACCACGTCCACGTTGCGCGCGCGAGCGGCGGTCAGGCCGTCATAGACGACGGCGGCGGGATCGGCGCCGGATTTCTGCTTGATCAGTTCAGATCCGGTGCGATTGGCCCAGACGGCGAGTTGCTCGATGGCGGCGGCGCGAAAGGTGTCTCCGGCGCAAAGCATCACGGTCAAGCCATCTTGACGCAACCGATGCGCCAGCTTGCCGATCGTCGTGGTCTTGCCGGTGCCGTTTACGCCCACTACGAAAATTACCCGCGGACGGGCATCGGCCGGAGCACCATTCGATTTAGCAGGAACCGCATTCAGGATACCCAGCAGCTGATTTTTCAGCGCGTCGCGCAATTGGCCTGACTCGTGGAGCGGCGCCTGGTCCGCGGATTGGCGAACCGCGTCGATCATCTCCTTAGTCGTGCGTACGCCCAGGTCAGCGGCGAGCAAGGCATTTTCGAGGCGCCGAAGCTGCTCAGGATCGAGCCGCCGGTCGCCCGTAAATATGCCTTCAACGCGCGCGGCGATTTCGGAGCGCGTCTTGTCAATCGACTTTTTGAGGCGATCGAGGAGCGACGGCGGCGGTTCGTTATTGCCAAAAAGCGTGATCATGTTTGTAGCGCCAGATTCGGCGGCAGCGCGACGGACGTTTCTTGGCCCGAAAGTGCGCTGAAAGGGCCTTCACTCGCATATCAATGCGATTCTAACAGAAGCACCGTGAGGCTGCCTTGCAGTGCCGCGCATCGGCCAAGCCGTGCTAGCCGCGATCTGAGCGCAAAGCCAATCGGCGGGTGGCGTGGGCAGGTATCGGAGTATATATTTCCTATCCGGAGGAACTCCCGATGACCAAAATACTTCCCGCCATCTTGCTCGTATTGACGCTGGCTGCTTCCGCGGCTGCGCAAGACGGAACCCAGCCGGCGCCTTCATTCGCTTCCTGGCTGAAGAACGCTTACACCGCCAATCGTCAGAATATTGTGCGTTCCGCGGCGAAAGTTCCGGAGGGGGTTTATGGGCTGCGGCCCGGCCCGCAAACGGAGGTGCGAACGTTTGGCCAGATAATTGGTCACCTTGCCAACTTCAACTATTTATGGTGCTCGCAAGCGAAAGGGGAGAAAAATCCGAACGAAGGCAGGGATCTAGAGAAATTGGCCTCAAAAGCCGAGCTGACCAAAGCTCTCGGCGACGCTTTCGCATATTGCGACGGAGTGTATGGGTCGCTTACAGATGCATCCGCACAACGGGTCGTCGAAATCACACAGGAAAATGGAAGCAAAGCGCGGTTGAATCGGGTTTCTTTGCTCGTGCTGAACTACGGACATAACAACGAACACTACGGCAATCTGGTCACCTATATGCGGATCAAGAGCATTGTTCCCGCATCATCGGAGCCCAGGCAGCCTTAAATAACACTACTGCATGGCATGCTCCAGATCGTTTGCCGCTCTGTCGATCACGGCGGCTTCGTTTTCGAGCACCTTGGCAACAGTTTCGATCGATTCTTGCGCGAGATTCCACTGCTTCTGCTCGATGGCCTCGCGTACCGCCGGCACAGTCTTTGCCCCGTAGCCGGTATAAAAGCCGGGAGCGTAGAGCTGGTGCTTGAACCATGGCCGGCCGGGTAATCCCTGCTGGTCGGTAAGCGCGCGCTCGCTGTGAAGGAGCTCTCCGTTCACCTTTGCCAAAGAACCGTGCTGTAGAGCCGCCCCGCTGTCCCTTTCCCCCTGCGTATAAACCTTCTGGTACCGATCGGCGCTGCGGCCCAAAGCATCCACCGCATTTTGTAAAGGAACGAAATTGAGGTGCGGGGGCGCACCTTCCGGCGTGGGAGGCACGAAAACTACCCGGGGATCGGACGTCGCCCTAAATACGCCTTCGCTGATCTGTCGATTGCGTTCCTGGATTTCATCGGCTTGGTTATGGGCCAACTTCTGCAGATCGTTTACGTACTCTCGCACTGTGGAGGCTAAATCGCCGAAATTAAATGGCAGCAAATCGGCATCCGCCAGGCGCATCCCCGCAATCCCGGCAGTTTGAGCCAGGGCGCGACCGTATGCGAAATCGCGGTCGTTGAAATGGGTGAGCCAATAGAAATCATCGTAAATGGAATGATACACGCCGCCGTCCGATTCGCCCCCGTAGTCGAAGTTCATCGAGGCAACGCCGGCAAAGTCAAGGAAGGCCGTATAGTCCGAGCCGGAACCCAGCGCGTCGATGGGCCAAGTTGGTTTTGAGCGCAATCGTTCGCGATCCTCGGCTGTGCCGGCGTCAGCGATCCGTCTCAATTGATGGCGCTGCCATACGGAAATATCCTTTTCCGGATCAATCACGTCGCGCGCAACCTGGTTGACAAAGCTCTCGAGCGAATGCGAACCGGCGGCATTCAGATATCCGCGGCTATGCGAATCCGTGTTGATATAGGCCACGGCGTGCTCGCGGAGTTCGTCCACGTGCGTCTCTACCCATTCCGTCGAGCCGATCAGCCCCGGCTCCTCGGCATCCCAAGCGCAATAAATGATCGTACGCTTAGGTTTCCATCCCGATTTGGACAATTCACCGAGCGCTCGCGCTTCTTCCATTTCCGCGGAAAGTCCTGAGACTGGATCTTGCGCGCCATTAACCCAAGCGTCGTAGTGATTCCCCCGGATGACCCATTCGTCCGGTTCCGAGGCGCCCGGCATTCGGGCAATCACGTCGTTAATCTGCTTCATGTCCCAGTTGAACTTAACGCGCAGGTGAACCTTGGCCGGCCCGGGACCTAGGTGGTAAGTGATCGGCAACCCACCGCGCCATCTCGCCGGCGCCACAGGTCCTTGCAAAGCCGCCAAGAGCGGTTGCGCATCGCCGTAGGAAATGGGCAGCACTGGAATTTTGGTGAACACCTGGACGTCTGCGAATTTCAGCCGCTTGGCCTCCGAAGTCGCTCCAACGCCCGGCGTAAGCGGGTCGCCCGGGTAAAGCGCCATGTCCATCACGCTCCCGCGCTGAACGCCCTGCGGCGGGCGCCATGCCCCATTCGGGAAGACGTCTCCAGCGGTATAACCGTCGTCGCGAGGGTCGGAGTAGATCAGGCAGCCTATGGCGCCGTGTTCGGCGGCGACTTTCGGTTTTATGCCGCGCCAAGAGACACCGTAGCGGGCAATGACGATTGCCCCTCTTACGGAAATGCCCATTCGCTCGAGGTCGTCGTAGTCATCCGGCACGCCGTAGTTGACGTAAACGAGCGGCGCGGTTACGTCGCCATCAATCGAATACGCATTATAGGAAGGCAATTGCTCTGCTTGCTGGCTGGAGGTTGGATCACCGGGAATCGGCGTTTCCTGTAGCTTGGCTACGAAGTGGACTGGCGCGACCATTTCCAGAACACGTTCTTTGGGCGTAGGGAAGAGAATCTGAAACGATTCCACGTGAACATCCCAGCCCCACTCTTTGAATTTGGCGGCCAACCACTCCTCGTCCTGTTTATCGTACGGAGAGCCGACGTGGTGAGGGCGCGCCGAAAGGACTTTGTCGTAATCGCGGATGTTGTCCGCGGAAATCGCAGAGCGGAACTTCTCTTCCTGCTGCTGCTCTATCCGCGAATCTTCATTCGAGAATCCTGCCAGTTGCGGCGCCGTGTCCTGCTGCGCCAGCAGGGTCCATCCGGCCAGAATGAGCACCGCTAATGAGACCGTTCGTCGCATGCTGCCCGCTGAAAACACGTCTCAGGATACAACGACTGGACCGAGGGAATACACTCCGCGCCTAGGGCCTCACACTTGCGCTACTTCCAGGCGCCAAGCAGGCGACGCACGAGAATCAATTGCCCAATATGGTAGGCATTGTGATCGGCGACCAGCAGGGCTTCGCGCAAGAGCGTCTGCCCTTGCCCGTGCGGAATGGGAGTGAAAAGATTGTTGGAAGGATCTTTGACAAGCTTCACCATTTCCGCCAGATCTCGCCGGAAACCGGCCACGCTCGAATCCCACGCGGCCGCACTCGGAGGAGCATCGCCGTCGGGCCAATATCCTTCTGGCCACTTCGGGGATCTATGTTTTGGATCTCGGCTGAACTCAAGTATGTCCCACTGCGCCAAGCGTAGGTGTTCCAATAGCCGCCAGGGCGTGAACGGCACTTCCTTCACTCGTACCCCGCGCAATGCCTCGGGCAGCCCCTCTATCGCCTGGTCGAAATCGGCATGGGCGCCCTTGCTGCGCAGGAGTTCAATCACTTGCTTCCGTAAGGAAGCATCCTGACGGGTACTCGAACTTCTCTTTGAGATTCGTCGTTTCGCTTTGGATTTCATGCCAACCTCCGTTGATCCCACAGTGCCATCTACCGTTCGCACAGTATGCACAATTTGAATGGCGGAGTGTGATTAAGAACTCGTGGTATCGGCGCAACGAAGGCAGAACAGGAGTACTTAGGCAGATGTTTGGTGGACGGGGGGGGGCTCGCTCCCCCGTCCCTGCGAATTCACATACAGAAAAGACGTGCTCGCGTCGCGTCTCCTACCAGAGCAGCTTGAGCCCGAACTGCACTTGGCGCGACGAGGTTGATGTGCCAGTGATCAATCCTCCTATGCCCGAAGATGTAGGTGTCGTCGCGCCAGGCTCCAGCACAGCGACGATAAGGCTCGGCGTGTTGAAGTTGGCGCGGTCCGTTATATTAAATATCTCCGCGCGGAACTGCACGGTCATGCGCTCGCGAATTGGTATGTCCTTCATCACGGAAAAGTCCCAGGTGGCAAGTCCCGGGCCGATCAGGGTGTCCCGGCCAACATTTCCGAAGAAGCCGCTGTTGTTTGGAACGGCAGCGAACGCCTCGGGGTCGAACCACTCGTTGGGGGTCCCAAGAATCACGGGGCCAGTAAAGGCTGGATTGACGAATGGCCGCACGGGATTGCGCGTATCGCCGTCATTCGACGGGTTGTAACTGAGTTGTGGCGTAAACGGGAACCCGTCCTGCAAGGTCACAATGCTGTTGACTCCCCACCCGCTGGCTAGCGCGCCAGCAAAGCCCTTCGTGCTTCCGAGCCAGTGCTTCCCATGTCCTAGCGGAAGGTCATACGTTGCACTGATCACTCCGGCGCTACGCACATCGAAAGTTCCCAATCCCCAATCCGCACGGACATCATAGGGATTCGATACCAAGCCTGGTGCATTTCCGGCGGCCGTACCGTTATAAGAATCTCCGTCGTCGAGAACTTTAGAGAAGGTATAGACTCCCCGCAACGACAAAACTCCACTGAAGCGGCGATTGATATCGACCTGCAGGGCGTTGTAGGAGCTGTTGCCCTCGGACATCCAGGTCCAGGTATTAGCGAGGGCGGGATTAGGCTTCGCCGGCGAACCACCAGCCGCTGTCGGTGCGATATAGAACGTGCCCGCGGGCACCGGCAATCCAGCGAGGACGCCATATGCCGCAGTATTCGGGAACATTGCCGGACACGGAGCCGCCGGACAGACCACGGGCTGAAGCGCGTTATCGTCCACGCCTACCAATTCGTGATATGCGTGATTGCCAACATAGCCCACGGTCAGCGACGTGTTCGGCGAAAGTTCGTGTTCTACCCGAAGCGACCAGGTCTCGACAGTAGGCGTATACATGTCGGGCTGCACCCCGCCTGGCACCAAAGTGCCGGCGAATGTTGAGGCTGTCGGTGAGATCGGGAGTTTGAGATTAGCGATACAGCCGGCCGTCGTGCAAGCCGCAACCGTGTAGGTCGGATTGAACGGCGCGTTCTGGTCGGCGCGATAGCCGAGCGCGTCCTGCAGATCGTTGTACATGCCAATGCCAGCGCGGATCACGGTCCTTCTTCCAAAAGGACTCCAGGCGATGCCAAGCCGCGGCTCAGGCAGAAACTTGGCCCGATTGACGCTCAAAAATGGTGAGCCCACGACCGGCAGGCATGGTCCGGTAGTCGACCGGCACTGGGCAACTCCATTAACGAGTTGGTAATTTGCCGCATGGCCGTGCACTTCGTTCCAGCCAGTGGAGGATTCGCCGCGAAAGCCAATCGAGAGCGTCAAGTGTGGGTTCAGGCGAATCACGTCTTCGGCGAAGACCGCGCCAAAGAGCGACCGCCATCCCAGCGCCGTGGGCGTAGGACTATATAAAAAACTGGCCTCGCCACTGACGAGTGCCCCGAGTCCCGCGAACGTCATCTGGCCATATTGGCTGAGCTGAATGTTTTCATTGGATTGAAAGCGTTGCAGCCAGATACCGGCTGTCCATTGGTGCCGCCCATGGATTACCGAAACCTGATCGCTATAAGTAGCGAGATTTCGGGCAATGTCCAGATTGCTGCCATTGTTGCTTCCCGCGAGTCCTATCTGCGTCTGGGGATTGGAAGCCTGACTGCCTCCGACCACTACGGCCCCGATGGGGAGTCCTGACAAAAAACCGGGGAGGCCGGCTGCCGGCGTACCAGGCGTGGGCTCGCCGGTGAAAAAGTAGCTGGCACGAGAAAAACCGAAGCGCGCCGTGTTTATGATGTTCTGTGAGAAAGTGTGATTCTCCTCAAGGCTGAAGACCTGCTCGCGAAGAGCGATGAGGTCCGTGCTGTTAGGGTCGAAGACTGTCGCGGTGTTACTGTAGCTGTCATCCACTGTGTAGACCGCGCTGGCTGAATCGTCACTGGAAAAACTGTGATCCAGCCGCATGGTTCCGAAATCTTCGCGAATGGTTTGCAGCGGGCTACTGAAGTATTGCTGGATGCCATCGTTGCCGGAAACCTTGGTGTCGGGCGCGTTCGCAGGCGCGACCGGCCAAAGATTCATCAGTCCCAGTTGCTGCACAATGGGTACGGCATCCGCACGCGATTGCGCATCGGGGACCAGGGCAACGGAGGTCTGATGCAGGGCCTGGCGGAACCCCTCGTAGTTGGAGAAAAAGAATGTTTTGTCCTTTTGAATCGGACCGCCCATGGAGACGCCGAACTGATTTCTCTTGAAGGGCGGCGCGGAAGAACCCGAGTCGAAGTAATTGCGCGCGTCCAACGCATTATTTCGCAGGAACTCGTACACCGAACCGTGCCACTGATTCGTGCCTGATTGCGTGACAATGGAGACCTGGCCGCCGGGCTTCTTGCCGTATTCCGCGCCGTAGGAGTCACGCAGGATGTTGAATTCTCGCACCGCGTCGATGCCCAGCAATTGACCACTCGCGCCGCCCGGCGTCATGTTGTTTTCCGCGGCGCCGGTGTATTCAATGCCGTTGAGTAAAAACAAATTCTGCTGGGGCCGGTTGCCTGAAACTGAAAACATGTTCGCCGTAGTGGAGTTGGAGATGCCGACTAAACCGCCCGTTTTCTCCCACGTAAAATTGACCACGCCGGGGTTCAAAGTCATCAATAAGTCGAAGCTGCGGCCATTCAGCGGCAGATCTTTCACCTGCTGCTCCCCGACCAAGCCAGAAACGTCTGCGTTTGTGACGCTCACCAGAGGTGCGTCCTCATTTACCGTGACTCGTTCTGCGGCCTGCCCGAGGCGCAGCGCGAGGTCAACCTCGGCTTCTTGCCCTACGACCAGATGAATTCCTGTGCGTACTTCTTCGAGGAATCCTGATTGCTTGACGTGAACCTCATAAGGACCCACAGGCAGGGAAACTACTCGGTACCGGCCCATGTTGTCGGTGACTACTACACGAACCGTCCCCATATCCACACCGGTCACCGTGACGTTTGCGCCAGCTACAACCGCGCCCGAAGGATCTGTAACGGTGCCGACGATGGTACCGGAGTCCTGAGCCGAAGCGAGTGGCGCATGTAAAAACAGTAAAAAAAACAAGATGAGGCCGGTAACAAAGCCGAAGCCATAAAGTCGCGACGGTCGGTTGATGACGCGCCTTCCTTCTCCATGCCGCGACATAAGAAGAGCCTTAACGAAATACGATCTCATTTGAACCCCTTTTCGGTTCGAGTAGGAGGCAATGGAACGCACCCGAGGGTTTACGTTTTAATACGTTGATATAGGAGAAGTCAAGTCGATTTGAGCCGATGTTGGTGCGGATATCGTTGTTAGAAATGCCGTTTCCAGCTTGCACCTACCACTAAAGTCGTCTGTACTTGTATATGGATGGATATATAATACCGACCTGTATTAATACGTATTGTCGGGGTAGGTGAATTAATACGGTTGAGAAGTCATGCCGGCACTTCGACCATAAGGTACAGAGCATGGAAATGATGCATCCATCGCGCAGGTCCAGGCCACTTGCGAGTTCGGGGGATAGTTGAAAGTCTTTCGCCTGATCTGTTGTCTCTTGCTCGCCTCTCAGTTGTCTGGAATCGCGGCTGCGCAGGAATTGCGGGTCGCGGCTGCAGCAGACCTGCAGTTTGTTTTTCAAGAAGTTTCACTCAGATTTCAAAAGGAAACGGGCCACGCCGTTAATCTGACTTTCGGCTCCTCCGGGAATTTCTTTTCGCAGATTCAGAACGGTGCGCCTTTTGACATGTTTTTCTCGGCTGACGTTGACTACCCCGCGAAACTTGACGCAGCGGGACTAGTGGAACCGGGAACGCTTTCTCGGTACGCTACGGGCCGAATAGCGCTGTGGGTGCGGAAGGGATCGCCGATCGACATAAGTCGAGGCCTTCAGAGCCTAGCCGATGCCAGGGTACGTAAGATCGCCATCGCCAATCCAGAACACGCTCCCTACGGGCGCGCCGCAGTTGCTGCCTTGCAACACGACGAGAAAATCTATGACAAGGTCCGCGACAGATTAGTGCTGGGGGAAAATATCGCACAGGCTGCGCAGTTTGTTGAGTCAGGCAATGCGGACGCCGGGATTCTCGCGCTTTCTCTGGCGTCAGCACCTCCTTTGAAAAGCGAAGGAAGGTACTACGAAATTCCCACATCCTTCTATCCGGCGATCGATCAAGCCGTCGTGATCCTGAAATCCTCGAAGCAGAAAGAGATCGCTAGGCAATTCCTGAGTTTCCTCAAGCGCCCGGAAATCGCCGATTTTATGCGAAGCAACGGTCTATCCGTGCCAGAATCGCAGCGCAGCAAAGGAAAAGCGACGCCGTGAAGTTCAGGATTCGGAGAGTGTGCGCATGATCATCAGGTTCCTAAGTTAAGAAGCCTTCACTCATGGACTGGCCTGCGATTCTACTGAGTTTAAAGCTCTCATCTTTGGTGTGTGGATTTCTCCTGCTCATCGGTACGCCGATTGCCTATTGGGTGACTTTCTCCGGGTGGCGTTGGAAATTCCTTGTCGAATCGGTTGTGGCCCTGCCGATTGTTCTGCCGCCAACCGTTCTCGGTTTTTATATCTTGGTGGCGATCGGTTCGCAAAGTCCTATCGGGCGTGGCTGGGCGGCATGGTCCGGGCATGGACTCGCATTCACCTTTGAGGGCTTGGTAGTCGCTTCTTGTCTCTACAGTTTACCCTTCGCCGTCCAGCCGATGACGGTAGCGTTTTCCCAAGTCGATCGGCAACTCATCGAGGCCTCGTCAGTCCTCGGCGCCTCCAGGCTGCGGACATTCACTCGCGTTATCCTGCCTCTTTCCGCCAACGGTGTGATCACCGCGGCGGTCCTTAGTTTCGCCCACACGATGGGGGAATTTGGCGTAGTGCTGATGGTTGGCGGAAACATTCCCGGCGTCACACGGACCGTTTCGATCGCGATCTATGATGAGGTCCAAAGCCTAGACTACGTCTCAGCCAACAAAACTGCATTGCTGCTCCTGTTGTTCTCTTTTGCAGTGCTTTCCGTGGTCTATGGGCTCAACCGGAAAGTGTGGGCGGCGTGGCCGCTGCAGCGGTAAGCGCGCGCTGAGGAATGATGCAGCTTTCCGTCAATTTGCAGAAGAGTCTCTCGGCAAACTTCGCTCTGGATGTGAGGTTCTCCATCCCTCCTGGCATTACGATGCTGTTTGGCGCCTCCGGTTCGGGTAAGACCACGCTCCTTCGTTGCGTCGCCGGCCTGATTCGCCCGGACTCAGGTCAGATCAAAATCGGCGACCATATACTCTTTGATTCGGATGCCCGGGTGGATGTTCCCGTGCGTGAGCGCAAGGTTGGGTTCCTCTTCCAGAGCCTGGCACTGTTTCCGCACCTGAGCGTGGCCAAGAATATAGAGTATGGCTTGGACGGACTTGACCGGACCGATGCGCGGCAACGCACGGAGAATATTCTCAGCTCGTTTCGCATCTCAGGCGTTCGCAACCACAAGCCCAGTGAGATTTCCGGCGGTGAACGTCAGCGCGTTGCGTTGGCACGCGCGCTTGTCACGGACCCGCGCGTGCTGATGCTTGATGAGCCGCTCTCAGCGCTTGACTATCCAACTCAGTCCCAAATCATTGAAGATTTGCGCGCCTGGAACGCTGCGCAACATATTCCTATTCTTTACGTTACCCATTCTCAAAGGGAAGTCTTTGCCCTTGGTGAACGAGTCATCAGTCTCGAAAACGGCAAGATCCTGACTCAGGGAACGCCCCAGGATGTGCTGGAGGCGCCCACGCATGAGTCGCTCGCTCAGCTTGCTGGCTTCGAGAATTTCTTCGACGCCACCGTCGTTTCCATTAGTAACGATTCCGGGACGATGCTTTGCAGGCTGGACGGAGCAAAAACGGAGGTGGAGGTACCGCTGTCCCGAGTCGAGGTTGGTTCCAGCATCCGTATCGCAATCCGGGCGGGCGACATCATAATTGCTGGTGAGTTTCCGCGCGCGTTAAGTGCCAGAAACGTTGTGCCCGCCAGAATAATCTCGCTGAGACGAGAAGGCGCAATGGTCATCGCGGAAATCGATGCGGGCCGGAAGTTCGAAGTGCATTTAACGCCCGCTGCCTGCGAATCGCTGGGACTGAAGCCGGACCGGCAAGTGTGGCTGGTAATCAAGACGCACTCGTGGCGTCTGGTGGCCCGGACGTAAGTCTCAGATCGCCCGCGATAGGGCGTATTCTTGAGGCTGTTCGCTTGGGCTTCTACGTCGTTGCTGTTCATTAAAAGGAGTATGACCATGACCTTGTCGGCGCGGAATAGACTGGTAGGAAAAGTGACTGAGATCGAATTCGGTGGCGTGGTGGCGCATGTTGTCGTTCGGGTAGGAGAGAACCTCATCGAGAGCGTGATTACCAAGCGCAGCGCGGAAGAGATGAAGCTTAATGTGGGCGATACGGTAGCGGCAGTGATCAAGTCTACCGAGGAGAAGAAGTGAGATTGGAGACTCACCTCCAGATATGAGCGTAGGGATGTTCTATTTCGATTGGTGTTAGCTCCTCCCGCTCTGACAAGTCATAAAGTACCTACAGTGCCTCTCTGGCATTGTGCTTTTCCTTCCGTGGTTCCATTTCCCCTCCTCGCTTGATAGCACAAGCTAAGGAACTACTTTTTGTGGGCCTAATTGAAACCTCTTGACGACCTGGCTTGTTCCTGGCGCAGCTGGTTCAGGACTCTGGTTGCTGCAGAATACTCGGGATTCGAGGCAGCCATTCTTTCCACGTGCTCCAGCCGTCGGATAGCCTGATCGCAGTCACCCAGGTTGGCGTGGGCTACGCCGGCGCACAAATAGGGAGTGAGCCATTCCGGCGTTTTCCGAATTTGCTCCTCGCACAGGTCCCTCACTTCCGTCCACTGCCCATGCTTTTCGAGTTCCTTGATGATTTGAAAGATTGCGAATTCGTTCCAAGTCGAAGTTCCGCTGTCGCGGCCGTTCCGAATATGCTTGATCCCGCTGAATTCATATCGAACGGCTTCGCTGGAGTTGAAATTGTCCAAGTCGCACCTCGCAAGCAGGCCATTTGGGCCGCGAGTTCGTAATGGTAACACTACACTGTCTGCTTTCAAGTACAATCAGCGAGACCGCTGAGGCGTCAGGGTTGAGGTTGACCCAGCGTCCGTTCTGCACGACACTGCAAGGTATGAGACACATGAGACCGGTTTCTCTCAGCATTACGATCCTGTTGCTTTGTGTGCTTCATTCCGGCGCCCAGTCGGCCCCCGAGGGGAAACTGGTCGTGACGGGTGACGTTCCGACGCCTCTAACGCTGAACGCCGGAGATTTGGCGGGTATGCCGCGCGAGCGCGTCGATCTGACGGAGCAAGATGGCGAGAAGACCACCTACGAAGGTGTGCCGCTTCAGGAGATCCTCAAAAAGGCGGGCATTCCGTTTGGGCGCCAGATGCGAGGTAAAGCCTTGGCCGGATATGTTCTCGCTGAGGCCAAGGACGGTTATGCCGTTGTGTTCAGCCTCGGTGAACTCGACCCAGGCCTGGGCGGTGCACGCATCATCGTGGTGGACAAGCGCGACGGCAAGCCCTTATTCGAATATCAAGGTCCGTTCCGATTGGTCATCCCTGCGGATAAGGAAGGCGCTCGCTCCGTGCGGATGCTCGAACGGCTGAAAGTCGCAAGCCTGCGAAAGTAATGACCAAGGCGAATAAGCTCTGGCGTTGTCTTCTCGGTATGCTTGTCGCGCTCGGCGCGGTGAGCTTTGCGAAGCCGCAGGCGCCGGCCATCCCGAGCGACAACGGCGAGTATCAATGGAAGCTGCCGAAGGGCTTTCCTAAACCCAAGGTCCCTTCCGATAATCCTATGACTTCCGCCAAAGTCAGACTCGGCGCGCTTCTGTTCTACGATCGGCGGATGTCGGGGAATGGCACGCAGTCTTGCGCCACTTGCCATATACCGGAGCGAGCCCCTCTCCTGCTTCCGCTGCCATGGCGGCTTCAACTTCAGCGATGCGACCGATTTCGAGGGCAGGCGCGGCGGTGAAGTGGAGTTTCACAACACAGGTCTCTACAACATTGCCGGCGCGATCTCCTATCCACAGCCGAATGTCGGCATCTATGAATACACCTCAAAGCCCGAGGACGTTGGCAAATTCAAAGCGCCTACGCTGCGCAATGTTGCGTTGACTGCACCTTACATGCACGAAGGCAGCGCTAAGACGCTCGACGCTGTGCTGGATCACTATGCTGCCGGAGGACGCACGATTGTGGATTCCGCGAATGCGGGCGAAGGTTTTCGCAATCCGAACAAAGCCCCCTTGATTCGAGGCTTCCAAATGTCTGCCGTGGACCGATCCGATCTGATCGCATTCTTGGAATCTTTGACCGACGATGAGGTCATCCACGACCCGAGATTCGGTAATCCCTGGGCAAGCTGGAAGGCAACGGAGAAGTAGTGTTGCGACAACCGTTAGATTCTATGAGATACCGCAAGCTCGTGGATCGGAGCGCTCCGCGTTTTCAGCGATTTGGATTTCTGTTTGATTGCACAGAGCAGACGAAACAGCTCAGCGACCAGCCGGTGAGGGTGAGAAACTTATTTGTTCCTTGATTGTTCCCTCGTTTTCTGAATCGCGCAATCGATCAAGCTGAAACACATCGACAAACGGCACAAAATCGAACGGCACGGATGGCTGCCGACCGCGTTCTGCTAACTGCGATGCAATTGGATAGTGTCCACGTTCTAAGCGCGGTTCTCGACTCCGACTAACTCATTCACCTTTTCAATGTCTTCGGCAGTCTTGATTGGATATCCGCGAGGCCATTCAGACCGCACTTCCCTGAGCTTTCGAGAAGCTGCGGATGGCGTCCTCTTGGGTCTTGGACACTTCGAAAACCGTCAGTAGTTTTGTGATCTGCAATAACTGATTAAAATGGGCTCCCAAGTTGCAAAGCCGCAGTGATGTTCCTCGCGATTTCGCGCTGGAGTAGGCCGCGACGAGCGCGCCGAGACCCGAGCTGTCAATCATCGTGACGTTCTTCATATCGAGAACAAGCTTCTTTTTACCTTCGGAAACTAGCTTCTTGACGCTTTCACGCAGCGTACCAGTCTCTTCACCAAGCACGATGCGACCGTGGAGAGCCAGGACGGTAACGCCATCCATTTCGCTGTTAGTCAGCTTGAGAGCCATAGTTGCATATCTCCTTCTCGAAACTATCCTCAGGGTACCGTTGAAGGTCTAGCCTCGTTCGCGTTTTGGGGTCTTCAGTGGAGCGGGAGTATACCAATTTTCCGAGGGAGCACACAGCTCTCACTGTTATCCGTTTTAGGCCGGCTCCCGAATAGGGGTTAGCTTCGTTACATTCGCGGCGCCTCGATAGCGGGCGAGGAGCAGCGTGATGTCGTCGGCTTGATGGGCACCCCGAGAGAAGGCGCGCACGGAGTCGAGAATGTTTTTCTGGAGAGCTTCTAGAGGCGCGTCATGCTGCGCGAGTAGAAGTTCGCGCAGCCGAGATACCCCGAACATCTCATCGTCGGGATCTATGGCTTCGGTCACGCCATCGCTGTACAGCACAAGCGTGTCGCCAGGTCGAAGTGCCACGCAGGAAGCGACATAGCTTGCATCAGGTATCAGACCGACCGGGAAACCACCTTCGGTGAAAGGCTCGGAGACTTCACCTGCACGAACAAGCAGAGGCGACGGGTGCCCGGCATTGATGAACTCAACTCGACCTTCGCGGTCAACGATGCCGAAAAACATCGTCGCATAGCGACCAACCTCCGAGTGTTCGCACAAAAATCTGTTGATGTGGTTAAAGACGCCTGCAGGATCAACTCCCAAGTTCATCCCGGAAAGAGCACCTTGCAGCATCGTTGTCAGAAGCGCGGCACCCAAACCCTTGCCGGAGACATCTGCGATGAGAAAGGCGGTGCGGTCTTCGCCCACCGGGAAAACATCGAAATAATCTCCTCCAACCGCGAGACAGGGAGTACTCGTGCCCGTAATGGCGAGATGCGGAAAATCGCGGAAGCTTTTCGGGAGGAGGGCCCGCTGAATGTCGCTGGCGATGGCGATTTCCTGTTCGAGGCGCTGGCGCTCCCGTTCGCGTTCGACCAGCCGCGCATTATCCAAAATGCTGGCGGCTTCGATGGCAATTGCATCCAGGATCTGCCGGTCGAGTTTGGAAAATGCTGCCGGCCGACGCGAATCCAAATACAAAACGCCAAGAAACTGCCCGTGCTGCGCATCGATCGGAGGTTCTGCGGAGCTAACGCGAGACATAGCGTACAGGGGGATCACCACGACGGCGCGAAGGCGCTGGGAGATGACGCTCTGGGCCGCTTGCAGATCCGGATCGCCCCGATCGAGGTCTTCGGTGATGATGCTGGATTGCCGCTGCACGGAGAGGCGCAGCGCGGTCTGGCTGGGAGCGAAACCTTCGACCGGAATGGGCACTCCTTTGCCCCCTCGGGCGAGCCGCATGCGAAGCGATCCGCTCTCATCGGCTTCCAGCAGAAGGCCCCGCTCGGCATCCGTCACGGTTATGGCATGATCAACCATAGTGGCGAGCACGGCTTCAAGAGGAAGCCGCGAGTGCAGAAGCATGGTTGCTTCAAGGAGGAGGTTGATCTTGCTGAGTCCTCCAGGTGAGGAATCGCCGTGAGTTATGTTCTCTATTCGCAACAGGAGATGATCGACAGTGGCAGCGGCGGTCGATGTGAGGAAGACAAGCTGGTATGAGCCATCAAGACCAAAGGTAATAACGTCGCCGTTTTCCACGACGTGTCTAACAATTTTCTTGCCATTAAGGAACATGCCGCCGCGCTGGCCGCGGTCTTCAAGGTAGTAACGGTCATCGAAGGAGATTGCAGCAGCGCTGCGGGAGACACGGCTGTCGGAAAGCTGCAAGTGGTTTCCGGCTCCGCCGCGTCCGATGAGAAAGGGAGATTGAGTGATGCGGACGCAACGAGTCATCGCATCGGGAGCAACAACCTCCAGGACCGCTTCGCCGATAACCGTGGCGTCAAGCATAAGGTATCAGTCTGGGTCACAGATTTTAGCACCAGCGGAGATGTGCAGTGGGCTGCATCCCAGCCCGCGTTTCCCGAAAACGCGTGTGATCGATGCCCTCTTTGAGCAATTCAAACATCTAGGGAGCTGGCACGAAGATTAAAGGCACCCGGATACATGAGATCAAAACAAGCTATATTCGGCTAACGAAGCGGGAGCGTGAGGTGCTCGTCGGGAGTGGCGGCAGCGCTGAGAGACTCTTGCTGGCGGGCGCGCCGCGCGACCTCGGCCTGCATGATTTTTTCTTGGTCCTTCGTGAAGTATAAGCAGCCGTAAATGCTGTCCTGCAGAACACCGAGGTCCCAATTTCCCCGCATGATACCCGTCTTCGAGTGAATTGCGAGATTCAGCAAGATGTGGCCGACTTCGTGGGCTATGGCAGTGCCTAGCAGGTCTGCGACCGGCAAGGGGAAGTCAGCGTGATTCCGCTGAAATGCCTCTAGATGCCCTCGCCGCATCTCCTCGACGCGGTTGTAAAAAATGTATGCCAGCACACGATTGGGGCCCGCGCCGGGCGCGAGTCCCGTCACGCCGGCCTCCAGATGCAGCTTGTCGGACATGGCCGCCGGCAGAATGTTCACCCTGATGTCCGAAAGGCCGATCGCCAGCGGTCCGGGGGCGTCGCCTGAATCCTGGCCGGGCACCGGCGCGTCGGCCCACTGACTTACGACGCCGGCCTGCTGAAAAATACGGGACGCCACCTTTTCAGCTTGCTCCATGGTTTTGCTATCGACTCGGGCATAGTTGCGAACGTGAATCGTGAAGGTGTGGTTGGCTGCCGGGTTAGCTGCCGCTGGATGCGCGGTACCTGCCATCGCTGCCAGTCCCAGGATCAGTTGCCACTTCGCTGTCGTGTTCATGACGTCCCTCCTGCCTGGGAAGGCGGGAACGCCATGCGAAACCTGTAACGTCGCAAGAAAAATCTTGGGAATTTACGATAATTCGCTCAGAATGGGCGGGTTACATTTACATATCCGGGGCCCGCTCACTCCCAACGGAGGCGCGATGTCGACTCCCTCGCCTCAGCAAATGACCCAGCTGTTACAGGCTTGGGGACAGGGCGAAGACGAAGCCCTGGAGAAGCTCATCCC
>Ga0335085_10000193_pt1 | contig 189040 bp, 174 predicted proteins | sample Lox_Sample_45_FD_206712 | JGI IMG/M metagenome (GOLD analysis project Ga0335085, IMG submission 206712) | Soil microbial communities from Loxahatchee National Wildlife Refuge, Florida, United States - Lox_Sample_4.5 | ecosystem: Environmental > Terrestrial > Soil > Wetlands | place: USA... | reverse complement strand
CCGGTGCTCGTCCAGAAGGGCGATGAGGCGGTCGTACGTGGGATAGTCGCTCATGGGTTCTCAGGTAGTTAGCGGGGTCCCGGTCTCTTGCGCCACCCCAATGCGAACGCAATCCTAAGTCCATGACTGACGCGCCCCGCACCGTCGCCGTCCTTCCCTTCACCAACCTCACCGCCGATCCCGCCACCGCCTACTTCGCCGACGGGGCCGCGGAAGCCATCGGAGACACGCTCGCCGTCATGAAGGCGATCCGGGTTTCGCCCCACGCGGCCGCCCTCGACTGGGCCGACCGGGGCGGCAGCCTCCAGGAGGTGGCCGCCGGGCTCGCGGCCGGCTTCCTGCTCGAAGGCGGAGCGAAGCGGTCCGCGGACGCGGTTCATTTCGAGGTACGGCTCCGGAACGCCGACGGCTCTTCGGTCTGGTCCACAATCGTGGACCGCCCCGCGGCCGACGTCCTGGGGGCCCAGCTCGAGATCGTCATCGGCGTGCTCGGGGGGCTCGGGGTCACGCCCACGCCCGAAGAGCGGAGCCGCATCAACCGGCCACTGACCACCGACCACCGTGCGTATGACCAGTACCTGCGCGGACGCATTTTCGCTCGGGAGCTCCTGCGGCGCAGCCAGGAGGCCGCGCTGCTCCACTTCGGGGATGCGCTCCAGCTCGACCCCTCGTTCGCGCGGGCGCACGCGGAGACCGCGGTCTGCCACGGGATGATCTACCAGTACTGGGATTCGAGCGACGAGCACCTGAAGCGCGCCGACGAGTCCAGCGCGCGGGGACTCGAGCTCGCGGCCGACTTGCCGCATCCGCACATGGCCCGCGGGCTGGCACTGGCGCTCGCCACCCGGTACGCGGAGGCCGACCGGGAGTTCGCGGCCGCGCTCGAGCTTCGGCCCGACCTGCTCGACGCCTGCTATTTCCGAGCCCGCTCGGCCCGGGCCCAGGGGGCCTTCGCCGACGCGGTCGGCTGGTTCGAGCGAAGCTGGGCGCTCCGGCCCCTCGACTATTCCGTGCCGGCCCTCCTGGCGAGCGCCTACGTGTCGCTCGACCGGAAGGACGAGGCACTCGCCACCCGCAGGAAGTCGGTGGAGCTGGCGGAGCGGCGCCTGGTGCGGCACCCCGACGACTCCCGCGCCCTGTACCTCGGCGCCGCCTGCCTGTCGACCCTCGGCGAGGGCACCAAGGCGCGCTCCTGGGCCAAGCGCGCGCTTGCGATGGACCCGGACGACTCGGCGGTGCTCTACAACGTCGCCTGCGTGTACGCCCTGCTCGGCCTGGACGACTCGGCGGTCGACTGTTTGGAACAGGCGATCCAGCACGGGTTCCGGCACTGGGACTGGATCGAGCACGACTCCGACTTCGACGCCGTGCGCTCGAACGAACGCTTCAAATCCCTTCAGGAAACGCCCTGACCATGATCTGGACCCGTCGAGCCTTCGTGACCTCGCTGGCCGCGGGTGCCGCCGCCTGCGCCACCCGGACGGCCGGCCCCGGCGCCGCGCCGGCCCCCGCGGCGCCGGGACTCAGCCTGAGCCAGCGCCTGGGGTACGCGGCGGACGCCCGGCTGCTCATCGTCAATCTCGACGACCTGGGTCTGCTCCACGCGGTGGACGCGGCCGCCTTCGGAATTCTCGACAAGGGCCCCATCGTGTCCGGGAGCGTGATGGCCGCGTGCCCCTGGTTCCCCGAGGCGGCGGACTACGCGCGCGGCCATCCGGCGCTCGACCTGGGCCTCCACTTCACGTTCACGAGCGAGCGGCCGCTCTATCGGTGGGGTCCCGTGCTGGGCGCGAAGGAGGTGCCGAGCCTGGTGGACGACGACGGCTACTTCCCCGTCTCCTGGGACGCCGCGCGCCGCGTCAGCCTCCCCGAGGTGGACGCCGAGATGCGCGCGCAGCTCGCGCGGGCTCGGAAGCTGGGATTCAATCCGACCCATCTCGACTCGCACGAGCACTGCCTCCAGTGGCTCGGCGATCCCATCTTCGAGCTCTTCCTGCGGCTCGCCACGGAGAACCGGCTGCCCATCCGGGTGGGGCGGAACTGGGTCATCGAGCACCCCTACCTGGCGCGGGTGGAGCGCGCCGGCGGCGTGATGCTCGACCGCACCATCACCATTCCGCCGGGAACCCCGCCGGAACAATGGACCGCCTGGTACGCCGATTCGATTCGGAACCTCCGGCCCGGGGTCACCGAGATCTTTCTGCACCCGGGATATGACGACGGCGAGATGCGGGGCTTCGCCCCGGCGCGCTTCAGCTGGGGCTCCGCCTGGCGCCAGCGGGACCTGGACGCGATCCAGAGCCCGGCGGTGCTGAACGCGCTCGCCACCTCCGGGGTCACGCTCATCAGGTGGAGCGACCTCGGGAAATTGCTCGCGGCGCCGGGGTCAACCGCTCACGGCTGACCCCCGTAGGTCCCACCGGGCACCCGTTTCGCGAACCGTCCGGACCTCCGGTGGTATAACTGACCCTATGAAAACCACGTTGATCGTCTCACTCGTGTGCGCGGCGTTCTTCACCCAGAGCGCGGCAGCGCAGTACGGCGGCCGCCGCGGCGGCATGGGCGGCGGCGGGTACGGACGTCCCGAAAGTGAGCCGCCGCCGCCGCTTCCCGGTGCGGTGCTGGACGGCCCTCCCGACTCGGCCACGGCGCGCTCCGCGCTGGCCCTGACCGACTCGCAGGCCGTGCGCTACGCCGCCGCCTACGGCGCCTTCATGGCGCAGACGAAGCCGTCGCGGGATTCCGCCCAGGCCGCGACCGACCGGATGAACGACCGCCTGGCCACGGGAGACCGGGCGGCGGCGCTCTTCTACGCCCAGCGGCTGCAGGAGATCGGCCGGTCGCTCAAGGACCGGCAGGACAAGTTCGACGACGGGCTCAAGGCCTTCCTCAGCAAGGACCAGCAGAAGACCTACCGGCGGTGGGAGGACGACGCCGAGCGGGTGGCGCAGGAGCGGAACAAGGAGGCCGGGCTCCGCTGGGAGGACATGGGCACCTTCGGCGGCGTGCGCGCGGCCGAGGAGCGGCGGACTCTGGTGGAGAGCGGCGAGGTACCGGAGGCGGCGCTGGGGGCCCAGGCGGTACGGGTGGGCCGGACCATCTACCTCTCGGCCCAGCTGGGACTGGACAGCGCCGGCGCGCTCGCCGCCCCCGACCTCGCGGGGCAGGCCCGCCAGGCGTTCCACAACGTGGCCGCGCTGCTCGGGCGCGCGGCTTCGGCTCCCAACGACGTCGTACGCATGACCATCTATGTCGTGAACCCGGACTCGGGCACTGCGGCCCTCCTGCGGTCGGCCGGGCCCGATTTCTTCGCGGGACGGATCGAGCCGGCCACGGCCATCGTGGGCGTGCAGTCGCTGCCGCACCCCGGCGCCCTCGTGGCGGTCGAGGTGACCGCCGTGTCCGGGAGCGGCGGCTACTGAGGGCGAACGGGCGTCAGAGTTGGAAAAGCGACGCGGAGGAGAGAAAAGCCCGCCCCGGCCGCTCGGGCCGGGGCGGGCGAAGTAAGGTTGGCGTCAGCCTTCGACGATGATCAGATACTTGGATCCCGCCCAGAACTGCTCCGGCCGGGCGATGGCCAGGCGATTCGTGTTCATGATCTCGCCCTTGGAGTCCGGCAGCGAGCCGAGCGCGCTCAGGTCGTTCCGGGAGACGATCCGGTAGGGCTGGGCCGAGTCGGGGAGGGAGATGCTGGTCACCTGCCGGCGGTCGATGGCGGTGAAGAGCGCGGGATCGAGCGTCCGCGCGGGCACCAGGGTCTTGCCGGATTTCCAGAGCACGAACAGGAAGCGGCTGCCCCCCTCTTCCGTGATCACGCCCTTTTTGAGCAGGTCGTCCTTCGTCCCGATGACGTAGTACACGGTGTTGTCGCGGGTCTGGACGTTGCTCAGGGTGTCCTGCAGCGCGACGGTGACGCCGGTGAGTGAATCGGCGCGGGCCGTGAGAGCCGCGATCTGCGTCTTCTGGTCGTCGACGACCTTCTGGAAGTTGACGACCGTGCTCTCGAGCGTGGCGCGGAGCGAATCCGAGAGATGGGTCATCCCGGCGATCTCCTGCTGGCTGGTGCGGAGCCGGGCGTCGGTGGCGCGCACGCGCGCCGCGAGCAGGTGGACCCGCTGGACCACGCTGTCCCGCCGGGCCGCGTCCGGTGTTTCGGACGGCTCCAGCTTGAGCTTCCCGTTCAACCGGACTTTGGAGAGCTCGGCCGAGATTTCGGACAGGGTACGGGCGTCGGCCGCGACTTCGGCGACGACGCGGTCGTGATCGACCGCGACGTTCTGCAGGCTGTCGGCCCGCGCCTGCGCCACGCGCAGGGCCTGCTGGTCGCAACCGGCTGCGGCCACGGCGGCGACCGTGAGCAGCAATGTGACTTTGGCGGACATTCGGCCTCCTCTGAAAGGCGTGCCGTGAATCGTTGCGACCGTCCTACCCCGGGCGGGCGCCGGCGGTTCATCGCGCCCGTCCCCCGCAATCATTGCCTCGACCGGCGCTCGCCGCCATCCCTCCCCCCGGGGGGACCTCCCCGACGTACATTGAACCCGAGTGCCGGCTCGAGGAGGCGGGGCGATGCGACGCGCGGTCTTGGTGATGGGGCTCACCGTTTTCGTGGCCTGCCGTCCGGCCCCGGGGCGAGCGGTCGCGGCGGACTCGACCGACATGGCCGCGGCCGCGGCGGCCGACGGCGAAATGGCCTCGATGGGGTCGATGGCCGGTGACCCCCACATGAAAATGACGCCGACCTGGCCGTTGGCCCCCGGAGACTCGGCCCGGGCCCGGGCGCTGGTGACGGAGGTCCGCACGGCCCTGGGCAAGTATCGCGACGTGCGCGTCGCGGTCGCGGACGGCTTCAAGGAGTTCCTGCCCAACGTCAAGAACCAGCGGGTCTACCATTTCACCAATTGGCGGCACGCGCTGGCGGCACGCTTCGGCTTCGATCCGGCCTCGCCGACCGCGCTGCTCTACCAGCAGGACTCGGCCGGCGGGATGCGGCTCGTGGGCGTGATGTACACCGAGGCGCCGAGCACGTCCCTCGACGAGCTCAACCGCCGGGTCCCGCTTTCCATCGCGCACTGGCACGAACACGTGAACTGGTGCCTGCCTCCCCGGGGAGCGCTCGGGCGCTGGCGGGATTCGTCGGGCGGAAAGCCCGTGTTCGGGCCCTTCGGGCCGATCGTCACCCCGGCGGCGTGTGACAGCGCGGGCGGGCGGTTCGTGCCCCGCGTGTTCGGCTGGATGGTGCACGTGAACGCTTTCGCGGGGGACGATCCGAAGGTGATCTGGGCGGTCGAGCCGCCCGAGCCGTCCGGCGCACACGCCAAGATGTGATCACGCTCCCCGAAGCGCGGCCCAAGAAGCTGCACCTGGGCGGGCTCGTGGCCGTGATGTTCTTCTGCGTGTCGGGCGGACCCTTCGGACTCGAGGGGCTGGTCGGCTCGGTGGGACCGGGGCTGGCGCTCCTGCTCCTCGTCCTGACCCCTCTCCTGTACAGCGTTCCCGAGGCTCTCCTCATCGGCGAGCTGGCGTCGATGCTCCCGGTGGAAGGGGGCTACTACGTCTGGGTCAAGCGCGCGTTCGGCCCGTTCTGGGGGTTCTGGAACGGATGGCTGTCCTGGACCTACTCGCTGGTCGACATGGCCATCTACCCGGTGCTCTTCCTGCAGTACCTGCACTACTTCGCCCCCGGCCTCTCCCGTCTCGACGGCTGGCTCCTGTCCCTGGCGTTCATCTGGATCGCGACCTGGCTCAACCTTCGAGGCACCCGCACCGTCGGCCTCGCGTCGGGGTGGTTCGTCGCCCTCGTGCTCCTGCCCTTCGCGGCGGTGGCGGGGATCGCGTTCGTTCACTGGGCCGGCGATCACCGGCTCCGGCTCCCGCTCACGCCGTTTCACGCGGCCGGGACGACCTTCCTGGGCGCGCTGGGCATCGGCATCAGCCAGGGGATCTGGAACTACTCGGGGTGGGACAACGCCTCGACCATCGGCGGGGAAATCCACGCGGCCGGGCGCAACTATCCGCGCGCGCTGGCCCGGACCCTCCCCCTCGTGACGCTGGTCTATCTCGCCACCATCATCCCCACCCTCGCGGTCACCGACTGGCATCTGTGGACCGACGGGGCCTGGCCGGCCCTGGCCCGGGCGGTGGTGGGGGGATGGCTCGCGCAGTGGGTGGCGCTGGCGGGAATGGTGAGCGCGTTCGCGCTCTTCAACGCGCTCCTGCTCGCATACTCACGCATTCCCCTCGCGCTGGCGCGCGACGGACTCCTGCCCGCGGCGCTGGGGCGGACCGACGCCCGGGGAACGCCGGTGGCGGCCGTCGTCGCCTCGGCCATCGTGTATTCCGGATTCGCCAGCCTCGCGTTCGGAGGGCTCCTGGCGGCCGACGTGCTCTTGTACACGCTGGCGTTGCTCCTCGAATTCGCCTCATTGCTCGCGCTGCGCCGCCGGGAACCGGCGCTCCGGGGGCCCTTCCGCGTGCCGCTCCCGACCTGGGCGCTGGGGCTCCTCGCCCTTCTGCCGGCCGCGGTTCTGGCCGCGGCGGTGGCGCTGGAAGCGGGAAACCCCGGTGAGGGGTTCACCGGGGTTCTGGTGGCGCTCGGCTTCGCGGCGGCGGGGCCGGTGATCTATCTCGCGCTGGCCCCGCGGGCGCCCGTCAGCGGGTGAGGAGCGCCGACACGGAGTAGGCGCCGGGGCCGACGGCCGCGAGGACCAGAGCGGCGGCGATCAGGGTCAGGTTGTACTCGTACCCGCCGTTGGAATTCCAGATGCCCTTGGCCAGGTGCACGGTCTTGATGGCCACGAGCATCACGACGACGATCATCGCCGCGCCGATCCAGGTGTCGAGCCCGAGCAGGAGCGACACGCCCCCCAGGGTCTCGAGCGTGGCGGCGGCGGTGGCGTGCAGGCGGCCGGGCTTGATCCCCATGCTCTCGAGCCAGCCCGCCATTCCGGCGATGCCGGGGCCCCCGAACCAGCCGAATGCCTTCTGGGTGCCGTGCCCGATGAACAACCCGCCCACCACGACACGGAGAAAGAGGAGCGCTAAATTGGTCAGCATACGACGGCCTCACAGGTTGGTGATTGCTTGAATTCGAGATACTCGACTTCGACCAGTCTAAGGAACCAACCGGCCGCGGAAAGGGTTCCCGGGGGTGTGAAACGCGAGGCCAATGGCCGTGATCCGGCCCTCGACCTGTGGGTGGTGCTGGCCCGGGCCACCGACGCCCTGGGGCGGCACGCCCGGGCCGATGTCGCCCGCCACGGCCTGGCCGACGCGGAATTCGGGGTCCTGGAAATCCTCTACCACCGGGGCCGGCTGCCCGTCTGCCAGGTCCAGCGGCGGATCCTGCTGCAGAGCGGCAGCACCACCTACGTGGTGGACAAGCTGGTCCGGCGGGGCCTGGTGCGGCGCGCTCCCAACCCGCGCGACCGGCGCGGGACCCTGCTGGCGCTCACGCCGGCCGGGCGGCGGCTCATCGCGCGGATCTTCCCCGGGCACGCGCGGGCCCTCCGTCGGGCGATGGGGGGGCTGTCGAAGAGCGAGCAGAAGCGGGCGGCGGATCTGGTCCGCCGGCTGGGACTCGGCGCCGCGGCGCGGCTCGAGCGCTCAGATCCCCTGGTGGACCGCCAGGGTGAGTGAGTGATAGCGGAAGGCGCCTACGGTGCTGGCGCCCGCCGCGTTGGTGTAGAACCCCTCGAGCGTGATCTCCCCGCCGTTCCACCCGCGTGAGAGCACGGCCGACACGTGCCACTCGGACTGCCAGGGCGCCGGCGCGCCGGCGCCGGGGTCGATCTGCTGGCCACCCAGGCCCCCGTCGGCGCGCAGGCCCCACTGCCCGCGGCGCAGATTGTAGATGGCCCGCGCTTCCAGGACGGTGAACCGCTCCGGTGAGAAGTATCCGTCGCCACGGTTCGGTGTCCGGTATCCCATCATCCGCCCCAACCCGCCCACCGACAGCCCGTGCCCCAGTCCCCCCAGCGCGCTCAGCAGCCCCGAGAAGCGCCGGTTGCCGTCCGAGAACCAGGTGCCGCCCGCCGCGCCCGAAAGGGAGATGGTCGGTTTGGGATCGAGATCCACCTCGAGATCGAGATTGTCGATGGTGAGGCCGTGCGCGAGGAGAAGCGCGGTTTCGTCGAACGCGGCCCTGCCGTACCCCAGGCTCAGCGCCGCGAACGGCGCCGGCTGCCAGGAAAGGCCGAGCTGGGCCGTCAGGGGCGTGTGATTCCCGGAATCGGACTCCAGGCGCCGGACGCCGAGCCCCGCGCGCGCGCCCACCGTGCCGCCGAGCGGAGCGGTGACGAGCCCGGAAACACCGTAACTGTTGTCGGAGCGCAGGGGATCGCTGTCGTGCCGCCAGCCGCCCGTGAGCGTGCCCCGCACGTCACCCGCGAGGGCTCCGGAAATCCAGAGATCCTGCGCATAGAACGATTCGTCGTCCGAGTCTCCCGCGCCCGTGACCGAGGTGCCGACGTCGGGACGGACCGCCGCGTGCAGGTCGCGCTGGAGCTGACGGGCCGTCGGATCCGCGGGCGCGAGGGCGCGGGCGCGGTCCACGTACGCCCGGGCGAGCCCCGGCTCTCCCTTCCAGTAGAGGGTCTGCGCCAGTCCGACGAGCAGGCTCGGGTCGTCCGGGTGCGCGGTCAACGCCGAGCGCCAGAGCGTCTCGGCGCGATCCAGGTCTCCGGCCCAGGCCACGGACTGGGCCCGCCCCGCGAGGGCGTCCACGCGGCCCGTGTCCTGCGCGAGCGCGGAGTCGTACAGCGCCACGGCGGCCCCGGTCCGCCCCGCCCAGGACAGCACCCGCGCCTCGGCCACCATCAGGTCGGGGTTCGCGGGATCTTCCTGGCGGGCCCGCGCGAAGCGGCCGAGCGACCGGCCGAGGAAGCCGTCCCAGCTGTCGAGGAGCGCCAGACGCCACAGGGCCCGCTCGTTCAGGGAATCGGCGGCGAGCACCTGCTCGTAGAGCGACCGGGCCTTGGCGAAGTCTCCGAGCGTGAAGGCGGAATCGGCCTCCACCACCTGTGCCCGGGCCGGAAGGGCGATGACGGCGGCGCCTGCCAGGAGGAGGAGGGCCCGCCTCACCACGCGCTCCAGAGGTCACGGATGGCGAAGTATGCGGGCTTCAGGCGCTCGTGGGAGACGGGATCCTCCCACCCCGGCCAGGAATACGTCGGCCCCGGCGCCAGCCGGTCGCGCTCCGTGCCCGAGCGGTCCACCGCGGCGACGCCGAAGCGGAATCCGCCCGTCGTATCGGTCTGAAAGCCGTCGCTCGCCGAGATCCCGGTGAGCACCCGGTGGGATGAAGGGTCAGTCACGTTGAGGAGCCCCCAGGGAATCCGGACCTCCACCAGGCGTGCCCCCCGGTCCGCGTACCAGTCGGACAGCGTGGACGCCTGCCAGGTGCCGAACCGGAGCCGTCCCCGGTCCACGCCCTGGGCCGGGAAAGTCCTGCCGTCCCGGGCGATGCGCCAGCGGTTGGTGGTCACCCACATGGAATCCCAGTCGCCGCGGGCCCCGGCGCCGAAGACCGTGGCGCCGTACTGATAGAAGGGATCGAGCGCGGTGGGACCCATCCCCCGGCGGGGAACGAGGTAGGGGCTGTACCAGGGAGCGACCCACATCCGCCCCCGGGCCGTGTCTCTGAGCGTGAGCGCAAACTCGAAGCCCACGGAGTCCGAGCGCGTGAGCCCCGGCAGCAGGAACTGGCCGGACCGGCGGTCATAGGTGTCGATCCCCACCACGTAGCCCGCCGTGTCGAGCCCGGGGCCCTCGATGGCGAGGTACAGATAGGCCGCGTCCGACCCGACCCGGAGGCTCAGCACCGAATCCCGCTCGAGCACCGGGAGGGCGTGCCATTTCGCGGGATCGCCGCCCAGCACGGGCTGGGCGGCGGTGTCACCGGCGTACTCCCCCAGCAGACCGTAGTTCTGCTCCGCGTCCATCGCGTTGTGCCAGAGCCGGGTCCGCTCGGCCGGGGTCTCGAGGTCGATCACCGGCCAGTTGTGCTTGAACCACTCGTCCAGCCAGGCGAACAGCACGCCCCCGGCGAGCCCGGCCTCGCGGATCTCCCGGGTGAGCCGGACGTCGTCATCGGCCATCGCGCGCTCATCGTGGCCCCCGTGGTCCACGCCCTCGGGCTGCCGATGCGCGTCTCCGCGCGAGGACGGCACGCCGTACTCCGAGATGACGATCGGCATTCCCGCGTAGTGCTTCTTGAGGTCGAGCAGATACCCGAAGTAGTGGGACGGACCGTATGACGACCGGGCCGCACCGTACTCCGGGTCCAGATCCATGAAGTCGGGATAATAGGGATACGCGTGATAGGAGACGTACCAGCCGCCCAGGTTCGCGGGTGTGGGGTGGATCAGCGCCGCGTCCAGCGACTGCGCGTCGTTGTCGTACTCGCGCAAGGCCGTGTCGACCGGAATCCCCCGCTCCCTTCGCAGCACGGCCTCTTCGGCGCCCGTGGGCTCGGTGGGGTGGTGCAGGGGGTCGAGGGTGGGCCAGTTGGTGTAGGCGATGGGGCGTGACGCGTGATAGAGATCCCACTCGAGGCCGAGCATCGAGTCACACTGGGCCGCCATCCACTCGTCGGCCGGGGTCCCGTGCGGGAGCGTGAGGAAGCGCCCGGCGAACGTCGTGTCTCCGGGGTGCAGGGAGTCGAACGCCACGATGGTGGCGGGCTCCCACTCTCGTCCGATGAGGTACGCCAACGTGTGATCGGAGACGTCGGCGTCGTAGCGTCCGTAGGAGTGGCCGGGACGCGCGCCCAGGACGGCGTGACCGTGCACGATATCCACGACCCGCCGCATCTCGGCCAGGAAGTCCGACCGCCAGGCCGGATCGTCGTAGTCGTCGCGCGGAGGCGGCTCCGCCCACACCCCGTGGATGAGCCACAGCGCCTGCGCCGGGTGCGCGTCGTTCCAGTCCTTGAGGGCCCGGTAGAACACGGGGGGATGCACGGTATAGACCCGGACCACGTTGGCGTGGGCGGCGGCCATCAAGCCGAGCCAGCGGGTGTAGGTGGACTCGGCCTGCGGAAACTCGGACGGGAATTTCCCCGGCAGGGCCGCGCCGAGGTTGATGCCGCGGAGGTAGAAGCGCTGCCATCCCCCGGCCGCGCGGACTTCGAACTGGTCGCCCGAAATGCGGGCCGGCACCTGCGCGTCGGCGGGGCGCGGCGCGGGAGCCACCGGGGGAGCCAGCCCCAGTCCGAGGAGCTCGTTCTGCGCGTCGGCGTAGCCGGGGGCGGCCCGGAGCGCGCGCTGGAAGGCGGCGATGGCCTCGTCCCGGTTCCCCTGCCGGCGGCGGACCAGCCCCAGCCCGTACCAGGCGTCCGCATCTCCGGAGTCGGCGGTCGCGGCGGCGCGGAAGTCGGCGGCGGCGGCGTCGGTGCGTCCCAGTCGCAAGTCGGCGAATCCGAGACCGGTGCGGACGCCGCGCAGGCCGGGGCACAACGAGTCGGCGACGGCGAACGCCCGGGCCGCGGCCGGAATCCGGTCCGCGCGGTACTCCCGCCATCCCTGGTCGAGGGCCGCGCGGGCGACCGAGTCTTGCGGGCAGGGCGACTGGAGCATCAGGAGGAGGGGCAGCAGCATACCGGACAGAATATACGATTAGATTCCCGCCCCTATGGCGCGCTCCCACACCCTCGGATTCCCGTCGCTCGGCGCGGCGCGCGAGTTGAAGCGCGCCACCGAGGCGTACTGGGCGGGCAAGATTCCCGCCGCGGACCTCCTCGACACCGCGCGCATCCTCCGGGCCCGTCACTGGGCGCTCCAGCGGGACGCCGGCCTCGACCTGATCTCGGTGAACGACTTCTCGCTGTACGACCGGATGCTCGACGCCTGCGCGATGGTCGGCGCCGTGCCCGGGCGGTACGGGTGGCGCCCGGGAACGCCGGTGGACCTGGACCTGTATTTCGCGATGGCGCGGGGGAGTCAGGGGAAGGGCCGGGACGTGGTGGCGATGGAAATGACCAAGTGGTTCGACACCAACTACCACTACCTGGTCCCCGAGCTCGCCCGCGACCAGCGATTCGCGCTGTCCTCCACCAAGGTCATCGACGAGCTCACCGAGGCGCGCGCGCTGGGCCTCGCGGCGAAGCCCGTGCTGATCGGGCCGGTGACGTTCCTGCTGCTGTCGAAAACCACGGGAGACGCCGACCGGCTGGCGCACCTCGACGCCCTGTTGCCGGTGTACGCGGAGGTAATGCGCCGCCTCAAGGACGCCGGCGCCGAATGGGTCCAGCTCGACGAGCCGACGCTGGCGCTCGACCGCACCGCGGCCGAGCGGAGCGCCTTCGGCCGGGCATACGCGTACCTCGCGAAGCAGGCGCCCGGGGTCCGGGTTCTCGTGGCGACGTATTTCGCGGGACTCGGCGATGCGCTCGACGTGGCGCACGCCCTGCCCGTGGAAGGGGTCCACCTCGACCTGGTGCGCGGGGCGGGAGAGCTCGACCGCGCGCTCGAGCGGTGGCCGGCGGGCCGGGTGTTCTCGGCCGGCGTCGTGGACGGCCGGAACGTCTGGCGCGCGGACCTGGAGCGGGTCCTGCCGGGGCTCGAGCGGATTCGGGACCGGGTGGGCGGAGATCGGCTCTGGATCGCGCCGTCGTGCTCCCTTCTGCACGTGCCCCAGGACCTGGACCTGGAGCGCCGGCTGGACGGCGCGATCACGCAATGGCTGGCCTTCGCGAAGCAGAAGCTCGGCGAGATCGTGACCCTGACCCGGGCGGTGAACGGCGGGCGCGACTCGGTGCGCGAGGCGCTGGACCGGAGCCGGGCCGCGGCCGCCGCCCGGCGAACCTCCCCCCGGATTCATCGTCCCGAAGTGGCCAGGCGGGTGGCGGCGGTGACGCCCGCCGACGAGCGCCGGCCCTCGCCGTTCGCCGTGCGCCGCGGCCGGCAGCTGCCGCTTCCCGCGTACCCCACGACGACCATCGGCTCCTTCCCCCAGACCGCCGAGGTCCGGGGGGCACGGAAGAAGCTCCACGACGGAACCTGGGCCGCGGCGGAGTACGACGCCTTCGTCGAGGGTGAGATCCTGCGCACGCTCAAAATCCAGGAAGACCTGGGGCTCGACGTGCTGGTGCACGGCGAGTTCGAGCGGAACGACATGGTCGAGTACTTCGGCGAGCAGCTGGACGGGTTCGCGTTCACCGAGCACGGATGGGTGCAGTCCTACGGCTCGCGTTACGTGAAGCCGCCCATCATCTATGGAGACGTGGCGCGCCCGCACCCGATGACGGTGCGCTGGAGCGCCTTCGCGCAGTCCCGTACCGCGAAGCCGGTGAAGGGCATGCTCACCGGGCCGGTCACCATCCTGCAATGGTCGTTCGTCCGGGACGATCAGCCGCGCGCGGCCACGGCGGTGCAGCTGGCCCTGGTGATCCGCGACGAGGTGCGGGACCTGGAGGCCGCCGGGATCCGCGTGATCCAGATCGACGAGCCGGCGCTGCGCGAAGGGATGCCGCTCAAGCAGGCCGACCAGGCGGAGTATCTCGACTGGGCGGTCCGGGCCTTCCGGCTCGCGACGAGCGGCGTGGCGGACGCGACCCAGATCCACACGCACATGTGCTACAGCGAGTTCAACGAGGTGGTCCGCGTGATCGCCGACATGGACGCGGACGTCATCTCGATCGAGAACGCCCGCTCCGGCTCTGAGCTGCTCCGGGCGTTCCGCGGGTTCCGGTACCCGAACGAGATCGGCCCCGGGGTCTACGACATTCACTCGCCGCGCGTGCCGTCGGTCGAAGAGATGGTGAAGCTGCTCGGCGCGGCGCGGGAGGTGCTCGACGAGCGGCAGATCTGGGTGAACCCCGACTGCGGGCTCAAGACGCGGGGCTGGGCGGAAACCACGGCGGCGCTGGCGAACCTGGTCGCCGCGGCCCGGCAGATGCGGGGGCGGCGTTGACCGGGTCCGGACCCCCGATCATACTTCGCGGCTGATGGCCGACATTCGCATCACCGCGGAGCCCACGGACCACACGCGTTGCCGGTTCGTGCTCCCCGTCCCGTTGCTCGAGGGCGGGGCGCGGCGGTTCACGAACGCCGCGGAGGCTCAGGGCTCTCCCCTGGTCGAGGGCATCTTCGCCATCCCGGGCCTCGGGGTGAGCGAGGTGATCGTCTCGGGCGGCACGGTCACCGTCGTCAAGACCAGCACGTCCACCTGGCAGCAGGTCGGGAAGTCCGTCGGCGACGCCATCCGCTCCGCGCTCACCACCGGCACCACGCCGGTCGCGGCCCGGCGGGTGGAGCGCACCGACGCCGTCCTGGACGACGACGTCCTCTACGATCGCGTGGCGGATCTCTTCGAAGCCCAGGTGAATCCCATGGTGGCCCGCCACGGCGGCCGGATCGAGCTGATCGACGTCCAGGACGCCGTGGTGCTGCTGCGGATGTCGGGGGGCTGCCAGGGGTGCGGGATGGCGGACGTCACCCTGCGGCAGGGGATCGAAGCGATGCTGCGTCAGGAAGTCCCGGAGGTGCAGGGCATCACGGACATCACGGACCACGCCTCGGGCTCGAACCCCTACGTCTCGGCGTCCAAGAAGTAGCCCGTCCCCGGCCGGGCGGCCCCGGCTGCTGTTGCTCCTCCCGTCCTCCACCTATCGCACCAGCGCCTTCGTCGCCGCGGCGCGCCGGCTGCCGCTCGACCTCACCGTCGCATCCGACTTTCCCAGCACCTTCCAGGACGCCCGGCCCGACGCGCTGACCACCTTCGATTTCGCGGATCCCGCCCGCGCCGCCCGCCAGGCCCGGACGTTCCACGAGCGGCATCCGGTGCACGCGGTGGTGGGGATGGACGACGACACCGCGGTGCTCGCCGCGGCGATCGCCCGGGAGCTGGAGCTTCCGGGAAACCCCGTGGCGGCGATGGAGGCGGCCCGCGACAAGCACCGCCAGCGCCGGCTCCTCGCGTCCGCCGGCGTGCCGATCCCCGCCTTTTCCCTGCACCCGGTGGCCGAGGATCCCGCCGACGCGGCCGCCGGCGCGCGATTCCCCTGCGTGCTCAAGCCCCTGCGCCTGGCAGCCTCCCGCGGCGTGATCCGGGCCGATGACCCAGCGGGATTCGTGACCGCGCACGGCCGGCTCGCGCGGATTCTGGCCGAGCCCGAGGTGGCGGCCTGCGGCGAGCCGGCCCGCCACTATCTGGTGGAGGAGTTCGTGCCCGGCGTCGAAGTAGCCGTGGAAGGGCTGGTGCACGGTGGCGAACTCACCGTGCTCGCCGTCTTCGACAAGCCCGATCCCCTGGACGGCCCCTTCTTCGAAGAAACCATCTACCTGACGCCGACCCGCCTCCCGGCCGACGCCCGGGCCGCCGTGGCGTCGTGCGCGGGGCAGGCGGCCCGCGCCCTCGGGATCGAGCGCGGCCCCGTGCACGCCGAGGTCCGGTGGAACGCACGAGGGCCGTGGCTGATCGAAGTGGCCGCCCGGCCCATCGGCGGCCGGTGCAGCGCGGTCCTGCGCTTCGGGGAGGGGCTGATGTCGCTCGAGGAGCTGCTGCTGCGGGACGCGCTGGACCTGCCGGTGCCGTCGCTCGAGCGGGAGCGGGGGGCGGCGGGAGTGATGATGATCCCGGTGCCCGGCGCGGGGGTCCTGCGCGCCGTGCACGGGAGGGCGGAGGCGGCGGCCGTGCCGGGTGTGACGGACGTCGCCATCACCGCGCACCCGGGCGAGCGGCTCGTCCCCTGGCCCGAGGGGGCGCGCTATCCGGGCTTTCTGTTCGCCCGAGGAGAGACGCCGGCGGCGGTGGAGGGCGCGCTGCGGGAGGCGCACCGGCGTCTCGAGTTCGAGCTGGATCGGTGATTCGGGCTTGAGAGGCGTGACCGCCTAACCGCCTGGCCGTCCAACACGTACCTTGAAAATCCAGGTGACCCAGCCGAAGCGTCTCTCTGAGGACCGCGAACGCGACCTGATCCGCCGTCTGGTGGATCGGGACGAGCAGGCGTTGTCGGAGCTGTACGACCACCTCGCCCCCTGGGTGCTGGGCGTGGCGTACCGGGTACTGGGCGACGACGACGAAGCGGGCGAGGTGGTGGGCGACGTGTTCGTGCAGGTGTGGACGAAGATCCGCCAGCACGACGCCGCCCGCGGGCCCCTCGTGCCCTGGGTGCTTTCGATCGCGCGGAACCGCGCGCTCGACCTGCTCCGGCGCCGGCGGCGCTGGCACCGGAAGGCGGAGCGGCTGCGTCTGGAACACCGAGGCGAGGTGGACGAGACGGCGACGCCGGGGGAGGCGTCGGTGCCGGGGTGGCCGGTGCATCAGGAGGTGCACCGCGCGCTCGCGGCGCTCCCGGCCGAGCAGCGGGAGGCGTTGACGCTCGCCTACTTTGAGGGGCTCTCGCAGTCCGAGATCGCGACGCGGACCGGGACGCCGCTGGGGACGGTGAAGACGCGGATGCGGGTCGCGCAGCAGAAGCTGGCCGAGGCGCTCCGCCACGTGCGGGACTGGATGGTCTAGGGAATGACGGACTGGATGGGGATGTCGGCCGCGCCGCGGACCCCCCCCGCGGGCTTGAAGGCCCGGGTGCTGGCGCGTGCCGGGGCGGCAGGGGCGCCGCCACGCTGGCCTCTGGCGCTCGCCGCCGGCCTCGCGCTGGCGGCGGCAGGGTTCGCCTGGTGGGGGCGCGTCGAGGCGCTCCGGGTCGCGGACGTGCAGGGCCGGCTGACGCAGATGGCGGCGGCGTACCGCGACACCCTCTCGCTCCTGCGGAGCCCCGGGACGCGGGTGATACAGATCCCGGTGTCCACCAACGGCCAGGCCGGCGCGGTCACGATCTTCGCGGACACGATGAGCCACCGCTGGCTCGTGACCTGCCATCATCTCGCGCCCAACCAGCCGGGGCAGGTCTACCAGCTCTGGTTCATCACGACGACGGGAATGGCGAGCGCGGCCGTGATCGCCGAGGCCGGGAACGTGCCGATGGTGAAGGAGCTGGAGATGCCGAAGGGCGCGGGGACGGTGGTGGGGGCCGCGATGAGCATCGAGCCGGGGGCGGGCTCGTCCGCGCCCACGGGCCCGATGGTCTTCCACTACATGCTCTAGGGCTTGTCCTTCACGAGGTCGTGGACGGTTTCGAGCTCCAGGATCTTGAGCTTCCGCTTGCCCATCGGCAGGGCGATGGTGACCGAGTCGCCGACCTTACCCCCGAGCAGCGCCTTGCCGAGCGGGGACGCCATGGAGACCGGCATTTCGCCTCCGTCTTCGCCGCCTTCGATGAAGTCCCCCAGGGTCAGCGCGTAGGTCTCCTTCTGCTTGGTTTCGGCGTCCTGCACCGTGACGCGCGAGCCGAACCCCACCCGGTCCTTGGGCAGGTCCTTTTCCGAAACGCTCGACAGCTTGCCCAGGCGCAGGCGGAGGTGCGCCAGCCGCGCCGTGGTGAACTGCTGGCGCTCGAGGGCGGCTTTGTACTCGGAGTTCTCGCGCAGGTCGCCGTGCTGGCGGGCGCGGTCGATCTCCTTCGGGATGACGAAGTTGAGGTCGTGATTCAGGCGCTCGACTTCCGCCTGCAGTTTATTCTTCAGGTCGTCGATCATCGCGTTCGGAAGCTATTTCCGGGTGCGATTTCGTGCCACGGGGAGGGGCCGCTGGCGGGAAGGACCGCCCCGGCGCCAGATTCCGCCTCCGAACGGGGGAGTCGGGATGACGGCGGTCGGGAAGGCGCGGGCGCAGGCGTACTTCGAGCTCACCAAGCCGGGGATCACCCGGTTGGTGGTGGTCACGGCCGCCGCAGGATACTACCTCGGCTCCCGCGGCCCCTTCGACCTGACGCGGCTCATCAATACGCTCCTGGGAACCGCCCTCGTCGCCGCCGGGTCGTCCGCGCTCAATCAAGTGCGGGAGCGGGGGATCGACGCCCTGATGAACCGGACCCGCGGCCGGCCCCTTCCTTCGGGCCGGGTCACGCCGCGGGCGGCCGCGCTCTTCTCCTGGACCGCCGCGATCCTCGGCGTGGCCTACCTCGCCTGGCGGGTGAACCTCCTCACCGCCGCGCTGGCCCTGCTCACGCTGGTCTCGTACGTCTTTCTCTATACCCCGCTGAAGCAGCGGACCTCCCTCAATACGCTGGTCGGCGCCGTGCCCGGGGCGCTCCCGGTGGTCGGCGGATGGACCGCCGCGGGCGGGACCCTGGACACCTCGGCGCTGGTGCTGTTCTGGATCCTCTTCCTGTGGCAGCTGCCGCACTTTCTGGCCCTGGCCTGGCTGTACCGCGAAGATTACCGGCGGGGCGGTCTCGCGATGCTGAGCCTGGAGGACGAGTCGGGGAAGTCCACGGCGCGGATGGCGTTTCTCTACGCCTGCACCCTTCTGCCCGTGAGCCTCCTGCCTACGCTGGTCGGGCTCACGGGGGCGGTCTACTTCTTCGGGGCGCTGCTCCTGGGCCTCGGGTACGCGGGGATGAGCCTCTTGCTCCTGCGGGAGGCCTCGCACCGGGTGGCGCGGGGGCTCTTCTTCAGCTCGATCATCTACCTGCCGCTGCTTCTCACCTTGATGGTCATCGATAAGGCCTGACGGCTGCCGGCCCCCGGCCCTCAGCCTGCGGCGGACACTTCCCGCGCGACCTCGACGATCCGGTCGACGGTCAAGCCGAATTCCTGATAGAGCCGTTGATAGGGCGCCGAGGCGCCGAAGTGATCGAGACCGATCGCGCGGCCGCGATCACCGACGATCCGTTCCCATCCCTGCGTCGCCCCCGCTTCGATGGACACCCGCGCCCCCACGGCCGGAGGCAGGACCTGGTCCCGGTACGCGCGCGGCTGGGCGGCGAAGAGCTCGAGCGAGGGCATGCTGACGACGCGGGCGGGAACGCCGTCCCGCTGAAGACGCTCGCGCGCGGCGAGCGCGAGCTCGACCTCCGAGCCGGAGGCGATCAGGATCACCCGGAGAGCGCCCGCCGCTTCCGCCAGCACGTAGCCGCCGCGGGCGAGGCCCGCCGCCGGCGCATACGCGGCCCGGTCGATGGCGGACACCTTCTGGCGGGTGAGCACGAGCGCCACCGGCCCCGCGCGATGGGCGATGGCCACCCGCCACGCCTCGGCCGTTTCGGCCGCGTCCGCCGGACGGATCACGAGCAGTCCGGGAATGGCGCGGAGCGCCGCGAGGTGCTCGATGGGCTGATGGGTCGGGCCGTCCTCACCCAGGCCGATCGAGTCGTGGGTGAACACGTATACCGTGCCCAACTTGCTGAGCGCGGCGAGCCGGATGGCGGGCCGCATGTAGTCCGAGAAGACCAGGAAGGTGCCGCCGTAGGGGATGAGCCCGCCGTGCAGGACCATCCCGTTCATCACCGCGCCCATCCCGTGCTCGCGGATCCCGAAATGGAAGTTCCGCTCGGCGTAGTGTCCCGCCGCGAAATCCCCGGTGCCCTTCAGGTGAGTGTTGTTCGAGCCCGCGAGGTCCGCGGAGCCCCCCACGAGCTCCGGAATGCGCGGCGCGAGCGCGTTCAGCACCTTGCCGGAGGCGGCGCGGGTCGCCTGCGCCGGATCCCGCGACAGGTCGGGCACCGCGCCCTCCCAGTCCGCGGGCAGGCGGCCCGCCAGCCGCCGCTCCAGCTCGGCGGCGGGCTCGGGAAACGCCCGCCGGTAATCCGCGAGGGCCTTCTCCCAGGCCTCGCGCGTCGGACGGCCCCGGGCTCCTGCTTCGCGCCAGCGGGCCAAAGCCTCCTCCGGCACGAAGAACGGCTCGGTGGAAGGCCACCCCAGGTTCTGCTTGGCGAGCTTCACCTCCTCGACGCCCAAGGCCGAGCCGTGGGCTTCGGCCGTGTCCTGCTTGTGGGGAGCGCCGTATCCGATGTGGGTCCGCACGATGATGAGGGAGGGGCGGTCGGCGGCGGCTTGAGCGGCGGTGATCGCCGCGTCGAGCGCCGCGAGATCGTTCACGTCGGCCACGCGCTGCACCTGCCATCCGTAACTCTCGAACCGGCGGGCCGTGTCGTCCGAGAACGCGAGGCTGGTGTTCCCCTCGATGGTGATGTGATTGTCGTCGTAGATCCCGATGAGCTTCCCGAGCTTCAGGTGCCCGGCCAGCGAGGCGGCTTCGTGCGAGATGCCTTCCATCAGGTCGCCGTCGGACGCCACGAAATACGTGAAGTGGCTCACGACGTCGTGCCCGGGCCGGTTGAAGAGCGCGGCGAGCGCCGCCTCGGCGATCGCCATGCCGACGGCGTTCCCGGTGCCCTGGCCCAGCGGACCCGTCGTGGCCTCCACGCCGGGCGTGTGCCCGCGCTCCGGATGGCCCGGCGTCTTGCTCCCCCATTGCCGGAAACGCTTGATGTCGTCGAGCGAAAGGTCGTAGCCCGAGAGGTACAGCGCGGCGTACTGCAGCATGCAGGCGTGGCCGCAGGACAGGACGAAGCGGTCGCGGTTGAGCCAGTCGGGGTGCGCCGGGTCGTAGCGGAGGTGCCGGGTCCAGAGCACGTACGCGAGCGGCGCGAGCGCCATCGGGGTGCCGGGGTGGCCGGAGTCGGCCTGCTGCACCGCGTCCATCGCCAGGGCCCGGATGGTATTGACGCAGAGCAGGTCCAGGTCGGTGCGGGGTCCGGTCGCGACGTCCGTCATCGGGGTCCTTGCACGAGGTCTAAAGGAGGCCGGACTTGGCGGCCTGCCAGAGCTTGAGCAGGCGGTCGAACCCGTCCACGAGGAGCTCGACCTGTTGCGGGCTGGGGCTGGCCTTGGCGGCGGGTACCAGCTCGGCGCAGATGCGCCCCATCTCCTTCCGTCCCTCCTTGGCGCTCTCGCCCGCGATCTGCTCGAGGAGTCCCACGATCTTCAGCCGGGCCGACGTGTCGTCCGGCACCTGCCAGAGGTACTCCGCGGTCGCTTTCCCGTCGGTGCAGAGCCGTCCCAGTGCGTCCAATAACGGAACCCGGGAGCGGCGCGGGGGTTGGGGGGGGGGGGGGGGGAGTGCCGGTCATTGATTGCCGACAAATGTAGTGACGCGGCCCTTTCGCCGCCTCGCCGGGCGCCCTAGCTTGCCCGACCTATGGTCCCCATCCTCCTCGCGGCGCTGTTCCAGGCGGCATCCGCACCGCCTCCCCCGGCTCCCCTCGGGGAGCCGCACCTCGCGCATCCCCGGCAGCTCACGCACGGCGGCCAGAACGCCGAGGCGTATTACTCGTACGACGGCACGCGGCTGATCTTCCAGCACACGCCGCCCCCGGACACGGCGGGATGCGACCAGGAGTTCACCATCAACGTCGACGGCTCGGGCCTCCATCGGGTGTCCGACGGTCTCGGGCGCACGACCTGCGGGTGGTTCTTCGCCGGCGATGCCCGCGTGTTCTACGCCAGCACCGAGGCCCAGGGTCCCGCCTGCCCGCCGCGCCCCGACTACTCCCACGGATACGTCTGGGCCCTGTACGACTACGACATCTACGCGGCCGACGCGGACGGCAGCCACAAGGTGCGCCTGACCGCGAACAAGGGGTACGACGCCGAGGGCACGCTCTCACCCGACGGCAAGACGATCGTCTTTACGTCGGAGCGGGAGGGCGACCTCGACATCTACATGATGAACGTGGACGGGACCGGCGTCCGGCGGCTCACCAGCACCCTGGGCTACGACGGGGGCCCGACCTATTCGCCGGACGGCCGGCTGATCGTGTATCGCGCCTATCACCCCTCGACGGCCGCCGATTCGGCCGAGTACCGCGCGCTGCTCGCGCAGGGCGTGGTGCGTCCGACGCAAATGGATCTGTGGGTCATGAACGCGGACGGATCGGATCAGCGGCAGATCACGCACCTGGCGGGCGCGAGCTTCGCGCCGGCGTTCTTCCCCGATTCCAAGCGGATCATTTTCTCTTCGAACTTTCCCGATCCCACGTCGGAGCACTTCGATCTCTACGCCGTGAACCTGGACGGCTCGGGCCTCGAAGCGATCACGACGGACCACACCTTCAACGCGTTCCCCATGTTTTCGCCGGACGGCCGCCACCTGGTCTGGGCCTCCAACCGTGGCGCGACGGTGCCGCACGAGACCAACATCTTCATCGCGGACTGGGTCACCCATCCGTGAGCGGGGCCAAGGTGAAGGACCTTCCCCCGAAGAAAACTCCCGGGGAAGAGGTCAAGAGCTGGATCAAGTCCATCGGCGTGGCGCTCGCGGTGTGGATCGTCCTGCGCTCCTACCTGATCGAGGCCTTCCGCATCCCCTCGGCGAGCATGGAGAACACGCTGCTCGTCGGCGACTGGCTCTTCGTGAACAAGGCCGTCTACGGCGGCGCGCTCGAGATCCCGTTCACCGGCATCCACTGGCTGCCCCTTCACGGTTACGCGGAGCCCCATCACGACGGCCTCGTGATCTTCCGGTCGGTCGAGGATTCGACGCCGAACCTGGTCATCGTGAAGCGGGTCATCGGCCAGCCGGGGGACACGCTGCGGATGGTGAACGACACCGTCTACCGGAACGGGCGGGTCCTGCCCGAACCCTACGCGCTGCACCTGAACCCCGGCGGCGACAATCCGCTGTACCAGATGCAGATGCGGCGGAACGAGCTGCCCCACTACATCGGCAAGGATCCCGACCACTACGAGCCGACCTCCCATAACTGGGGGCCCCTCGTGGTTCCGCGCGACAGCTTCTGGGTGATGGGCGACAACCGCGACGACTCGTACGATTCGCGCTACTGGGGGTTCCTGCCCCGGTCCCACATCGAAGGGAAGCCGGAGCTGATCTATTTCAGCATCGGCCTGTCGCCGCTCCGGCTCCGCTGGAACCGCTTCTTCCACCATCCCTCCTGAGGTCCGGGCGGGCGGGGCGAACGGAGGGGAATGACGGGGTGCGCATCGACTCGCTGGTCGCGGCGCTGGCGCTGGTCGCGACTCCCGCCGCGGCCCAGCAGCTCGACACGCTCCGCGACACCCTGCCCGCCATCACGGTCTCGGCCACCCGGGCCGACCGGCCCTTCTCCCGGACCGCCGCCGCCGTCGCCACGGTGACCCGCGCCGACATCAGCGCCGCCCGCCCCACCTGGGGGCTCGACGAGGCCCTGGGCGGCGTGCCCGGCGTGCTCGACCTGAACCGCTACAACTTCTCCCTCGATCAGCGACTCTCCATCCGCGGCTTCGGCGCCCGCGCGGCATTCGCGGTCCGGGGCGTGAAGATCCTGGTCGACGGCATCCCCCAGACCCTCCCCGACGGGCAGGGCCAGCTCACCAACCTCGACCTGGGCGAGGTGGACCACATCGAAGTCGAGCGGGGCTCGGCCTCGGCCCTCTTCGGCAACGCGGCGGGCGGAGTGATCAGCATCTGGACCGACCCGACCACGACCGCGCCGGTGTCGGAGGATGCCCGGGTGGTCGGCGGCCGGTTTGCGGGAGGCCGGGCCTGGACCAAATGGTCCTCCACCACACGGGCCCGCGTGGGAAGCGGGAGCCTGATGCTGACCGCGTCCCGCCTCGGCTATCAGGGAGAGCGGGACCACAGCGCGGCCGACCAGCGGGATCTGAACAGCCGTCTGCATCTGCCGCTGGGGGCCGCCTGGTCCCTCGCGGCGGTGGCCGACTACGGGGACGATCCCCAAGCCGACAACCCGGGTGCCCTGACTCTGGCCGAGTTCCAGGCCAAGCCCGATTCGGCGGCGCCGGCGAACCTCCAGCGCGCGGCCGGCAAGGACGTGACTCAGGGGCAGGGCGGGGTGACGCTGCGGCGCCTCTTCGCCGGCGGCGGCGAGGCCGACGCGACCGCCTACGGATTCACGCGGGATCTCGAGAACCCCCAGACCTTCGCGTCCATCCGGCTCCGGCGGCTCGATTACGGAGCCCGGCTCACGGTGGCGCGTCCCTTCCCGGTCGGGCCGTTTCCCCAGGAGCTGACGGCCGGCATCGACTTCCAGCGCCAGCGCGACGACCGCGTGAACTTCAACTACGTGGGCGCCACGGCGCAGGCCGATACCTCGCGCCAGCTCGACCAGCTCGAGCACGTGACGGAGGCGGGGCCCTTCGTGCAGAGCGCGATCACGGTGCTGCCCCCGCTCACCGTGACCGCCGGACTCCGCTACGACTGGGTGAGCTTCCAGGTGGACGACCGCCTGGTGGACTCCGTCAAGGCGCTCACCAATCCGATCTATCTGGACGACTCGGGCCGCCGGCTGATGCGGGCGCTCTCGGGCTCTCTCGGCGCGGCCTTCGCGGCGTCCGACCGCCTGACGGTCTACGTGAACGCGGGCTCCTCCTTCGAGACCCCGACCACGACCGAGCTCGCCAACCGCCCCGACACGCTCGGCGGCTTCAACCCGACCCTCCAGCCGCAGAAGGCGTGGACATACGAGGTCGGCGCGCGGGGAGAGCCGGGTCCCCGGCTGCACTGGTCCGCCGCGCTGTTTCAGGCGGACGTGAAGGGGGAGCTGGTCCCCTTCCAGGAGCCCTCGTCGCCGCAGCGGGTGTTCTACCGGAACGCGGGCGTGGCCCGGCACCGCGGGATCGAGCTGGGCGCGGGCGCGACGCCGGCGCCCGGCATCCGCATCGACGCCACGTACACCTACTCGCACTTCCGGTACGTGGATTACCGCTACACGGTGGGCGCCGCCACGTACGTGCTGGACGGGCGGCCGATCGCGGGCGTGCCCGCCCACTGGCTGCGCGTTCTGGTGGGGGTCCACCCGCCCGCCCTGCGCGGCGTATGGACCGAGCTCGAGACCGTCCACGCCTCGAGCCAGCTGGTGAACGACACCTTGAGCGTCACGGCCGGCGGCTGGTGGCGCACCGATCTCCGGCTGGGGTGGAGCGGGGAGGCGGGCCGGGTGCGGCTCGCCCCGTTCTTCGCGGTGGAGAATCTCTTCGACCACCGCTACGCGGGGTCGGTGACCGTGAACGCCTCGGGAGGCAGGTACTATGAGCCGGCGCCGGGGAGGAATTTCTACTTAGGGGTGGACGTCCAGTAGACGCCTTTCCTACTTGTATCGGTAGGTGATTCTTCCCCGGGTCAGATCATACGGCGAGAGGTCGACCGCGACCCGGTCGCCCTGGAGAATGCGGATGTAGTTCTTCCGCATCTTTCCCGAGACGTAGGCCAGCACGTCGTGGCCGTTCTCGAGCTTCACGCGGAACGTGGTGTTGGGCAACACCTCCGTCACCGTCCCCATCATCTGAATCGCGTCACCCGCCACGGCGTTTGCCTCGCTCCCCGGCACCAGGCTCCGGGGGATGCTGGGGATCCACGGTCGCGTCCCGAGGCGGCTCGGTGCCGCCTTCGATGTAGGACGCGTGCCGTCCGCACGCTCCGCAGGTCAGGGAGATCCGCTCCCCGGTCCGGCGGGGGTCTCCCGGGCGCGCCGCGCGCCGCCGCGGCACCCGCTGAATGGCCCGGGCCCCACAGGAGGGGCAGGTCAGCGGCTGGTGCTCGCGATCCGACGCGATCAGGCCCAGGGCTTCAGACGCCCGGTACTCCTTGACTCCCCTTCGCCCCACTGCTCTTCATGACCTCCGGAAGCGAAATCTAGGCGCCCCCGAGTCTCCTTGACAGCCCTTCCGGCGGAGGTATCTCTAGCGGGGGCCGGAGGATAGCAATGGATCAAGAGTTCCAGCGGGTGGCGGATATCGAGGTCGAAGCGGTGCGCCCGGACCTTCGCGGGTTCACCCTGACAGGCCAGGGTCCGGACCACGCCGAGTACCGTCTCGACGTCCATTTCGACCTCCCGATCGACGCGCGGACCCGCGCCGTGCTGGGCGAGCTCCTGTCCCATTCCGGCCTGACGATTTCGCGCCGGGGCCTGGCGCCGGCGGCGCCCGCGCGGCGACGTGACCGCGCTCACCGGACCTGACCGCGGGGGGTCACCGCCCCGCTTCGTTCGCGACCATACCTTCACCGGTACGAGTTGAAATGCGCCTTACACACGCGATGCCTCGAGTAGCTGCGCGTCGCCGCGCGCTGGGCCTGGCCGGCCTCCTGGCCGCGGGGGCCTGCGCAGGCGCGCCCGGTCCCGCCGCGCCCACGCCGGCGGACATCCCCGCGCTCGAGGCCCGCCGGGCCCAGAGCCCCGACGACCCGGCCGCGAATCTCCGGCTGGGGGAGGCGTACTACACGGCCCAGCGGTACGCGGACGCGCGGCAGGCCCTGGCCCGCACGCTCCTGCACCAGCCCGGGAACACCGAGGCCCAGGTCTATCTCGGCTACACCTACGAGGGACTGGGACAGTTCGACTCCGCCCGCACCACCTACCAGCGGCTCGAGGCCGGCAAGCCGTCGGGCGCGGCGCGGCGTCTGCTGCAAGGCCGGCTGGCGCTGGTGGAGCGGCACCAGATGATCTACGATGCGCGTCAGGCGCTGGCGCACGAGTCCACGCTGGTTCAGACGCCGCCGCCGCCCAACACGGTCGCGGTGATGCCGTTCCGATACACCGGCACCGATTCCACCTACCGCCCCCTGTCCCGCGGCCTCGCGGCCCTCGTCGTGACCGACCTGAGTCGCGTGCACAGCCTCCGGCTGGTGGAGCGCGACCGCCTCCAGGCCCTGCTCGACGAGATGAAGCTGTCGGAGAGCGGGCGCGTGGATCCCGCGACCGGCGCCCGCTCGGGGCACCTGATCGGGGCGTCCACCGTGGTGCAGGGGCAGTACGACGTGAACGCGACCCAGATCCGGATGAACGCGACGGCCGTGCGCACGCAGGACGCGCGGGTGGCGTCCACCGGCACGGGCGCCGACCGGCTCCAGGCCCTCTTCGATCTCGAGAAGCAGGTGGTGTTCCAGCTCCTGGACAAGCTGGGCATCGCCATCACCCCGGCCGAGCGCGTCGCGATCAGCGAGCGGCCGACGCACGACCTCCAGGCCTTCCTGCTCTACAGCCGCGGGCTCGCCGCCCAGGACCAGGGCGACTTCGCCGGGGCGGCCCAGGACTTCCAGGCCGCGGTCCAGCGTGATCCCGGCTTCGGCGCCGCCGGCGCCGCCGCCCAGAGCAGCCAGCAGGCCCAGAGCGCGTCCACGGCCTCGGCGTCCAGCGTGGTCGCCGCCGCGGGCGTCGGGACCGGACCGACGACCTCGCTCGTCCTTTCGGACGGCGTGAACACCACCAATCCGACGGGCGCGGGTTCCCTCTCGCCCGCCTCCGGGCCGGGTCCCGTCGTGCCGACGACCCGGACGACCGGGCAGTGCGAGCTGAGCACCTGCGGCGGACAGACGTCGGCGCTGCTCGGCACCCTCATCATCGTCATCAACCGTCCCTAACGGAGGCACGATGCGCCCGCTGACACGCACCGCCGTCGTGACCCTCCTCCTCGGGGCCGGCGCGGGATCCCTCCAGGCTCAGGCCTCGGACGCGCTCTACACGCGCTGGGCCGGGTACACGGGCTTCCAGGTCCAGTCCTACAGCTTCTCGTCCGGACCGGTGAGCTCGACCTCGCAGTGGGCCGTCCCGGTGGTGGTGCTGGCGCCCCTGGGCGCCCGCGCGTCGGTGGATCTCACGGGCCACTACCAGCACTCGAGCAGCACCACCGGCGGGACCGAGCAGACCATCTCCGGCCTCACGGACACCCAGCTGCGGCTTCTCTATACGCTGACTCCGGACCGGGCCGTCGTGTCCTTCACGATGAACCTGCCGACCGCGTCGCACCCCACCTACGCGAGCCAGGGGGGCGTCGCCGGGATCGCCGGATCGAATTACCTCTCGTTCCCGGTCTCCGATTTCGGAACCGCGTTCGGCGTCACGGGCGGCCTGACCTACGCCACGCCGGCGGGTGGCTGGAACCTCGGGTTCTCGGGGGCGGTGCGGTACACGGGCTCGTACACGCCGTTCAGCGATCAGTCCCAGACCTACAAGCCGGGAGTCGAATTCCGGGCCCGGGTGGGCGCCGACCGCCTGCTGGGTCAGTCCTCCCGCCTCCTCGTGGGCATCACGGCGAGCACGTTCTCCACCGACCAGTTCACCGGAACCGGCACGCTGCCCACGGGGCCGTACCAGCCCGGCCTCCGGTTCATCGGCGACCTGGGCTGGAGCCAGATGTTCGGCGCGTCGGCCCTGACCATCGGCCTGTGGGACTACTACCGGGGCAATGGGACCTTCCAGGACAGTCTGACGGTGGGCAAGGAGAACATCTTCAACGCCGAGGCGCGCTTTTCGATCCCGGCGGCACCCCGGTTCTCACTCGAGCCGCTCGTCGGCGTCCGTACCTGGAATCCCGCGGGCCAGTCGGGTGGGTCGTTCGTGTCGGGCGGTCTGGCGGCGCGGTATGGGCTCTCCGACGCGTGGTCGGCGTCCGCCGAGGGGCGCTACAGCTCCGGCAAGGTGCTCCAGATGGCGCCGCCCCTGGTGAGCTTCACCGGGGCGTCCCTCGTGCTGGTGCTGCGCTACGAGCGTTGAGGAGGAGCCGACCGAATTCTTGACGGTGCTCCGGGGGGGCGGTAGGTTGGCGCCACCTTCAACTTGGGAGCAGCGCGATGACCGCTGAGCTGGGCGGTTCGCAGATCTCTTCGCTGCTCGAAGCCCTGCCCGGCATCGCGAGCGTCCTGCGGAGTCCCGTTGCGGACGCGCTGGTGCGGGCGATCCGGGCCGCGGCCGGGATCGGCGAGTTCACTTTCGAGGACGCGGAAGAATTGATCCGGTACGCCGTGCGGCGTGGCCTCATCGGCGCCGAAGAGGGCGACCGCGTGCTGACCGACGTACAAGGGTCGTCGAAGGTGACGCGCAAAGCGGCGCGCGCCCCCAAGGCGAAACCCCAGAAAAAAAAGGACGCGAAGCCCCCGAAGAAGTCTCGCCGCTGACCTGAGGACGTGCGCCGCCCCCTGCGGATTGGGACCGGGATCCTCCTGGCCCTCGGGATCGTCACCTGCACTGACAAGGACGTCACCGGACCGCGCGGGCGGGGGGTGGCGTCCTTGGATCTGCGCGCGTTCCAAGCTGTACCGGCACCCGGTGAGCCCGACATTCCCCTCGACTCGTTGCGGGTCGAGCTGCAGCGGATCCCGGGACTGGCCGTGGCGCTCGACACCGTCTTCTCCCTTCGAGCCGACACGCTCGCGGCCGACTCCCTGAAAGTCAGCCTGGGTGTCCTTCTCGACGACAACCCCGAGTCCTTCCAGCTGACGGTGCGGGCCTATGGCGGCGGCGCCGTGTGGTACCAGGCGACCGACACCGTATCCATCACGGCGGGGGCCACCGCGGCGCCCCGGCTGCTGGCCCGGTACGTGGGCCCCGGCGCCAACGCCACCGGGGTGACGATGGGGCCCCGGGACACCACGGTCGTCGGCGGGCAGACCGTGGCGCTCCGGGTGGTGGTGGACTCTGCGGGCGCGCCGATCGCCGGCGTCCCCGTCGGATTCGCGTCGAGCGACACGGCGAAGGGGAAGGTCACGCAGCCGACCTACACCACCGGGTCGTTCGTCGGCAAGGCGAGCATCCGGGATTCGGTGTGGCTCTACGTCGAGACCCCGACCCACCTCCGCGACTCCACGCGGATCCACGTCGTTCCGCCCCCGTCCCAGCTCGCCAAGATCTCGGGCGACAGCCAGACCGCCATCGTGAACGCGGCGCTTCCCGCCCCGCTCGCGGTCCGGGTGGAAGACGCCTTGGGCGGCGGGTCGCCCGGCGTGGCGGTGACCTGGAGCGTCACCCAAGGCGCCGCGACCCTGGCGCCTGCGTCACCCGTCGTCTCCGACACCGGCGGCTACGCCCGCGTGACGGTCACGCCCACGTCGCTCGGCACGGTGCGGGTCCAGGCGGCGGCGGCCGGGCTCACCGGGTCTCCGATCGCCTTCACGACCACCGTGCTGGCGGGGACGGTGCGCCAGGTGATCGTGGCGCCCAAGCTCGACACCATCGCCAAGGGCGCGACCGCGCAGTTCACGGCGACGCTCAAGGATTCGCTCGGCAACGTGATTTCGACCGTGACGCCGGTCTGGACCTCGAGCAACGCGGGGGTGGCCACGGTCGACTCGACCGGCCTCGCCACCGCGCTGGGGGGGGACTCCACCTACATCGTCGCGTCGGCGGGCGGGTTCGCCGACACCGCCCGGCTGTTCGTGCGGGCTCCGACCAAGGTCGCGATCACGCCGTCCGATACGGTGATCACCGCGGTGGGTGACTCGGTGCATCTCACGGGCGTACTCCTCACCAACTTCGGCGACACGGTCAAGACGGGCACGGTGATCCGGTTCGCGTCCACGGTTCCGTCCGTGGTGACGGTGAACGCGGTGACGGGCGAAGCCCAGCTGGTGGGGGCGGGGAACGGCGTGGTGGTGGCGACCGATACGGTCAGCAAGGTAATCGGGACGGCCACGCTGCGGGTGAACCAGAAGGTGAACGGGATCGTCAACGTCCCGCCGGACAGCATTCTGGTGGGCATCGGCGGCCAGGCGCAGATCATCGCGACCGCGGTGGACCGGAATGGGCACGCGATCCCCGGCAAGGCGTTCGGTTGGATCTCCCGGAACACGACGGTGGCGACGGTGAGCCAGACCGGCGTCGTGACCGGGCACGCCGTCGGCGCCTACACGTTCGCGGTCGACTCCATCATCGACTCGCTCAGCGTGTTCAAGGACTCGACGCGGGTGGTGGGCACGGCGTCCCCGCCGCCCGTGATGCAGTGGGCCTTCGACACCCTGGCCATCGGGAACGGCGGCAACACGACGGTGACCGTGTCGCTCAACGTGCCCAGTGCCGCCGGGACGGTGCTCCGGATCGTCTCGAGCGATACCACGAAGGTGAAACCCACCCAGAACCGCATCGTGATCGGGACCGGCGGGGCCAGTGCGTCGGCGACCCTGCAGGGCCTGGGCGCCACGCTCGCGCCGGTCAACGTCGTCGCCCAGGACTCGGCCGGCATCTACGCGCCCGACACGCTCCGGGTGGTCGTGGTCTCCACGATCTACTTCGCGTCCGTGGGCCAGACCACGCGGAATCAGGACTTCTACCTCAACCAGAACGAAACGCTGAACGCCCAGATCTTCCTGTCCGACCCCGCCCCGTTGGGCGGGCTGGGCGTGACGTTCGTGTTCGGGCAGCCCGGGACCTCGGCCGTGGTGCCGACCACCGTGATCATCCCCCAGGGCCAGCTGGCGGCGCCGGTGCAGTTCGCGGGCCTGGCGGCGGGCACGGACAGCGTGATCCCGAGCTCGGGTGCGTTCGTCGGGAAGTTCTCGTATCTCCACGTGGCGGCCAACCACCTCACCGCCCTCCAGCCCTACCCGTACACGGGGACCATCGGCCTGGGTCAGTCCGAGCAGGCGGTTGTGCAGATCACCTACGGCATGGACCACGTGCTGCCGTTCACGGCGGCGGTCGTGCCGAGCGCCGTCGCGACCGTCCCGAGTCCGGATACGATCCTGGTCAACAGCTCCGCGCGTTCCTTCTACGTGAACGGGACCGCGTTGGGCTCCGGCACCTTGACCCTCTCGGCCACCAATTGGGTCTCGTCCGGCATTCCGGTGATCGTGACCACACCGAAGCTCCAAGCCAACGCGACGACGTCGATCATCGCCGGCGCGCCCCCGAGCGCGGGCAGCTGGAACGCGTACGCCGAGGATTCACTCTCCTATCAGCACCCGGTGCTGGCGCCGGTCCACGTCACCGCGACGTCCCGGGATACGTCGGTGGTGAAGATCCTCGTCGACACCATCACCATCCTGACCGGCAACAGCGGCGCGGGCGTGTCGTCAACGCTCCAGGCGCAGCCCGGGGCCGGGGGCGATTCCACCTACCTGGTGGTCACCGCTCCCGGGTACCGGCCGGACTCGACCCTGATTCACGTGACGCCCCCGGCGTTGAGCGCCGCGTACAGCTATCCCTACGACGGCCGGGTGGCCCTGAACACCCAGTTCGTCAACGCGGCCTATGTGAGCATTCCCTACGCGCGGAGCGACAGCTTCTGGGTCCTGATCGCGCACGGCCGGAAGGGGGTCGTGGCCGGGGCGGACTCGATCCTGATTCCGAAGGGCCAGACCTACGGGTACACCACCATCACGGGCGACACGCTGGGAGTCGACTCGGTGACGATCACCCGGGCGACGGGGTACACGCTGTCCGCCGCGCCCCAGCTCATCTTCCGGGTGGACTCGCTCCACGTCCGGCCCTACAGCTATCCGGGGACGCTCTACACCATCTCGCAACCCACCTACGCGAGCGTGGCGGCGTACGACCCGCTCAACGGGACCTACCGGCCCCTGGTCACGCCGCTGCCGGTCACCGTCGCTCTTCGGCGCCCCGGCGTGATCACCCTCGACTCGACGGTCGTCACCATTCCCGCCGGGCAGTACTTCTCGGGGAACGACTCGGTGCGCGTCGCGGTCGGCGTCAATGCGCCGGACTCGACCCGGATTCTGACGACGGCCTCGGGCTCGACACCCGATTCGTCGAACACGATCTACGTGCAGCCGACGCCGCTCCAGTTCGGCCTGGCCTACGGAGGCAACACCCTGGGCCGGGGTCTCCAGGCCCAGAACAACTACGTCTATCTCCCGGCGGCGGCTCCCAACACGCTGTCCGTGGCGATTTCGCACGCGGTCCCCGGAAAGGACTCGACCATCCCCGCCAGCGTGACGATTCCGAAGGGGAGTTCGAGCTCGAGCTACTTCAACACCCTGGGACTCGATTCCACCGGCACCGACACCCTGGCGGCGACGGCGACCGGGTTCGCCACCGCCAAGGCGACGATCACGCTGTACCGGGACACGTTGAGCATCTCGAGGCCGAGCCTGAGCCAGATCACGACGGCGCCTCCGTACCGCCTCTACACGTACGTGTACAACAAGGCGGGCTACGGCCAGAAACCCTGGACGCCCGTGACCCTCACGCTCACGTCCAGCAACTCCAACGTGGTCTCGATCGACAGCGGTCAGGCCGTGAACGGGACCCTCGACACCGTCACCACGCTGGTCGATACCAGCCGCACCTATGCGGTGGTTCGCATCAACTTCAGGGGCCCGGGTACCGCGTACCTGAAGGTCACGGCCCCGGGCTTCGGGGCGGACTCGGTCGGCCCCTTCTCGGTCACCGGGCCGTCGCTGACCTTCAGCACGCCGTCCACCACGGTGGGCATCGGGCAGTACTTCACCGAACAGGTGTACGTCCAGAACCCGGTCTCGAAGCCGGATACCATCACCCTGCAGCGGTCGGACAGCAGCCTCGCCCAGGGAGCCTTCACGTTCAACCCGGCGACCGTGATCATTCCCACCGGGCAGACGTATTCGAACGTCGACACGGTCTTCGGGAATACGACCGGCACGGCGAACCTCATCGCCGCTTCCGCGGGGTTCGGCTCCGCGTCGGCCACGGTGCAGGTCGGCCAGCCCAAGCTCTCGGCGCCGACCAACCTGAACCTGTACGTGGGCGCCACGCCGTCCTTCGTGACGGTGTATACCCAGGACCAGTCCGCGAACTACCGCAATGTCGCGGCGGCGACCACCGTGACGAGTACCATCAGTGCTCCGACCCTCCTGACGGTGGATTCGGTGCAGCGCATCGTGCCGCTGCACCAGGACAACACCCCGTCCTTCCAGTTCTCGGCGCAGCAGGCGGGCGCCCTGCAGGTCTTCTTCTCCGCCCCGGGCTACAAGCCGGACACGATGACGGTGACCACGAGCATCGGGACCCTCGGCATCGGCGCGCCGCCGGTCCTCGGCGTGGGGCAGACGTATACGAGCACGGTGAGCATCCCGTACCAGACCGCCGCCCCGGTCGTGGTGACGCTCCAGTCGTCGAATACGTCGGCCATCACGGTGCCGTCCAACGTGACGATCCCGGCGAACCAGAGCAGCGCGAACTTCGTGATCACGGGCGTGGGACTGGGCCAGGCGACCGTCACGGCGTCGGCACCCGGAGTCCTGAACTCGTCCCCGCCGCTCGGCATCACGGTCAGCACGCCGCACCTCGTGGTGGCGATCGGCACCTCCGCCAACGCGGGGCAGGGGGACTTCTTCACGGTCTACGCGGAAGACTCCGTGGGCAGCACCCACCCGGTGGTGGCACCCCTCACGGTGCACTTGAGCGCGAGCCCCGTGGGCCACGCGACCTTCGCGGCGGATTCCATCGTCATCCTGGCCGGCAACTCGTCCGCCGGCAGCTCCGTGACGTTCGATACCGCGACGGGATTCACGGTGACCGCGAGCGCCTCGGGGTACGCGAGCGGCACGTCGTCCACCGTCACGGTCTCGGGCGTCGAAATCAGGGTGGGGGTGGGGAACACCACCACCTTCACGCCCGGCACCGACACGGTGAGCGTGAACCACTACGCCACCTGGGTCTGGGATTCGAGCAACCTGGCGAATCACCAGATTCACTGGGACTCCGGTCCGGGGTCTCTACCGGGCGACTCGCCGAATCAGGTAAGCGGGAGCTATCAGGTGTACTTCACCACCGCAGGGACCTACACCTACCACTGCCTCGTCCATGGCGCGTCGATGTCCGGCACCATCGTCGTGCAGTAGCCGCGCCGCCCCCGGACGCTCGGGATTGTGACGCGGGGCACAGGCTCCCGGGGGTTTCGCGCCTAGCCGTTCTCCTTCCCCGGGCCTAGACTAGACCTCATGCGAGCGTTTCGAATTGCCGCCGGGGTCTCCCTCGCCCTCCTCCTCGTCACCTGCACCGACCAGAACCTGTCGGGGCCCCGGTTCCGCGCCGAGATGGCGCTGAACCTCGGGGCGTTCCGCTCCCCTTCCGGGGGCGGCCAGGCGCCCATCCCGATCGACACGATCGCCGTCTCGCTCACCCAGATCGGCGGAAGCGACGCCGTCGACACGGCGATCGGGTTCGGCGGGTCCCCGGTCACCGCCGATTCCGTGCCCCTGACCCTCAGCGTACCCCTGACGAAGTCGAGTGAGACCTTCGCCCTGCTCGTGACGGTGAAGGGGGCGGGGTACACCTGGTTCGTGGCCGCCGACACGGTGACCGTGGTGCCGGGCCGGAACGCGCCGCCCCCGGTCACGGCGCGCTTCGTGGGCCCGGGGTACAACGCGGCCTTTCTGATCGTCGGGCCCCAGGACACCACGGTGACCCCCGGCCTGCCGGTGCCGCTGTGGTCGAACGTCGGCGACTCCTCGGAGGGCTCCCTCACCGGGGTGCCGGTGGGCTTCCATCTCCAGAACCCGGCCCTGGGGACCATCACGTACCCGACCTATCTCACCCCCGTGCTGGTCCCGGCCAATGCCGGCACGACGGTGGACACCACCTGGCTGATCGGGGAAACCCCGAACCACCTGTTCGACTCGACCCTCATCTTCATCGCCCCCCGCTCGGGTGGCGGCGCGCCGAGCCGGATCTTCCTGGTGTCCGGCGACGCTCAGGTGGATACGCCCAAAGCCGTGCTTCCGAACCCCCTCGTCGCACTGGTGACGGACTCGAGCGGGATCCCGGTCGCGCAGGCCCGGGTGGCGTGGCAGCGCACCGGGCTCGGCACCCTGGTGAGCGGCGACACCACGGTGGCCGACTCCTTCGGGTTCGCGCGGATGACCTATCAGCTGCCGGCGTCGCTGCGCACCGACACCATCACGGCGTCGCTGGTCGGGGCCTTCGCCGGTCCGCCCCCCTCGGTGACCTTCACCGCTTCGGCGGACACGGGACTGGCACTGACCTTCGACACGACGGCCTACATCATCGGCAAGTCGCAGGTCACGTACTTCATCGAGGTGCAGACCAAGATCCCCGTCTCGCAGGATCTGACGGTGCAGATGACGCGCTCGGACTCTTCCGCCCCGGCGGGATCCCAGATCTTCGGTCTGGTGGGCACCAGCCTGACGATCCCCGGTGGCACCCAGTATGGCTGCTGCATCGAAATCACGGGAAACAACACGGGCTCGGCGACGCTGATCGGGCACGCCGCCGGGTACCAGAACGCCACTGCGACGGTGATCGTGACCACTCCGATGCTGGTGGTGGACTCGAGTTTCTACACCTACAACGGCACCGTCTCGGAGCCGGTGGTCGTGGCGCTCGCCGACTCGACCGGTGCCTATCACTACACGGCGAACGACGTCGTCATCCGCGACTCCGCGGCGGACTCGACCATAGCGAAACCGGACTCGGCGTCCCTCACCATTCCGGCGGGCAACTTCTACACCCTCGCGTACATCGGAGGGGTGAAGCCGGGGTTCACCACGGTGACCTTCCGGGCGTCCAACTACCCGCCGGCGCTGACCGCGGTGGAGGTGGACACGGCATTCCTGTACGTGTATGCGGGGGACGGCTACGGGGCGGGTCTCGGTCAGACGACTACCAACAATTACCTGTTCTTGCCCGAGGCGCCCCGGGCGCCGCTCGCGATCTCCCTGACGAGCTCCGATCCGTCGGTCTTCACGGTCCCGGCCACGGTGACCCTGTACCCCGACTCCTCGGGGTTCTCCTACTTCCCGATCACCGGCACGGGGCTCGGCAGCGGAGTCCTCACGGTTTCGGCGCCGGGATTCGTCGTGAGTGACTCGGTGAACCCGGTCGACGTGAACACCCCGCTGGCCCAGCCCGTCGTCAGCGCTTCGGTGGCGCGTGGGGTCAAGACCCAGGCGTACGTCTACATGGAGGACACGCTGGGATCCCGGTCCGGGAGCGTGACGGCGCCGGTGACCGTCCATTTGTCGACGACCGATCCGAACGCGGTGTGGGACTCCACCACGATCACCGTCCCGGCGGGCGCGTTCTACGATTCGGTCGGCGTGACCTTCAACAGCACCGGGCAGTTCACGGTCACCGCGACCGCCACCGGATACACGACGGGGACCACCCTCACCAACGCCGCGGCGCCGCCGGTGGGCGTGGCGGCGGTCCGGATGGCGGGCCGTCCGCTCAAGGTCGTGCCGGTGTATCCGGATGCCCTGCGACGGCTGAAGCCCGCGGCAGCCCCCAAGAGGCCCAAGCCGCCGCGGCGGTAGAGAGCCCCTAGACCCGGAAGCCTTTCATCAGGGAGCGGAGCTTTTCGGCGGCCTGGAGGAGCCCGCCCGACGCCGCCGCCATCTCCTGGGTGGACGCGCCTTGCTCCTCCGCGGCCGCGCTGACCTCCTGGGCCCCGGCGGCATGATTGACCGAGCGGGACGAGACCTGCTGCGCCCGCTCGCTGAGCTGATCGGTGACGTTCCGGTTGTCGCCCGCGGCCTGCCGCACCCGCGCCGCCGCCCGCTCCACTTCTTCCACCGCCGCCACGATCTCCGCGAGCCCCGTCGCCGCGCCCCGGGCCGTGCTCTCGATCCCGTGGACCTTGGTCTGCCCCGACATCATGGTGACGGTCACCTCTTCCACCCGCTTGCGGATGGCCGTCGTGGTCTGGGCGACGTCTTCCGCGGCCCGGGCCGACTCGTCCGCCAGCTGCCGGACCTCCTGGGCCACCACCGCGAACCCGCGGCCGTGCTCCCCGGCGCGGGCCGCCTCGATGGCGGCGTTCAGGGCCAGCAGGTTGGTCTGGGACGAGATGCGCTTGATCAGCTCCACGAAGTCGTCGATGGACGCGCTCTGCTGGGCCAGTGCCGTCACCTGCCCCGACGTGGTCTGCACGACCTCGCGGACTTCGAGCAGGGCCGACGACGCGGCGAGGACGTCGTGGCGGTGGCGGTCGGCCACGCTCCGGATGTCCTCGCCCAGCTTGGTGACCCGCTGCGCCGCTTCCGTGATCTCCGCGGCCGCGGCCTTGAGCTGGGAGAGCCCGGCACCGATCTCATTGAGATCGTTCCGCTGTTTCTCGGCTCCCGACGAGATGTCCACCATCGCCGTGGACACCTCGGCGCTCGACGCGGCCAGCTCCTCGCTCACCGCCGAGAGGTCTCCCGCCGAGGTCGCGATGCGGTCCGCCTCGCCGATGACCTCCGTCACGACGCCGCGGAGGCGCTCCCCCATGTCCCGGATCGCGGCCGCCAGCACTTCGAACTCGGTGGGCATCCGCCCCGTGGTCACGGGCCGCAGGTCGCCGGCCCCGAAGCGCTCGGCGGCGGTCGCCAGCCGCCGCAGCGGCGCCTCCACCGCCGTGAGCGTCCCCCAGGCCACCACGGAGCCGCTGGCCAGAGCGACCAGGAGCACGCCGGCGAGGAAGAACGTCATCCGCCGCGCCCGGTCCCCCAGCCGATCCGCCGCCTGCCGCGCCCGCTCGGCCTGGCGCGTGCCCAGCTCGCGCACGAGCAGGGTCAGCTGATTCCCGGGGCCGCGGGCCTGCTCCGCCTCGGAGGCCGCCTGCGGGAGCCGGTTCAGGTCCCGCAGGGCGTGCGCCAGGGCATAGGTGACCTGAATCTGCGATTGCAGCTGCTCCAGGCGGTTGATGGTGAGCCGGTCGTCCATCGTCAGGGTGTTGAGGTGCTCGATGGCCTTGGCCTCGACATACGCGCTGTCGGCGTTGGAGGTGAAGTCGGCCGCGGCTCCCAGGGAGGGCTCGTTGAGGTACTGCTCGGCGGCGCGGATTTCCCCGAAGACGGCCATCATCAGGCCGGTGCCGGCCTCGTTGGCGCGCTCCAGCTGCTGGAGCTCGCCGGCCGTGGCCGACCGCATGTTCCACAGGGCGTAGCCACCGACGCCGGACGCGAGCAGCAGCAGGACGACCAGGGAGCCGAAGCCCGCCAGGATGCGCCAGCGGAGCGTCTCGAACCCGCGCAACGTCACTGCGTGCGGTCCAGCTCGAGGTGGCCGTGCCGCACCACGCCGATCACGACGGTCTTGGCCGGCACGTTGCCGAGGGAGTCGAACGCGATGGTGCCGGTGACTCCTTCGTAGGCCGGATGGGAGTGCCCCACCCCGGCCAGGTAGTCACGGATCGCTTTGCGGTCGGCCCCCGCTTCCTCGATGGCGCGGGCGACGAGGTTGACGGCGTCATACGTCCCGGCGCCGGTGTCGTCGGGCCGGTCGCCGTGATTGGCGCGACCGTACGCGCTCACGAACGCGGCGTTGGCCGCGCTGGGCCGGTCCGCGAGGTACGACAGTGAAATCCGGGTCCCCTCGGCCAGCGCCGTGTCCGCCTCGATGCCGGCCAGGCCATCGCCCCCGATCACCGGCACCCGGCTCCCCAGGCGGCGAAGATCCTTCAGGACCAGCTCCCCCCCTTCGGGGTCGGCCGCGACGACCAGCACGTCCACGCCGCCCGATCGGCTGGCGCGCGTCAGGTACGGCTCGACGGACGCCGTGGTGGCGAAGAACGGATCTTCCTCGACGACCGTCCCGCCGAGGTTCGTGAACTCCGTGACGAAGGCCTGCCGGACGCCGCGGCCATAATCGTCGTTTTCGTAGAGCACCTGCGCCCGGTCGGCGTGGAGGACGCCGTGGGCGAACCGCGCCAGGGCGGGGCCGTGCGAAAGGTCGGTGGGGCAGGTCCGGAAGAAGTACGGCGAGACCCCGGAGAGCTCCGGACTCGACGCGGTCGGGGAGACCACGGGGAGCGGATTCCGCCCCGAGCCGTATATCCCCATCGCGGCCAGCGTGACGCCCGAGGTGACGTGACCGACCACCGCCACGACGGCTGGATCGTCGAGCAGCGAGCGGGCGATGCGGACCGCGACGTTCGGGTCCCCCGAGTCCGCCAGGAACCGGATCTCCACGCGGCGGCCCCCGATCCCTCCCCGGCCGTTGATTTCCTGGGCCGCCAGGAGGGCCGCCTGCCGCATACTGACGCCGCTCGCCTCCTTCAGGTCACCGGAGACGGCGATGGTGATGGAGCCGCTCGATCTGGAGCAACCGGCTGTCCAGACGGCGACGCAGAGCAGGGCCGCGTACCGCAGGAGTCCTCCGGGGGGCGAAGGTCAGGTCGCGGCAAGGTTAAGGCCGCGCAAGGGGTTCCGCAATGCCGGAGGGGGGATAAGTTGGTCTCGTGGACGAGGTCGCCACGCTCTTCCAATTCACCGGCGCGTTGGAGCGCCTGCTGACGGCTCGGGACACGGCGGCGTTCGAAGCGGTGTGGACGGCGGAAAGGCTGGAGCGCGTGGGGTGGGAGGCGCTGGCCGTGGCGCGGCACCCGCGGGCGGAGCCGCTCGAGCGCGGCCTGGCGGTGTTGGACCGCCGCCTGCTGGCCGCCCTGGCCCGAGCCCGGGCGCTTCCCGATGTGCACACCAGCACGTTCCGCGTGCCCGAGCTCGAACGCTGGCAGCACGCGGCGGCGGCCGCGCTGGTGGCTTCCCGCTGGGGGGTCGCGGGCCTGCGGACCGTGATCGCCGATACCTGGGCACCACCCGCCCGCCGCTACTTCGCTCTCCTCGCCCTCGCCGAGCGTCATCCCCCGGCCGCCGGAGCCCTGTTCCAGCGGTATCTCCGGGTCCCGGCGTCCCACCACGCGTTCCTGGGCGCGGCGGTCGACGCGGCGCGCTGGTACCCCGGCCTCGCCCCGGACCTCCTCCGGCTGTTCGACCGCGTCCGGGGAGAGCGGCTGCACCGCCGTTTTCTCGGCCCCAAGATCCTGGGGTCTCTCTACTATCTGGGAGACCCGGTGGCGGCCCCGCTCTTTCGGGAGCTTTGCGTGTGCGGCCATACCGCCGCGGACGCGGACCGGTGCGAGGTCACCCGCGCGCTCGTGGCGCTGCGGCGTTTCAGCGGGGCGGTGCCGGAGAACGTGAAGTATCGGGATCCGGAGGCCCCGGAGGTCGGGGCCGCCCTGGACGCGGCGGAAGCCCTGTATGAAAAGGAGCGGGACCGGCTGACGCCGGTCACCGTGATCTAGCGGGTGGGAGCCGCGTGCCGGGGCAGGTAGTGCCCGATGTTCCGCATCACGTCCATATCGGTGAGCTGAATGAAGATCCAGCGTCGGGCGGCCCGGGCCCGCCAGGTGAGCCTGACGAACTGGGGTCCCTGGCCCCACCCCCAGGCCGCGGTCCCCACCGGGCGCGGCCGCCCGTATCGGGCGCGCAGCTCCCGCTGAGTCCGCACCACCAAGTCCGTCGTCCCCGAGTCACCGAACGACACCACGTCGGCCCGCCCGCCGATGAAGTGCCCGCTCAAGTAGAACTCGGCGCCGTCGTCGGGGTCGCGAATGATGACCCCGCATTCCATCACCTCCGCCGTGTGCGTGGAGGTGTTGCAGAGCAGCGGCGTGGATCCGGCCCGGGTGAGCGCGCGCGCCCGGGCCGTAAAGTCGGCCAGCGAGATGCCGGCGTGGAAGCCGCGGTACGGCAGGAGCGGAGCCGGAGCCGGGTGAGACTGGGCCTGGGCCGGGAGCAGGGCCGGGGCGGCCACGAGGAGGACGAAGGCGGGGAAGCGCATCGGAGGAGAATATAGGGCGGAAAACGAAAACGGGCCCGGTGGAGCCGGACCCGTTCCCGTGCAGCGTTGCCTCAGTCCGGCGTCAGACCTTGCGGACGTTCTGGGCCTGGAGGCCCTTGGGACCCTGAGCGACTTCGAACTCGACGTTGTCGCCTTCGGCGAGACTCCGGAACCCATCCGCTTGGATCGCCGTGAAGTGGACGAACACGTCCGGGCCCGACTCCTGCGCGATAAAGCCGAAGCCTTTCGCGTCGTTGAACCACTTCACCTTGCCCTTGGCCATCTGTTGCATCCTCGAACTGAGGGGCACTGCCCCGGGAACGGTGCGACGCTGACCACCGCGATCAGCATCGGGCTCAAACAAAAACCGCGGGACCAGTGGTCCTCGCGGTGCGCAGTCCAACCGGTTACGGTGCCACGTTTTGCTTGAACCGCGGGCAAAAGTACGGGTGGGTCAGGAGGGTGTCAATACTGTAAGCCCTCGTCTTTTCAGGGCTTGCAACCACCATCTACTTGCCGGACACCATAAAGACATCAACGCGACAGCGCAACGACATCGTAGTAATGGAACGCACTATAGCGCAACGAGTTACTGGCTTGGTTGCCTGGGAGGTGGCGCGGCAGGCAAACCAACCATCGCGCGCCACGCGGCGATCGCTGCTTCGTAGCTCCTGAGCACGGGGACGAGCCGATCGACGCTCGCTCCCGGATCGCGCGTCGCCTGTTCCTCGCAGGTGACACTCTCCCGGATGACGGAATCGATCTGGATCACCACCTGTCTGGCGATGGGGCGGCTGTCACCGACGTACGCGGTGGAGCTCATGCGCCCGATCCCGTTTCTCATGAACCCCCGGGCCGTTCCGCAATAGCCCGACAGCAGCCTGCCGGCATCGTGGAGGCGGGCGGGGTCACCGCCCTGCGCACGCTGGACCCGCTCGATGCCGGACTTGATCTGTCCGATACCGCGGGCGGCCGTGCGCAGGCCCTGCATCCACTGTTCCTGTTCGGGCGTCGGCGGGGGCGGCGCCGAATCCACGTGAGTCGAATCGGGGGGCTTGGAGGTCGAGTCCTGGGCGACGAGCGGCACCGCGCCCAGCGTTCCGAATACGATCAACAGCAGCACCGTCCGCCGCATTGCATCTCCTGAAACGAGGTCTAGGCAAGAGTTTCAGCCTTGGGTTATAATCACGCAATGAGCATTCCCGCAACCTCGCGGATCGTCCGGACTTTCGACGACCGGGCCGACGCGCTGGCGCACTTTTTTCAGCGCGCCGGGGAGGCACCGCGCCTGCTGGCGTTCGACGACGCCGTCGGTTGCCCGCTCGACCAGGCCCTCGCGGCCATCGAGTGGACCGCCGCGGTGGGCATCCTGACCGAGGACGACCTGCTGCACGCCGCCCGGGTGAGCGCGGACGCGGCGGCGGCCGTCGTGGAGCGGCGGGACGGGGACAGCCGGGTCTACGTCTATTTCGGGCCGCAGATGGACGCTCCGCCCGCGGATCCGTACGAGGGCACGCTCCTCTACGATGAGCCCGGTGTGCGGGCCTACATCTTTGCGCAGCGCGTGCACGCCGTCGCCCACTTCCTGCGCGCGACGCAGGGGCAAGGCGCGGTCGTGGCCCTGCTCGCGCGCCGCGCGCCCGAGCTGCGTCACGTCCGCCGCTGGATACAGGCGCTCTTCGCCGAGCCGGTGTCCTCGCATTCGACGCAGCTGCTCTCCGGCTGGTTCGCCACGAGCGGCGCGGGGTGCCTGTTCCTGCCGCCGCAGCCCGGCGATCCTTTCACGTATTGCGAGATCGGAATCGACTCCTGATGCTGGCCGCGTGGCTTCCCGTCTGGGCCGTGCTCGCCGGGCACGGCGCCGTCATCCGGCAGGATCCCGACAGCGCGCTGTTGTACCGGTTCCGGGACGCCGTCGCGGTGACCTCCGATTCCATCGAGGCGGTCCGCGGCCTGGCCCAGGCGTTTCGGAACGATCTCCGCCTCGCGTCGCCAACCTTGATCCTGGCGCGGGCGACCGCGCTCCAGAATGCCTGCATCTCCGGCGCGAGCGCGCTGCGACGGCTCCAGGGCATTCTGGCTGCCCGCACCGTGAGCCGCGCGGCCGCCCGCAGCCAGGCCCAATTCCGCACCGCGGCCGAGGAGACCGTGGCGGCCCTCGACCGCTGCGCGCGCTCCTGGGATCCGCTGCCCCGCACCGACGCGCGGGCGGACACCCTGCGCGCCTGGGGACCATACCGCACCGCGCAGCTCGATCAGCTGGTGAATCGCTACGAAATGGCGCGACACGCGTTCGCCGCCGCCGCCAAGCTGCCGCCGGTCCCCAAACGCTAGTTTGTGGGAACGTGCACACTGTGGATACACAACTCCACATTGTGTGGACGAACGGGCGAACCGCTGAGATTCCGGCGCCTTAGATTCCACAAACCATTCACATCGAAGTGAGCTAACCCGAAGAAATATCGGCACTTGTGCCACTTTCCGGCGCTCCTATATTGCCTCCCACGCGCCTTGCGGGGAAGGGTGGAGGCCCAGTGCTTCCACCACGCCTGCGAGGCGAGTCCGGGCGGAAATTCCGGGGAGGGCGCCGACGCAAACAAGGGCTCAGGCGCCCGATGATCCGGGGAGCTCTCTCCGGCTCGGACAGATGGGGCCAGTCGCGTGCCTCATCCACGCCGACGCAGTGCCTCGGCGTGCAGTGCGGAAGGTCGGTCCGCGACCCGATCTGACCCGCAGCACTCACACTGGTGAACCTTGCGGCCCGGCCAGGCTGCTTGGGGATCGAAGCCGGAGCTCCTGTCCGCCCTACCGAGCGACGCAACAGTCAACCGGCGGCGGCGGGAAGAAGAACGAGGGAGTGAATCCCTCGGCTCCGGGTAGCCGGTGCGCGGAGCCCCCGGGTGGGAAACCATCCGGGGGCTCCGGCTTTTCCACCTGAACGCGCCCTGACATCGTTCCGGCAAACCCTGCCCCCCCGCATTACGTTGTTGGCCTGCCCGCGCCCCGGAGTTCCGACTCGGCCATGCGCATTGCCCTGGTCACGGAGTTCTACTATCCCCACCTGGGGGGAGTGACCGAGCACGTCCACAACCTGGCGCTGGAATTCCGGCGCCGGGGCCATCACGTCGTCGTCATCACCGCCAACATGCGTGGCCAAGGCCCCGATCCGGACTGGGTACGCCGCGTCGGGACGAGCCGGGTCGTGCTCTCCAACGGCTCCTACGCCCGGGTCACCACCGGTTGGGCCATCACCCGCAAGATCGCCGAGATCCTGACGGCGGAGCGCATCGAGGTGGTGCACAGCCAGGACGTCCTGGCGCCGATGCTGGGACTCAAGGCCGCGAGCGCCGCCTGGCGCCTCGGGCTCCCGGTCGTCGCGACGTCCCACACCTGGTTCTCCCATTCCCCGCTCTACCGGATGTTCCGCTGGTGGCTCCAGCCGCGGCTGGACCGCGTGGACGCCCGCATCGCGGTTTCGGCACCGGTGGTGCACGCGATGTCGATGTACTTCCGCGCCGACTGGGAGATCATCCCGAACGGCGTGGACGTCGGATACTTTCATCCCAACGGGCGGCGGCCGATGGAAGCGGCCCGGCGCGGCCCCCGCCTCCTCTTCCTCGGGCGTCTCGATCCCCGCAACGGCCTCGACACGCTCCTCGAAGCGATGCCGATGATTCTGGAGCGGCACGCCGACGCCCGGCTGGTGGTGGTGGGCGACGGGCCCCTGCGGGCCAGCTACGAGCGCCGGGCGGCGCACCTGGGCGCGTCCGTGGAGTTCGTGGGCCAGGTCTCGGACGAGCGCCCCGCCTACTACGGCGACGCGGACCTCTATCTCTGTCCCACCACCAAGGCCTCGTTCGGCATCACCCTCCTCGAGGCGATGGCGTGCGGCACCCCGCTCGTCGTGTCCGACATCACCGGCTTCCGCGAGCTGATCGCGGGCGGCGCCGAGGCGGTGCTCGTACCCAAGGACAATCCCCTCGCCTGGGCCCGGGCCGCCGGCGCCTTGATCGACGATCCCGCGCGCCGGCAGGTGATGGGCGCCGCCGGCCTCGCGAAAGCGGCGCAGTTCGCCTGGCCCCGCGTCGCGGAGCGGGTTCTCGAGGTCTACGAGCGGGTGCGGAAGTGATCGGCGCCGTCGCCGCCCTCGGGGCAGGGGCCGCCGGTGTCGCCCTCTACGGAGCCTACGCCCCGAACAGCGGTGTCTACGGACGCGCCGTGGGCCGGGGGCCCGCCGACCGGCGCCGCGTCTACCTCACGTTCGACGACGGTCCCTCGCCCAGCGCGACGGCCCGGATCCTCGAGACCCTCGCCGCCGAAGAGGTCCCGGCGGCTTTCTTCCTGGTGGGGGATTTCGTCCTCCGGGACCAGGCGCTGGCCCAGGCGGTGGCTCGCGGCGGCCACGAGGTGGGCAACCATACCCAGAATCACCTGAAGCTCCATCGGCGGGGCCCCCGCCGGGTACGCCGCGAAATCGAAGCGGCTCATGGGGTTATCTCTGAGGCGACCGGCAAGGCCCCCCGGACGTTCCGGGCCCCTCACGGCTACCGGAACCCGTTCGTCGGTTTTACCGTTGGCAGGCTTGGGTACACCCTCTTCGGATGGACCTTCGGGGTGTGGGACAGCGCCCGGCCCGGCGCGGAGGAGATCAGGCGGCGGGTGCGGCGCGGGCTGCGGCCGGGGGCGATCGTGCTGCTGCACGACGGAGATGGCTATGACTTCGGGGGCGACCGGGGGCAGACTGCCGACGCCCTGCCCGGCATCATCCGCGACGCGCGCGACGCGGGCTATGAATTCGCGCCACTCGGGGAGCTCGTGATCGGATGAAGCGCAGGCGCTGGATCTGGTGGCTCGCGGGATTCGTCGGGGTGGCGGTGGCGCTGAAGGCGCTCGCCGGCTTCCCGTGGGGTGACACGTTCACCACGCTCCTCGAGGCGAACTACTGGCTGCTCGGGGTGGCCCTCGTGATCAATCTGTCGTCGCTGGTCGCGAAGGGATGGGCCTGGCACCTCCTGCTCAAGCCGGTCGCTCCGAATCACTGGCGAACGGCGCAGGAGGCGAACCTGGTGGGCGCCGCGGTGAACAACGTCTCGATCGCGGTGGGCGGCGAGGCGGCGCGGATCCACTACATCGCCCAGCGGGATGGCGTGCCCGTGGGCGCCGCGATTTCGTCCGTGGTCTGGACCCGCGTCACCGAGACCATCGCGCTCGCGCTCTTTCTCGTGATGGCGCCCAGCCTGCTCCGGCTCCCGCACTGGCTCCGGGGCCTGCAGGTGGGGGCGGGGCTCGGGCTCGTGATCGTGATGCTGATCACCTGGCATCGCGGCTGGTCCTGGATCCTGAATCAGCTGCCGGCATCGCTCCAGCGGCGCGCGGCGGTCCTCGCGGCCATGGGGTCGGGGGGGCGCCTCTTCTGGCCCACGGTGCTCGGGATCGTGAACTGGAGCGCCCAGTGGGCTACCTACCATCTGGTGCTGGTGGCCGCCCACATCCCGGTGCGGCCCGCCGCGTCGTTCACCGCGCTCGTGGCGGCCAACCTGGGCGGCGTCGTGCGGATCACCCCCGCCAGCATCGGCGTGACCCAGGCGGCGATGGTGGTGGCCCTGCTGCAGTTCGGCGTGTCCGCGGACCGCTCGGTGGCGGCGGGGCTGGCATTGCAGGCCCTGCAGGTGCTTCCGGTGATCTTCTTCGGCGCCTTGCTCACCGGCTGGCGCCTCACCGAAACGGCCCGGCGGGCCGAGGACTCCGAGGCGCTACAGGCCGTCTGAGCCTTTCGCCTGCGCGTACCCCATCCCCCGGAGCCGGATAATCCGCATCTCGATGGGGGGATGAGACGCCAGAACGTCTCCCAGACCCCCGGGATGATCGTTCAGCTTCCGGTCCAGCGGATCGCAGATGCAGAGGTGAGCCGCCCCGGCCTTGAGGTGCGTGGCCGGCGCGTCCGAGGTCTCGATTTTCTGGAGGGCGGAGGCGAGCGCGCCGGGGTTGCGCGTGAACTGCGCCGACATCGCGTCGGCCAGGTATTCGCGCTTCCGACTCACCGCCATCGCGAGCATTTGCGTGATGAGGGGAGCGAGAAGCCAGGAGAGCACCCAGATCACCAGCAGGACCACGGCCAGGGCGCCCAGATCGCCCTTTCCACGGCCCTTCCCGCCCGATTCCCCCGACCCGCCTCCGCCGCCCCAGAAGAACCGGCCGGTCCCGTCCCGGATCAGGAGCACGACTCCCACGAGCGCCGCGAGCGTGGTCATCAGCCGCACGTCGAGGTTCTTGATGTGGCCGAGCTCGTGGGCGATGACGCCCTGGAGCTCGTCCCGGGACATCAGGTCCAGCAGCCCCTGGGTGACGGCGACGTGGGCGTGCTGGGGGTCGATCCCGGTGGCGAAGGCGTTGGGGGCGGGGTCATCGACGATCCAGACGCGGGGCTTGGGGATGCCGGCGGCGATGGCCATCTCTTCGACGACGTTGACCAGCACCTTCTCCTGGTCGGTGGCCGGCGTGACCACCTCCCGGGCGCCCGTGGACCAGAGGACTTTCTCGGGGCCCGTGGTGTAGCCGTACCAGGCGATCCCGATCGCCACCGCGGTGAGGACCAGCCCGAGCCAGGGGAACGTGTGGTGCGGCGCGCCGGGGGGAGCGTGCGCCGTGGAGAGATAGTAGATGTAATCGCCGCCGAAGCCGAGCCACGCGAAGAACAGCACGAACCCCACTACCAGCCAGCTGGTGCGTCGGCGATTGGCCTCCTGCTGCTGGAAGAGGTTGGGGGCGGCGTCGCCGCTCACGCCTTCGGCTTCATCGAGAGATCGACCTGCGGCACCGCCCGCTCGGCCTGGTCCTCGATCTCCCACAGCTGTGCCGGCGCCGCGCGCGCCATCCCGGCCAGGAGACTCGACGGGAACTGCTGCTGCCGGGTGTTGTACTGGGTGGCCGTGTCGTTGTAGAGCTGGCGCGCGAACGAGATCCGGTTCTCGGTGGACGTCAGCTCTTCCTGGAGCTGGCTCACGTTGCCGGTGGACTTCAGGTCCGGGTACCGCTCCACCACCACCATCAGCTTGGACAGCGCTCCCGAGAGCGCGTTCTCGGCCTGGCTGATCTGCTTGACGGCGTCGGGCCCGCCGGCATTCACCTGCACGGCCTGGTTACGGGCCTGGATGACCGCTTCGAGCGTCGACTTCTCGAAGTTCATCGCGCCCTGCACCGAGCTGACGAGATTGGGAATCAGATCGTGGCGGCGCTTGAGCTGGACGTCGATCTGCTTGAAGGCGTTCAGGGTCTGGTTCTTGAGGGAGATCAGGCCGTTGTAGGCGCCGACCGCCCAGAACGCGACGGCCACCAGCAAAATGAGCAGGATCCAGGAACCCATCGGTACTCCGGAGTGGAAGTCGGCCCGGTGGCCCGGGCCAGGGCACTACGCCGGGGACGCCGGCAGCAGTTTCGCCAGCGCGGTCCGGATGGCCTCGGCGAGGGCGGCGTCGTCCGCGCCCACCCGCGCCAGGGGGTGGTCGGAATCGACGTGCAGCTCCACGCCGCGCGTCACCGGGACCCGGCGCCAGGTCCGGACCCCCTCGGGGTCCTTGCCGGCGTCGCGGGCCAGCCAGGCCGACAGCGCGCGCCCCGAGCGGCCGCGGGGCATCCTCGGCGCTCCCCGCAGCGCCAGCCGATCCGGGAGGGGCAGTGAGGCCCCCAGGGTCTGGGCCGCGCGCCGTTCCAGCACGTCTCCGGTCTGATCCTGCATCTCCCGGACGATGGCCGCCAGCGTGGCGCCCTCCATCTGCCGCAGCTTGATCCAGAGGAGCTGCAGGAAATGCCGATAGGAGTAGGTGGCGGCCGTTCCCCGGCCCTCGGGCGGACTCACCAGCCCCCGGGTCACGTAGAACCGGACCGTACGCTCGCTCGGCGCGGCGCGGGCGGCCGCGTTGATCGGGGTGACGGAGGAAGCGTCCAGGACCGCGCCCACCAGCACCGCGAGGTCCCGGAGGTTCCAGGGCGAGAGGGAGCGATACTCGCGCAGGACGTGGAGCGGGTCGACTTGCGGGGAGCCGGTCACGTCAGGCCTGCTCCGCCCGGCGGCCCCGCCAGGCTCGGACCTGCTCCACCCAGGCCTGGATCTGGACCAGGTCGAAGGGCTTGGAGATCAAGGCGCACTGGTTGCGTTCGATCCATTCCAGCACGTCGGGGGTCTCCCCGTCGCCGGTCATCACGGCCACCCGGCCGGCCAGCTCGGGCCAGCGGGCGACGGCGGCGACGTAGAAGGCGAGCCCGGACATCGTGGGCAGGTGCACGTCGAGCAGGATCGCGTCGGGGCGTTCGGCGGCGAGCAGCTCCAGCGCGCTTTCGGCGGAGCCGGCGCCCACCACCCGGTACCCGAAGCGCAGCAGCGCCCGCTCCAGGACCCGGCGCAGGGGCGCCTCGTCGTCCACCACCAGCACGGTGGCGCGCGCCGGATCGGGGGTCGCCGTCATCCCGCCGCCGAGAGTGCGCCGGAGTGCCCGCCCGCCAGGAACCGGCGGACGACGGTATCGAGCGCCTCGTCAATCGTGAGGGAGAGCCGCATTTCGCCGGCCGTCAGACCCAGGTAGGTGCGGGCGTGCTGCTGCAGGGTCTTCACGCGCGTGTAGCCGAGCCGCTTGGCGACGTCCTCGATGGTGAAGCCGGGGTCCCGCAGCAGCCGGTGCGCGTAAAGGACCCGTGCGGCCGCGAGGAAATGGCGCGGCGACGGCAGCCGGGCGCGCGTGAACCAGCGCTCGCAGGTACGACGGTCCACGGCCGCGCGCAGGGCGAGGTGCTGTACGGTCTGCACCTCCTCCGGTGTGCGGAGGGCTTCCTCGAGCACCCACCGGAGCTCCGTGGGCAGGGGAGTGAGCGCGCCGGCGAGCTGCTCCAGGAACTGCTGAGACGACGCGGAGGCGTACTCCTTCTCCAGGGCTTCGCGCAGGCGGGTGGGATGGTCGTCGAGACGGGCGAACACGACCTCCCGGATCCCCCGCTTCCCCAGGGTGAGGAGCACCGAGGCCAGCTCGGGCGTGAGCGTCGTGTACAGGATGAGCGGAAGCGACGGGAAGAACTGACGGAGCCGCTCGATCTCCTGGCTCCGGGGTTCGCCGCCGAGGAGCGGATCCACCACCGCCAGCTCGACCGGCCGGACCCGGATGGTGTCGAGCACCTGCCCCCACTCCAGCGCGCGCACGAAGCTGAACTGTCCCGCAGCGGCGCGGCGCAGCTTGTGGTACTGCACGTCGGGAATGGCGCCCAGGACGAGCATAAATGTCGCAAAAACGTCCTATCGTGCCGCAAAACCGACCTTAAGCCGGAGCGCCTCCGCCCGCAGGTTACTAGGGCTGTCGGCAAACAGGCCCTACACCCACGTCGGAGGTTTCTATGTCGCGCCGGATCCGCTACCTGCTTCCCCTCTTGCTGCTCGGCTTCACCCTCGTCGCGTCGGCCTGCGCCGATACGACCGGCCCCAACGCCGATAACACCTGCGAGTATCCGAACAACAACTCGGTGGTCTGCAACTGACCACCACCTGGCTCAGTCGACGGTAGCGAGCTCGCGCAGCGACGCGCGCACCGCATCCAGCGACTGGTCCGGCTCCGACTCCGCGAATTCGACCGGCGGCAACCGGTCGGGTTCGCGGAGATCGTTTTGTAGGCCTTCGATCCTGAAGACATACTCGTGCAGCTGGTGCCGCCGCGCCAGTTCGAGGGCGGCCGCGAGATGTTCGCGCCCGCGCGCGGCGTTCCCGAACCGCGCGTCCGCCACCCCCTGCTTGAGCTGAAAGTCCACCCGCATGCTGGGAGTGAACCGCGACTCGCGGCGCCGCGCCTCTTCCCGCCAGCGGGCGTAGCCGAACCGGTCCGCCCGGCGCACGGCGCACTCCATCAGCTCGAGCACGGCGTTCTCACTGTGCTCGGTGCCGTCGGCGCGCGCCAGCGACGCGCGGAACGCGCGCTCGGCGGCGTCCAAATCGCCGATTTCGCGAAGCATGATGCCCAGCCCGACGAGCATCCGCGCCTTGGACGACACGTCCTCGTACAGCTCGTAGGCCCGCCAGGCGTGCGAGATCGCCTCCGCGTGGCGGCCGCGCATGCTGACGGCGGTCGCGAGGCCGTCCAGGGCCCGTGCCTCGGCCTCCGGCTGTACCGCCGCACGGGCGTCGTCGACCAGGGCGCGGTACCCGGCTTCAGCCTCGGCGAGGTTGCCCTTGCCCCACTGGATATTCACGCGTCCCAGGCGCGAAACCAGCTCGGGAAAGACCTCGCCCGCGAGCAGCGCCAGGGATCCCGCGCGATCGTAGGCCGCATAGGCCTCGTCGAAGCGCGCGAGCTTGCGGTTCACCCGGGCGACCCGGAGGGTGGTCGCGATCGCATCGGATTGCGCGAGCGCCTCCCCGGTGACCGACAGGAGCGTAGCGAAAACGTCGAGCGCCTCCTCGTACTGGCTCACTTCCTCGAGGTAGTGGCCGTACGCGAAGAGCCCGGGCGTCAGGAGCGCGGTCTGCTGGGTGGTGAACGCGTCACGCGCTCCCTTCACGACGGCGAGAAGGTGCGCCTTCTCCGGTGCATCGCCGTCGAGCTCCCTCGTGTACCGCTCGGTGGCGCTCGCCTGATACAGGAAGACGTCGGGCGCGCCGGCCGACTGATCGGGGGCCAGGAGGTCCACCAACCGGAGCACCAGAAACGCCGCCTGTCCCAGGCGGGCAGCCGGCGCACCGATTTCCGTCTCGCTCGAAGCGCGCGCCAGAAACACGGCGTGGCGGAGCGTGGGGGGGACGTCCGTTGCCTCGGTCAGGGAGCCTCCACAACAAGGAAACTGCGCGGGTCTGTGGGGTGCTTTGTGCACTCGCCGTGCCGCGGGCGCAAAACCATACCGGATATCAACCTAGCTCTTTTCGCCAAGCTTGGTTAGGCACGATTTCACCGCATTTTTCGGGTTCGCCTCGCGGGTTCCGGGTTACATCGAAGTGAGGGACTGGACCGATCTTTGGTGATGCGCCGAGGCCACACTCTGTTGGAACTGGTCCTGGTCCTCGTGGTTACCGGGCTCTGCGTCGCCCTTACCGTCCCGGTGCTCGGGGACTTTCTGGACTGGGTGGCGGCGGACGGAGCAGCCGGGGACGTGGCTATAGCGCTCGCCGTGGCGCGGCAGGGGGCGGTGGGGCGGGGGGTGCTGTCCCGCCTGCGGATCGCCCCCGAGTCGCTGGTGATCGATCTGAAGGACGATACCGGGGGGTGGGTCCCCTGGCGGCGCTTCCCGGGCCCGGCCACCCGGGGAGTCGGGCTCGACGTTTCCAATCCGGAGGTCGTCTTCTCGCCCCTGGGGCTCGGCTGGGGTGCTTCGAACACGACCGTCACCCTGACCCGGGGGGGGCGCGAGGCGCGGGTCACCACGTCCCGCGTGGGGCGCGTGAAGCGCTGGTGACCCGAAACCGGGCCCGGGGTGCAACCGTTCGGAACGATGGAGCATCTGATGCAGTGAGGGCGACGCGAAACCCTACGCGAAGGACTCCCGTACTGGGGAGCAGCACGACATAGCAGGTTTGGTCGCGGCCGAAGTGTGACGGCCACTTCGCCCGGCCACCAACCCGGGGAGCAATCGGCCCCGGGTTTGGTTTTTCCTAGAGGTTCTGGCCCATCCCGCCGTCATCGAGGAACACGAGGCTCTTCCGCCGGCCCACCACCGCCGCGAGCGCGTTGAACACCCGCGGGTCGATGACGCTGCCCGCGAGCTCGCGCAGGCGGTTGATGGTCTGGTCCGGCGAGAGCTTTTCCTGATACGGGCGGGCGGTGGAGAGGGCATCGAAGACCTCGGCGGCGCCCAGGATGCGGCCTCCGAGCGGGATCTCCTCGCCCCGGAGGCCGTCGGGGTAGCCGGTGCCGTCCCAGCGCTCGTGATGACTGCGCACCATGTCGATGACGCCGCCCAGGTGGGTCAGGGGCGCGAGGATCTGCGAGCCGATGATCACGTGCTGCTTGACGTGCTCGTATTCCTCCGGGGTGAGCGGGCCCTGCTTGTTCATCACGGCTTCCCGGGTGCCGATCTTGCCGATGTCGTGGAGCCGCCCGGCCACGCGGACGTTCTCGACCTCTTCGTCGGTCAAGCCGAGCTCGTTCGCGAGCGTGGCGGCCAGGTCGGCCACCCGGGCCGAGTGGCCGCGGAGGAAGGGGTCCTTCGCTTCGAGGGCGTTGACCAGCGCTTCGAGGGTCGCGACCGAGATGCGTTCCAGTTTGTGGCGTTCCCGCTGGAGCTCGGCGGTGCGGGTGGTGACCTCTTCCTTGAGCCACTGATTCAGGTGCCGGTGCTCGAGCAGGGTTTCGCGCCGCTTGAGGGCGCGCTGGATGGCGCGGCCCAGATCGGCTAGCTCGATGGGCTTGGTGAGGTAATCCATCGCGCCCCGCTGCATGCAGAGCGCCGCCGAGGTCGCGTCGTTGACGGCGGTGAGCATCAGGATGGCGAGGTCGGGCTCGATTTCCAGCGCCTGGGGGACCAGGTCCACGCCGCTCGTCCCCGGCATCCGGATGTCGCACAGCATCAGGGTCAGCTTGTGCCGGCGGAGGGCGGCCAGGGCCTCCTCGCCGGAGGAGGCGGTGAGCACCTCGAACTGCTGCTGGGTGAGGAACTTCTTCAGGGCGGTGCGGATCGGCTCTTCGTCGTCCACCACCAGCACCGACACCGTCCCGGGCAGCTCAGCCACACGCCCTCCTTGCGCTGCCCAAACCTATTACTCCGCCGCCACGAACGTTAGGTCGACGGGGCCCTTGATCAGGCCCGCTTCCCTCGCCCGCTCGAGCAGGGTCGCCACACCGCGCCGTCCGTCTTCGCCGTAGTCCACCGTGTAATGATTCACGTACATCGCGACGAAGCGGTCCACCTTCTCGTCGTCGAGGCCCCGGCCGAAGCCCTTGGCGTGGGCGAGGGCGGGAGAGCGGTGCTTCAGTCCATACTGGATGCTGGCTTTCAAGTCGCGGGCGATGGCTTTCATCAGGTCCGGGCCGAGGTCGCGCCGGACCACGTTCCCGCCGAGCGGGAGTGGCAGGCCGGTTTCGCCGTGCCACCACTCGCCCATATCCGCCCAGAGGTGGAGGCCGCGGTCCGCGAAGGTCAGCTGCCCCTCGTGAATGAGCAGGCCGGCCTCGGCCTTGCCCGCGACCACGTAATCCTCGATCTCGTCGAACGGCACCACCACGGGCTGGACGGCGGGCTGGTAGAGCTGCAGGGTCAGCCAGGCGGTGGTCATGGTCCCCGGGATGGCCACCACCCGCCCGGCCAGGGCGCGGCGGGGGTCCGCGGGCGCGGGCGTCCGCGCCACCACGCGGGGGCCGTACTTGTAGCCGATGCTCGCGCCGTGGGCCAGCAGGGCGTACCGGTCGGCGAGGGCGGCGTAGGCGTGAATGGAGCAGGCCGTGACCTCGAGCTCGCCGGCGAGGGCCCGGCGGTTCAACGACTCGATGTCCGAGAGCTCGTGGATGTAGCGGCGGTCGCCGGTATCGATCTTCCCCGCCGCGAGCGCCCAGAACATGAACGCGTCGTCGGAGTCGGGGCTGTGCGCCAGGTGGATGGTGGGCATGGTGGCGTCGAAGGGGGCGCGGCCTAGCGCCCGGTCCGGGCCGCGACCGCCGCGGTCGCTTCGGTGTGGAAGGCGTCGATCGCGGCCGTGTGCTCCGCGTACTCCGGCCGCTGCCGGGCCCGCTCGGCCCGCTCGTTGGCGAGAAACGCCTGGTAGGCCTTGCGGGCGCCCGCCGCGTCCCCCTTCTGGGTCAGCCCCTGCGCACGCAGCATCAGCCCGTACAGGTGCGTGGGCACCGCCGCGAGGATCGTGTCGGCCTCGGCCAGCGCGGTCGCCGGGTCGTTCTCCGCGAGGTGCAGGATGCCAAGGTCGTAGTGATCGTCCAGGTCGAGCGTGGGGAGCTGGGCGTACGCGCCCAGGGCCATCGGCATGAAGAACTGCACCGAATCCTGTACCCCGCGCTGGGCGAGGTCTACGACCCGGTCGAACAGCCGCTGGGCCCGTTCCTCCGGCGACATGCGGCTGATGTCGGGCGCCGCGACGGGGGCGGACATCACGGGCGGCGGCGCGGCGGCCGGCGTTCCGGCGGTGCGGGTGACGAGGACCGTGATCAACGCGCCGAGTGCGGCGCCCGCGATGCCCCAGGGGAGTCCGACGCGCCAGCCGCCCGCCGTCGCGACGGCGACGGTGGCGCCGCATTTGTGACAGAAGCGGGCGCCCTCGGGGAGCGCGGTGCCGCAGGCGTGGCAGGTCATCGCGTCAGCAATCTAACTGGCAGGATTTCCGGGGGGAGCGTAGTCTACACCCCATGACCATCCCGTTTCCCGGGCGGGACCACGCGCGCCACATGGGGGAGCTGCGGCGGGGCGAGCGCCGCTGGGACGTGTACCTCGAGTCCGAAGGGACCGGAGACCGGTCCGCGGTGCGGGGGCGGATTCACTTTGTGGCGCCCGGGGACCACCGGACCACCGGCTGGATCTTTCTCGAGACCGGGGAGCGCGAGATCCGGGACCGGTTCGGCGAATTTTCGGCGGTGGAACTCTGGCACTTTTTGGAAGCGCTGCAGCCTGGAAGCGCTGGGCTTTGATGATCTCAAATTTGTGCATAAACTGCATGAATTGGTACTCGGTCTGCATGATTTGATGCTGTCAACAGCATCGTGACAGCATTTTTTTGCACAATTGGCACGATTTGCTTGACACTTGGAGTGGCTCCGGATACCTTCCCGCATGCCGAAATTGACTTTGTCGAAGGGAATTTCCGAGCCCGACACTCCCCGGTCGGGCTCGTCTCGTTTCCGTGGTGATCGGACCCCCAGCCCAGCCCAGGAGACCCACGAATGACCGCATCGAAAAGCCCGGCGGACGTGATCCGCCAGGCCAAGGAGGCCGGCGTCCAGGTCGTGGACGTCCGGTTCTGTGACCTCCCCGGCACCTGGCAGCACTTCTCGATCCCGGTGAAGCACTTCACCGAGGACGTCTTCACCGACGGGCTGGGGTTCGACGGGTCGTCGATCCGCGGCTTCCAGGCGATCAACGAGAGCGACATGCTCCTCCTCCCGGATCCGGCGAGCGCCTTCGTGGATCCCTGCCTCCAGGTCCCCACGCTCAGCCTCACCTGCGACATCGTCGATCCCATCACCCGCCAGCGCTATTCCCGGGACCCGCGGTACGTCGCGCAGAAGGCCGAGGAGTACCTGGTGAAGAGCGGGATCGCCAGCACGGTCTACTGCGGGCCCGAGGCGGAGTTCTACATCTTCAACTCGGTGCGCTACGACCAGAACGCGCACGAGGGCTACTACCACATCGACTCGGACGAAGGGATCTGGAACTCCGGCGCCCCGGGACCGAATCCCGGTCACCGGCCCCGGCACAAGGAGGGCTACTTCCCGGTGCCGCCGGTCGACAAGCTCCAGGACCTGCGCTCCAAGATCATGCTGGGCCTGATCGCCGCCGGCGTGGACGTCGAAGTCCACCACCACGAGGTGGGCACGGCGGGGCAGACCGAGATCGACATGAAGTACGGGACCCTGACCCGGATGGCCGATCAGGTGATGATCTACAAGTACGTGGTGAAGAACGTCTGCGCCCTGCACGGGTACACGGCGACCTTCATGCCCAAGCCGATGTTCGGGGACAACGGCTCGGGGATGCACGTCCACATGAGCCTGTGGAACAAGGACACCAACCTGTTCTTCGACCCGAAGGGCTACGCCCTGCTGTCGGACACCGCGCGCTGGTACATCGGCGGACTGATCAAGCACGCGCCCGCGATCCTGGCCTTCGCGGCGCCGACCACGAACAGCTACCGCCGTCTGGTGCCCGGATACGAAGCGCCCATCAACCTCATCTATTCCCAGCGGAACCGCTCGGCCATCTGCCGCATCCCGATGTATTCCAAGTCCCCGAAGGCCAAGCGCATCGAGTTCCGGGCTCCGGATCCGTCGGCGAATCCCTATTTGACCTTCGCCGCTCTCCTGATGGCCGGACTCGACGGCGTGAGGAACAAGATCGAGCCGCCCAAGCCGATGGACGTGGATCTCTACGAGCTCGAGCCCGAAGAGCGGAAGCACGTGAAGAACACGCCGGGGAGCCTGCAGGAGTCGCTGGCGGCGCTCCAGGCCGATCACGCGTTCCTGCTCGAGGGCGGCGTGTTCACTCCGGACCTGATCGAGACCTGGCTCGCGTTCAAGAAGGCGAAGGACGTCGATCCGGTGGCCCTGCGGCCGCATCCTTACGAGTTCTTCCTGTACTACGACTGCTGAGTTGATAGTCGGTCAGACGGTTGGTGATCCGGACCAAGGCAGTCACTAACCGTCTGACCGACTGACCACTAGCCGACTTCCATGCCCACCAAACGCGAACTGCTCGATCTCGCCCGGCAGCAGGGCGTCTCGTTCCTGCGGCTCCAGTTCACCGACATCCTCGGCGTCAACAAGAACATCGAGGTGCCCGAGAGCCAGTTCGACAAGGCCCTCGAAGGCGACATCATGTTCGACGGCTCGTCGATCGAGGGCTTCGTTAGGATCGAGGAGTCGGACATGGTATTGAGGCCCGACCTCGACACGTTCCGGGTCCTGCCCAACGGGGACGAGGGCGGCAAGGTCGCCCGCGTCATCTGCGACATCTACAACCCCGACGGGACGGCGTTCGCCGGGTGCCCCCGGCTCACGCTGAAGCGCCAGATCGCCCGCGCCCGGGAGGCCGGGTACACGATGATGGCCGGCGTGGAGGCGGAGTTCTTCCTCTTCGAGTTCGACGCTTCCGAAAGGCCCACCACCGTCACCCACGACTCGGGCGGGTACTTCGACCAGACGCCCGTGGACAAGGCGGAGGAGATCCGGCGGCTGATCGTGAAGGACCTGGTCTCGATGGGGTTCGAGGTGGAGGCGGGGCACCACGAGGTCGCGCCGGGCCAGCACGAGATCGACTTCCGGTACGCGGAGGCGCTCGAGACGGCCGACAACCTCGCGACCTTCCGGTTCGTGGTCCGCGACGTCGCCTACCGGCACGGATTTCTCGCCACCTTCATGCCCAAGCCGATCTTCGGCCGGAACGGCTCGGGAATGCACACCCACCAGTCCCTCTTCGCCGGCGGCAAGAACGCCTTCCACGACGCCCGGGCGGAGTGGGAGCTCTCGAAGGTCGCGCTCGCCTACATCGCCGGCCTGCTGGAGCACGCGCGGGGCTACTGCGCCATCACCAACCCCCTCGTCAACAGCTACAAGCGCCTCGTCCCGGGGTACGAAGCCCCCGTCAACGTCGCCTGGTCGATGCGCAACCGGTCGCCGTTGGTCCGGATCCCCGACCGCCGCGGCACCGGCACCCGGTGCGAGCTGCGGATGCCCGATCCCTCGGCGAACCCCTATCTGGCGCTGGCGGTGCAGCTGGCGGCCGGGCTGGACGGAGTGGAGCGCAAGCTCACGCCGCCCGATCCGGTGAACAAGAACATCTTCGAGATGAGCCATCGCGAGCGCCGCCGCTACCGCATCGACGAGCTGCCGCGGGACCTCCACGAAGCCCTCGAGTGTTTGGAAAAGGACGGCGTCATCAAGGCGGCGCTGGGAGACCACATTTTCGAGCGGTTCGTCGAGGCGAAGCGGGAGGAATGGGAGGACTACATCGGCACCGTCAGCGAATGGGAGATCGAAAGGTATCTGGGAGCGTATTAGCGACGTCCGTGGCTGCCGAAATCAGGCGGGCTGGGTACGTTTCTCCCTCACGATGTTTTTCCACGGTCTTCCCATCCGATGGTCGCTCCTGCTCCCGCTGCTCACGGCCTGCGAGCTGCTCCCCCGGCCGGGAGATACGCAGGGCGAGCAGCGCCAGGCCCTGTGGACCAGCCACGGGCGCCTCGTCGTCGACACGGATCCCAGACTGACCATCGTGCGCCTTCGGGTGGATTCGACCGTCACCGGGAGACACGACGTCCTCCTGACCCGGTTCGAGTTCGGAGGCTCCGCGGACGCCGCCTACGATCTGTCCCTGGGCCTCGACTTCGGCGATACCCGCCGCCTCACCACCGGGCGGGCCTATGCGGTCGGGGGCCCGAAGGCCGACATTCCCGCGGCGGGAACGGTGGCCTGTCTTTGCCGTCCCCTCCGGCCCGACTCGGTCCGGGGAACCTACGAGCTGGAACGCCTGGGCATCGCGCAGATCACCGGGCACATCGACGTCACCCTGTACTTCACGACCTGGGACGACCCATCCGTGCACACCACGTACCGCCTGAAGCAGCGGATCGAAGGCGTGAAGTGAGCCCCCGCGGACCGATCGCGTTCCTGCTCGCGGCGTCGTTCCTCGGGCCGGCGGCGCTCCTTGCCCAGGATCCGGGACCGGGTCCCGTGATCGATACGATCATCGTGGTCAACCACAACATTTTCGCCACCGGGGACAAGGCGCCCGGGTTCCTCGCGGGCCTGATCAACGCGCTCCACCGGACCACGCGCGCGAGCGTGATCCGTCGCACCATCCTGCTCGGGCCGGGGATGCCCTACGACTCGGCGCGGGTCGTCGAGAGCGAGCGGCTCCTCCGCGACCTGGGGGTGTTCCGGGACGTACGCTTCGACACGTTGCGGGTGAACGGCCGGTTCGCGCTCCGGGTCACGACCGGGGACGGCTGGAGCACGTCCCTCAACGCCGGCTATTCCACCACCGCGGGCTCGGTCAGCTGGCTCCTCTCCGCCACGGAGCGGAACCTGCTCGGGACCGCCACCGCCCTGTCGGTGGCCCTGCACCACACGCCCGACCGCGACAACCTGAGCTTTCTCTACCAGAACTCCGCCTTCATCTGGCGGCGTTCCGCCCTGAACCTGGAGTACGACGACCTCTCGGATGGGCGGCGGGGCATCTGGAGTTACGGCGTCCCGTTCTACCAGACGGCCCAGCAGCTCTCGGCGATGGACTCGGGTGAGGTGGCCCACAACCGGGTCCTGATGTTCAAGGACGGCGTCCTCTCCGCCACCAACGAGCGCAAGGCGCTCATCTCCACCAATACCGTGGGGTGGGCGCCCCTCGCCACCTCCCGCGACTACCTTCGGCTCACGCTCTCGGCCGTGGTGCGGCGCGAGGACTATCAGGACACCACGCTGGCGCCGCTCGTCTCGTTTCCCCGCAACAGCTACGCGTCCGTGGGGATCGCGGCCGAGCGGGCTCACGTCCGCTACTCGCAGATCGAGCACTTCAATTCGTTCGGACGGCACGAAGATCTGGACCTGTCGCAGATCCTCAGCGTGGGCCTGTGGGTCGCGCCGAACGCGTGGGGCTATGGACCACGCGCGGGGCTCGCGCCCCGGGCGCGCTTCCAGGTTTCGTCGGTGTGGCGCGGAGGGTTCGTCGAGGCGCGCGGGCAGGCGCAAGGCGTGTTCACCAGGTCGGGGCTCGACTCGACGCGGGTGCTGGGCGCCGTCACCGCGGTCTCGACCAACATCCCGAGCCAGACCCTGATCTTCCACCTGGAGGGCGGAGTGGTCACCAAGACCGCTCCGGGCGGCGAATTCGATCTCTGGCGGGACGGCAACGGACCCCGGCTCTTCGCCGCGCACGCCTTCACGGGCAGCCACATGGTCTGGCTCGCCTTGGACGACCGCATCACCATCGCCAGCGAGATCTGGGGACTCTTCGGATTGGGCGTCGCGCCTTTCTTCGACTGGGGTGGCGCGTGGTACTCGATCGAACCCGCGCGCCTCGGCTCGGACGTCGGCGCCGCCCTCCGCCTCGGCCCCACGCGCTCGATCGGAGGCGACGTGGTCGAGCTCGCGGTCGGCTATCGGATGGGCGACGGCTTCATCGGAAAGCGCTGGGCCGCCACCCTGGGGACCGGCATCTTCTATCGCTAGGCTGCGTCACCCCGCAGTCGCCCCCACAGCACCCGGAAACCTCCCACCGCCTTCCCCGTAGTATGCCCATTGACAAGCTGTAGCGACCCCAATAATGTCCTTCCACCATAAGTGACTGCAGTCATATTTGGGCGCATTACAAGGATATAACATATGACGACAATTGAGCTTACAAGGCGCGAACGCAAGAAAGAAGAGACGAAGGAGCGGATCTTCAACGCCGCAATGAAGCTCTTCAAGAGCCGCGGTTACGAATCCACGACGATCGACGACATCACGGCCAAGGCGGACGTCGCCAAGGGCACGTTCTTCAACTACTTCCCGAAAAAGGACTCGGTCCTCCAGTACCTCTCGGAGCAGTGGCTCGAGGAAGTCGAGGACAAGATCGCGGCGGAGTTCCAGGGCGCCACGCCCAACCGCGACCGGATGATCGCGGCGTTCGTGGAGATCGCGCGCTTCTACGAAGAAGACCGCGAGTTCTCCCGCCACGTGTTCCGCAGCTGGATGGACCGCGCGTACGACGAGGACGACCCCATCTGCCAGCGCTGGCACGCCGTGGGCGTGTTCGTGATCCAACAACTTCAGCAGAGCGGCTACTTCCGCGCCGACACGGCGGCGGACCGCATCGAGTACGTCATGCAGAGCGTCTACGCCTCGACCATCGCCATGTGGCTCGACACCGATCCCGCCCCGTTCGACCTGCGCGAGGAGCTCGGCGCCCGGATCCGCCTCGTCATCGAGGGCCTGAAGGGCCGGAGGGACGCCTGATGCGCGCCCTCGCTCTCGCGGCCCTCGCCGGGCTCGCCGCCCTGCCGGTGCGCGCCCAGGCCCCGGCGCGGGCCGACACGCTGCGTCTCACCCTGGACGAGGCGGTGGCGCGCGCCCTGGCCCAGGGACAAGAGATGCGGATCGCCCGCGCGCAGATCCTGGACGCCGACGGCCAGGTGCGGGAGGCCGTCGCCGACGGACTCCCCAAACTCACGGGGACCATTCTCTACACCCGGCAGTTCGCGTCCATCTATCAGAACCTGGATTCGGGGCCCGACACCGGCGTCGTGGGCGCGTTCGCGAACATCTTCAAGAACTCGCCGTTCGGCGCCGCCAACACCTGGAACGCCCAGCTCCAGGCCACCCAGCTGATCTTCGACGGCGGGAAGTTCCTCGCGGGCCTGACCGGCGCGCGGGCCTATCACCGCGCCGCGACGGAGCAGGCGGCGCAGACCGCGGCCGACGTGACCCTGAACGTCAAGACCGCGTATCTGAACGCCGTCTACGCCTCGGCCCTGGTGGCGGTGGCCGAGGACAACCTGGCGCAGGCACGGGACCAGCTGCACCAGGTCACGCTGTTCCACGACGCCGGGACCCGGTCGGACTACGACCTGCTGCAGGCCCGGGTGGACGCCGCGAACCAGGAGCCGGACGTCATCCAGGCCCGGAGCGGGCTGGAGGTGGCGATCCTCGCGCTCAAGCGGCTCGTGAACGTGCCGGCCGACGAACCCCTGACGCTCGCGACGCCGGTTTCGCCCGTGGAAGGCACGGTCCCGGTGGTGGCCGACACCGCGCTCGGCGTCGCCGATCCGCCCCAGGTCGACGCGGCCGAGGCGGGAGTCACGGTGCAGGAAGCTGCGGTGAAGGTGGCGGAGGGGGACCGGTGGCCCACGCTGACCGTGGGGAGCACCTTCTCGGAGGAGGCGTTCCCGCAGCAGTTCTCCCCGTTCGGCGCGGATTACCTCCGCAACTGGAACGCCGAGATCCGGGTCTCGATCCCGATTTTTCAGGGATTCAAGACCGTCGGGTCGATCCAGCGCGCCCGCGCCGGTCTGGAAGAGGCCCGGGCCCAGCGCGACCAGGTCCGCGCCCAGACCGCGCTGGACCTGGTGCAGGCCCGGGGCGACGTGGACCGCACGTTTTCGCTCCTCTCGGCACGCCGCCAGACCGTGAACGAAGCGGGCCGGGCGCTCCATCTCGCCACCGTGCGCTACGGGAACGGGCTCTCCACCCGGCTCGAGGTCTCGGACGCGAGACTGGCCCGGCGCCAGGCCGAGGTGAACGCGGTGTCGGCGACGCGCGACTACCTGGTGGCGCTGGCCCGGCTCGAGCACGCCGCGGGGCACCCGCTCAACCTGATGCAGCGCGCCTTGAACGACTCGTCATCCCAAACGTCAGCATCCGCTGAAGGAATGCAGCCATGAAGCGCTCTCTCGTGATCGGCGCGGCGTTGGCCCTCGTCCTGGTGGTGGTCCTCGCGGCCCGGAAGGGCGGCGCGCGGCGCCCCGGCGCCGCGGCGGACACCACGCACACGCTCGTGCTCGGCGCCGGGGACGTCGCGCGGGCCGCCCCGGCGGATCTCGTCGCCGGCGTGCCCGTGTCCGGGACCCTCCATCCGATGGTGGACATCCGGATCGCGTCACCGATTCCCGAAGTGCTGGAGGCGGTCTACGTGCGGGAGGGACAGGCGGTCCGGGCCGGGCAGGCGCTGGCCCGGTTCCGCACCGACGCCGCGGGTCCCGCCGCGCTCTCCGCCGAGGCCGCGGTGCAGCTCGACTCGGCCGACTACGTGCGGATGCAGAATCTCTTCAAGGAGGGGGCGGTCTCCGAGCGGGACGTCCAGAACGCCGAGGTCGTCCTCCGCGCCGCGCAGGCCACGGCCGCGTCGGCCGACAAGAAGCTGTCGGAGTCCACCGTCCGGGCCCCGGTGAACGGCGTGATCACCACCAAGGCCGTGGACGCGGGCGACCGGGTCAAGGACGGCGACCAGCTCTTCCAGCTCGCCAACATCTCCGAGCTCGAGTTCGAGGCCACCGTGCCCAGCGAATTCGCGCCCGAGGTGCGTCCGGGGGCCCCGGTGCTGCTGTCGGTGACCGGCCTCGCCGGCGTGCAGGTGCGCGGCCGGATCGCGCGGGTGAACGCGACCGTCGATCCCGCCACCCGCCAGCTCAAGATCTACGTGTCCGTTCCGAACGGCGAACAGCGCCTCGTGGGCGGCCTCTTCGCGGCGGGCCGCGTGATCCTGCGTCAGGTCAAGGGCGCCATCGCCGTACCCCAGAGCGCCCTGCGCACCGACTCGACCGCCGGAGCGGCCTACGTCCTCGTGGTCGCGAACGGGCGGATCGCGCGCCGGGACGTCACCGCGGGCGCCGTGGACGAGCAGGCGGGGCTGGTGGAGATCAGGAAAGGCCTCGCCGCCGGTGACGTCGTGGTCGCGGGCCCGGTGCCGGGACTTCGCGCCGGCGACGCCGTGACCGTGGCGGGCGGAGAGCACTAGCCATGTTCCTCTCCGACCTGTCCATCCGGCGTCCCGTATTCGCCACCATGATGATGCTGGCGCTGGTGGTGCTGGGGCTCTTTTCCTATCGCCGGCTGTCGATCGACCTGTTCCCCAACGTCGATTTTCCGGTGCTGGTGATCCAGACCCGGTACTCGGGCGCGTCGCCCGAGTCGGTCGAGCGGGAAGTGACGAAGAAGATCGAGGAAGCCGTGAACCCGGTCTCGGGGGTGAAGGAGATCTCCTCGACCTCCACCGAGGGCTTCTCGACCATCGTGATCCAGTTCAACCTGGGCACCAAGATCACGGACGCGCAGGCCGACGTGCGCTCGAAGATCGACGCCATCCGGCAGGATCTTCCCAAGGACATCGACCCGCCGGTGATCTCACGCTCCGACCCGTCGCAGCAGCCCATCTTCGTGCTGTCCGTGGCGGGGCAGGGATGGGCTCTGCGGGATCTCACCCGCCTCGCCGACGAGGTGGTCAGCCGGCGGCTCGAAAACATCCCGGGAGTCGGAAACGTCACCCTGGTGGGCGGGCTCAAGCGGCAGATCAACGTCCTGCTCCTGCCCGATCGCCTGAACGCGCTGGGGGTCTCTCCCGACATGGTGGTGGACGCGCTGAACCGGGAAAACGGGGACGTGCCGGCCGGCCGCGTGGACGCCGGGAGCTCCGAGAACCTCGTCCGCGTGGCCGGTAAGATCAAAGATCCCAAGGACTTCGCCAACCTGATCGTCACCTCACGGAACGGCGTCGCCGTCCGGCTGGGCGACGTGGCGCGGATCGAGGATTCGCAGGAAGAGGAGCGCGACGCCGCCTACGTCTCCGGGGTCCGCGCCGTGGCGCTCGAGGTCCGGAAGACCTCGGACGCGAACACGGTTGAAGTGACCGATGCCGTGCGCCGCGTGATGGCGGAGCTCGGCCCCACGCTGCCGCACGGGACCAGCCTGGCCGTGATCCAGGACAACTCGACCTGGATCCGCAATTCCGTGGACGACGTCCAGAAGACCCTGCTCGAGGGGGCGGCGCTCACGGTGTTCATCGTGTTCCTGTTCCTGAACTCGTGGCGCTCCACGGTGATCACCGGACTCACCCTGCCGGTGTCCGTGATCAGCGCGTTCCTCGCGATCTACGCCTTCGGGTTCACCCTGAACACGATGACCCTGATGGCGCTGTCGCTCGCGATCGGGATCCTGATCGACGACGCGATCGTGGTGCGGGAGAACATCGTCCGGCACGTGGAGCGGGGCGAGGACCACTATACCGCGGCGAAGCACGGCACCGCGGAGATCGGCTTCGCCGTGATGGCGACCACGTTCTCCGTGATCGCGGTGTTCATCCCCGTGGCGTTCATGAAGGGCATCGTGGGGAAGTTCTTCTTCCCGTTCGGCATCACCGTCGCCTGCGCCGTGGCGGTGTCGCTCTTCGTGTCGTTCACGCTCGACCCGATGCTCTCGTCGCTCTGGTACGACCCGCAGGCCGAGGGCGACGCGGAGCGGGGCCGGATCGGCAGGCTCCTGGTGAAGTTCAACGACTCGTTCCACGGGCTGGGCCGGCGCTACCGCCGGATCATCGCGTGGGCCCTCGATCACCGGCTGGCGACGGTGGGCATCGCCGCGGCCTCGTTCGTCGCCGCGATGAGCCTCTTCGGGCTGGGCCTGGTGGGCGGGCAGTTCATGCCCAACTCCGACCAGGAGCAGACCGCCCTGACCATCGAGGCCCCCGAGGGCTCGTCCATCGAGTACACCACCGCCAAGACGCACGAGATCGAGTCCTGGCTCGACCGGCAACCCGAAGTGGCCCTCACCTACGCGACCATCGGCGGGCCGCAGCAGGACAACGCGGTGAACAAGGGGCAGATCTTCATCAAGATGACGCCCAAGAACACGCGCCACCGGTCCCAGCAGGACTTCGAGGCCGAGATGCGCCAGGTGCTGCCGAACTTCCAGGGTGTGGAAGCCCGCGTGCTCCAGCTGGGCGCCGCGGGCGGGAACCGGCCGCCGATCGAGCTCCGGCTGGAAGGGCCCGATCTCACCCAACTGCAGGCCTTGTCAGGCCGCGCCATCGCGGCCATGCGGCCGGTCCCGGGACTGGTGGAGCTGAAGTCGTCGCTCGAGGGCCGGAAGCCCGAGTTCCTGATCGACGTCAACCGCGACCTGGCCGCGCAGGTGGGCCTGTCGGTGGGCGCGATCGGCCAGTCGCTGCGGCCCATTCTGGCGGGGCAGACGGCGGGCACCTGGGAAGACGAGACCGGCCTCGCGCACGACGTGATGGTGCGGCTCGCCCCCGAGTTCCGCCGCTCCGAAACCGACGTCGCCCGGATCCCGCTGGCGTCGAGCCAGACCAACGCCCGCACCCGCACGCCGGTGATGGTCCCCCTCGGCCAGGTCGCGACCCTGACCACGAGCGGAGCGCCGAGCGAGATCACGCGGCTCAACCTCGAGCGGGTGGTCACCATCGACGGGAATTACCAGGGACGGCCCCTCACGGCCGTGATGCAGGACGCCCAGGCCAAGCTGGCGCAGGTGCCCCTCCCCGCGGGGTACCGCTGGGACGTGGGTGGCGAGCAGAAGGATTTCGCCGAGACGGTGGGCTACATCCTCGAATCGCTGTTCCTCGCCGTGGTGTTCATTTACCTGATCCTCGCGAGCCAGTTCGGGAGCTTCCTGCAGCCCTTCGCGATCATGCTCTCGCTCCCCCTGTCGCTCATCGGCGTGATGCTGGGGCTGATGCTCACCCGCGGCACCTTCAACATCATGAGCATGATCGGGGTGATCATGCTGATGGGCCTGGTCACCAAGAACGCGATCCTGCTCATCGATTTCGTCAACCAGGCCCGCGGCAAGGGAAGCGATCGCCGGACGGCCCTGATCGACGCCGGTGAGCTGCGTCTGCGGCCCATCGTGATGACCACGCTGGCGATGATTTTCGGGATGCTGCCCACCGCGCTGGCCCTGGGCGCAGGGTCCGAGTTCCGGGCGCCGATGGCGGTGGCGGTGATCGGGGGACTGATCACCTCGACCCTCCTGACGCTCGTGGTGGTGCCGGTGGTCTACACCTACCTGGACGACTTCGGCGCCTGGGTGGGAGGCTACGTCAGGCGCTGGACGCAGGCGCCAGAGGCGGAGGCCGTTCCCGGGGACTAAATTCCCCGCGTGACGCCCGGGAATGCACTGCGCGCGCGGCGGTGGGCGGCGGCGGCCATCGCGGTCGGCGCCGCCTACCGCCTCGTGCATTACGGGTTCAACCCCTCACTCACCATCGACGACGCGATGCTCTCCGTCAACATCGCGGGTCGCTCCTGGCTGGGCCTCGCGCACCCCCTCGCCTTTCAGCAGACCGCCCCACTCGGGTTTCTCTGGGCGCTCCGCTCCGCCGTGGTCCTGGGCGGAAACGACGAATGGGCCCTGCGGATACTCCCGCTCCTCGCCGGCCTGGCCCTTCCGTTCATCGTGTGGGCGCTCGGTCGGCGCTTTCTCTCGCCCGCCGGGGCGGCGCTGGCCGCCGCGTTCGCCGCCCTGTCGCCCATCCTCATCCAGTACACCATCTCGGTGAAGCCATACGAGACCGACGCGCTCGCGGCCGTGGCCCTCGGACTGGCCACGCTCTCGGTGTGGGAGGCCCCGTCGGCGGCACGATGGGCGCTGCTCTGCGGTCTGGGAGTCCTGGCCGAGCTTGTCTCGACGCCCGCGGTGTTCGTGCTCGCCGGCTGCGGGGTGGCGCTCGCGATCGGATTGAGAAGGCGCGGGTGGGCGCCGCTCGCCATCGTGGGCGCGGTGTGGACGGCGCTGTTTGCCGTGCTCTACTTCGCCCTCGCTCACAGCGCGGCCACGAGTCCCTACATGCAGTGGTTCTGGGACCACAAGTTCCTGACTCCGGGAGTCTTGATCGCGGATCCGCTCCGGGCCTGGGACATCCTCCAGCGCCTGCCGACGCAGGCGTTCACGGGCGACGCGCCCCAGGTCGTGGCGCTGGCCTTCTGCTGGCTGGCTGCGATCGCGGGGGTGGCCCGGCTCGTACCGCGGCAGGGGGCGAGGGTCTGGGTGCTGGTGGGTCCCATTCTGGCCGCGCTCCTCGCCTCGGCCGTCCGGCGCTATCCCGTGTCTCCGCGCCTCTTCGTCTTCGCCGCGCCGCTGGTCGCGGTGGTCCTGGCGGCCGGCGTGGAAGCCGGCTGGGAGCGCTGGCAGGGGTCCCGGAGGGCCTGGGGGTTCCGCGCGCTGGTCGGGGTGTGGCTGGTGATCCTGGCCGCGATGAGCGTCAACATCCGGCGTCTCTGGGCGCCGCCGACGCGGCCTCTGGTGGCCGAGCTGTCGCGGCAGACGGGCTCGCACGAGCCTGTCTATCTGTACGCCGGGTCCGTTCCCGCCTGGCTCCTTTATGGAATCGACTGGAAGGGCGGGACGGACACGGCGCTCGCGCGGGTGGTGGAGGGGACCCAGGCGTGGAACGGGCGCGACTTCCACAACGCGCCCAGCCGGGGGCGCGCGGTGGCGGACACCGAGGGCGCGGAGTCCGTGTTCCGGTGGAGAGGGCGTCCGCTCGTCGTGGGGCTCTCGACCGGGATTGCGTGGCGCGAGGGGCAGTGGCTGAGCCAGATGCGTCCCGATCCCGGCTGGGCCGAGCGGGACGCGGCGCGGATCGACGCGGTGACGGATTCGACGGCGTGGGTGCTCTTCACGCAGGTGTACCGCCGTGAGATTCCCACGCTCTTGCGGGCGCTGGAGATGCGGGGCGCGCGGGCGGTGGACTCTTCGGGCTCGCGCGGGGCCTATCTCTATCGCGTGCGGTTTTCACGAGGGCCGCGATAGCCCGGGATCCGCCCGTTGTGAGCGGCCAGCTACCGTGGCCACGACTCCGACGCCACGGCTAGAACGTCCGCGGGGGGGAGGTGGACATCTTTCAGCGAATACTTGGACCGGTCGTCTGGTCTCTCCGTACGTGGTGGAAGTCGGCATTGACGATCGCGGTTTGCGGCATCGCCACCCTAGCGGCGACCCTGCCGCTCTCCATGATTGTGGCACCTCGTTCGTGGCATCTCGTCCCGCTCATCAGGCTGGCCCCCATTCAGGGATCTGAACCATCAGCGGGGAGTCCAACGTCGATCCCCCTGAGCTGGGTGCGAGAACTGGCCATTAGGAATTTGACGGAGCTGGTCGTCACGATCACCTGCGGCTTGGTGCTCGTCGCATTGTGTACGACGCTCACCATCATGTGGTCGCGTTCCTGCGCCAGGGGCCGCGAGCTGGCGATCCGGCGGGCCGCGGGCGCCTCATGGCGAGTACTTCGCGCCGCGGAGGTTCTCGAGGGCAGCGTGATCGCCCTCCCGACCGTGATCATCGGCGGGGCCGTCGGGTTGTTGCTCGGCGTTGCAGCCCGACAAGCTTGGCCGGGCGTGACCGACTCTCCCGCGATGTGGCCGGCCGCCGTGACCCTTGGAGCGGTGTGCTTCGGCATCGTTTGTAGCGGAACGGTGATGCACTTCAAGGGAGGCGCCATTGCGAGCAAGGCACTTCCCGGTGAGACCAGAATCGGGCTGACCATTCCTGTTGTCCAGCTAGCAGTCACGGTTGCCATACTCGTTGTGGGGGAACTGATATCGGGATACACGCTTCCCCGGGATTTCCCGCGAGGGAGCATCGCGGATGACGCAGTGGTGACGCTTACCAGCAGAGCCAGCGGGGAGACGGCCCGGGCGCACGTGTACCAACAGATGTTGGCGGGAGCCGGTCAGGCCGCCAACGACAGCGCAGTGCTGGCGAGCCCGGGGATGGTGCTGGGCTTGGGCAATGTCGATGTCGTCTGGACCGAGTGTGGCCGATGCGCCACCGGAGGCATCCCCACTCCAATTGAGTGGGACCGGGCGACTCAGTACTTCGTTGGTCGCGGCGGTACTTCCTGGCTTGGGCCCCGATTGCTCGAGGGTCGGCTGGTATCCGCAACCGATACTCTCGGGGCCTCCGAAGTCGCCGTAATTAGTCGGAGCCTCACGAGGCGCTTCGAAGCGGGGAAGGCCCTAGGCAGGGGCTTTACCGTTGGTTCGTTGCTGACGAGGTACAAGGCGGTGAGGTATGTCGTCGTCGGCGTCGTCGAGGACCAGAGCCCGGCGGGATTTGGAGGGGCATTGCTGCCCGGGAATGCAGTTTACCTGAGCATTCTACAGCATCCCACTGTCACCGCGGACTTGGTCGTTCCAGGGAATCACCTTGCGTCAGTTCGCGCCGTCTTGGCTCGAGATCCGACTCTTGCTCGCGAGTTGACAGTCTCCGCCACGAATTCCTTGCCAAGGGTTGTGGCGACCGATCGCGCTCCGTTGGTGTGGTTCGGCAGGGTAGTTGTAGCTGAAAGCTGGCTAATGGCGGTACTTGCGGTCCTTGGGGCGGTGGTGATGATCCATCTCTGGGTCGAGTCCTGGGTGCCAGAACTCGGTGTGATGGTCTCGGTGGGAGCGACCAGGCGATCCGTCCGCCTCTGGGTAGTCGTGAAAGCCATCGGGGTGGGGACGATTGCGCTCCTGGTGAGCCTGTGGCTGGGGATCGTGCTTTGGGGTGACCTGCCCGATACCATCACCGGGCTTCGGGCGTGGCAACCGAGGCTGTTCTTGCAATGCGGAATTCCGGTGGTAATGGCAGTAACCCTGACCGCACTGGGGACAGTCTGGCGAGCGATCGCTTCACCCCCGGCGCAAGTTCTGGGCGCTGACGACGCGTAGTGGCTCCCTGAACAAAGGCAGATAAATGGGTGCGAGTACAGGACGGCTGCCCCGAACCCGGCGGGCTGACCATCGGGGTGGGTTGAGAAAGCGCCGCCGTCTAGGCAGTATTGACGCCCACGGCGCCGTAGCCAAGTGGTAAGGCAGAGGTCTGCAAAACCTCCATTCATCGGTTCGATTCCGATCGGCGCCTCTCACCCACTTCCGCAATAGATCTTCACACTCTCCTCAGCTCCCCTGTGACGACGGTCCGATAGCCTTTCTTCCGACGCTTGAAACGGGAGAAAGCGCGACAAATGGATCTGTTCACCCCCGGCCTCGGCGAAACCCAACGGAACGTCCTCCTCGCCCTGAAGGAACAGGGGCAGTCGACCGTGGCGGAGCTCGCGGGGAAGATGGGGCTCGCCCCCACCACGCTCCGCGCGCACCTGCAGGCGCTCGCGGCGGACGGGCTGGTCGCGCGCCGGGGCTCGAAGCACGGCAAGCGCGGACGGCCCGACGTCGTCTTCACCCTGGGCCCCGAGGGCGAACGCCTCTTCCCCCGCCAGGAGGGTGAGCTCCTGCGCGAGCTCATCCGGCATCTGGGCTCCCGCCGGGAGCAGGTCCTGGACGAGTTCTTCGCGGCCCGGGTGGCCGCGCGCCGCGACCGCCTCCTCCCCCGCGTTGAGGGGCTCCAGGGCGTCGAACGGCTCCGCGAAGTGGCCCGGATCCTGTCCGAAGAGGGCTTCATGGCCCGCGTGGGGGCGGGGTCGGACGGGAAGCCTGCGTTGCACCTGGGTCACTGCCCGATCCGCGGCGTCGTCGCCGAGACCCGCGTCCCGTGCCGGTACGAGGAGGCCCTGCTCGCCGAGCTGATGGGCTCCCCACTCACCCGCACCGATTACCTGCCGGAGGGCGGGGTCGCGTGCACCTACGTCCAAGGAGCCACCGTATGAGCATCCGCCCCGCGCTCGCCGTTCCCGCGGCCGGCCTGGCCGTCCTGGCCGTGGTGGGCTTGGCCGCCGCGCGCCACGCCCGCGCGCCGCACATCGCTTCCGTGGACTTTGCCCAGACCCCCACGCCCACCGATCCCGCCTATCGCGCGGAGCTGGCGCCTGCGGGGGACGCGCCGATCAAGGAATTCCGGATCCCCATCGAGGACGCCCGGATCGAGATCGCCGATGGCGTCCCGTACGCCGCGTGGACGCTGGGCGGCACCGTGCCGGGGCCCGTCATCAGGGTCCGCCAGGGAGACCGGGTACGGATCCGCGTCGTGAACCTGGCGCCGATGCCGCACTCCATCGACTTCCACGCCGCCCGGGTGCCGATGAGCGTGGACTTCCGGCTGATCATGCCGCACGACTCGATCTCCTTCGAGTTCGTGGCCCGCGATCCGGGCGCGTTTCTGGTACATTGCGGCACCCCGCCGGTGCTCCTGCACCTGATGCAGGGGATGTATCTCCCCATCATCGTGGACCCCAAGGGCGGCTGGCCCGGCCGCGTGGACAAGGAGTTCGTGCTGGTGCAGAGTGAGTTCTACGCCAAGGGGGGCGACTCCCTGCATCCCGCGCAAGGAGACTTCGATCGCGCGCTGGGTCGGGAGCCGAGTTACGTCGCCTTCAACGGGCGCGCGTTCCAGTACCAGGCGCATCCTCTGCACGTGAACGTGGGCGACCGGGTCCGGCTCTTCGTGATCAACGCCGGCCCGAGCCTGACCAGCGACTTCCACATCGTGGGCACGATCTTCGACCGCGTCTATCCCGACGGCGATCCGGCGCACGCGCTGACCGGCGTCCAGACCTGGGCCGTTCCCGCGGGCTCCGGAGCGGTGTTCGAGACGCATTTCGCGGCCGATGGCAGCGGCGCCGGGACCTACGCGTTCGTCACGCACGCCTTTGCGGATGCCGCCAAGGGCGCGCTGGGATTGATCGAGGTGGGCGGCGGAGCGCCCGTGGCGATGGCACACTGAGGCGGCGGTCTTCGTGAAGATTTCTTCATACAGTTCCAGCCGATCCCTCACGGACCAGCGGTAGCGTCACCCGATGAGTCATCGGTCGCTCAGCCGGATGCTCGCGGTCCGCTTCGCGGGCACCTTCGCCTTGGGCTTGGTCGTGGTAGGCTGGTGGACCCACGCGGGAACGACCCGCCTCTTGCGCCGCCAGCTGGACCAGTCTCTCCGCGGCGCGGCGTTGCTGGCCGCCGACCGGTTCCGGACCGACACCGGGCCGGTGGCGGTCGAGTCCTTTCTGGACCGGGATCGCGAGCGGTATGGGGATCTGATCAATCGCTATCTGATCCTGCGGGACAGCGCGGGGCGCGTGATCCGGAGCGTGCCCGGGTTCGCCGCGGACCTCCCCGTGGACACCGGAGCGCTCCGGCGGGCCCGGGCCGGCGAGAGCGCGTACGTCGACGGCAGCTGGAACCACAGCGGCCTGCGCGAAATCTTCATCCCCGTGGCGACGCCCGGGGCCCCGGGTGAAGTGGTGCAGGTGGCGGCCTCGACGGCCCCGCTCGACGCCTGGGTCCGGTCGGACCTCGCGCTCCTGGTGGGGGTGGTGATCGCGCTGTCCGCCCTGACCTTCTGGGGCGCCGGACGGCTCGCCACGTCCGCCGTCCGTCCGGTCCGCGAGATCACGGACCACGCCGCGCTGGTGGCGGCCGGGACGCTCGACCGCCGGATCACCGCGCACGCCGATGTGGAGGAGTTCGGCGGCTTGGTCTCCGTGCTCAATGAAATGTTCGACCGGCTCGAACGGGCCTTCGAGGCCCAGCGGCGCTTCGTGGCCGACGTGAGTCACGAGCTGCGCAGCCCCCTCGCGGCCCTTCAAGGCGAGGTCGAGGTGGCCCTGCGGAAAGAGCGCTCGCCGGACCAGTACCGGGCCACCCTGCGGAGCGCGCTCGAGGAAACCGAGCGGCTCACGGCCCTGGTGGGAGACCTGCTCTGGCTGACTCGGGTCCGGGGGGGACTCGAACTCCCCCGCCGCGCCGCGGTCGACCCCAATGCGGTGGCCCGTGAGGCGGTCACGCGGGCCGGGCTTCTGGGCGGCGCTCCGGTGCGGATCCAGGCGGACTTCCGTCACCCCGGCACGGCCACGGCGATGGACCCGCAGCTGGTCGGTCGCGTCCTGGACGCCTTGATCCACAACGCGGTCCGCTACGCGCCCGAGGGGCCGATCAGCGTGACTACGGACGCGCGGGACGGAGGGGCGGCCTACGTCGTGGAGGATCGGGGCCCGGGGGTCGCGGCGGCGGATCTGCCGCACGTTTTCGACCCGTTCTATCGTGCCGACGAGGCCCGGACCCGGGGCGACGGCATGGGGTTGGGGCTCACGGTCGCCGCCACCATCGCCCGGATGCACGACGGCACCCTCACCGCCTCGAACCGGGCCGGCGGGGGCGCGCGATTCGAGCTGTTCCTGCCGGGCTGAGGCTACTTCGCGGCGAGCTGCCGGAGTACGTACTCGAGAATCCCGCCGTGGCGGTAGTATTGCAGCTCCTGCGGCGTGTCGATCCGCACCGTCGCGATGAACGTCCTGGGGGCCCCCGAGTCGGGCCGCGCGGTCACCCGCAGGGTCTTTCCCTTGGGAAATCCCTCGACCAGCACGTCCGCCAGCCCGGTGAAATCGAACACTTCTTTCCCGGTCAGGCCGAGGGATTCCGCGCTCTCCCCCGCGGCGTACTGGAGCGGGAGGACTCCCATCCCCACCAGGTTCGACCGGTGAATCCGTTCGTAGGTCTGGGCGATCACCACCCGGACGCCGAGAAGACGGGGACCCTTGGCGGCCCAGTCGCGTGACGACCCCGACCCGTATTCCTTTCCGGCCAGCACCACGAGCGGGGTCGTCTCCGCCTGGTACTTGAGCGACGCGTCGTAGATCGACATCGGCGCCCCGTCCGGCAGGTGCACGGTGAAGGGACCCTCGGTCTCCGGCGCCAGCCGGTTCTTCAGGCGGACATTGGCGAAGGTGCCGCGGACCATCACTTCGTGGTTCCCGCGCCGGGCCCCGTAGGAGTTGAAATCGACCGGCTGGACGCCCTGGGCGACGAGGTACTGGCCGGCCGGGCTGGTCTTCCGGATCGAGCCGGCGGGCGAGATGTGGTCGGTGGTGATGCTGTCGCCCAGGACCGCGAGCACCCGCGCGCCCGTGACATCCCGGATCGGCCCGGGTTGGGCCGGCATGCCGTCGAAGTAGGGCGCCCGGCGGATGTAGGTCGAGGCGGGCTCCCAGGCGAACCGGTCGCCCTCGGGCACCGGCAGACTTTGCCAGCGGGCGTCCCCCGCGAAGACCTCCCCGTACTCCTTGTGGAACATCGACGACTGCACGGCCTCGCGTACCACCGCGTCCACTTCCTTGGCCGAGGGCCAGATATCCTTGAGATAGACGGGCGTGCCGTCCTTCCCGGTGCCGAGCGCGTCCTTCTCGAAGTCGAAATCGATGCGGCCCGCGAGCGCGTAGGCGACCACCAGCGGGGGAGACGCGAGATAGTTGGCCCGGACCTCCTGCTGGATGCGGCCCTCGAAGTTCCGGTTTCCGGACAGCACGGCGCAGGTGACTAGCTCGCCTTCCGTGATCGCCGCCGTGACCTCCTCCGGCAGGGGGCCGGAGTTGCCGATGCAGGTGGTGCAGCCGTACCCCACCAGGTTGAAGCGCAGCTGATCCAAGAAGGGCGTGAGCCCCGCGCGGTCCAGGTAGTCGGTGACCACTTTGGAGCCCGGCGCCAGGCTGGTCTTCACCCAGACCTTGGTGGAAAGGCCCCGCTCGATCGCCTTCTTGGCGAGAAGCCCCGCCGCGACCATCACCGACGGATTGGACGTGTTGGTACAGCTCGTGATCGCCGCGATCACCACCGATCCGTGCCGCAGCTGGCAGGCCTGGCCGTTGATGGACAGGTCCACGTGCGTGCGTCGCGCCGGCGGGGTGGCGACGGCGGTCCCGCCGCCCTCGGCCTCCCACCGGCCCACCGGCGCCGGGGCCGGGGGCTTCTCGAGCGATGGAAGCGCGGCCTGGAACGTCCTCGGCACGTCGTGCAGCGCCACCCGGTCCTGCGGCCGCCGGGGCCCCGCGAGACTCGGCTCCACGGTGGCGAGGTCGAGCGCCAGCGTGTCCGAGAAGCGCGGCTCGGGTGCGTCCGGTGTGTGAAAGAGCCCCTGCTCCCGCATGTACGCCTCGACCAGCTGCACCTGGTCCTTGGGCCGGCCGGTGAACTCCAGGTAGCGCAGGGTCTCGGCGTCCACCGGGAAGATGCCGCAGGTGGCTCCGTATTCCGGCGCCATGTTCCCGATCGTGGCGCGGTCGGCGAGAGGCAGGCTCGAAACTCCGGGCCCGTAGAACTCGACGAACTTGCCCACCACGCCCTTCTTCCGGAGCATCTCCGTGACCGTCAGCACCAGGTCGGTCGCCGTAGCCCCTTCGCGAAGCCTGCCGGTCAGCCGGAAGCCCACCACCTGGGGAATCAGCATCGAGATCGGCTGGCCGAGCATGGCGGCCTCGGCTTCGATGCCGCCCACGCCCCAGCCCAGCACGCCCAGGCCGTTGATCATCGTGGTGTGCGAGTCCGTGCCCACGACGGTGTCGGGGTAGGCCAAGGGCTCCGCACCCTCTCCGGTGAACACCACCCGCGCCAGGTACTCGAGGTTGACCTGATGGACGATCCCGGTGTCCGGCGGGACGACGCGGAACCCGCGAAACGTCTTCTGGGCCCAGCGGAGCAGGGCGTACCGTTCCCGGTTGCGCTGGAACTCGAGCTCGGCGTTCGCCTGGAAGGCGGCGGGAGTGCCGAACTGGTCCACGATCACCGAGTGGTCGATCACGAGCTCGGCGGGGAGCAGGGGGTTGATCTTCCGGGGGTCCCCCCCCATCCCGGCCATCGCGTCCCGCATCGCCGCGAGGTCCACCACCGCGGGCACTCCGGTGAAGTCCTGCAGGAGCACCCGCGCGGGCATGAAGGCGATCTCCTCGTCGGGCACGGCGGCGGGGTCCCATTTCGCCAGCTTCTCGATGTCCTGGGGGCGGACGGTGCGGCCGTCCTCGAGCCGGAGGAGGTTCTCGAGGAGAATGCGGAGCGAGTAGGGAAGACGCGAGACGGCGAGCCCACGGCGTTCGAGCGCCTCGAGCCTGAAGATGGTCACGCGGCGTCCGTCGACCGTGAGGGACGCCTTGCTGCCGAAGGTGTTGGTCCCGCTCATTCGACCGTCCTTACGCTGTCCACGTAGTACTCGGTGAGTCCGAAGCAGCTGGTCGGGACGCCCTTGTGCTGCTGATAGTGCAGGGCCACCCGCTTGCCGAGCGAGTTGTTGATGAGGGCGGCGACCGAGTCGGAGCGCACCGTGAAGAAGAACTTCTCGGGCATCGAACCCGGGACCGCGACCATCGCGAGCTCGCCTTCCCAGGTCTTGCAGAGCCATCCCATCTTCGAGAACTTCTGCACGTACCCCGCCCGATTGCCGCTCGAGTACGTCCAATGGAGCGCCGACCACGTAAAGAACGTGAAGGCGACGATCGGCACGAGGATCACGGCGGCGATGATGAGCTTGGTCCGGCGGGAGAGCGTCATACGGGTCAATCTACCTCGTAGGTTTCCGTGCGATAAGGCACGAAGCCCCGCGCGCGATAATTCGGGACCGCGTTGGGATGGTCCAGGGTACAAGTGTGGAGCCACACGCGCCGCGGGGCGAGGGCCCAGGCGTCCCGCACCGCGCAGGACAGAAGGTGCTTGCCGAATCCGCGGCCGAAGAGATCCGGCACGATTCCGAAGTAGGCTACCTCGACCGAGCCCTCGTCCGGCACGCGCCGCAGCTCGTACCATCCGGCCAGGGCGCCGTCCCGGGTGGCGACGTGCAGGGTGATCTCGGGCCGCGCCAGGTGGGCGGCGATCTCGGCGTCGGTCCAGTCCCACCGATCGCGCCAGTGAAAGGCTTCCCCCACGCCGCGATAGCAGCGGCGGTACAGATCGGGCGGAGGGTCCGGGACCTTCTCGAGGCGGATGTCCGGGAAGTCGCCGAAAGCGGGGCGGAAGCCGTCCGGGGAGAGGAGCTCGAGGTAGGTGCGGGTCACCAGCATCGTATGTATCTTACGCCGTCCTCCAACCCCCGTACGGCCATGAGCTTCGATCGCCACAGCGTCCCGCTCCCCCTCGCCCTCCACCTGGCCAGCTACACCGTGGTCGGGCTCTTCTGCGCCTTCGCGGGAGGGCTGAACCTCATCGATCCGGGACACATACTGGGCGGCGGGATTCCCCTGCTGGTCTGGGCCGGCTTCAGCTGGGGCTACGTCTTCGGCGTGCTGATGGGGCGGACCGAGGTGATCCCCCTGGGGTTGCTGTCGAGCGTCGCGTACGTCGTGGTGGGCTACCTGGCGTGGACCCGGGGCTTCTGGCGCTTCGGCGCCGACTGGCGCCTGGGGGCGCTGATGATGGCGCTGGGGCTGATCGGCCTCGTGGCGCTCGGGCTGTACCGGAAGCGGATTCCGGTGACCTGATCAGACGATCGCCGGTCCCAGATCCACCCGCTCGGGGGCGGCCGGCAGCTCCACGACGAACCGCGCGCCCCCCAGGTCCGAGTCCTCGAGCCAGATCTTTCCGCCCACCTCCGCCACCACCCGCTGACAGATCGACAACCCCAGCCCCGAGCCTTCATCGGGGCCCTTGGTGGTGAAGAAGGGATCGAAGATCCGGTTCCGCACCGCCGCCGGCACTCCCGGTCCCGAGTCGTCCACCGTCACCCGCACCCAGCCGCCCCGCTCCTGGGAGCTCACGCGCACCATCGCGGGGTGCCGGCTCCCGCTCTTCGCCGCGTACTCGGCGTTGGTGACCAGGTTGATCACCACCTGCTGCAGCTCCTGGCCCAGGCCGAGGACGATGGGCGTGTCGCCCTCGAGCGCCGTCACCACCTCGATGTTCTCCGCCCGCAGGACGCGCTGACGGATCTCGGCCACGTCGCGGATCAGCTCGTTGACGTTCACGCGAACCGGCGTGGAGTCGGCGCGGCGGGCCAGCCGGAGGAGCGAGCGGACGATCCGGGCCGCGCGGTCGACCTCCCGGACGATGGTGGACGCGGCGGCGCCGACTTCGGGATCCACGCTGCCGCGGCCCAGCAGCTCGGCCTCCATCCGGATGGCGGCGAGGGGGTTGTTGACCTCGTGGGCCACGCCCCCGGCGATCTCACCCACGGTCGCGAGCTTCTCACGAGCGATCATCTCGCGTTGCGTGCGGAGCTCGTCGGTGCGGTCGTACAGCGCCACGAGGAGGTGAGGGGAGCCGAGCCCGGTCAGGTTGGTGATGGTGCAGTCGCAGAGCCGGCGGTCGCCGGTGGGCTGCGTGACCACCACCCGGCCGTTCCAGGGCTCCCCGTCCTTCCGTCCCGCGAGGATGGCGTGGAGGGGGAGCTCGCTGGTGGACAGGCCCAGGCCGTCCAGGTGCTTGCCCACCGCGGACGCGTCCGCCGCGAGGCCGAACACGGCGCGCCCGGCCTCGTTGAGCTGCTGGACCCGGCCGTAGGGGTCCACGAGCGCGAGCGGGAGAGGCGACGCGTTGACCATCGCCCCGGCCCGGTTGGCGGCGGCCCGGGCGGCGGCCACGGCCTGGGACAGCTCGATGCCTCCGGCGATCTGCGCGGCGACGGCGGTGAAGTAGTGCAGGTCGGTGAGCGTGAAGGGCGGCGGGTCGGGAGCCGTGTTCTCCCGGAACCGGATCACGCCGATGGCCCCGATCACGCCGCTGGAGGTGTGGAGGGGCGCGAGGAGCGCGGAGCGGACCCGATCGGCATTGACCCAATCGGCCTCGCTCGAGTCGGGCTCGGCGCTGGCGTCCGAGGTCATCACGGCCTCGCCGGTCCGCACCACCCGTCCGGTGGTGCTCCGGTCCAGGGGCAGGATGTGCCCCTGGAAGTCCTGGGCGGCGCCGATCGCGGTGACCACGGTGAGCGTTTCGGGAGGCCCGCCGGCGTCCCGGAGGGCCACGTACCCGCCCTGGCCGTCGATCAGCGACGTGACGCCCTGCATCGTGTAGCGAAGCAGGAGCTCGGTTTCGGGGGCGGCGAACAGCCAGCGCGACAGCTCGACGATGAAGGTCCCGAGCCGGCGCTCGCGCTCGAGGGCGATCCGCTTGCCCACCATCACCGCCAGGAGCGTGGCGTTGGTCAGGGTCTCCCGCAGGCGGCCGGTTTCAGGCTGGGAGAGGGCCTTGCCGACGAACCCCTCGACCCGCCGGCCGTCGGCGTCGGTGACCACGGCGGAGGCGGTGCCCGTGGTGAAGCCGGCGGTGGCGACCTCGCCCCGTTCGTTCAGGCCCCGGTAAGTGATGCGCGCCGGCGTCCCGAATTCGCCCGCCAGTGAATCGGCCGCGGCCTTCCAGAAGGCGGGCACGTTCTCCGCGCGCTCGGCGGCGGCCAGGAGGACGGCGGTGAGATCGCTCACGGCCTCAAGGATATCATCTTTAGGGATTCGTGGGGCGGAGATCGAGCTCGCTGATCAGCGCGCGCCGCGGCAGGGTCAGGACGTCGAGCACGGTCCGCGCGACGTCCTCGGGCGACAGGACCCGCTCCTCGTTCGCCCGCTTCGCGGTCCGGTTGCCGAAGCCGGTGGAGACGGACCCCGGGCAGATGGCGATCACGCGGGTGCCCGACTTGCGCACTTCGAGCATCAGGGACTTGGAGAAGCCGAGGAGGGCGTGCTTGGAGGCGCAGTAGGCCGTGCCGCCTTCGAGACCGTTGCGGCCCGCCAGAGAGCCGATGTTCACGATGCTTCCCGCGGACCGGGTGATTCCATCCAGAAACGCCCGGGTCACGAGGTAGAGCGAGCGGAGATTCACGCCCATCAGCCGGTCCCACTCCTCCAGGGAGAGCTGGGACAGGGGGGCGAAGATGCCGATCCCGGCGTTGTTGATGAGGATCTGCGGGTCGCCCCGCTCCCGGCGGACGAATTCCGCGAACCTGCCCACGGCTGCGGCGTCCGATACGTCGCAGGGAGACCCGACGGCGTCGATGCCTTCCCGCTTCAGGTCCGCCACGGTGGACGAGACGTTGGAGGCGGTGCGGGCGCAGATCGCGAGCTTGGCCCCGGCCTTCCCGAGCGCGGAGGCGACGGCCCTCCCAATCCCTTCAGTGGCGCCGGTGATCACGGCGAGCTGGGTGGAGAGATCCATGAAACCAAACTACACGCTTTTATGCCGTTATCGCCCCCACGTATCTCGCCGGATCGGCGGTGTATCCCGGGAAGATCGAAGCCAGCTCGGTGCTGCCGAGGTGTCTCGCCAGAACCTCGGCGAACAGGTCGCGGAAGTCGGTGGTCACGGCGACGTCCCGGCCCTGGTAGCGCTGCTCGGGGGCGAGGCCGGGCCACGTGCCGAGCACCCGGCCGCCGTTCACGGCTCCCCCGAGCAGGAACATCGCGGTGGCGTGGCCGTGGTCGGTGCCGCTGTTCCCGTTCTCGTGGATGGTGCGCCCGAACTCGGACATCGTGAGCACCACGACGTCCCGCATCCGTTCTCCCAGGTCGGTCGCGAACGCCGCCAGCCCGTCCCCCAGCTCCTTGAGGCGCGCCGAGAGCTGGCCCTCGCTCGCGCCCTGATTGACGTGCGTGTCCCACCCCGTCGCGTCGGCGAAAGCGATCTGGAGACCCAGGTCGGCCTTGATGAGCTGCGCGATTTCGAGGAGCGACCGCCCCAGCTTCCCGTTGGGGTAGGTGGCGCCGTGCTCGGGCTGGTACCGGCTCGGGTCGGCGGCCTGGAGCTGGCGGGCCGCCGCGAACCCCTCCTCCGACGACTCGGCGAGCAGACCGGTGGACGCGCCCTGGTACAAAGCCTCGAACGCCCGGGTCACCCGGTCCCCCGCGGGATTGTGGGGCACGCGGAGCCCGAACGTCTTCAGGTCGCCGATCGCGAGCGCCGGCGCCGAGCCGGACAGGATGCGCGGGAGCTCCGGGCCGAAGGCGACGGACCGGAAGGCCGAGCTCTGGTGCTCCCGGTCGTGCTGGCAGTAGCGATTGAGCCAGCCGTCGGGCGTGATCTTCACGCCGGGGGTTCCGGACTCCATGTAGTCCTGGGCGTCGAAGTGGCTGCGCGTGGCGTCCGGCGACCCTACGGCGTGGATGGCCGCGAGGCTCCGGTTGTCCCACCAGGGCTTGAGCGCGGCCAGCGAGGGGTGCAGCCCGAAGTAGCCGTTCAGGTCCACCACGTCCTTCCCCGGCACGGCGATGCGGGGCCGCTCCTGGTAATAGATCGGGTCCCCGTGGGGGACCACCATGTTCAGCCCGTCGACCGCGCCGCGCTGGAAGAGACAGACCAGCACCGGTCGCTCGGTCGCCAAGTCGCCAGGTCGGTAAGTCAAAGCATATGCCGCCCGGTTCAGGAACAGGGGGTCGAGACCCACGCTGAATAGAGCGACCCCGCCAGCTCTCACAAACCCGCGTCGTGTAATGGTCATATGGATCTCCAGTGCAGCACTTAGCGACTTAGCCTCTTCCCCGTCTCACTGTCTTTGAAAATCCGGCCCGCCCAGCGCCAGCCCGACCGCGAAAGAGCGCGCGGCCGCCGAGTCCCGCAGGTCCTTGATCTGGTCGAGGATCACCTGGCGCGTGTGGTCGCTCATCGCGCCGCCCAGGAGCTGGCGGTTCAGGGCGTCGACCAGGGCTTCGTGGTTCTCCTGCGCCGGGACGACGGCGTCCAGATCGACCCGGGCTCCGGGGAGTCTGCCGGCCGCCAGCCCCACGGCGACGTTCATCCGGTCCAGCAGGGCGCCGCTGTTGACCCACTCGTCCTGCGTTTCGGGGTAGCCGTCCGGGGCGACGTGCTGGTACAGGGGCTCGCCGAGCCGCGCCACCACCTGGCCCAGCCGGAAGGTCGTGTCGGGCTCGGCGCCGGAGGCCCGGAGCGCGCTGGCCACGAACTCGAGAGGGGTCTTGATCTTCGCGGAGCGGTTGGCGGCCGCCCAGAAGTCGGGGCCGTGGAAAATCGCGGTCAACACGGCGCGGATGTCGCCGCCGGTCTTCCGCCAGGCCGCCACGGCGTCGTCGACGCAGCCGTCGGGGGGCTCGTCCGCCACGAAGCGCTGGCAGAGCTCCCAGGACACGTGGTGCATCGTGGCCGGGTGCATCGCGAGCATCTTGAGGAGCCGGATTCCCTCGTCCATCCCGTGTCCTGCCGGGAACGGAACGCCCAGCACGGTCTTGGCGCCGAAGTCGTGGGCCCACTGGTTGAAGACGAAGCGGGGGTCCTGGCGGGGGCGCTCGATGCCCCAGCCGGTCAGGATCCGGGCCGCGGCGATCACGTCGGCCTGCGTGTAACCGCCGTCGACGCCGAGGGTGTGGAGCTCCATCAGCTCGCGGCCGTAGTTCTCGTTGATGCCTTTGGGGAGCCGCTGCGCCACCGAGTCGAGCCGGGCCGGGTTCCCCCGGCCGAACCGGGCCCGCGCCTCGGCCCGGGCCAGCTGCGGCGGCACCGCGCCCGGAGCCACGCTTTCCCAGTTGTCCAGGTAGAACAGCATCGCCGGACTCTGGGCCGTGGCGATGAGGAGGTCCGCGAAGTTCCCCATCGCGTGCGGGCGGATCACGTGCTCGATGTAATCGGGGAGCAGATACCGGTCGATGCCCTTGCCGGCATACACGTTGAAGTGATTGGTCCAGAAGTCGGCCATCACCTCGTCGAGCTGCCGTTCCGAATAGGCGGCGCGCACCACGGCGAGGTCCGTGAACTCGCCGGCCAGCCGCCGCATCTCGGGCGGGGCATCGGTGGTGTCCGGCGCGGCCGCGTCGCCCGCCTTCTGCCGGGCGACCCGCGCCCGGCGCGCCGCCTCGAAAATCCGCGCCAGGTCGTCCGGGCTCTCGCGCAGGATGGTGAACCGGCGCTCCAGGCCGGCCAGGGAGTCGTCGGGGATGCTCGACGGGTCGAGCTGGCGGTCGATCCACCGCATCACTCCGTCCCGGGCCACCTGATCCACGTCGCCCGGCCGCGGGCCGTAGGCCAGGCGGTTGAGCGCGTGGCGTGCCGAGTCGCGCGCGGAAAGCGGCGCGGGGGCCGCGGCCATCTGGGCTCCCAGGAGGGCCGGAACCAGCACCAGCGCGGCGAGAGGAAGCGGGGCTCTCATGGGTATTGGGACGCCGGGGGCCGGGGGCCGTTAACGGCGCTGCATCTACTTGAGATACCGCTCGTTCAGGACCGCGGCATGGTGAAACGCGTGCCCCGCCACGATGTACGCGATGGCCCGCACCGTCAGCGGGTTGCCGTTCGCAATGCCGCGGTTGGTGAGCATCGACTCACTCATCCCGCCGAACAGCGCCAGCGTCGCGCCCCGGATCGCCTCGAACTCGGCGGCCAGCTCGGCGATGGGGCGCAGGTCGGCCCCGGAGGCGGGCGCATAGGTGTTTTCGTCGAATCCGGGCAACGGCGCCCGCTCGTCGCGGGAGAAGCACAGCGCCCGGTAGGTGAAAATCCGTTCGGCGTCGCAGACGTGGCCCACCACCTGCTTCACGCTCCACTTCCCGGGCTCGTACCGGAACGACGCCCGGCCTTCGGGCACCGCGCGGACCAGCGCGGTGAAGTCCTTGCCCTGGCGCTGCAACACGGCAAGCAGGTCCCCTGCCGGGACCCTGGCGATGTACGGGGCGTAGTAGGCCGGGAACTCCGAAGACTCGGGCCGGGGAAATTCGATCATGGGGATCCTTTGGAGAAGAACACGAGGTCGGCGATCCGGTCCGCGATCTTGCCGGGGTCGCCGCCGTTGCGGTTGGTGAGGATGATGACGGCGTCGCGCCGGTCCGGAAAGCGCACGATGACGTTCCGGAACCCCGAGGTCTCTCCGTGGTGCCACAGCCGGCGCGCGCCGCGGTAGGTGTCCACGTACCAGCCGAAGCCGTAGCCGGTCGGGGAGCCATCGACCAGCGTGGCCGAGGTCACGCCCTCGGTCATCCGGTCCCGGTCGAGGAGGCGATGGTCGGCGAGCGCCGCGTCCCACCTGGCCAGATCGTCCACCGAGGAATAGATCGCGCCGTCGCCGCGGGTGGCGCTGGTCACGCTCTGGTCCGTGGGCCGGAAGGTGGGGGTGCCCGAATCGGGGGTGTAGCCGTACGACCGGGCCGGGACCGGGGGTCCGCCGGCTTCGTACATCAGGGTCGAGTCCATCCCGGCGGGCTTGAAGATCCGCTGTTCCAGGAACCGCGGCAGGGGCATTCCCGACGCCCGCTCCACGATGAGTCCGAGGAGCACGTAGGCCGTGTTGCTGTACTGGAATCGGGTGCCGGGGGCGAAGTACAGCGTGTCCCTGCGGGACACGAGCGCGAGCACGTCCGCGTCGCTCACCTGCGCGGTCTGGGAGTCGGGGATCAGGTCTTCGTAGTCCCAGATTCCCGAGGTGTGCGTGAGCAGTTGGCGCACGGTGAGCGCCGACACGCGGGGTCCGAGCTCCGGCAGGAGGACGCCGATCGGCTCGTCGTACCGGAGCTTCCCGTCCCGGGCCAGGAGCATCACCGCCAGCGCGGTGAATTCCTTGGTGAGGGAAGCCAGGCGGTAATCGGTGGCCGGCGTCGCGGGCGCGGCGGGATCGAGGTGGGCCAGGCCGTAGGCGCGGCGAAACACGACGCGCCCGCCCCGCACCACGATCACGCTCGCCCCCGGCACCGCGCCCGCGTAGTCGCGGAACAGGGCGTCGATCGCATCCCCCGGGGCGGCGGGCGCGCCGGTGGCGACGGCGCACCCCGCCAGCAGGCAGAGGACGGCGACGGCGGGCGGAAGATTCAGGCGGCGCACCATTGCTTCCAGGTATCCGGCGCGGGCCCCACGGTGAGGCTCGGCCCGTTCCGGACCAGCGGCATCCGCAGGAGCAGGGGTTCGAGGGAGAGCTTCTCGAGCCAGCGCTCGTCCGAGAGGCGGGCGGCGGCCAGTCCGAGCTCCTGGAACCGCCGCGAGTCGCGGTCCACGAGAGCCGGGGTGCCGAACTTCTGGGCGAAGCGGCGGAGCTCCCCCGGGGACGCGGGGCGCTCGTTCAGGTCCACGAAGTGCGTCCGGATCCTCCGTTCGGCGAAAAACCGGAGGGCGGTGCGGGTGTCGGCACTCTTCTTCACGCCGAAGATCTGCACCAGCTGGGGACCGGGCATGATCCGGCAATTATAATTGGGGCCGTGAGCCCGCGCCTCAAGATCCTCGCCGCCGCCGTGTTGTTCTCCACCTCCGGCGCCGCGATCAAGTATCTCACGCTCGACATCTGGCAGGTGGCGGGACTGCGCGGGCTGATCGCCGGGCTCGCGCTCCTGGTGATGCTGCCCGAGGCCCGGCGGGGATGGAACCGCCGGACCCTGCTCCTCGGCGTGGGTTACGGCGCGTCGACCATCACCTTCGCGCTGGCCAACCGCCTCACGACGGCGGCGAGCGCCATCTTCCTGCAGTCCACCAGCCCGCTGTTCATCCTGCTGCTGGGGCCGGCGCTGGTGGGGGAACGGGCCCGCCGGCGCGACCTCGGCGTCCTGGCGGCGATGGCGGTGGGCATGACGCTGTTCTTCCTGGGGATGGACCGGCCGGGCCGGGTGGCGGCGGATCCCCTGGCCGGCGACCTCATGGCCCTGCTCTCGGCCTTGAGCTGGGGCCTCACCATCGTCGGCTCGCGGTGGATGGGGAAGGGCCCGGGCGGCGCCGGTGGGGTCGCGGCCTCGGCGGCGGTGGGCAACCTGCTTTCGTTTCTCTTCTGCGTGCCGTTCGGATTCGTGTTCGCGCCCGTGGCCGGCGGCCAGGCGGCGATCCTGATCTACCTCGGCGTTTTCCAGCTCGGCGCGGCGTACGTCCTGATGTCGCGTGCGCTGCCGCACGTCCGGGCCCTCGAGGTCTCGCTGCTGCTGCTGATCGAGCCGGTGGTGAGTCCGATCTGGGCGTTTCTGCTGGTGCGGGAGGTGCCCGGCGTCTGGTCGCTCGTGGGCGGGGCCATCATTCTCGTGGCGACGGTCTGGAACGCCGGGGTGGCCCAGGAGGCGGTGCCGCCGGCCGATTGAGCGCCTAGCCGGGCTCCCCGCCGCGGGTCAAATTTCCGGAAATACGCCCGAGGAGGCAGACGCAATGCGCGTGCACAAGACGGAGGACCTCCGCAACGTGGCCGTGGTGGGCCACGGCGCGAGCGGCAAGACCTCGCTGGTCGATGCGCTCGCGTTCGTGGCCGGAACCAGCAAGCGCCACGGGTCCGTCAAGGACGGCACCGCCCTCACCGACTACACCCCCGACGAAATCCAGCACAAATACTCCATCAACCTGGCCCTGGCCGTGGCCGAATGGATGGACGCCAAGATCAACCTCATCGACACTCCGGGATACCTGGACTTCACCGGTGACGCACTCGCCGGCGTCTGGGCGGCCGACGGGGCGGTGGTGGTGCTGGCGGGCTCGGCCGGCGTGGAAGTGGGAACCGAGAAGGTGTGGGAGTACTGCGAGGCGCGCGGCCTTCCGCGGATTCTCTTCGTCTCGATGATGGACAAGGAGCACGCCGATTTCGAGAAGGTGTTCGGCCAGGTGAAGGAACGTCTGACGGCGAAAGTGATCCCGGTGGAAATCCCCGTGGGCGAGGGTCCGGACTTCCACGGGATCATCAACCTCTTCTCGAAGAAGTGCCATCTCTACAAGAAGGGGACCAAGGCGGGAGAATACGACGAGGTGGACGTGCCCCCGGAGTACCAGGACCGGTTCGCCAGGTACTCCGAAGCCCTCATCGAGAGCATCGCCGCCACCGACGACACCCTCCTCGAGCGCTACCTGGGTGGCGAGGAGATCGGCCGGGACGAGGCGATCCAGGCGATGAAGGCCGGGATGGCGCGCGGGGAGCTGTTCCCGCTCTTCTGCGGCGCCGCCGAGCTGACCTACGGAACGCGGGCGCTGCTCTCCAAGATGGTGGAGCTCCTCCCGTCGCCCAAGGACCGCCCGCCGGCCGAGGGCCAGGTATGGGGTGGGGCTCAGGCCGTGTCCTGTCCCCCCGACGACGGGGCGCCTCTGGTGGCGCGGGTCTTCAAGACCATTTCCGAGCCGCACGTCGGAGACGTCTCCTACTTCCGCGTCGTCTCCGGGATGGTGAGGAACGGCCAGGACGTGTACAACGCGCCCCGCCAGGCGACGGAAAAGCTGAACCACCTGTGCGTCTCGGTGGGGAAGGAGCGGACGGAGGTCGCCGAGCTGCACGCGGGGGACATCGGGTGCGTGGCGAAGCTCCGGGACACCCACACCAACGATTCCCTTTCCAGCCGGGAGCACCCGATCGTCCTGCCCAAGATCCCGTTTCCCGAGGCGATCGTGGCGGCCGGCATCGAGGTCAAACAGCGGGGGGAGGAGGACAAGCTCTCCACCGGCCTGCACAAGCTCCACGAGGAAGACCCGACGTTCCAGCACGAGTACAACGGGGAGCTGGGGCAGACGCTGATCCGTGGCCTGGGCGAGCGGCACATTGAGATCGTGGTCGGGCGCCTGGCCCGCAAGTTCGGCGTGCACGCCCAGCTGACCAAGCCCAAGGTGGCCTACCGGGAGACCCTGCGCGGGCGAGCCGAGGGCCAGGGAAAACACAAGAAGCAGTCCGGCGGGCGGGGGCAGTACGGTGACTGCTGGATCCGGCTGGCGCCCCTGCCGCGCGGGGCGGGCGTGGTGTTCGAGGATCACATCGTCGGCGGCGTGATCCCCCGCCAGTACATCCCGGCGGTGGAGCGGGGGGTGCAGGAGGCCGCGGCCCGCGGCCCGATCGCCGGCTACCCGGTGGTGGACTTCAAGATCGAGCTGTACGACGGCTCGTACCACGACGTCGATTCGAACGAAATGTCGTTCAAGATGGCCGGGATCCTGGCGTTCCGGAACGTCAGCCCCAACTGCAAGCCGGCCCTGCTCGAGCCCATCGTGGAGCTGACGGTCTGGACCCCGGAGGAGTCGCTCGGCGCCGTGATGGGGGACCTGTCCTCACGGCGGGGGCACATTCTGGGGACCGAGCCGGACGGCCGGCTCACGCGGGTGAAGGCCCACGTCCCGGAGGCCGAGCTCGACAAGTACGCGACGACACTCCACTCCCTGACCCACGGGCGGGGAACCTACCACTCGGCCTTCTTCAAGTACGAGCAGGCGCCGCCGGAAGTCGCGACGAAGATCGCGGACGCGCGGAAAAAGGAGCTGGAAGAAGCGAAAGCCTAACCGACCAGAATCGGCTCCAGCTCAGGCGCCTCTTCGGGCACGAACGGCTGCTTGTACTTGAACCGCTTGCCCGTGTAGTTCCGGAGCACCACTTCCTTGTCCGTGATCTTGAGGACGTACTCGGGCAAGAGGGGGATCTTGCCGCCGCCCCCCGGGGCGTCGATCACGAAGTGCGGCACCGCGAGCCCCGAGGTCCAGCCGCGGAGCGCCTTCACGATCTCGAGCCCCTTCTCGACCGTGGTCCGGAAGTGCTCGGCGCCGGCCACCTGATCGCACATGTAGATGTAATAGGGCCGGACCCGCGCGGTGAGCAGTTTCTGCATCAGCTTCTTCATCACGGCCGGATCGTCGTTCACGCCCTTGAGCAGCACCGTCTGACAGCCCAGCGGAATCCCCGCATCGGCCAGCATTCCCAGGCCCTTTACCGCGGCCGGCGTCAGCTCGTCGGGGTGATTGAAGTGCGTGTTGATGTAGAACGGATGGTACTTCTTGAGGATCCCGCACAGCTCGGGCGTGATCCGCTCGGGCAGATGGCAGGGAACGCGGGACCCGATCCGGATGACCTCCAGATGCGGGATGGCCCGGAGCCGCTTGAGGATGTCGTCGATCCGACGGTCCGAGAGGAGCAGGGGATCGCCGCCCGACATGATGACGTCCCGGATCTCGGTGTGGGCCTCCAGGTACCGGAAGGCCGATTCGAGCTGGGACATCGGGATCTTCTCGGGGTCTCCCACCTTGCGCCGCCGGGTGCAGAACCGGCAATAGGAGGCGCACACCGGGCTCACCAGGAAGAGGGCCCGGTCGGGGTACCGGTGCGTGATGTTCGGCACCGGCGAGTGAGCGTCCTCGTCCAGTGAGTCCACGATCCCGTCGTGCACCTCCAGCTCCTGCACGCTGGGAACGTACTGGCGCCAGATCGGATCGTCCGGGGACTTGATCAGGTCCACCATCGCGGGCGAGATCCGGAACTCGAAGTTCTCCGCCGCCTGCCGGAGCCGGTCCAGCTCCGGGAAGTGCTCTGGGCCGAAGCGGGCCGCCAGCACCTCGAGGGAGGCGATGCTCTTCTTACGAAGCAGCTCTTGCCAGGACTCCATCGGTCAGGTCCTTGAGATAGATCACCAGGTCATCCCCCGGCGCGTAGTATCCCGGGATTACCGCGGTCCTGGTGTACCCGCGGGCCTCGTAGAACCCCCGTGTGGGCGTGTAGTCCGCACGGGACGACGTCTCGACGACCACCAGTCGACAGTGGTCGGCTGTCAGTGTCCGCTCGACGTACCGCAGGAGATCCGACCCGATCCCCTCGCCCTGCCGCTCCCGGGCCACCACGATCCAGTAGAGGTCCCAGGTCCCTTCGGTGCCGGGGGTCGGCCCCCAGCACGCGTATCCCACCAGCTCGTCCCCGGCGAAGGCTCCGATGAACCGGTAGTCCTCGTCCCCACCCAGGTGCGCGTCCAGGAGCTCGACCGCGGTGGCCACCTCCTCTTCGCGGAAGAGGCCGGTCCCCCGGGTCAGGCGCTCAAGTCTCTCGCGAGACCCGGGATCGATGGGGCTGAGCGAGCAGCTCACGGGCAGCCTTGGTTCCCTGGGCCTCGCGGAGCGCCACTTCCGCCACCCGGCGCACCAGCTCGGCGTAATCCCATCCGGCGGCCCGGGCCATCCGGGACAGCCCCGCTTCGTCGGTCAGGTCGGGATTCGGGTTGACCTCGAGCACCCAGGGGCGCCCGGTGTCGTCCACCCGCAGGTCCACCCGGCCATAGCCCTTCCCCTGCATCGTGTGCCAGGCCCGCTCCGCCACCCGCACCAGCCGGTCCGCCAGACGCTGGGAGATCTGCGCCGGCACCACGGGCTGGCTCCCGACCTCCTCGGCCGAGCCGACGTGCCACTTGGCCGCGTAGGTGAGAATGGGCCAGGAGCCCTCGGGCATCCCGGTGAAGTCGAGTTCCGAAACCGGCAGCGCCCGGGTGCCCACGAAACCCACGTTGAACTCCCGCCCCGCGATGTACTGCTGGACCAGGACCTCGTCGAACTGCTCGGTCATCGCCGCCACCTGGATCCGGAGGGACTTCCGCTCGGTCACCACCGACGCGCGGTCCAGGCCGGCGCTGGCATCCTCGGCCGCCGGTTTCACGATGGCCGGGAGGGGGAAGTCGTCCGGGATCCGCTCGTGGCTCGTGGTCCACCGGGGGATCGGGAGCCCGGCTTGGAGGAGGATGGCGTTGGCCACCGTCTTCCGGCGGCACGCCGCCACCGTCCATGATCCGCACCCCGTGAACGGAATCCCCTCGAACTCGAGCATCGCGACGACGTGGTCCTCCCAGACTGCAACTCCGTGCACTCCTTCGCACAGGTTGAAGACCAGGTCGGCGCGCTTCGCCGTCTGGAGCCACCGGAGATCGTGCCGGACCGCCACTTTCTGGACCTGATGGCCCATGCCGGTGAAGATCGTTCCGATCTCGTCGACCGCTCTCATCACGCCGGCGATGTCATCGGTGGACCAATCCGGTGCCCCGGGGTCGTACAGGATCACGAGCTTCACGCGATCGCCTCCTCGGCTCCCGCCACGAGCTCGCGGCCGTGGACCCGCCGCCAGGCGATCCGGATCACTTCCTGGATGAGCTGGTCGTAGCTCAGTCCCGCCACCCGCGCGGCCTTGGGCATGCACGAGTTCATCTTGGGGTCGGGAATGATCCCGGGGAGCGGGTTCAGCTCCACCACGTTCGGCACACCCGCGGCGTCCAGGCGGACGTCGATGCGACACCAGTCCCGGCATCCCAGGGCGTGGTACGCGTCCAGAGACACCCGCTCGATGGCGGCGCCCAGATCGGCCGGGACGCGCGCCGGGCACTCGTAGATCTCGAGCTGGTGCTCGGCCGAGTCCCAAAGCCACTTGGCTTCGTAGCCGTAGACGGGGGTGGCGCCCTCGGGCAGGGTGGCGAAGTCGAAGCCCACGATCGGGAGACAGCGGGCGTCGGCGCCGTTGCCGAGGATGGCGACGGTGAATTCACGCCCGGGGAGGTAGGCCTCCACCAGGACGGGCTGGCGGTATTCCTCTAATAGGAAGAGGGCCCGCTCCCGCAACGCGGCGGGCGACTCACATAAGTTATTGGCAAATATGCCTTTACCAGATCCCTCAGCCACGGGCTTCACGAACAGGGGGTAGGGGAGTCCGATGCGCGCCACGTCCTCCGGGGCGCTGACCAGGGCGAAGGGAGCGGTCGGAATCGCCCGGAACGCCAGGATCTCCTTGGTGCGCGCCTTGTGGAGCGTCAAGGAGAGCGTGAGCGGGTCCGAGGCCGTGTACGGGACGCCCAGGTATTCGCAGATGGCCGGGACGTGAGCTTCCCGGTTCGGGCCGGAGAGGCCCTCGGCCATGTTGAACACGATCTGCGGGCGGGCGAGAGCGAGCTTCTGGGGGAACGACACGTCGGCTTCGAGACGGACGACGGTGCCGAAGAGACCGAGGGCCCGCTCCACCGCGTCGATCGTGGAGGGCTCGTCCCACTCGACGTACGCGTCGCCGGTACTCGCGGGGTCGTCGAGCTCCGAGGAGGATCGAGGTTTCTCGTTGTAGGCGAGACCGATACGCATGTGGTCTCGGGTGACCTCCTACAAAAAAAGGCCGCGCGAGTCGGCGGTCTTACTGCGTCAACGTGATGTTAGTGAAGAGAATATGACGTGCGGGCGAGATGCGCAATAGGGGAGAGGCGATTTCGGATTTCGGAGTGCGGATTGCGGATCGGGTGCGATCTCGGAATCTGGAAGGGAATTCGACCCCTCAACCAATCCGCAATCCGAAATCCGCAATCCGCAGTTGGTCACACCTTGTGGTATGCCACCCGGGCCGACTCCTGTCCGTCCTCGGCGCGGTAGGTCTCGAAGTCGGAGAAGAAGGCCGGCGCGTCGGCCTTGAGCGCGGCCAGACACGCCACCGCCATCCGTCGGATCTCGAGCTCCGCGCCCTCGCCGGTCCGGAGCTCCAGCATCGTGCGCCAGGCCCGCGCGTTGCCGGAGACCACGATCTTCACCTCGGTGGCGTTGGGCAGCACGCTCCGCGCCGCCTCGCGCGCCAGCTTCCGGCGGTGCACCTTGTCGGCCACCCCGGCGTACCGCCCCATCAGCCCCTCTACCGCCTTCACGTACGCCGCCTGAGCCGCCTCGACCTGCCGGGTCCACTCGGCCTCGAGGGCCGGGTCGCCGATCACCGCGGGCGGCATCACGAAGGCCGCGTGCGATTCGTCCACGTAGCGCTGCGACAGCTGCGAATACCCGAAGCCGGCCCGGTGGCGCACCAGCTCGTGGGAGCAGGAGCGGGAAATGCCCTCGATGAGGAGGACGTAGACCGCGTGCTCGAGCACCGACCCGTGCCCCTGCTTCTTGATGTTCTCCAAATACTCGGGCGTGGTCCGGTGGATCGGGTTGTGCTGGCTCATATAGCAGATCCGGCCGGCGAACTCGGCCAGGCGCTCGCCGTCCGACGCGGGCCCGTTCCACTGGACCGGCAGGTGCGCCGGCTCGAGGAACTGCGGTCGGGCGATCAGGGTGACGCGGGGCGAGCGGTAGATATCCATGAGGGCAGGTGCCAGGGGTCAGGGGTCAGGGGTCAGAGGTCAGAGTCGCCAGCGACGACTTCGGGACGTTCCAGCCGGCTTCCCGCTCGATCCGTCTGAGTTTGCCCGCGATCTCGGACGGGATCGGCGCGGCGTCGGGCCCAACCTTCAAGTGTGAGATCGGGGACCAACCGGCGGTGGGAATAATAACACCGGGGTTCATCGTCCCGGCGGGATCGTAAACCGCCTTCACGTCGGAGAACGAGCGCATCACCTCGGGCCCGAAGACGCGCGGCAGGATGCCGGCGCGGAGCCGGCCATCCCCGTGCTCACCGCTCGGCGTGCCACCGAGGTGAACCAGCAGATCGGTCACTTCCTCGTACAGCGTGCTGAGGCGCTCCCGCCAGTCCGGGCCCGTGAGGTCGGGAAGGGCGTTGACGTGGACGTGTCCGTCGCCGGCGTGGCCGAAGACGGTGATCTCGAGCCCCAGCCGCTCGGCGCAGGCCCGAACCCCCCCGACGTAGGCCCCCAGCCGCTCCAGGGGCACGCAGCCGTCTTCGATCACCTGCAGCGAGCGACGGGTCTCCGGCAGGCGTGCCAGGGCGGGGCTGGCGAGGCGCCGCACCGACCAGAGTTCCGCGAGCCCCCTGGGGTCCACGGCGGTCCGGACGTGCCGGGTGCGCCCCTCGAGCCCCCGCACGGCGTCTCCCACCACGCCGCGCGCCGCGGCGGGGGTCGGCCGTTCGAACTCCACCAGGAGCAGGCAGGCCAGGTCCGATGGGAGACCGGGGGCTTGCACGAAGGAGAGCAGGGTGCGGTCGAGGAGCTCTACCGCGGACGGGTCGAGCGACAGGAGAAAGGGCACGGCGTCGCCGAGGTCGTCCAGATCCCCGAATCCGAGCGCGACGCCCGCCACCTCCTTCGGGAGGGGTTCGAGGCGCCATTCGACCCCGGTCACGAAGGCCAGCGTGCCCTCAGACCCGATCAACAGGTCGAGCTCATCCCGGGACTGTGCGAACTCGTCCAGGGCGTATCCACTCGAGTTCTTGCGGGTCTTCGGAAACCTCCCGGCGGCACGCACCAGCGACTCGAACCGGGTTCGCAGGGGTCCCGGTCCTTCGCCACGACGGACGGTGCGGGCTTCCCCCGACGACGTGACGATATCGACCGACTCGATCCACCGGCGCACGGAACCCGATCGCACGCTCCGGGGCCCGGCGGCGTTGGTGGACACCATACCACCGCTCGTCGCGAAGCCACCCGAAGACGGATCGGGAGGGAGGCGCAGGCCCGCCTCGCCCGCGGCGTCATTCACGTCCTTCCAGGTCACTCCAGCTCCCACGCGCGCAAGGCGGCGCCCCGAGTCGACCTCGACGCCCTTGAACCCCGAGCAGTCGACCACCACGCCCGCCCCCACGCTGCCGCCCGGCATGCCGCTGCCGGCGCCGCGGGGAATGAGCGTCGCGGACGCGTCCGCGGCCCACCGCACGAGATCCTGGAGCTCGGACACCGACCGGGGGATGGCGACGGCCTGCGGGACGATCCGGTAGATCCCCGCTCCTTCGGAATACGCGGCGCGGAGACCGGGGTCGGTGAGGAGCGGCGGGGACGGGGGCGGACGCAAGCCGTAAACTTGACATCCCCGGGGGCCGGCGTGAAGCTTCATCGGTCTATGGCCACAACCGCTCCACCGGCCGCTCCCTCCGTCCCCCCCGCCCCTCCCGGATCCGCGGCTTCCGCTCCGCGCGCGCAGCTCATCCACATCGAAACGGACCGCCGTCTGGGTCACGAGTGGGACGAGTGGAACGGCCTTCCGCTGCCGGGCGGCGGGGACTTTTCGGCGCCGCCCGCGACCTTCTTCCGCTACGGCGCGCTCACCATCGCGCTCGCCGCGGGGGCGGGATGGGGAGTGCTGTACCTCCTGGGACCCCGGGTCGCGCAGGTGTGGGCGCCCCTCGCCACGGGGCTCCAAGGGGCCTGGGGCGCGGCGGTGGCGCTCTCGTGGCTCTGGTTCGCCGCCCTGGGGCTGTCGTTCGCGGCCGGCAGGAACCTCCTGCCCGAGCGCTGGCTCGAGCGGGGCCCCTTCCTGCGCCTGATGAACCTCACCTCGCTCGTCTCGCGGGTCTTCGGCCGCCGCGATTGGGTGGAGCACGCGGCCATCGACGTTTACAACACCCTGGCGGTCAGGCGGGGCCGCACCGTGGGGCGGGGAGAGCTGCTGGTGCTCATTCCCCGGTGCCTCTCGAAGCTCGCGCTGGACGGCGTCCTCTCGATCGCCGGGCGCTACGACGTGCCGGTGTTCGTGGCGACCCGCGGCCAGCTGGCCCGCCGGGTGATCCGGGAGCGTCGCCCCCGGGCGGTCGTCGCCGTGGCGTGCGAGCGGGACATGATGACGGGATTGCGCGACGTGGCGGGCAAGCTGCCGGTCCTGGGTCTGACGATGCGGCTGCCCAACGGGCCCTGCCGCGACGCCATGCTGGACCTCGAGACCATGGAGCGCTGGATCGCGGGCTGGATCCGGGCTTAAGACCCTCCGAATTTTTTCTGCATCTCGTCCATCAATTGCTGCACCAGGACCGCGCCCCCGCTCCCGGGGCGCGCCGCGCGCTCCTGATCCCGCTCGGTGCGTGAAGGGTCCACGAGGGGCCGGTAGACCGCTTCGACCGTCATCCGGCTTTTGCCCGGCGCGTCGGGGTCCACCCAGACCCGGACCTTGAAGGTGACTTGCGTGGTTCCGATGTCGCCCGTGCCGTCCGTGTTCTGCCGGGTGTCGGTGTCGTACCAGGCGGACTCGACGTAGCCGTCCTCCGGCGAGGCCCACTCGGTGTGGATGCCCTGGGCCGCCATCCAGCTCCCGACGTCGGCGGTGATGGCCGCCACCGAGCCGGTGAGCAGCACCGAGGAGTCCTCGGGGTACGGCGCGAAGGCCGGGCGGGAGGAGGCCGGATTGCAGGCCGCCGCGAGGACGAGCGCCGCGGCCGCGGCGGCGGCCCTAATGTCCGGAATCGGCGCTCGGGGGCGCGGCGTCGTGGTCGTGATCATGGTCGTCGTCGGCCTCACCGGGATGGTGGTGATGACCGCGGGCCCGGTCCTCGAGCTCGGCCTTCATCGTGGCAGTCGGGACTCCCGCGGCGTGGTCGAAATACATCTGGCCGCCTATCTTGCCCGTCGCGAACAGGACCCCGACGCCCGCGATCATCAGGACGCGCAGGATCGCGGTCTCGACCCGGTTGGGGTTGAACCGCCGCCAGAGCTGCCACACCAGAATGACCGTGAAGATCGTCATCGTGATCAGGGCGAGCTTCTCGTGAAGCTCCATCAGCTCGTGGATCCCCTCGCCGTGGTCGATGATGTCCTCCGCCTGCTCCCCCGCGAGTACCGCGACCCACCCGCCCAGCACGCCGGCCCAGAGGGTCCAGATCGCGGCCCAGCGGAGAGACTCGCGCTTCAGGAGCCACGCCGCGAGCTCGAACAGGACGGCGAAGGTCAGGAGCGCGGCGGGCAGGTCGTTCACGGCGGCGTGGAATCGCGGCCAGTCATACCCGAGGAACACGAAAGCCTCCGTCCCGGTTAGAGTCCGAGCCGCGCCACGGTGGGCGGCGTCGTCGAGTGGTCGTAAAATCCCTTCCCGCTCTTTTTCCCGTACATCCCGGCCAGCACCATCCGCTTGAGCAGCGGAGGGGGTGCGTACTTTTGCTCCTTGTACTCCGCGAACATGATCTCGGCGATCTTGTAGGTGGTGTCGAGGCCCACGAAGTCCAGCAAGGTGAGGGGGCCCATCGGGTACCCGCAGCCCAGCTGCATCGCCTTGTCGATGTCCGCGGTGCCGGCGACGCCGTGCTCGAGCGCCCGGATCGCGTCCAGAAGATACGGCACCAGCAGGAGATTGACGATGAATCCGGAGTTGTCCTTCGCGGCGACCGCCTCCTTGCCGAGCGACCTGGCGAACGCGAAGGCCCGGGCGAAGGCGTCGTCCGACGTGGTCACGGTGCGCACCACCTCCACCAGCGGCATCAGGGGCACCGGGTTGAAGAAGTGGAGGCCCACGAACCGGTCGGCGCGGGACGTGGCCGCGGCCATCGCGGCGATGGTGAGGCTCGAGGTGTTCGACGCGAAGATGGTCCCCGGTCCGCAGAGGCCGTCGAGCGCCTTCCACAGCTCGTTCTTCAGGGCCAGGTCCTCCGTCACCGCCTCGATCACGATGTCGCAGGGCTTGAGGTCGGGGACGGCGGTGGTGAACGTCAGGCGGCCGAGGGCCGCGTCCCGGTCGGCGGCGGCCAGCTTGCCCTTCTCGACGAACTTGGCGAGCGACTTCTCGATCCCGCCCTTCGCCTTGTCGAGCACCGGGGGCGCCACGTCCCGCACGATGGTCCGGTAGCCCGCGGCGGCCGCCACCTGGGCGATGCCCGACCCCATCAACCCGCACCCCAGCACCCCGACCGTCTTGATCTCGCTCATGTCCCCCAGCCTTGGAAGGTCTTCCGGATTTCGTCGGCCAGCCGCTCGACGGGGCTCGGATTGGCGAGCCGCCGCTCAGGATTGATCTCGTTGCGCTCCAGACGGTCCAGCACCTGCTCGAGCGCCACCTGGACCCGGCCGTTCTCCCCCTCGTGCGCCCGGGCGAAGGCCACGCCTACCGGGATCAGGACGGCGACCGGAGCCAGCGCCGCCACGCCGAAGGCGCCGATGACCATCATCGCGCCCGTCATCAGCACCCCGGTCCCTCCGATCGCCGAGCCTCCCGCCATCCGGCGGCGCCGCAGGTTGCGCACGCCGGCGCCGAGCCGCACGTGGCAGAACCCCGGTTCGAGCTGGGTCACCTGCCCGTGCACCTCCGCGGCCCGGGCCAGGGCGTAGGCCCGGCCTCCGGTCCCCAGGGCCCGCTGGATCGAGGCGAAGGCTCCGGCGCGCGGCTCCCAGCTCACCCGGTCCGGGAAGCGCCGCTTGACCTGCAGGAGCTCCTGGTCCTCCATCCACCGCAACAGCGCCTGCTCCACGTCGGCCCGGCTCCCGGGCACCACCCGCTCGGCCCAGAGCTGAACCGGCCCGAACAGCCAGCCCAGCGCGCCGCGCGCCTCGGCCACCGCGGTGCGGGTGCGCTCTTCCAGCAGCGCCCGCTGGAGGTAGCGGGCGGGAATGCCCACCTCGTGGCCCAGCTTGACGACTTCGTCCTCGGTCAGCCCCTCGCCGATCTCCCGTTCACCGGTCTGGAGCTCCGCGGCCCGCTGGATGATGCGGTCCAGGGCTTCGCGGTTGATCAGCTCGCCGGCCATCGCTAGGCGCGCACCTTGTCCTCACTCCGCGGCGCGGGTACCGGCTCTCCGCCGGTCCGGGCCGGCAGCGCGGCCCGATTCCCGATGGCGTCGAGGAGGCCCTTGAAGAGGTCGATGGGGATCGGGAAGATGGTGGTCGAGTTTTTTTCCGAGGCGATTTCGGTGACCGTCTGCAGGTACCGCAGCTGGATGGCCGCGGGCTCCGAGCCGATGATGCGCGCCGCCTGGGCCAGCTTCTCGGAGGCCTGCAGCTCCCCCTCGGCGTTGATCACCTTGGCCCGCCGCTCCCGCTCGGCCTCGGCCTGCCGCGCCATGGCGCGCTTCATCTCCGGAGGCAGGTCCACGTCCTTCACCTCGACCGCGGACACCTCGATGCCCCAGTCCTCGGTCCGCTGGTCGATGATGTTCTTCAGGACGGCGTTGATCTTCTCCCGGCTCATCAAGAGCTCGTCCATCTCGGTCTCGCCCAGCACCGAGCGGAGCGCCGTCTGCGCCAGCTGGCTCGTGGCGTAGAGGTAGTTCTCGACGCCGATGACCGCCTTCACGGGGTCCCGGACCCGCATGTACAGGACCGCGTTCACCTTGATCGAAATGTTGTCCCGGGTGATCACGTCCTGCGGGGGGACGTCCATCGCCATCACCCGGAGGGACACCTTCTGCATCCGGGTGAGGATGGGCGGCAGGAAGATGAGGCCGGGCCCCTTGGCGCCCCACGAGCGTCCGAGGACGAAGACCACGCCGCGCTCGTATTCCCGCAGGATGCGGAGACCCGAGAAAAGATAGAACCCGGCGATCGCCAGGATGGGGAGCAGCAGGTTCATGACTCCTCCTTGTCGGGCCTAGAACGCCTCGACGATGACCGCGGCGCCCTGACCGCCTCCGATGCACGCCGAGCCGAGTCCGTACTTCTTGCCGGCGCGCCGGAGGGCGTGCAGCAGGTGAATCGTGATCCGGGTGCCGCTGGAGGCCAGCGGATGGCCGATGGCGATGGCGCCGCCGTGCACGTTGGTCCGGGACCGGTCGAGCCCGAGCTCCCGTTCTACCGCCAGATACTGCGGCGCGAACGCCTCGTTGACCTCCACCAGGTCCATCTGGTCGAGCGTGAGGCCGGCCTTCGCCAAGGCCTTCCGCGCCGCCGGCGCCGGACCGATGCCCATGTACTTGGGCTCCACGCCGGCCACGGCCCACGCCACCAGGCGGCCGAGCGGCTGGGCGCCTTTCGCCTTCGCGAAGTCCTCGCCCGCGACCACGGTCGCCGCGGCGCCGTCGCAGATCCCCGACGCGTTCCCGGCGGTGACCACTCCGTCCTTCTTGAAGTACGGCTTGAGCCCCATCAGGATTTCGAGGGTGGTGTCGGGGCGCATGTGCTCGTCGGCGGCATAGTCCACCATCTGGCCCTTCTTCCTGACCGCCACCGGGACCACTTCGTCCTTGAAGACGCCGGAATCCCAGGCCGCCTTGGCCCGACGCTGCGACGCGAGGGCCACTTCGTCCACGTCCTTCCGGGACAGCCGGTACTTCTCGGCCAGGTTCTCGGCCGTTTCGGCCATCGAGAACCCGCACTGCGGGTCCTTGAGGGACTCCCAGAGCAGGTCCTCGAAGGGCACCGCGGGTCCGAGCCGGATCCCCCAGCGGGCGCCCCGCACCACGTGCGGCGCCTGGCTCATCGACTCGGCGCCGCCGCAGAGCACGGCGTCGGCGTCGCCCAGCAGGATGAGTTGGGCCCCCTGGGTGATGGCTTCGAACCCCGAGCCACAGAGACGGTTGACGGTGACCGCCGGGACCTCGATGGGGAGCCCGGCCTTGAGGCCGATGTGGCGGGCGCAATAGATCGCGTCCGCGGAGGTCTGGAGGGCGTTGCCGAAGACGACGTGGCCGAAGTCGTTCGGGGCGAGGCCGGAGCGGGCGAGGGCCCCCTTCGCGGCGGCGACGCCGAGGTCGATGGCGGTGAGATCCTTGAGGGAGCCGCCGAAGGTGCCGTAGCCCGTCCGCACGCCGGACAGGAAGACCACGTCCTTCGCTGCGCCTTGGGTTTTCATGTTGGAGCCACTCCACACGCGGTGTGAGCGCGGAAGATAACTACCCCCCCGCGATCGCGCCGATCACGAGAAACGGCTCTTCGCCCCGGGCCACGGCGTCCGGGAGGGGCGCGTCCAGGGGCTCGTGGGAAAGATCCCGGCGGCACGCGTAGAACCGCACGAGGGGGCGCCGGCGCTCCGTGCCGAATTCCCGGATGGCTCCGCGCAGCACCGGGTACCGCGCCTCCAGCGCATCGAGGATCGCGCGGGGCGTGACCGGCGGCTCCAGCTCGAAAGCCACTTCACGCCCGGCGCCGGAGAGCGCGCGCAGGGCGGCCGGGAGCTCGACCCGGATCACGGCAGGGTCTGCACTTCGACGGACAGCACCGCGGGCAGGTCGCGGACGATCGGGGCCCACGAGTCGCCCGCGTCCGCCGAGGCGTAGACCTGCCCGCCGGTGGTGCCGAAGTACACGCCGCAGGCATCGAGGGTGTCCACCGCCATGGCGTCGCGCAGCACGTTCACATAGCAGTCCCGCTGCGGCAGGCCCTTCGTCAGTGGCTCCCATTCGTTTCCGCCCGAGCGGCTGCGGAAGACCCGCAGCTTTCCCTCCGGCGGGAAGTGCTCCTGGTCGCTGGTGATGGGCACGACGTACACCGTCTCCGGCTCGTGGGCGTGGACGTCGATCGCGAAGCCGAAGTCCGTGGGCAGGTTGCCCGAGATCTCGCGCCAGTGGTCGCCCGCATCGTCGGTGCGCATCACGTCCCAATGCTTCTGCATGAAGAGCACGTTCGGCCGGCTCCGATGGAGCGCGATCCGGTGCACGCAGTGGCCGACTTCGGCGGTCGGGTCCGGGATGTGCTTCGAGCGCAGCCCCTTGGTGATCGGCTTCCAGGAACGGCCGCCGTCGTCCGACCGGAACGCGCCGGCGGCCGAGATGGCGACGAACAGGCGCCGGGGGTTGGTGGGGTCCTGGACGATGGTGTGCAGGCACATCCCGCCCGCGCCCGGCGTCCATTGCGGGCCCGTGCCGTGTCCCCGGAGCCCCGACAGCTCGCTCCAGGTCAGGCCGCCGTCCTTGCTTTCGAAGAGCGCCGCGTCTTCGACCCCGGCGTACACGTGGTCCGGGTCGCCCGCCGCCGGCTCGAAATGCCAGACCCGCTTGAACTCCCACGGGTGCGGCGTGCCGTCGTACCACTGGTGGGTGCCGGGCACACCGTCGTAGGCGAATTCCTTCCCCACGGGCTCCCAGGTCTTCCCGCCGTCGCTCGAACGCTGCACCTGCTGGCCGAACCAGCCGTTCGACTGCGATGCGTAGATGCGGTCCGGATCGACCGGGGACCCCTTGAGGTGGTAGATCTCCCAGCCCGCGAAGAACGGGCCGTTCACGGTCCACCGGTCCCGCTTCCCGTCGGCGGTGAGGACGAACGCTCCTTTGCGCGTGCCTACCAGCACTCTGACGCCGCTCATCGAAACTCCTCCGTTGTCGTTCAGGCCCGGTCCCGCACCCCGAGCTCGTCCAGATGCGCGAGCAGGTCGGCCGGGTCCTGATACACCCGGTACGCTCCGGCCGTCTCCAGCTCGTCCTGCCCGTAGCCGCCCGAAAGGAGGCCCACGCCGATCGCCCGGGCCCGGCGCGCCGCCAGGAGGTCCCAGACGCTGTCCCCCACGACGTACGCGTCGGTGATCGGGACGCCCAGGCGCTCCGCCGCCGCGAGAAAAAGATCGGGGTCGGGCTTGGCGTGGGCCACCTGGTCCCGCGTGACCACCGGCACGCCGTCCGGGACCTCCAGCGTGCCGAGCACGTTCCGGGCGTTCGCCAGCTGGCCGCTGGTGGCGATGGCCCAGGGAACGCCCCGGCCGGTGAGGTGCGCCAGCAGCTCCCGGGCTCCGGGCAGGGGGCGCACGCCGCCCGCCTCCCGCGCGAACGCCTCGCCGTGCAGCCGCTGGGCTCGCGCGGATTCCTCGGCGGTGAGCCGGCGCCCCGTCTCGCGGGCCAGCGCGTCGATGAAGAGGCCGCCGCTCATCCCGATGCGCCGGTGAATGCGCCACACGGCGAGCTGGACCCCGACGCCCTCGAGGCCTTCCCGCCACGCCAGCACGTGCTGGTACACGCTGTCCACCAGCGTGCCGTCCAGGTCGAACAGGAAGGCCGGTCCCGGCATCAGGCGATCCGCTCCCCGATGGCGCGCGCCACCTGCGCCGTGGTGGCCGTGCCCCCGACGTCCGGGGTCCGCGCCCCGGCGGCGAGCGCGCCCTTGACGGCTCCCTCCAGCTCCCGCGCGGCGTCCGGATGCCCCAGCTGCTCGAACATCAGGGCGCCCGTGAGCACCGAGGCCACCGGGTTCGCGACGTCCTTCCCCTTGAGCGGCGGCGCGGAGCCGTGCACCGGCTCGAAGAGGCCGGCCCGGCCGGGGTGGAGATTGGCGGACGCGGAAATGCCGAGCCCGCCGATCAGCCCGGCGCCCAGATCGGAGAGAATGTCGCCGTAGAGATTGTTCGTGACGATCACCTGGAAGCGCTCGGGCTCCCGGACCATCTCCATCGCGAGGGCGTCCACGAACCGGTGCTCGGCGGCGACGCCGGGGAACTCTCGGGCCACCCGCTTGAACGTGGCCTGCCAGACCGTGTGAGCCGGAACGGCGTTGGACTTGTCCGCCATGGTGACGCGGGTCTTGCCGTGCGCCCGGGCCCACTCGAACGCGGCCCGGACGATCCGCTCGACTCCCCTGCCGGTGTTGACCTCTTCGGCGATGTACTCGTCGCCTTCGGTCCGTCCCCGGCCGAGGTAGACCCCTTCGGTGTTCTCGCGGAAGATCACGAAATCGATGGCGCGCCCGCTCCGGAGGGGCGTGAGGTCGGGGTGAAACAGCTCGACGGGGCGGAAGTTGACGTAGAGGTCGAGCCGGAAGCGGAGCCCGAGGAGGATGTCGCGGGCGTGCTCGTTCCCGGGCACCCGCGGGTCGCCGATGGCGCCCAGCAGGATGGCCGCCACGTCGTCCCGGAGGTGACGGAAGGCGGCCTCGGGCAGGGTTTCTCCGGTGGCCAGGTAGTGGTCGGCGGAGTACGGCAGGCGCTCCCAGGCGACGGCGAAACCGTGCCGGGCCGCGGCCCGGTCGAGCACCGGAATGGCGGCGTCGATGACCTCGGGGCCGATGCCGTCTCCGGCGATGACGGCGACGTCGTGGCGGATCATTCGAACCCGGTGGCCCGGCCGCAACCCACGCAGTAGCCCCAGCCGACGTCCACCTCGCTGCCGCAGGCCGGGCAGCGCAACTCCCCGGAGGGCGGCTGTCCGCAGTGCGGGCAGAAATTCACTTTCCGGTCCGCCGGCAGCACGCCGCCACAGTAGGGGCATTGCGCGGCCGGCCGCGCGTCGCGGTTCTCGATCTCGAACGCCGCTCCGGACACCACCGGCACGGGGCTCTCGGACGTGTAGTCGATCGGCTCGTCCTCGGACGCGAACTCGGGCGGCGGGTCGTCGTCCGCGGGCTCGGCGGCGGGGGCGGGGGGCGCGTACACCGACTCCCCGCGCAAGAAGCGCTCCGCCGCCAAGCGGTTGATCATCACCTGGGAGTCGGGGAAGTTGCGGAAGATCGCGGGGTCGGGATTCGTCACGGTTACCTCCCGCTGGAACCCCTCGCGGATTTCGTCGGGCTCGAGGCGCAGATACCCCCGCTCCCCGGCGAGGAGCCGGAGCACGGTCATCTCGTAGTCCTGGTGCGTGGCCACGCGGAGGCGCGAGCGGTTGGACCGGTAGGGGACCAGGCGCTCGTACACGTCCCCGGCCGGAAACGGCGTCGCCAGGCGCGCATCGCGCGCCAGCACTTCCACCAGCCTCCCGAAGAGGAGATCCAATTCGTCCACCGTGATCTCCCCGTCAGCCCCTGGCCCCTGACGCCGGACCCCGGAGACCCGTCATTTGACGATCACCACGCCCTTCATGAACGGGTGCTGGGTGCAGTGGTAAGGATAGACGCCCGGGCGGTCGAAGCGGAAGGTGAAGGTCCCGTTCTGCGGAATGTCTGCGGACGTGCCGGAGCCGTCGTCGAAGGCCACGGTGTGCACCAGTGGGTCGGCGTTCACCCATCGGACCGCCTCGCCCGCGGCCACGGTGACCGTGTCCGCGCGGTAGTGAATGCCCGACATCCGGACGTCCACCGCGGGCACGTCGGCGACGGACGGAATGAGGCGGAGCGGCACCACCTGTGCGACCTCGTGGGGATGGAACCACGGCCGGAAGCGCGACAGGTGGAGGGGAATGGTGAACTCGAAACCGTACAGCGGCTTGATGGTCTTGCCGATCGAATTGCCCTGAATGGTGCTGCTCGAGGCGGTGCTCACCTCGAGGGAGAAGGTGTGCGGGGAGCCCGGGATCACGAAGTTGACGCCGGCGCTCCAGGCCGCCTGGACCGTCGGATTCACGAATGAGCCGACGTCGGCCGAGAGGGCGATGTACCGGGTCAGGCGGACGACGGCTCCACCCCCGAAGGCGGGGCGGGCCTTGCTCGAGTCGCCGAGGGGGCGGCTCAGGAACCGGGCCGCGCCCTCGAGGGTCAGGGGGCCGCTCGTGAAGTCGGCGCCCAGCTCGGCGTCCACGCTCTGGGCCAGGAAGTCGTAGGCGGGGGTGAGCGAGAGGTGGAGGCCGCCCGTTCCCTCTGCGCCGCCGAGGAACCGCCAGCGGGCGAAGATCTCGGTCTCGTTGGGGGAGTTGGCGCCCCGGAGGGAGCCCGCGAGCGAGTGGGTCGCGAACCAGGTGCCGAACGAGAGGCCGCGGCCGAGGCCGAGCGCGAGGGTGAAGGTCGGGGAATTCACCACCGCGTGGGACGGCGCCGGGGCGATGTAGAACCGGTGCAGGAAGTCGAATTGCAGCACCCCCGGATCCGGCACCCAGGTCCCCGCGAGGTTGGGGGACCGGTACAGCAGGGACTGGGCGCTCAAGGGCGCGGTCGACAGGGACAACGCGAGCGCGAGACGCTTCACCGCCACTCCTTCACCCACCGGTCGTAGGCCACCGGCACCACGCCGCCCTGGTCGAGCACCTCGATGCCCGAGGGATCGCGGTACGCCTTGCGGTAGAAGACGTGGGTGACTCCCGAATTGATGATCAGCTTGGCGCACATCACGCAGGGTGAGGCGCTCACGAACACGACCTTGTCGCGGACGCTGCCCGGGGCCTTCACCAGGGCGTTCATCTCGGAGTGAATGCACCCACAGCTCCCGGGGACGGTCGAATCGCAGCGGTTGGGCAGGCCCCGCGCGTTGCCGTTGTACCCGATGGCCAGGACGTTCTCGAGGGCCTGGTCGGTCACCACGGTGCCCACCTGGAGCCGCACGCAGGTGGAGCGCTTGGCGAGCTCCTCCGCCATACGCATGTAGACCTCGTAGAGCGGGATCCGCCCCGGCCCGGCTTCCGATGGGGCGTCGCGGAGGTTCAGATAATGCGTGTTGGCGGCGACGCCGTCTTTAGGCGTGGACATGGAGGTCCCGGTCGGGGTCGTAGTCGTCATAGCGCCCGCGCGCCCGCTCCTGGGCCAGCCAGGTGTCGAAGCCGGACGGGACGAGTCCGTTGGAGCGCTCCTGCCGCTCCGCCGCGCGCGTGGCGAGCAGATCTGCATACTCGTTCTTCGGATGCCCGGCGTGGCCCCGTACCCAGTGCCACTCCACCGCGTGTCCCGCGGCCGCCTGCACCAGCTTCTGCCAGAGGGGAAGGTTCTCGATCGCGCCGGTCTTGCGCTTCCAGCCCCGTGCCTGCCATCCCGACACCCACTCGTTCATGCCCTTCACCAGGTACTCGGAGTCGGAGACGTAGCGCACGTGGGCCCGCCGCCACTGGCGGTGCAGCCACTCGAGCGTGGCGATGGCGCCCGTGAGGGCCATCCGGTTGTTCGTGGTCTCGGGTGCGCACTCGAACAGGTCCCAGCGCGCCACGCTGTCGCCGGCCCGCGCCTCGACGAGCGCGCCGTTCCCGCCCCGGTTCGGCGGCGTGGTGCCGTTGCCGAGACAGCTCTCGTCCGCGTGGACGACGATGAAGGGAAGGTCGAGGTCCGTCATCAGGGCTGAATCACCACCGGAAGATCGGTGCGCCGGAGAATCTCTTCGGCGTGGGACACGACGACGCTGGGGCGCTCGCCGGCGCGCGGCACGTGGGCGCCCGCGAAGAGACAGTCCGCCCCCGTTCGCGCCACCACGCGCGCCACGACTTCACCGGGCTTGCCGACTTCCACGTAGGTCACGAACTGGACTCCCTGCAGTGAGAGCAGCGCCTCGGCCGCGCCGACGACCCGGAGGCCGGCCGCCCGGTCCTTCGCGGCGTGGATCAGGTGCACGGTACCGTCCCCCACGCCGGCGAACCGCGCCGCCAGCTCGAGCGCCCGGCCGCTGGTCTCGCCGCCGTCGTAGGCCACGGCACACGCGTTCATCGGATAGGCGGCGGCTCCGCACACGATCACGCAGCGCTCGGCGATCCGGATCAGGGAGACCACCGTGGGTCCGAGGGCGTCCTCTCCCGTGGCGCTCCCCCGGCGCCCCACCAGCACCGCGTCGACTCCCCGGGCCAGCTCCGCCAGCGCCAGATCGGGTTCCCCCTCACGGTCCACCGGCTCCACCTTGAGGCCGGCGGCCGCGACGCGCTCGGCGGCCCGCGGCAAGAGGCCGGGGTCGGACGGTGTCCCGGCTTCGCGGACCGCGGCGACCACCAGCGTGGCGCCGAAGCGGTGCCCGAGCAGGATCGCCTGCGCCAGGGCCTGGTCGGCGCGGGGGGAGCCGTCGAGCCCGATCAGAAGACGCGTGAACACCGGAGCCTCATGGAAGGATCGCGAACGTCTCGAGATCGCGCAGCCGGAACGCCAGCACTTCACCGGTCATCGGCAGCCGTCCCCGCAGGGTTTCGTCACGCTCACCGGTCTCGAGCTCCTCCGCCACGACCACATATTCGGTGCCCCGCCGCCGGAGCGCCACTCGCCGGCGCTCCCGCACCGCGCGCTCCAGGGCGTCGAGCGCGTCGGGCGTCAGGCCGCGGTACTCGGGGATCCCCGTCACCGCACCGCGATCGCCCCCGGCTCGCCCGTCCGCACCCGGCCGATCTCCGCGGCCGCGAGGGTGCCCTCGCGCCGGAGCGCCGCCTGCAGCGCGTCCCGGCCGCTTTCGGCCACCGCGATGAGGAGCCCCCCCGAGGTCTGCGCGTCCGCCACAATGATCCGGGTTACCTCGTCCACGGATCCGTCGAACGTGACCGCGTGGCTGACGCTCGCGAGGTTCCGCCTGGTACCGCTGGGCACCGCGCCGCGCTCGGCCAGCTCCCGCACCCGGGGCAGCAGGGGCACCGCCCGGGAATCCAGATCGGCCGCGGCGCCGCTGGCCCGGAGCAGGCTGTGCAGGTGACCGAGGAGTCCGAAGCCGGTCACGTCGGTGGCGGCGTGGACCGGCGCGGCCCGCAGGGCGCGGCCGGCGCCGGCGTTCAGCGTGGTCATCGACCGCACCGCCGGCGCCAGCTCGGCGGCCGGGAGCAGGTCGCGCTTCAGCGCCGTCGTGAGGATGCCGGTGCCGATCGGCTTGGTCAGGACCAGGACGTCGCCGGCGCGGGCGCCCGCGTTGGTCACGATCCGGTCCGGGTGCACCTCCCCGATGGCCACCATCCCGTACTTGGGCTCCGGGTCGTCCACCGAATGGCCGCCCAGCACGAAGGCGCCGGCCTCGCGGGCGATGTCGTCGCCGCCCCGCAAGATCTCGCCCAGAAGCTCGAAGGGGAGCTTCTCCCGGGGCCACCCCACCAGGTTCAGGGTGAGGAGGGGCGTGCCCCCCATCGCGTACACGTCGGAGAGCGCGTTGGCCGCCGCCACCCGCCCGAAGTCGTAAGGGTCGTCCACCACCGGCGTGAAGAAGTCCACGGTCGCGACGAGCGCCCGGTCGTCGGAGAGGCGGAAGACGGCGGCGTCGTCACGGTTGGAGGCGTCCACGAGGACCCGGGGATCGGCGGCCACCGGGATATGGCGCAGCACCTGGGCCAGGTCGTTCGGGCCGAGCTTGCAGGCGCAGCCGGCGCCGTGGGAGTAGCTGGTGAGGCGTACCGGGGTGGTCATGAGTCCCTCGAAAGATAGAACCACCCGGGAGGGACGCGTCAGGTCCGGAGGCGCCAGACCAGGAGGGCCCCCGCGCCGAGGTAACGTCCGAGATCGGACAGGAAGGGCGCGAAGCCGCGGGGAACGCGGGCCAGCGCCACCAGCGCGCCGATCAGCCCCACCGGCAGCCACCACGCGCCCGATCCGAGAGAATCGAACCAGAGCGACGCGAGCAGGGTGAGGAGGAGGGCCTCGAGCGCCGCGGGCCCGGCCGCCGCGGTCAGCTCGCGGACCAGCGGGGGCCGGAGGGGAGGGGCGGCCGCGGCGGCCCAGCGGGAGATCGCGGCGCGGGCGCACAGGAACCACGCCGCCACGGGCAGCCAGGCGAGCCCGAGCCGGCCGAGCGTCATCTCCCGGCCCGGGGCCGGTATCCGGGTCCGCGCAGGCCGCGGCCGGGGCGGGCCGCCGTGAGCTGGCCGCGGCGCAGCACCATCTGTCCGTTGACGAAGACGTACGTGACCCCCACCGACGGCTGGTGCGGACGCTCGTAGGTCGCGCGGTCCGCGATCGAGTCGGGGTCGAAGACGGTCACGTCGGCGTACATCCCGGGGCGGAGCAGTCCCCGGCCGGTGAGCCCGACCCGCTCGGCGGGGAGGGAGGTCATCTTGCGCACCGCGCTCTCGAGGGGCAGGAGCTTCAGGTCGCGGACATAGTGCCCGAGCACGCGCGCGAAGGTACCGTAGGCGCGCGGGTGCACGCCGTCGTGCCCGAACGGCCCGTCGGGCGCGACCCCCCCGAAGTCGGTGTCGAAACTCGTCCACCAGGAAGCGAGGGCGGTGTCCACGTCCGCCTCGTCCATGATGAAGTAGATGGCGCCGGTCCGCGCCCGCTCCTCCGTCACCAGGTCGAACAGGGTTTCGATGGGGTCGGCGTGCCGCAGGGCCGCGATTTCCGAGAGCCGCTTGCCCGTGTACCGCGAGAGCGAGTCGGCGAACGGCAGGACGATCACGCCGGCGGGCCCCCCGGCCGCGCGCAGGAACCGGTCGGAGCGTGAGGGCGGGGCGAGCAGCTCGGCCCGGATGCGGGCCCGGGTGGCGGGGTCGCGGAGCCGGGCCAGCATCGAGTCGGTGCCGCCGGAGTGCGCCCAGGCCGGAATCGAGGCGTCGAGGGAGGTCGCCGCGGCCGTGTAGGGGTACAGATTGGCGCCGACGTCGAGCCCGGACGCGCGGGCCGAGTCGATCTTGGCGAGCACCCTGGGCATCCGGCCCCAGTTGAGACGTCCGGAGACCTTGAGGTGCCAGATCTCCACCGGGATCCCCGCCTCGCGGCCGATCCGGAAGGCCTCGTTCAGCGCCGCGTCTTCCTCGCCGCCTTCGTTCCGCATGTGCGTGGCGTAGATGCCGCCGTGGCGGGCCGCGGCGCGGGCCAGGGCCACCAGCTCGTCGGTGGAAGCGTAGAAGGCGGGCGCGTATTCCAGGGCGGTGGACACGCCGAGCGCGCCCTGCGCCATCGCGCTGTCCACCAGGGCCGTCATCCGGGCGAGCTCCGCGGGCGTGGCCGGACGGTTCCCGGTACCCACCACCACGGTGCGGAGCTGCGTGGCCCCCACGAACGTGGCGATGTTCACGGTCGAGCCGGTCCGCTCCAGGTGGCGGAAGTAGCCGTCCAGGTCCCGCCAGTCCTCGGAGAAGTGGTACTTCCGCATCAGGTCGGAGTCCTGGGCCACGAGCGAGTCGGTCAGCGGGAAGACCGATCCGCCCTCCCCCGTGACCTCGGTGGTCACGCCCTGCGTGACCTTCGAGAGCACCCGGTTGTCGATGAGGGCGTTCTCCTCCGACTGCCCCAGCATGTCGATGAAGCCCGGCGCGACGACCTTACCGGACACGTCCAGCGTCTCCCGCGCCGCCGCTTCGGGCAGGCGGCCCACCCCGACGATGCGGTCTCCCTGGATCAGGAGGTCGCCCCGGTACCGCGGGTTGCCGGTGCCGTCCACGATCCATCCGCCGGAGAGAAGCACGTCGGCCGGAGCGTGGGACTCCCGGGACGGAGGCCGGTCGCACGCGGCGGCGGCCAGCGCCGCCGCGAGCGCCAGCGTCAGTGCCCGCGCGCCCACTGGAGCCTGAGAGAATCCGGGTGGATGACGTTCCCGCGGAGCATCACCCACGCGATGTCCTGCGTCGCCTCGATGTGCTGGGAGGGATCCGCGTTCAGAACCACGAGGTCGGCCAGATGGCCGGGCGCGATCACGCCGAGCGAGTCGGCGTGGAGCAACTCGGCGCCGTAGCGGGTCGCGGCGGTCAGGGCTTCGAGCGGCGTGAAACCCGCGGCGACCAGGAGCTCGAGCTCCCGGTGGAGTGCCTGTCCGGGGGGCAGCCCGGGAGAGGGGGCGTCGCTGCCCGCGGCCACCAGCCCCCCGTCGTGCCGGAACTCCCGGACGAACTGGTTTTGCCGCGTGCGGGCGGCCCGGAAGGCCGCGAGGTCACGCGGGGACCAGCCGGTCTGCCGGAGCAGCTCCGCGGTTCCGCGGACGACCGCGGCATCGGGCGGGACGTCGCGCCACCCCGGCCCCGACAGCAGGGTGCTGTCGGCGAGCCGGGACAGCGCGTCGTGGGCGGCGAACGTGGGAACCAGCGCCACGTGGGTGGCGGCCAGCGCGCGCGCCACGGCCGAGATTTCGGCGGAGTCGAGCGTGACCCAGCCCTTCTCTTCCCCGGCCCATCCGGGCCAGAGCCGCTCGTAGGCGCGCAGAAACGGAGCGGGGTTGCGTGCCGCCGCGGACACGATGCCGGTGAGACCGTCCACCACCGCCGCTCCAGCGCGTGCGGCGCTCAGCGCGTCCACGCGCCCGGGCATCACGGCCACCGGGGTGTGCAGCGACGAGGCCTCGTCGAGGAGCGGGCGGAGCAGGGCCGGCGTGATGCCCGGCGCCGCCATCAGGTAGTCGAGCCCGGCGTTCACGCGGGCGTCGACCGCTTTCCGGGCGTCCTCCGCCGTGGCGCAGGCCATCCAGTCGGGACGCGCGGCCGGGGCGGCGTCGAGCGCCGAGCCGGGGGAGAACATCCGGGGCCCGAGGGTGGATCCGAGCCCGACGTCGTTGCGGAGAGCGATGAGCGTGTCTTCCGGCCCGTCGCCCACGTCCCGGATGGTGGTGACTCCCCAGGCGACGTAGCGCCCCATCGCCCAGCGCGTCGCCCGGGCGTGCGCGTCCACCAGGCCGGGGATGATCGTCTTTCCCACGAGGTCGATCCGCTGCGCGCCCCGGGGAACGTGTATCTCGTTGACCTGACTGACCGCCTCGATCCGGCCGCCGCGAATGAGGACGAGCGCGTCCTTCACCGGCGGGCCTCCCGAACCGTCGATCAGCGTTGCCCCTTCGAGGGCGATCACGCCCTTGCCGGGCGCCTGACAGGCGGCCGCGACGAGGAGGAGGGCGGCGACGAGGGCGCGCTTCACGGCTTGGGGTCCGCCGACGTGTGGTCGTGGATGATGTGCCAACGGTCCCCGTCTTTGCGGAGGATCAGGGTGAAGGGGCCGCTGGCCGTGAGGGAGTCGCCCCGGTGCAGGGCGAACCGGGCGGTGGCGAAGGCGACGCCCGGGGCCAGGGACCGCACGCGGACGTCCTCGAAGGTGAGCGAGTCCCGGTGCTTGCCCGGTGCGAAGTACGCCGCCTGGTACCGGTCGAAAAGGGGCTGCCAGCCGTAGGAGAAGTGCGCTCCCGACCGATACGACGTCAGGGAATCGTGGGCGTAGTCTCCCATGAATCCGGCCAGGTCGCCGTGGTTCCAGTTCGCCGCCGATCGTGTGAGCATCGCCGTGATCTCGGCCTGGGGGTCGCCCCCGGACGGAGCGGGCGAGGCGCAAGCGGCGGTGACGAGGAGCAGCGAGCAGATGAGCCCTCGCACGACGGCCTCTCGAGAGGGTGTGGGCGGAACGTAGCTTCCGGGATGCCCGGCGCAACCCCGGAGGAGCTTCGGGACGCTCTTCCGGGGTGCCGCGTCGACGGGTGCTAGCGCTTCTTGCCCTTCTTCTTTTTCTTCTTCCCCTTCTTGCCCTTCTTCCCCTTCGCCTTCTTTCCCTTGGTCTTGCCCTTCACCTTCTTCTTGGCCTTCGTCGCCTTCTTCTTGCGAGGCTTCCTCGGCGCGGGCGCCTCGGCCGGTACGGACATCTCGATCGATTCTTCCATCGACGCCAAGGGCTCCGGAGCCAACGGCGTCGGCGGGGGGAAGAGCGGCTCCATCATCCCCGGGCCGCTCCAGCCACTCTCGGTTGCATCGAACATCTTTTCGACCTCCTTGCTGAGGTGGGCAGGCGCGGCCTGTAGCTTATCCGGCACCCCGACCCTTGCAAGTCGGATTTCGGAGCGGCCTGAGGCGTCCGCTCGGCGACTCGGTTGACAAGGGTTTACGTGCGGGCTAACGTTTGGCCCGCCATGAACTTCCGCCGTCTCAGCGCCCTCATCGCTTTCATCTTTTGGGCGGGCGGCTCGGCCCTCCTCGGCCAGAATGTCGCTGAGGTACAGGTCGCGCCGGCCGCGGTGAGCATCCACGTCGGTGAGCGCACCGGGCTCCTGGCCACCGCGTTCGACCGGATCGGGAACGTGATCCCCACCGCCAAGATCACGTGGACCTCGCGCAGTCCCCAGGTCGCCAAGGTGGACGCCAACGGCACCGTCACGGGAGTCGGCACCGGCGTGGCCATCATCGAGGGGGCGGCCGGTCATCGCACCGGTCTGGCGACCATCACGGTGGCGGCCGCCCTGCCGCAGTCGGCGGCGCCGGCGGCCCCGGCTCCCGCGGCAGCCGCGCCCCCACAGGACCAGCCCGGCGTCGGCGCGTTCTACGGCCAGCCTCCCGGCGTGGGGGCCGCGACGGCGCTCCGGATCGTTCCCCCGCAAGTCTTCCTGCTGCCGTCCGAGAACACGCGGGTCGTCCCGCGTGCCCTGAAGGACGACGGGTCGCCGGCCGCGCCGGTCCGCGTGACCTGGCAGTCTCTGACGCCGGGCATTGCGGGCGTGGATCCCAACGGAACCGTCGTGGCGCTCTCGCCCGGACAGGGGACCATCCAGGTGACGTCGGCGAGCGGCCTGACCGCCACGGCGCCGGTGGTGGTGCAGCAGGCTGATCTGGCGATCGATCCGACCGGTCCCATTGTGATGTCCCCCGGCGACGCCGACACCCTGCACGTGGTGGTGCCGGCGCAGGGGAACCGCGCCGTGTCTCCGCTGCTCCTGCAGTGGACCTCGAGCGCGCCGGCCGTGGCCACGGTGACCCTGGACGGCGTGCTCCGCGCGGTGGGACCCGGCGACGCCGTCCTCGCGGTCACGGGCATGCTGCAGAACCGGAGCGTGAACATCCACGTCCACCGGACGGTGGAAACCCTCGCCGTGTCGCCCACGCGGGACAAGGACGTGGAGATCCCTCTCACCGCCACGGCCAAGTTCGTGGCGCACGCGCTCGCCGCGGACAACGTGCCGGTGCCCGAGGCGCCCCTGCGCTGGGCGGTCGGCGATTCGTCGCTGGCGTCGTTCGACACCGTGGCCGACCTGCTCACGGGAGTGAAAGTCGGCCGCACCACGCTCACGGTGCGGGGGCCGGGCGCGGGCCTCCAGGCGGTCTGGAACGTTTCGGTGATCGCGGGGGCGGTGCGGCTCTCCGCCGCGCGGGTGGGACTGCACGCGGGCGCGAAATACTCGATCAAAGCCGAGTTCACGGACGACGCCGGAACGGTGCTGGGCGCCGCGAGCGGGCTCACCTGGGCGTCCGATCAGCCGGCCGTGGCGACCGTCGGGGCCGACGGGACCGTCACCGCGCTCGGCTACGGTCGGGCCCGCATCACCGCGTCCGCGCCCGGGGGGAAGAGTGCGTCGGTCGTCGTATTCGTGCAGGGCGAGCTGCTCTTCGCCTCGGACCGGCAGGGTGGGAAGCTCCACCTCTACTCGCTGGAGCGCTCGAGCCTCACCGAGATGCGGCGGGTGACGACCGACTCGGCGGCCGAGGTCGAGCCGGCCTTCTCCCCCGACGGGTCCCGCATCGTGTTCGTGTCGACGCGGGACGGGATCGCGCAGCTCTACCTGATGGACGCGGACGGCACCAACCGCGTGCGCCTCACCAACCGGCCCCAGCCCGACAGCCGGCCGGTGTTCGCCGACGGCCAGTCGGTGGTGTTCCAGTCACCGCGGGCGGGCAAGCGTGACGGTCCCGATCAGATCTGGACCGTCGGCCTGGACGGGACCGGGCTCAAGCAGCTGACCGATTCGGGCGGCAACCGGCAGGCCAGCGTTTCGCCCGACGGGCAGACCATCGCGTTCATCTCGAACCGCGACGGCAAGACCCCGCACGTGTGGCTGATGGCGCGCGACGGCACGAATCAGCGCCCGTTCATCAAGGGCTCGGCCGAGCGCGAGGAAGAGCCGCACTTCCTGAAGGACGGAAGCCTGACCTATCTGGCGCAGCGGCGGGACAACGGCCGCGACGTGACGCAGGTGATGAAGGCCGACCTGGCCACGGGGCAGGTCACGCCCCTGTCCGGCACGGACCTCGCCATCATCGGCTTCGCCGCCGCCCCCGCGGGAGACCTCCTGGCCCTGCTCGTGAACGCCGAAGGCAGGCGGGGGCGGCTGCAGCTCTACATCCAGCCGGTGGGCGGAGGCGCCGCGGTTCCCCTGCCGGCCGCGCCCAACGAGCAGATGCTGTCGCCGGCGTTCCTGCCCCAGCCCTGACGCCGCCGTTGCGAGCGGCGGTTCTCACCGACACCGGCGGTCTCGACCGCCTCACGGTCGCCGAGGTCCCGGATCCCGGTCCGCCGGGGGACGCGCAGGTGCGGGTGGCGGTCCGCGCGGCCGCGCTCAACCATCTCGACCTCTTCGTCGCCGGCGGCCTGCCGGGAGTGGAATACCGCTTTCCGCACGTCGTGGGCGCCGACGGCGCCGGCGTGGTCGAGTCGGTGGGGACGGGCGTCACCCGTGTGAAGGCGGGAGACCGGGTGATGATCAATCCGGGGATCTCCGACCGCACCTGCGAGTTCTGCCTGGCCGGCGAGCAGTCGCTGTGCGTGAAATACCGCATCCTCGGCGAGCACCTGCCCGGCACGCTCTGCTCCGCCATCCTGCTGCCCGAGCACAACGTCGCGCCGATTCCCGCCCTGACGCCCGCGCTTTCCTGGGCCGAGGCGGCGGCGTTCTCGCTCGTGACGCTCACGGCCTGGCGGATGGTGACCACGCGGGCGCGGGTCCGGGCGGGCGAATGGGTGCTGGTGTGGGGAATCGGGGGCGGGGTGTCCCTCGCGGCGCTGCGGATCGCCAAGCAGCTGGGTGCGAGGGTCATCGCGACGTCCTCGTCGGACGCGAAGCTCGCCCGGGCCCGCGCGCTGGGGGCGGACGTCACCCTCAATCACGCGGCCCAGGACGTGCCCAAGGAAGTGCGGGCTCTGACCGGGAAGCGCGGCGTGGACGTCGTGGTCGAGAACGTGGGCGCGGCGACCTGGGAACGATCGATCCGGGTGCTCGCGAAGGGCGGACGGGTGGTCACCTGCGGCGGCACCAGCGGTCCGATGCTGGTGACCGACGTACGGCGGCTGTTCTGGGGCCAGTACACGATCCTGGGTTCGACGATGGGGAACGACGCCGAATACGCCGCCATCCTCGGCGAGCTGGCGGCGGGGCGGCTGCGCCCGCTCGTGGATCGGGTGTTCCCCTTCGACCAGGTCCGTGAGGCGTACGCCCACCTCGACCGCGGGGAGCAGCTCGGCAAAGTCGCGGTGGAGATTCCCCCTTCGTAAGTGCGCGCCCCATCCCGGTTTAGGGGTCCTTTTTTCGTTGCCTTTCGTGGCCTAAGTGATTAGCTTTTAGGCACTTAGGACGCCTTGCCGGACCCTGATCCCTGACACCTGACCCCTGGTTTTAATGACCGCTCCCAACGCCCGCGAACGGATTCTCCCGCGCCTCATCGAAGACGAGCTCAAGGATTCGTATCTCGATTATTCGATGAGCGTCATCGTCGGTCGCGCGCTCCCGGACGTGCGCGACGGACTGAAGCCGGTGCACCGCCGGATCCTCTACGCGATGCACGAGCTGGGGCTGGTGCCGGGGCGGCCCTACAAGAAGAGCGCGACCGTCGTCGGCGACGTGCTCGGCAAGTATCACCCGCACGGCGACATGTCCGTGTACGATGCCCTGGTCCGGATGGTGCAGGAGTTTTCGCTGCGCTATCCGCTGGTGGACGGGCAGGGGAACTTCGGCTCGGTGGACGGCGATCCCGCGGCCGCCTACCGCTACACCGAGGCCCGGCTCACCCGGGTCGCGATGACGATGCTGGAGGACATCGACAAGAACACCGTCGGTTTCCTGCCCAACTTCGACGACCGGCTCCAGGAGCCCACCGTCCTGCCGTCCAAGATCCCCAACCTCATCGTCAACGGGGCCTCCGGGATCGCGGTCGGGATGGCGACCAATATCCCGCCGCACAACCTGGGCGAGGTGGTGCAGGCCATCCATCACCTCATCGATCATCCCGACGCCACGGTCAAGGATCTCCGGAAGTTCGTGCGCGGTCCCGATTTCCCCACCGGGGCGATCATCTACGGGCGCGACGGCATCAAGGACTGCTACGAGAAGGGCCGGGGGCGGATCGTGGTCCGGGCCCGGGCCGCCATCGAAGAGAAGCAGTCGTCGGGCCGCTACCAGATCGTGGTGAGCGAGATCCCCTATCAGGTGAACAAGAGCACGCTCATCACCCACATGGCGCAGCTCGTGAACGACAAGCGGCTCGAGGGGATCTCGGACATCCGGGACGAGTCGGACCGCGAGGGGATGCGGGTCGTCATCGAGCTGAAGCGGGACGCCGTGCCCGCGGTGGTGCTGAACCAGCTCTACAAGCACACCGCCATGCAGACCACGTTCGGGGCCATCATGCTGGCCCTGGTGGACGGCGTGCCGAAGGAGATGGCGCTCAAGGAAATCCTCCAGCACTTCATCGACCATCGCCACGAGGTCATCACCCGCCGCACCGAATTCGAGCTCACGCGGGCCCAGGACCGGGAGCACATCCTCGAAGGGCTGAAGATCGCGGTCGATCACATCGACGAAGTCATCCGCATCATCCGCAAGTCGAAGGACACGCCGACCGCGGACGCGGCCCTGCGCAAGCGCTTCAAGCTGTCCGAGCGGCAGTCGGCCGAAATCCTCAACATGCGGCTGGCCCGCCTGACCGCCCTCGAGATTAACAAGCTGGAAGAAGAGCTCAAGGACGTCCGGAAGTTCATCAAGGAGTGCAAGGAGATCCTGGGGTCGAAGCCCCGGCGGATGAAGATCCTCAAGGAGGAGCTGGGCGAAGTCTCCCACGGCTTCGGGGACGCCCGCCGCACCGAGATCGTGGCCGACCAGGGCGAGTTCTCCATCGAGGACCTGATCGCCGAGGAGGACATGGTGATCACGGTCTCCCACTCGGGCTACATCAAACGGCTGCCCGTGTCGGCCTACCGCCGCCAGCGCCGGGGCGGCCGGGGCGTCACCGCCGCCCACACCCGGGAAGACGACTGGGTCGAGCATCTGTTCATCGCCTCGACCCACGACTACGTGATGTTCTTCACCGACACCGGGCACTGCTACTGGCTCAAGGTGCACGAAATCCCGCAGGCGGCCCGGGCGGCCCGCGGCAAGCCCGTGCTGTCCTGCGTGGCCATCAAGCCCGACGAGCGCACGGCGGCGCTCGTGCCGGTGCGCGAGTTCACCGACGACCAGTTCCTGCTCTTCGCCACCAAGAAGGGCGTGGTGAAGAAGACGAAGCTGTCGGAGTACGGCAATCCCCGCTCCACCGGCATCCGCGCCATCAACATCGACGCGGGCGACGAGCTGATCGACGTCCAGGTCACGGACGGCCGGAACGACGTGGTCCTGGCTACCAGCCAGGGCATGAGCATCCGATTCCACGAGCAGGACGTCCGGGACATGGGCCGCGCCGCCACCGGCGTGAAGGGCATCGAGCTCGACAAGAAAGACCACGTGATCGACATGGTCATCGTGCGGCGGGCCTCGACCCTGCTCACCGTGACCGAGAAGGGCATGGGCAAGCGCTCGGAGCTCGACGAGTACCGCGTCCAGCACCGCGGCGGCCGGGGCATCATCACGCTCAGGCACAACGACAAGACCGGGGGCGTCGTCGCGCTGAAGGAAGTGCTGCCCGACGACGAACTGATGATGATCACCAAGAAGGGCATCATCATCCGCGTGCCGGTCGAGGGCATCCGGATCACGGGCCGGAACACCTCCGGAGTGAAGATCATGAACATGACGGCCGGCGACCTGGTGGTCGACGTGGCCCGCGTCGTGAAGGAAGACGACAACGAGGCCGAGGGCGAGGAGGGCGACGACGAGCCGATCTCCGCGCCGAAGGCCGGGGCCTCCAAGGGGAAGGGCAAGAAATCCTGATGGTGACCGCGGACGGCGTCCGGGAAGCGGCCCGCGGGCTCTCGGGGGTCGCGGTGCGGACGCCGCTCGTCTGGGTCGAGCCCCTCGGGGCATACCTGAAGCTGGAGAGCCTCCAGCCCGTGGGCGCGTTCAAGGCCCGCGGCGCGTTCACGGCGGTCCGCCGGCTGCCGGAGACCACGCGCGCGCCCGGCGTCATCACCTATTCTTCGGGGAATCACGGCCAGGCCGTGGCCTGGGCGGCCAACCGGTTCGGGGTGCGGGCCGTGATCGTGATGCCGGAAACCGCGCCGGCCGTGAAGGTCGAGGGCGTGAAGAAGTGGGGCGGCGAGGTGGTCTTCGCGGGCCGTACCTCCGCCGACCGTCAGACCAGGGCCGAGGCGCTGGCGGCGGAGCAGCATCTGGCCCTGGTGCCGCCCTTCGATCACCCCGACGTGATCGCGGGCCAGGCGACGGTGGCGCTCGAGATCGTGGAAGACCTGCCCGAGGTCGAGACCGTCGTGGTGCCCGTCGGGGGAGGCGGCTTGATCGCGGGCGTCGTGACCGGCCTGGCGGCCGCGGGCAGCCGGGCGCGCGTCTGGGGCGTCGAGCCCGTCGGCGCGCCCAAGCTCACGCGGTCCCTCGCCGCGGGCTCGCCGGTGCGGCTGGAGCGCACGGCCAGCCTGGCGGACGGGCTCATCACCCTGACGGTCGGCGCGACGCCCTTCGCGCATTTGCAGGCGCAGCGGGACCGGATCGCGGGCGTGGCCCTCGTGGAGGATGACAGCCTCCGTGAGGCGGTGCATTTTCTACATCGCGAGTGCCGGTTGACGGTGGAGCCGTCCGGCGCCGCGACCACCGCGGCGGTACGCAGCGGCGGTGTCCGCCCCGCCGGACCCACCGTGCTGGTGGTAAGCGGCGGGAACGTGGACCCCAAGCTTCTCGAGGACTGAGCCCAGGATGTCGGACGCGGAAGCCTCCCGGATCCTCGTCGCGGACGACGACGCGTCGCTCGTGCGCACGCTGACGTGGATCCTCAAGGAGCACGGCTACCAGGTCTCGACCGCCCCGGGCGGCGAAGGTCTCCTGGGACGGCTGGAGGAGGAGCGTCCCGATCTCCTCCTGCTGGACATCATGATGCCCAAGATCGACGGGCTCCAGCTGCTCGAGCGGCTCAAGAGCGACGAGCGCTACCGCGATCTTCCCGTGCTGATGGTCTCCTCCATGCCCCCCGAGGAGGCCACCGTGAAATCCCTCGGCCTCGGCGCCGCGGACTTCATCTCCAAGCCCTTCCGCGTGCGCGAGCTCCTGGCCCGGGTGGAAGCCCATCTCCGGGTCGGGAAAGCCCTCGCCTCCGCCCGCGAGGAAGCACGGTCCCGGGCCGCGATGGTGGATATCCTCCACGAAGTCACCGATTCCCTCAAGCCGGACGAGATCTATCACATCCTGGCCCGCCGGGTGGCCCGGGTCCTGAACATCTCGAAGTGCTCGATGGTGCTCGCCAAGGCCGGGGATCAGGTGGGCGTCGTGGTGGCCGCGTACGAGAACCCGATGCTCCGCAACCTCCAGATCGACCTGGCCCGGTATCCGGAGATCCGGAAGGCGCTGACCACGGGCCGCGCGGTTCTGGTCGCCGACGTCGCCACCGATCCCCTCTACGAAGCCGAGCGCACCCGCTGGGAGCGTGAGGGGATCAAGGTCCCCACCCGCTCGGCGGTCGCGCTCCCGTTTTCCATGAAGGACCAGCAGATCGGGGTCTTCTTCCTGCGCACCACGGGCGACGATCTCCCGCTCACCCGGGCCGACGCCCAGTTCGCCGAGACCGTGATCGAAACCGCGGTCGCCGCGATCGAGAAGGCCTACGACTTCGAGAGCGCGGTATCGGACAAGCAGCGGCTCGAGAAGCTGGCCGCGACCGACGCCCTCACCGGCACGATGAACCGCCGGGCCCTGGCCGAGGCGCTCGAGGCCGAGCTCGACCGGGCCCGGCGATACAAGCTGGGCATCAGCATCCTGCTGGCCGACATCGACCGCTTCAAGCAGATCAACGACACCCGCGGCCACCTGGCCGGCGACTCCGTGCTCCGCCAGGTGGGCGAGATCCTCCACCGGGAGGCCCGCTCGGTGGACATCGTGGCCCGGTACGGCGGCGAGGAGTTCGTGGTGGTGATGCCGGAGACCGGCCTCCAGGGCGCCACGATTTTCGCCGAGCGGCTCCGTCAGCGGATCCAGAATCACGACTTCGCCGACACCGGCGATGCCCCGCTCAACCTCACGGTCAGCATCGGGCTCGCGGCCTTTCCCGACGACAAGGTCCAGAGCGCCGAGGGATTCGTGGCGATGGCGGACCAGGCCCTCTATCGCGCGAAGAACGAAGGACGCAACTTGGTCCGCCCATGAGCGATCGCCGCTGTCCCCGCTGCGGGTCGGTGTATTCCGACGCCGCCCGGTTCTGTCCGAAAGACGGCAGCATGCTCGTCGAAGTGCAGAGCCGGCCCGGCGCGCCCAAGGCCGCGACCCCCGTCTCGGGGAGCAACACGTCGGTCCGCACGCCGCCCCCCCATCTCGGCGGCCTCGACCGCGCCTCCACCCTCTCCAACCAGCTCCTGGACGGACGCTACCAGGTGTCGAAGAAGCTGGGGGAGGGCGGGATGTCGTACGTGTACCTGGCCAAAGAGCTCTCGTCCGGAGACGAGGTGGCGATCAAGGTGCTCTCGCCCAAGCTGGCCACGGACCGGAGCTCCGTCGAGCGCCTGCGACGGGAAGCCGGTCTCGCCATGCGCCTCGATCACCCCAACGTCTGCCGCATCCTCCGCCTGGGCGAGTCCGAGGACGGCCTCATCTATCTGGTGATGCCGTTCCTGAAGGGCGATCTGCTCTCGGACCGTGAGGTCCAGAAGGGGCCCATGGACCTGGCCCCCGGCGTCGCCATCCTGCGGCAGGTCTGCGCCGGACTCCAGCACGCCCACGAGCTCCACATCGTCCACCGGGACCTGAAGCCCGAAAACATCATGCTGGTGGACGACAACGGGTCCGACCGGGCGGTGGTGATGGACTTCGGACTCGCCAAGGAGCGACGGGCCGACCCGGCGATCCAGAAGCTCACCGCCACGGGAATCATTCTCGGGACGCCCGAGTTCATGAGCCCCGAGCAGATTCGCGGAAAGGTTCTGGACGCGCGGAGCGACGTCTACGCGCTGGGGATCGTCGCCTTCGAGCTCTTCAGCGGCAAGCTCCCGTTCCAGGGACGGAACGCCCAGGAGATGATGATCGCCCGCCTGCGCGGCACGCCCACGCCGCTGCGCCAGCTCCGCCCCGACCTGCCCGAGTATCTGGAGAAGGCCCTCGCCCGCGCCATGGAGACCAATCCCGACAGCCGGTACTCCACCGCCCTCGAGTTCGCCGACGCCCTGAGCGGATCGAGCGAGGCGGCCGGGGGCGGGCTGCTGGGCAAGCTCTTCCGGTAGCCCCGCGGCGGCCTCTCCGTCTAACTTCCCGAGATGCGCCGCTTCCCCGCCTTCGATCCCCCTGAATACGTCTCCTGGCGCCCCGACGCCGCCCTCGCCCGCTCCTTTCGTGACACCCTGGAACGGGATCCGGAGCGACGGGACCTCGTGGCGGCCCTCACCCGGGACCAGCACCGCGCCCTGTACGCCGGGCTCCTCCGGGCCCGACTGCACGACGTCCAGCTCAAGCGGTGGGTCCGCACCGGCGTGATCTCCAAGGCGTGGCTCGGGACGGGCGAAGAAGCCACGACGGTCGGGCCCGTCCACGCCCTCGATCCCGGGCGCGACATCGTCTCGCCGATGATCCGGAACGCGGCCGCTTGCATCGAATTCGGAGTGCCCCTCGCGGGCATGTTCCGCGCCTACCTGGGCAGCGCCGACTCTCCCAGCGGGGGGCGGGATCTCCACGTAGGGGATTGGGGACGGGGGGTGCTGCAGCCCATCTCCCACGTAGCCGACGTCGTGCCGGTGGTGGCGGGGATCGCGCTCGCCTTCAAGCTTCGGGGGGAGCCGCGCGTGGCCCTCACGTGGATCGGTGACGGCTCGACCAAAACGGGGACCGCCCACGAAGGCACGAACTTCGCCGCCGTGCAGAAGGTGCCCGCCATCCTGATCGTCCAGAACAACCAGGTGGCGCTCGGGACCCGGCTCGATCAGCATCATCTGCCCGGGACCTTCGCCGAATGGGCCGGCGCCTACGGCATCTGGGGTTCGCGCTTCGACGGCAACAACGTGCTGGATGCCTACGCGGCCACGCGCCTGGCCGCGGACCGGTGCCGTCGGGGCGAAGGGCCGGCTCTCCTGGTGGCGGACACCTTCCGGATGGGGGGCCACGCCACCCACGATGAGCGGGAGGCCCGGGAGACGTTCCCGGCGGCGCTCTTCGAGGAGTGGGGGCGTCGGGACCCCGTCGGACAGTACGAGGGGTATCTGTCGGAGCTGGGCTGGTCCGAGTCGGACCGGTCGGCGGTGGAGGACGAGGTCACCGCGGAAGTGGAGCAGGCGGCCGAGGAGGCCGCGGCGAGCCGGGACGCCATGCCGGCCGGAGCATCGGCGCTGGGGAGGGTGTATGCGGAGTAGCGCGGGTCGGTGGGCGGCGGCGGCGGCCGCGCTGAGCCTCTGGGGCGCGGCGCCGGGCGCGGCCCAGCGCCCCGGAGTCGACGTGTTCCTCTACCATTTCGAGCTCACGCTCCCGGACACCGGCGTCGCGCTCCAGGGTTCCGCCACCATCGCCGCCCGGCGGGGGCCGGCGGCCGGCGACACGCTCGCGCTCGATCTGGTCGGCATGCAGGTCGATTCCGTGTTGAATCCCGCGAGTCCCGATTCGAGCCACCGGTTCACCTACGACGGGCGGCTCCTGCGCATTCCGGTCGGCCCGCCTCCGCAGGCCGGCTCCGCGCTCTGCCGGGTCACCGTCTTCTACCACGGCACCCCCGCCGACGGGCTCTTGGCCGGCTCCGACGGACGCGGGCACGCCGGCCTCTTCGCCGACAACTGGCCCCAGCGGGCCCGCGACTGGATTCCCACCGTGGACGAGCCCGGGGACAAGGCGGCCGTCGATTTCGTCGTCACGGCTCCGGCCGCGTGGCGCGTCGTCGCGAACGGACTGCTGGTGGACACCGAGACCGTCGGCGGCGGCCGGCGCCGGTGGACCTGGCGGGAGCGGCGGCCCGTGCCCACGTACACGATGGTGATCGCGGCCGGGCCGATGGTCGAGAGCGTCCATCCCCCCGCCGGCGAGTTCAGCACGCCCGTTCCCATCTCCGTCTGGACCTGGCCGGAGGATTCGGCCTTCGCGGACTCCGTGCCGTTCCACGACGTGACCGCCGTGGTGGACGTGCTCACCCGCCTCATCGGCCCCTTCCCGTATGAGAAGCTCGCCCACGTGGAGTCGGCCACCAAGTACGGCGGCATGGAGAACGCGTCGGCCATCTTCTACGCGGAGGCCCCGTACGCGGAGCGCTCGATGCGGGAGGGCGTGGTCCGGCACGAAACGGCCCATCAGTGGTTCGGAGACGCCGTGACCGAGCGGGACTTCCATCATCTGTGGCTGTCGGAGGGCTTCGCGGATTACTTCGATCTGGTCGCGGGGGCGGCGCTGCACGGCGATTCGGTCCTGACCTATGGGATGCGCGCCTATGCGCAGAGTTATCTCAAGTCGCCGGTGGTCGACCGCCCGATTCTCGACACCACCGAGACCGATCCGGTGCGGCTGCTGAACGCCAACAACTATCAGAAGGGTGCCTGGGTGCTCCGTATGCTGCGCGCCCAGGTGGGCGACTCGGCGTTCTTCCGCGGCGTGCGCGACTATTACGCGACCTACCGGGACTCGAGCGTGCTCTCGTCCCAGCTGGAAGCGCTGATGGAGCGCCGGTCCCGCAAGAACCTCGACTGGTTCTTCCGGCAATGGCTCCGCCAGCCCGGATATCCGCAGCTTACCGTGGGCTGGCACTACGAGCCCTTCAAGCGCCAGGTGGTGGTCGACTTCCAGGAAACTCAGCCGGCGGCCTGGGGTCTCTTCCGGCTCGACCATCTCACCATCGAGTTCACGGGTCCGGACGGCAAGACGTCCCGCCGCTCGGTCGACGTGTCGGGCCCGCCGTCCTCGGAGCGCATCGACGTTCCCTGGACCCCCACCGGGCTGCGCGTCGATCCGGACGGCGATTACCTCCTCACGGCCACCGTCGAGGCGAAGCCATGACCCCCACACGCCGGGTTCTCCTCATCGGTGCCGCGCTCGTCGCCTGCCATCCCCGGGCCGACGTGGGGCAGCAGGCCGGGATGCGCCCGGTGGCCGTGGCGGGCCACACGCTGTACGTCCCGCCGGGGTTCTCGATCTCCGTGTTCGCGGAGAACCTGCGCGGAGTGCGGTACCTCGCGCTGGGTCCCGGGAACACGGTCTACGCCTCGGTCCCGCGAACCGGCCAGGTGCTGCGGCTGCCCGACGCGGATGGCGACGGTGTGGCCGATTCCGCCGTGCCCTACGCCACCGGCCTCCACGGTCCCTTCGGCCTGGCCTGGCGCGGGGACACGCTCTTCGTGGGAGACGAGGATGCGCTGCTCCGGGTCGACCCCGACGGGAAGCGTACCCAATTGGCCGAGCTGCCCGCCGGGGGGAACCACACCACCCGGACGGTCCTGATCGGCCCCGACCAGCGGATCTACGTGTCCATCGGCTCGACCTGCAACATCTGCGACGAGAAGGACCCCAGGCGGGCCACCGTGATGCAGTTCCACCTGGACGGCTCCGGGGGCCGCATCTTCGCGACGGGTCTCCGGAACTCCGTGGGCATCGCGTTCAACCCCTCCACCGGTGAGCTCTGGGGCGTCAACAACGACCGGGACAACCTGGGCGACGACCTGCCCCCCGAGCACCTGAACATCATCAAGGACGGGAAGTGGTACGGCTGGCCCAAGTGCTACCTCCCCGGGAAGCCGAACCCGGAGTACCCCGACGCGAAATGCGACGGCGTGGAGCCGCCCGCCCTGACCTTCCAGGCTCACTCCGCGCCCCTGGGCCTGGCGTTCTACCCGGGCGGCCAGTTCCCCGCGGACTTCACGGGGGACGCGTTCGTGACCTTCCACGGGTCCTGGAACCGCTCGGTCCCCACCGGGGCCAAGGTGGTGCGGGTCCGGGTGGCGAACGGCCGGCCGGTCTCGAGCGGGGACTTCGTCACGGGCTGGCAGCTGCCCGACGGCTCCCGCTGGGGGCGGCCGGTGGGATTGCTCGTGCTTCCCGACGGCTCTCTCCTGATCTCGGACGACTCCGGCGGGCGGATCTGGCGGGTGACCTATGGCAAGTAAGCGGGGAGTCGCCCTGCTCGCGGGTCTGCTCGGCGTGCTGGGCGTCTCCGCGTGGCGGATGCGCGCGCCCCGGACGCCCGCGCGCGACGTGCACGCCGAGTACGTGCGATTCCTCTCGGGCCGGGACTCGATCACGGCCTATCTCGCCTATCCGGAGCGGAGCGACGCCGCCCCGGGTGTGATCGTGATTCACGAGATCTTCGGAATGTCCGACTTCGTCCGGGGCCGGGTGACGGAGCTGGCGCGGGACGGGTTCGTCGCCATCGCTCCGGATCTCCTGTCGCGCCGGGGCGGCACGCCCGCCGATCAGAACCAGGCGATGCAGCTGATCCGCGGACTCAACCCCGACACGATCACGCAGGATCTCGACGCCACCTACGCGTTTCTCCGGCGCATCCGCGCCGTCCGGCCCGATCGCATCGGCGTCATCGGGTTCTGCTGGGGCGGCGGACAGAGCTTCCGGTACGCCACCGACAACCCGGCCCTCAAGGGCTTCGTGGTGTGCTACGGGCCGGGGCCCGACTCGGCGGCCCTGGCGCGCATCCGGGCGCCGGGCCTCGGCGTGTACGCCCAGAACGACGCGCGCATCTCCCTCAGCGTCCCGGCCACCGACTCGCTGATGAAGGCCCTCGGCAAGTCATACGAGTATCGGATCTATCCGGGAGTGGGACACGGGTTCCTGCGGTCCCGCGACGACCCGGCCGTGGCGGACACCGCGTGGACCGCGGTCGTGCGATTCTTCCGCGCGCGCCTGGGCGCCTAGCGGCGCGCCGGCGGTCAGGGCCCCCCGGGCCCCGGCCGGTCGCGCACCAGGGCGATGGCCCGCTCCAGGGCCGGATCCTTCCCGGCCTCGAACTCGGCGACCGTCCGGGAGACCGCGATCTCCGGAGCGATTCCCGACGCGGCGAACTCGGTCCCGTCCGGGAACGCGTCGCGCGTCACCGTCACCTGGAACGCCCAACCCCGGGACAGGGGCAGGGTCAGCACCTGTCCCGTTCCCCCCGCCGAGGGCTCGCCCACCACCGGACCCCGTTGCGCGTTGCGGAACGCCACCAGGAGATCGGCCGCGGCTCCGGCCGTGCGCGGGGAAGAGAGAACCGCGACCGGGCCCGCGAACTCGGGAAGGTCCTGACGGGGGGCGATCGTGTCCGGCGGGGCCGCGAACCACGCGCCCGCGGAGTCCGGCATGTCCGCTCCCCGGTACGCCGGACGGTACTGCGGCGTCCGCCAGCGCGAAGTCACGAACGGCCGCGACACGAGGCGCGCCAGGATCCGATACCCGGACTCCCGGCCTCCGCCCGCCCCCTCGTTCTCCCGCAGATCCAGAATCAGGCCCCGGACCCCGGTGAAGCGCGGAAAGGCGCGGTCGAAGCGGTCGGCGACGTCCGGGCCGGCGCACGAGTTCAGGTGCACCACATAGACACCGTCGGGCAGAGAATCGACCGTGAGTGCCCGGGGCTCGAGGGGCCAGCGGTCGGCGTCGGTCACACTGCGGGTGAGGCTGATCCCGCGGATGGATCCGCCGGGCATCCTGAGCTGCAGCTCGAGCGGGGTGCCCCGTTCCCCCTCCAGCATGGCCTCGACGGCGCGCGCCCAGCGCGTGGCCGCGGTCGTGCCCGCGATGCCGGGCAGGATCGAGTCGCGAATCCAGGTCGCCGCGGGGACGCCCTGGACGGAGACGATCTCCAGGCCCCGTTCCGGATGGGCGATGCGCAGCTCGTCGTTCTCGGCGTAGTCCAGCACGAAGGGGCGTCCTTCGACGGCGACGAGACGAACCGGAGGGCGGCCCGCGCGGGCCCGGACCGCGGGGGGCGGCACGACGGCCGCTTGGCCGTCGTTCAACAAGGCGACCAGGGTGCGGAGCCGACGCCAGAAGGCGAGGTCGGACTGCCGCGGGAGGGCGGCGGCGAGATTGGCGTCCAGGGCCGAATCCCAGTCCGCCCGGACCCGGTCCCAGTACGCGTAGTTGTACCGCGCGTCCGACCAGAGGGTCGCGACCATCCGGGCGCGATCGGCGGCGGTGAGCTGCTGCCCCCGGAGCGCCCCCGCACCGACGCCCGCGGCCACGAGGAGTCCCGCCAGGATGCGTGACGGCATCGCCCTAATCTACCTCCTGCTCTTCGTCTCGCCCCAGGCGCTGCTGTACCTGTACCTGAGGGCGCGCCTCCCGGACCGGCAACGCCCCGGGAGGGCCCGCTGGGTGCGCGGGATCCTGGCCGCGCTGTTCGTTTTCTTCAACCTCCCGTGGATCTTCATCGCCCGCCGCGTCGTGTTCGGGTCGGTCTGGTCGCGGGGCTGGATCCCGTACGTCGGCCCCTGGGTCGCGTGGCAGATGCTCAGCTGGGTACTGCTTGCGCTGATCGCGGCGTACGTCGTGGCCAAGGGCCTGCGTCGGGTGATCCGGATGCGGCGGGCGGGCGCCCCCTCGGCTCCCCATTCCCCGGCGATTTCCCGCCGCGAGTTCCTGGTGCGGGGCACGTACACCTATGCCGGGGCCGGGCTCGCCGTCTCGGCGTACGGGCTCTGGGAGGCGGCGCGACTGCCCGAAGTCACCAGGCGGACCCTGTACTTCGAGAACCTGCCCCCCGGGCTGGACGGGCTCCGCATTCTACACCTCTCGGACCTCCATGCCGGCATCCACATGCGCCTCGAGAAGATGCAACGCATCGTGGAGCAGGCGAACGCGCTGGCGCCGGACCTCATCCTCGAGACCGGGGACCTGATCGACATCTCCCCCGCCTTCATCCCGGACTACGTCCGGGCCTTCCGGGACCTGCGGGCGCCGCTGGGCGTGATCACCAGCCTCGGCAACCACGACCACTATACCGGAGCCGCGGCGGTGGAGCGGGGGATCCGCGATGCGGGACACGTTCTCGTCCGCGGCGGCGTGCACCTGATCGAGCGCGGAGGGGCGACGCTCGCCGTCCTGGGCATCGACGACCCCCTGGACTGGGAGTTCGACGACCCGCAAACCCCGGAAGTGCACGAAGTGGACCGGGCGGCACCGCCGGAGACCTTCAAGATCCTGATGGCGCACCGGCCCGGAGCCTGGGACGCCGCGGTCCCGCGGGAGATTCCGCTCACCCTGTCGGGACACATCCACGGCGGCCAGTTCTACCTGCCGGTGGTGGGTTGGTCCGCGGGACGGCTCATCACGAAGTACGTGATGGGACATTTCCAGCGTGGGAACAGCCAGCTCTATGTCAGCCGGGGAATCGGGGTCGTGGGCGTGCCGATCCGGGTGTTCGTGCCGCCGGAGGTGGCGCTGCTCGAGCTGCGTCGGTTGGAGGGTTAGGCGGTTGGTTGTTGCCCGGTTAGCACTAACCGTCTAACCGCCTAACCGCCTAACCGCCTAACAACTAACGACTCACTGAAGCCCACGCCGCGTCGATCGACTGTCTCACCCCCGGCGAGCTCTCGCCCCAGTCCCGAGCCAGCACCCGCTCCAGCGCCTGCCGGATCACCGCCAGCCACACACCCGCCCAGACCTCGGCGGCCCCGGGCCGGACCACGCCGTCCGCCTTGCCGCGGGCGAGCAGGCGCTCCAGCGCGGTGTGGAAGTCGCGACCCGCCTCCCGCGACTTGTCATCGAGGAGCGGGGCGGGGCGGTCGACGAAATAGAGCTGCATCACGGCGGGTTCCTGGACCGCGCCGGCCACGAGGTGCTGGGCGAGGCCCTGCAGCCGCTCGCGCACCGGTCCGGGCGCGGCATCGGCCTCTTCCGCCGCCCGCCCCGCCCAGCGGGCGGCGCCGCGGTACAGTTCGTTCAAGAGGTGCTGTTTGCTCTGGAAGTGCTTGTAGATCGTTCCCTCGGCCACTCCGGCCTTACGGGCGATCTGTCCCGTGGTGGTCTCGTGGTATCCCTGAGCGGCGAAGAGCTCGAGGGCGGCGCGGACCAGCCGCTGGCGGGTGAGATCGGCGGTCGCCATGGAGGGCGAATCTAATGCGGGGCAATGAGTTCCGCGTCGCTTCCCGCTCCCGGACCGTGAGGCTAGCTTTCCGCCGCGTCACACCTCGCAAGCGCACCCCTTCGGTTCGGAGACGAGACTCCCGATGAGAATGCTGGTCCTGGGCGCCGGGCTCCAAGGCTCGGCCTGCGCGTACGATCTGCTTCGCCAGGATGGAGTCGAGCGGGTGACGCTCGCCGATCTTCATCCCGATCGTGTCCCCGCGTTCGTCAAGAAGGGCGCCGGCAGGCGGCTGAAGACCGCCCGGCTCGACGTCGAGCGGGTGGCGAGCCTCAAGAAGCTGATGAAGGGCCACGACGCCGTGATGTGCGCCCTCCCGTATTACTTCAACTTCATCGTTTCGAAGGCGGCCGTCGCGCAGGGCCTGCACGGGTCGGATCTCGGTGGAAACACCGAGATCGTCATGCAGCAGAAGAAACTGAGCGTGCAGGCACGGAAAAAGGGGGTGTCGATCATTCCGGACTGCGGGCTCGCGCCGGGGATGGTGAACATCCTGGCCGCCGAGGGGATCCGTCGCGTGGGGGACGCGGACGCGGTGAAGATCTTCGTGGGCGGCCTGCCGCAGCATCCCGAGCCGCCGCTCAACTACCAGATCGTCTACTCGCTCGAAGGCGCCCTCGACTACTACACGACGCCATCCTGGGTCCTCCGCGAGGGAAAGCCGACGCAGGTGGAGGCACTGTCGGAGCTCGAGCCCATCGACTTTCCGCCGCCGGTGGGGCGCCTCGAGGCGTTTCACACCGGGGGCGGGATCTCCGGGATGCCCTGGAGCTATGCCGGGAAGATCCGGCAGATGGAGTACAAGACGCTAAGGTACCCCGGACACGTGGCCATCATGCACCCCATCCGGGAGCTGGGGCTCCTGGACCTCAAGCCGGTGAAGGTCCAGGGCACCGCCGTCGTCCCGCGGAAGGCCTTCATCTCCATCGTGTCGCCCAAGCTCACCAAGCCGAAAGGGCAGGATCTGGTGGCGCTCCGCGTGGAAGTGACCGGGAAGACCGGGAAACGCGCGGCGTGGGAGCTGATCGACTATTACGACGCGACCACCGGGATCTCGGCGATGGAGCGGACCACCGGCTACTCGCTGTCGATCACCGGGCTGATGCAGGTGGATGGGCGGATCACGGCCACCGGCGTCCACACGCCGGACGAGGCGGTGCCGTTTGGCCCATACGTGGACGAGCTGGCGAAGCGGGGAATCGTGATTCGCGAGATCTGATCGCGTGATTCAGAAACTCCAGGTCGTCCCGAAGATCACCTGCCCCCCCTCGGTCCCTCGCGCGTAGCCGAACGCCAGCACGGTGTTCCGGCCGAGCCGGAATGCGAGCTCTCCCCCGCCGCTCTGGTGCAGGCCTTTGGTGGTGAGGGTCACCGACTGGCCGGCGTCGAAGACCCGCCCGGCGTCGTAGAACGCCACGAGATCCAGCTCGAACAGCGTGGGCGCCCAGAGGAGTCCATACCGGGCCTCGAGGCCCCCGAGGAGCTTGCCCGGGCCGGTGAAGCGGGCGTCGTAGTACCCGCGCAGCGACCGGTAGCCCCCGACCGCCACGTAGGGCAGCTCGCTCGACTCCATTTCGAGCTGAGCCGCGAGCGGCGGGTGTCCGCCCATTCCCTCGGCGGCCAGGCGCCCCGCCAGCACGAGCCTCTCGGTCGGATTCACGTAGACGCGCGCCGACGCGGTCCGGCGGGTGTAGCCCCGGCCGACGGCGTACAGGGCCTCGAGCAACACGCCGGAATGCGGGACCGTCTCCACGTCACGCGTATCGACCACGAGGCCGGCGCGGACCGCTTCGTCCGTGAAGGGAATCCGGCTCGAGTCCACCACGCCCGAGGCCACGTCCCGCGCGAAGGCGCTCGCGCCGGGGAGCGCGCGAAAGTCCGTGCGCTCGATCTCGGCCCCCGCGAGGGCGCGCAGGGGGCCGACGATCCGCCGCTGGACCGTAATCCGCCCCAGCTGCTTGGAGCGGCTCACCCGGTAGAAGTACGGACTTCCGGGACGGATCGAGTCGGCGTCGCTGGCCGTGGCGTTGCCCAGCCCGTAGAAGCCCAGGCGGTTGTCCCTCGTGGCCGACAGCGTGACCCCCACGCGCCAGCCGTCCCACAGCGCCGGAGCTTCGGCGTTCACCGTCAGCTGGTAGCTTCCCTCGGTGCTGGCCGCGCCGTCCACGCTCACCGCCGCGGCGTTGGGTTCGGGGCGCCGCGTGAAGCCCAGCGGGCTGTACTCGCTGAAATGGCCGGCGATCCAGAACCCGTCGACGCTCGTGTAGTAGGCGTACGGGTAGAGGGTGTTGGTCCACACCCGCTGGCCGGTGACGGAGGCGGCGCCGCCCAGGAGGGCGGCGGCCGCGAGGCCCAGCGATCTCAGGCGGGGCTCAATTCGGGGTCGGGCCGTCGAAGAGGTGCGCGCCGTCCACCACCCGCGCCTGCTCGCCGTCGTGCACCGCGAAGGGGGCGGGATAGAACGACGCACAGCCGAACTCCCCCTTCTTGCTGATCGCGTAGTAGGTGAGCTGGTAGTTCGGCCGGTGATCGGGCGACAGGTGCCTTGCGTCGGTCAGCCGCAGCACCCGCTTCAGGGTCTCGAGGCAGGCGTCGGTGGGCTTCATCCCCCGGCGCATGAAGTCGACCGTGGTGGCGCCGCCCGCCGCCATGATGTTCAGCTCTCCCAGCCCGGTGGAGCCGGCCGCGCCGACGTCGTTGTCGGTGTACTGCCCGGCTCCGACGATGGCGGAATCGCCCACCCGGCCCGGGATCTTGAAGGCCAGGCCGGCGGTCGTCGTCACCGATGCGACATCCCCCGCCGGCGTCACGGCATTCATGTTGATCGTCCCGGTGGGGCGATGGACGAGAGTCGTGCTCGCCGGCGCGTCGAGGTAGTCGTCCTTGGGGTTGAGATTGGCGCGCCAGTGGAGCCAGAGTTCCCGCGCCTTGTCGGTGAGCAGGTCTTCGACCTTGAACCCGTAGTCCACCGCGAACTTCTGCGCGCCCGCGCCGACGAGCATGATGTGGTCCGTGTACTGCATGATGCACTTCACCACCTCGGAGGCGGTCTTGATGCCTTCGAGCGCGCCGACCGCGCCGGCCCGCCGGGTGGGCCCGTGCATGCAGGAAGCGTCGAGCTGCACCACGCCGTCCGCGTTGGGGAGGCCGCCGTAGCCCACGGACGTGTCGTTCGGATCGAGCTCCTGGAGCTTGACGCCCTCGATGATCGCGTCGAGGGGATCGGCGCCGCCCATGATCAGGTCGAAGGCCTTCTGCACGCCCCGGATCCCGTTGGCGCTCGAGACGATCACCGGCTTCGCCGCCCAGCGGCCGGCGGCGGGAAGGGGGCGGGGCGGGCGGATGGGGTGGGGGATGGCGGCCGCGGTGGCGGCGGCGGCGCCGGCGGCGACGAACTCTCGACGGGACAGGGTGTCCGACACGGTGAACTCTCCGGAGGATGGCGCGGGCGCCGTAGGTTTACGGCGGGGCCCTCCTCCTGTCAACTTGCCCGGGTCCCGGGGCGCCCCTACGTTCCGACCGTGCCCTTCGGCAGCTGGGAAGATCCCGCCACCGTCGTCCGGGCCCTCCTGGGCGGCGCGCTCGCGGTCGCCACGCTGGTGCTGGGGCTGATCTGGCTGACGACCGGCGTGCTCGACCGGAGCGTGGCGGAGCTCCTGGGCGTCCTCTGGGTCTTCTGGGTCGTCTTCCACGACACCCTGAACCTGGTGTTGCGGCCGCTCGCGCGCCTGTTCGCCGGTGTCGCGTACGGCGATGCCGCCCCGTCCTTCACCATCGACGAGGAGACGACCTATCTGGAATGCCTCCTCGACAGTCCGTCCGCCGACCGGCACCGCCGGGTGCTCACGGCGGTGCGCCTGGCCGAGATCTACCGGACGCATCAGCACGATCCGGCCAAAGCCGAGGGTCTCCTGACGGCGATGCGGACCCGGTACCCGGACGCTCCCGAGCTCCATGCCGCCCTCCCCCGCCCCTGAGCTGTCGCTCGTGATTCCCGTCTACAACGAGCGGGAGAGCCTGCCCCTGCTTCTGGGCGAGATCGCGGCCGCCCTCCGCCCCGTCCGCCCGGCCTACGAAATCGTGGCCGTGGACGACGGCTCCACCGACGGATCGCGCGACGAGCTGCGCCGGCTTCGCCCCCTGCACCCGGAGCTCCGTCTCGTGGGGTTCGAGCGGAACGCGGGCCAGAGCGCGGCCTTCGCGGCGGGCTTCCGCGCGGCGCGCGGGGGCGTCATCGTCACCCTCGACGCCGACCTCCAGAACGACCCCGGAGACGTCCCGGGCCTCGTCGCGGAGCTCGAGCGCCGCGGCACGGCCGCGGTGGTGGGCTACCGGGCGGACCGCCGGGACACGGCGTGGAAGCGGCTCCAAAGCCGGATCGCCAACGGGATACGCAACCGCCTGACCGCGGAGACCATTCGGGACACCGGATGCTCCCTGAAGGCGTTCCGGGCCGAGGCGGTGCGCGATCTGCCCTGGTTCAACGGGATGCATCGCTTCCTGCCCACCCTGGTGCGGATGCAGGGAGGGAGCGTGGCGGAGCTGCCCGTGCGGCATCGCCCGCGGGTGTTCGGCACCACCAAGTACGGCATGTGGAACCGGGTATTCCGCGCGCTCGCGGACGCCCTGGCGGTCCGGTGGATGCAGCGCCGCGTGCTCCGGTACCGGATCGACGAGGAGTGGACCTGATGCCGCGTAAAGAGCGGTTGAACCCCGCGATCTTTCATCTTCCCGTGGAACGGATGCGGGAGGGCTACTACTCGGACAAGTACTTCGTCCGGGCGCGGGAGCTGCTTCGGCGCGACGGGCATCGGCCCCGGATCACGATGCAGGTCTTCGGGAAGACGCCGGGCTTCCTGGGCGGGATCGACGAGGCCATCGCCATCCTCAAGCTGTGCTCCGACCGGTGGGAGGAGCTGTCGGTCTGGGCCCTCTACGACGGCGAGCCCATCGCTCCCTGGGAGACCATCCTGCTCGTCGAAGGACCGTACGACGCCTTCGCCCATCTCGAGACCCTGTACCTGGGCGTGCTGGCCCGCCGCACCCGCGTCGGCACCAACACCCGGACCGTCGTGGACGCCGCGCGGCCCAAGCAGGTGATGTTCTTCCCGGCCCGGCACGATCACTGGCTGGTCCAGACCGGGGACGGCTACGCCGCCCACATCGCCGGCGCCATCGGGGTGTCGACCGACGCCCAGGCGTCGTGGTGGGGATCGGAGGGGATCGGGACCGTGCCCCACGCCCTCATCGCGGCCTACGGGGGCGACACGGTCCTCGCGTCCCGCAAGTTCGCCGAGTTGTCGGATCCCGCCGTGGCGCTCATCACCCTCGTGGACTTCGAGAACGACTGCGTAGGGACGTCCCTGGCGGTGGCCCGGGCCCTGGGCCCCCGGCTCTACGGCGTCCGGCTCGACACGTCCGAGACCCTGGTGGACCGGTCCATCGTGCCGCAGATGGGGACGTTCAAGCCCACCGGCGTGAATCCCCAGTTGGTGCGCAACGTCCGGCGCGGGCTCGACGACGCCGGATTCCACGAGGTCAAGATCGTCGTGTCCGGCGGATTCAACGTGGAGAAGATCCGGGCCTTCGAAGAGCAGGGGGTCCCGGTGGACATCTACGGCGTGGGATCGAGCCTGTTCCAGGGCCGGTTCGACTTCACCGCCGACGTGGTGCGCGTCGACGGGCGGGACTGCGCCAAGGTGGGCCGGCGCTTTCAGCCCAATCCCAGACTCGAACGGGTGGAGTGACCATGCTGCGGATCGATTTGACGGGCAAGCGGGCGTTCGTCGCCGGCGTGTCGGACGACGGGGGCTTCGGATTCGCCATCGCCAAGGCGCTGGCCGAGGCCGGCGCCACCATCTGTCTCGGGAGCTGGCCGCCCGCGCTCGGCATCTTCACCAAGCTCCTGGAGCGGGGAAAGATGGACGGGTCCATGGCCCTGTCCGACGGGCGCCGGCTCGCCTTCGAGAAGATCTATCCGCTGGACGCCGCGTTCGACACGCTCGCCGACGCGCCGGCCGACGTGCGGGAGAACAAGCGCTACAAGGAGGTCGGCGACTTCAGCATCGACGGCGTGCGCGCCCTCCTGACCGGAGACTTCGGCGAGCGGCCGCTCGACATCGTGGTCCACTCGCTGGCCAACGGGCCCGAAGTGAAGAAGCCCCTCCTGGACACCAGCCGGGCCGGGTACCTCTCGGCCGTGTCGGTGAGCGCGTACAGCCTCGTGTCCATGGTCCGCGCCCTGGGTCCCCTGATGCGGCCCGGCGGCTCCTTCGTGTCCCTCACGTATATGGCGGGCGAGCGGGTCATTCCGGGCTACGGCGGCGGAATGTCGTCGGCCAAGGCGGCGCTCGAGTCCGACACGCGGACCCTGGCCTACGAGGCCGGGCGGCGTTTCGGCGTGCGCGTCAACACGATCTCCGCCGGGGCCTGGGCCTCCCGGGCCGCTTCGGCCATCGGCTTCATCGACAAGATGATCGCCTACACCACGGCCAATTCCCCCCTCCCCCGGGCCATCGACGCCGCGGACGTCGGCCATACGGCGGCCTTCCTGGTCTCCCCCCTGGCCGCGGCGATCACCGGCACGACGGTCTACGTGGACAACGGATACCACGCGATGGGCATGGCGGTGGACGCTCCCGGCGCGGCTCCCGCCGGCTGACCCGCCCTTGCATTCGCCGGGGGGATGCATAAATTCCCGGCCAGATGAATAACTATGCATCCGTGCCCGTCGGCGTCCTCGGGGCCTCCGGATACGTCGGTCGCGAGCTGCTCGCCCTCCTCGCCCGGCATCCGGGGGCCTCCGTCGCATTCGCCACCGCCGAATCGGGCGCGGGGCAGACCCTGGACGGCCACACCCTGATCCGCGCCGAAGACGCACCGCTCGGGGCCGCCGAGATCGTGCTCTCCTGTCTGCCGCACGGCGTATCCGGGCGCTACGTCCACGAGGTGCGGGCCGCGGGGAAACGGGCCGTGGACCTTTCCGCCGACTTCCGCCTGTCGCCGGAAGCGGTGTACGGCCTCACCGAATTCACGCGTCCCCAGGTGGCGGCGGCCGAGCTGGTGGCGAACCCGGGCTGCTACCCCACCGCCGCGCTCGTCGCGCTGGTGCCGCTGGCCCAGCGGGGACTGATCGATCCGTCCCGCGAGATCGTGATCGACGCCGCCTCGGGCGTCACCGGGGCGGGCCGGAGCCCCAAGCGGGAGCTGCTGTTCGGTGAGGTGTCCGAGGACTACCGGGCCTACGCGGTGGGGAACACGCACCGTCACCTCGCCGAGCTCAAGGCGTCGCTGGCGCGGGAAGGCGGTTTCGCCGGCGACCTGGTCTTCACGCCCCACCTCCTGCCCGTGAAGCGGGGGATCCTCGAGACCATCCACGTCCCGCTCACCCGGACCCTCGACCAGGCTACCGCGGAGGGGCTGTACGAGGCGGCGTACGCGGGGGAGGCCTGCATCCAGATCACCAGGGGCACCACGCCGTCGCTGCAGCACGTGGTCTACCGCAACCGGGTGGCGCTGGGGGTCGTGCCGGTCGAGAACGTGCGCCGGCCCCGGCTCACCGTGATCGCCGCGATCGACAACCTCGTGAAGGGCGCGGCGGGGCAGGCGGTGCAGAACATGAACGTGATGCTCGGGCTTCCCGAAACCGCGGGGCTCGCGTGCTGACCCTCCGGGTGCTGAAGATCGGCGGCAACGAGCTCGACCGCCCCGACTGGGTGGCGGCGTGCGCCCGGGCCGTCGCCGCCGGCCCCGGTCCCAGCGTCGTCGTACACGGCGGTGGGCGGGCCGTGACGGATCTCTCGCGGCGGCTCGCGCTCCCGGTGGAGAAGCGCGACGGGTTGCGGGTCACCACGGCCCAGGTCGCCGAGGTGGTCGAGATGGTGCTGTCGGGGCCCGTGAACCGTCTGCTGGTCACGGCGCTCCGGGCGGCGGGGCTCGATGCCATCGGCCTGTCCGGGGCCGACGGTGGCCTCCTGTCGGCCACCCAGATCTCCGGCGGCCTGGGCTACGTGGGCGAAATTACCCGGGTCCGGACCGCGCTGATCGAAAGCCTCATCCTCGCCGGCTTCACCCCCGTGATCGCCCCGGTATCCCCGGATCCGGCGGGAAGTCCCGTGGCGCTCAACGTGAATGCCGACAGCGCCGCCGCCGTCGTCGCCGCGGCGCTCCGCGCGACCGAGCTCCTGTTCGTCTCCGACGTCCCCGGCGTCCTGGTGGGCGGCGCGGCCCAGGCCTCGGTCACGGCCGCGGACATTGAACGGCTGATCGCCGACGGCACCGCGGCCGACGGCATGGCCGCCAAGCTGCGGGCGGCGGCGCGCGCGCTCGGCGGCGGCGCCCAGGCCGTGCGCGTCGGCGACCTGCGGATGCTCACCGATCCGGCGGCGGGGACCCGCATCGTCGCCCTGCCGCCCGCCGGTTCGTCCGTCCTGGCCCGCTCGGCGTGACCTCCACGCTCCCGCAGGCTTCCGCCCTTCTGGGCCTGTACGCCCGTGTCGGCCCCGTCTTCACGGCCGGCGACGGCGTCGAGCTCATCGCGGAGGACGGCACCCGCTACCTCGACTTCGCCTCCGGCATCGCCGTGAACGCCCTGGGGTACGGGCATCCGGTGGTGCGCGACGCGATGACCCGCGCCCTGGACGCCGGCCTGATTCACGTCTCGAACCTCTACCGGACCGAGCCCGGCGAAGCGCTGGCGGCCGAGCTGGCCGCCCGCTCGTTCGCCGATCAGGTGTTCTTCTGCAACTCGGGGGCGGAGGCCAACGAAGGGGCCTTCAAGTTCGCGCGGAAGTGGAGCGGCAAGACCGGCATCGTGGCCTTCAGCCGCTCGTTTCACGGACGCCTCTTCGCGTCGCTGGCCGCCACCGACCACGCGGAGTATCAGCAGCCGTTCCTGCCGCTCACGCCGGGCATCCGCATCCTCCCGCTGGGGGACCGGGCCGCGGCCGAGGCCGCCATCACCGCCGCCGACACGGCGGCGGTGATCGTCGAGCCGGTGCAGGGCGAGGGCGGGGTGCGCCCCGTGCCCGACGAGTGGCTCCGGTTCCTGCGCGTCCTCTGTGACGAGCGCGACGTGGCCCTGATCTTCGACGAAGTGCAGTGCGGGCTCGGCCGCACCGGCACCCTTTTCGCGTACGAGCAGACCGGCGTCGCCCCGGACCTCCTGACGCTCGCCAAGCCCCTGGCGGGCGGCCTGCCGATGGGCGCGGTGCTCGTGACCGATCGGATCGCGCAGGCGCTGGCGCCCGGCGACCACGCCACGACCTTCGGCGGCGGCCCCCTCGTGGCCTCGGTGGCGCTCGAGGTCGTGCGCACCATCGGCGGGCCGGACTTCCTGGCGTCGGTGCGGGCCCGCGGCGCGCATCTCGGCGCCGGGCTCGCCCGCCTGGCGCAGCGCGCGCCCGGCGTGCGCGAGGTGCGGGGGCGCGGCCTGATGTGGGGTGTGGAGCTGACCGGCCCCGCCGCGCCGTTCGTGGCGGCGGCCCGGGAGCGCCATCTGCTGGTCCTGTCGGCCGGGCCGAACGTGCTGCGGATCCTGCCGCCCCTCGTGATCGGCGACGCGGACCTGGATCGGGGCCTCGCGGTGCTGGCCGAGGTGCTGCAGTGAGCGCCCTCCCCATTCCGCTTCCGCGCCCGGCGATCGAGATCCGGTCGGCGGAGCTCGGGGACGTACCCGGGCTCGAGCGGCTGATGGCGCCGTTCGTGTCCACCGGGGACCTCTTGCCCCGGTCGAACTACGACCTCTGCCGCCACATCAAGGAATACGTGGTCGCCGTCACCCCTTCCGGTGACGTCGTGGGCTGCGGGTCGCTCAAGGTCTACAGCCGGACGCTGGCCGAGGTCGCCGGACTGGCGGTGGCGGACGGGTGGCAAGGCGCGGGCATCGGACGCGCGGTGGTGGCCGCACTGCTCGAGGACGCGCGGCGCCTGGGCCTTGCCGAAACGTTCGCGCTCACGCGGAAGCCGGACTTCTTCGACCGCCTGGGGTTCGAGCGGACCGAGAAGACGCGCTTCCCGCTGAAGGTCTGGGCCGACTGCGCCCGCTGCCCGCGCCAGTCCTGTTGCGACGAGACCGCGGTCACTCGCACGCTCCAAGGTTGACACCCGCCCCGGGGCCCGGGGAGATTCCCGGAGCCTGAGACACCGGGGATCGGGATGGCCCGCGTCATCTTCTGGGACGTCGACACCCAATACGACTTCATGCGCGCCGACGGGAAGCTCTACGTCCCGGACGCCGAGCGCCTGATTCCCAATCTCAAGCGTCTCACCGACTATGCCCATCAGAACGGCATCCGGATCGTCGCGTCCGCCGACGACCACGTGCCCGGCCACCAGGAGCTCTCGGACACGCCGAACTGGAAGGACACCTTCCCGCCTCACTGCCTGCGGGGCACGCCGGGACAGAGCAAGATCCCGGAGACCGGGCTCGTGAATCCGATGGTGATCGAGCCGGAAATGCGTGACCCGGTGGTGCTGGGCGACACCCTCCGGGCCCACCGGGGGGACCTGCTCTTCCACAAGCACTGGTTCGACGTGTTTACCAACGCGAACGTCGTGCCGGCGCTGACCGTGCTGCAGCCCGACGACGTCGTCCTGTACGGCGTGGCGCTCGACGTCTGCGACCGCTACGCCATCGAGGGCCTCCTGGCCCACCGCCTGCACACCCGGCTGTTCGCGGTCACCGACGCGATGAAGCCCATCGACGCCGGGGCGGCGGAACACCTGCTGAAGGAATGGGGAGAGGAAGGGGTTCGTCTGGTGAAGACCGATGAAGTGATCGGAGGTCTGGTCGCATGACTCCCGCTGCGCCCGCGTTCGGCAAGTTCTTCCTGCCCGGCCCGACCGACGTCCATCCCGACGTGCTCGCCGCGATGAGCCGGCCGATGATCGGGCACCGCTCGTCCGCCATGGAGGATCTGCTCAAGCGGACCGCCCCCAGGCTTCAGAGGCTCGCCCGCACCAGCCGGACCGTGATGGTGGGCACCTCGTCCGCCACCGGATTCATGGAGATGGCGGTCCGGGGGGGCGTCCGGAACAAGGCGCTGTCGATCGTCAACGGCTCGTTCTCGGAGCGCTTCGCCGACCTGGTGACCGCCTGCGACAAGGAGTGCGTGCGGCTCGAGGTCCCGCTCGGCGGCTTCGTCGAGCCGGACCAGCTGCGGGACGCGCTCAGGAAGAACCCCGGCGTGGACGCCGTCACCCTGGCGCATTCGGAAACGTCCACCGGCGTGCTCCAGGACGTTCCCGGGCTGTCGCACGTCGTCCACGAGTTCCCGGAGGTGCTCTTCCTGGTGGACGCGGTGACTTCGATGGCGGGGTCACCGGTCGAGACCGACGCCTGGGACCTGGACTTCGTGTTCACCGGCTCCCAGAAGGCGTTGGCCCTGCCGCCCGGCCTGGCGGTGGGGGTGGCCTCTCCCCGGATGCTCGAGCGGGCCAAGACCCTCCCCTCCCGGGGTCTCTACTTCGACCTGATCACGTTCGAGAAGGCGAGCGCCAAGTTCCAGCCGACCAACACGCCGGCCATCTCCCTGTTCTATGCCCTGGACGTCCAGCTCGAGCGCATCGACGTCGCCGGAGGCATCGAGGCCCGGTGGAAACGGCACGAAGAGATGCGGAAGACCACGGAGCGCTGGGCGCAGCAGAAAGGCCTGGCCTACCTGCCGCCCGAGGGGCGCCGGTCCTGGACCGTCTCCTGCATCAAGATGCCGGCGGGGAAGATCTCGAAGGACCTGGTGGCGGCCGTGAAAAAGGAAGGCTGGGTCATCGGTTCCGGGTACGGCGGCGTGAAGGACACGACGTTCCGGATCGGCCATATGGGGGACCACAGCGTTCCGGCCCTCGAGCAGCTCCTGGACCTGGTGGCGCGGAGCCTGGGATGACCTACCGCGTCGTCATCGCCGACAAGCTGGGGGACGCCGGGATCGCGCTGCTGGCCTCGTCCCCCGAGATCCACGTCGTCAACGCCGCCGGCAAGCCGCGCGCGGAGCTGGACCAGGCGCTGGCCGGGGCCGCGGCGCTCATCGTGCGCAGCGAGACCCGGGTCACCGCGGAGATGATCGAGCGGGCCCCCGATCTGAAGGTGATCGCGCGGGCGGGGATCGGGGTGGACACGATCGACGTCGCGGCGGCCACCCGCCGTGGCATCGCGGTGATGAACGCGCCGGGCGCCAACACGGTGAGCGCCGCCGAGCATGCCATCGCCCTGCTGCTGTCGCTGCTCCGGCACATTCCGGAGGCGGCGGAATCCATGCGGCAGGGCGGGTGGGATCGGAAGCGCTTCGAGGGCAGTGAGTTGCGGGGCAAGACTCTCGGCGTGGTGGGGCTGGGGCGCATCGGCGGGTACGTGGCCCAAGTGGCCCATGCCTTCGGGATGACCATTCTCGCGTACGATCCCTTCGTGCCCCCGCAGCGGGCGGTCGAGCTGCAGGCCCGCCTGCTTCCCATCGAGCAGCTCCTGGCCGAGGCGGACGTGGTCACCCTGCACGTGGCGCTGACCGAGGAGACCCGCCATCTCCTCAACCCGGAGCGGCTCAAGCTGATGAAGCCCACCGCGTTTCTCGTGAACACCGCGCGGGGCGAGCTGGTGGACGAGGGGGCCCTGGTCGCGGCGGTGAAAGAGAAGCGGATCGCCGGGGCCGCCATCGACGTGTTCGCGGAGGAGCCTTTGCCGAAGGACTCGCCGCTGCGGGGGCTGGACCGGGTCCTGCTCACGCCGCACCTGGCGGCGTCGACGGCCGAAGCCCAGAAGCGGGTGGCGCTCGAGATCTGTGCCGCGGTGCGGGATGCCCTGTTGCGGGGCGATCTCACACCCGCGATCAACCTGAAGAAGTGAGAATCGGAGTCACCCCGGCAGCGACTCCCCGTACACGGGATACCCGGACCGCCGCAGCACGACCCACCCGATGGCGAGTCCGGCCGCGGCGATCAGCGCGTTGGTCACGTCGAAGAACCGATCGTCGAGCACGAGGTGCCCCAGCTCGAGAACGGCCGCCAGCAGCAGGGCCGGCTTCAAGCCCCCCCACCACCCCCGCTTCCGCAACGGCCACACCGCCAGCAGGGCCCCGAGGGGCAGGTAGAGCAGAAACTGCTGGGTCACGTGCAGCGCGCTGAAGACGTCGGCGCGATCCGCGAGCGACTCGAGCGGGACGAGGTGCGGGATGGTGAGCTGCGCCAGGATGGCGTCCCCGTCGACGCGGGGATAGAAGGGTCGCCAACCCCAAAAGACCAGCAGGGCGGCGTACGCGTATGTGGCCGCGCGGGCCCGGCTGGCGCCGCGGAACGCCTGGGTCGCCGCCGGCAGCCACCGGGCCGCCGCCCAGGCCCCGAAGGCCAGGGAAAGCGCGTCGGTCGCGGCTCCTTCCCACCGGATGATCACGCCGAGTCCGCCATGCGCGAGCTCCAGCGTGAAGGCGCCGATGGCACCCACGATCGCCACGCCCCGCCATCCCCGGCTCGCGTCCCGGCCCGCTTCCGCCAGCCACATGACCGCGAGAAACCCGGCGGGCGCGTAGAGCGGGATGTCCGAGAGGGGGATCTGGGCGAGCGTAAGCGGCGTGGCCAGGGCCAGCATCGCGCGCAGCCGGACCATCGGTCCTCCGTAGACGCCCTTGACCGGCTCCGAGCGGAAGAGGGGCGTCAAGGATTCGCTGATGGTGGCCAGGAGGTAGGAGCCGGCCACCAGGAAGGTCGGGATTCCGAGGTACGAGCGGGCCCCCCGACTGCGTACGACTTCCGTAATCAGCATCGCGACCACGACCGCTCCCCCCAAGGTGCCCAGGGTGTTGGTCGTGACGTCGATGATGCTGGCGGTGCGGACCGGAGAAAAGGCCTGGAGGCCCTCGACGGTGACGCTGATCGCACACCCCCACAGCGTGCTGCGCCAGACCTCCTGCCGGACCTTTCCCGAGATCGACGTGACGACCCACACCGCCCCGAGCCCCGCGAATAGGGCCAGGTTGCGCAGACCGTCGATCGCGTCACGCCACTCGAGGGACAGCGTGAAAGCGCGGGACAGACGGACGGCGGCCGCGCCCAGGTCGGGGGAGAAGTCGAGCCGGGTCAAGGTGGCCAGCAGGACGACGCCGACGTAGGCGGCGCGGGCGAGCAGGAACAGATGGCGGCGCTGCACGTGGGCCGGCTAGTCCGCCGCTTCCCGCTTCGGGTCGTCCGCCAGCAAGCGGAAGGTCTGTACTGCGGCGGTCAGCGAGTCCGCCGCGGTGGCGAGCTGGTGGGCCGACGACGCGATCTCCTGCGTGGACGCGCTCTGCTCCTCGCTCGATGCCGCGATCTCCTCCGCCGACGCCAGGAGCTCCTGCGTTCCCTTCGCGACCGTGGTGAGCCGGGTCGCGATCTCCTCCACCAGCTGCCGGACGGCGTCCGACGAGCTCGCGATTTCGCGGCTCCAGGCGTCGTTCGCCTCCGCCGTCGTCGCCACCGTGCCCAGCCCCTCGGCCGCCGACTGCGCCGCCGTCTGCGCCGCGGCCCCGGCCGCCGCCAGTCGGGTGAGCCGGTCCCGCGTGGCCTGGATGCGCGACAGCACGTCCCGCACCGTGGTGGCGGTCTCCTCGGCGGACAGCGCGGCCTGGGAGGCCAGCTTCCGAACCTCGTCCGCCACCACGGCGAAGCCGCGCCCCTGCGGGCCCGCGCGAGCCGCCTCGATGGCGGCGTTCAGCGCGAGGGTGTTGGTCTGCGTCGCCACGGCCTTGGCCTGGGCGACGAACCGCTCGATCTCGGCGCCCGCCGTCGCCAGGGCCTGCGCCTCCGCCACGCCCTGCTGGACGTCGGCGGCGAGCTTCGCGAGCTGCGCGGTGCTCTGGTCCAGAGTCTCGCGATGCCCCTTGGAGACCCCGACCAGGTCGGCGTTCCGCCTGGCCGCCTCGGCGGCTCCCGCGGCGAGGGTCGTGGTGATCCCCAAAATCTTCGCCGCCTCGTCCGCCGCCTGGCGGACGAGCTGAGCCTGGTCGGCGGCGCGGCTGGTGAGGTCCTGGCAGGTGGCGCTCATCTCCTCGGTGGACGCGCTCATTTCTTGCGTGGAGGCCGAGATCTCGGCGGCCATCGCCGCGGACTCGTCCGCGGCGGTGCGGATCGCGCCGACCAGGCGGCGCAGCGCCACCACCATCGACTGGATGGACGAGATCAGGTCCGCCACCTCGGACGTGCGCTCGCGCGTCGCCGATACCGCCACCGACAGGTCGCCGGCGGCCACCCGGCCGGCGATCCGGCCGGCCTCCCGCACCGGCTCGGTCACCCGGCGGTCGAGCCAGCCGCCGAGCGCGGCGAGCATTCCCACCGTCACGAGCAGGAGCCCCAGGGCGCCGAACCAGATGGCCCGGCGGGCGGTCGTCGCGCCGGCGTAGGCGCGGGCCACGGCGCTGCGGTAGAACACCCGCCAGCGTCCGTCGTTGGCGGGCGCGGCCACGACCACCTCGTCTCCCCGGGGCGTGCTCACGGCCACGGTGACGACGGTGTCGGCCGCGGGAACCTTGGCCGCGTCCGGGACGGGGCGAAGCAGGCCGGCGCCGGAGTCGGTGGCGACGAGACGTCCCTGACCGTCCACCACCTGCACGTACGCACGGCCGCCGGCCGCGCCGGCCAGCACGGGACTCAGCTTCTGCAGGGGGAAGATCCCTCGGAGCACCCCGAGCGGCCTGGCCGCCGCCGCGGGGCGGATGGCCACGTCGAACTCGAGGGAGGGCAGGGTCGTCACCGAGTCGAGCGCCGCCGGGCCCGCGTACTCGCCCTGCGCCATCGCCTGCCGCCACCAGAGCTTGCCCGCCTGCGCGAAGTCCCGAGTGGGCGAAGAGCCGACGACCGTGAACCCGTGGCTCTCGGTGACGAACACCCGGGAGAGATCGCTGTGCCGGATGTAGTCGCGGAGATACCCGGTCAGCGCGGGATCGGCGCCGAGCTCCCGGGTGCCGGCGTCGCGGGCCAGGGTGGCCGAGTCGGCCCGGGCGAAGCCCCGGCGGACCGCGGCCTCCCCTGCGGACCGGGCCGCCGCCACCACGGCGGGCGACGCCGCCAGCGCTTCGATCTCCCGCTGGCGTTCGCGGAGGTACTGCGAGACGGCCCCGGCGACCCGGACGGCCGCGTCCTGACCGCGCGCATCCGCCTGGTTCTTGAGAAAGGTGGTCCCGGCGTTTCCGGCGACGACGGCCAGCACGAGCAGGAGGGCGAAGGCGGCGCCGACGCCGGCCAGGAGGAACCGCTGACGGAGCTGCTGGGTGTCGCTCGGCATGGGCTCGCGCGAAGGTATGGCGGGTTTCACGGTCGGGCAAGGCCGTTTAGCTTCCTGCACTTATGTCTCAGACGCCCGTGTACGATCCGGCCGCGGTCGAGGCCCGCTGGCAGGCCCGGTGGGCCGAGCGGCGCACCAACGAGCCCGACCTCGACCGTCCGCCGCGCCGACCGTTCTACAACCTGATGATGTTCCCGTACCCCTCGGCCGAAGGGCTGCACGTCGGGAACATGTTCGCCTTTACGGGCGCCGACATTTTCGGCCGGTTCCAGCGGCTCCGGGGCGCGACCGTGTTCGAACCCATCGGGTACGACGCCTTCGGCATCCACTCCGAGAATTACGCCATCAGCACGGGGACCCATCCGGCCAAGCTCATCCCCCGGAACATCGCGGCGTTCCGGGACCAGCTGCATCGGCTGGGGGGAATGTTCGACTGGCGGCACGAGCTGGCCACCACGGATCCCGCGTACTACAAGTGGACTCAGTGGCTCTTTCTGCAGCTCTTCAAGGCGGGCCTGGCCTACAAGAAGCGGGCGGCCGTCAACTGGTGCCCCAAGGACAAGACCGTCCTGGCCAACGAGCAGGTGATCGACGGCCGCTGCGAGCGGTGCGGAACCGCGGTGGAGCAGCGCTTCCTGGAGCAGTGGTTCTTCTCCATCACCAGGCACGCCCAGCGGCTCCTCGACAACCTCGACCGCCTCGACTGGTCGGACTCGACCCGGACCCTCCAGCGGAACTGGATCGGCCGGAGCGAAGGGGCGGAGCTCGCCTTCGAGACGCCGGCGGGCCAGACGATCACGGTGTTCACGACGCGGCCCGACACGGTGTTCGGCGCCACGTACCTGGTGCTGGCGCCGGAGCACCCCCTGGTCGAGACCCTGACGGCCCGGGAGCAGCGGACCGCCGTGCGCGCCTATCAGCGCGACGCGCAGGCCAAGGACGTGGTCAGCCGTCGCGTGGGGGACACGACCAAGACCGGCGTGTTCCTCGGCTCCTATGTCCGGAACCCCGCGACCGGCGAATCCATCCCCATCTGGATCGCCGACTACGTGCTGATGGAGTACGGCACCGGCGCGATCATGGCCGTTCCCGCCCACGACGAGCGGGACTACGAGTTCGCGGTCAAGTTCGGCCTCCCCATCCAGCCGGTGGTGCGGGGCGAGGGGCCGCTCCCGCTCGTCCGGGACGACGGGGTGCTGATGAACTCCGGCCAGTTCGACGGACTCGAATGCGCGGAGGCCCGGGCCAAGATCGTCGCCTGGCTCGCGGCCCGAGGGGCGGCCACCCCCCGGGTGCAGTATCGCCTCCACGACTGGTGCATCTCGCGGCAGCGTTACTGGGGTCCGCCCATTCCGATCATCTACTGCGACAAGTGCGGGCCGGTGCCCGTGCCGGAGCGGGACCTCCCCGTGCTGCTCCCGCCCATCGAGGACTTCCGCCCCGACGACTCCGGGGTGAGCCCCCTGGCCCGCCACCAGGAGTGGTACTTCGTGAAGTGCCCGCAGTGCGGCGGCGACGGGCGCCGGGAAACCGACGTCTCCGACACCTTCCTCGATTCGGCCTGGTACTTCCTGCGCTACCCGTCCACCGAGTTCCCGGACCGTCCCTTCGATCCGGCGCGAACCAGGACCTGGCTTCCGGTCTCGACCTACATCGGCGGGAACGAGCACGCCGTCCTGCATCTGCTCTATTCGCGGTTCGCCACCATGGTGCTGAAGGACCTGGGACATCTGGAGTTCGAGGAGCCGTTCCCGAAGTTCCGTGCCCACGGGATGATCATCAAGGACGGCGCCAAGATGTCCAAGTCCCGGGGCAACGTCGTGGTCCCGGACGCCTACATCCAGAAGTGGGGCGCCGACACCTTCCGGATGTACCTGATGTTCCTCGGGCCGTTCCAGGAGGGCGGGGACTTCCGGGACGAGGGGATCATCGGCATCCGCCGCTTTCTCGAGAAGGTGTGGATTCTGGCGCACGAGGCCGCGGCGCCCGAGGGGCCGGTGCCGCCCGGGATCCTGACCAAGCTCCACCAGACCATCCGCAAGGTCACCGCCGACACCGAGTCGCTCGGCTACAACACCGCGATTGCGGCGATGATGGAGTACGTGAACGAGCTGCGCGCCGCGGAGTGCACGGATCGCCGCGCGCTCGAGCCGCTGATCGTGCTGCTCGCCCCGTTCGCCCCGCATCTGACCGAGGAGCTCTGGGAGCTCTTGGGGCATCCGGAGACGGTCTTCGAGGCCGGGTGGCCGACGTTCGACGACGCCCTGGCCGCGCTGGGCGACGTGGAGATCGTGGTGCAGGTGAACGGCAGGGTCCGGGGGCGGCTGACGGTCGGCCGCGGGTTGTCCCAGCAGGACGTCGAGTCCCGCGCCCGGTCCGACGAATCGGTGAGGAAGTTCCTGGGCGGCGTGCAGCCGAAGAAGGTGATCTATGTGCAGGATCGGCTGCTGAATTTCGTCGTCTGACCGACCCCGGCTAGAGCATCTTCGCCATCAGGTCGCCGAGCAGGTAGCCGACCCCGGCGACGCCCAGGCCTACCACGAACATGTCGAGGCCGGACCGGAAGCTCCCCCGGCCGGTGAAGAAGCTGCGCGCGGCGCCCACCGCGAAATGTGACGCCATCGCGAGTCCGAAGGCCGTCCAGACCGCCGCCGGGCCCGACAGTGCCAGGAACGGCGCCACGGGGATCAGGGCGCCGACCGCGGTGGACGCGCCCGTGACCCACCCTTCACGGAACGGCGTCGACCGGGCCGCGCCGATCTTGAGCTCCTCCCGGACCTGCTCGTCCAGGGCCCGCGCGGGGTCCCGCATCACGTCGGCGGCGATCCGGCTGGCCTCGGCCCGCTCGACGCCCTTGGCCTCGTACAGCAGGGCCAGCTCCTCCTCCTCCACGTCGGGCATCACCCGGATCTCTTCCTTCTCCATCGCGATTTCGTGCGCGTACACTTCCTGCTCGCTTTTCGCCGCGAGATAGCCCGACGCCCCCATCGAGAGGGCGTCCGCGATCATCCCCGCCGCGCCGGACAACAGGATCACGTGGGGCTGGACGGCGGCGCCGATGACCCCGGCCACGAGGCCGAAGTTCGCGGTGAGGCCGTCGTTGAACCCGTAGACCACGTTCCGGAGAAAGCCCCCCGACTCGGTTTGATGCCAGGGCTCCGCGCTCTGTCCCGCGAGCCCCGCGAGCGTCTGGGCGTGCTCCGCCGACTCCTTCGCGAGCGTGAGCGACACCGCGCGGGCATCGCCGGCGTGAGACGTCTCGTGAAGGTCCATGTAGCCCTTCACTTCGCGGCCCTCCTCCCGCAGCAGCAGCGGCAGGAGAAAGCCCGGTCCGAACCGCCTGCCCAACCACGCCTGCACCCGCGCGCCGACCGACGGCCGGGCGGGTTCCGATCCCACGGGACGCCCGTTGTCGGAGAGGAGCTTGGCCCAGAGGTGGGTGTGCCGCTCCTCCACCTTCGCGAGGCGCGCGTACACGTCCTGCTTCTGGGGGTCTCGCTCGACCGAGGCGAGAATGCGGTACAGAAACGCGGCGTCGGACTCGTCCTGCCAATGATCGCGCCAGAGGGCGAGGGTCCCGGCGTCCGGCGTCGGGCTGGGGGCGGCGGTAATGGGGGCGGCCATGCGGGCAATCTACCCTGAAACGGGCTAAGTGGAAATGACGTAGGCACTTAACGAGCGCACCCGCGGTGCGACGCTCCAGCCCGTGGCAGCATCTTACGTTACAGGAGATGACCATCTCACTAGCCGTTTCGGACATCCTGGTTGCCCGCGCCAAGGCCGGCCACCTCGACGCCCTCGAGGGGTTGTATCGGGCCTTCGAGGCGCCGGTCTACAACCTGGCGCGCCGGATGCTCCGGAACGCCGAGGATGCCGAGGACGTGCTGCAGGAGACCTTCCTCGAGGTGGTGAAGAGCATCGGGAGCTACCGCGGGGACGGCCATCTGTGGGGGTGGGTGCGGCAGATCGCCGCCTCGAAGGCGCTGATGCGGATTCGTCGGGAGACGGTGCGGGCGGCGGACGAGTTCGACGAGGCCACCGCGGCGGGCACTCCGGCCCCCGCGGTGGGGATGAACCTGGACCTGGAGCGCGCGCTCGAGCATCTGAGCGATACCGGGCGCGCGGTGGTGTGGATGCACGACGTGGAAGGCTATACCCACGAAGAGATCGCGGAGATGATGGGCAAGACGGTGAGCTTCTCGAAGTCCCAGCTGGCGCGGTCGCACGCGCGGCTGCGTCGGGTGCTCGCCGCCGGGCCGGAGGCATAGATGACGCACTGCACGATGGACGATCTCCTGGCCCTCCGGGCCAGCGAGGGCTCGGTCTGGGCCCGCCGGCACCTCGAGACGTGTGGCGAGTGCCGGCACGAGCTGGAAGCCCTGTATCAGCGGGTGGCGCAGCTGAAGGCGCTCCCGTCGCGGTCTCCCGCACGGGACCGCTGGCCCGAGATCCGGGCCGCGGTGGTGGGGGCGCGGCGGCGGCGGGCCCGCCGGTGGGCGGGTTGGTCGATGGCGGCCGCGGCCGGGCTGGCGGGCGTGCTGGTGTTCCATCCCTTCACGCCGCCGGCGGCCCGGGCGGACGAGCTGGCGCGGGTGCGGGCGACGTCGGCGCAGCTCGAGAACCAGCTGCGCTCGTCTGAGCCCGACGGACGGGTGGTGAGCGGGCGGGACGCGGCGCTGATCGCGCAGCTCGAGGATCAGATCGCGCTGATCGACGGGGCGCTGGCTTCCCAGCGCGCCAGCGCCCAAGACGCGCAGCTCCAGCTCTGGCAGCAGCGGGTGAACCTGATGAACCAACTGGTCCAGGTCCGCGTCGTCCGGGCCTCTTACGTGGGGCTCTAGGCTCCGGAGGAATCACGATCATGAATCGCACGTTGCTCACGCTCGGAGCGGTGCTCGCGCTGCCGGGGCTGGCGTCCGCGCAGCGGACCCGCGCCGGTACGACGCCCCGGTCGATGGTGTACACGCTCAGCGGGAACCACGCCCGGATCGGCGTGGTCGTGGCCACCGCCGCCGACGCGGACACCGACAAGATCGGCGCCCGGCTGTCGGCCATCACGCCGGGCGGGCCCGCCGACAAGGCCGGACTCCGGGCCGGAGACGTCATCACCAGGTTCAACGGGGTGTCGCTGGCCAACGTGCGGGCGGAGGATTCCGATGAGTCGGGTCCCGGCAACAAGCTGGTGGACCTGGCCCAGGCGCTCGATCCGGGGGACACGGTACAGATCGAATACCGGCGCGGCGCGGACACGAAGAAGGCGACCCTGGTGGCGGAGGACGTCACCTACTCCGTGAACGGGACGATGCCGCCGAACGGCTTCAGCTTCGTGATGCCGAAGATGGAGCAATCCTTCGGCGACATGGCTCCCGGAGATCTCTTGCGGACGTGGACCGACAGCAACGGCTTCGGGTTCCGGATGGGATCGAGCTTCTGCTTCGGCGACACCTGGTGCAACCTCGAGCTGGTGTCCCTGAATCCCGACCTGGGCGACTACTTCGGCACCCGGGACGGCCTCTTGGTCGTCAAGGCCACCGACGACTCGACGCTCCCCCTCAAGAGCGGCGACGTGATCCTGTCGATCGGCGACCGGAAGCCCAGCTCTCCGGCGCACGCGATGCGGATCCTCAGGTCCTACGACCCGGGGGAGACCGTCCAGATCGAGATCATGCGCCACCAGAAGCGGCAGACCATCACCTGGACGGTCCCGAATCCGCAGGACCGGGTGCGGATGCGGACGCCGCGGATGCGGTCCGAGGAGGGTGCGTACCGCGGCCAGGTCGAGCGGATGCAGACGGTGGAGCGGGCGCTCCAGGATGCGGAATGGGCCCAGGGGGAGCGGATGCACACGCTGGAACGGGCCGTCGCCCGCGGCCTGCACGCGCGAGCGATCTAGCCCGTTCGGGCGGGCTGGACCATCGGGGGCTTCCGGCGCGAGTCGGGGCCCCCGTTGCGTTTCCAGAGGGGGAGCGCCCTCTTCCAGTGTCCCCGTACAGGATCGTCCCCGTGCACCGTCTCAGGTTCCTGCTCATTCTCGCCGCCACCGCCGCGGGTTCCGCGGCCGCTCAGTCCGACCCGGCGCTCCTGTCCCGCCCGGGCTACTGGAAGCCCGCGAACCAGAATCTGCCCGCGGGGGACCCCTCCGACGGCCCCGACCTCGAGCCGTTTGCCACCGGCCTCAACGGCGTCCTCGCCGTCGTGCGGCGGGCGGAGCCGCTCGCCGAGCCCCGGGGCTTCGTCGCGGACCCGCTGATCGATCGGGAGCTGGGGCCGGCGGGCCGGCCCTTCCAGGGGCTGGTGCGGGTCGGCATCCTGTTTTGGCACCGTGACGACGGCGGGGCGGTGGTTCCGCAGGACGCCGGGCCCGACGTCGATGTCACGGTCAACGACCCCTCCTGCATCTGGACGGGCCACGAGGTGGCGTTCGCGGACAGCCTGGGCACCGTCTATTACGACGCGCCCGCGGAATCGAGCAGCGTGCACGGCGTGCCGGCGTACGCGCCCGATTCCGGATGTCTGGTCCTGTCGCGCCGGGGCGTGCCCGTGTTCGCGGCGGTCTCCCGCGCGCGGTTCCTCCGGAACGCACGGGACACTCTGCGGGCCCGGCTGCGCGGGGTGTCGATGGCGGCGCTGGACAGCGCCGACCCCCGCTTCCTGTACCGCAAGTGGCTCGCCGACGCGGCGTCGCGGAAGCGCCAGCGGGACTCCCTGGCCGCCGGCCTTTCCGCGCTCAGCGTCGACCTGCGGAAGCAGACGCTCGCGAGTTTCGACACGGCGCAGATGCAGATGGGACAGACGCTGAAGGAGCAAGCGGCGCAAGCGGACTCGGGCGGCGGGTTCGCGGAAATGCGGCGGAGCCAGCAGGCGGCCCTCGACACCGTGCGGGCGATCGCCGATCACTACGACGGCGAGCTTCGGTCCCTGGCGCCCGCGCAGCGCGACTCGCCGGCGTGGGTGAAGATCACCGATGCCGGGGTGCTCGACCTCGTCCCCCCCGGGTCGACCGACGCCCGGCGGCTCGTCGCGCCGAACCCCGCGCTCTTCAAATCGGGTCTGCCGCGCTCCGCGATTCAGGTGCTGACGGTGCAGGCCGTGGTCCAGAGCGGGGACGATGGGGCCTCGGCCTTGTTCGCTCAGATACGCAACGGGCTCGACTACACAGCGCTGCAAAGTCTTATCAAATAATTACTTACATGTTTATTGACATGATATATCTAGCGATATATCATGGAGACATATCGAGTTGGTATGTCGTCACGTAGTATCGAACAAGGAGCAAAGATGCATCGGCATGGAAACTGGGAGGGGTTCGCCTTCTCTTTCGGCCCACGGGGATTCGGATTCCGCGGAGGCCATCGCGGAGGACGTCGGCGGCAGTGGTTCGAGGCCGGCGACATGAAGTACGTGATTCTCAAGCTGCTGCGGGACAAACCCCGGCACGGTTATGAGATCATGAAGGAGCTCGAGGAGCGGATGCACGGTTGCTACTCTCCGTCTCCGGGAACCGTCTATCCCACGCTGCAGTGGCTCGAAGACGAAGGCCTGGTCAAGGCGCGGGACGCCGAGGGCAAGAAGGTCTACGAGATCACGGACCAGGGCCGCGCGTTCCTGGAGGAGCATAAGGACGTGGTCGAAGAGATTTTCGATCGGGTGCGGGACGCGGTGGACGAAGCGCTGGGCGGCGCGATGGCGGATGTCAACCGGGCGGTCGGACGCCTGGTGCGGAACGCCTATCGCACGAGCTGGAAGGCCCGGGATGAAGCGATCCGGAAACGGGTGGCCGAGATCCTCGAGAAGGCCGGCGCGGAGCTGGAAGGGCTGTCTACGCCCTAAGCGCCCGCTTCACGCCCACGAAGAGCGGCCAGGCGAGGAGCACGATGGCGGCGGCGATGAGGCTGTTGCGGGTGTCCGTCGCCAGCGCCGCCCCGAGAAAGACGAGCGCCCCCCCGAGCGCGAGAACCCCGGTCACGGGGTGGCGCGCCCGGTAGGGGCGTTCGAGCGCCGGCTCCCGCCGCCGGAGGCCGAAGTAGGACGCGAACGTGAGCGCGTAGTTGAAGACGATGAAGAAGGTGCCCAGCGCGAGCGTCTTCTCGAAGGTCCCCGAGAACAGGAAGAGCAGCGAGGCGACCGTGAACACCAGGAGGCCGCCGGTCGGCGTTCCGCCCGCGTTCACGCGGAGCAGATCGGCGCCTCCGAGCCACCGCGGCAGCCTCCGGGCGAACAGGCCGTCGCGGCTCATTGCGAGGAGTATGCGTGGTCCCGCCACCAAATAGGCATTGATGGTTCCGAGGACCGAGAGAATCACGATGGTGCGGATCACCGCATCCCCGCGGGGTCCGAACACCGCCGCCGCGGCGCTCCCCCCAACGAACTTGTCCCCCGCCATCGCCCCCAGGGGCAGTAACCGGAAGAACGCCACGTTCAGCAGGATGTAGATGGCGGCGATCAGAGCCACGGAGCCGAAGATCGCGCGGGGAATGACCCGGCCCGGATTCTCGATCTCCTCCGACGAGTAGATGGCGTAGTAGTAGCTGTCATAGGTGAAAATGATCCCCTGCATCGCCAGCAGCAGGGCTGGAGCGAGCGACCACCCCACCGGGAAGGGCGGCGGGGCGGGTGCCGCCGCCGGGTGGGGGGTCACCGCAAAGCACGCCACGATGAGCGCGAGAAAGGCGACGGTCTTGATCACCGTCGTGGCCTGCTGGATGCCCGAACCCTGCCGGATCCCGCCCCAGTTGGCGGCGCTGAGCGCCAGAATCACGGCCGCCGCGATCAGCACCTCGTGCCCCGCGAGCGCCGGCACCAGCACGCCGAGGTACTCCCCGATGACGATGCCGAGGGCTGCGTTGGCGGCGCAGATGCTGGCCGAATCGGCATAGCCGAGCACGAACCCCGCGAAATCGCCGAGGCCGCGCTGGGCGAACGTGTACAGTCCGCCGGACCGCGGCACGGCTGTTCCCAGCTCGGCGAACACATCGGAGCAGATCAAGCAGTAGACGCCGCCCGCCACCCAGAGGGCGAGAATGAGCGCGGCGTTGGGGAGGAGCTTCGCGATGTCACCGGGGGTGCGCAGGATCCCGGCGCCGATGGTGCCGCCGATCCCGATGGCGAGACCGAAGGCCAGGCCCAGGACCCGGAGGAGCTTCCCGGGTTGAGGCGCCGTCGGGCTAGCGATGGCGGCTCCGCAGCTCCTCGAGCGCGCGCTTCACGTACACGCGGGTCATCTGCTTCCGCCAAGACAGGTCGAAGTCGGTGTTGTCCATCGGCTTGGCGGGCCGGAAGGCGGCGTCCGCCGCCTTGCCGATCGCCTCGTCCTCGAGGCGCGAGCCCGCGAGCGCGGCCCCCGCCTCCGGAATCTCCTGCGGATAGCTCGCGACGCCTCCCAGCACGACCCGCGCCTCGGCCACCGACGGGCCGTTCCACCGGATCCAGGCCGCCACCCCCAGGACCGGAAAGTCGAACGAGCCCCGGCGACGCAGTTTGTGATAGACCGCGTCCCATCCCCCCGCGGGCGGCACCCGCACCTCGGCCAGGATCTCGTCGGGCTGTTTGGTGAGGTAGTTGATCCCGTCGTTGTGGTAGAACCGTCCGGCGGGAACCACCCGTTCCCCCTTGGGCCCCACGAGGCGGTACTCCGCACCGATGGCCACCATCACCGGCGCCACGTCGGACGAATTGACGGCCCAGCAGCGGGGCGAGGACGGCGCCACCCAGCAGACGTCGCCGTCCTTTTTCATGCAGAAATGGATCGCTTTCCGCCACTCGTACGACTGGTCGTAATAGTTGCAACGGGTATCGAGGCAGAGGTTGCCGCCCAGGGTCCCCATGTTGCGAAGCAGGGGGGTCGAGACCGAGGCCGCCGCGGTTGCGATGGCGCCGAGATGGGGCGGCACGGAGCCCGACACCGTCGAGAGGGTGACGGCGGAACCCAGGGAGGCGGGCGCGATTCGCCGCAGCTCCGGAATCCCGGCGAGCGAGATCACGATCGTCGGGACCTGCTGGCGCCGCTTCATGTTGGGATAGAGATCGGTCCCGCCGGCGACGTACATCCCGGCGGGGCCGCTCTCGACCTTCCACCTGACGGCGTCGGCCAGGGTGGCGGGGGTCAGGAATCGGAACGAGGGGAGTCGCAGCATCAGTGCTGGCGCTCCGGGGCGTGGGCCGTCACCGGCGCGCCCTTGCCGTCGCCCCATTCCCAGGGAGGCGCGACGCGGGTCGGCTCGGGCCAGGGCACGTCGGGAAAGCTCTCCGGACCAACGCGGGGGGCCTCACCCTTCGCCTTCTTTTTCAAGGCCTTCAGCACCTTTTCGGGCGAGACGGGGATCTCGTCCACGCGGACGCCGACGGCGTCGTAGACCGCGTTCGCGACCGCGGGCATGACGGGAAGGAGCGGACCCTGGCCCACTTCCTTGGCGCCGAAGGGGCCGTTGGGGTCCGGGTCCTCGATGATGTAGGTGACCACGTCGCACATTTCGAGCGTGGTGGGGCTCTTGTACTCGAGCAGGCTCGGGATCTTGTGCACCACGTTCCGGTTGCCGCGGTACACCATCTCCTCCATCAGCGCTTCACCAAGGCCCATGTACACGCCGCCTTCCACCTGCCCGATGACGGTCGCGGCGTTGATGCAGCGCCCCACGTCGTGGGCCACCCAGATCTTCGGCACCCGCACGATGCCCGTCTCGGGGTCGACGTCGACCTCGGCGACGGCCGCGCTGTAGGAGTAGGCCGGAGACGGCCCCACCCCGGCGCCCCGGTACCGGCCCGCGCTCTTCGGCGGCGTATAGGACCCCACCGTCCCCACGGTCCCCACCGCCGCCTCGGCGGCCTGCACCGCCTCGGCGAAACTCATCCCCTGCTCGGGATCCTCGGCGTGGAAGACCCGGCCGCCGGCAAAGACCACTTCACTGACGGGGACCTTGAGCTTCGCCGCCGCGTGCGGGGCGATGATCTCCCGAGCCCGCTCGGCGGCCTGGAGCGCGGCGTTCCCGCTCATCAGGGTCACGCGCGACGAATAACTGCCCAGGTCCACGGGCGTGAGGTCGGTGTCCGCGGTGACGACCCGGATGTCGAACGGGTCGACGCCGAGGACCTCGGCCGTGATGTAGGCGAGAATCGAATCCGACCCCTGGCCGATGTCGGTGGAGCCGCAGAAGACGGTCACCCCGCCGCCCCGGTCGCATTTCAGCTGCACGCCCGAGTGGGGCATGTTGTTCCAATAGATCGGGAGCCCGGCTCCCGAGATGTACGACGAGCAGGCGAGCCCGACGCCTTTCCCCGGCGGGAGCTTCCGGAACCTCCGCTTCCAGTCGGAGCCGGCCACCACCTTCTCGATGCACGTGCCGAGCCCCATGGACCCGACCCGGAGATAGTTGGCGGTGAGCGATTGTGGAGGCACCAGATGCTTCAGGCGGAGCTCGGCGGGGTCGATCTTCAAGTCTTCGGCGATCTTGTCGAGATGTACTTCGAGCGCGAAGCGCGGCTGCGGCGTGCCGTGTCCCCGCTTGGGCCCGCAGGGCGGCTTGTTGGTGAACGCCCGCGCGCCCTGGAACTTGTAGCGCTGGACCTGATAGGTGACGGTCTGGAGCGCACCCGTGTAGTAGGTGCTGGCCACGCCATACGACCCGTAGCCGCCGCCGTCGAGCAGGGACTTGAAGTGCATCCCGGTGATGGCGCCGTCCTTCTTCACGCCGGTCTTCACCCACATCAGGGTCGGGTGGCGCCCCCGGTGGCAGTAAAACACCTCTTCCCGGGTGAGCGTGATCTTCACGGGCCGCCCCGTGAGCATCGCGAGCTTCGAGACCACGATCTCGTGGCTGAAGGGATCGCTCTTGCCCCCGAAGCCGCCGCCATTGGGGCAGGCGATGACGCGGACGCGCGCCGGCGGGAGCTCGAGCACCTTCGCCAGCGCCCGGTGCACGTAGTGGGGCGTCTGGGTCGAGCTCCACAGCGTCACCTTGCCGTCCGCGGACCACTCGGCCAGCGCGGCGTGCTGCTCCATCGGGAGGTGGGTGTTCCCTTCGAAGAAGAACAGGTCCTCCCGGACGTGATCCGCTTCGGCGAATCCCTCCGCGACGTCCCCGAACTCCAGATGGATGAGCTTGTGCAGGTTTCCGGAGTCGCCGTAGTCGTGAATCCGGGGCTCCGGCGTCGCCACCGCGTCTTCGGAGGAGGCGATGCGGGGCAAGAGCTCGTACTTCACGTCGATCAGGTCGAGCGCCGCCGCCGCCGTCTCTTCGGACGTCGCCGCCACGGCGGCCACCGGGTCGCCCACGAACCGGACCCGGTCCGGGCAGAGCGCGTGCTCGTCCTGGCTCACGGGGAGAATGCCGAAGGGGATCGGCGTGTCCTTGCCGGTGAGCACCGCCTTCACGCCGTCCAGCGCGAGGGCCCTGGACGTCTCGATCGACACGATGCGCGCGTGGGGATGGGGAGACCGCAGGAGTTTGGCGTAGAGCATCCGGGGGAGCGTCAGGTCGTCGGCGTACTTCAGGGTGCCGGTGACCTTCCCCACGGCATCCACTTTCCGATGCGCCCTGCCGACCACCCGCAGTGCCTTAGCGTCGGCCATACATCGCTTCCCGGGACGGCTCCGCTTGCTCGCCGCGCATCCGCGCCGCCGCCAGCTCCACCGCCTCGTAGATCTTGATGTAGCCGGTGCAGCGGCAGAGGTTGCCCGCCAACAGCTCCTTGATCTGATCCCGCGACGGGCTGGGGTTCGCGGCCAGAAGGGCGTCGGCCACGAGCAGGATGGCCGGAGTACAGTAGCCGCATTGCGCGGCGCCGAGGTCGGCGAAGGCCTCCTGGAGCGGATGCAAACGGGCGCCCTGGGCCATTCCTTCGACCGTCTTCACCGACTTCCCGGCGCACGTGAGGCCGAGCACCAGGCAGGAGAGCACCGGCACGCCGTCCAGGAGCACGGCGCAGGTGCCGCACTCGCCCAGCTCACACCCGTGCTTGGTTCCGGTGAGTCCCAGGTCCTCCCGCAGGACCTCGAGCAGGGTCTTGTGCGGCGCGAACGCGACCTGCGCCGGCTCGCCGTTCAAGACCAAGGACATGGGGGCATGCGGCTCTGGCATCGGGCAAAGTTAGTCGGTCAGGCGGTTGGTCGGTTAGGCGTCAGCCCTACTCGATCTTCTGCCACATCCCGCTCGGGGACTGGGCATAGAGCCGGGACGCTCGCGGGGGACCGCCGAATCCGGTGCGGGTCATCTCGCCCCAGGTCTTCCGCTTCCGCCACGCCGCCCAGAACGCCTTGAGCCGCCACCAGACCGTGCACTGCCGGTACCCGAAATTCTCGAGGGCGGCGAACACCAGGAGCCGGGAGAGGTCCCCGGAGCGCCGGTATTTCCGGAAGCTCGTCTCCTCCAGCACCACGCCCCAGATCGAGAGACAGAGGCCCAGGCCCCAGGCGAAGAAAAAGAACAGGATGGCGAAGGTGAAGTCGACGCGGCCCGTGACGATCGCGAGGATGGCGACGATGTATCCGACCAGCTCCACCAGGGGCGCGAGCATTTCTCCGAAGAAGAAGAACGGCACGGCAACGAGGCCCACCTGCCCGTACCGGGGATTGAAGAGCATGTCCTTGTAGGTCCAGAGCGAGGCGATGAGGCCGCGGTGCCAGCGCTCGCGCTGCCGTCCCAGGACCGCCGTCGTCGAGGGGACCTCGGTCCACGCGACCGGGTCGGGGACGAACGGCATCACGTACGGGATCTTCTGCTCCCGCAGGTGCCGGTGGAGGCGGACCACCACGTCCATGTCCTCCACCACGCTGTTGGTGAGATAGCCGCCGATGGTCAGCAGGTACTCCCGTCGGAAGAGGCCGAAGGCCCCCGAGATGATCAGGTTTCCGCCCAGGCGGTTCCACCCCAGGCGGCCGAAGAGGAAGGCGCGCAGGTACTCGACCACCTGGACGCCCGCGAGCAGGTGCCGGGGGACCCGGGGGTCGAGCACCCGCCCGTGCTCGATGCGGCAGTCGTTGGCGACGCGGATGGTGCCTCCGACCGCGGCGACGTCCCCGCCCAGGAGGAAGGGCCGGGTCAGCCGCAGGAGCGCGTCGGGTTCGATCAGGGTGTCCGCGTCCACCGCGATCACGAGCGGGTACCGCGAAGCGTTGATCGCCGCATTCAGCGCGTCGGCTTTGCCGCCGTTTTCCTTGTCGATCACGGTCAGCCGCGTGCGGGTCCGGGAGCGATAAACGGCGCGGATGGGCTTGGTGACGATCGTCTCCGGATAGATGCGGGGCACCTCATAGAGGTCGAAAGCCTCGCGCAGGCGGTCCATCGTCTCGTCCTTCGAGCCGTCGTTCACCACCACCACCTCGTACTGCCCGTACTCGAGCGTGAGCATCGCGGTCACGCTGGACTGGATGGTGGCGCCCTCGTTGTGCGCCGGGACCATGATGGTGAGCGGCGGCAGCGCGTCCGACAGCATCAGCTTCTGGAGGTCTTCATCCTCGGCCAGGCGGGTCTGCTCCCAGATCTCGGGGATCGACATCAGGAGCAGGAGGCCGTAGAAGGAGTTGAGACCCAGGAAGTACAGGAGAATCAGGCCTTCCAGGCCGTGGATCAGAATCGTCACGTGGCGTACTCGGCCAGAGCCTGGGGCGAGAGCCCGAGCACCAGCTCGGTCACACCGCGGGCGCCGGGATCGGGCCCGCGCTCCTCCTGGAGCAGGGCGTCTCTGCCCGCCCCGCCGAACCGCGTGAGCGCGAGAGCGGCGCGGAGACTCACCCACCATTCGGGGTCCCGCAACGCCCGACGGAGGGCGGGCACCGCCAGCGGACTCGCCAGGAGCCCCAGTCCCCGGGCCGCCTGCGCCCGCACGATCCACGCCTCGTCCGCCAGGAGCGCCAGGAGCGCGGCCTGCGATTCCGCGTGCGGCAGGCTCCCCAGCGCCCGGGCGGCCTGGGCCCGCACCTCGCGGTTGGGATGCTTCGCCAAAGCCGTGAACCGCGGGCGCAGCGCGGGCTCCTGCAGGCGGGCCGCGTACTCGGCAATGCGCGGCAGGGCCGGGTCATCCACTCTGGTCAGCCGCTCCTGCAGCAGCGGGATCGCGACACTGCGCGCGCGCCGCAAGGTCGAGGCATAAAAGGCGCCGACGTGGACCGGCAGGCTGGGAAGCTGGTCGATCACCGCGGCCGCGAGCTCGGGGGAGTCGAGATGGTTGAGCGCCGAGACCGCGGCGAGATGGACGGCCGGATGGGGATCGGCGATCAGAAGCGCCAGCGTGGCCGTATCCGAGGGCACGCCCGCAACGGCGAGAAACCGGGCGGTCTCCAACCGCTTCCACCAGCGCCTCGCCCGGGCGCTCCGACGCAGGCGCGCCCCCCAGGGTGCCTGATCCAGCGCCCGGATCAGCGCGGTCCACCGGTCGATCGGCACCCGGGTGCTCCAGGCCGCCAGGCGCTCGACGGCGATGTGAGGCGGGAGGGTCGCGAGCGCTTGGGCCACGGCCTCCGCCGCCAGATCGCCCGCCGCCCAGCGACGGAACTGATCCTCGACGGCCTCGCGCCGGGGCCGCACGCGGTTCCGCCGCAGCAGGCGATACCAGCGATTGACGAGGATCAATGTCAGGAGGGCCGCCACGACCGCGCTCTGGATCAGGGCAGCCACCAGGACGAGATGTCGCGCGCTCACCTACCGGTCCAGCGCCTGATCTTTTCGAGGATGACCCGCAGGCTGATCGGCTTCACGAGGTAGTCGAGCGCACCGGCTTCGAGGGCGCGCATCTGGTGATCCTCCTGGCTGTGAACGCTCGTGAAGACCACGCGATATGCGCCCGGGCGCTCCTGCTCGAGACGCTGAAAAAGGGAGAAGCCGTCGAGCCCGGGCAGGTCGACGTCCAGGAGCACGAGCGGGCGCAGGCCCTGCGTGTCGAGGGCAAGGAGCGCCTCCAGGGCCTCGGCGCCGTTCCGGTACACCACGTACCGGTAGCCCCGGCTGTCCAGGCCGTAGGCCAGGAGCTCGGTGAGTGAGCGATCGTCTTCGACGCAGATCACGTCGGGGACGGCGACGGACGGAGCGGGCGGGCGGGCGGGCGCGGGGGCGGCGGCATCCGGCTCGATGAACTGCGAGAGGCGGCTCACGAACCACCGGGCCACGGCACCCCGGTCCATCCGCAGCTCGTCGGCGTGGGTGAGCCAGTCGTTGGCGGTCTCTTCCATGCCCGCCGCCAGGTCCGACGCCTCCGGGAATCCGTAGGATCCGGCGGATCCGCGCACCTTGTGAACTTCCCGCCGAAACGTGTCGAGGGCGTCACGGTCGGAAGGCTGCGCGTCCAGGCGGTCCGCGCAGGCGCCGAGGGCCTTGAGCTGGACCGCCACGGCCCGCCGGTACTCGGCCAGGAGCTCCGGGGGTACGCCCTGGGCGTCGGGGGTGGGCATGCCTGAAATCTGCGGACGGCGGGCGGTGGCGCCATAGCGACCCGACGGGGCAGGCCCCGATATTCCCGGGATGACGTCCGGGGACGCGGTGGGGCTGTGCCTGACGTGCCGCTGGAGCCGCCCGAACACCAACCGCAATGGGTCCACCTTCTACCGGTGCGGCCGGGCGGAGGCCGACCCCCGCTTCACGCGGTACCCGCCCCTCCCGGTCTGGACCTGCCTGGGGTACGAGGTGACGATGCTCTTCGTGGTGCTGATGCACTACACCCGCCCGCTCGCCGACGTGGACGCGGTCCGGTCCGCGCACGTTTCCCATCTGGAACAGGCGGCGGGGCGGGGGATCGTGGTCGCCTGGGCCCGGCGCTCGCCTCCGGTGGGCGGCGTCCTCGTGGCGACGGCGCCCGACCGGGAGACGTTGGAGCGGGTGCTGGCGGACGACCCCTACGTCCGGGCGGGCGTGGCCGCGCCCGAAGTGGTCGTGTTTCAGCCCGCGAACGTGCGCGGACCCTTCGCGTCCTGAGCTACTCCGAGTCCTTGCCGAAGACGCCCACGCCATAGAAGCAGGGCGACGTCTTGCAGGTCACCATGATCACCTTGAGACGGTAGCGCTCGGTTTCGGAGGGCGTCACCTGGACGATCGGCACGTCGTCGGTCTCCACGTCCGACGACACTTCGTTGTCGTCGGCGTCGTAGAGGCGGAAATCGATGTCGCTGCAATCGTTGTCGCACACGCCGAGCAGGGCGTAGTGCGTCCCGGCGTGCAGGGTCAGGGTGAGGTACTCGTTTTCGCCTTCCCGCAGCGAGCCGGTGTAAGGATCGTGAGTGCGGGAGTAGCCCTTGTCTTCAAGGATCTGGCCGGCGCGCTTGATCTGATCCGAGACCTGATCTTCCCAGCGGCTCTGCGCGGCGGCGGCCGGCGCCAGCAGCACGGCACCGAGAACGACTACGGCGGTCGTCCGAAGCATTGGGCTCCTCGCGGAAGTGGTGGGGTGACTGGGCCGCCACAATCTGCAACGCCCGCCGGAATCCCGAAAGGCGGCCCTTCCGGAGGGATCAGGGGGGGAGGGCCTTGAACGCCTTGCGCCCCGAGGCCACGCCGCCCCCCACACCAAGTCCGAACGCGACCGCCGTCAGGACGGTGACGAGGGGGAGTATCGTGACGGGAAGGGCGATGGCGGTCGCGGCGACGCCCGCGACGATGGGTGCCGCAGGGCTCTGCACCGCGTCTACGAAGCGCAGCCTCCGCCGCACAAAGCGCCGGGTGCCGATGAACCCGCAAGCCATCGCCGCCACACCCACGAGGAGCCCGATCATACCGCCTCCGGAGAGTTCACTTTCTCCCTACGGAACTTGCGGTCCACGCGTTTCCCAGGCAATCTGCGGGCGTGACCGTGCCATCCCGCGCCGTGCGAGTGGCAGCCGTTCAGGCGGCGCCGGCCTTTCTCGACCTCGAGGGCTCGCTCGACCGGCTCGAGGAGTGGGTCCGGCGCGCCGCCCAGGAAGGCGTGCGGATCGCGGCCTTCGCCGAGACCTGGCCGTGTGGACTTCCTGGTCCGCGGAGGCTCGGTGACTCGCGCGAGTCGCTCACGCTGGACGTGAGCGGCCACTACAGCCGCCCCGATGTCTTCGCGTTCCGCGTCCGCCATCCTTCTCTATGACGGCTCGTGTGCCCTCTGCGGCGCGAGCGTCCAGTTCCTCCTCCGTCACGAGCGGTCTCACGTTCTCCGTTTCGCGCCCCTGGCGGGGGCCACCGGCCTGACGGTCCGGGCCGGGCACCCCGAGCTGGCCGGCGCGGACTCGATGGTCTGGTACGAGCCCGCGTCGGGGCTGGTCCGGATCCGGTCGGATGCCGCGCTCGCCGCGGCGCGCTATCTGGGCGGCGCCTGGAGCGCGCTCGCCGCCGCGGCCGCGCTCGTACCGCGGAGACTTCGGGACCGCCTGTACGACCTGATCGCCCGCCATCGCCACCGCTTCACGGGAGCGGCCTGCGTCGTGCCGACCGCGGCGCAGCGCGCCCGCTTCCTCGACCTCGATCGCCCGTGAGCGGACACCCGGAGCCCGGCTCCCCCAACCGCATCGTGATCATCGCCGGCGTTACGGTGATCGTGGGCGGGATCCTGTCGTTCTGGCTGGGCGCGGCCGGGCGCCTGACCTTCCCCCTCTTGGTCCTCGCGTTCGCGGCGGGGGCGGGAGTCGGGTGGGCGATCGAGCGCTTCACGCTGGGCGTTGCCGCACGCCTCGTCGGAAGCATTTTCGCCTCGGGCAATATCGAGCCACCGCCGAGCTATCCCGCAGCGGAAACGCTCATCGTGCGGGGGAGATGCGCCGCTGCCGCGGAGGTCTTCCGGAATCACCTGGTCGCCCACCCGGAGGACTTCGAGGCCCGGCTCCGGCTGGCGGATCTGGACGTCGCCCAGCTGGGCCGATACGACGACGCCGAGCGGCTCTACAAGGAAGTGCGGGACGCGCGGGAGGATCCCCGGCGGGAGCTGGCGGCCTTCAACGGCCTGATCGACCTGCATACGAAAACGGGCCGCTTCGATCGCCTGAAAACCGAGCTGGCCCGATTCGCCGAGCGGTATCGCGGCAGTCCCCTGGCGGCACAGGCCCGGGAGCGCCTGCGCCAACTGAAGGCCGATGGCTGAGGACTACCACCGAATCGCCGCGCTCCCCCACGTGAAGCCCGACCCGAACGCCGTCAGCACGAGCAGATCCCCCCGCTGCAATTTCTTTTCTTCCAGCGCTTCGTGGAGGGCGATGGGAATCGAGGCGGCCGTCGTGTTGCCGTATTTCTGAATGTTGGCGTAGACCTGGGCCTCGGTGAGCCCGGCCGCCTGGCGGACCATTTCGATGATCCGGAGGTTGGCCTGGTGCGGTACGAGAAGCGTGAGGTCCCGGACGCCGAGGCCGTTGGACGACAGCGCGATGGCGACGGACTCGGGCATCTTGACCGACGCGAACTTGAAGACTTCGCGGCCCTCCATCACGGCGCGGTGCAGGCCCTGCTCGAGCATCTCGACCGACACGTAGGGGTCGTGGGCCAGGCCCGGACCGTCCACCCAGAGCTTTTCCGCGTACCGCCCGTCGGAGAACAGGTGCGTCGAGAGCACCCCCCGGTCCGGGTCCTCGGTCGGACCCAGGACCACGGCCCCCGCGCCGTCCCCGAACAGGACGGCGGTGTCGCGGCCGCGGGTCGTCTGGTCGAGCCCCCGTGAGTGCACTTCGGCGCCGACGAGCAGGATCCGGCGGTACTGACCCGTCCGGATCCACGCGTCGGCGATGGAGAGGCCGTAGATGAATCCCGAGCATTGGTTCCGGACGTCCACCGCGGGGATGTCCGCGACTCCGAGCTCGCGCTGCAGGAACACGCCGTTGCCGGGCTCGAAGTGGTCGGGCGTGCAGGTGCAGTACACGATGCAATCGAGATCGCGGGGACCGAGCCCCGCCGCCTCGAGGGCCCGGCGGGACGCGGCCGCGGCCAGCGTCACCCCGGTCTCGCCGGGGGAGACCCAGTGCCGGGTCTTGATCCCGCTGCGCTGGACGATCCATTCGTCCGTGGTCTCCATCATCCGGGACAGGTCGTCGTTGGTGACGATCCGTGCCGGCACGTGGAAGCCGGTGGCGAGGAACTCGGTCCGCGGCATGGCCTGCTCCGGTTGCGGGACGGGACGGGCGGGAGAAGATTTCGCTTCCTCCTCGGCAAAGCAAGGGAGCCCATGGACCTCGCCATCAACCGGACCCAGCGCGACGCGGTGCTCGGTGCCAAGCACCTGCCCGACGTGCTCAAGCGGGTCCTGGACGCCGCGCAGCCCCGGGGCGCGGACTTCGTCCTCCAGCTGACCTACGAAGAGGCCACCGCGCTCAACGAGCTCTGTTCCTGGAACGTGCATACCGATCCGGCCGGGAAGGTGACGGCGGAGTCCAAGGTCTTCGACGATCTGGTACGCGCGATCATGATGCATCCGGACTACTAGACGCACGGACGCGCAGGTCTCAAGGGAGATTCCATCATGCGGTTCAAACACGTCCTGGCATTCACGCTTCCCGTGTCCCTCCTGCCCCTGTCCGCCCTGCGGGCCCAGAAACGCGCGCTCACGATCGAAGATTATCTCGCGCTGAAGACCGTCGGGGACCCGCAGGTGTCGCCGGACGGAAAGTGGGTGGTGTACACCGTGGGGACGGTGTCCCTCCCGGACAACAAATCCACCTCCCGGCTCTGGCTGGCGAGCACGACCACGGGCGTGACGCGGGAGATCTCCGAAGGGGCCGGGTCCGACCGCTCGCCCCGCTGGTCCCCCGACGGCCGGACCATCGCCTTCCTGTCGGGCCGCGAGCACGGGCCGCAGATCTGGACCCTGCCGGCCGGGGGAGGCGCGGCGCGCCGGGTGAGCGACCTGCCCGACGGCGTGGGCGAGATGTATTGGATGCCGGACGGAACCGGGTTCCTGGCGGTGAGTGACATCAAGTGGCCGGTCGATCAGGAGATCGATCGTCGCAACGGACCGTACCCCACCGACGCCCGGCTCTGGACCAACCTCCTGTACCGCCATTGGGTGGACTGGCGCGCCGGCCAGCGCCAGCACGTCTTCCGCGTCGACCTGACCACCGGGAAGGCGCAGGACCTCACGCCCATCGACAAGGACGCGCCGACCATCGCGACCGCCGGCGACGGGGACGTCGCGATGTCTCCGGACGGCAGGGAAGTGGCGGTGGCGATCCACGCCGACTCGGTGGTGGCCGACAACACCAACGTGGACGTCTATCTCATGGGACCGGACGGCGGCGGCATGCGGGATCTGACCGCCGCCAACGCCGGCGCCGACAACACGCCGCGCTTCTCGCCCGACGGCAAGTGGCTGGCCTATCTCTCGATGGCCCGGGCCGGCTTCGAGGCCGACCGCGAGCGGCTGATGCTGGTGCCGCGGAGCGGAGGGCGGACCGAGGGAGCGCCGGTGGAAGCCACGGCGGGCTGGAGCCTCTCGGTGAGCTCCTATTCCTGGTGCCCCGACTCCCGGTGCCTGTACGCGGTGGTGGATGAGCGCGGCCACGAAAACCTCTACCGGATTGCTCTGGCGCCGTTCCAGCGGACCCTGGTGTTCGGCGGCGACGGCGTGAACACCAACCTGACCGTGTCGGCCGACGGGAAGACGCGGGTCTGGCTGAACCAGACCACCACCCGGCCTCCCGAAGTCCTCGTGGACGGCAAGGTGCTCACCCACACCAACGACGCGCTCCTCGTGCAGCTCGACCTCAACCCCCTCGAGCCCTACGGATTCGTCGGCGCGGGCGGCGACTCGGTGTTCGGCTGGTTGCTCAAGCCGCCGGGGTTCGATCCCGCGAAGCGGTACCCGGTGATCTACCTCGTCCACGGGGGTCCGCAGGGCGCGTGGCACGATGAGTGGCACCCGCGGTGGAACTACCAGATGTTCGCGTCCCGGGGATACGTCGTGGCCGCGGTGAACTTCCACGGGTCCACCGGATACGGGCAGGCGTTCACCGACGCCATCTCGCGGCACTGGGGGGACCTGCCTTACGAGGACCTGATGAAGGGTCTGGACGTCGTGGCCCGGCTTCCCTACGTGGACTCGACCCGGATGGGGGCGGCGGGGGCCTCGTACGGCGGCTACATGATCTACTGGATGGCGGGGCACACCGATCGGTTCAAGGTCCTCGTGGACCACGACGGCGTGTTCAACCCCGTGTCGGCGTTCGGGACCACCGAGGAGCTGTGGTTCCCGCTCTGGGAGTTCGGCGGCACGCCGTACCGGGAGCCCGGCGGGAACCGGGCGCTCTACGAGCAGTGGTCACCGCTCAACTTCGTGCAGAACTGGAAGACCCCGATGCTGATCGTCCACTCGCAGCTGGACTTCCGGCTCGACATGTCCGAGGGGTACCAGGCGTTCACGGCGGCGAAGGTGCACGGCGTGCCGGCGAAGTTCCTGTACTTCCCCGACGAAGGGCACTTCGTCCTGCGGCCCCGGAACCGCCGGATCTGGTGGGGCGTGGTGCTCGACTGGATGGATCAGTATCTCAAGTAAAGACCAGGGGCTAAGTGGCTAAGGGGCTAAGTGGCTAAGGGGCTAAGTAGCTTAGCCTCTTAGCCCCTTAGCCTCTTTTCAGTTACCCGGCTTCTTCCAGCTGTTGTTCGACCGCCGGATGTCGGGGAAGTGGTGGTCGGGGTCGATGACGACGCTGGTGACCGCGCTGGGGAACGCCGCGGTGTAATCGTACCGGTCGCCCAGATACCAGACCTCGACCGGCAGCTTGATGATGCTGGTGCTGCCGTCGGCGAAGCCCAGACGGAGCTCCACGGGCATCGGCAGCTGCCCCAGGCTCGCCAGGAAGACGTGAGTGATCTTGGTCCCCGCGGTGTCCGTGGACACCGTGACGGAGTCCACCGCCTGGTCGAGCACGTCGGTGCGGTAGAACCACCCGCGCCAGAACCACGACAGGTCCTCCCCCAGCGCGTCGTTCATGGTCCGGAAGAAGTCCGCGGGCGTGGGGTGCTTGAAGGCCCAGCGCCGGATATACTCGCGGAACGCGGCGTCGAAGCGGGTGGTGTCGGGGAGGATGTACTGGCGCAGCAGGAAAAGGCCGTCCCCCGGCTTCTCGTAGCCCTCTATGCCCAGAATCCGCGGGTCGATCCGGTCGGCCGGGGTCATGATGGGAACGTCGTAGCCGTGCCCCGCGATGATCGCGCGCTGATCGGCGTTGGCGCGGGCCCCCACGTACGCCGTGTCGTGGTAGAACGCTTGGTTGGAGTAGATGTTGATGAAGGTGTTGAAGCCCTCGTCCATCCAGGCATACCGGCGTTCGTTGGAGCCCACCACCATCGGGAACCAGGTGTGGCCCAGCTCGTGCGTGGTCACGCCGTAGAGATTCCGGCCGCCCGCTGTGGCGCCGCAGAAGACGATCATGGGGTATTCCATGCCATTGACGATTCCCGCGACGTTGTTCGCCGTGGGGTAGGGGAAGTGGAACCACTTCCCCGAGTAGTGCTGGATCGTGAACCGCGCGTACCAGGTGGAATTGGCCCAGTCGCGGTTGGCCTGCGGGGGATAGAAGGACTGGATCAGGACTCCGTCCCATCCCGCGGCGTTCCAGACGTAGGCCGGGGAGGCGGCCCAGGCCACGTCCCGCACGTTCTTGGCGCTGAAGTGCCAGGTGAGAGTGGCCGACGCCCCCGCGGGGCGGGTGGCGGCGGTTCCCGCTTCGGCCGGAGCGATGATGTCCACGGTGGAATCGGCGGTCCGCGCCCGGGCGAGCCGGGTCCGCTCCGTCGCCGTCAGCACCTGTTCGGGGTTGAGCAGCGTCCCGCTGCCGGCCACCACGAAGCCGCGGGGTACGGTCACCGAATAGTCGATGTCGCCGTACTCCAGATAGAACTCCCCCTGTCCCAGATACTGGTCGGTGTTCCAGCCGTTCACGTCGTCGTACACCGCCAGACGCGGATACCACTGGGCGATCTCGTAATCCCAGCCGCCCGGAAAGTCCTCCCGGCCCATGCGGTCGGAGCCGTGCTCGGGGATCTGAAACCGGTAGCGCAGGTCGAGGGTGGCGACGCCGGCGGGGGGCAGGGGCTCAGCCAGGTCCACCCGCATCATCGTCCCGTTCACCGTCGAGCCGAGCGGCGTGCTCCGGGCCGTGGTCCGGGCGCCGCGTCGTGCCACCAGGGAGACCTCGGAGAGCGCGCTGATCGTGTATCCGCCCTCGAAGCCCCGCGCCGACCAGCGCGCGTCCTCCGGATTGATGAACGAGCCCCGGCTTCCTTCCTTGTAGATGTTCTGATCGACCTGCATCCACAGGTAGGTGAGCGTGTCCGGGGAGTGGTTGGTGTAACGGATGACCTCGTGGCCGTCGATGGCCTGACTGGCGGTGTCGAGGGTGGCTTGGATGGTGTAATCCACCCGTTGCTGCCAGTAGCGAGGACCCGGCCGGCCGGAGCCTTCCCGGATCAGGTTGGGCGCGGGAAGCTCCAAGCGGCGAAAGGGTGACGTGTCGCCCACGGCGACGGGAATGGTGGTCGGTTCGGGGAAGGGGTGCGGTTGCTGCTGCAGGACGGCCACCAGCGCGAGCACGAGCATGATCGGAGTCCTTCGGCTAGAGGGATGACGGCCTGTGGGAATCTATCCCGCGTGGACGGCTTCCCGGGTCTCCCCCGGAGGCCTACATTGCCGCGATGGGGATCAGGCGATCTGGTTGGCCCGTTCTGGTCTTGGCGATGCTCGGCTGTGACCACACCGCGCCGTTCCAACCTGGCGCTCCTCCCCAGGTCGGGGGGCCGTTGAACCCGGGCACGATCCCGGTCCAGCTCACCTACAGTTCCGGCGCGAATGTCTACCCGTCCTGGACCGGGGACGGATCAGGGATCCTGTACTCGCGCCAGCGCCTCGACGTCACGGACGGGAGCTACTGCTTGAGCCGGCTGCCCGCGGCGGGCGGCACCGAGCAGGATGTCTGGTGCGGCCCCACGTTCGCCGACCAGGAATCGACCACCGTCGCCGAGGTCGCGGCGGCGTCCGCGGACGGAAGACTCGCTTTCGTGCGTTCACAGAGCGGCGTAGGGGCGGAGACTCCGGACCGGTCCGGGCTGTATCTCGGTCTCTACGGGAACCCCGACGCCGCGTCGGAAATCCTTCCGTTTCCGGCCAACGCTCCCGGCGTCCCCGTTCACGACGCCCTGTCGGAGTTGCGCTGGCTGGACGCCGCGCACCTGCTCTATCTGGCGGAGGTGCGCCGGCTTCAGGCCCCGTGCCAGTTCTGCGAGCTCGACACGCTGCGCACCGGCGTGGCGGTGGTCCGGGTGACGCTCACGGATTCCACGCCCACCCTCGCGATGATCCCGGGCACGGACAGCGCGTCCTCGTACGCGCTCGTAGGCACCGACTCCGTCTATTTCACGCGTGACGGTCAGAGCGCCATCTACCGGACCCTGCTGAGTGGGGGTGTCGTCGACGTGGCCTACGACTTCGGTCCCGGTCGGATCGCTCGCGGCGTGCAGGCAGAGGGAGGGCGTTGCTGGGTCATCGTGGACGGGCAGGTGACCTTCAGCACGGACTCGGGCTCCGGCGCAACGTTCCAGCGGGACAACGGTGGCGATCTGCATGTGATCACGCTCGGGACCGGGGCCGACACGGTCGTGCAGCCAGCGCCCCCGAGCCTGTCCTACACCACCCTCTGGTTCCGCCGGCCGCTCCTTTCACCTGCGGGAACGGGCATCGCCATGGAGGGACGGCCGGTGACCCTGGTGAATCACTACGCAGGTGACGTCTTGATCTCCGTCGACACCCTCATCGGCCGCACGGGCGAGATATGGCGCTACGACGTGCACTAGCGGAAGGTTCTGAAACCCGGAGACCGTCGCAGGGTAGGACAGGGACCTCCCCGACGTGGAGCGAAACCCCGCCGTGGCACCACGGGTGATACTTAGGTTCCGCCGGATGCCTCACGTGCTCCCCCTGCTCCCCCTGTTCCTCGCGGTCGGGGCCTGTGAGCACACCACTCCGTTTTCCGTGTCCGACTACGCCCCCACCGCTCCGCTCGCCCCGGGCAACCCGACCCGCCTCACGTACAGCACCGGCGCCGACTACGGAGCCTCCTGGCTGCCCGACGGCTCGGCGTTCCTCTACAGCCAGGAGCAGAGCGGGTTGGACCACGACCGCTGCCTGGCCCTGATGCCGGGAGGGGGAGGAGCGGTGACGCGGACGATCTGCGACGACGGCGATCCGGACGGTGACTCCTTGAACGCCTTCCTGTCGGCGGCGGTGTCTCCCGGGAGCCGCATCGCCTATGTCCGCACCGCGATGCTCGCCTTTTCGGGGGGAGCCGGCCCCGACAACGCAGCCCTGGTCGTGGCCCCGTTCGGGAACCCCCTCGCCGCCGAAGTGGCGCGTGTGCTGCCCTACATCTCACCCAGCGGCCGGTCGGTGGACATCGCGTCGGAGGTGGCGTGGGCGGGACCGGCCACCCTGGTGTTCCTCGCCGAGCAGGTGTCGTATCCCTGCACCAACTTCGGGTGCACCACCTCAGACACGGTCGCGACCGGGCTCGAGATCGACCGCGTCGACCTCGGCAGCGGCAGTCCCGTCCTCTCCGTGGTGCCGGGGACCGACTTGGCCGCCGCCCTGACGGTGAGCGGACCGGACACGCTCTACTTCGCGCTCGGCGGCTCACCCCAGGTGCACCAGCGCATCCTGAGCACGGGCGCCGACACGGTAGTGTTCACCCTCGGCGACACGCCGACCGGCCTCACCGCCGCCGGCGCACGCCTCGCGGCCACCGTGTCCGGCGCCCTGCACGTCGTGGATCTCGCCACCGGGATGGATCAGGTCCTGCGCGCCTCGGGGGCGGACGCGCCGGCGCTGAGCCCCGACGGCCACGCTCTGGTGGCGCAGGTTGCGGACTCGGCCAACGGCTTCGTGCCCGATCTCTGGCTCTGGACCGTCCCGTGAAAGCTTCGGTCTACCCCCTCCGGCAGGCTGATCTCTGGACTGCGAGGCTTTCATGACCTTTTCTGTGCGGGCGTCCTTTCTCCTGCTGTTCGCGGCCGGCTCCGCGGCCGCGCAGTCGAGCGGAGCGGTGGAGGGCCGGGTCACCGACCAATTGACCAAGCACGGAATCGGGGGCGTCCTGATCTGGGTGGACGGCGGGCGGCAGGGCGCCACCACCGACACCGCCGGGCTCTATCGTGTGCGGGAGGTCCGGAGCGGGTGGCACCGGGTGCGGGCGGCCCGGATCGGCTACCGGGCCGTCATTCTCGACAGTGTCCTGGTGCACGCCGGAGAGACCGTCGTGCTCGACTTCACCCTCGCCCCGCAGGCCTTGAGCCTCGACTCGATCGTGGTCCGGGGTGAAGTGGACAAGGTCCTCGACCCCCTCGCCACCGCCGACGTCCAGCGTATCACCGGGGCCGAGATCCGGCGCCTGCCCGTGACCACCGTGGCCGAAGCGGTGGCCCTCTCGGCGGGCGCCGTGGGTGAGAGCTATCGGGGGGGCCGGATCGGCGAGTCGTCGTTCGTCCTGGACGGACTCGGCGTCAAGAACCAGCTCGACGCCTCGACCAACACCCTCGGGATCGAGGTCCCGACCGAGATCCTCACCGAAGCGTCACTGGTCACCAACGCCTTTTCGGCCCGCTACGGCCAGGCGCTCTCGGGGGTGGTGAACGTCGTGACCCGGGACGCGGGGGACCACTGGTCCGGCCGGGCGGCCTACGAAGGGGACCGGCCCCTGCCGGAGGCCGACGACCACGGTCTCGACCGGGCGGTGCTCACGGCGGACGGCCCGCTGTGGCGGGGCATCGGGTTCGTCGGCGTGCTGAACGCCCAGGGGCAGGTGGACGGGGATCCCGTGAACGCGCCCGCGCCCACCGATCCGCACGACCCGCGGACCGCGGAGCCCTGGGTGCTTCCCCACAACGGCGCCGAGCGGCTGGACGCGGCGGGCAAGTTCATCATTCCCCTGAACGATCGGAACACGGTGCGGCTCTTCGGCCTCCGATCCGCGGCCCAGCAGTACCTCTTCGATCCCGCCTTCAAGTACGACGAAGCCTTCGCGCCCGCCACCCGTACGGTCGGCGACCTCTACTCGGCGCACCTGCAGCACACGTCCTCGCCGGAGGCCCGGCACCCGCTGGCGGCGGACCTCCGGGTGGGCTACTTCGATCAAGAATTCATCCGGGGCCAGCCGACCAACTCGCCGACCGATCTGGTGGGGGCCTTCAGCGGCCAGGCCCTGCATTTCCTGGACGAGGGGATGGCCCGCGCCAAGGACACGCTCGCGGCGCGGAACGCGCTGCCGGGGTATGCGGTGCCCCAGCTGAGCCAGAACACCCCCTGGGGCGTACCGGCGTTCTTTCTGGGTGGCGGGTCCCGCGGTGAGCTCGACTGGAACCGGTACCGGGAGCTCCGCTTCCAGGGCGACTTCACGCTCGCGGCGGGCCCCACCACCGACTTCAACTTCGGCGGGGAGTTCGAGCGTCAGCACGTCGAGACGTTCCAGCGCGTGTTCGCCTATCTGCCGGTCAGCGCCGCCGGCGACTCCGTCCCGCCCCCCGCGGCCTCCGATTTCGAGCCGCAGAGCGCCGCGCTCTACGCCGAGACGCAGATTCGGATGGAAGATCTCGCGGCCACCTTCGGATTGCGCTACGACCAGTTCGACCCGCGGAACGCCACCGTCGGCCAGCGGTTCGGGGCACGGCGGTCGCTCAGTCCCCGCTTCGCCGTCTCCACGGTCCTGAAGGGCGCGACGTTCGTGGCCAGCTGGGGACGTTTCGCGCAGGCGCCGGACTTCCAGTACCTCGTGAATTCCGCCTTCGACGACACGACGCGGACCGGCCGGTTCCGGGAGGGGAACCCCGACCTGGGCTTCGAGACCGCGACGCAGTACGAGTTCAGCGTCCGGGCCCGTCCCACCGAGCGGACCTCGGTGCGGGTGAACGGCTACGTGAAGCGGCTGGATGGGCTCGTGGCCTCCGTGCCGCTCTCCGTGAACCCCGATTCCTCCATCTTCGGCAATACCGATTTCGGGACGGTGAAGGGAGCGGAGCTGATTCTCGAGCGGGAGCTGCGGGACTGGTGGGGCGCGCGGGTGAGCTATACGCTGCAGGACGCCGAGGCGACCTCGTCGAACCCGTTCATCCTGCTCAATCAGTACACCATCGACGCGCTGGGCGATACCATCCGTCCCGCCCGGGTCCAGTTCCCGCTCGACTACGACCGGCGGAACAGCCTCACGGTGGTACTCCAGGCGCGGGTGCCGGAGCACGCCGTGTCCGACAGCACCGCGCGGTTCGTGCCCGAGCTCAAGGTCTTCGAGGGCCTGGAAGTCGCGGTGATCGCCCGGTTCGCTTCGGGACTTCCCTACTCCCAGACCAACCTGGCCGGCGACAGCATCATCGGCCTTCCCAACAGCCAACGGCTGCCGTCGCAAACCCAGATCGACATGCTGATCCGGCGGCCGATCAACCTCTTCGGCTGGCGGGGCGGGGTGTACCTGGACGTGCGGAATCTCCTCAACGCGGCGAACATCGAGGCGGTGCGGCGGGACGTGGGAACCCCGAATCCCTCGGACGGGGAGATCCAGACGATGGCGCAGGCCGCGTACGCGGCGAATCCCCAGCCCATCCCGTATGAGTCTCCCCGGTACCGGTCCTGGGCCGACCTGAACCACGACGGCTACATCTCGGGCCAAGCCGAGCTGATGCCGCTGTACCTGGCGGCCGCTCGGGACTTCACCCAGCCCATCTTCCAGTACGGCCCCCCCCGCCTCTTCCGGATCGGGGTCGAGTTCGAGTTCTAGTCGCGCGCCTCACGCCAATAGCTGCCGGCCACGCCGCCCACTACGAGCAGGAGGCCCAGCCAGCCGAGCGCGCTGAGATGCTGGGCGAACAGGATCAGGGCCAGCAGGGTGCCGACGACGGGCTCGACGGTGGCGGCTACGGCGGTCGGGGCCGCGTCGATCCGGCGGACGCCCGCGAAGAAGAGGAAGTTCGCGCCGACGACAGGTCCGACGGCCTGCGCCAGGCAGAAGGCCCAGGCCGCGAGGCCCTCCGGACGCGCCGTGTGGGTGAACGGGGAGCGCCCGAACAGCGTGAGGAAGATCCCCATCATCACCGCGCCGCCCGAGAGCTCGAGAAAGAGGGAGCGGATGCTGCCGTAGCGCGGGACCGACCATCGGGCCAGGAGCGTGGTGCCCGCGTAGGAGAGCATCGCGATCAATCCCCCCAGGACGCCCGCCCGGAATCCGGGTCCTCCCGACAGCATCGCTCCGACGTGCCCACCGGAGACTGTCAGGCCCACGCCGGTCATCACCAGGACGGCCAGGAACATGCGCAGGGGGGTGAGGGCCTCGCCCAGGATCACCCGCCCCAGGACCGCGACCACGACGGGTGACAGGTAGAGGAGGGCCGCCGCGCCGGCCACGCCGACGCCGGTGATGGCGTACGGGTAGGCCACCTCGAACACCGCGACCAGGAACCCGCCGCCCCCGAACACCAGCAGCCAGCCCTGCAGATCGGCTTTCAGTAGATCCGGGTGGAACGCGAGCATGTAGAGGAAGAGTCCCAGCACGCCCACCGACACGCGCCAGAACCCGATGCCGGTGATGTCCTGGCCGGCGTGGAAGAGCGCCGTGGAGAGGACGCCCGTGGTGCCCCACGTGGCTCCCGCTCCCAGGGCGAAGAGATAGCCCGCGACCCGGGTCCGGTTCACACCAGCTCTCCCCTGAGGACGGTGACGGCCTGGCCCGACAGCTTGACCCGGTCTCCGGCGACCCGGACCCGCACGGTGCCGCCGCGCGGGGAGGCCTGGTAGCCCACCATTTCGTCCTTGGCGAGCCGGGTGGCCCAGTGCGGCGCGAGGGCGCAGTGCGCCGAGCCGGTCACGGGGTCCTCGTCCACACCAACGCCCGGGGCGAAGAAGCGCGAAACGAAGTCCACGCCCGGAGTGGCCGAGCGGCTGGTGACGATCACGCCGCGGATCGGCAGAGTCCGGAGCTTGGCGAAATCGGGACGGACGGCGCGGACGTCGGCTTCGGAGGCGATTTCGATCAGGTAATCGGTGCGGTTCTTCCCGACGTACTGCGGCCGCAGGCCCAGGGCCGAGAGGAGCTCCGGCGGCGCCTGATGGGGGGCAGCGGGCTGGCCCGGGAAGTCCAGCTCGATCCAGTCGCCCCGGCGGTCGGCCGTAAGCCAGCCCGACCGGGTGTGGAAGCGGGCCGTGGTAGCCGGCTCGAGGAGCCCTTCGGACCAGAGCGCGTGCGCGGTGGCCAGCGTCGCGTGGCCGCAGAGATCGACCTCGGCCGCGGGCGTGAACCAGCGCAGATCGTAGCCGTCGGCCCGGGCCGAGAGGAAGGCGGTCTCGGACAGGTTCATTTCGCGGGCGACGTTCTGCATCCAGGCCGGGTCGGCCGCCCGTTCGAGGAGGCAGACCGCCGCGGGATTGCCGGCGAAGGCGCGATCGGTGAAGGCGTCGACCTGCAGGAGCTTCAGTCCCACGTCACCATTCTCCCCGTTCGCCCGCGTCATCGATGGCGCGGGCCAGGCGGTCCGCGGCGTGACGCCAGTTGGTCTGCACGGCCCGTTCGGCCCCCGCGGCGTCGCCGCCCTTGATCGCGCCGATGATGGTCTGGTGCTCGCCCGCCGACACCGGGGCCTGGCCGGCCAGGAGGCTCACGTACATCCGGATGTACCGCTCGGCCTGCGGTTTCACGGCGTCGTGGAGGGCGCGGAGACGGGGTCCCGCTCCGGCGTCCACGTAGCGGCGATGGAACTCCTCGTCCGACTCGTAGAGGCGGTTGAAGTCGGGCCGCCGGCTGCGCGCCGCCGCGAGGAAGCGGCGGTTGGCCCGGACCAGAGACCGCAGGAGCTGTCGGCGGGGCCCGGGGGACAGCAGGGCGGCGCGGTGCGCGGCCAGGCCTTCGAGCCCGCCCACGATGTAGAGCAGCTCGCGGACGTCGGCCTGAGTGAGCGGGGCGACGGTGGGGCGGGCGCGTTTGCCGGAGGCGCTGGCGACGTAGCCCTCGCGCTCGAGCCGGGTGAGGGCCTCGCGGACCGGGGTCCGGGAGACGCCGAGGCGCTGGGCGATTTCGGTTTCCACGAGACGCGCCCCGGGGGCCAGCGAGCCCCGGACGATGCCCTCCCGGAGGGCCGTGTAGACGCGTCCGCTGGTGGCCATAGGGCCGCAATATAGCCGGGCCGGGCGGCGGCTTGCGGGGCCGGGGGGGTGACGTATGTTAGCCATAATTGCATACAATTTTGCATCCCGAATCGCACCGGAGGAGCCCCATGCCGCACGGCCTGTTCGCCACCCAGCCCCTGGAGCGGCTCCGCGCCGCCGCGGGCGCCGAAGGCGGCGGCCTCCGCCGCACCCTCGGCCCCCTCAACCTCACCACCCTCGGCATCGGCGCCATCGTGGGCACCGGCATCTTCGTGTTCACGGGCATGGCCGCCGCGCAGTACGCCGGCCCCGCAGTCCCCCTCTCGATGGTCATCGCGGCCGTCGCCTGCGGGTTCGCGGGGCTCTGCTACGCGGAAATGGCGAGCGCCGTTCCGGTGGCGGGAAGCGCGTACACCTACTCCTACGCCACCCTCGGCGAGCTCGTCGCCTGGATCATCGGGTGGGACCTCGTGCTGGAGTACGCGATGGGCGCGGCCACCGTGGCCGTGGGCTGGTCGTCGACCCTCGGCTCCCTGCTCGCGCTCTTCGGCCTCACGCCGCCCGCGAGCCTCATGAACCCCCCGTTCATCGCCTGTACCGCGGCGCAGGTGGCGCAGGGCATGGTCACCGGGTGCACCCAGACGGGCTGGCACCTCACCGGCGCCCTTTTCAACCTCCCGGCCGCCCTGTCCATCCTCGCCATCACCGCGATCCTCGTCGTCGGAATCCGGGAGTCCGCCGGATTCAACACGACGATCGTCATCATCAAGGTGGGGGTGCTGGCGCTCTTCGTCGGGTTCGGATTCCTGTACGTCAACCCCGCCAATTGGCACCCGTTCATTCCGGCGCACACCGGGGAATTCGGCGGCTGGTCCGGCATCCTGCGGGGAGCGGGGTTGATGTTCTTCGCCTACATCGGCTTCGATTCGGTGAGCACGGCGGCGCAGGAGGCCCGCAATCCACAGAAGGACATGCCCATCGCCATCCTCGGGTCGCTCGTCATCTGTACCATTCTGTACGTGCTGGTCTCCACCGTGCTCACCGGGCTCGCGTCGTATCGGGACTTGAACGTCCCCTCCCCGGTGATCATGGTGGTCGACAGCATCAAGCAGTTCGGCTGGTTCCGGTACGCCATCACCGTCGGCGCCATTCTCGGTCTGGGCTCGACCATGCTGGTGATGCTGCTGGGCCAGTCCCGGGTTCTCTACGCCATGTCCCGCGACGGGCTGATTCCCCCGTGGGCCGGGCGCGTCCACCCGCGCTTCAAGACTCCCTGGCTCTCGACGCTGATCACCGGGGGCGCGGTGGCGCTCTTCGCGGGTCTCTTCCCGATCCAGATCCTGGGCAAGCTCGTGAACATCGGCACCCTGCTCGCCTTCGTGCTGGTGTGCCTCGGCGTCTGGATCCTCCGCCGGACCCGCCCCGACCTCGAGCGTCCCTTTCGAACCCCGCTGGTCCCGGTCGTGCCGATGCTCGGCGCGCTGGCCTGCCTGGGCCTGATGCTGACACTCGGCGTCGATACCTGGATCCGTCTCGTCGTATGGCTCGTGATCGGGCTCGTGATCTACTTCCGCTACGGACGTCACCACAGCACGCCCCGGATGGGCGGGCCAGGGCCTCAATAGCGGGCCTGTCGCATCAGCTCAAGGCGAACAGGGTCTTCTTGTGGAGCACGCTGTTCTCGGATCCGATCAGGACCCAGTCCGGCGGGCCGGCCGCCGCCCCCACGAACAGCATGGGGCCCTTCACCGACTCGGGCAGATCGAACACCAGGTCGGTGGTATAGGACTGGCCCGGGACGATCGGCTTCCGCAGGGAATCCGACGCCCCCGCAGGCTCGAGCGGATACTTCCGCCCTTCGGCGTCGAGCACGTAGACGGCCCGGGGCCCGATCTCGAGGGGCGCCATCCCGCGGTGCCCGGAGATGGTCGATGAATCGAAGCGGACCCTGACGGTCACGACGTAGAACCGCCCCGCCGCCGTCCGGCCCCCCAGCTGCTTCGCGGTGCGCACCGCCGCCACCGAGTACTCCGAGTGGCAGTCGAACTCGCAGATGTGTTTCCCCTGATTCAACGAGAGGAGCCGGGTCCGGCTGGTGAGCGAGAGGCCGAACAGGAGCAAGGCGTACAGCGCCACGCCCGACACGCCCGTCAGCACGAACCGCTTGACCCAGAGGCCCCGGTCCATGAGGAGCGCGGCGACGATGCCCACGCCGAGTGCCAGGGTGCCGCCCACGAGGGCGAGCAGCAGGAGTACGCCCAGCGGGGTGAGTCCGTCCGTGATCATCGCTTGGCCTCCGGTGCGGTACAGTCGTGAACGTACGGGATCGACATCCAGCCCCGGGCCAGCCGCTCTTCCTCGAGCCGCGCCCAATTCAGGCTGCGCCAGTCCCGGGTGCGGGCCTCGTCGATCCGGAGCCAGCGGCGGCGCAGATGCTGCCGGGTCTCACAGCGGGTGCGCGGGTCGAGCGCCGGCAGGCCCGCGAGCAGGGCGGGAATCGCGTCGGCCGAGAGGGAGGTGGCGTACGCGGCGTCGAAAGGCCGGGTGGTGGCCCGGCTGAGGTTGACCCGCACGATCAGGGCGTCGGGATTCACCACGTGGAAAGCCGTGAGCGCCACGTAACCGGCCACCAGCGCCCCGGGCGCGAACCGTCTGCGGCGGCGGCGGATCAGTCTGGCGGCGAGCCAGAACGCCAGGAACGCCACGTATCCCATGGCCGCCGTGGCATACAGCCGGATTTCCGAGAGCCCGTAGGACGCCACGTAGAGCCGCATCCGGTTCAGAGCCGATAGGATGACGAGGGACAGGAGCAGGAGCAGGGTCCGGGCCAGCCCGCGGAACCGGCGCCCGTCCGCTCTCGCGTGATCACCCAGGGCGCGGTCCGCCAGCGTGAGGAGGGGAAGCACCAGCGCCGCCACGGCCAGCAGCTCGAAGAACCCGCTGCGCGCGTACTCGGCGTAGCTCGGTCCCGCCGCGCGCGCCACCCAGGCGGTGCCGCCGAACAGCTCCTTGGCCTGAACGGCGACGAACAGCGCAAAGAGGCCGACGGTGAGGGCCAGGCCCGTAAGAATCGGCACCGCTCCGATCGTGACGCTGATGATCCGCGGCGCGCGCGGCGGGATCGGGTTGGCCATGAGGATGGTCCAGGACAGGTAGCCCGCGCTGATGGCCGTAAACCAAACGACGAGAACGACGTGGGAGATGGCCAGGCCGGCGTCGAAGTCGAATGCCCCCCGCATCGCGTTGCCAAAGACCGGGTCGGCGCTCGCGAAGAGGGCTCCGAACGCGAAGAGCACCGGGGTCGCGATTCCCGCTCCCAGCAACACCGCCCCGAGGCGACTGCGGCTCGCCGACGCGGGCTGCCGGCTCGCCCGCAGCGCCCGGGCCAGGAGCGGCACGGCGTCGGCCAGAGCGTGTCCCGCCGAGTACATCACCTGCCGCACCTGGTCGACGACGTTCAGGCGCGCCAGACGCACCCCACGGAGCGCGGCGGCGGTGAGTCCCAGCGTCACGATCAGCGTCAGGAAATCCAGGGCCGCGAGCGCCCGGGAGTCCCGGCGGACGAAGGCGAAGGCGAGCAACAGGGCGGTCAGCGCCAACCAGCGCGCCTCCCGGGACACGGGGAGCCTCTTCTCGCGGACGAGCTCCGCACCGACGGCGAGCAAGAGCACCGTGCAGAGCGAGACGTTCACGCCCAGGGGCATCACCCGGAGCAGCAGGTCCGCGGCGAGTCCGACCGCCAGTGCCCCGGCGAGGATCCGGGGTGCGAGTAGGTCATCGGTCTTGATCATCCGGCCAGCTCTCCCGGAAGTCCGCCGAAGCGGCGCTGCCGGTTGTGGTAGGCCGTCAGCGCCTGATCGAGGGCCCGGGCGTCGAACTCGGGCCACATCTCGTCGAGGAAGAGCAGCTCGGCGTAAGCGCACTCCCAGACCAGGAAGTCGGACAGGCGCCGTTCCCCGCCCGTCCGGATCAGGAGGTCCACGTCGGGCAGGAGCTCGCCCCCGCCGATCGCGGCCCGGCTCGAGTAGTCGATGGCGATCCGCAGGTGGAGGCGCCGTCCCGGCGCCGTGGCCGACTCGGCACCGGCGATGGCGGAGCGGAGCCGCGGGGGCAGCCGGTCGCGCCGGCCGATCACCGACAGGCGCACGCCGTTCGCCACGCAGGCGGCGGTCTCGGCGCGGATGGTGCGCTCGAACAGACGGAGCAGGCTCGAGACCTCGGGGAGGGGCCGGCGCCAGTTGTCGCTGGAGAAGGCGTAGAGGGTGAGCTGGCCGATGTCGTGGTTCACGGCGGCGGTGACGACACGATGCACGGCGCGGGCGCCGGCCCGGTGGCCGGCGACCCGTGGCAGCCCCTGGCGGGAGGCCCAGCGGCCGTTGCCATCCATGATGATCGCGATGTGCAGAGCACTTTGAGACACAAAGTTGAGAGTCAAGAAAAAATCGCTCAGGGGGCGCGGGTGGCCCGGATGAGCGCCTCCATATGGTCGAGGTATCGCTCGAGGGCCTTCCGGCCCGCGGCGGTCAGGCGGTAGACGGTGCGGGGGACGCGTCCTTCGAAGGTCTTGGTGCAGGTGAGGTAGCCCGCGTCCTCGAGCTTGCGCGCGTGCACGCTGAGGTTGCCGTCGCTGGTGGCGAGGGCCCGCTTGAGCTCGTTGAAGCTCAGGGACTCGTGACCGGCCAGCGCGCTCACGATGCCGAGCCGCACCTTCTCGTGGATCAGGCGCTCGAGCTCGGCCGCGCGGGCGGCGGGCGACTCCCCCGGGACCGTGGGCTTCATCTGGCGGGCCGCGGCCGACTTAGCCACCGTACCTCCGTGCGATGATCGCGCCGAAGCCGAGATGCAGGCCGCCGAAGCCCGCGGCCATCCAGTAGTCCGCCCACGCCGTGGGCGTGAACAGGGCAGCGATCCCCAGGGCCAGGAAGGCGATGCCCATCAGCGGGACCGGCCGCACGGAGAACGCGCCGGCCGCGACGATCCCGGTGCCGTAGAGGAGCAGCCACAGCCCGGGGAGCAGGGAGGTCGTGCCGGCCAGCACGAGGGCGCCGGTGAGCACGGCGGCCGAGCCGAACGCCGGAAGAAAATGGAGCAGGACCCGCCGGCCCGGCCCCGATGCGACCGGATCCTGCACGGCCCGCGCCTTGCGCACCATCGTGACCCCGCCGATGGCCAGCGCGACGACCGCTTCCCCCAGCCACACCGAGAGCCACGTCAGCATCGTCGGTGCCCGGTGCGCGAGCCACGCGGCGGGAAGGGCCGTGCCGCCGATCCACACCTGTCCCCAGCCTGGCACGGCGGTGAAGGCGCGCGCCCGGGTCATCGTGTCCCGGATGTAGCGCAGGTTCTCGATCGCCCGGTCGGCGAGGGGCTGGGGTGCGGCCATGGCTCACGATATGACCCCGCCGCACTTCTGTCAAGTACTTTGTGGCGTCAAGTACAGACGGGGAGGCTTGCCAGAACCCTTGCAAGACGGGGGACCCATCGCGATACCGTCCCGACGCCGAGCAACCTAAACCATAATTGCGTAGTGACTTAGGTCTCCCCATCCAGCGGGCGCCGTTCTTGCACTACCGGCAAGCATGGCTGCCTCGTGGCAGGACAGCTGGATCTTCCGAATCGTGGACCAGGACTCGGGTGCCGCGCTGTCCGGCGTGCCCGTCACCGTCCTGGACGCCGCGAATCGCTCCGCCGGGTTCTGGGTGAGCGACGCCGACGGCGTGGTCCAGATTCCCAAGCACGACGGCCGCCGCCTGCGCCTCCGCGTGGGGTTGCGCACGGAAGACACGATCGAGCTCGACGCCCGATCGCTGCCCGACGAGCCGGTCCCCCTCGCGGCGCCGAAAGGGCTCTCCGCCTCCGGGGAAGCGGCGGGAGCGCCGGAGCCGGCGGCCGTTCCCCTGCCGGCTCCCGTCCCGGCCGCGCCCTCCGGCCAGATCATCCGCTACACGCGGATCGGCATCGCTCCCGAGGACGCCGGACTGATCGTCTCGCCCAACGACTCGGCCGGCGACGGTATCATGCGGTACGGCGTGCTCTTCGAAATCGACCAGATCTGGCAGGCGCTGGGGACCGAGGCGGGAGACGTGCTGTACAGCGTTTCCGTCGGGCCCGGTGACGAGGCGCGCGTCGCGATTTCGGATGGCCGGTGGCGCCGCAAAGGCACCACCGGCGAGCGGGCGCTCCACATCGTGCCGCGGATGGTCGCGAACTGGGCGGTGGGAGACGGCGTGGACGCGGCGCCCCTCGAGCCCCTGGTCGTCACGGACCTGAACGCGGCCGCCGGCGATACCGTGCGTTTCCTCGCCGCCCGGACCCTCCGGGCCGGCGAGGCCCTCCGGCGGCGGCCCATCGGGGTCACCGAAGGGGAGGAGGCGCCCGCGAACGCGGTGATACGCACCGTGCGCAACAGCCGCGCCGACGGGGTGCTCACGTACCACGTGGTGGAGCCGGTGGCGCGGTACCGGGTGATCGAACGTGCGCCCCGGGCCCGGCCCGCGCTGCTCGTGCCCTTCCGGCTCCCCAACCTCGCCACCCGCGAGGTGGTCCGCCGCTTCGGCCACGCGCTCCGCCGCGCCCTGCTGGACCGGGAGCTGCACGCGGATCTCGAGCGGGTGCTCAGTGGCGCCGAGCCCGATCCCGCCGCCGAGCGCCGCGTTTTCGACCACATCACCGGCCACCTCTCGTACTACTCGGCCACCATCATCGCCGCCGGGGATCCGGCCGAGCGCTTCTTCGCCCTCGCCAAGCTGCGGGATCCCGAAGGGCGCCCGCTCACGGACATCATCGAGAACGGCGTCGTGGGGCGGGTGGGGAACTACGTCGCGTTTCCGCTCCGCTCCCTGGATCACACGACGTCGGGGTGGCGGCTGGCGCTGCTCGAATCGTCGTCCCAGCGGGTGCGGGTATTCGAAGAGGCGCAGGTGACGCTGCCCGTGCCGGGCGTGTGGCTCCGGGCCGAGCTCTCTCCCGCCCAGGTGGAGCGGGAGCCCGAAGCGCCCGCCGAGCGCGAAGGCGGGCGGCGGACTATCGAACGGCGGCGCCTCGGCTGACGGGTGGGGGCGGGGGGAGCGGCAGGGACAACAGGGCCACGCATCCGCGGGCGTCCCGGCGGCTCGCGAGGGACAGCCGACCCCCGTGCGCTTCCGCGATCTGCCGTGACAGGACGAGCCCGATCCCCGAGCCCTTGGGCTTGGTCGTGAAGAAGGGCACGAACAGGTTCTTGGTCTCGGGCAGCCCGGGGCCGTCGTCGATGACCTCCACATCCACTCCGTGCGCCCGCGCGCGCCACCGCACCCGCACCCCGCCGCCCGTGGTGAGAGCGGCGTCCGTGGCGTTGGCGATCAGGTTGATCAGGAGCTGGTCGAGCTGATCGCCGTCCGCCGTGACGGTGACCGGGGTGCCCGGGACAACCTCCACCGCGATGCGGGTTTCGAGCCGGGCCACGCGCTGGATCCAGGAGGCCACGTCCACCGGCGCGAGCCGGGGCGGGGGCAGACGGGCCAGGCGGGCGTAGGCCGAGAGGAACCGGGTCAGCGATTCGGACCGGCCGGCGATCAGCTCCAGACCGCGCTCCAGGTCCTCCCGCAGGGCGCCGTCCTTTCCGGGGCGGCTCAGCAGCTCGCTCAGGCGCTGGGCCACCGAGCGGATGGGCGTGAGGGAATTGTTGATCTCGTGGCCGAGGACGCGGATCAGGCGCTGCCAGGCCTGTCGTTCTTCTTCCCGCAGGGTGCGCGACACGTCGGCGAGCACCAGCAGCTGGTGCGGCTTGCCCTCCTGCCGGAACGCGCCCCGCCGCACCTCCCAACGGCCGCGGGCGGCGGGGAACTCGAGATCGAGCACGCGGGGGGCTTCACCCCGGAGACATTCCCCGAGGCCCAGCTCGTCGGCCCGGCGGCCCAGCAGGCCCTCGGCGCGCTCCCCGAGAAGACGCTCCCCGCTGGCGTTCACCAGGCGCAGCGCGTCGTCCGCGTCGAACGCGAAGACGGCGACGTCGATCTCCGCCATCACGCGCTCGAGGAGCGCGGTGGCCTCGAGGGAGCCCAGCCGCCGTTGTTTCAGCTCCTCGGTCAGGACGTTGAGCTCGAAAATCACGAGGCCGAGCGCGTCGTCCATCCCCTGGCGGCGGGCCCGGAGGGAGTAGTCCCGCTCCCGAAGCGCCGCGAGCATGTTCGAGAGGGTCTGCAGGGGCCGGATCACCCGCTCGCGCAGCGCGAACGCGAACGCGAGCCAGGCGATCACGATCACCACCGACAGGGTCCACTGCACCCGCGACGCGTGATCGCCCGACCAGAGGAGCCAGAGGGCCACGGCCAGCGCCGGGACCCCGCCCGCGAGCGCGAGCCGGGTGACCTGCCGTTCGTGCGTCGTCGCCATCAAAGCCCGTGATGCTGCAGACGCCGATACAACGCGCTCCGCGAAAGCCCCAGCGCCTTGGCGGCGGCCGTGACGTTCCCCTGGAAGCGTGCGACGGCCTTCTGGATCAGGAGCTTCTCGACTTCGTCGAGGCTCAGATCCTCCAGGCGCGCGCTCGCGCCCTCGGGCGCGCGCAGCGCGAGGTCGCCGACGCGGACCCGGTCACCTTCCGCCAGAAGCGCGGCGCGCTCGACGGCGTGGGCCAGCTCCCGCACGTTCCCCGGCCAGCCGTAGGACACCAGGGCCTGGAGCGCCGCGGGCTCGAAGCCGGCGACCGGCTTGCGATACCGGATCGCGTACAGCTTCAGGAAATGGGCCGCCAGGGCGGGGATGTCCTCGCGCCGCTCCCGCAGGGGCGGCAGGTGGATCTCGATGGTGTTGATGCGGAAGAGCAGATCCTCCCGGAACCGCCCCGCCGCCACCTCCACCCGGAGGTCGGCGTTGGTGGCGCAGAGCACGCGCACGTCCACGCGGCGCGTCTTGGAGGACCCCACGCGCTCGAGCTCTCCGGCCTGGAGCACGCGGAGCAGCTTGGCCTGCTGGGCCAGCGAGAGGTTGGCGACTTCGTCGAGGAAGAGGGTGCCGCCGTCGGCCAGCTCGAAGCGGCCGATGCGGTCCGCCTTCGCGTCGGTGAAGGCGCCCCGGGTATGGCCGAACATCTCGCTCTCGAAGACTCCGTCGGCCAGGCCACCGAGGTTGACGGTGACCATGGGGCGGCCGGCCCGGGTGGAGGCGGCATGCAGCCACCGGGCGACGACCTCTTTCCCGGTTCCGTGCTCGCCCGTGATCAGCGCGTTGGCGTCCGCGGGGCCGACGCGCTCCATGAGCTTCAGCACCGGCTGCATCGCGGGGGCGGCGGCGATGAGCTCGGGCGCGCCGTCCCGCCTGAGAGTCAGGTTCTCGCTCTCGAGGCGCTGGCCGGTGCGGAGCGCGGCGCCGAGGGCGATCTGGGTGCGCAGCTGGTGGAGGAGGCGCGTGTTGTCCCAGGGCTTTTCGATGTAGTCCCGGGCGCCGCGGCGCATCGCTTCCACCGCGCCCTCGATGCTTCCCCACGCCGTCATCACGAGCACCGGGAGGGTGCTGTCGAGGGTCTGGATCCGGGAGAGCAGGTCGAGACCTTCGATGCCGCCGGTCGTGTCCATCGTGTAGTTCATGTCCATCAGCACGGCGTCGAAGTCGCGGGCTTCGACCGCGGCGAGGACACCGCCGGGGGAGGTGACGGTTTCGACGTGGTAGCCCTCGCCGCGCAGGAGCAGGCGAAGCGTGTCGAGAATCGCGGTGTCGTCGTCGGCGACGAGCAGCCGGTGAGCCTGGGGAGTCATGACCGTAAAGGTGTCAGGGGTCGGGGGTCGGGGGCCAGGGATGCATTGAAAGGGCCCTCTGCGCAAGAAAGGGATGACGTCGAGGCGAACGTTCGCGCCAATTTTCCATATGCAGCACCCCAAGGTTCGCAGCTACCGTGACCTGTTGGTATGGCAACGGGCCATCGACTTGGTGGAGGCGGTGTACCATGCCACGGAGTCCTTCCCGAAGCACGAGATCTACGGACTGACCGCGCAGCTCCGGCGCGCCGCGGTCTCGATCCCTTCCAACATTGCCGAGGGGCATGGGCGTCTGGGGCCGCGGGAGTACCTGCACCATCTGTCGATTGCGAACGGATCTCTAATGGAGGTCGAGACCCAAGTCGTTGTCGCGCGCCGTCTCGGTTATCTCACGGACGAGGTGGAGACGATGCTATACGTCCGCACCGCCGAAATTGGTCGGATGGCCGCGGGACTGATACGA